>Ga0163216_100040_pt1 | contig 443285 bp, 438 predicted proteins | sample SynspAceP_FD_167610 | JGI IMG/M metagenome (GOLD analysis project Ga0163216, IMG submission 167610) | Saline lake microbial communities from Ace Lake in Antarctica - Synechococcus sp. Ace-P (Illumina Assembly) | ecosystem: Environmental > Aquatic > Non-marine Saline and Alkaline > Saline ...
GCCAAAGACTGGGAAAGGTCCATCGCCTCATCAACAGCCTGGGCGTTGATCGCCTCCATCCGCATGCTCACACGCAGAACTGCAAGATATTGATACGCTTGAAAAACTTTCGAATCGGGCTCTAAGGGGCGGGCTATTCCGATGAATACCGGGCCGAAGCGGAGCGGGTTGGTTGAGGCGAAGTTGCGGTTGGAGGGGTTGGAGATGATAGAGTGAGCAACACTGCTTGGTACAAAAAAATTGGTTGCTTGCTACCGCTAGCCATATCACTCGGAATGATATCTTGGTTCATCGTTGGCTTTCAGTTGAACAAATATCGTAATGTTGAGGCGTTGAAGAAGTTTGAATCTCTCTGCAATACTGAATACTTTATTGATGATGACAATAGGGAAAAATGGAAAGATCTAGAATTTCTCTATAAATCTGGTGAAATTGACCATCGAGATTTGTCTATGAGAACTTACAAAAATCTCAATAACCAAGAAGATATTGTTCGACCATTTTCAGGTAGTGATAGAATATTTGAAAAAGATATTGTCGTAACACTACGAAATAAGGAGTTTTTGGTCATGCGAGGGATGATACTAAAAAATCCGGAATTTATACCAGGCCCCTTGACCACAGGTTTCCATGAAATGGATTGTTTGTCATTTTTCCTTTTAGGAACTACCGATCACAAATACCTTAGAATGGTTTATGGGACGGAGGAAGAAAAATGAGTGAGGAAACTCCACTTTTTGCACGAGACTATCAGATTTCTGCTCTTCATTCGCGTATTGGTTACTATGCTAGTGTTCTTAAAACCAATATGACAAGGGCAGAGTTCAGAACAGCGATAATAAAACTCCAGACAACTCCAAATTTTGTTGGTTCTAGTTTTTCTACCGAAAACGGTGGAGAAATAGACTATTTCTACGATAATTTCGAGATCGTTGCGTCGTCTTCCGAAGGAATTACGGTGACAGTGCACTAATTAACTCCAGCGGGAATAAAGTGCACTGTCACCGTAATCCCAATTCGAGTTAAGCAATCACTCACCGCTCAATTGAGAATACGAGAAATTGCTGCATCTGAAAAAAAGGGTAAGAAGTTTCTAACTGACCCCCGAGGATTAAGTTTGATTGCCTCTGACTTGAGTTCCCGAGCCACTTTATCCTTTTCATAGAGTGCCAGATGAAACTGCGAGTATTTTAAGATATACAGCTTATCAATATCTGATGTGTCTGAAAACTTCTGAACGATTGATTTTAGACATTCTCGAGCCTCCTGATGCCGTCCCTCCATCATAAGTATTCTCGCATTATAGGCAGTTAAGAAGTCAATTTTGTCTTTCAGTGCACCGATTATGCTGTTGAGGTGGCTTCTAGACAGATCCGGTTTATTTCTCTTTGCGTAATACAATGAAATAAACATCCTCATATATATCAAAACTATTTTCATGGATTATTCGTCATTTCTTCTTAGAGAACTTTTTTTTGGTTATGGTGACATTTTACTAAATACACGAAATAACCATCGATCACAAAAATTGCCGTGACTGTGCACTTTAGGATTCCGGTGACAGGATTCCGGTGACAGTGCACTTATTTTGCACCGTCACCGTGATCGTCACTCCACCCACCCCTAAGCCGCATCCTCATATCGAAAAGCCTTGACCTTGATCGACCCTGCCCGCTCCCGCATCTGGGCCGCATCAAAGCGCGCCTGCATCAGGAGCAAAGTGTCCATCTTCACGCCAAAGGCTGTCTCCAACCGCAGCGCCATTTCGGGTGACTCAGCAAATTTGACAGCGCCGGACGGCCGACGCCCAATATTTTTGCTGCATCTGTCCCAGTCAGATCATCGGGCAGGATCGCCTGCCGGATAAATTCGCACGGATGGACCGGTTTCATGCCTGTTTTTATCGCCATGCTTCGCCTTTCCTAGCTCTAGCGATAAACTTCAAAACCCCTGAAACAGAAAATCCAGCGCATCGACAATCACCGCTCGATATGGCTCCTCGACATTGACCACCGGCTTGCCCAGCGACGCGCGGCGCAATGTGCCGATGTCGGTGGTCATCAGGCAGAAGCTCTCACCCTGGATGGTGATTTCCGGTTTCAGTTTGCGCATTGTTTCTGCGCGGGCGGCCTCCGCCGGAACCAGCGGGACAACCACGACGCTGGCCAGATCGGATAGCAGGTCGGCCTGCACCTCCAGCACATAAGGCACTTCTGCCCGGTTCAGCGCATAGATATCAAAGCGCGCCATTATCGTCGGCCCAGTCCGGAACCAGCAGCGGGCCGGATTCCGCGACACGCTGATTATGGGCCGCGATTGTGTCCCGGTTTTCGGCCAGCCAATTGGCCTCCCGCGCCTGCTTGATCGCCGCTTCGATGCCCGCCTCTGCCGCCTTGGAAGCGTTGAGTTTCAGGGCCTTGGCCTCGCTCAATATATCTTCACGGATGGTCAGGTTTACCGGGCGCCGCTTCAAGTTTTGCTGGCTAACGGTCGCGGACATCTGGGTCTTCCTTCATTACCAATGTGCATGTTTTATGCGCATATTCGTTGCCGCGCAATCCCGGGGTGTCGACATTGCGAATTGAGGTGAGATTTTTTGGCCTTCTCCCGTGAGGGAGCTCATCACTGCACCGGATCACTCGCCAGCAAATCCGCCACCAGCAACGCGGTCCGCTTAGTGGCCTGCTGGAGGCTGGCCAGGTCCATGTCTTCCTCGACGGTGTGTGCGCCAGTGCCCGCAACGCCCAGTCCGTCCATGCTGGCGACATAGGGGGCGACAAAGCTGATGTCCGCCGCGCCGCGGCCTTCCGGCGGGAAGGATTTCGCGGGTTCGAGGCCGAGCCGCGCGTGCACCGCGTTGAGACGGGCGAGCAGCGCTTCATTCGCCTTGGTCAGCTCCATCGCGGGATATCGGTCCTGGAAGGTGATGGTCGCCTTGGTCAGCGGCAGGCTGTCCTCGACAATCCCGCGCATCAGGGTTTCTGCGGCGCGCAATTGCGCATCGTTCATGAAGCGCAGGCCTCCCGAAGCAATCGCGGTTTCGGCGATCACATTATCCTTGCCGCTGACCGTGACCGCTCCGGCGCTGCCGACCGGATCGATGGCCGAGCCTGCCGCGACCATGCCGGGATTGAAGGTCAATCCGAGCGGTCCGCGCACCTCGCCGTAGAAGCGGTTCAATATGCGCGCCATTTCGAAAGCGGCACCGGCGCCGCTACCGTCGCTGAAAATTCCCGAGGAGTGAGCGCGCTTTCCTGTCACCTCGAGCTTCCATTTCGAGGAACCGCGCCGGCCAACCACGGCCCATTCGGGGCTGCCGCCTTCAAAGTTGAGCGCATAATCGGCGGCTTTGCCGGCCGCGATCAAGTCCTTGCGGGCCTCGGCCAGCGGGGTACCGGTACTTTCCTCGTCACCGGTGAAGAATATCGTCACCTTGCCGCCCTTGATCGCGTCCGCGTCGATCAGCGCCCGCATGGCATAGATGACCACCGCATTGCCGCCCTTCATGTCAGAGATGCCCGGGCCGCGCAGCTTGTCACCGTCGCGCTCGAAGCGCTGGAACGGGCTGTCGGGTTCGAACACCGTGTCGAGATGGCCGATCAGTAGCAGGTTCGGCCCATCGCCAAAATCCCGTTCGGCGACCAGATGACCGCCGCGCGCCATCGATTGCGGCATGTCGATCCAGCGAACCGCAAAGCCGATATCCTCCAGTTCGCGCCGGTAGATTTCGCCGACCTTGCGGACGCCTTCGATATTGAGCGTCCCGGAATTCTGGTTGACCGTCGCTTCGAGCAATTGCAGCTGCTCCGCGCCATTGGCGTCGACGGCGTCAAGAATCGGCTTGTCACTGGCGCTGGCACCAGTGATCGAGACCGTGATCGTGGCAAGCAGCAGGCATGCGGAAGTGGCGGCTTTCATTATCGCGAACATATTGGAGGCCTTTTCTCTTCGGTCGTGGATATTTGCAATGATGGTCGAAACTAGCGACCCGGCTGTCAACCGCAAGGGGTCATCTGTCGCCAGCGCCGATCACACCAAGCTCAGCTACACCGGGCTCAACCATTGCTTGCTTGCTGCGCGCGGCTGGGGATCGCTAGGGACGCGCTCCGGCGAACACCCTCTCCCGTTCCGCCGGCGCACCAACAGAAAGTCGCAACATCATGACCCGTTTCATTCCCGGCTCTGCCGATCGTCAGTCCTGTTCGCTGGCGACCCTCCTGCTCGCAGGTGCGGCGCTTTGCATGCCGGGCGCGGCGCAGGCGACGGACGGCTATTTTCTCAACGGCGTCGGTGCCAAGGCCAAGGGCGCTGGCGGCGTCGCCATCGCAATGCCGCAGGATGGTTTCGCCATCGCCACCAACCCGGCTTCGGCGACCGCAATCGGCCACCGGCTGGATGTCGGTTTCGAAATTTTCGTGCCCGATCGCGGGGCCGAAATCATCGGCAATCAGGCGGGGCTCGACGGCATCTATTCCGGCAATGACGCCAATCCCTTTATCTTGCCCGAATTTGCATTTGTCCGGCCGCTGTCCGACACGGTTTCGGTCGGCATTGCGGTCAACGGCAATGGCGGAATGAACACCGATTACAAGAGCAATCCCTTCGCCAGTTTCGGCGCCACCGGACCGGCGGGCGTAAACCTGCGGCAGGTTTCGATTGCGCCGACCATTGCAGTGGAGTTTGCGGAAGGACAGAGCCTCGGTGTGTCGCCGCATTTCGTCGTGCAAAGCTTTGAAGCCAACGGCATCCAGCCGTTCGCTGCCAATTCACAGAACCCGGGCGCCTTCACCAACCGCGGCGAGGACTGGGCCTTTGGTGCGGGCTTCCGCGTCGGCTATCTCGGGTCTTTTGGCGACAATCTGCGTCTCGGTGCCTTTTACCAGTCGAAAGTCTGGACCACCAAGTTCGACCGCTATGCCGGACTGTTTGCGGAACAGGGCGGCTTCAACATGCCCGCTTCCTGGGGCGTGGGCGTTTCGGTAGATGCGACGCCAAAGCTGACCCTGGGCGCGGATTTCAAACATATCGAATATTCCCATGTCAATTCGGTCGGCAATTCCGTGGCGGCGCTGCTCCAAGGCAAGCCGTTCGGCGCGGATGACGGCCCCGGCTTCGGCTGGGACGATATCGACGTGTGGAAATTCGGCGCGGTCTATCAGGCCAGTGACAAGATCGCCCTGCGCGCCGGCTATGGCCGTTCCGCCAACCCGATCCCGCAATCGGAAACCCTGCTCAACATATTGGCACCCGGCGTCGTGCGCGATCATTTCACGGTCGGTGCGAGTTTCAAGATATCGGAAAATCTCGAAATCACCGGCTATGCGATGCGGGCGCCGCGCCAGACGGTGACTGGATCCGGATCGATCCCCGCGCCCTTTGGCGGCGGCGAAGCAAATATCCATCTGGCCGAAACCGCAGTCGGCTTTTCCTTCGGCCTCGGTTTTTAAACCGGCTTCACCGGCGATATAGCCGATCAACCTAATGGCGGAACGATCAGCTTGGCATCAGCTCTCCGCGTTGTTGGTGCGACTTTTATTATGCATCGCTTCGAAAAACAGCCATATTTTTGAGACGAATAGGCTCGGGGCAGCCGGGGGCAGCCAAGCCAATTGCAACTGTCAAACCAACAAATCCGGCCAAATTAACCATAGATGGCTGGATTTTGTTTCATATAGGGACATTTTTACTGCCATGCGCTCGGTATAAGCCGCTAGCAACTGGACTCAGACATCAATTTCCGTCATTTTGACCAAATATTTCGAGAAGTGGCCATCCACCAGAAAAGGGACTGAGGTTAGCTAATGGAAATCGGAAGCAAGATTCTAACCGGTGCGGCGGCGACATTGATTTTGGCGCTGGCGGGCCATGTTGCAACGGGTGAAAAATTCATCTCCGGTCTGGAGCAAAAGGCGCAGACAGAACTGGCCGCGCGGGGACTGGATGGTGCCAGCGTCAGCCTGGGTCGCGATCCCCTGTCCCGCGGTGCCGTTCTGGATGGTGCAGTGGCCGACGAAGTAAAACAGGAAGCGCTGAGCGTGGTCATGGCGATCCCCGGCGTCTCCAGCGCCAGCTGGAAAAGCGTGGAAGCCAGCGAAACAGCCGAGGGTGACGGCACCGCGACACCAGTCTCGACCGCTGCCGATCAGGATAAAGTCGCCAAATGCCAGGCCGATGTCGACAAGATCATCGAAACCAACGGCATCAGCTTCCGCTCCGGCAGCGCCTATTTGTCGCTGGAAACCAAGCAGATTCTCGACCAGCTCAGCGGTGCCTTGCAAGCGTGCGAGGGACTATTGATCACGGTGGAAGGCCATACCGACGACAATGGCGATAGCGACGTCAACCTCATTATGTCGCAAGAGCGGGCCGATCGGATCAGGGTTGGATTGGTCGAACGTGGCATTGCGGAAGCGCTGATCACCGCAAAAGCCTTTGGGTCGACGCAGCCGCTGGTAACCGGTTCCGATGCTGCGGCCGACGCGCAGAACCGCCGGATTGCAATCCGGATCGGTGCCGCAAGCGGTTCACCGCAAATTGATGCAAAAGCGCCACAGCAATATTCATCGATGCCGCTTTTGCTTGAAAATCTGTTGCTCCTCCTGGTAACTTTTGCAATTGGCCTGACTATTGGTCGGTTCATCTGGGGCCGCAACAATGAAAATATTTAGCCGACAATGGCGATTCAGAACGGGGTTTTGAGAAGATGATTACGCTGATTACGGCCAATTGGCTGTTATACCTGATTGCACTGCTGATTGGTGTCGTCACGGCTTTCTGGATCTGGGCTGCAACCGGCCGGGAAGCATCCGCCGTCGATAATTTTGATGCCAATGATGGCCTGCTGGAAAAAGCCGGCGAACCGGTCCAGCCTGGAGAAGCCCATCCCGAACCATCCCCGGCAGCGGCAGCTGTACCGGAGCCAGAGCCCTCACTGCCGCCCGAAGCGGTCGTTGTGCCTGATGCCGCTGAACCTGTCGCCCCGGTCAAACTGGTCGTAACGACAGAGGCTGAAACATCAGAAGAGGCTGAAACACCAGAGGTCGACACGCCAATCGCAGGCAAGCCCGATATCCCCGCGGCGGTCGGAGAGCCGGACAATCTGCGGCTTATCAAGGGCGTTGGTCCGAAGCTGAACAAGCTGCTGATCAGCCTCGGCGTAACCCGGTTTGACCAGATTGCCGACTGGAAAGAGGCTGAAATCAACGAAGTCGATCAATATCTCGATACGTTCAGCGGACGGATCACCAGAGACGCATGGATCGACCAGACCAAATTCCTGGCCAAGGATGACATCGACGGTTTCGAGAAGAAATACGGCAAGCTCTAGGGCCACGCCTGCGGGTGTAGCGGGTCCCGACCCCCGTCAATCCATTTCCGGATTGCAGGCCCGGACAATCAGCTTGTCGATCTTCCGACCATCCATATCGACAATCTCGAAGACCCAGTCCTGATCTTCAAAGCATTCGCCTTCTTCGGGCAGATGGCGCAATTGCGCCAGCGCATGTCCGGCAACCGTCGCATAGTCGCGATCTTCTGACAGCCTGAGACTGAGCCGTTCGGCCAGCGCGTCAATCGCCATCGCGCCGGAAACCAGAAAGCTGCCGTCGGCGCGCTCGATCAGGCTGCGCTGGGTTTTTTCATCCTGATCGGAGACAAATTCCCCGGCGATCGAGCTAAGCAGGTCATTGGGCGTCACGATCCCTTCGAAATGGCCGTATTCGTCGTGCACCAATATCATCGGCACTTCGGTTTCACGCAATATTTCCAGAACATCGAGCGCGTCGAGCTGGTCCGGCACCTTTTCCAGCGGACGCATCAGCTTGCGCAGATCGAGTTCCTCGCCGCCCAGTTGCGCGGCGACGATATCGCGGGCTTGGACCACGCCGCGGATTTCGTCGACGGAATGTTCTGCAACGGGGAAGCGGCTGTGCTGGGATTCCATCAGCAGCTTGTGAATATCCTCCCGCTTCGCATCGATATCGAGCCAGTCGATCTCGGTGCGGGGAGTCATCACCTCGCGAATGGGACGGTCGGCCAGGCGGACGACCCCGGCCATCACGGCGCGCTCGTGTTCCTCGATAACACCGGAGCGCGTCGCATCGGCGAAGACCATCTGCAACTCTTCTGCGGTCACATGATTAACCTGCTCACGCTTTATTCGCATCAGGCGGAAAATCAATGCGCTGCTATTGTCCAGCAGCCAGACCAGCGGCGCGGAAATGCGGGCCAGCAATTCCATCGGCTGGGCCATGATCAGGGCGATGCGCTCGGCGGAACGCAGCGCGATCTGTTTCGGCACCAGCTCGCCAATCACCAGCGAGGCATAAGTGGTCAGGCCGATCACCAGAACAAAGCCGACGGTACCCGAGAGTTCCTCGCCCATGCCCAGCGCCTGCAGCCGCTCCGCCACCGGGCCACCGAGGCTTGCCCCGGAATAGGCACCAGCAACTATGCCGATCAGGGTGATGCCAATCTGTACGGTGGAGAGGAATTTACCCGGGTCGCCAGCAAGACGGAGGGCTGCCTCGGCGCGCTTGCTTCCCCTGTCCGCCAGGCCGTGCAGCTGCGCCTTGCGGGCAGAGACAATCGCCAGTTCCGACATGGCAAATACGCCATTGATCAGCACCAGTACAATTATGATCGCAACGTCAAACCAGGGAAAGGGTGTCATATTGTCCATTGAAAGGGCGAAATGCCATAAGCCCTTTAGCAGCAAGTTTTACATAATCTCAAGTTTGCTGTCAGTCGCCGTTCATTTATCGTGGGTTAAATGAAAGCTTCCGGTCAGCGGGGCGTATTGCTGAGCGAAGAAAAAGACCAAAAAGGGAAAATAACATGCGGATGAACAGATCAATAATTGCAGCGGCTTCGCTTGGTGCCTTGGCTCTAACCAGCGGCTGTGTGACCGATCCCGAAACCGGGAACCGGACCATTTCAAAGGCAGCTATCGGTGGCCTCGGCGGCGTTGTCGGCGGCTATCTGCTCGGCGACATATTGGGTGGGCGCAATGATCGCACCGCCAAAATCGTCGGCGCCGGCCTCGGCGGACTCGCTGGTGCTGGGATCGGCTATTATATGGACGAACAGGAAAAGAAGTTGCGGGAACAGACAGCCGGGACCGGCATCGATGTCACCCGCGAGGGCGATAACCTGATCCTCAACATGCCGTCCAACGTGACCTTTGCGGTCGACAGCGCCGCGATTGATCCGGGGTTCCAAACCACTTTGGCCAATGTTGCCGACACGCTTTCTCGCTATGAGAAAAGCTATGTCGACGTGCTCGGCCATACCGACAGCACCGGCAGCGACGCCTATAATCAGGCCTTGTCTGAACGACGGGCCGAATCGGTTGCCAATTTCCTCGCCAATAGCGGCGTGCAACGCGCGCGTCTGGCGACAAGAGGCTATGGCGAAAGCCAGCCGGTTGCCAGCAACAGCACCGAACAAGGCCGGGCAGCCAACCGCCGGGTTGAAATCAAGATCGTTCCGATCGCTCAGGCTGATCTGAACAACTAAATTAGCGCTTGCGCTTATCCCATGGTTCCGGGCATCCCCTGCAAAAATTTGCAGAGGATGCCCGGCCATGACCACAGTCAATTTTTCGATCGATCTCACAGGACGCACCGCCATTGTAACCGGTGCATCCGCAGGCCTGGGGCGCCGCTTTGCCAAGGTGCTGGCGGCCTGCGGGGCGAAAGTCGCCTGCACCGCTCGCCGCAAGGACAAGCTCGACGATCTGGTCGCCGAAATCACCGCTGAGGGCGGCACGGCCAAAGCCTTTGCGCTGGATGTGCGCGATGCCGCCCAGCTACAGGCGATCATTCCAGCCGTGACGGAAGCTTTGGGCCAGCCGGATATACTGGTGAACAACGCCGGGATCGTCGATGCCGAACATGCCACCCGGATGTCGATCGACCTGATCGACGATGTTCTGGATACAAATCTGCGCAGCGTTTTCATCCTGTCGAACGAGTTTGCCCGTCCGCTGATCGCCCAAAAAACGCCCGGACGGATCGTCAATGTCGCGTCTATCGCAGCGACTAGCTATAGCGGTGGCGGGGCCGCTCTCTATTCAATAACCAAGGCCGGTGTGGTTCGTGTCACCGAAACGCTGGCGGTGGAATGGTCGAAATTTCACATCAATGTGAACGGCATTGCGCCGGGCCTGTTCGCCACCGACATGGCCGATGGCATGATTGAGCGTGCTGGCGATTTTTCGGTACATTTCCCGCGCAAGCGCGTGGGACAGCCGGAGCAGATGGACAGCACCTTGCTGTTTCTGGTGTCCCCTTCGTCGGATGCGGTGACCGGAACCGTGATCAAGATCGATGACGGCCAGGGCTCGCGCTAGACCCTAGACCAGCTCACCCCGGAGCAATTTGGGCAGATCGCCAGTCTCGCCTTTTGCCTCGGCCATGAACTGCGCCTTGAGCGGCGGTATCCGCTGGACCAGCCCGATGCCCATGCGGCGGATTTTCGAAGAGGTTTCGCCCGGCAGGCCAAACAGCCGTGTCAGCAGGTCGGTCGCCGCCGACACCATCATATTGTCGAGACTGCGCCAGCGATCATAGCGCGCCAATATTTGCGAATCGCCCAGATCAAGGCCGGTGCGCGCGCCTTCGACCAGACATTCGGTCAGCGCGGCGACGTCGCGCAAGCCCAGGTTGAGCCCCTGCCCGGCGATCGGATGGATGCCATGACCAGCGTCACCGATCAGCACCAGCCGGTCGGCGGTCAGATGGGAACTATGGTGAAAACCCAGCGGATAGGTCGTGCGGTCCGTGAGCAGCTCGATTGCGCCGAGAAAGCCGCCGGTTTTCTTCATCATTTCGGCAACAAAGGCGCGCTGGTTGATCTTTGCATAAGCGGGCCCGTCTTTTCTCGAGACCGTCCACACAACCGCCGAGCGGTGTTTGCCGTCGGCGTCATCGAGCATCGGCAGGATGGCAAAGGGACCGGACGGAAAGAACAGCTCATAGGCGGTGTTGCCATGCGGCTTTTCATGCGCGATCTTGCAGACAATAGCACTATGATCATATTGCCAGTGCGCCATGATGATCCCGGCTTCCTCGCGCATCCGGCTACCCCGACCATCGGCCGCAATCAGCAGCGGCGCCGATAGCTGCTCGCCATTGTCGAGCATTATGTCGACCAGATGTTGCTTGCGATCACAGGAGGCAATTTGTGCTGACAGGTGCAGAGCAATCCCGTCATGGGCCTGAACCGCTTCAAACAACAGCCGGCGAAGCACGGCATTTTCGACCATGATGCCCATCGGGCCTTCGCCCTCACCCGGAACAAAGTCCAGAGTGCCGGGTTTCAGTCCATCATTGACCAATATCTTCTCGATATCGCAACCATGCGGTCGCAGCTTGTCGGCCAGGCCGATGGCATCAAACATTTTCCAGCTGGCGCTGTTGATCGCCGAAACCCGGGCATCATTTTGCGGATTCGTCAGGTCGGCCGGGTCGGCACGGTCGATGATCGCGACCCGCAAGCCATGGGCCGCCAGCGTTAGCGCCTGAGTCAGACCAATCATGCCTGCGCCCAATATGATGATATCGCTATTCCGAGATTCAAATCCCATCGAGACTGCCTTTCCGAGCCATAATTCAGAATCTAGGTAGGCATCGACGGCCTGGAAGGAAAGGCAAATCCGGTAAAATAACGCCAAGAAACTTGACGGCGAGTCCCCGATTCGCGCAAAGGAGCGAATAGTTAATGCGCGCCTTCGGCTGGGGTGACGCACGGGAGTAAATGATGGCGGATAAAGCCAATGAAGCGAACTGGCGCGAAATCATGCGTCTCAGCCTGTTGCGCAGTGGTGCGTTGATCGGCGCAATCTCGATCTTTCTGGCGACCGTGTTCCTGTTGCTGGCATTGCTCAGCTATTCGCCCAGCGACCCCTCGTTGAACACCTCTGCAGGCAGCGTCGAGCATAACTGGATGGGAATTTTTGGCTCCTATACGGCCGATCTCTTATTGTTGCTGATCGGCTTGCCGGTCATATTGTTCCTGCCGCTGCTGCTTTTGCTGGCCAATCGGCTCTGGCGGGATATTCCCCAGCCGGGCTGGAAGCGGCAATTGCTTTGGTGTCTGCTCGCAGCATTGCTGGTCGGCACCGGCCTGGCTTTATGGTTCCCGGATTCTCAAATGGAATTGCCCTCGGGCCTTGGCGGGCTCGCCAGCATGCTGGTTGCAAACGGAATCAATGCCGGTCTCAACGTCTTGTCTGCCAGCTGGAGCGGCCTGATTTCCGGTGTCCTGATCGCCCTGACCCTGGCTGGCGGCCTTGTCCTCGGCTATAGCAGCTTGCGGCTCGACAGACCGCTGTTTTCCGGAACAACTTTAAGAATTCCGTCGGTCAAAAGTCCCTTTGCCCAGCAAGAAGACGGTCTGGTGATCGAACCGGATCGGTCCGGCGTTGCCAGGGCCAAGAAAGAGCCCGCCCCGCGCAAATCGGTGAAACCCGACAACCGGCCGCCGCCGGAGATCAGCGATCGGGCCTTGCCGCCGAAAAAAGCTGGCGTCAGCAAAGGCAAGCAGGGTGATTTCTTCGGACCCTATGTGCTGCCGTCGCTTGACCTGCTGACCCCTGCACCGGAACAGAATAACAATGTGATCGACAAGGCCGGCCTGGAACGCAACGCCCGCCTGCTGGAATCCGTGCTCGATGATTTCCACGTCAAGGGCACGATCAACGCGGTCCGGCCAGGACCCGTGGTCACCATGTATGAACTGGAACCGGCACCGGGTATCAAGGCGAGCCGGGTGATCCAGCTGGCCGAAGATATTGCCCGCAATATGTCGGCGCTGTCGGCGCGCGTCGCCGCCATTCCCGGACGCACCGTCATGGGCATAGAATTGCCCAATGCCACCCGCGAGATGGTTGTGCTGCACGAGATGGTTGGTAGCGACAGTTTCGCCGAACAGACCGGCAAGCTGCCGATCATATTGGGCAAGAATATCTCCGGCGATCCGGTGATCGCCGATCTGGCGCCGATGCCGCATCTGCTCGTTGCCGGCACCACCGGTTCGGGTAAATCCGTCGGCCTGAACTGCATGATCCTGTCGCTGCTTTATCGGCTGACACCGGACGAGTGCAAGATGATCATGATCGATCCGAAGATGCTGGAACTCAGCACCTATGACGATATTCCGCATCTGCTGTCTCCGGTTGTCACCGAACCGGCCAAGGCCATCAGAGCGCTGAAATGGGCGGTCGAGCAGATGGAAGAACGCTATCGGATGATGTCGTCGCTTTCGGTCCGAAATCTGGCCAATTATAATGAGAAGGTGAAGGGCGCCAAGGCCAAGGGCCAGCCGCTCGGCCGCCGGGTCCAGACCGGCTATGACCCCGAAACATCGCGACCGATTTACGAAGAAGAACAGCTCGACTTTGAAGTGCTGCCGCAGATCGTGATCATCGTCGACGAGCTTGCCGACCTGATGATGACCGCGGGCAAGGAAGTCGAATTTCTGATCCAGCGGCTCGCGCAAAAGGCGCGTGCGGCCGGCATCCACCTGATCATGGCAACCCAGCGGCCATCGGTCGATGTCATCACCGGCGTCATCAAGGCCAATCTGCCGACCCGGATCAGCTTCCACGTCACCTCGAAAATCGATTCGCGGACGATCCTGGGCGAACAGGGCGCAGAACAGCTGCTCGGCAAGGGCGATATGCTGTACATGCCCGGCGGCAAGCAATTGACCCGGGTCCACGGCCCCTTTGTTTCCGATGACGAAGTGCGGCGGGTTGCCGATCACTGGCGCTCGCAGGGAACGCCGGATTATATCCAGGCGGTGACCGAAGAACCCGAAGATGGCAGCTTTGCACTCGATGGCGCCGACCTCAGCGACAGCAAGGAAGACCGGCAATATACGCAGGCCTGCCAGATTGTCTTCGAGAGTCAGAAAGTTTCGACCAGCTGGCTGCAGCGGCAATTGCGAATCGGCTATAATACCGCCGCCCGGATCATCGACCGGATGGAAGAGGATGATTTCATCAGCGCGCCCAACCATATCGGCCGCCGCGAAGTGCTGCGCGATCAGAATGGCGAGCCGCTTTAGCCTTTTTTGCTGACAGACTGATTAAGCCATTGTTCAATCGCCACTGGCTAGGCGGGCATCTGGATAATCTGGAGTTTTCTTAATGTTGAAATATGGTTTCGCCTTGATCGCTGCGCCGCTGGCCCTGACCGCCAGCCTGCCCGCCACCGCCCAGCAAAGCCCGACCGACAGTCTGTCGAAAATCTCCACTCATTTGCGCTCGATGTCGACAATGACCGCGAATTTCAGCCAGACCGATCGTGGCGGCCAATTGCTGACCGGGACACTGATCATCAAGCAACCCGGCAAAATTCGCTTTCAATATCAGAAGGAAGCCAATCTGCTGATCGTTGGCGATGGAAAAGCCCTGACGCTGATCGACTATGAGGTGAATCAGGTCCAGCGCTGGCCGATCAGCAACAGCCCGCTGGCGGCGCTGCTCAATCCGGAACGGGACCTGTCAAAATATGGCAAAATCGTTCCGACTCGCAATCCGCAGGTGTTGAGCGTCGAGGTCAGCGATCCGAAACGGCCGGAATATGGTATCATCACCATGGTTTTCAGCAAAAAAGCCGGCGCGCCTGGCGGGCTGAAGCTGGACGGCTGGGTGTCACTCGATTCAAAAAATAATCGCACATCAATCCGGCTTTCCAATCAGAAATTCGGGGTTCCGGTCTCCAATAGAAGTTTCAACTGGGACGATCCGCGGCGAAAAAGCCGCGCCAAGCGATGAACCGAGACGGACTGCCGATCAGCAGAAAATGATATGTATTCCGTTCATATTCGCGACAGAAAGACCGGCGTATAACCAACTACAGGATGAGAAGAGACAGTCAGGTTTTCCCCCCTGTTACCTGATGAAACAAGTCTCGACCTATCCTATGCGTGACGAACGCGAGTTTGCCCCCACCTCCTTAATGCCCCCGGAGGTGGGGGTTTTACTTTCTCGACCCAGCGAAATTACCGAACATCTCTATTGCCTTTGCGCTTGGGTTTCTGCGCGAGCGTGGCTAGTAGACTCGGCATGAATGATACCCTCAAAATCGTCAGCTGGAATATTAACAGCGTCCGTGCCCGTCTCGACATCGTCGAGCGCTTTCTGACCGAGGAAGCACCCGACGTCCTGTGCCTGCAGGAAACCAAAGTTCGCGATGACCAGTTTCCCGAAGGGATGTTCCGGCGACTCGGCTATAATCATATGATCCTGCACGGTCAGCCGATGCACCATGGCGTTGCCATCATCAGCCGCGTGCCGCTGCACAAGGATGAACGGTTTGACTGGCAGGACAATGGCGAAGCCCGCCATGTCGGCGCAGTGCTGCAAAATGGCGTAAGAATCGAGAATGTCTATATTCCCGCAGGCGGCGAAGTCGCTGACCGCGAAATCAATCCCAAATTTGGCCAGAAACTCGATTTCTTTGGCCGGATGACAGAATGGTCGGCAAATCTCAAGGAACCGACGATCCTGCTGGGTGACTTCAACGTCGCACCACTGGCATCCGACGTCTGGAGCCACAAGGCCTTGCTCAAAGTCGTCAGCCACACCCAGGTCGAGATCGACCATCTCTACAAGATGCGCGATGCGCATGGCTGGGTCGATGTCGGTCGCAAGCTGGTTCCCGATCCGGAGCGCCTGTTCACCTGGTGGAGCTATCGCGCCAAGGACTGGCGGGCGTCTGACAAGGGCCGCCGGCTCGACCATGTCTGGGTCAGCCCGGAACTGGAAGACAAGGCGATCAGCCATTCGGTCCTCGAAGACGCGCGCAGCTGGGGCAAGCCATCGGATCACGCGCCGCTGATCACGGAATTCAAATTTTGAACGCAGCGCCTCTCGACGGGGCCCGAAAGGTAGATGGCGCCCGAAAGTCTGCCGCACGCCGCGCGGCCCGCGCGATTGATGCGCTGCGCCGGGGCTGGCCGGTTGGCATCGAAGCGGATGATAAGCGGCTGAACCTGCTGCCAGTGGAAACCGGCAATCTGGCGGAGGCCCTGCCCTCGTCCGGAACCGTCTCGCTACTGATCTCCGCCAGCCGCGCGGCGACGCTCAAATTACTCAACCAGTTTGCCGCGGCCGACCCGAATCTGCCGATCCAGATCAGCCTGCCCGCGCCGGTCACCGCGGCAGAGATTGTCGCCATCGTCGATCCGGTGCTCGACATGCAATATCCGATGAAGGGCCCGTTTCGCAGCGAAACGCTGACCAATCCGCCAGCCGCCATGGCGGCGATGGAACTGGCGCGGCAAGCCGGTCTGTTGCCCGCCTTTCTGATCGTCGATGATGCGGAGGATATTGCCCTGGCAGAGGATGCTGCGGTCTATGCCGATTCCACTGCCCTGACGATTAGCGCCCACGCCCGGCTGCCGGTCGCGGCCAATGCCGAAGCGCATATCTACGGCTTTCGCAGCGATGCCGATGCCACCGATCATATCGCGCTGGTCGTCGGCAAGCGCGACAGCAGCACACCGGTCGTCCGCCTGCACAGCGAATGTCTGACCGGCGATGTGCTCGGCAGCCTGAAATGCGACTGCGGCCCGCAATTGCACGCTGCGCTGGAGCAGATGGGTGAAGCCAGCTGGGGGGTGCTGCTCTATCTGCGGCAGGAGGGACGCGGCATTGGCCTGATCAACAAGCTGCGCGCTTATGCTTTACAGGATCAGGGCTTTGACACGGTCGACGCCAACCAGCGCCTCGGCTTTGCCATCGACGCCCGCGATTTTTCGATTGCTGCACGGATGCTGCAATTGCTCAACATAGTAAAGGTCAGATTGCTGACCAACAATCCGGAAAAAGTGGAAGGATTGGAAGCATCTGGCGTGACTGTGGCAGAGCGCCTGCCGGTCAAGATTGCCGCCAATCCGCACAATGAATTTTATCTCGATACCAAGCGCGACCGGACCGGGCACAAATTATAGCGCTCCGGGCCCGTCCGCCGTGGCAACAGAGAAGAGTTTCCCATGAATCAGCTCGAGCACAAGCATCTGATAACTTTGACCCTCACCGTCGACTTCGCGAGCATGACGGTGATCGGCCAGACACCAGCTGGATTGCGCCGCATTGCACCCGTCACCGGCGGCCGTTTTTCTGGCGAGCGGTTGAACGGCAATGTCCTCCCCGGCGCAGATTGGGTCGTCAACCGACCCGATGGCGTGATGGAAATTGATGTGCGCTTGCCGCTTGAAACCGATGACGGGGCGATGATTTATCTCAACTATCAAGGCCGGTTTCTGGCGCAGCCCGAAGCCTTGAGCCGATTTTCAAAAGGTGCAATGTTGAAGCCGGAAGAATATTCTTTAGCGGTGTCAGCAAAGTTCGAGTCCGGCGCAGAACAATATCTATGGCTGAACAATGTCGTAGCCGCCGGAACCGGCGAACAGACAGCAGATGGGCCGGTTTACTCGATCTTCGAAATCGGTTGAGCGACCACCAAACGATAGCCGACGTCCAGGCTCTCCAGTTCCATCAAATCTCCATAACGCTGTTCCCAGACTCCGGAGGCTAGATCCTGTTCCAGCTTTGCCAAGGCGCTCGCCATATTATCAAGCTTTGAAAAGGTCGAAATCGCTGAACGAACGTGCGGGTCGAGATAGGCATGCGGACGCCGCCAATAGGCGCCCAGAAAGCCGTCTGTGCAATCGCAAGGAACCGGGATGATCTCGACTTCGGTTTTACCCAATATCCGATCGAAAGCGCCGAGGTCCGGCATGATCGGCTGGTCGAGTTCTACAATTTCCGGGATATAATCGACGAGCCAGAAATAGGGAGATGCCGGGTCAAAGGTCAGGATCACCAGTGAACCTCTTGTGACCCGACGCATTTCGCGAAGCCCGGCCTCGAGATCCGACCAGTGATGAACCGTCAGAACCGCCATCGCGGCATCAAACTGATGATCCGCAAACGGCATAGATTCCGCAGATCCCTGATAGGCCTTTGCAGACCCCGGCGGGCGTTGGCTGATCATCTCGGCGGACGGTTCCAGCGCGGTAACCACTCGATCGACTGGTTCATAAGAGCCGGTTCCTGCCCCGACATTCAACACCGCCTTGGCGTCACCTAGAGCATCGTGGATCGCCCGGGCAATCCTGCTGTCCGGTTTTCGAAGGTGCGAATAGCCGACGCCGATCTTGTCATACACTGCGCTCATCAAGATGGTTTAGCTCCAAGGGCTGTTCTTCGCCAGTCCGTTTCGGTCGCTTCCCAGACTCAGCCGGCCGATCGCCAACCGACTATGCGAACAGCGTGGAACAGCCCGTCTTCACCGTTCCCGCCAGCGCCCCGGCGTGCGATACCAGCCTTGCTTGCTGTGCACCCAGCGGCTTCTTTCCCATATTCGGTTGCGCGGCGGATTGCGGTCCCAGAAGCCGTCGACCCAGACGAACCGGACACCGGTCCAGTTCCAATAGCCGTCAATCCAGACCGCCCCAATCACCGGGCGCGGGGGAATGCTGACGCGGCGTGGTGCTGGCGGAGCCTTGGCGATGAACGAGATTTGCAGGCCGATTGGCGCGCGTCCGTCCCGATAGGGTGAGTGCATATGTCCGACGCAGCCGGACAATAGAAACGTGCCTGCGATGCACGCAGCGATATATTTTCTTTGCATGATATCTTGCTCCTGTTTCTGAAGGGCGACGGACCTATGCCGCCCCCGGTTCGTGCAGTTTGTCCTGATCCCGGTCGCGGTCTTGATCTGTATCCTTTGCCGGATCGACGATACGGTCCTGGTCCCGGTCGCGATCCTGCTCCGCATCGGAATCGACAATGCGATCCCGGTCTTGATCCGGTTCATCCTGACCATCCAGAACGGGGTCGCAGTCTTTTATTTGATCGCAATCGCGATCCTGCAACCGATCCCGAGTCTGCAACATGTCCTGAACGCCATCAGGCTTGACGTCCGGCGAACCGGTTCGCGATCCAGTCGCTGGCGACGGGCGGCTTGAGGATGGCTGATCCGCAAGGGCCGCATCTGCAGCGGCGGCGCTGGCAAATGTGAGCGGCGCAGCGGTGAACATGATCAACGCGGCGGCGGGAATGAGAATTGCTTTGTGCATCTGGAGCTCCTTCGCTTGAGCCCAGAATCTATCCGAATGGCCTCTTGCAAAACAATCGGGGCATTTACGTATAGGCAGAAAAGCTGGTCCGGCTATTTTTTGCCCCAGTAAAAGGGGCGGAAATACAATGAATTATTCACGATTTAAACATGGCTGCGGGATTTCGCTACTCTGCCTGTTGGCCGGTATGAACGGCCAGGCACTGGCGCAAACGGAGACCCAGGCACCCAAGTTGGAAGAAGAAGGCACGCCAGAAAAAGCGGCCGCTGCCGATAGCATAACCGTTGATGCAGAACTTGATCTGGCGCTTGGCTATCTCGACAATATATTTGCCACGCAAAATGACGAGGTTGATGATCTGATCGGCATAGCACGGCCGCGGCTGGACATTCTGGCGAAGGGGGAAGATTACCAGATATCCGCCACCGGCCGCGGCGAAATTGGCCGCTATGAAAGCAATAGCGCGGAAAATTATGATGATTGGCAGATCGGCCTGAACAGTCGTGCGCGTCTATCATCCGATCTGACCATAGTCGGCGGCGGGGATTATCGTTGGGACCATGAGAACCGTTCATCACCCGAAGATGTCAACGGCCTGAACCCGACCAAATATCAGCGTGCCTATGGTTTTGCGGGGCTGCTCTGGAATCAAGGAGATATATCGGTCCGCCTGGCGGGAACCATTACCGATCTCAATTTTTCCGACATTGCCTCCACATTCGGCACGATCAACAATGATGACCGTGACCGGGTCCACTATGAAGTGGGCGGGCGGCTTGGCTATAAACTGGCATCAGGCACAGATATCTTCGTGCAGGCGGCCTATGATGATCGCCGCTATGATGATGATTTTGACGATTTCGGATTTGCGCGAAGTTCCGATGGCTATTCGGCAGCGCTCGGTCTGCGTCACAAATTTTCTCCCCAATTGAACGCAGAAATATACGCCGGCATATTGGAACAAAATTACGACAGTCCGTTGTTGCGCGATGTCAGTACCGTCGATTTTGGCGCGCTACTCGACTGGCGGGATCCGACCGGGATTGCCGCAACCGTCCGCGTCGACCGCACGGTAGAGGAAACCACCCTGCCCGGTGCATCCGCCTATATCCTGACCAGCGGTCAATTGTCGCTGCGCGCCATAAACACATCCAGATTGACGGCCGGCGTCGGCATCAGCGGATCGCATTATGATTATATCGGCGCGTCGCGATCCGAATTTGTCACCTCCACCGGACTTTGGGCACGCTATTGGCTCGACAAGCGGATTTACCTTGGTGCCGACTATGATTTCGCCCAGCGAACATCCAATCGGGCCGGGTTCGATTATAATGAAAACCGGCTGTTTCTGAGGCTTGGCGCGCAATTGAATCCCCGCAAGAATTGGGACGCCGCCAACCAGTTGCGATTGTCCAGCCAATCCGGTCCCGGCGGCGGCTACGGGGCATTATTGTTTAGCCACGGCACTCTGACCACCGGCCTTGACGGTCCGCGCGGAAATGGCGGCAGCAACACCGCGGATTTCGGCGATGATGGCGCGGCGGTTGTTGCAGCAGCGGGCTATGGATTTGTCACCGGACCGATTTATTTGGGACTGGAAGTAGAGGGCCAGCTCGCCGGGCCGGAATGGAATCATATCGCCGGCCGGGCATTTTCGGTGGAAAAGAAGGACAGCTTCGGGGCTAGCCTGCGGCTTGGCTATGTCAACGCTGGCGCCGACCTTGTCTATGGCCGCTTTGGCGTCGTTTCCAGCCGGTTCCGGACCCTCTATGATCATCCGGCCAGCTCTGTCGATATCAGCGAACGGGAAACCGGTCTTGGCTTCGGACTCGGCGTGGATGCCGGTTTTGGATCGCACGGTTTCGTACGCGCGGAATATTCGCTGGCTTCTTATGGTGATTATGACGTGCCCACAGGCCAGGGAGATTTCGACAATTTCTCCAATAGTGAAAATCAGTTTCGCATTGGCATCGGCTTTCGCCTTGGTGCCAAGCCTGCAACCGACCAGCCCGCTCATGATTTTTCCGGCGCCTATGCCGGTGTCCAATTTGGTCACGGATCGCTGATCAGCCAGAATTTCGGATTTCGGTCCGGCGGCACTCCGATCGACATCTCGCGGAGCAGCGCCGGGCCGATTTTCGGTCTGCTGGCCGGTGCCGGATTTGTCTGGGAGAAATTCTATCTTGGCGCGGAAATCGACGCGGATATTTCCAATATCGACTGGAATATCGAGCGCGACCCTACGGGCAGAATTTTCTCTACCGAGCACGAATATTCATACGGAAGCAGTGCACGGTTGGGTTATCAGATCAGCAATTCAGCACTGCTCTATGGACGCATTGGTGTCGTCCGCACCAAGTTTGACACCCAGTTTTCAACCCGCAATGTCGCGGTCCGCGAAAAAAATTGGGAAACCGGCACCCGCTTTGGCGGAGGCGTGGAACTGGGTCTCAGTTCGAGCACGCGATTGCGGTTTGACTACACGCATACCGACTATGGCGCTTTCGACATCGAGGCGGACCAATCGGTCGACAGATTCGACAATAGCGAGAATCTTTTCCGCATCGCAATCACGTTCAAACTCTAGTTTTCCGGTACTTACAGCCATGTAAGTATCATTCCTTAGAGACGGAAAGCTCACGATGTTTAACCTTATATGAGTGATAATTAACAGGAGCAAGAAAATGCAAAAACCAGACAAGATTACATCTCTCAAACGTCTGTCCGTCAGCACCGCGATGGCCGCCATATTGGCGATGGGTGTTGCGCCTCTGAATATGGCCAATGCTGCCATTCAGGATAGTCACGGCAGCAGCCATGACAGCGGTTCGACCGATCATAGCGACCAGGACAGTGATCACGGATCAGCTGGTCAAAAAGGTGGCAAGGGTGCCGCGTCCGGAGAGAAAGGCAAAGGCCAAAAAGGCGGACATAATAGTCTGGAAGATATCTTCCGCGACGTGACCGGCAGCGCCGATGAAGGAGACGAGGATTCGGACAAGCCCGCATGGGCTGGCGGCGGCGGCGGGAAAAATGACCGCGGAGAAAAGCCTTCGAGCGCGGGCAGTGCTAGAGGCGACCTTTATGGTGATATGTACGTCATCCTGCGCGATGATAACGGCGTCCCGATCCTGAACGAGGACGGGTTTGTTCAGCCGATTGATGCGGACGGCAATCCGATCCCGCTGGACGAGGAAGGCGCGCCCATCGATCCTTCGCTGGCAACCGAAGTCGAACTGGGCCGGTTGAACGTGGGCCGTGCGCCAACGCAAGTTCTGGATCGTCGGGCTGAAGAGGTTATCACCCTGCTGAATAGCGCAACCGAGATTTCCCTCGATGCGGCTGGCCGGTTGGTGCTGACCGTCGATGGCGTCGCCAAGACGATCGACTCTCCGTTGGAAAATCTGGCCATCTATGTGGCACTGATGACCACCGGAACCATCCCCGGCGTCGATGATCTGCCAGGCACCGAATTTGATCATCTGGTTGATGGCGTCCTGACGGTGGAAGATCTGGTATCAGCGGCATCGTTCGCGGCTGCCGCGACGGACAAGACGGGTTCATTTTCGATCGATGAAGTCGCCTATCTCAACGCCTTTCTCGGGATCAATATCGAGAAAACCGGCGATGTGAGCTATTCGGTCTTCGACTTTAGCGACTTCTCTTATGATCGTTCCGATATGTATGGCGATATCACGGTGGAAGTGCTGGTCCAGCAACCCGATGGGTCTTGGGTACCAACCGTGATCAACGTCTATGAAGTGATCTTCGGCAGCGTGGACTTTAGCGGTAGCGGTTCGATCTCGGTATTTTCGCAAGCAGCGGATGATGCCCGGGCGATCATCAACTTCATCCACGAATATGCCCTTCCAGCTGATAGCGTGAATTAACAGGTCAGCTAGCGGCAAAAGTGCCCCGCCCGGATGATTTTCTTTGCGATGCAAAGCGAAAAATCCGGGCGGGATTGCAACAGGAGTAGCTGCTTTCCGACGGAATCAAACGGAGATGATCTAATGTTTTTAAAACCAGACATGAGCAAATTGGCAGCAAAGGGCGCGGCGTTGATGCTGACCCTGATGCTGTTCGCCTGCATGACGGCGACGCCCTATCAGCCCAATATTTCCGGTCAGAAAGTGGCCGGCGGCTATTCAGACACCCGCCTCGGCAATAATCGCTACCTGGTCAGTTTTGAAGGCAACACACTGACCTCGCAAGACCGGGTCGAGAGCTATCTGCTGTTTCGCGCAGCGGAATTGACCATCCAGAATGGCGATGACTGGTTCATCCTGATTGACCATACCACCGAAGCCGATCGGCGAACCTATGTCGATCGCTATCCGCGGGTCAGCAGATATGGGGCCTATTATGACTATTGGCGGCCCCATTGGAGCTATTATGCCGGCAATGACTGGGTGCTTTGGCATCCTTATGGCACCAGCCGCTTCTGGTCCTATGATGTCGATGTACGCACAGTCGAAAAATTCAAGGCCCAGGCCGAGATCAAGATGGGCAAGGGAAAAATGCCGAAAAATGGCGGCCGGGTATTTAATGCCCGTACCGTCGTCGCTGATCTTGGGCCAACAATTGAACGGCCAGGCGACGATTGATTGCGACGACCGCTTTGAAGTTGAGCGAAAAAAACGTCCGCTTTCGAAAGGAAGCGGACGTTTCTGATTTCGCATTGGCCCGAATAGCCTAGAACGGAACGTCGTCGTCGAGATCGCTATCAAAGGCGCCGCCGCCTTGGCCGCCGCCGGAACCGCCTGAGCCACCGCCGGTCTGGCCCCAGCTGTCATTGCCGCCGCCACCGGAAGGTGCGCCGCCGCCTTGACCGCCGCCCCAGCCATCGTTGGAACCGCCGCCCTGACCGCCGCCGCCTGGCTTGCTGTCGAGCATTTCCATTTTCGCGTCAAAGCCCTGCAACACGACATCGGTCGAATAGCGGTCATTGCCGGACTGGTCCTGCCATTTGCGGGTCTGCAGCTTGCCTTCGAGATAGACCTTGCTGCCCTTGCGCAGATATTTTTCGGCAACCCCGGCAAGGCCTTCATTATAGATCGAGATATTGTGCCACTCGGTCTTTTCCTTGCGCTCGCCGCTCTGCTTGTCTTTCCAGCTTTCCGATGTCGCAACGCTGAAATTGCAGACTTTGCCGCCATTGGCAAAGGTACGCACTTCCGGATCCTTGCCCAGATTGCCTACGATGATGACTTTGTTGATGCCGCCGGCCATTTCAAATTCCCCAAAAATATACGTGATTATCGATTCTTGAAGACTCTATAGACCGAGGGCGACGGCACTCCAATATGTAATACCGGCCGCGACATAAGCGAGTGCAAAAAGATAGGCGACCATGAAGGCAGGCCATCGCCAACCGTTGGTTTCGCGACGGGTGACCGCGATGGTCGAGATACATTGCGGCGCAAAGACAAACCAGGCGAGAAAAGCCAGCGCGGTCGGCAGCGACCAGCGGCTTTGCAGGCGCTCGGTCAGGGATTTGGCTTCCGCTTCCTCATCCGGTGCATCAATCGCATAAGTGGTGGCCAGTGCCGCTACCGCCACTTCCCGCGCCGCCATCGCCGGGATCAGGGCGAGCGCGATATCGCGATTAAAGCCGATTGGTTCAACGACCGGTGCGATGACATTGGCGATCCGCCCGGCCACGCTATAATCGACCTGGCTCATCGCGCTGTCCTCCGGCACTTTTGGAAAGGTCAGCAGCAGCCACAGGACGACAGTCGCGGCAAAGATGATCGTGCCGGCGCGGCGCAGGAAGATCCAGGCGCGCTGCCACAGGCCGATCAGCACATCTTTCATGCGCGGCAGTTGATATTTCGGCATTTCCATCAGGAAGCCGCTGTTCGGTCCCTTGGTAACCGTCGACCTGAGTACCAGCGCGACGACCATCGCACCGACAATGCCAAAGACATAGAGGCCGAACAGCACCAGACCCTGCAGCCCGATGCCGGGGCCAATCTGGGTCGGCGGAATGAACGCCCCGATGATGATCGCGTAAACCGGCAGCCGCGCCGAACAGGTCATCAGCGGCGCAACCAATATGGTGGTCAGCCGGTCCCTTGGATCGGAAATGCTGCGCGTCGCCATGATCCCGGGAATGGCGCAGGCAAAGGAGGATAATAACGGAATGAAGCTGCGTCCGGAAAGGCCGACACTGGCCATCAGCCGGTCCATGATGAAGGCCGCGCGGGTCATGTAGCCGCTGGCTTCGAGCAGCAGGATGAACAGGAACAGGATCAGAATCTGCGGCAGGAATACGATCACCGACCCGACACCCCCGATCGCGCCTTCAATGATAAAGTCGCGCAGGAAACCCGTCGGCAGATTGGCCTCGACCCAGCCGGCCACCCATTCGCTGGCGCTTTCGATCAGGCCGATCGGTGCCTCCGACCAGGCGAAGACCGCCTGGAACATGATGAACAGAACCGCAAACAGGATTATCGGTCCGGCGAACGGGTGCAAAAACAGCCGGTCGGCCCGCTCTGACCAGCGCCGGCCAGCGGTTTCGGAAACCACCGCCAGATTGGCAATCCGCTTCGCCTGTTTGCTCAGGCCGTGATCGCGCTGCTTCGCGACCACCGGTTTGATACCGTCCGGCTGGTGCAGCAGACGATCTTCCACCGCAGCGGATAAATCTTCCAGACCGCGCCGGCGTACGGCCACGGTCGGGATCACGGGAACCCCCAGGGCTTTCGCAAGCCTGGCCGGGTCCAGCGTCAGGCCATCCCGCTCCGCCAGATCCATCATGTTGAGCGCGACCACGACCGGCTGGCCCAGCGCGATGACTTCCAGCGCGAACCGCAGATGATTGTCGAGATTGGAGGCATCGAGCACCAGAATGATCGCGTCAGGCCGGCGTTCGCCCTGCTGCAATCCCATGATGACGCTGCGCGTCACTTCCTCGTCGGGGCTGGTCGGGTCAAGGCTGTAGCTGCCCGGCAAGTCAACCAGTTCTGCGGGCCGTCCGTCGGCAAAGCTGAAATGTCCGGATTTGCGTTCCACCGTCACGCCGGGATAATTGGCGATCTTCTGCCGCGCGCCGGTGAGCGCGTTGAACAAGGCGCTTTTGCCCGAATTGGGGTTGCCCGCGAGGACAATGAGAGGAGCGATTTCCGACATCAATCAGGCGGGGGTCGTCACCGCAACGGGGCAGACCGATATCGCCTTGGCGTGCGATTTGCGCACCGCGATCGTCATCCGCCCGACTTTCAGGGCGATAGGATCATTCATCCCGAACATACCCTTGTAAAGCTTTTCGACCGACACGCCCTTGTCGATGCCGAGCGCCCGCAAACGCCGACCCTCGTTGTCGGAAATCGCCGCCCAGTCAATCGCCACGACTTCAGCGCTTTGCTTGAGGGACAGCTGGTCCAGGGTTGTGGGTGTTTGCATATATCGCAACGCGGCCTTTCTAATTGCGATTGATTATCAATATTGATTAGACTTGGCGAGTCTTTTTGTCAGATTATGCTCCGGAGCTGACAGCAAAGCCCGGCCAGTTGCCGCGCTGTGCCATGTCAGGCTCCCCGATAGCGCAACCGGCCGACAAAGCGCGCCATGCTGAAGCGATCGCCACCCCGGCCCGTGACCTTGGCCTTGACCTTCTCGAACTGCATTATATTTTCGATTCTACGGTCCAGAAAGGCGCGGGTTTCGGCGAAATCTTCGCTTTCATCGTCAAGAAAGACACTGATCGTGCTGCCATATACGCCGGATAGCAGGGTTCTTTTGCTATAATGATTATAGTCGGTGGCGGTATCTCCGGCGAGCCGCCACATCCGGTCCGCCGCCCGCCAGCCCATTTTTGCGGCCCGGCGCACATGCGGCGGTGCCGCAAGGATCGCCAGAGCCCGCCGCAAACCTTCGCGATCAGCCTCCAATGCTTCCAGGCGCGCTTCGACCAGCGCCTTGATCCGTTGCCGCACTTTCATCGCGGCCAGTTCATCGGCGCTATATTTCGCCGCCATCTGCGCATCAACCGCCTGAAACCAGGCGTCGATCATGTCGACCGGTCCTTCGTTAAAGGCGAGTCTGGCAAGGTCGGAATCGATACCGGCGAGGTCAGCAGCGGCCAGCACAGCCGTCTCGTTCCAGCCGTCAAACGCCGCTTGCGCCGCCAATTCAGGCGCGAGAAAGGCGCGCACCTCATCCAGGGTGGGATCTTCAGGAAGCGATGCGATCATGGGAGTTCCTTTGAAATCAGAGCTATCAATATAGACAGAAATTGCTTGGTTTCAAACCATTGCATTTGGCCCTGCGGTCTCTTAACTGTCTGATTAACATTTCAAGCCTCTTGTTTCAGGGAATTCCATCTTGACCACATTGTTCGATCCGATCACCGTTGGCGCCATCGAGGCCCCGAATCGCATGTTCATGGCCCCCCTCACCCGTTGCCGTTCAACCATGGAACATGTTCCGACGCCGATCATGGGCGAATATTACGAACAGCGCGCCGGTGCCGGCCTGATCATTTCCGAGGCGACCGGAATCAGCCAGCAAGGCCTCGGCACACCATTCGCGCCGGGCATATGGAACGAGGCGCAGACCGAAGCGTGGAAACCCATTATCGAGCGCGTGCATAAAGCCGGTGGCCTGATCATGTGCCAGCTTTGGCATATGGGCCGTTTGGTGCATCCCGATTATCTGAATGGCGAGAAACCGGTTTCCGCTTCCGCCACGACCGGGCCGGGCAGCGTGCGGACCTATCAGGGCAAGAGGGACTATGCAGAAGCACGCCCGCTTGAAATCTCCGAAATCCCCGGCCTGCTCGATGATTATCAAAATGCTGCGGAGAATGCCAAAAAGGCTGGCTTTGATGGTGTACAGCTGCACGCCGCCAATGGCTATCTTATCGACCAGTTCATCCGTTCCGGCACCAATCTGCGGACCGATGAATATGGCGGTCCGGTTGAAAACCGCATCCGTCTCCTCGGAGAGGTAACCCAGCGCCTTGTTGATGTCTGGGGCGCTGACCGCGTTGCTGTCCGCCTGTCGCCCAATGGCGATTCGCAGGGCGCGGATGACGCGACGCCGGTCGAGACCTTTACTGCAGCCGCGAAATTGCTCGACAAGATCGGTATCGCCTTTCTCGAACTGCGCGAGCCACCTGCCCACGGCACCTATGGCAATACCGATGTGCCGCCGGTCAGTCCGCACATCCGGCCGGTGTTCAAGGGAGCACTGGTGCTCAACAGCGACTATTTTTATGACAATGCCACTGCGGCGCTGGCCGAAAGCAAGGCCGACGCGATCAGCTTTGGCCGGACCTTCATGACCAATCCCGATCTGCCCGAACGATTCCGCACGGGTGCTGAACTGAATCCGATCGACTTCACCCCGACCTGGTATAGTCAGGGGCCAGAAGGATATATTGATTATCCGACGGTAGATCAGAAGGAGCCAGCGACTGCCTGAACCGAAGTCGCCTTGCTAAAAGGCGCTTTGCAGGCGGCGGAACATGTCCTGAACCGCTGACTCGGCCTCCATTTCCTGCTCCATGCGCGTCGCGAGACGCTGCAGGCGCTGGAACAATTCTTCGCTGGCCATGACAATCTGACGCGCCTCGACCGGGAAACGATCCGCCATCGCCTGGTCGGTGGCTGGTGCCTGACCGAGCGCGCGATCACGGTTCCAGGCTTCGCCTGCGGACAATTCCCCGCTGTGCAGGGCTTTCTGATTCAAAAGCCAGGCAATGCAGTGCATTAATCTTGTCGTCACTTTCAGCGATTCACAGGAAAAGGACACGGCGAGAAGATTGTCCGGATCGGAATCTTCTTGGAAGCGCCCCGATTCAAAATAGGACCGCGCCTCGTCCGCCAGCAACATCGCTTCGGTATAAAGCGCGTCCAGCAATTTGGGCGTCAAAAGGGATTCACGATCTGCCATAATTGCGCCGTAGCAAAAAATCGGCCCCGGTTGACAGTTAATTTTGGCCTTCAGGCCGGTCCAGGAGCCGTCTGTTTCAAACTGACACGCGGGAGATTCCGGGGTTAACTGGTGGACAGCTTTGGTTAACGATTGGCAAGCCCGCAGAACCGCCTGTGCCTCAGGCAATAATGTCGGGAATGAGTTGGTTCTCCAGCAAGATGATACGATCGCGCAATTGCAATTTTCTTTTCTTGAGTCGCGCCGTGCGGAGCTGATCCGGACTGCCTGCTTCGACCAGCGCGGCAATCGCCTCGTCGAGATCGCGATGCTCAATTTTCAGCAGTTCGAGCCGCGTTTGCAACTCTTCATCGCTCATCCCCATTCTGGTTCAATCTCCCTCTTGCGTCGGCCCAACAATTTTGCAATCTTAACCCTATTCATGCTTCAAGTCTAAACCAAGACAATTTAATCATGAAGCCGGACGCCAAGGCAGAGTGGCGGGTACAGCAGGAAAGGAATCTTTCGTCCTCTTTCAATTTCAAAACCAACATTTTTGAGGAGACTTTGATGATTCAGAATCACATGTCAGCATTGCGCAAAAAGCATGAAGCGCTGGAACGCAAGATCAATGAAGAAGAAACCCGGCCACTTCCCGACACGATTCGAATCCATAGCCTCAAAAAAGAGAAGCTCCGACTGAAAGAAGAACTGCTGAATTAGTCGTGCGTGGGCGCCGACGCCCACGCTGAACTGTTATAAATAAATCAGCTTTGGTCGAAGGGCTGCTTTTCGACATCGCACTCCCGTGGCCTTTCTGCTAGGCAAAGATCATGCCCACAACAGACCCCTCGAGTACCAAGACCGCTCGCAATATCCTAACCGGCCTGCGGTCGATCATGGCGTCGCGTGGCAATGCCCAGACAAAATTGAATCAGGTCGTCGAAACCGTTGCCGAAGCGGTCAGCAGCGAGGTCTGCTCAATCTACCTGCGCCGCGACGGCCTGTTGGAATTATTTGCCACCCGCGGACTCAACGCAGAAGCGGTGCACGTCACAAAACTCGCCATGGGTGAAGGGCTGACGGGCTATATCGCCAAAAATGTCGAGACGCTGAATCTCGACGAAGCGGCCAGTCATCCCGATTTCCAGTATCGGCCGGAAACCGGTGAAGAAAAATTCCACAGCTTTGCCGGCGTACCGATCATCCGCAATCAGCAGGCCATTGGTGTTTTATGTGCCCAGCATGTCGAACCGCGCCGCTATTCCGAAGTAGAGATCGAGGCCTTTCAAACGGCCGCGATGGTCTTGTCGGAACTGATCACCAGCGCCGAATTGGTCGACGATAATTTTGCGGAAGAAGCAACAACGTTCGACATTGGTGCCAATCGTCTGAGCGGGTTGCAACTGGTCAAGGGCAAGGCCAGCGGCCACGCAGTCTTTCACCAGCCACGGGTGAAAATCGAACATACGGTGGCGGAGGATACCGAGGCGGAGCGGCACCGGGTCTATTCGGCCTTTGACAAGATGCGCGACCAGATCGACCAGATGACTAGCCAGGCGGAATTCGGGGTCGGCGGCGAGCATGAGGAAGTGCTCGAGACGTACAAGATGTTTGCCTATGATGAAGGCTGGAGCCGGCGCATCAATGAAGCCATCGACAGCGGCCTGACCGCCGAAGCGGCGATCGAAAGGGTACAACAGCATACCCGGATGCGCATGCGGCAAATTGATGATCCGCTGCTGGCGGAGCGCATGCATGATCTGGAAGATCTCGCCAACCGCCTGCTGCGCATCGTTTCCGGACAAATGGGCACCGCCGCCAAAATGGGCTTGCGACAGGACACGATTCTGATTGCCCGCAATCTGGGTCCGGCAGAACTGCTCGAATATGACCGGCGCAAGTTGAAGGGGGTCATCCTCGAAGAAGGCTCGCTGACCGCCCATGTCACGATCATCGCGCGCGCGATGGGCATCCCCATCCTCGGCCAGGTCAAGAATATCCGGCAAGTCGTGCGGGAAGACGACCATCTGCTCCTCAATGTCGACGAAAAAGCCGTGTTTGTGCGCCCCAGCCCCTCGATGGAGGACGCGTTTGAAGCACAGCTGGAGCTGAGCCAGAAAAAGCGCGCCGCATATTCCGAGCTGCGCGACAAGGAAGCCGTGACCAAAGACGGTGTCCGGATCACGGTCAATATCAACGCCGGCTTGCGGGATGATCTGGCTTTGCTCAACCTGACCGGTGCCGACGGTATCGGGCTGTTCCGGACCGAATTTCAGTTTCTGGTCGCCGCAACCATGCCGGGACGGGCCGGCCAGACTCGCTTCTATCGTGATGTGCTGGATGCAGCCGGCGACAAGCCGGTTGTATTTCGCACGGTCGATATCGGCGGTGACAAACCGCTCCCCTATTTTCAGACCAGCGATTCCAAAGAAGATAATCCGGCCATGGGCTGGCGGGCAATTCGCATTGGCCTTGAACGGGATGCGCTGATGAAAGTGCAGGCGCGGGCCCTGATCGAGGCAGCGGCAGGACGGAAACTGAATGTCATGTTCCCGATGGTCGCAGAACCCTGGGAATTTGATGAAGCCAAGGCGGTATTCGAAAACCAGCGCGCCTATCTCCACAGCCAGAAAAAGAGACTGCCTTCAGCGATCCGATATGGCGCCATGCTCGAGGTCCCGGCGCTGGCAGAATGTCTTGATTTGATCGCAGACCGGCTCGACTTTCTGTCGATCGGGACCAATGATCTCACCCAGTTTCTTTTTGCCGCAGACCGGAGCAATCCGAAATTGGCCGAGCGGTTTGACTGGATGAGTCCGGCGATTCTCAGATTCTTGCGCCGCGCGTCAGACAATGCGGAACGGTTCGGCATTCCTCTCGGCGTGTGCGGAGAAATGGGTGGCCGCCCGCTGGACGCTCTGGCGCTACTGGGATTGGGTATTCGCAATTTGTCCATCACACCTGCCTCGGTCGGCCCGATCAAGGCGATGGTCCGTTCGCTCGATCTCGGTCAGGTCAAACTGGAAGTTGAAGCCATTTTGAAGGAAGCGCCTGCCGAACCGAGACTGCGTCTGGAACAATGGGCAAATCAGCACAATATTGACTTGGACTGATCCGTTTCCTGCCAATCGGTCGGCAAATTTTCCGCTGAATGGCCCAAAATGGTAAAATGCAGCATCTCAACCATGATTGTCATTGACTTTTGCTGCCCAAACTGGCTTTTTTCCAAGGAATATCCGGGAAATGCGAAAAGGGTCGCAAAATGATCCGGCCAAGGGAGTTTTGAGTGGCCGAAGAAACCAATGACGACGAAAATGTCGAGCTGCATCTGCACAGCACAGGTGAATTATTACGCCGTGCGCGGGAGCAGAAAAATCTGTCGCTGGAAGATATCGCCAAAAAAACCCGGATTCCACAGCGCCATCTGGCGTCGATCGAAAGCGGCGATTTTGATGCGCTGCCTGGACGAACCTATGCAATCGGCTTTGCCAAATCCTATGCCCGGACGGTCGGCCTGGTCGATGCTTCCATCGGCAGTCAGCTACGCGCGGAAATGGATGAACAGGGTCACGCGGCTTACCAGCCCGAAGTCAGCGGATATGCGCCGGCCAACCCATCCAGCATTCCACCCCGCTATCTGGCATGGACGGCCGCCGGCATCGGGATATTGGTGCTTGTCGGCTATCTGGTCTGGCGCACGTTGATCCTCAATCCCGGTGACCTGGCCGAAATCGCGGACAGTGAATCTGCAACGCCGGTGGAAACCGTTTCGAGAAACCCCAATCCGCAGAGCCTTCAGAATGTCGGACCGGCGCCGTCAAGCGAGGGCATCGTGGTGCTGACAGCAACCGAACCGGTCTGGATGAAAATCTATGATGCCGAGGGCAAGCGGCTGTTCGAAAATGAGATGGCAGCCGGGGACACTTTCACTGTTCCGGCTGATGCCGACAATCCTCAGATTCTGACCGGGCGTCCCGATGCGCTGACCGTCACCATAGACGGCCAGGTGGTTCCGCAACTGGGCACTGCAGAGCGGACTATCAAGGATGTCGGAGTCAGCGCGGCAGCGCTGCTTGCCCGGGGCAAGGCGAGCAATCCAGCGGCCGATTTATCGCCTGATTGACGAACGCACGAGCCAATAGGTGAAGCGGCAAGCGGGCGGAACGCGTCGGCTAGCCAGGATAATTTTCTCTACCTTTCAGAATAATATATGGTTAATATACGAGAAATCAGCGGAGGCCTCGATGAAGACATTCGGTATCACTATCCTGCTCAGCAGCTTGCTTGTCAGCGCGCCGGTATCGGCCCAGAACGCAAATGTCGACAAGCGCGTTGATCGGCTCGAGCAAGAAATGCGAGCGGTTCAGCGCAAGGTTTTCCCCGGTGGCTCTACTCGCTATTTCGAACCCGAAATCACGGCGGAAACTGGCCCTGCATCGCCCGCGACCGCCATCACGACTTCGGCCGTTACCGACTTGATCGCGCGGGTAGATGCGCTGGAGTCCAGCCTGGCCAGCCTTACCGGTCAAGTTGAGGAAAACGGGTTTCGGCTGAAAAAAATTGAAGACCGGTTGGCCGCGACAGCAGCGCCAGCGGTTAGCCCGCCAGCGACGAGCACCAACGGATCTGCGCCAGTAGCGGCCCCAAAAGTAGCAGCGCCGGAGGCTGCACCTGATCCCAAGCGGGTTGTCGGCGTTGCCGCAATCGTCATGCCGGACACCGGAGATGCTGCGGAAGATGCCTATGTTTATGGCTATCGACTTTGGGAAGCAGAATTCTATCCAGAAGCGCAGGCGCAGCTGAAGAAGATGGTCGAGGATCATCCCGGCCATCGGCGCGCGAGTTTCGCTCAGAATTTGCTCGGCCGCGCTTATCTTGATGATAAGAAGCCCGCGCTGGCGTCGGTTGCCCTATATGAAAATTACCAGAAAAGACCGCGGGGAGAACGCGCCCCGGACAGCCTCTATTACCTGAGCACCGCACTGGTGCAACTGGGCAAGAAAAGCGACGCTTGTCGGGTATTGGGGGAAATGCAGGATGTCTATCCCGAGGTCGCCAGCGGCCGGCTGGCCGATCGCGTGGCATCGGGCAAGGCTGCCGCCAACTGCAAATAGATCATGGATGATGCCGCCGCCTCGCTCGACCAACGCTTTGTGGAGGCGCTGGACCGGCTGATTCCCGGGTTTGCAGCGAATGACCAGAAACTGGGCCTGGCGGTTTCCGGCGGCCCCGACAGTCTGGCTCTGCTATTGCTGGCATTGCAAGCCTGGCCGGGCAGGATTGCCGCTGCAACCGTAGATCATGGCTTGCGCCCTGCCGCTCGCACGGAAGCGGAATTTGTCGCATCGATTTGCCGCGAACGCGGCATCCCTCACGAAATATTGCGGCCCGTGGTTCCGATCCGCGGCAGCATCCAGAGCGCGGCCCGACACGCGCGCTACGGGTTGCTGCACGACTGGATGAAGGAAAACCATATCCACTGGCTGGCGACCGCCCATCATGCCGATGATCAGCTGGAAACCATGATCATGCGCATATTGCGCGGCAGCGGCGTTGACGGGATGTCGGGCATCAGGGAAAAACGGACCAATATCATCCGGCCCCTGCTCCATTTTCAAAAATCAGAACTGATTTCCTATGTCGCCAGCCAGGGCCTCGACGCGGTCAATGACCCCTCGAATCGCGATCAGGGCTATGATCGGGTGCGGGTGCGCAATGCGCTTGAGGACCTGGAAGGGTTTGACACCAGGCTCGCCAGCCAGAGCGCAAGTGCGATAGGCGCCGCACGCGAGGCGATCGAATGGATGGTCGAACGGCTGGCCAAGGACCATATCACCACCACAGATTTTGGTTGCACACTCTCGCAAACCGCGTTTCCATCCGAGATTCAGCGGCGGCTCCTGCTCAAATGCCTGCATATTTGTGATCCCGCATTATCCCCGCGCGGCAACCAGATTGATCAGACGATCATCGCACTGGAAAAGGGCGAAACCGTCACCCTGGGTGATATATTGTGTCGAGGCGGTGACAATTGGCACTTTCAGCCCGCGCCAAAGCGCCGGAATAGCTAGTTTTTTTGCCGCAACCTTCGTCCCGAACGGTTCCGATCACACTGATCGGTAAAAACATTGGCGCTCATATTGTCATCCGCAGTAAAAGGACTATCTTTAGAGTATAGCCAAGAGAGCTGCGCGGTGCCCATCATCCGCAGCAACAATGATTACAGGACAAGATGCGCAATGAATGACGAACAGGATCCCAAAGACAATCCCTGGATGAAGAGCATGTTCATCTGGGCTGGCGTTATCGTTGCGCTGCTGCTCACGGTTTCGATGTTTGGAGCCGGTGCCGCAAGCGACGCGGGAACGGCAATCAGCTATTCTTCCTTCCGCAACAAGGTCGAAGAAGGCAGCGTGAAAAGCGTTGCCATCGCGCCGGACAAGATCACTGGCGAACTCACCAATGGCGACATATTCTCAACCACGCCCGTCGGCAGCGATCCGTCGCTGGTGACGCTGCTGGATGAAAAAGGCGTCGAATATAGCGGCAAGGCACAGGAACAGGCCAGCATCTGGCAGATCATTCTCGTGCAATCCCTGCCCTTCCTTTTGATCCTCGGCATCGCCTTTTTCGTGCTGCGCCAGATGCAAAAGGGCAGCGGTTCGGGAGCGATGGGCTTTGGCAAGTCCAAGGCAAAGCTGCTGACCGAGAAACAGGGCAAGGTTACCTTTCAGGATGTAGCAGGTATTGATGAAGCCCGCGAAGAGCTGGAAGAAATTGTCGAATTTCTGAAAAATCCCGCTCGCTTTGCCAAGCTTGGCGGCCAGATTCCGAAAGGCGCGCTGCTTGTCGGTTCGCCTGGTACCGGTAAAACCCTCTTGGCTCGCGCCATTGCTGGCGAAGCGGGCGTGCCGTTCTTCTCCATATCCGGTTCAGATTTTGTCGAAATGTTTGTCGGCGTCGGCGCCAGCCGTGTCCGTGACATGTTCGAACAGGCCAAGAAAAATGCACCGTGCATCGTCTTCATCGATGAAATTGACGCGGTCGGTCGCCATCGCGGCGCCGGTCTCGGCAATGGCAATGACGAACGCGAACAGACGCTGAACCAGCTGCTGGTCGAGATGGACGGTTTCGAGGCGAATGAAGGAATCATCATCATCGCGGCAACCAACCGTCCCGACGTGCTGGATCCGGCTCTGCTGCGTCCCGGCCGTTTTGACCGGCAGGTAGTCGTTCCCCGCCCCGATATCGAAGGGCGCGAAAAAATCCTCGCGGTGCATATGAAGAAAGTGCCGCTGGCTCCGGATGTCGACCCACGCACCATTGCGCGGGGCACGCCCGGATTCTCCGGCGCGGATCTCGCCAATCTGGTCAACGAGGCAGCGCTGATGGCGGCTCGCCGTGGCAAACGAATGGTCGCGATGAGCGAATTCGAGGACGCCAAGGACAAGGTCATGATGGGTACCGAGCGCAGGTCCATGGTGATGACCGATGACGAAAAGCGGATGACCGCCTATCACGAAGCCGGTCACGCCATTGTCTCGGTGCATGAGGTTGCTTCCGATCCGATCCACAAGGCGACGATCATTCCCCGCGGTCGCGCACTCGGCATGGTCATGCGCCTGCCCGAGCGTGATAATTACAGCTATCACCGTGACAAGATGCACGCCAATCTGGCGGTGTCGATGGGCGGACGCGTCGCCGAGGAAATCATCTTTGGCTATGACAAGGTCTCTTCCGGTGCCTCCAGCGACATTCAATATGCGACCAAGCTCGCACGCGACATGGTCACCCAATGGGGCATGTCCGACGAGATGGGACCGTTGCAATATGAGGAGGAACAGGGTGAAACCTTCCTCGGCTATTCGCAATCCCAGCGCGTCCATATGTCCGACGAAACCGCGAAAAAGATCGATCTGGAAATTCGCAAGCTAATCGATGACAGCTATGATCGGGCGAAACATCTGTTGACCACGAACGAGGATCAACTCCACGCGCTGGCCAATGCACTGCTCGAATATGAGACCCTGTCGGGCGACGAAATTGATGAAGTGATCAAGACCGGCAAGATCGAGCGTCCGGATGGTGATGTCGCCAAGCCAACTGCTGTGCCATCGATCGGCGCAACCATCCCGAAAGCGGGACGGAAGAAGAAGGGCCCGTTTGGCGATCCCAAACCGCAAGGCGCTTAATCCGCCTTCAGCCGATGGAACAAGATATAAGAAAAGGCCGCTCGGGAATATTCCCGGCGGCCTTTTCTTTGTCTCGGTAAATCCTGCGCCGTAACGCGGACTGTTTAGCGGCGACCGTAGTCTCCGGCGACACCGGCGCTGCGTGGTGGTGCAGCGGCCGTGAGGCGAAGCGCTTCTGCCGACTGGCTGATCGAACCGATTTCATCCGGCGTATCATCATCGTCGATGAGAACCTTCTGCAGCGATTGAATCAGGCTTTCTTGCAGATCCTTCGGCTTGACCGTTTCTTCTGCGATCTCGCGCAGCGCCACAACCGGGTTTTTATCGCGATCGCGATCAACAGTCAGCTCTGCGCCGCCTGAAATCTCACGTGCGCGCTGGGCAGCAAACAATACCAGATCAAACCGGTTTGTGACTTTATCAACGCAATCTTCAACCGTAACGCGAGCCATAAGGCGCTCCTGATTCTGCAAACTATAGGAAAAGAGGCCTGCATCTAGGCCGACGGGCGGGATTTGTCAACAAATCCGCACGCGCGCAAACACAGGCCAGCAAACCAATCGGCAATCTAATGGTTTGTCGGTGCGCCGGTGATAATCTATGCCCGAAAACCATGGAGAGCAACAAGGCGAATAACCAGCTATTGCAAGCAGATCTGCCGCAATGGTTTGATGTCGGTGGGAACCGGTTGCGGCTGGTCCGCACGGCAGCGGAACGCCTTTCCGCGCTGGTCGACATGATCGAAGGGGCGGACAGAAGCATCAAGCTGTTCTTCTACATGTTCGAGGATGACCGCATCGGCCGGACGGTCCTGGATATGTTGATTGCAGCCTGCGAGCGAGGCCTTGTGGTCGAAATGATGGTCGACAGCTTCGGCTCCAATGGTGCCCCGCGCAAATTTTTCGACCCGCTGATCGAGGCAGGCGGGAAGTTCAGGATTTTCAGCCCCCGATTTTCCACCAGCTATTTTGTCCGCAATCACCAGAAAATGATTATCGCGGATGATCGCTGCGCCCTGATCGGCGGCTTCAATATTGCCGACGAATATTTCACGGTCCATCAACAGACCGAGGATAGCAGCCTGACCGACGACAGCTGGGAAGATCTCGGCCTCGAAATCGAGGGGCCAGAGGTTGCCAATCTGGCCAGCTATTTTCGCCTGTTGTCCGACTGGGTTTATCGGGACAATGGTAATATGCGCGCGCTGCGGAAGATGGTGCGGAACTGGGATGCCGGCAATGGCCAGTTTCAATGGCTTCTGGGTGGCCCGAGCAATCGTCTGAGTCGCTGGGCACGAGCGATCAAGAAGGATCTTGAAAATGGCAGCAGGCTCGATCTCGTCTCCGCCTATTTTTCTCCAGGGCAAGGGCTTTTGCGGCGGATTGGCGGATTGTCCAAGCGCGGCGGCCAAAGCCGGATCATATTGCCGGGCAAAACCGACAATGCGGCGACAATCGGAGCAAGCCGGTTGCTCTACGGATATCTGCTGAAGCGAAACGCTCGCCTTTTCGAATATACGCCCAGACGCCTCCACACGAAATTGGTTATTGTCGATGATGCCGTCTATGTTGGTTCGGCAAATTTTGATTTGCGCAGCCTGTTTATCAATGTTGAAATGATGTTGCGGATCGAAGATGCCGACTTCGCCGATCATGCGCGCACGGTGATTGATATTTTGCATGAAAATACCGAGACGATCACGCCGGAACTGCACAAATCCCGCCGGACTTTCCTCAATCGACTGCGCTGGACATTATCTTATTTTCTCGTGAATACACTCGATTATCGTGTTACCCGCAGACTCAATTTCGGCATCAAGAAATAAGAGCCACTCTGCGATGATGAGCCGCTTTGCCGGCCCGCTGGAACAATCTGTCGCAACAGGAGAAACATTCACCGCAATCCGCAGTTTTGCCCCTGTTCAGACAGAGGCGCTTGGTTAGAAGGACCTATGAACATTTCAACAGCATATGATCGACAACCCATGAGACATTTTCGGCATATATGGATATTGCTGCTGACCGTCACCTTGACCGCTTGCGCGTCCACGTCAAACCGGCCGGTAGCCCAGCCCAATAATGCGCCGGCCCCGCTATATCAAAACCGGTCGCCGTCGGCACCGCCTGTCGCTGACAATGCTCGAGAGCGGCCCAATCCAGCGCTGGTCCGCGAAATTGATCAACTCTGGCGGAACTTCCCTGGCAAGACCGGAATTGCCGTGAAACGGATCGATGGTGAATGGGAATTCGGGAACCGGTCTGATGAATATTTCCCTCAGCAAAGCGTTTCCAAACTGTGGGTCGCCATGACCCTGCTCGACAAGATCGATCAGGGTCGCGCATCATTGTCCGACTCGATCCGCATCGGCAAGGAAGACCTGACCGTATTCCATCAGCCGATGGCGGTTGAAGTGGAACGGGAAGGCGCGGTTGTGAAAAGCGTCTATACGTTGCTCGAAAAGGCGCTGGCGAGCAGCGACAATACCGCGAATGACGCCTTGCTTCGTCATGCTGGCGGGCCAGACGCCGTCCGCAGCTTCATCGCGAAAAATTCGCTCGGGAAAATCCGCTTCGGACCCGGCGAGCGATTGCTGCAAAGCGGGATTGCCGGGATGGAATGGAAGCAGAATCTGTCCTACCGCCGGACCTTCTACGCAGCCCGCGCCAAAATACCGGTCGAGCAACGACGGCAATCGCTCAACGCCTATCTTGCCGATCCTGTCGATGGGGCCAGTCCGCTGGCGATCGCCCGCGCGCTCGACAAACTGGCCCGGGGTGAACTGCTCTCGGACAATTCAACGAAATTGTTGCAAGCCATATTGAAACGCACACGCAGCGGTCCGAACCGACTGAAGGCTGGCGTGCCGGCGGGGTGGGAATTTTTGCACAAAACCGGTACCGGACAGGATCTCGGTTCAGTATCAACCGGATATAATGATATCGGTATCATGACCGCGCCAGATGGCACGCGCTACGCCGTGGTTGTGATGCTGGGTGATACGACCGCTTCCATTCCCGAACGCATGCGCCTGATGCAGGCGGTGACCCGGGCCGTCGGCCGCTACCACCCAGGATAAGCCTATTCGGCAGCGTCCATATTCATATCCTCGATCGATTCAGGCGGCGTGTTGCGCTCGTCGAGCATTTTCGCCGCTTCATCCAGCGCCTTTGCTTCGCCAACGGTGACGCCGCCGGGACCGGGATCATTCTGCACCGGGCCGCATGCGACTAACAGGGTCAATGATATGATAGTGAATATGCTTCTCATGACAGCTCCATAAAGCCTATCGATGTCGGACCAAAGACAAAAAAAGGGCCGCCCAAAGGCAGCCCTTTTTCTTCAGAATATCAAAAGCTTATTCAACCGCTTTTTTCGCAGCGGCAGCAGCTTTGTCGACGGCATTGCTGGCAGCGTCTTTGGCAGCAGTGCCTGCAGCGTCGACAGCTTCACCAGCCGCATCAGCAGCGGTACCGGCTTCGGCAGTTGCATCGGCAGCAGCTTCGCCCATGGCATCCGCAGCGCCTTCAGCAGCGTCCATGGCATCATCAGCAGCTTCTTCAGCGGTTGCTTCAGTGCCTTCTACTGCTTCTTCTGCGCCAGCTTCAGCATTGTCTGCACCAGAACATGCGGCCAAGCCAAGTGCGGCGGCCAGAACGATTGATGTTGTAACTTTTTTCATTGGGGTAACCCTCTATTTTATTCCTCAGAAACCAGGCCGGCCAGGAGTTTTTTACCTCCTTTGGCCTGCGGTGCATAGCTTTAGCGATATGGCGGAATGAACGCAACGAAGAACCTGTTTCGGCAATTTCCCGATTTGTAAACTCTCCTGACCGGATGGTCCGAAACAAAAGCCAAATGCCGAAAATCAAGCCGATTGACCAGATATAAAGATTTCTTTATATAGCTATCCGACATGGACCATATCTTGAACATCTTTAGAGCGCTCGCCGACCCTACACGGTTGCGAATCATGCTATTGCTGCAAAAGATGGAACTGGCCGTCGGCGAACTGGCGCAAATTCTTGACCAAAGTCAGCCCCGCATTTCCCGCCACATAAGAATTTTGGATGAAGCCGGACTGGCCGAACGCCGGAAAGAAGGCAGCTGGGTTTTTCTGAAACCCGGGCCCGCAGCCGAGCTGCAAATATTGGGGCGCATTTTTCGGTCGGACACGGTCGCGAAGTCCGAGCAGGCAATGCAGGATCAGGCGCAGCTTGCGCTGGTTCGCAAAGCCCGCGCTGAGATGGCAGAACGCTATTTTGCCGCGCATGCCGAACAATGGGATGCGATCCGGTCGCTACATTTGCCCGAAGCAGAAGTTGAGCGGGTGATGCTTGCCTTGCTGCAGGACGTGCCACTCGGCAAGATGCTCGATATCGGGACCGGGACGGGGCGGATGGTCGAACTGTTCGGGGCCTCGGCACAATCGATCGTCGCGATCGACAACAGCCCCGAAATGTTGCGGCTGGCCCGGGCCAAATTGCTCGAGAGCGAAACCGTAAGCGGCTCAAACCTGGTGCAGAAAACCGAATTGAAACAAGGCGACTTCAACCATCTCCCGCTGGCCAATGGTGCGGTCGATAGCGTCATCCTCCATCAGGTTCTGCATTATGCGCAGCATCCGGAAGCGGTTTTGGTGGAAGTGTCCCGAGTGTTGAAACCCGCTGGTATTGTCCTGATCGCCGATTTTGCTGCCCATGACCGGGAAGATCTGCGCACCGAACATGCGCACGCACGGCTTGGCTTTAGCGATGACAGCATGAAACATTGGCTCACCGCATCGAAGCTCGAACTGGTTGAGACCAGGTCGCTGGACGGAGGTGAACTGACGGTCAAAATATGGGTCGCCAAAAAAGCCACCATTCCCAGCTTGCATCCCGATTCCCAGAATTTGGCCTCCCAAACTGAAAATTTGAAAAGAGCATCAGCATGAACAATCCAACACGGCCAATGGGCCTGATCGAACTGGAAGAGGCAAAACGGGCACTTGATGTGCCGCTCTTCGCCGGATTGAGCGGCGATGCCGATGTTTCATTCGAGTTTTTTCCACCGAAATCGGACAAAATGGAAAAAACCCTGTGGGAAAGCGTGGTAACGCTCGAGCCGCTCAGCCCGCGCTTTGTGTCCGTGACCTATGGTGCTGGTGGCACCACCCGCGAACGCACCCATGCCACGGTGGCGAGAATTGCCAAGGAAACCAATATCCCGGCCGCAGCCCATCTGACCTGCGTTGGCGCCAGCAAAGACGAAATCGCCGAGGTTGCCCGATCCTATTGGGATGCCGGTGTTCGCCATATCGTCGCCCTGCGCGGCGACCCGCCCACGGCAGGCCAGGCTTTCGAACCGCATCCGCAAGGCTATGCCAGCGCGGCAGAACTGGTCAAAGGTCTGACCGATATTGCCCCGTTCGAAATATCGGTTGCCGCCTATCCGGAAACCCATCCCGAAGCCGATTGCCCGCAAAGCGATCTCGACAATCTGAAGCGCAAACTGGACGCTGGCGCCAGCCGAGCGATCACCCAGTTTTTCTTCACCGCAGAAGCTTTTTTCCGTTTCCGCGACGCGGCGGCGGCGGCTGGCATCGACGCCGAGCTGGTGCCCGGAATTTTGCCGGTTTCCAACGTCGCCCAGACCCGCAAATTCGCAGGGATGTGCGGCGCAGAAATTCCGCCCTGGATGAATGATCTGTTCGAAGGGCTGGATGACCATCCCTCGGCACGGCAATTGATCGCGGCCACGGTGGCGGCGGAATTGTGCCGCAAGCTTTATGCCGGTGGCGTTCGCCAGTTCCATTTTTACACGCTCAACCGGGCAGAACTTAGCTACGCCATTTGCCACTTGCTCGGCAAGCGCCCCACCAGCGGACAACAGGAGAAAGCGGCATGACCAACGCACGCGAACAATTGCAGAATCTGGCCGCAGAGCGGATATTGGTGTTCGATGGCGGCTATGGCACGGCGATCCAGAATTATCGTCTGGGTGAAGAGGATTATCGCGGCAATCTTGACCTGACCGATGATCAGAAGGGTAATAATGATCTGCTCAGCCTGACCCGGCCGGATATCATTGAAGCCATTCATACCTCCTATCTCGATGCCGGCGCTGACATTATCGAAACCAATACGTTCAGTTCCACCGTGATCAGTCAGGCGGATTATGGCTGCGAGCATCTGGTGCGCGATCTGAACGTCAAATCGGCCGAAATTGCCCGCGCGGCCTGCGACAAGGCCGAAGCCAAGGATGGCCGCCCGCGCTTTGTCGCCGGGTCCGTTGGTCCGACCAACAAGACGCTTTCCCTGTCCCCCGATGTCAATGATCCCGGCTATCGGGAGATTGAATATGATTATCTGAAGAGCGTCTATCGCGACCAGTGCGATGCATTGATCGACGGCGGAGTCGACTTTCTGTTGATCGAAACCATATTCGACACGCTCAATGCCAAATGCGCCGGAATGGCGGCGATGGAAGCCGCCGAAGCGAGCGGCCGGGACGTGCCGCTGATGCTATCGATGACCCTGACCGACCTGTCGGGCCGGAACCTGTCCGGCCATACGGTCGAGGCTTTCTGGCACGCAGTCCGGCATTTGAAGCCGTTGACCATCGGCCTCAACTGCTCCTTCGGCGCCGACCAGCTGCGGCCGCATCTGGCGATGCTGTCGAAAGAGGCGGACTGCCTGATCATGGCCTATCCCAATGCCGGTCTGCCCAATGATCTTGGCGAATATGACGAAATGCCACAAGAGACGGCAGAATTGATCGGCGACTGGCTGAAAGACGGTCTGGTCAATATTGTCGGCGGCTGCTGCGGCACAACCCCGGATCATATCCGTGCGATTGCCGATGCCGTGGCCGACCAGGATCCGCGCAAGATACCGGCGATCACGGTGCGGACAAGGCTTTCTGGTCTCGAACCGTTCACGATGGCAGCCTAAAGGATAAATCGTTGGGAAAACTTCTGATTTTCTATCTATGCGCTATGGCTTTACCCATCGGGATCCCAGCTTTGGCCGCAATGATCGAATATCTAGCAGGGTGCAATAACACCTATATGGGAGCTTCCTGCATCATACTCGGTGGAGACATCGGGCCAACCCTAGGCGCCATGTCTCTATTTTTTTGGTTTGGTATTGCCATTTGGCCGTTAGCAACAATCTTCGCCATTTTGATGGCGATAGGTCTCAACAATTAGGTAAAAATTTTGACATCTTCCTCTACCAATTTCGTCAACATCGGCGAGCGTACCAATGTTACCGGCTCTGCCCGCTTCAAGAAGCTCATCCTCAACGATGACTATGAAGCTGCGGTCGAAGTCGCGCGCCAGCAGGTCGAAAATGGCGCGCAGGTGATCGACATCAATATGGATGAGGGCCTGCTCGACGCGCATCATGCGATGACCACCTTTCTCAAGCTGATCTCCGCCGAACCCGATATCGCGCGGGTGCCGGTGATGATCGACAGCAGCAAATGGTCGGTGATCGAGGCGGGGCTGAAATGCGTCTCCGGCAAGCCGATCGTCAACAGTATCTCGATGAAGGAAGGCGAGGAGCAGTTTCTCGATCAGGCCCGTAAATGCATGGCTTATGGCGCCGCCGTCGTCGTCATGGCCTTTGATGAAACCGGACAGGCCGATACCAAGCAGCGCAAAATCGAGATTTGCGAGCGCGCCTACAAGCTGCTGACCGGCATCGGTTTCCCGCCGGAAGATATCATCTTTGATCCCAATGTCTTCGCGATTGCCACCGGCATTGACGAGCATCGCCGCTACGGGCTCGACTTCATCGAGGCGACGCGAGAAATCAGAAAACGCTGCCCGCATGTCCATATTTCCGGCGGCCTGTCGAACCTGTCGTTCAGCTTCCGCGGCAATGAGCCGGTCCGCAAGGCGATGCACAGTGTCTTTCTCTATCATGCGATACCCGCCGGCATGGACATGGCGATCGTCAACGCCGGCCAGCTGGATATTTATGACGATATCGATCCCGAACTGCGCGAGCTTTGCGAGGATGTGATATTCGACCGCCGCGAGGATGCCACCGACCGGCTGATTACGCTCGCCGAAAAATTCCGCGGCACCGATGAAGTCGCGGAAAAGGCGGCCGCTGAATGGCGCGGCTATGAAGTGCACAAGCGTCTGGAACATGCGCTGGTCAAGGGCATAGACGCGCATATCGTCGAAGATACCGAGGAAATGCGGCTGGCGGTCAAGGATCGCGCCGGCCGACCGATCGAAGTGATCGAAGGCCCGCTGATGGACGGCATGAATATCGTCGGTGATCTGTTCGGATCGGGCAAGATGTTCCTGCCGCAAGTGGTCAAATCCGCCCGCGTGATGAAAAAGGCCGTCGCCCATCTCTTCCCCTTTATCGAAGCGGAGAAAGACGAAAAGGCCAAGGGCAAGGGCAAGATCATCATGGCCACGGTCAAGGGCGATGTGCATGATATCGGCAAGAATATCGTCGGCGTCGTGCTGCAGTGCAATGGCTTCGAGGTCATCGATCTCGGCGTGATGGTGTCCTGGACCGACATATTGAAGGCGGCCAATGAAAATGACGCGGATATTATCGGACTGTCCGGGCTGATCACGCCATCGCTGGATGAAATGGTGACCGTGGCCGAAGAAATGGAGCGGGCAAAAATGCAATTGCCGCTGCTGATCGGCGGCGCGACCACGTCCAAGACCCACACGGCGCTGCGCATCGAACCCGCCTATAGCGGCCCGACCATCCATGTGCTGGATGCCAGCCGCGCCGTCGGCGTTGCCTCGCAGCTGGTCAGCGACACCCAGGCGGTCGGTTTCATCGCCAAGACCCGGGAAGATTATGAACAAGTCCGCATTGCACGAGCGGGCAAGACCGGGAAAAAACTGGCCACGCTCGAAGAAGCGCGGGCCAATGCGGCCGTGGTCGACATGGCGCTCAAGGCTCCGGCACCAGCCAAGCCGGGATTGCATGTCTACGAAGACTGGGATCTGGCCGACCTGCGCGAATATATCGACTGGACGCCGTTTTTCCGGGCCTGGGAGCTGGTCGGCAATTATCCGGCCATCCTCACCGACAAGATTGTCGGCGAAAGCGCCAGCGACCTGTTCCGCGATGCACAGGTCATGCTCGACAAGATTATCGAGGAAAAATGGCTGACTGCAAAAGGCGTCGCCGGCCTGTGGCGGGCGCGACGCGACGGCGATGACATATTGGTTTCTCCGGAAAATGACGAATTCACCCTGCCGATGTTGCGGCAGCAGGTTGTCAAACGCGGTGGCAAACCGAACAATTGTCTCGCCGATTTCATCGACACCACAGATGACTGGATGGGCGGCTTTGCCGTCACGACCGGCCATGGCATCGATGAACATGTGCAACGGTTCGAAATGGACAAGGATGACTATAACAGCATCCTGTTGAAAGCGCTGGCCGACCGCTTGGCCGAAGCCTTTGCCGAGCGCATGCACGAACATGTGCGCAAAGACCTGTGGGGTTATGGGGCCGAAGAGGGTCTGAACAAAAAGGACCTGATCCGGGAAAAATATCAGGGCATCCGCCCTGCCCCCGGCTACCCGGCATGCCCGGACCATAGTCTGAAACCGATCCTTTTCGATATGCTGAATGCAACGGAAAATACCGGCATCGAACTGACCAGCGGCTTCGCGATGACGCCGACCGCTGCGGTTTCCGGTTTCTATTTGGCTCACCCGCAGGCCGACTATTTCGGTGTGGCACGGATCGGTGAGGATCAGGTCGAGGAATATGCAGACCGGCGCGGCACGACTCTCGACCAGGCGCGGCAGTGGTTGCGGCCCAATTTGAACGAATAGGCCTGTCGGGTTAACCCTTTAACCTCTGTCGCTCAGCCTGAATTCATCTGGGACGGCCCAAGCTTTTATATTGTTTGCCGTCGCAGCAGGCGATATTGAAACTGCCCTATTCTCCCGAGTCAGGATGGCCATAATGATCTTCAAGTCTCCGTTGCTAGCCGCAATCATCACGGCATCTGTCGCCGGAACCGCGGTACAGGCCCAGCGCGATGCGCCGTTTACGGTCACGGAAACCGGGGCAACCTATTCCCGGCTGTCGGACGCCGTCGAAGCCATAGGCGGCAATAATGCAACGATCGTCATCGCTCCCGGTGCCTATGGCGATTGCGCGGTCCAGACAGCGGGTCGGATCACCTACAAGGCTTCCATCCCGGGTCGCACGATCTTTGATGGCGGTGTCTGCGAGGGCAAGGCCACGCTGGTCCTGCGCGGCAAAGCGGCAACCATCGACGGTATCATCTTCCAGAACCAGCGCGTTCCGGATGGCAACGGCGCCGGCATCCGGATTGAGCGCGGCGATCTCTATGTCTATAACGCCATGTTCCGCAACGCAGAACAAGGCATATTGAGCGCCGATGATGAGAGCGCCGAAATTGTCATCGACCGGTCAACCTTCCAGCGATTGGGCCGCTGTGATCGGGGCCTGTCCTGCGCGCACAGCATCTATATTGGGTATTTCGGATCGCTGAAAGTGACCAATAGCCGTTTCGAGAAAGGCAGTGGCGGACATTATGTCAAAAGCCGCGCGCCCCGGGCGACAATCACCAATAATAGTTTTGATGACACCCAGGGTCGCAACACCAATTACATGATCGACCTGCCAGCTGGCGCGACCGGGGTGATCAGTGGCAATGTCTTCGTGCAGGGCCAGAACAAGGATAATTGGAGCGCCTTCATCGCCGTGGCGGCCGAAGACAGGGACCACAGTTCCACGGGTCTCAATATCCATTCCAACAACGCGTCACTGGCCAAGGGCGTGCAACGCAACACCTGGTTTGTTGCCGACTGGAGCGGCGATCAGCTGAGGATTGCGAACAACAGTCTGGGCCAGGGATTGACCCGCTACCAGCGACGCTAGGCCCCCACCCTGATTCAATCGCAGCTATTCGTGGGTCCGCCGTCGATATCCAGACATTTCCCGTCGGTTTCATCGTCCGGGATTTCCACGCCGACCAGCGCACCGAGCGTTGGCGCGATATCGACCGTCATCACCGACAAAGGCTGTTCAAAATGCTGGATGCCTTCCCGCCAGAACAGGATCGGCACGCGGCGGTCATAGTCCCACGGGCTACCATGCGTCGCCACATAACCGCGCGCGGTTGAGGCAATCGGGGTGATCCCCTTTTTGAGCAGGACGATAAAATCGCCAGACCGGTCCGGGTGGAAAGAGGCCCGGGCGCGTTCGGCCAGGGTCCATATTTCGGGAGACCCGCGCGGCACTTCTATCGCCGCAAGGTCATCATGCTCCAGCACAGCTTCCACTTGCGCATGGGCTGCGAACAGCGCCATCGCACTATTCTTGACCTGCGCCCGCTGTTTTTCAGGAAGATCCCGGCTGACATAATAGTCACCAAAGGGACTGTCTGCGTAAAGGACAGGCTTGTCGCCTGCTATCTGCAGCACCTCTGCAACCGTCTTGCCAATCGCCTTTGCATTGAGATTGGGATCGATCCGCTGCGCTGTCGGCACGCCCTGAAGACTCATCCGTTCCGGCAGGTCAAGACCACCATGATCGGCGGTCAGCATCACGACATAGTCAATATTCTCGCTATCCAATATGTCGAAAAATTCGCCGAGTGACCGGTCCAGCTCGCTCATCTGGATGCACATTTCGAGACCTTCCGTGCCGAAGGCGTGACCGATATAGTCGGTCGCGGACAGTCCGACGGATATCACGTCCGTGGCTTCGCCCTGACCCAGTTTCATTTCATTGATCACCGCCGTTGCCGCGGCCAGGATCGACCCGTCAAAATCCGGGGACCCCCGATAAATGCTCGCCGCGCCTTCAGGACGCTGGAACGCATAATCTCCGACGGACTTGCCATCGCCATGCATGATTTTGGCATCATGCGCGACGCATTGCGCCGGGATCGCATAAGCGGGACGGGCCTTGTCAATTTGTTCGCCGATCGCCTTGTTCAGCGCTGCCACCGACGGCAAAGTCTTGCGACCCTCGAGAGTGGAAAAGCCCTTGCCTTTCCACCAGTAAATCTCGTCAACATTTTTGCCGCCCATCATCAGGGCTGCCCGGTCCTTGCCCGCCACCGCAACATTGCGGGATTTGGGCGATATTGTCTTGAGCCGTTCGCCCAGCGTCGGCACCAGAAGATGCCAGGCCGAGGCGACATAATCGCCCTGCATGGCGGCGGTGATATCACCAAAGCTGGTACCGGCAATGCGCTCGTCTTCGGCGCAATAGACGGTCTTGTCATCGCGTTTGATCGACAGGTCGATCCAGTTATTGGCAATGATCCCGGCCCGTCCGGAGTGCACACCGGTCATGATCGTCGCATGGCCAGGGCAGGTTTCGGTGGCCGCATGGGATTGGTAGCCGGACGGAAACACTACACCGCCAGCCAGACGGTTCAGGCCGCCGGTAAAGCTGCGGCGATATTCACTGAACAGATCGGCGGAAAACTGGTCGACCGAAATCGCGACGACCAGTTTCGGCGGGGCTTTGTCGACACCGCCATGATCTTCGGCATTTGCGGTGCCGGAAAATATGATAGACGCGGTCAGGGCTGTAACTATGATCAATTTTCGCACGAATGGTCCTCACTGATGAATGCCGCTATAGAAAGCTGCCTGCCAATAGCCTAAATGCGTTTAAACAGGAAATAGTGAGTTTTTATGACATTTGATTTTCGCATATTCTCGATAATGCTGGCGTTCGCAGCGCTGGTCTTTGCCCCTGCGGCTGCGGCGCAGAACCGGCTGGGCAATACAGAATTGAATGTACCCGCCACGCTGATGGCGGAATCGCAACAGGTGAAGGCCGGACAAAGCGTAACCCTCGCCTTTGTTATGGAACCCAAGCCAACCTGGCACGGCTATTGGGAAAACCCCGGTGATGCAGGCATTGGCATGAGCTTTGACTGGACTTTGCCCGCCGGTGTGACCGCCGGAAATCCGCAATTTCCCGTCCCCGACACGCTGCTGATCTCCAGCATCATGAATTATGTCTACAAAGGCGATTATGCGGTTCTGGTCAATCTGGTCCTGTCCGACAAGGTCCGGCCCGGTCCGTTGCCAATTTCGGTCAAATCCGAATGGCTGTCCTGTACCGACGAGATTTGCGTACCCGAGCAGGATGAATTGTCGATCACCCTGCAGGTCGTCGGCATCGATACGCCGCTATTGCTGGACAAAAGGTTCAACGGTTTCCGCGCAGCTCTGGCCCGGCCCCTGGGCAGTGAAGCCAGCTTTGCCGTCAGCAATGACCGGTTCCGCCTGTCGATCCCGCTGCCAGCCAATGTCGAGATTGCCAAGCCCTATTTCTTCATCAAGGAAGACGGCATTGTCGACTATGCCGCACCACAGAGTTTCAGTCGGGATGGCGACCGCCTGATCCTCGAAACCGGCGCGCGCGGCGATGAGCTGGATACGATCACCGGCATATTGAAAATCGGCGATCATATGGGCTTTCTGCTCACCGCGACCAAAGGCGAAGTCGCGATGACCGGCCTGCCCCTGGCCAATGATCCTCTGGCCAATGATGGCGCCAAGACAGAGGGAAACGCTTCGCTGCTGTTCCTTGCGCTGGGCGGGGCCTTGCTGGGCGGGCTGCTGCTCAACCTGATGCCCTGTGTCTTCCCGATCCTGAGCCTGAAAGCGATCAGCCTGGCCAAGGCTGGCGGCAATGAAACCGAAGTGCGGCGTGATGCGCTGGCCTATACCGCCGGTGTCGTTCTGGTTGCCACGGCGCTTGGTGCTGTCCTGCTCGGCCTGCGAGCCAGCGGAGCGGCAGTCGGCTGGGCTTTTCAACTACAGGATCCCCGGATCATCTTCGTACTGCTGGCGCTGGTGACGGCTATCGGCCTCAATCTTGCCGGCCTGTTCGAGCTGCCCAATGTCAATTTCGGTAACAAGCTGACCAAGAAAGACGGCGCCGCCGGATCCTTCTGGACCGGCGCGCTCGCCGCCTTTGTCGCCACCCCCTGCACCGGTCCATTCATGGCCGCTGCCTTGGGCGCCACGATCATATTACCGCCGATTGCCGCTTTGGTCATTTTTGCCGGCCTTGGCGTCGGCCTGGCTCTGCCCTTCCTGCTGCTCGCCTTCGTGCCGGCGATCCGCAACCGGCTGCCGAAACCGGGGCCCTGGCTGGATAGTTTTCGCAAGGCGATGGCGGTGCCGATGTTTCTCACCAGCATCGGCCTGATCTGGCTGCTCGGCCGCCAGATTGGAACCGACGCACTCGGTCTGTCGCTGATCTTCCTGCTGACGGTCAGCCTGATCCTGTGGTGGTTCGGCGGCGGACAGATCAAGGGCCTGTCGCGCGGCGCGCTGACCAGCGCAGCAATGGTCGTCGCCATATTGGGCGGTATCATCGCTCTCCCCGGCGAAGAAGCAATGAACAGTCAGAAGCTGACGAATACATCTACCGCAACGCTGCCCAGCGAACCATTCAGCGAAATGCGATTGTCCGAATTGCGCGCCTCCGGCCAGCCGGTTTTCGCCTATTTCACCGCCGACTGGTGCATCACTTGCAAGGCCAATGAGGCCGCCGCCATCCAGCGCACCGAAACCGCCGATGTTTTTGCCGCCGCCAACGTCACCGTCCTGATGGGTGACTGGACCCGGCCCGATCCGGAGATCAGCAGATTTCTGGAAAAGCACGGCCGTGCCGGCGTACCGCTCTATCTCTATTATGGGCCCGGCAAGGAACCCGTGATTCTGCCACAGATTCTTACAGTCGCAACATTGACAGATCTCGTCACCAACCCGGTGTAAAATATGTCACTTGATCCAATCCCCCAATGAACGGAGATAATTTGTGCGGAACCTTCCTTCTCTAGCGGTCGCAACCATCGCCGCTATCGCCCTCGCAAGCCCGCTGGCGGCAGCCCAGAGAAATGGCGCGATTGCCCAGGATTTCAAACTCACTGATATCAATGGAAAGACGATCCAGCTGTCGCAGTTTCGCGGCAAGACCGTGGTGCTCGAGTGGCATAATCCCGGCTGCCCCTTTGTCTCCAAACATTATGGCAGCGGCAATATGCAGGCGACCCAGAAAGCGGCGCGGCAACAAGGCGCTGTCTGGCTGACGATCAATAGCGGCGCGAAAGGCAAACAGGGTCATATGACCGGTGCCGAGGCGAAATCGCTGATCGCGACACAGAATATCCAGTCGACCCATTATCTGTTCGATGCGAAAGGCCTGGTCGGCAAAGCCTATGGCGCGAAGACCACACCGCATATGTATATCATCGATAGCACCGGAACATTGGTCTATCAGGGCGGTATCGACGACAAGCCAACGGCCAATCCGGCAGATATCAAAAATGCGCGCAATCACGTGCTTGCGGCACTGAGCGAGATTAAATCCGGAGACAAGGTCAGCGTCGCGCAAGCGCGGCCCTATGGCTGCTCGGTCAAATATGCGTCCTGAATAGTCTGGAGATTGCAGGGCTGGCGCGCAAACTTTACGCGCGCACCAGCCCTGCGCTCCAGGGTCTGGGGACAGGAGGACGACCGGCGACCCGCCGAAGGCCATCCATCAACAGGTCCCCGGACCCAATGGCGAAACAGATATTGCTGGTTGCGATTTCCAAGGGTCGGGAGACAGATCCAATACACAACCCGGATCTGCCCCCGCCTTTGTCCCGACAGCGTGCGACCCTACCTAGAGGCGCCGCCGGTCAAAACCTTCCTCACCGCTGACCCGTTTTAATTGGTGGGGAGAGTTATTTTATCGCTTTTCGATGCTGAACCCAATCTATTACAGCGCGCTGAAATATTGCTGTAGAAGCAGTTCTTATCAATACAGTCTTTATAGGAGCGCTTTAGACAACCGGACATGAACGGTCGCGTAAACTGAGGTATCTTGTCGCAAGACATTGAATTGATATTAGACTTTTATGACCAATGGTCGTGAATAGTGGCAGCGAAAATTTCACGCCGGCAGGGCGATTTCCAGCAGTCTCCGAAAATGCCTGACTTTCCATATAGTTACGATTGTTATCGATTCGCGCCTTCGATTTGATCCGGCACAGCGCGCAGATCGCTAGCCGGGCTTGCGAAAACGCATCACAAAGCGGCTGGTTTTGCCGCGCACCGCTGGATCGAAGACATTTATCTCCAGATCATCATCGGGGTTGGCAAACATCTCGCTTTCCCCGTCCAGCACGAAACCGGCCTCGAGAAAATCAGACCGCGCGGTTGCCGGGTCGATACGGTGGGTCTTTTCCACCACAATGCGGGTGTCGCCGGGTGAACCGACATGGTCGATCACGGCTACCACACCGCCTGGTTTCATGCCCGCATAGAGATTTGCCAGCACGACAGTCGGGTCCATTCGTTCAAATTTATACTGTTCGCTTTCCCAGTAAAAATCATGATAGATCAGGTGCAGCATGGCAAAATCAATGCTGTCCGCTGCCGGTGTGTAATCGGGCAATTGCGAAGCCACCATGGTCACATTCGGCTGCCGTACAGCGACGCTTGCCCATTTTTGCTTGGACTGGTCGCTGGTCGTGAACTGCGGCGGATTGACCGCGATCACCGTTCCGTTCGGACCGACGACGCGGCCCATGATTTCACTATAATAGCCGCCACCAGCGAATATATCGAGCGCGGCATCTCCGGTTTTCAAGCCCATGAAGGCCAGTACCGCCGCCGGACTGCGGCTTTCGTCCAGTTTGACGTCCGCTTCATCCCGTCCCGGAGCAGTCACCGCCGATGCAAAATCAGGTGCCATTTCTTCTGTGGCAGCCGCAGAGGCCGGGGGCGCTTCTTTCGCAGAGAGCGGAGCCGCGATCGCCAATGCCGAAGTTGCCAAGGTCAAAAATATGGATGTACGCATGATTTCTCTCCCCAAAATATTGTCAGCAACATGGACCGGCAGGCACTTTTGCACAAGCGGCGGGGATGTGATTGGTCTATATCCCGACGCATTTGGTCGAAACGGAGATCACCCGTGAAAATCAGGCAGCGCGTTTGCTGATCTTGTCCAATTCGGGACCGCTGGCACGGCGCACTTCTTCAAGATCATAATCAATTTGAAGACCCAGGAAAAACCCTTCGGAAATTCCGAAATAGCGAGCCAGGCGAAGATCGACATTGGCATCAACCGATTGCTGACCGGAAATTATGGCGCTCAGTTGAGCTATGTCCAGACCCGCGCCTTCAGCCACTTCACCAACCGGTATATCGCTACCGATCAGATAATCTTCGCGCAGGATATCGCCGGGATGGACATTGTCCAAACGGTCATCATCCCTTGTGATAGTCCTCGATCCGGACATTATGCGCATCTCCGCTGGACCAGTTGAACGTCACGCGCCACTGATCGTTGATGCGCAGACTTTAGCGCAAAGGTGTATAGTCCTTCAACTGTTCAAAGCGATTGCCGCCCGGAACGCGTAGATCGAACAAATTGGCAGTTCTGTTAATCTGCCGCAATTTCCGCCGTGCAACATTTTGAATATCCGAAGGCAGCTTGCGACTGCGCTCGCCGTTCCAAACTTTTTCACTTTCGGGATCGGCAAACGAGCGGATCAAGGCTGCGGCCTCCTTTTCTACAACACTTCATGAGTCGAGCAATTAGAGCGGGTCAACAGGAAATTCCTCGCATTATCCGTCCGAAACTTTCCCCGTTTCTTAAGCGCCTCTTAAAGCCTTCTTAGAACCCTCTTAATGGCTCTAACCATTACGACCTCTTGATTGATCGAAAAAATCACTAGCCTCACTTCCGCTGCGTCTGCCCATAGCCCATTTTCCGCGTCCCCGGCCGTCCCTCGGTCGACCTGCCTTTCGGCTGTGCAACCTGCAGATCGGCTGGCAGTCCCAGCTCTTCCGCTTCCAGCTTGCGGATTTCGTCGCGCAGGCGGCCCGCGGTTTCGAATTCCAGATCAGCCGCCGCGTCGCGCATCTGTTTCTCCAAGCTCTCGATATGTTTCCTGAGATTATGGCCGACGAGATGGTTGCTGTCGCCGTCAACCGCGCCGGTGACCATATCCTTGGCCGTGGCATGGGCAATGATATCACCGATATTTTTCTTGATCGAGAGCGGCGTGATATTGTGCTCGAGATTATATTCCACCTGTTTCTCGCGGCGCCGATCGGTCTCGCTGATCGCGCGTTCCATCGATCCGGTCATCCGGTCGGCATAGAGAATGACCCGGCCGTCGACATTGCGCGCGGCGCGGCCAATCGTCTGGATCAGCGAGGTTTCGCTACGCAGGAAACCTTCCTTGTCGGCGTCCAGTATCGCCACCAGCCCGCATTCCGGAATATCGAGCCCTTCGCGCAACAGGTTGATGCCAACCAGCACGTCATAGACGCCCAGCCGGAGATCGCGGATCAGCTCGATCCGTTCCAGCGTCTCGACATCGCTGTGCATATAGCGGACCTTGATCCCGGCTTCGTGCATGAATTCGGTAAGATCTTCGGCCATTCGCTTGGTTAGCGTCGTGATCAGGGTGCGATAACCCTGCGCTGCGACCTTGCGGCATTCGTTGATCACGTCATCGACCTGATCTTCAACCGGCTTGATCTCTACCGGCGGATCGATCAGCCCGGTGGGACGGATCACCTGTTCGCTGAACACGCCGCCGGTCTGCTCCATCTCCCATTTGCCCGGCGTCGCCGACACGCTCACCGTCTGCGGTCGCATCGCGTCCCACTCGTTGAAACGCAGCGGCCGGTTATCGATACAGCTGGGCAAGCGAAACCCATATTCCGCCAGGTTGATCTTGCGGCGATGATCGCCCTTGGACATGGCGCCGATTTGCGGCACCGTCTGATGGCTTTCATCGACGAACAGCAGCGCATTGTCCGGCAAATATTCAAACAGGGTCGGTGGCGGCTCACCCGGTAGCCGCCCGGTCAGGAAGCGCGAGTAATTTTCGATTCCCGCGCAGCTTCCCGTTGCCCCAATCATCTCGAGATCAAAATTGGTCCGCTGTTCCAGCCGCTGATGCTCGATCAGCTTGCCTTCGACTTCCAGCTCCTTGAGCCGAACGCCAAGCTCGAATTTGATCGCCTCCATCGCCTGCTTCATCGTCGGCCCCGGCGTGACATGGTGCGAATTGGCGTAGACCCGCACCTGGTTCAGGCTAGCGCCCTTCTTGCCGGTCAGCGGATCAAATTCGACTATTTCTTCAATCTCGTCGCCGAAAAAGCTGATCCGCCAGGCCATATCTTCATAATGCGACGGGAATATTTCCAGATTATCACCCCGCACCCGGAACGTGCCGCGGGCGAAGGCCATGTCATTGCGCTTGTACTGCAACGCCACCAGCTTGCGGATGATATCCCGCTGATCGACCGATTGGTCTTTTTTGAGATCAAAGATCATCGCCGAATAGGTCTCGACCGAACCAATGCCGTAAAGACAGGACACCGACGCGACGATGATCACGTCATCGCGCTCGAGCAGCGAGCGGGTCGCGCTATGCCGCATCCGGTCGATCGCCTCGTTTACCGAGCTTTCCTTCTCGATATAGGTGTCCGACCGCGCGACATAGGCTTCGGGCTGATAATAATCGTAATAAGAGACGAAATATTCGACGGCATTGTCCGGGAAGAAATTCTTGAACTCGCCGTAAAGCTGCGCCGCCAATATCTTGTTGGGCGCGAGGATCAGGGTGGGCCGCTGCAACTCGTCGATGACCTTGGCCATGGTGAACGTCTTGCCCGATCCGGTTACCCCGAGCAGCACCTGATCGCGCTCCTCGTCGAGCATCCCGGCGACCAGTTCCTTGATCGCTGCCGGCTGGTCGCCAGCGGGCTCAAAATCGCTGACCAGCTTGAACGGCCTTCCGCCTTCCGATTTTGCCGGACGATTGGGCTTGTGCGGGACGAAATCTTCGCCGGTTTCCGGCTCCGCCAGGCCTCTTCTGATCACCAATTCTGTCATCGGGCTGATATGGAACAAAAAGGGTCCAATGTCATCCCCGTTATGGAGTTTCCTGAGGATAGGGATGATAGAAAATTTACATCGGTGGCGCATCGGTTTAAGTGTGGTTCGGGAGCAATCACAATTGAGGAAAAATACTCGTGAAAAAATTACTAGTTTCAGTGGCTGCACTGAGCCTGATAGCCGGCTGTTCAGACAAGGGCGCGGACCATGACGGTGATGGCAAGATCACGGCCGAAGAAGTGGCGGAAGAAATGAACAGAGTGACACTCGAGCCCGGCGAATGGGAAAATACCGTCAAAATAGTCGATGTAAAAGTCGAAGGGCTGCCAGAAGGCACGCCAGCCGATATGATGGACAGTATGAAGGGCAAGGTCACGAGCTCAAAGTCCTGCATCACCAAGGAAGAAGCGGAAAATCCGGGTGCGCAATTTTTTGCTGCGCAGGAGAAAACCAGTTGCGAGGTCACAAAATTCAACATGAGCGGCGGTGCCGTATCCTCCGAAATGTCCTGCAGCAATATGGGCGGTGCACCCGGCGACGTGACCGTGACAATGGACGGTCAATATGGACCCAGCAGCTATGAAATGACCACCGAGACGAACGGTGGCGCAGCCGGTATGAAAGTGAAATTTTCCTCCACGATCAGCGGCAAACGGCTCGGCGATTGTCCCGCGGGATGATTCTGGGCTTCACGAAAACAAACGAGATCAAGGCAGGGGCGTATCGCTCCTGCCTTTTTTTGTCGCCGATCGCCCACTGCGCAATGCTTTCCGGACGATGACCCCGCAGGTCATTGCATCTATTTCTGTGACTGATAGGTTTCACTCCGAAACCGAATCGCCCCCCCTATGATAATCTGGAGAGAATAGATGATCGCTTACACCATGCTCGGCACCAACGACAAAGACCGGGCTTTTGCATTTTATGACGCCTTGTTCGAAGGAACCGGCATCAAGCGCCTGTTCAAAACACCAGCGGGCGGCCAATTTTATGGCAAGGCACCGGGCGAACCGATGCTGTGCATCACATCGCCTTATGACGAAGGCGATGCCTGTCATGGCAATGGCACGATGGTGGCGCTGCAATGCGACACGACCGAAGAGGTTGATGCATATCATGAGCGCGCGCTCGCGCAGGGCGCTGCCAACGAAGGCGATCCCGACTGGCGCGCGCCGGACATGTTCTACGGTGCCTATTTTCGCGATCCGGATCAGAACAAGATCTGTGTCTGCAAGACCAATTTTGCATCGATTCCGGTAAAGAACTGAGGAGCAAAACCATGATCGGATATGTAACACTCGGCACCAATGATCTCGACAAGGCGCGCAGCTATTATGATGCGCTGCTTGGAGAACTGGGCGCGAAACGGCTGATGGAGCTGGAGGAAAATGGCTTCACGCTTTACGGTGTCGATATGACCACGCCATCGATTGCGCTGACCAAACCGTATAATGGAGAGGCTGCGCAACCGGGCAATGGCAATATGATCGCCCTGCAAATGCAGGAGCGCGGTCAGGTCGATTCATTCTATCAAAAGGGCCTGGCACTGGGTGGTAGCGACGAAGGCGCGCCCGGTGTCCGCGGCGATGAAGGCCCAATGGCATTTTACGCCGCCTATTTCCGCGACCCGGAAGGCAACAAGCTTTGCGCATTTCGTTTGGGCGCGGCATAAGCATAAAAAATACAGGGGAAAAATCATGAAACATCTTTTGGCCTTGGCTGCGACAACCGCCTTGATCTGGACCGCACCTGTCGCGGCGCAGAATAGTTCGACCTCGCCCGATCTGGCGGCGGCGATCGCAGCGGATTATGACAAGCAACTAGAAGCGCTGTTTCTCGATTTTCATCAAAACCCGGAACTTTCCTATAAGGAAACCCGGACCGCCGCGATCATCGCGAAGAAATGGCGCGATGCGGGTTTTACCGTCACCGAAAAAGTCGGCGACACCGGCGTCGTCGCAGTGATGAAAAATGGCGAAGGTCCAACCCTGATGCTGCGCGCGGACATGGACGGCCTGCCGCTGGTGGAAGACAGCGGGCTGGACTATATGTCGACCGCGAAACAGGTCAGCATCGACGGCGAGGAAAAGCCGGTCATGCACGCTTGCGGCCATGATGTGCATATCACCTCGCTGATCGGCACCGCGCACCAGATGGCGGCCAGGAAGGACCAGTGGGCCGGTACTTTGGTGCTAATCGCGCAGCCGGCCGAGGAACGGATTGGCGGCGCCAAGCTGATGATGGACGATGGCCTCTATACCCGTTTCCCCAAGCCCGATTTTGCGCTGGCTTTCCACGTGTCGGCTGACACGCCGACCGGACAGCTTTCCATCGGCGAAGGCATTGAGAGCAGCTCCTCCGACAGCGTCGATATCATTGTCCACGGGGTCGGCGCACACGGCGCATCCCCGCATCGTGGCAAGGACCCGATCGTGATGGGCGCGCAGATCATCATGAATCTGCAGACGATTATCAGCCGGGAAATCGCGCCGCTCAAACCCGGCGTCATTACCGTCGGTTCGTTCCACAGCGGCTTCAAGCATAATATCATTTCCGACAAGGCAGTGATGCAGCTGACGGTGCGCTCGGATGACGAGGACACGCGGGCAAAATTGCTCGAGGGGATCAAGCGCATTGCCACCAATGTCGGCCGGATGAATGGCCTGCCCGAGGACAAGCTGCCCGAAGTATTGGTGTCGCATGAATCGACCCCGGCCAATTATAATGACGCAGCGCTGACCAAGCGGGTCAAAGGCGTATTTGCCGCGCGCTTTGGCGAAGACGTGTTCGACAACAAGCCGCGCGAAGGCATGGGCGCGGAGGATTTTGCCTATTTTGTTGAGCCCAATACCGATGTTCCCGGCGTCTATTTTTCCGTCGGTGGCACACCGCAGGCCGATTTTGATCGCGAAAAAGCCGGCGGCGCACCGGTGCCATCCCATCACTCGCCATTCTTCAAGATCGCGCCGCGAGAATCGGTGACATTGGGGACCGAGGCGATGACTGCAGCGGCACTGGACCTGCTGGCACCGGGCGCGGACTAGTCTTGGCGGGGGAACTCTCGAAGGCGCAGATCACCAGCCTGAAGAAGCTGCTGCGCGAACAGCAGGCCGAACTGAAGGCCCGCGACAAGGAGGGCGCCAGCTGGCGGGGGCCGGTCGAGCTCGACCAGCAAAGCGTCGGGCGGCTGTCGCGGATGGACGCGATGCAGCAGCAGGAAATGGCCCAGGCAGAAGCGCGGCGCCGAACCAGCGATCTGGCGAGAATAGAAATGGCGCTGAACCGGATCGCCGAAGACGAATATGGCTGGTGCGCCGAATGCGGCGAAGCCATTGCCTATGGGCGCCTCGAAATCGACCCGGCCGCCCATTTGTGCATCAGCTGCGCGCGCTGATTTCATCCAAAGTTCGTCAAAGTTCGGGCCAATGAAGCCTTTTCAGTCCTTGACATGCAACCATATAGTTGCATATAAAAAGCCATGTCCGATGTCTTTGCCGCCCTTGCCGATCAAACCCGCCGCGCTCTGCTCGACCGGCTTTTCATCAAAAATGGCCAGAATCTGAGCGATCTTCATAGCGGCATGGCGATGTCACGCCAGGCGGTGGCCAAGCATCTGCATATTCTCGAATCAGCCAATCTCGTCTCCGTCCACTGGCAGGGACGGGAAAAGCTGCACTATCTCAATCCCGTTCCGCTCGGCGATATCGTCCATCGCTGGGTCGGCAAGTTCGAGGATGCCCGGATTGCGGCGCTGACCGATTTCAAACAGCAAATCGAAAGCGCTTCCGGACCTTCGAACAGCAGCCAGCCAGAGGAGAAACGACGTGCCGGACAATGAAACCACAGCTATTGCAACGCGCGCATCAACCGGCGAGCCCTGTGCGCCGGATTTTGTCTATACCATCTTCATCAAGGCCACGGCAGAAGCCGTCTGGAACGGCCTGATCGACCGGGACCTGACCAAAGCCTATTGGGGCCATTATAATGAATCCGACTGGCAGCCGGGCTCGCGATGGAACCATGTCCGCAGCGATGGCAGCGGCACAATCGACACTTGCGGCCGGATCGTCGAAATCCAACCGCCCCATAAAATGATCTGGACCTGGTCCTTCGTAAAGGAAGCGGACAGTCCGGCGACGATTTCACGCGTGATCTATGAACTGACGCCATTGGGGCCCGACACAAAGCTCACCGTAACCCATAGTGAACTGGAGCCCGGATCGCGGATGGACACGGGCGTGCGGGAAGGATGGCCAGCCGTGCTCAGCAACCTCAAGTCGATATTGGAAACCGGTACCGTTCTTTCCGAAGAACTATGGCCTGAAAACTAGAGTCCCGACTGAAGCGGGCGCCACCGGTTCAATCGAGTCTTATTTGCGTCCAGTGAACCCTAGCAGCGCATTTCACCCTTTCGCGTTTGACGACATAGCCCTAATGTCCGGACCATGGAAAATCCCGCTGATATCAAGCCATTTGATGGCCGTTTTGTTGATGGAAAACATTATTTCGCCTGCCGCATCTATTTCGAGGACACCGATTTTTCCGGTATAGTCTATCACGCCAATTATCTGCGCTATATGGAACGGGCCCGTTCCGACATGCTCCGCCTGCTCGATATGGATCAGGGCGCGGCCTATGAAAGCGGCGAAGGCGTCTATGCAGTGGTCGACCTGACGATGAAATATCTGCTGCCGGCGAAACTGAATGATGATCTGGTCGTTGTCAGCACGGTCGAGACGCTGCGTGCCGCCAGCGTGATCATCGATCAGAAGATCATGCGCGGTTCGGACCATATTACGTCAGCTTCCGTTCACGCAGCCTTTCTTACCCCCGCCGGACGTCCAAGACGACAGCCGAAAGCGTGGACAAAGGCTTTTGCGAGCGTCATGGCTCAGGCTGATATGAAATGAAGGATAATATATCTTGCTAGACCAACTTTCTCTGGGAGCGACCACCGGCAATTTCTCTCCATTCATGCTGTTCATGGAAGCCGATATTGTCGTCAAGACGGTAATGATCGGCCTGCTGCTAGCCAGTGTCTGGACGTGGACGATCATCGTCAGCTTCGGCATGAACATCGCCCAAATCGCCCGAAAATCGGAAAAATTCGAGCAGGCTTTCGACAAAACCGAAAATCTCGACAAGTTTTTCGAGGAATATGGCCAGTCCTCCCTGCCCAGCGCGAAGGTTCTGGCCGCCGGTGTCAAGGAGTGGCGCCGTTCAACCGCCAAGGGACCGATCGACCGCGAAGGTACCAGGCAGCGGCTGGCCAGTGCGATGAACACCACCATTGCCCATGAAGTGGACCGGATCGCCGACCGGCTCAATTTCCTCGCCACCGTCGGCAGTGTCGCCCCCTTTGTCGGTCTATTTGGCACGGTCTGGGGAATCATGCGCAGTTTCTCGGCCATTGCCGCAGAACAGAATAGCTCGCTGGCTGTGGTCGCTCCCGGCATTGCCGAGGCGCTGTTCGCCACAGCCATTGGCCTGTTTGCCGCGATTCCGGCCGTCATTGCCTATAACCGCTTCTCCCACCGCCTGAACAAGCTGGAGGCCCGCATGGGCCGCTTTGCCGATGGCTTCCATGCAACGCTCAGCCGCGAACTGGAGCTGGGAGACTGAGCATGGGCATGAATATGGGATCTGGAATTGGCAGGCGCGGCAATGGCCGCGGCCGCGCGCCGATGGCCGAGATCAACGTCACGCCCTTTGTCGACGTGATGCTGGTGCTGCTGATCATTTTCATGGTGACGGCCCCGCTGCTGGTTACCGGTGTGCCCGTCGAACTGCCGGAAAGCCGCGCCAATGCGCTGGAACAGGAGCAGGAGCCGGTGCAGATTTCGATCGATAGCGAAGGCCGCGTCTTTATCGAGGACGAAGAACTCAGCCGCGGCGCTCTGCCGACAAGATTGCGCGAAATTGCCGCCGACCAGAATCCGGAAGATCCGCGCCAGATCATGTTACGCGGCGACAAGACGCTCGACTATGGGCTGATCATGGGCGTGATGGGCGAACTGAACCGGGCAGGATTGAACCGGGTTTCCCTGGTCACTACAGGTTCATCCGAGACACCATAATAGTGGACCGCTGATATGGAGAAAGCTGAAAAAATTGGCTTGGGAATAGCGGCTGCGGGTCATCTGGCCCTGTTCGGCGTGCTCTCGCTCAGCATCCTCACCACTACCAATGAGGCGTTTCGCAACAAACCGATCGAAGTGATGATTGCCGATGAAGTGGGGCTGGAAAGCGCCGCTCCCAATCCCGCCAAGATCACCCCGGCGACTAGCGTAGCACCGGAGCTGGGTGCGCCGGAAGAGAGCAGCTTTGTCGAACCGGAGCCATTGCCCGAACCACCGAAAGCCGAAGCCAAACCGACACCGACACCGACGGTCAGGCCCACACCCGTTTCTCGCGAACCCCGCCGGCGACCGGACAAGCCGACCAGCACCACCGCAAAAGCGGAGCCTAAACCAAAGCCACAGCCGAAGCCCCGCGGCTCCCGCTTGGGTGATGATTTCCTGAAAGGCGTTACCGATGCGCCTTCGGTCAGCCGGAACCAGAATATCGCGGCGGAGAAGGCTTCTCCGGCAGCTGTCGCCTCGCTGGAGCGTGAGCTTTACCGGCTGATCAAACAGAAATGGCGCCCTCCGACAGGCGCCGATGCCGAGCTCTTGCGAACCACGGTTACGGCGCGTCTCGACAGCAGCGGCCGGATCATCGGCACGCCGACAGCGACCACCACCGGTATCACACCGAGCAACCGGTCGCAGGTCAGCATCCATCAGGAACGCGCCATTGCGGCGGTCCAGCTTGCCGCACCGTTCACAACATTCCCGGAAAAATTTTATGACGAATGGAAGGTTATCGAACCTGTCCTGTATCTTGGCGTCTAGGAGACCACTCATGCAATCGCCCGCCCCCTATGTCCGCACATTCATTCTTGGCTGCATCGCCACCATTGGACTGACCGCGACCGCGCACGCCCAACTGACCGTCGATGTCGACAATAGCGCATCGGCAGATCTGGTCATTGCCGTTCCCGGCCTGCCCACGCCGCAAAGCGTGGATACGGCCGCCGGCAGCACCAGTGAACTGGGCGGCAAGATCAGCGACGTCATCGTCAGCGATCTGCGATCAAGTGGCCTGTTCAAGCCGATCGGGCGCAATCAGGTTCGCGGGATCAGCTATGCGGAAGTCACTGCCCCGCAATTCCCCTATTGGAGCGGTACCAATGCCTCTGCCCTGATTCAGGGTTTTATCCGGGCCAATGCCGATGGCAAGCTGACGGTTGGCTGCTATCTCTATGATGTCGCGCTGGAAACCGAACTCACCCGCCAGGGCTTTGTCGTCGAACCGCGCGACTGGCGCCGGGCCGCGCATAAATGCGCTGATGCGATCTATTCCCGACTGAGCGGAGAATCACCGTTTTTTGACAGCCGCATCGCCTATATCGCCGAGACTGGTCCCAAGGGTAACCGGGTCAAAAGACTGGCAATCATGGACAGCGACGGCGCCAACCACCGGTTCATCACCAACGGTCAGGCCACTGCCCTCACCCCGCGATTTTCACCCGATTACAAGAGCATCGTCTATCTCAGCTTTCTCGATGGCAATCCGCGTATCTATATTTATGATATCGGCACCGGCCGCCAGCGGCTGATCAGCCAGAGCACCAACCCGACCTTTGCGCCGCGCTGGTCGCCCGACGGCAAGTGGATCCTCTATTCCATGGCCATTGCCGGCAATACCGATATCTACAAGGTCTCGGCAGCGGGCGGCGGCAGACCGCAGCAGCTGACCTTTTCTCCCGGCATCGATATCGGCGGCAGCTTCTCTCCCGACGGCAGCCAGATTGTCTTTGAAAGCGACCGCTCTGGCAGCCAGCAACTCTATGTCATGAACGCTGATGGCGGCAATGAACGGCGGATCAGCTTTGGCGGCGGGCGCTTTGCCACGCCGGAATGGAGCCCGCGTGGCGACCTGATCGCCTTCACCAAGATGGCGGGCAATTTCCGGATCGGCGTGATGACACCCAGCGGCGGCGGCGAGCGGTTGCTGACCAACAGCTGGCAGGACGAAGCGCCGACCTGGGCCCCCAATGGCCGGGTCATCCAGTTTTTTCGGACAACCAAGGGCAGCGGCGGCACCGGTATCTGGCAAGTCGACCTTACCGGCGGCAACGAACGGCAATTGCCGACTCCGGTGAACGGCTCGGATCCGGCATGGGGACCATTGCTGCCATGAATTAGAAACGCGACAAGCCACTGGAAAAAGACTATATCTGGCCGAAGGGCTAAATCAAATAGGAGCAATATGATGATCAAATATGCGACCCCCCTCCTGATTACCGCCAGCCTGGTTTTGGCTGGTTGTGCCAAGAAACCACCCGAAGAATTGCCGCCGGCACCGATGGGTACCGAAGCGCCGACCCCCACACCGACCGGTCCTGTCGGTCCGGGCTATAGCCCTGGTTCGCAGGGTGATTTCCTGGCCAATACGATGTCCGACCGGGTCCTGTTCGATACCGATCGCTTCAATATCGACCCGCGGGATCAGGCGATATTGCAAAGCCAGGCCCAGTGGCTCGCGCAAAACCCCAATGCGCGGATCACCATCGAAGGCCATTGCGACGAACGCGGCACCCGCGACTATAACCTCGCGCTCGGCGAACGCCGTGCCAATGCGGCGAAAAACTATCTCGCTTCGCTGGGTGTCAGCCCGTCACGGATGTCCACGGTCAGCTATGGCAAGGAACGACCCGAAGCGCTCGCTTCCAGCGAGAGCGCCTGGGCGCAAAATCGTCGCGCAGTGAGCATTGTCATTCGTTAGACCGGTCTGAAAACAGACAAAAAAAAGGCCGCTACCCGATCAGGTAGCGGCCCTTTTTTTAAACTGTAAATCGATTATTTCTTGGTGCCGGTCATCGCCATTTCACCAAAAGCGCCCGCTTTAACCGAACCGACGAGTTCGCCGTCGGTGATGATCGCGTCCCCTTCGAGCTTCATTGGCATGGGAACGGTCATGTTCATTACCCAGGTGATGTGATTGCCGTCGACCTTGCCGTCTTCGACATCCATCGATCCCATTGCGCCGGCATTATTGCCGGTGAACGTGTCACCGTCGGTTACGATGGTGAACTCCGAAGTCTGGTCTCCCATCGGGGATTTTGTCACACACGCATAAGTTCCATCAATAGACATTCCATTCTCCTTTTAATGTCAAAGCCCTGACCCGGTTCAGGCTGGGGATCACTCACCGCCATCCGCCGAATCGTCTGAACTGCTATCACTATTAACAGCAGTGTCACTAGCTTCATAGCCGCGATATTCTACCGGCATGTCGAGCGCGTCCAGCTGGTTTTTGATCTTGTCGACGTCGCCGACAATGACCCAGGTGAATTTATCCGGATCAACCGCTTCGGCCATGGCATTGTTCAAATCTTCTGCGGTCAGCGCCTTGTATCGATCGGCGACGGTCTCCGCATAATTGGATGGCCTGCCAAATGTCACATCACCCTGCATCTGACCCATTATGCTGGTCGTACGCTCAAACTGGCCGGGCAATTGACGGACATTGCCATTGACCGTGCGTTCCAGTTCCGCTGGCGTGACGCCATTTTCTCCCAGAAAGTCCCGAACCTGCGCATCTATCGCAGCGACGGCGGGGCCGGTCTGGTTGGTCTGGACCGGCGCACGCATCGTGTATAATGCTCGGTCTTCGCCGCGCAATACAGTGTTGCGGGTGCCGTAGCTCCAGCCCTTGGTTTCACGCAGGTCCATGTTGATCCGCGAGAGGAAATTGCCGCCCAGAACTTCATTGGCCGCGTTGAGCGTCAGCAGGTCATCCGGGCCTTTATAGGGCAATACCTGCCCCGCCAATATCATCGATTGCGGAGAGTTTAGACGGTGGATGACGATGATCCGGCCCTTCCCTTCCGGAATGGCGGCATCGAAATTCTTGGCGGGTGCAGCTTTGCCGCTGCCATTCCACTTGCCGAAGCGCATCTCGAGCTTGTCGACCAGCTCCTGCTTGCCGATTTTGCCTGCTGCAAAGATGGTCGCCTTTGCCGGATGCATCCATTGTTGATGGAAGGCCGAGAGATCATCACGGGTGATCGCCGATACGGTTTCCTTGGTGCCGTTGCCCGACAGGCCGCGGCCATAGGGATGCTCGGAACCGAATACCAGCGGCGGCAGTATGTTGCTGGCGATGCTCAACGGATCATTTTCCTCCCGGTCGATCGCGGTTAGCAGCTGGACCCGGATACGCTCGATATCATCGGCCTTGAACGCTGGATTTTTGACAATATCCGCCATCAGGTCAAGCGAAGCATCGAGATTGGGATTGACCGTACTCAAATCGACATCGGTGCGGTCACGACCGCCACCTATGGAAATATTGGCACCCAGCCGCTCCTGCTGTTCGGCGATTTCGATCGATGTCAGGCTGGTCGTGCCTTCTTCCAGCACCGCAGTCATGAAATTCTGCAGCCCCAGCTTGTCGGAAGCATCCGCGCTGGTGCCAGCGTTGAAAGACAATGTCACCCGGGTCATCGGTACCGCATCCCGGTGGGCGAAATAGACCTTGATGCCATTGGACAGGGTTGCGGTTTCGACATCCGGAAAATCGACATTGGGAAAGTCGCCGACGGGCGGCAATTGGGATCGATCGGGAGTGGTCACGGTCCCGGCTTCACCATCCTGCATATAATAAGCGGGCGCGGTCAGAACGCCGGTGCGCGCACCTTTGCCGGCACCCACTTCCTGATATTCATCGCGCTCTCCCGGGATCACCCTTATGCCAAGCACCGGACGGGTCAGCCATTTTTGCATCGCCGCCTTGACCGCTGCCGGTGTCGTCGCGGCCAGCCGGTTCAATTCCTTCTTGTAAAATTCCGGATCATCGGAATAAAGCTTGCCCTGCGCCAAGGCGACCGCCTTGCCGCTAAAACCACCAACCTGTTCCAGTCCGGCGATCCGGGCGGCGGCATCTCGCGTCGCCACGCGCTGCACTTCGTCTGCGGTCGGGCCATTGGCGATGAAGTCGGCGATAATCTCGTCGAGCCGTTTGGCAACCGCGTCCGCATCTTCACCCGGTTTGACGTCCGCCTGGATATTCACGAAACTGCTGTGCACGAATGGAATGACAAAGGCCGACACGGCCACGGCATTTTTCTCTTCCCGCACCATGATATTGTCGAGCCGCGAACTGGCAAGGCCGCCGAGCACGGTCATGCCGACATCGAGCGGCGTATATTCGGGATCATTCAGGCCGGGGACAACCCAGTTGCGATAGATGCGCGTGGTCGCGACCTTGTCTTTCATCACCTCGTAAATCGGCGCATCAAGCGTCGGCAAGGCGGGATTGAGCGTCGGAATGGGTTTGCCGGACGGAATCGCGCCAAACCATTTATTGACCTTCGACCGGGCAGTCGCCACGTCAATATCGCCGGCCAGCACCAGAATCGAGTTATTCGGCCCGTAATGATCGGTGAACCACAGCTTCATATCATCCAGCGAAGCCGCTTCGAGATCTTCCAGCGAGCCGATCGTGTCATGCCCATAGGGATGGTCAGCGGGAAACAGCAATTCGGTCTGGCGATAGCCGACCAGCCCATAAGGCTGATTGTCGCCCTGGCGTTTTTCATTCGAGACAACGCCGATCTGATTGTCGAGCTTCTCCTGCGTCACGGCGCCGAGCAGATAGCCCATCCGGTCGCTTTCGAGGAACAGGGCTACGTCCAGCGCGGAGGTCGGGACGGTCTGGAAATAGTTGGTCCGGTCAAGCCAGGTCGTGCCATTGAGATCGGTTGCGCCAATCTGCCGCAGCGGCTCAAAAAAATCTCCCGGCGCATGTTCCGATCCGTTGAACATGATATGTTCGAACAGATGCGCGTAACCGGTTTTGCCTTCCGGTTCATGGGCAGAACCGACGCCATACCAGATGGAGACCGCAACAACGGGTGCCTTCCGATCGGTGTGGACCAGCACCTTCAACCCGTTGTCGAGCGTGAATTCTTCATAAGGAATATCCACTGCAGCAACCAGTTCGCTGACCGGAGCTGGCTTGGCCGATTCATGATGCTTGGCCAGCGCGGGGGCAGCAATGGTCAACGCTGTTGTGGTCAGCGCCAGAAACAGGGAGCGAGACAAACGGGACATCGGGATATTCCTCTCAGTCAAATGTAGATCATATATTCTCGGACATGCCGGTAAATCGGGTCAGGCCGATTGCGGGCTTCGACGAACGTCATTCAGCTATCGACCAACGTCTATTTTGTCTTCCAGCCCCAGAACAGATGGCAAGGCAAGATATTCCAGAGAGAATAGCCGCTGTCGATATGGTCAAAATGCGGGGTCATGAAGTCGCGCGCCTTTTTGACAAATTGGTAGACCAGAAACGCCCCGCCTGGCCGGATAGCCTCGTAGGTTTCCTTGGCGATTTTGGGACCGAGCTGGTCGGGCAGCGTCGAGAAAGGCAGGCCGGAAAGAATATAGTCGGCTTTCTCGTGGCCGAGCTCGCTGATGATCTTTTGCACATCGGCGGCGGACCCGTGAATCGGGTAGAAGCGGCTGTCGCGAATGGACTTGCCCAGATAGTCGATGAAATCGGCATTGAGATCAATCACGATCAGGGTGGCGCCGGGCTTCAACCGTTCAAGCACCGGACGGCAGAAAGTACCCACGCCCGGACCATATTCGACGAAAAGGTCGCACTCATCCCATTTGACCGGTTCGAGCATCTTCTTGATCGTGATATCCGACGACGGCATGACCGAACCGACCATCACCGGGTGCTTCAGGAAGCCCTTGAAGAAAACACCCCAGGGACCGAGGCGCCGTTCCAGCCGCGACTTGACGCGATCCACGATTTTCGTTTTGGCGATACTATTAGTCAACGCATTCCTCCGGTGGCCGATCAAACTGTCTTACTAGGGCGTTACAGCGCCGGTGACAAATATAATAGCGGTTGCCCGGTGCAATCGAGCGGTTAAAAGCGAGTGATGCACCTTCATCCAAAAGACTCCATCGCGGTGATTTTTTGCGCGCAACGTACTGGCACCGGTGACGAGGCCTATCAGGCCGCGGCGGCAGCAATGGGCGCGCTCGCAGCGCAGCAACCGGGCTATCTCGGCGAAGATCATGCCCGATCGGCGGATGGTTTCGGGATTACGGTCAGCTATTGGCGCGATGACGCCAGCGCCAAAGCATGGCGCGATCACCCGGAACATGCCCATATTCGCGATCAGGGTCGCGACAAATGGTATAGCGCATATAGCCTTCACGTCGCCCGCGTCGAACGTGGCTATGACTGGCAGAAATAGCATGGCATAGGAGAGCCGATGGCCGATTCTCCCGACTTTGAACCGCTGAACCGGAAGGTATCATCCTTTCCCGATGCCAAGCCGATCGACGGCACCCGTATGGCCGTGCTGTTCTCGGTCATGCTGGTCACCGCGTCGGGCAATACCGCCATGCAATCGATATTGCCGACGATCGGGACGCAGCTCGATATTCCCGATTTCTGGGTGAGCGCGGCGTTCAGCTGGTCGGCTCTATTATGGGTTTATACCGCACCAAAATGGGCCCGCCAATCCGATCATCGCGGTCGCAAGGCGCTAATGCGCCTGGGCATGATCGGCTTTACCACGTCCTTTGCCCTGGCTGGTCTGGCGCTGTTTCTTGGGCTGCTCGGCTGGTATAGTGCGCTTTGGACCTTTGTCCTGTTTGCCCTGTTCCGCAGCCTTTATGGCGGCCTGGGTTCCGCCGCTCCGCCCGCGGTGCAAGCCTATGTTGCTTCCCGCACCGCGCGCGCCGACCGGACGAAAGCGCTGTCGCTGATTTCATCCTCCTTCGGTCTCGGCACGATTGTCGGTCCGGCGGTTGCACCCCTGCTGATCATTCCGGTTCTGGGCCTTGCCAGCCCGATGTTCGCCTTCGCTGCCATCGGAATCCTGGTGATGGTGGCACTGGCGCTGAAATTGCCCAATGACAATCCCGGCTATCAGGCACGAGGCGTGGTGACATCGGAACCCTATAGTTCCGCGCCTTCATCCAGCAGTCTGAAAGAAGAGGATGACGACGGCGAAGCGGAATCCAGCCTCCCGCCGCGCTTGCGCTGGGGCGATGACCGAATCAAGCCGTGGCTGATCACCGGCATATTGGGCGGCAATGCCCATGCCCTGATCTTGGGCGTCGTCGGCTTTCTTGTGCTCGACCGGCTGGGCCTGCGCGGCGATCCGGAAATGGGAATTCAGATGACCGGTATCGTGCTGATGTCCGGTGCTGCAGCGACCTTGCTGGCGCAATGGGGGCTGATCCCGTTGCTGCAAATGGGTCCGCGGACCTCGATATTATGGGGCATGGTATTGGGAGCCTTTGGCTGCCTGCTCATCGGGTTTTCTCACGACTTGCACGGCATCATCATCGGTTTTGCCGTGGCGTCACTGGGTTTTGGCCTGTTTCGCCCGGGCTTCACCGCCGGCGCCTCGCTTGCGGTAAAACGCTCGGAACAGAATGGCGTGGCCGGCATTGTCGCGTCGGTGAACGGCATGGCCTTTATCGCCTCACCAGCTTTTGGTGTCCTGCTGTACACCTATGCCGGTCCCCTGCCCTTCTGGCTGGCAACCGGCATCTGTATCTTTCTGTTCGGCTGGGGTTTCAAGACCCTCAAACTGGACGACCGGATAATCTCCAACAATTAGGATCAAATCGCTGCAACCCAGGCGCCTGGCCTTTGACCGGGCCGGATCTTAGTGCTTGCTGTCCTTGACCGGAGTCAACATGCCCGGGGACACAAAGCCGATCGGTTCAACCCGCATGGCATTTTGCTTCAGCTGCGATTCCATTTTGGAATATTCTTCCTCCATTTCCGGCGTCACCGAAGCACGGCTGTCTTTTAGCGCCTTTTCGAAATGTTTCATCTGCACGGTTTCGACCAGTCCGCCAAATTCCCGCAGCGCGTGCAGGCCCGCGCGGCGGACCAGATCCTCCAGATCAGCGCCGGAATAGCGATCCGTGCTCTCTGCCATTTCATCGAGATCGACATCCTTGGCCAGCGGCATTTTCGATGTGTGAATCGCCAATATCCGGCGGCGGCCAGCCTTGCCAGGAACCGGGACATAGATGAGTTCATCGAACCGGCCCGGCCGCAGCAAGGCCGGATCAACCAGACCGGGGCGGTTGGTCGCACCAATCAATATCACCGATTGCATTTCTTCCAGACCATCCATCTCGGCGAGGATCGTATTGACCACCCGCTCGGTCACCTGGGGTTCGCCCATGCCACCACCCCGCGCCGGGACGAGACTGTCGATTTCGTCGATGAACAGGATTGTCGGCGCCACCTGCCGGGCCCGCGCGAACAGGCGGGCAATCTGTTGCTCGCTCTCGCCATACCATTTGGACAGAAGGTCGCTTGATTTTATGGCGATGAAATTGGCTTCTGCTTCGCGGGCGACGGCCTTTGCCAGCAAGGTCTTGCCGGTGCCCGGCGGACCATAGAGCAGAAAGCCCTTGGCGGGGCGAATGCCCAGCCGGGTGAAGGCTTCCGGGTTTTTCAGCGGCAGCTCAATGCCCTCTTTCAGCCGTATCTGCGCTTCGTCGAGGCCGCCAATATCTTCCCAGCGAACATCGGGAACCTGAACCATGACTTCGCGCATGGCCGATGGCTGGACCCGTTTCAGGGCTTCGACAAAATCATGCCGATAGACAACCAGTTCCTCGAGCACTTCCGGCGGCACGGTTTCCGATTCCAGATCCAGCTTGGGCATGATCCGGCGTACCGCTTCAATCGCCGCCTCGCGAGTCAGGGCGGCCAGATCGGCTCCGACAAATCCATAGGTTGTCCGTGCCAGCTCTTTCAGATCGACGGCCTTGTCGAGCGGCATGCCACGTGTGTGGATGCCCAATATCTCGCGCCGTCCGGCAACGTCCGGAACGCCAACGATGATTTCCCGATCAAAGCGACCGGGACGGCGAAGCGCCTCATCAATGGCTTCGGGGCGGTTGGTCGCCGCGATGACCACCAGATTGAGCCGTGATTCCAGACCATCCATCAAGGTGAGCAGTTGCGCCACCAGCCGCTTTTCGGTTTCGCCCTGCACCTGCCCACGTTTCGGCGCGATCGAATCGATCTCGTCGATGAACAGAATCGAGGGCGCAGCCTGAGTCGCCGCTTCGAATATTTCGCGCAGCTTCTTCTCCGACTCACCATAAGCGGAACCCATGATTTCCGGGCCGTTGATCAGGAAAAATTCGGCTTCGCTTTCATTGGCGACCGCCCGTGCGAGCCGGGTCTTGCCGGTGCCCGGAGGGCCATGCAGCAGCACGCCGCGTGGCGGATCAACGCCAAGCCGGGTGAAAAGCTGCGGATAGCGCAGCGGCAATTCGACCATTTCACGGAGCTGATCGATGGTTTCCTGCAACCCGCCGATATCGTCATAAGTCACATCAGCGCGGCGATGTTCGGTGGATTCTTCATATTCCGGCCGCAGTTCAACCTCGGTCTCTTCGTCGATATGGACAATCCCCTTGGGCAAGGTTGAAACGACGTTGAGCCGGATTTGCGTCAGGGAAAAAGCTGGTGCCGCCAGCATCTGCCGCAATTGCGGTGGCATGTCGGCACGATCCACCTGTTGCTGACCATGGGTGGCAACAAAATCGCCCGCCTTCAGCGGCCGGCCCATGAAGCTGCGCTTCAGTCCGCCGCCATTGCCCTGCAGGCGCAGGTCCTTCTGGCCTGGGGCAAAAACAACTTTCTTGGCCGGCTTCGATTCGACTTTGCGAATTTCAACATAATCTCCCGCTCCGACACCGGCATTGGCGCGTTGCAGGCCATCAAGCCGGACAAAATCCAGGCCTTCATCTTCCGGATAGGGCAGGACAGCCCGCGCCGGGGTTGCCTGTTTGCCGAGAATTTCGACGACATCGCCCTCGATCAGTCCCAGTTTGCCGAGATTATCCCGCGACAATCGAGCCAGACCGCGACCGCTGTCCTCGGGCCGGGCATTGGCAACCTGCAGTTTCAGCAGCTTGCTATCGTCTTCGGGCTTGTCTTTGACTGGCACTGGATCGGACACTGGGACGTATCTCCTCGATATCGTTTTGGTTGTTTCCAATAAGATAGGGATCGCCGGGCCGATATGCGACTCAGATTTTCAGATGCGGCATCCGATGGCCGAGTTCAGCCAAAAAAAAGGCCAGTTCCGAAGAACTGGCCTGAAAAGTTTTTAGGAGAGGATGCCTGAAAGGCCCATCCTAAATGCATCGAAACCATTTATTGTGCAAGTGCGAAAAGAACATTATAGGTTGCATATCTTGCAACTTAACAATAATGTTAGTGACTGTTTTCCGCCACTTTATGAAATTCACCTTCATTTTTGCATTGCACAAAGCTGATTTAGCCACGATATCGATCATCCTATGCGGCGTCTTCCTCCCCTTCGCGCCCTCGAGGCCTTCATTCGCGTTGCCCGCCTGGGCTCATCCAAGGCTGCGGCGGCGGAACTGGCCCTGTCCGCGCCAGCCCTCAGTCGCCGAATCAAGTCGCTTGAGGATCATATCGGCAAACCGCTGTTCGAACGACGCAACCAGTCGATGGTGCTGAACGAGGATGGCCAAACCTTGCTGAAAGCGGTCGCCCCGGCGATGGAAACCATTGGCGAAGCGGTGGACCAGATGACCGTCACCGGCGGTGATATGCGCTTGCGCCTGGGCGTGCTGCCGCTGTTCGGCGCAACGCGTTTGCTGCCGCGGCTTCCGGAACTGAAAAAACTCTATCCCAAACTGCATATCGACGTTGATACGTCGTCCCATGCTGAAAATATGCTGGGCGATGCCGTCGATGCGGCGATCATCATCAGCGACGATGTCGATCCCAACCTCTATTCGGTGAAGCTGGACAGCAACAAGGTCTATGCCATTGCATCGGCAGAACTGACCAAGGGGCCGAATGCGGTAAAACGGCCGGAGGATCTGAAGAATCACAATATCCTGATCCACAGCAACATGACCCGGGCTTTCGATCAGTGGAAGGAAGCGGTCGGACTGCCCGATCTGCAGCCGGCCGGTATCGACCATCTCGACAGTGGCCCGCTGATGCTGGAAGCGGCAGCCCAGGGCCTCGGCATCGCGATCATGCACGGCGGCCATTTTTCGGATGCCAATGATGCGCGACTGGTTCGGCTGTTCGACCATCAAGTCGACAGCCCCTATAGCTACTGGTTCGTATGCCGCAAACGCGACATGAAGAACCGCGCGGTCCGGATTTTCCATGACTGGGTGGTCAAAGCGGGTCTCTAGGGTCAGACCCTAGGCGACAAGATCGGGGTCCAGCTTCAGATCATCGTCGAGCTGCACGCCAAAGCTGTTCAGCAGCATCGAAACCTGACTATATTGTCCCACCGTCATGACCAGATCCATCCGCTGCTTCTCGGTCAGCTCCGCCAGCGCTGCCCAGGTGGCATCGGCAACATGCCCGTCTCCGGTCAGATCATCGGTCGCCTGCAGCATCGCGCGTTCCAGCGGCGTCCAGCCTGGAGCATCCGGCCCCGCCTTGATCCGCTCTATCTCTGCATCGGTGAGACCGCAATCCTTGCCAATCCGGACATGCTGCGCCCATTCATAGCCGGACTTCCAGTTGAAGCCGGTGCGCAGGATGATGATCTCGCGTTCGCGTGCCGGCAGGTCATTATGATCAGACAGGATATAGCCGCCCCACCACATGAACGCCTTATAGGCTTTTGGTGCCTTGATCAGCGTCCGGAAGATGTTGAGAATCTTGCCGGCCTTGAAACGCTCGCCCAGCATCGCCATGCTCTTGTCATCAAGTTCTGACTCGGCGAGCGGGGCGATCCTGGGTTTATCGAGACGCATGTTGGTCGATCAGGCGAGGGTCACGGACTTGATCGCGCCCGGCTTCGCTGGTGGTTCGCCTTTTGGCAGAGCGTGAACCGCTTCCATGCCGGAGGTCACTTCACCCCAGACCGTATATTGACCGTCGAGGAAACCGGCATCGTCGAGGCAGATGAAAAACTGGCTGTTGGCGCTGTTCGGATCCATTGTCCGGGCCATCGAGCAAGTGCCTTCAACATGCGGTTCCTTGGAGAATTCCTGCGCGATATCGGGCTTGTCGCTGCCGGACATGCCGGTTCCGGTTGGGTCGCCGCCTTGGGCCATGAAACCATTGATGACGCGGTGGAAGACGACGCCATCATAAAAGCCTTCGGATGCCAGCTCGGTGATCCGGGCAACATGATTGGGAGCGAGGTCGGCGCGCAGCTTGATTTCGACATCACCGGTTTCGAGGTGAAGAGTCATTTTTTCGTGGGCCATGAGGCTTGTTCCTTTTTGTTCATTGAATCGTCCTTGGGCCGCATATAGGCAAGCCGTTTGAAAAAATCACCCTGCCTGGCGATAATTGTCACAAAAGATTGCAATTGCAACGTTGCAACGACTAGTAAGCAGCCAAACGCGCGCAGAAAGGGAGCATCGCGATGACCGATATCAACGACGCTCCAGATATTGTCATCGAACGCGAAGATGTGCTCGATGATGACAACCGGCTGACCGACGAATTCGTCCGCTCGGTTTCCGAAGCGGTCGAGAATAATGATTATGTTCTGGCGCAGGAACTGGTCAATCCGCTGCACAATGCCGACATCGCCGACCTGTTCGAGCTGATTGATTCGGATGAACGCGCACCGCTGGCCAGCGCGCTCGGCGATCTGGTGAGCGCCGACGTGCTCGCGGAGATGAACGAGCATGTTCGCGACGACCTGATCGAAGTGCTCGATGCCGGTCAGATTGCCGACCTGACCGAACAGCTGGACACCGATGACGCGGTCGCGATTATCGAGGATCTTGACGAAGGCGAACAACAGGCCGTGCTGGCCGAGCTGGATGCCGAAGACCGCGCCGCGATCGAGAGCGCCCTCACCTATGAGGAGGAAACCGCCGGCCGGATCATGCAGCGCGAATTTGTCGCGGTGCCCGAACATATGATGGTCGGTGACCTGATCGACTATCTCCGCAAGAATGACGATCTGACCACCGAATTCTGGGAAATCTATGTCGTCGATCCGGCGTTCCGGCCGATTGGCACCTGCCAGCTGAGCTGGATCCTCAGAACCCCGCGCGAAATCGCCATCGCCGATGTGATGAAGCGCGAGCAGTCGCTGATCCCGGTCAATATGGATCAGGAAGAGGTCGCGTTGCGCTTCCAGAAATATAATCTGATCTCGGCAGCGGTCATCAACGATGACGGCCGCCTGATTGGGATGATCACCGTCGATGACATTCTCCATATTGTCGAGGATGAAGCCAGCGAGGATGTGCTGCTGTTATCCGGTGCTGGCGACGGCGATATCAACGAACCGATTCGCGATTCCTATATCGCCCGTGTGCGCTGGCTGATCGCCAATCTGGCGACGGCGCTGATCGCCAGCTTTGTCATCGCGATCTTTGGCGCGGCAATCGAGCAGATGGTCGCGCTCGCTGTATTGATGCCGATCGTCGCCTCGATCGGCGGCAATGCCGGCACCCAGACCATGGCGGTCTCGGTCCGCGCGCTGGCGATGAACGAACTGACCCGCTCCAACACCCGCCGGATTATCGGCCGGGAATTCCGCATAGCCCTGCTCAACGGCGCGACGATCGCCGTGCTGGTCGGGATCGGCACCGGCCTGGTCTTCGCCAATCCCGTGCTAGGCGGCGTTATCGCGGTCGCCATGCTGATCAATATCGTGATCGCCGGTTTCGCCGGCATATTCGTGCCGGTGATGCTCGACCGGCTCGATCAGGATCCGGCCCTGGCGTCCTCGGTCTTCGTCACGATGATCACCGACACCATGGGCTTTCTGGCCTTCCTCAGCCTCGCCGTTGGCAGCGGGATGGTCAGCCTCTAACCGCCCGTATAGGCCGCGACAAAATTGCGCAGGTCACCATATATCCGTTCCCGCTCGCTATCGCCCAGCATCTCACAACTGAGCGAATCAAAGGCCGGCCGGTTTTCGCCAGCCGCCAGGCGAATGGCTGCGATCAGCCATATCTCGTCGGGAGTGGTCTGCGAACAACAAGGGCGACCGATCTGAAACGGCTCCTGCCAGGCGGATCCGATCGTCTCTACCAATATCAATATCCGCGTCGCCGCCCGCTGTCCTCCCAGCCTGTCCGACAGATGGTCCAGGCAATCATAGTCATTCTGACTCGCTACCACCGCCAGCCGAAAGGCGATGATCAATTTGGCCTCGACCGATGGCAACGTCCTGATATCCGGCAATGGCAACAATAATTTTTCCAGAATCTCGCCCAATCTGTCTCTCCTCAATGTTTGATTACCCTTACAATATGCTATTGATAATCATTTGCAATAATATTCTTGCAACAATGGAATTTGGCCCTGCTCGATTTGGTTGATCGAGGCCCGGAACATGCTTGACTAAACCGGCCGTGCACCACAGATAATGGACATGCCACTCAACATGACCAAGATTGCCTATCGCAGCGAAAGCCCGGCGGCGCTGCGACAATGGCTCGAATCTCACAAAGACAATAGCGAAACCGGCGGCGAAGCGCGGCTCACCACCCGCTATTTGCCCAAACGCCACGCGGAAATGATCGACGGCTCGCTCTACTGGATTCACGCGAAGAAAATTGTCGGCCGCTCGCCGATCATCGGCTTCATGGACAATGGCCAGGGCCGACAGTGGATCAGACTGGAGCCCCGGCTTGTCGCCGTTCAGCCGATTCCCAAACGCGCCCATCAAGGCTGGCGCTATTTCGAGGAAAAGGATGCACCGCCCGATCTCGGCGATGGCGCGGAAGGCGCCGAGGAAATGCCGGCCGAAATGCTTGGCGAACTGGCGAGTCTGGGGCTGGTCTAGACGGCCACAAACAGGGTTTCGCAACCCGTTCCCGCTAGCAGCCCGTCGATCCGCGCCTGCGTGTCAGCGGACAGCGCCTGATAGGCCTCGCGCAGCGCAACCAGACATTTCGCCTGATAGGGAAAGGGCGGCTGCTGCCATTTCCGGCCATCGATTTGCGCCTCGACATTGTCAGCGCCGGACTGGACGGCCGCTGCATTGGCAATCAGAAAAGGCGCATAGGTCCGGCCGATTTCCGACAACAGGCCTTGCAGCGAGCCATATTGGTCGTCGGCCAGCCAGTCGCCATGCTTGTGCCCGGACAGATCATCCATCCGGTCCACCCATGCCCGCACCCGTTGAGCATATTTGTTGGTCAGCGCCATCGATGTCGGCTCGACCTGGGTGAGCTGGGTCAATTGGCCATGGAGGGCAAAATCACAGGCGGATGGCCGGCTGCCCAGAATGAAACCCTGTTCCCGGATCAGCCGGTCGAGCAGACCGAGCAGCCGGACATAGCTGTCCTCGATGGTTTTTGCGGTGATCTTGTTCGATCCCACAACATAGAGCCGGTCAATCTGGCGTTTGGCAAATTGCGCCGCCATCGCGCTGGCCTGTTCATTCGGCAGATTGGGATTGGCCCAGTGGATCAACAACGGTGCAACATGATCGGCATCCGTCTGGAATGCCCAGCGGAAATGGAACATCGCCTTGGTCAGCCATTCATCGGCATAATCCTCGATCAGCAGATCGAGAAAGCGCAGCGCTTCATTTTTGGGAATTACCGAACGGCCGTTATATTCCTGTTCCAGCCGCCGGATGATCGGCGTGCTATCCACTACCGCTTCCAGATCGCCATCACTATCGCGAAAATAAAAGGTCGGCAGCAATACCACCTTCGGTTTTGGATAGCCCTCCGGAGCGCCCATCGCGCCACCCCAGATGACATTATGACCTATGTGCCGATAGCGCAGCAGCCCCAGCATCTTTCGCGTATAGGGCGATCCCGGCGCGCCCATCAGTTCGAGCCGGTCGGTCATATCAGGCCTTTCCATCCACCCAGTGTTTGAGCAAATTATAGGCAATCGCAAAAGGCGGCGGGGCAACGAACAGCGCTCCCGCATCGCCGTCCATCGCCGCCTTGACCTCGTCGAGCGAAAACCAGGCCGCTTCCTCAATTTCCTCTTCGTCGAGAGTCAGCGTCGGATCGTCGGTGACGCTGGTGCAGCCGATCATCAATGACGAGGGGAAAGGCCAGGGCTGGCTGGCAACATAGCGGACGTCACGAACCTTGATCCCGGCTTCTTCAAACAGTTCGCGCTTCACGCAACCCTCGATACTTTCCCCCGGCTCCAGAAAACCGGCCAGCGCCGAGAAGCTTTTCGGCGGGAAGCGCGGCTGGCGGCCGAGCAGCACCTTGCCTTCGCATTCCGACAGCATGATCGCCACCGGATCGGTGCGCGGAAAATGTTCGGCTGCGCAACCGCCGGTTTCGGGGTCGCACAGGCGTGCCCAGCCGCCTTTGCGAGACTGGGTCGGCTTGCCGCATTGCGCACAAAATTTATGGCGGGCGTGCCAGTCGACCAGACTCCGCGCTGTCGCATAAATTGCCGCCTGATCGGCGGGCAATCTTCCCAGCGTCTGCCAAAGTGTCCGATTGGCGGCGGGCCCGACATCTCCCGCCCCGTTCAGCTCGGCAAAAAACGACGTATCGTCTTCAATGCCGAGCAGCAGCAGATCATTATCTGGCGAAGCTTCATAGGCTGCGCCCCAGGCGAGATCGCCATGATCATCGAAAACCGGGTTCAGGCCATCCAGCTTGAGCAGTTTTGCCCGCGGATTCATCATCGCAGTGCGCAGCTTGTCCGGGTTGACCCGTACCTGATCAGCGCGATCAAGGGTCCCGCCAGCAAAGGTCGGCACTATCGTGTTTCGGTCTGTCAGCATTTTCTCTCCGGAATTTTTTTATTTGTTCTGCCGCCGCCCCGTCTGGAAGGCGACGCAATCTGGGTCACGGACTGGTGTTTCCCGCGCCCGCCTGCGCACTGCCAATCAGGTCTGCGTAGACATATTTCGGAAAATCCGACTGGAAAGGATAGCTGTTCGACGGAATATATTGCGTATAGCCGCCAGCGCGAAGACCGCGCACGGTGTCGACAAAGGCCGATGTCCCCGCTGCGCCGCCCCAACCGAATGTGCCAGCCGGGCTGACGTCGGTACCAAGACCAGAGCGTCCACCGGCACCAAAGCCATGATTGGCCACCCAGGTGCCTTTGGTATTGGCGGTTTTGGGCAGCAGGTTGGAGATGCCGAGCTTGACCGTTTCCGGCTTCATCACCTGGACATCACCGAGCTTGCCGAAACCGAGCAGCATTTGCAGGAACTTGTCATAATCGCCAGCGGTGCCGACCAGGCCGGTGCTGCCAAAAGAAAAGGCCGGCTTGTCGAGAAAAATGCTGGTCGCACCCGGATCGACCGAGAACAGCGACCCGCCAAATGGCGCATAATTGTCCGAGAGATCGATCGCCCGCTCGGCAGGAACATTATAGAATATGCTGGTCATGCCCAGCGGTTCGAACATCCGCTCGTGGAGAAACTGGTCGAGCGGTTTGCCGGACACTTTTTCGATCACCGCGCTCAGCACATCATGGCCAAGCGAATAGCTCCACTGCATTCCGGGTTGATAGACCAACGGCAATTCCGAGAGGCGTTTCATGAAGGTCATGATGTCCGGGGTGGGCGCTCCGGGATCAACTCCGGGGATGGGATTGCGGCTCACCCGTCCGGGGGTCAGGCCGGCAGCCAGATAGGCTTTCTGGATCGGCCCCTTCGATATGATCGTATATCCCAGACCGGCGGTATGGGTTTGCAACTGTCTTATGGTGATCGGGGTCTTGGCCGGCTCGACATTGTCCAGCGCGCCTTCGGGATCCATCAGCACCTGCATATTCGCAAATTCGGGGAAGAAGTCGGATAATGGCTGATCGAGAGAAATCAGACCGTCTTCGACCAGCATCATCGTCGCCATGCCGGTGATCGGCTTGGTCTGCGAATACATCCGCCACAAAGTGTTGCTGTCGACCAGCTTGGCACCGCCGAGCGTGAGCGAACCGGCTGAAATCACCTGCGGTGGCGCCTGACCGAAACCGATCATCGCGAGCATGCCAGCGACCTTTTTGTCCGCGACATATTCGTTGATAATCCTGGTCAGGCCGGGAAAGCTCGTCCCCATTTCCTTGGCAAAAACAATGCCGGGCATGCCGGCCAGAAAAGCGCCGGTGCCGATGCCGCCGAGCACGGAGCGCCGGGAAAATGGAGAACCAAGTGACGATGTTGCAGGTCTTTCAGCGGTCATATTTCTTCCTTCAATTTCCATTTCACGGCCTTGGCATAGAGGGTCGGCAATCCCGCTTCCGCTATATCATCCAGCGCCCACCAGATATTATCATCACTGTTAGTAACGATTTTTTCATCCTGATAAACTGCCAAATCGACCTCGAGCGAAAAATGGGTAAAACTGTGCTGCACGATATTGTCGTGCACCCGCCATTCGCCCGCTATCGGCGGCGTGGCGTGGCCATCATTGCCCGCTGCCCAGCCGTCGTCCGGCAGCGCCCGCATCCCGCCGAGCATGCCTTTTGGTGGCCGGGTCGCCAGCAATATTCTGTCCTGCTGCTCGATCCAGAAAAACCGGGCGCGGCGAACCGGCTTGGCCTTTTTCGCCGGCTTGACCGGAAAATATTCCATAGTGCCGAGCGCATGAGCCGCGCATTGCTTTTGCACCGGACAGATGTCGCATTTCGGATTTTTCGATGTGCAGATCGTGGCACCCATATCCATGCAGGCCTGGGCAAAATCACCGGCGCCTTTCTGCGGCGTGATCGCGTCCATCACCGTCCGGATTTCGGCCTTGCCCTTGGGCAGCGGCGTATCGATGGCAAATAATCGCGACACCAGCCGCTCGATATTGGCATCGACCACCACCGCCCGTTCGCCAAAGGCAATGGCGGCGATCGCGGCTGCGGTATAGGCGCCCACTCCGGGTAGCTTTATAAGTTCAGACTCTTTCTGAGGAAAGATTCCATTCATTTTTTCAGTGATATGCACGGCACATTTATGAAGATTTCTTGCGCGAGCATAATAGCCCAGCCCGGCCCAGGCAGCCATCACGTCCGCCTCCCTGGCCTGCGCCAGATCCTGAACCGTCGGCCAGCGCCGGGTGAACTTCTCGAAATAGCTTTTCACCGCACCAACCGTCGTCTGCTGGAGCATGATTTCGGACAGCCAGACATGATAAGGATCGGGCAAATTGCTGCCCGGCGGCGACCGCCAGGGCAATATTCTCGCCTTATCCACATAATGTGCACCGATATTGGCGGTAATTTTACGTGCTGTGGCGGGTAAACTATCGACGGCCATGGCCGCGCCATGCCATAAAAGGACATAATGGCGAAGAAAATTGACAATATTGGCGATGAAAAGGCGAAAACCGTCGAAAACGGGAAGGCTGCGTCCAAAAAATCCCCGATAAAAGCCACCAAAAAACCAACCAAAAAACCAGCAGCCAAGAAATATCAAAAATATCAGCGCCCGCGCGGCGGTCCGGCGAAAAGCATCTCCGATCTGGTCCCCGAAATCGGCCGCGCCGCCTTTCGCCGCTATGGTTTCATCCAGAGCTCGGTGGTCAGCCGCTGGGCGGAAATTGTCGGCGAACGCTATGCTGCGGTGTCGCTGCCCGAATCGATCCGCTTTCCGCGCGGCGAGAAAGAGGGCGGGACATTGCATCTGCTGGTTGGCGGCGCTTATGCGACCATGATGCAACATATCGCGCCGGATATCATCATACGGGTCAACCGCTTCTTCGGCTATGGCGCAGTCAGTCAGATAAGATTCAGACAAGGGGTCGTAACGCCCAAGAAAGATAAGGAAAAAAGGGTCGCCCTGCCCGCCTCGCTCAAGCCTGCGCCCATCCAGCTGGGTGAGAATCTGCGCGATATCGGCGATGCGGAATTGAACCGGGTGCTCGAATCGCTCGCATCGGCAGTTGCAAAGGCGGAAGCGGACCCTAAGAAAGATGCTCAGTCGAGCATAAAGATCATCGGCAAGATCGGTGACGGTGACAAGAAGAAGGACCGGACATGAAGTTGAGAAGCGCGTATCTTGCTTCGGCATTGTTAACAGCAGCGGTGATAACCTCACCGGCATCGGCACAGCAAACCGATTGGTCCAAGCGGGTCACCCTGTCGACCATGGGTGGTCATGTGCTCGGCAATCCTTTGGCGAAAAATCGCCTGGTCGAATATGTCAGCTACACCTGCAATCATTGTGCAGCCTTTGAAGTTGCTTCCAAAACCCCGCTGAAATCAGGATATATTGCCAAGGGCCATGTCAACGCGGAAGTGCGCAACTATGTCCGCGATGCGGTGGATTTTACCGCAGCGCTGCTGGCGCGATGCGGTGGCCGGACCAAGTTTTTTGGCAATCACAATGCCCTGATGGCATCACAGAATATATGGTTGAAAACGGTCCAGTCGACTTCTCCCGAAGTACAGAAGACCTGGTATGAAGGCGAAATCAACGCGCGGCTGAAGAAAATTGCCGCCGATGTCGGCTTTTACGGCATCATCGCCAAACGCGGCATCACCAAAGCGCAGGCAAATGTCTGCCTTGCCGACAAGGATGCCCAGGACAAGATTCTGGCGATGACCAAATATGGCACGGAAACGGTCAAGATCACCGGTACGCCAAGCTTCACGATCAACGACAAGCTGCTGGACGCAGTGCACAGCTGGCCCACCCTGCAGCCCGCGCTTGCCGCTCTCCCCACGAAATGAATGAAATCTGGAACAGGAACAATATCATGCGTAAATCCCTTACACTTCTGCCGATCTCGCTCGCCCTTGCTTTGAGTGCATGTGGCGGCGGCGCAGCCGATACCGCCGAGAGTGGTGCATCAGAAGCCGCAGCCGAAGTTAAGGCTCCGGCCGGCCAGAAATGGTCCGATACGGTTTCCAAAACCGACGCCGGCGGCATCGTCATGGGCAATCCCGACGCCCCGATCAAGCTGGTCGAATATATGTCGATCACCTGCTCGCACTGCAAGGATTTCGGTGAACAGGCCTTTGCACCGCTGCGCGACAATTATGTCGAAAGCGGCCGGGTCAGTTTTGAAATCCGCAATTTCGTTCGCGATCCACTGGATCTGTCCGCTGCGATCCTGTCCCGCTGCGGTGGTGAAGCTCCGTTTTTCCCGCTGACCGAACAGGCTTTGGGCTATCAGACAACAATGTTTGAAAAAGCGCAGGGCATGGGCGAAGCGACCTATGGTGACATATTGAATTCCCCCCCTGAAACGCGATTTGTTCGCCTCGCCGAACAGCTTGGCCTGATCGCCTTTTTTCAGCAGCGCGGCATTTCCGAAGACCAGGCCAAGGCTTGTCTGGCGGATACGGCCACCGCTGAAACATTGATGAACGGCACCCAGAAAGCCGCTGAAGATTTCAATATCGAAGGAACGCCGACATTCCTGATCAACGGCCAGAAGATTGACGGCACCAACTGGGCGATGGTCGAAACCAAGCTGAAGGAGGCCGGCGCAAGATAAGCGCTGGACCCATCGCAAGAGAGGGCGCGATTTGAATTTGATCGTTAGCACAGGCGGCATGGGAGCGATTCCATGCAAATAAAGAAGCTCAGACTCTCGGGCTTCAAAAGCTTTGTCGATCCGACCGAGCTGCGCATTGAAAAAGGGCTGACCGGTGTGGTCGGCCCCAATGGCTGCGGCAAATCCAATCTGCTCGAGGCGATCCGCTGGGTGATGGGCGAAAATAGCGCCAAGTCGATGCGCGGCGGCGGCATGGAAGATGTGATTTTCGCTGGCACCCAGGACCGGCCCGAGCGGCAATTTGCCGAAGTCGCGCTGACCGCGGAACGGGAAATCAACGACGTGTCGTCCCTGCATGTTGGCGACAATGACAGCGAGCTGGAGATTGTTCGCCGGATCGAGCGCGGCTCCGGCTCTGCCTATCGCGCCAATGGCACCGATGTCCGGGCCAAGGACATCGCGCTGATCTTTGCCGATGCCGCCACCGGCGCGCACAGCCCGGCGCTGGTCAGCCAGGGCAAGATATCCAACATCATCTCGTCCAAGCCCGAAGCACGGCGAGAGATGCTGGAAGAAGCCGCCGGCATTTCCGGCCTTCACGTCCGGCGCAAGGATGCCGAGCAGAAATTGCGCGCAGCGGAAAAGAATCTGTCCCGTCTCGACGATATTCTCGGCGATATGGAACAGCGCGCGGCCAATCTCCGGCGGCAAGCCAAGCAGGCCGAACGCTACCGGAAGCTGAGTTCGGAAATCACCCTGGTTGAGGGCAGACTGATCTATGCGCGTTGGAAAGAGGCCGCCGCAGCATCCGATCTGGCCAAGGCCGAAGCGGAAGCCGCCGAGGCCAAGGTCAATGCGGCGCAAAATGAACAGCAGGCGGCTGTCTCGGCGCAGAATGAAAGCGCCAGGGCGCTCGGCATCCTCCGCACCGAGGTGCAGCGAGCGCGCGAACAGGCCAGCGAATCCAGCCACCGTCTGCTGACCCTGACCAACGAACGCGACAATCTGAAATCACGGCTGCTCGACCTGCAGGCGCAGGCCCAGCGCATCCATGATGACAATGCCCGCGAAGATCAATTGACCCGCGATGCGATGGAGGCGCTGGCGCGCCTGGAACAGGACGAGAAACGGCTTTCGACCGAATTATCCGCTCTGAACAAGGAACGGCCGGATATCGAGCGGGCGGCCGAACGGGCCGAACGCGCGGCCAGCGAGGCCGAAGTTGAACTAGCCAAGGCAGTGGCCGAAGAAGCGCGGATTCAGGCAGAGATAAAAGTCGCCAATGCCGCCGTCGACGCAGCGCGGACCCGCCATGACCGGCTGGCGGTGGAACTGGGCCGGCTGAACGCCGAACGCGCCGAAATGGGCGATGAAGCAGAGCTTCAGGCGGCTCTTGCCGAAGCAATTGCGACGCGGGAGGCGGCACAGGAAGCGGCGGACAGCAGCGGCGGCAAGATTGCAGCGCTCGAGGAGCAGAGAATAGCGGCGACCACCGCGCGCGATGCCGCGCAATCCGGCCTTGCATCACTGAAAGCCGAACTGGCTGGCCTGAAATCCGAACATGATGCGCTGAACCGCGAATTGTCCAAGGCCGAAAGCACCAACAAGGCGATTGATCAGGTCAAGCCGGCACCGGGTTTTGAACGCGCCTTGGCAGCGGCGCTGGGCGATGATCTGCTCGCGTCGATTGGCGAGGATGGCGACCGTTTCTGGGGCGGCGGTGCTTTGACCGCTTCCGGTGACGCACCTGCCGGAACCGAAATCCTGCTCGACCGGGTGCAGGCCCCGGCAGAATTGCACAATCGCCTGTCGCAGATTTTTGTCGCCGAGAGCGATGACGGTCAATCGCTTTCGGTTGGCCAGCGGCTGGTCACCAAGGCTGGCGCGTTGCGCCGCTGGGATGGTTTTGTCGCCCGCGACGATGGCAATGCCAGCGCCGAGCGGCTGGTCCGCGCCAATCGTCTGCGCGCATTGCAGGAACTGCTGGCCCCGGCCCAGGACAGGGTTGCGGCGGCGGAATCATCGCTCGTCGAACAACGCGAAGCAATGTCCGCAATCGAGACACAGCTTGGTGAAGCCCGCACTGCGCGGCGCGACGCCGAGGAAGCATTGCGCCAGGCGCTGCGGCAGGCCGATCAGGCAGAGGAAGCGCTGGCCTGGCTGCAGAAACGCACCGCCAGCCTCGCCGAACGCGACGCGGTGCTGAAAGCGGAAAATGCAACGGCGCTGGCCGAACTGGAAGCGACGCAAAAGGAACGCAGCAGCCAGCCCGATGGCGCGGCGCAGGAACGGGCGCGAGCCGCCCTGCAGGACCAGCGCGATGCCGCGCGCGGTCAGGTGATGTCCTCGCAGGCGGCACTCTCGTCAATCGACCAGAAACTGGCGCAGGTGAAGGAACAGAAAGCCGTCGCCAGCGCGCAAATCCGTTCGTGGCAGGATCGCTCCGGCGAGGCCGAAGCGCGGATGAAGGAAATGGCCAAGCGCGGCGCGATGATCGAGGCCGAAGTCGACAATCTCGCCGACCGACCGCGGGTGATCGAGGTGGAAGTCACCAGACTGGCCGAACAGCAGGAGGCGCTCAACGCCAGGGTGGCCGAGAAAGACAGCGCATTGCAGACCGCCGAACTGGCCCAGCGCGACCATGAGGACCGGCTCGCCCAGGCCAGCGAAATGCTCAGCCAGGCTCGCGAAACGCGCGCCGGGGCCAAGGCGCGGGCCGAAAATCAGGACTTGCGCCGGATGGAAATGGGCCGGATTTCGGCGGAAAAATTCGAATGCCCCGCTCCGGTATTGCCGAAGAAACTGGAATTTGACGAAGAAACAGTAGGCGATGCCTCTGAGGAATCCGCCGAACTCGAACGCCTCTCGCTCAGCCGCGAGCGGATCGGGCCGGTCAATCTGGTCGCCGCCGACGAACTCGCCGAACTGGAAGCCGAGTGGGAAAAATCGACCAAAGAAAGCGGAGAACTGAACGAGGCAATCCATCAATTGCGCGGCTCGATCGGCAGCCTCAACCGCGAAGGCCGCCAGCGCCTCCTCGCGGCGTTCGAGGAAGTGGATCAACATTTCCAGCGCCTCTTCGCGACCCTGTTCGACGGCGGCAAGGCGCATCTCGAAATGATCAACAGCGACGATCCGCTGGAGGCCGGGCTCGAAATCATGGCGCAGCCGCCGGGCAAGAAGCTGACCTCGCTCACGCTGCTGTCGGGCGGCGAACAGGCATTAACCGCTGTGGCACTTATTTTCGGATTATTTCTAACCAATCCGGCACCAATCTGCGTACTCGACGAGGTCGATGCACCGCTCGACGACGCCAATATCGAACGTTTCTGCGACCTGCTCGACAAAATGGTGGCGGAAACCAGCACCCGCTATCTGATCGTCACCCATAATGCGGTAACGATGAGCCGGATGCACCGCCTGTTCGGCGTGACGATGATCGAGCGGGGGATTTCGCAGCTGGTGTCGGTCGATCTGGATGCGGCGGAAGAATTGCTGGCGGCGGAGTGACGTTGTGCCAATCTCAAATGCTAAGCCCAAAATAAAGCTTTCCAAGTTAAGAGATATCGGTTGGGAATTCTGGGACCCCATTGGACTCAAGGACGATCGGCAAGATATCGAAGACGAATATGATACTTATCTTCTCAGAGCGGCTGGCATGATTTGGCACAATGCGCCTAAGGAAAAAGTTATCGGTTATTTGGTGGATATAGAGCAAAACTATATGGGCATGCCAGATTGTGGTTCTGAGGCTGCCATTCTTGTCGTTACCAAAATACGAGACTATCTGAAAACATTATAAGCTGCATACGTTGAGGGTGATCCAAATCTAACTCGCGACAATCCAAATGTCAGCGGAATTGCTTTGACATTTTCAATAAATGTAACTACATAAATTATCGTATTTGGCAGATTAGGCCAGACCTATAGCCAGCGTGAGCTCTTTAGATGATAAATCCTTCGGGAAACCCGTATGGAAATATCATTCGACCCGGCAAAGCGCCACTGGACCCTGGTAAACCGGGGTCTGGATTTTGCCGATGCCTCGCTGGTCTTTGCAGGTGATTTTGTCGAGTTGCTGGATGACCGAAAAGATTATGGTGAAGTCCGCTATCGGGTTTTTGGCAAGCTGAAAGGCCGCCATGTTGTGATTATCTGGACGCCGCGCGGACGTTCCAGACGCATTATTTCGATGAGGTACGCACATGAAGAAGAAATCGAAAGAAATCGTTGAGCCATGGCTGGATCCTGAGGATCTGTCCGAATGGACCGAAGACCAGTTCCGCCGGGCGGCAATATATGAAAACGGCAAACTGATTCGCCCGGCCGATGGCACGCTGACCAAGCCCGGCCGACCAAAATTGAAGAACCCCAAGCAACAGGTTACTTTGCGACTGGATAAAATCGTTTTGGAAAAATTCAAAGCCACCGGTGCCGGATGGCAGACCCGGATCAACGAGGAATTGCGCAAGGCGCTAAAGCTCTAGTCCCCCAAAACCAGCCTTGGCCCCGGCCCCTTAAGCCCCGCCCGATCCTCCGGATTATAAAGCGCACATTTTTTCAGGCTGAGACAACCACAACCAATGCACCCATCCAGCCGGTCGCGCGTGCGTTCCAGTTCCGCGATCCGCGCGTCGATCACGCCGCGCATCGCCTTGCTGATCCGGGTCCAGTCGGCTTGTGTCGGGGTGCGGCCATACGGGAGACTGGCTAGCTGGCGCTGGATTTCACCGATGCTCAGCCCCAGTTGCTGGGCGATCAGGACGAAGCTCAGCCGACGGATATCCGACCGCAAAAAGCGTCGCTGGCCGCCGCCGGAACGGAACGGCTCGACCAGTCCCTTTTCCTCGTAAAAGCGGATTGCCGAGACCGAGAGGCCAGTGCGGGCGGCGAGCGCGCCGATGGTCAGGGCTTTGGTTTCGGGCATTTTCTTTGGCTCCTTCACTATGTGCTCCGCACTTGATGCGGAATCCTCTCGGCCTTCAGTTCCTAACCTCCAGAGCTCCGCATCAAGTGCGGAGCTCTGCTATTTTCTCGGTGAGCGCTGTCTCGTCCGTCATTGCGAGCGCAGCGCAGCAATCCAGTGCGTCGTTCGCCGCTCTGAATTGCTTCGTCGCTTTCGCTCCTCGCAATGACGGCGCTTAAAATAATATCTTGACCTCAACTTAGCTTGAGGTTGTACGAATCACAAGCATGGAGAATTGGCGGGCTCGGACAGCCGCCGGCAAAGCGGCAAACATGCTTCCAATTCATCCAGTAAACCGATGCCGAAACAGCGAGGAAATAGCAGATGAAACTCAATCAGGTCACCGTCGGATGTCTGGATTATGATCAGTCACTCGCCTTTTATCAAAGGCTTGGCCTGACCCAGATCGTCGACGCCCCGCCCCGCTATGCCCGGTTCGAAACGCCGACCGGGGAGACCTTCTCGATCCATAAGGTGGAGCAGATCGGCGCCGCTTCGACCATGATCTACTTCGAATGCGACGATCTCGACACAAAAGTCGCGGATCTGCAATCCGCCGGCATCGCCTTCGACACGGCACCCGCCGACCAGAGTTGGGGCTGGCGCGAAGCGCGACTGCGCGATCCGGCGGGCAACCCTGTCTGCCTGTTTCACGGCGGCGACAACCGCCGCTTCCCGCCCTGGCGGATCACTCAATCAACAATGGAGAAAGGCAATGAAAAATGACCAACGGAAAACTGGAGCACGTCAACATAACCGTGAGCGACCCGCAACGGAGCGCCGCCCTGCTGCGCGATCTATTTGGCTGGCATATCCGGTGGGAGGGGCCATCAATATCGGCTGGCCACACGATCCACATCGGGACGGATGACGCCTATATCGCGCTCTATAGCAATCCCGCGGTGCGGGCTGCTGACCCGAAGTTCAACAAGGGCGAACCGATGAACCATATCGGCGTGACGGTCGATGATCTGGATGCGGTAGAGGCAAAGGTTGTCGCGGCGGGGCTCGAACCGTTCAGCCATGGCGACTATGATCCCGGGCGTCGCTTCTATTTCTTCGACTGGAACGGCATCGAGTGGGAAGTGGTGAGCTATGGGTGACGCCCTTCTCCCTTGAGGGAGAAGGATACGAAGGCTTAGCGCCGAAGGCGCTTAGCCGCAGTTGGATGAGGGTGCTCGGGTGTTGGATTAGCGCGCCAACCTACCGGCAGAACACCCTCACCCAGCGCAGACTTGGGGTGGTGAGTTCTACCTGATCGCTATTTCTTCACCCGCCAGTCCTTGGCATAGGCCGATTCCTCGTGATATTTCCGATGGCGGGCGGCTTCCTGCTCGACCAGCTCGGCATCGGTTGAAGCACGCGCGCTGCTCTGCTTGATCATCGCATCGCGGCGGATCGGCAGCAGTTGTGCGATCGGCGTTCCGGCCGGCAGGAAATGGTCGCCGGTCGGTCCGGTCCAGGCGAAGGGCAGGTTCACCAGCGCGTCAAAGCGGTCGCAATCGACGAATCCGGAAAAGCAGGTGAACGGCAGGTCCGGCCGACTGAGCGGCTGGGTGAACAGCACCGAATAGCCATCGGGCACCGTGATCCGCCACGGGTTGATGAATTTCAGCGGCATAACGCTCTGAAACGGCGGTTCCGGCGCGCCGATCTGCGCCGGGTGATGCTGTTCTATCGGCTGAAACGGGACATCCGGTGCCCAGCCCATCTGGATCGAGACCCGGTCTTCGGGAATGCGCAGCTGCACGTCGAACGGCAGCGGAATGACAAAGCCGAGCGAGAAAGCGTCGGTCATCGGCAGGCAGGCCTTGGCGGTCAGACCCGGCAAGCCCTGCGCGTCCGGCACGCCCATCTTCCGGTCGAGCCGCTTGAACCAGTCCGGGGCAAAGCGGATCGCCCGCTCCGGCGGCGGAATCCGACCTTCGAGCGCTGGGTCGCAGAGAAATTCTATGATCGGGCTTTCCGTTGCCGAACCTGCGGTCCCGGCGGCCGTGCCGGTCGATTGCTGATAGTTGAAGCTGACTTTATAGTCGGTCAATTCCCTGCCCTCGCTGTGAATCCTGACACAGGGTCAGGATGACATGGGCACAATCAACCGTTCTACCCGCAAAAATGCAAGACAAACTTGGTCATCCGTCCGCAGCAGATATTTTGACTGATCTGTTGCGGACGGGATTGTGCTGGTCGCGGGAAATATATTGCCCGGCCTCTAGTTGCCGGAGTGGACGTCACCAGTCACGGTATCGACAAAAATATACGGTTTTCCCGGATTGCCGCCAAAAATGAAATAGGGATTGCTGACCGTCGGACCCAGCGGATTGCGCAGCGTCACCGCTCCATAAGGATCGGTATAGCCTGCCGCCTCTTTCAGGCCATTGGCCTTGTCGAGATCCATCGCCACCGGCCACTGAATGACAATATCCTCGAGCCAGGGGTGGGGAATCAGTTCCGGCTTGCCAAATTCGCCATAGCTGGTTTCCTTGATGATCACGGTGGAGCCATCAACATTCTGAAACACGACACGCAATTGATCAATCTTGGCCGGATCGGTGGTCGGCCCGCCCGACGCGGTACCGTCAGCCTCATATAATTTGGCTTCCGGATAGGCAGCGGTCACAATCCTGACGGCGATATTGACGCGTCCATTAAAGCTGAGAATGGCCATTTTTTCGTTCTCCTTTGTTGAGTAGATAATTTACTAATCAAACTAAGCTTAGAACTATGTCCGCTAAACGGGACGAAAGAAATATCATTGGGTTTAAATATTAATAATACAGATTCTTTCTGTATGTCAAAGATTATAGAGTAACATGTTACTACTGCTCCATTACACATGATCTATTTTTGATGAACAAAAGCACAGCCGTTTTCGCGGTCGAATTCATATCACGCCGTGCCATCGGGCGTTTTAGGTGCGGTTGTTTGGCAGGCCGATTACTTCCCGCATTGCGATCATATTAGGATGGGATCAGCGTATGACCCTTCTCCCTTTAGGGAGAAGGGATCGTCATCCTTAACTTGTTTCAGGATCCAGAGCGGCAACCGCCAAATCGGTGCATTGTCGCTCTGGACCCCGGATCAAGTCCGGGGTGACCGATTCCCGTCGCAATGAGTTATTTTCTGCACGGACTCGGATAAATTCTAACCATCTGCCCATTGCTCTCCGCTTTGACCGGGTCGCCGATCCTGCAACCGCGCACCAATGCTAAAGGCACGCTCTTTCGACCTACTTTCCCGCCTGTGGCTAAGGCGACGACAACGACCCTGTCAGCTTTCGACGGACCCGGACGGCTGATGTCATGTCCAAAAGCCGAAATATTTGCCTTAATAGGCAAAAAGGGTCCGTCGGTTCGTTGCCGATTAAGCGACGTGAAGTAAATTGCTCCCAAAAACAGGATCAGGATTGCAACAATCAATTTCCATTCCGGGATGAGCCAGTTTCCAATCACGCATAGCTCTTACAAGCTAGGATTAACCAGCACCTTCTCGCCAGTCGCCTTCTTGTCATAACCCTTGGCGACTTCGGGGTTGATCATGTCCATCAGGCTGATCTCGCTGGAATAGTCGCTGTGGAAAATGCCGTTGCGTTCGGCGACGGTATACATGCGCATCTCCATCATCCGCTCCATGCCGACCTTTTCGAGATGCGGGGTCAGCAGCCAGCCGCCGACGCCCCAGTAAAGGCCAAGACCGCCACCGAGGATGGTTTCACCAGTGTCGAGACGGCCATAGATATAGACCTGCTTGTTGACGGTAGAGCCATAGACGCTGAATTCCGCGCCGCGCACAGCCGCTGCTTTTTCCATCGCGGTCAGGATGTGGCTGGCCATCTTGCCGCCACCGATGGCGTCAAAGCCGAGCGTCGCACCGGTTTCCGCCAAAGCATCAATCAGCTTCGCCATGAAATCGTCTTTGGTGCTGTCAATCACATGGGTCAGGCCAATGTCGGTGAGGATTTTCTTCTGCGCGTCGGAACGGACGATGGCGACCAGCGGCACGCCTTCCTTGAGGCACAGCTTGGCCAGCATCTGCCCGAGATTGGAGGCCGCAGCGGTGTGGACCAAAGCTTCATGGCCTTCGGCGCGCATGGTGTTGATGAAGCCCTGCGCGGTCATCGGATTGACGAACAGAGAAGCACCTTCTTTCGCCGGTGCGCCTTCGGGCAGCGGCACGCACATCATCGCCGGCATGACCCGGTGGGTGCGGTACATTTCGCCGCCAACAATCGTCACCACCTTGCCCATCAGGGCCTGCGCTGCATCGGATGATCCGGCCGCAACGACAGTACCCGCGCCTTCATTGCCAGCAGCCAGTTTCTTGCCGGCACGGCCTTTGAAGAAAGGCTGCATCACGGGGTCAACGTCCGCAACCAGAGCTGGATGGCCGTCAACGGTTTCGCTGCGGACTGTGTCCATATTGGCAGCAGCGGTCAGCAGGCCGAGATCGGAGGGATTGATCGGCACCGCTTCCATCTGGACAACGACTTCATGTTCTTTCGGTTCGGGCACGGCATAGGGTTCGATCGACAAAATGGATTTGCCGTCTTCGGTAACGGTGGTGAATAGTTGCTTTGCGTCGGGGAAATTGCTCATTTGATATTCCTCTCTCTTGTTTTTCTAGAAACTTTTGGTGGCGGCTAGCGCGCCCAATCTTGCGGTGATCTCGAAAAATTCGGTCACCGTTTCGTCGATAATCTGTTTGGCAGTTTTTACCTCGTCAATCAAACCGGAAGATTGTCCGGCCAGACCAACGGACGCTTCCATATCGCCGCCGAAATAGACATCCATGATGCCCTTGAACGTATCCGCCGGCATCAGGCCATCCTCGTATATTTTAGCGGTGCGCTCGGTTTTCAGCGCGCGAATGCAGGGCGATGCTTTCTTGTTCAGCACATAGGTGCCGGTTTCCTTGGCATCGATAATCGCCTGTTTATAGTTCATATGCACCGGGCTTTCGGCGCTCGATACGAAGCGGGTTCCCATCTGAACGCCTTCTGCGCCCAGAGCAAAAGCCGCCGCCATGCCTTTGCCGTCAGTAATGCCGCCAGCCGCAACCATCGGGATATCGGTCTGCCGGCGGATTGCCTGCAGCAGGACCAGTGTCGAGACTTCCTCCGGATTCTTGAAGCCGCCGCCTTCTGCGCCTTCGACAATCAGGCCATCGACTCCTGCTTCGACGCAGCCCATCGCCGCCGCGACGGTGGGAACGGCATGATAGACGATGATCCCGGCCTCTTGCAGCGGCCCAACGAATTTGCGCGGGCTGCCAGCCGAGGTGGTCACGAACTTCACCCCCGATCCGCAAATATGATCCAGGATCGCGGGATCCTTCAGGAACATGATCGGCAGATTCACCCCGAACGGCGCGTCTGTCAGATCCTTCATCTTTTCGATCTCGGCCATGCAAGCTTCAGTCTCGCCGGACGAGGTCTCGATGATACCAAGGCCGCCAGCGTTGCAGACAGCCGATGCCAGCTGCGACCGGGCGATCCAGCCCATCGGCGCCTGCACGATCGGATATTTCGCGCCGGTATGTTCAAGAAAACGGTTCATGTAGGCCTTTCTGCTGCTTGTCGTTCGGCGTTCAACCCATCGGGTACATGATTTCCCGGCTGATCTTGTAGATCCGCTTCATCATCTCGTCGCTGAGCACCAGATCGGCGGCAGCAAAAATCTCGGGCAGCTGATCAGTGTGGGTCGCGCCGACAATGGTGGAGGCGACAAAATCATGCTGCTTCGACCAGGCGGTTGCCAGCGTCACCGGTGCGACGCCCAATTCGTCGGCAATGGCCATGAAGCGCTTGGTTGATTCCTCCGACTTGGGATTGACGAACCGTTCGGCCATTTTCTTCTGCCGACCACCCAGATTGATATAGGCGGAAAAACGCGCGCCTTCCGGCGTCGCGCCATCATTATATTTCCCGGACAAGGCACCGCCAGCGAGCGGCGAATAGGGGATCAGGCTGACCCCTTCTTCCCGGCAGACCTGCGCCAGTTCATCCTCGAACCGGCGGTTGTTCATGCTGAAATTATTCTGGATGGTGCAATAGCGGGTAACGCCCAGCCGCTCGGAAGCCTCGAGCGATTTCATCAGGCCCCAGCTGGTTTCATTGGAGCAGCCAATGGTGCGGATCTTGCCTTTGCGAATCTCTTCGTCGAGCACTTCCATCGTCTCGTCATAGGCGGTGCCATGATCGGGCCAATGAGTCTGGTAGAGATCGATATAGTCGGTCTGCAGGCGCTTGAGACTGTCGTCGAGCGCCTTGACAATATTGTGGCGATCCATCGCCGTCATGCCGGCGCGTTGGGCTGATTCGATCCATCCGTGGCTGGGGCCGGAGACCTTGGTCGCGATGATCAGACTGTCGCGATCCTTGCCCTTCATCCAGCGGCCGACAATATTCTCGGTCTCGCCTGCCCACTCCCGCTTCGGTGGCACCGGATAATTTTCTGCCGTGTCGAAAAAATTAATCCCGGCCTCGACGGATTCATCCATGATCCTGTGCGACATCGCCTCATCGGCGCCGCTGCCAAAGGTCATCGTCCCCATGCAGATTTCGGATACATATATCGGGCTTCGACCCAAGCGGCGTTTTTTCATGAAAATGTCTCCGGGAGATAGGGCGTTGGATTAACTGTGCGGTTAAGCAGCATAACCCGCATGGGTTGCGAAACGCAATGCAAATTCGCTGGCGGCTAGCCAGCCTGCCCGAGAACCAGACAGGCGAGAAACATCAGAAAACCGGCGAAGCGATTGGACCGAAATTTGCTGAGCGCATCATCGCCATCGGTGCTTTTCAACGTCACCACTTGCCAGAGAAAATGCAGCCCAATGGGCGCAAGCGCCACAAGAACCAGCCACTGTGGACGGAGCATCCAGAAAGCGGCGGCCCAGCTGACCAGCGCCGTCAGGTAAAAGACCAGCACGCCAAAGCGCACATTCTCACCCAGCCGCAGCGCGCTGGAACGGATCCCGACCAAGGCGTCATCCTCCCGATCCTGCAGCGCATAGATCGTGTCATAGCCGATCACCCAGAAAATCGAACCGAGGTAAAGCAGAAGCATCGCCCAGTGAAATTGCGGATCAATCACCAGCCAGCCGACCAGCGCGCCCCAGCTGAACACCATGCCCAGCCATGCTTGCGGCCACCAGGTGATGCGCTTCATGAACGGATAGGCTGCGACCAGAGCCAGACTGCCCAGCGCCACCAGCTTGGCGGTGCCATTGATCTGGAACCAGACGGTCAGCCCGATCAGACAGAGCATGGCCAGCCATATCCAGGCCGCCTTGAGCGTCACGGCGCCGCTGGCCAAAGGCCGCGAGCGGGTTCGCTCCACCTGACGGTCGAGATCACGATCGACGATATCATTATAGACACAGCCCGCGCCGCGCATCGCAATCGACCCAAGCAGCAGCCAGAGCAGCAAATCCCAGCGCTCGATCGCGCCGCCAGCCAGCGCGATGCCCCAGGCACAGGGCCAATAGAGCAGCCACCAGCCGATCGGCCGGTCAAAACGGGCGAGCAAGGCATAGGGCCGGGCCATGGTCGGCAACAGGCCGATGATTCCTTTATGTTCGGAATCAGGAACGATATTTTGAAAGTCGGATGACATCGCGCGCTTATACCGTTAGTCCTGAGCTTGTCGAAGGACGTTTTTCGACCGGTAGCCGCACTTCGACAGGCTCAGTGCTAACGGTTTGGATAATCGAGAACTGCAATGCCCGCTACACCCGCCTATCCACCGCACAGCGCCCCGCGCCTCTACGTCGATGTCGAGCTTGCCGACGGCGCCGAAATCCGGCTGGATGGCAGCCATGCCCATTATCTGCTCAAGGTCATGCGGATCAAGCAGGGCGATCCGGTCAAGCTGTTTGACGATCGCACCGGTGAATATCTCGCTCATGTGGCAGTCCTGGGCAAACGCGATCTGATCCTGATGATCGACGGCAAGACCCGCGAGCGGGAAGCTGTCCCCGATCTGTGGCTGTGCGCCGCCCCGATCAAGAAGGACCGCTTCAACTGGATCGCCGAAAAGGCCACCGAACTGGGCGTGGCCAGGATCATGCCTGTGCAAACCGAACGCACCCAGGGTCAGGCCATCAAGCCTGAGAAATTGCGCGCCCATATGATCGAGGCGGCGGAGCAATGCGAACGCACGGCCCTGCCATCGCTAGATCCGCTGACGAAACTGACCGATTTGCTGGAACAATGGCCCAAAGATCGCCATCTATTCTTTGCCGACGAGCGCATCCACGCCACCGGTGAAGGCAGTTTTCGCAAGGCGCTGGTCGCCCATGCTGGTCCGGCGGCGATCCTGATCGGTCCCGAAGGCGGCTTTTCCGATGCTGAAAATGAAATGATCCGCGCCCTGCCCCAGTCCGTTGCGGTATCGCTTGGCCCCAGAATATTGCGCGCCGATACCGCCGCTATAGCGGCGATCAGCCTGTGGATGGCGGGTCGCGGTGACTGGAATCCGGCTTAGACCGGATATCTTGTGTGCAAGTACAATTGCCACGAACCTCAGCCTCAGGAACATCCTGAAATCCTTGTAAAATCGGGTCACGAGCGCGGCTTGGTTAACGATTAATTAGCCCATTGGGGATAGTGAAATTGGATGATTTTGGGAAAATCTTTCGGGGGCCAGGTCCGATTGACATTTCACAGCATCCTTTGGGGGTTGTTGTGTCTGTGGCTGATCGCGCTCATTCCTGCCGAAAGAGCCGAGGCCCAGACGGTCACCACCTATGCAAACAGCAGCACGGTCGCGATCCCGGACAATGCCTGTCCTGCGACGGTTAGCCGGACCTTCAGCGTCGGCACCAGCTATGCGGTGGCAGACGTCGATATCGGTATATTGCTGGATCACACCTACCGCCGCGATTTGAGACTCACATTGACCTCGCCGGCCGGCACCGTCGTCACCTTGATGGATTATGTCGGGGGCGGTGCGAATAATCTCAACGTCAAATTTGATGACGAAGCCAGCGGCGGAACCATTGCCTCGCACACGTCCAATGACCCGTTGACGCCGATCTACAATAGCACAAAGACTCCGCAAGCCAGCCTGGCGGCTTTTGATGGTGAAAATGCGCAGGGCAGCTGGACGCTAAAAATCTGTGACCAGCAGGGCGCCGACATCGGCTCCTTCCGCCGCGCCGATTTGTATTTGACCAGCGCGCCTGCCAATTATGCCGATCTGTCGCTGACCAAAATATTTGGCGCAACATCGACCAATAGCGGACGATATACCTTGTCGGTGACCAATGCCGCAGCATCGACATTGTCGGCGACCGGCGTAACCGTCAGCGACACGCTGCCCAGCGGTGTGACGCTGACCGCCACTTCAGGCACCGGCACCTACAGTGGCGGCATCTGGACTTTGGGCACGACGATTGCACCGGGGCAGACCCTGTCGATCAATCTGGACGTCACCATAACGGCGACCTCAGGGACGATTACAAACATAGCGCAAATTCGCTCGTCATCCGCTGTGGATATTGATTCAACCCCCAATAACGGGGTCGCCAGCGAAGATGATTATGCCAGCGTCAGCTTTATCGCAGGCGGGCGCCTGCCCGGCTATGTGCCGCCACTGACTTCAATATGTTCGATTTCCAACCAGATCACTTTCAGCTGGGGCGGCGCGACCGCCTGGTCGCCTTCGGGTTCGCTCAGTCACACCTATAATGTCACCGGTCTCGGCAATGTTGCTGTTAATGTAACGCAACCACCCAATGGCTTCGCCAACAATACGCCCGCCATCACCGCCGATAACAGCGGCGGCGGGGCAGCCGGGACGCAAGCCCTCTATTTCTACATGAACAACGGCAATGAAACGCATGTTTCGAGCACCACTTTCACCTTGCCGACTGCGGTCCCCGGCCTTCAGTTCAAGATTTTTGATATCGACTATGCTGCCAACCAGTTCACCGACAAGGTTACGGTAACCGGTACCTATAATGGCGCCACTGTGCTGCCGACCCTGTCGAACAATACGGCCAATTATGTCAGCGGCAATAGCGTGATTGGTGATGGCGCATCCGGCGCGACAGACCCGTTCGGCAATGTCGTCGTGACCTTCACGTCGCCGGTTGACTCGGTAACCGTCATATATGGCAATCATCTGCCGACGACCCCGACTTCATCGGGCAATCAGGCGATGTCGATCCATGACATTACATTCTGCAAGCCCACAACAACTTTGAGTGTGACCAAAATCAGCTCAATAATCAGCGATCCGGTCAATGGCTCGACAAATCCCAAACGCATCCCGGACGCCATCGTGCAATATTGCATCCTGATCAGCAACAGCGGCGCAGCCAAAGCCGACGCGGTTGTCGCAACCGATAGCCTGACCGGTCCATTCACTTATGCTACAGGGTCGATGCGGAGTGGCAGCAATTGCGGTTCTGCCACAACGGTGGAAGATGACAATGCGACAGGTGCCGATGAAAGCGACCCTTATGGCGCCTATATTGCCGGTTCAACGATCACCGCGACCGCGGCAACATTGGCACCGGCGAGCAGCTTTGCGCTGATTTTTCGGGTCACTCTGGACTAGCCGAGACGCTTCAGGCGCACCAATATTTCATCGAGAGCAGACAGGAACCGGGAGCGATCCGCTTTGCCAAACGGCGGCGGACCTCCGATATTCTCTGTCCCCATGCCGGCGCGCAAATCGGCCATGATCGCCCGCGTTGCCACGGCCGCGCCGATGGAATCGGCCGTAAATGGCTTGCCATTCGACCCGACCACTGCCGCGCCCGCCTTCACGCATCGATCCGCCAGCAATATGTCGGACGTGACCACAATGGTGCGCGGGCTGGTGCGCTCGGCGATATAGTCATCGGCTGCATCAAAGGCATCGCTGACCACCACCCGGCTGACCAGCGGATGATCCGGCACCCGAAACGGGCTGTTGCTGACAATCACCACCGACACTGCATGGCGGTCCGCCACCCGGTAAATTTCATCCTTTACCGGGCAGGCGTCCGCATCGACCAATATTTGAATGGCGTTCGTCATCGAAAGGATCAGTCGGCTTTGGGTCCGCCGGGTTTCGCGCCTTCATAGGGACGCTTTCCGCGATGCGGCTTTTTATTATCACCGCCGAAATTGCCGCCGGGGCCGGATTTGCGATCCCCTTTAAAGTCGGTTTTCTTTTTGAAACCGCCGCCAAATTCGCGCTTTGGTCCGCCGCCGTCAGAACCGCCTTCGCCTTCCGGCTTGCGCTTCTGGTAAGGCTTGCTGCCACCCGGTTTGTCACCGAATTTCTTGTCGCCAAACTTGTTCTTGCCAAATTGCTTGCCGCCATGTTTCTTGCTGGCGTTGCTGTAATCGCGTTGGCCACCAGCATTGTCCGGGCGTCCGCCCTTGCGGTTGCGCTTTGCTTCATCGCGCGGCTTGCCTTCAAACTGGGTGATTACGATATCATCGGTATCATCCCCGCCGGCTTCTCTTTTCTCGGCAACGGCAGCGGTAAATTTATCGACCACCCGGCGCGGAATTTCGAACAATGTGTCGTCGCCGTTGATCCGGATCGCACCAATTTCATTCTTGGTGATATGACCACGGCGGCACAATACCGGCAATAGCCAGCGAGCATCGGCGCGCTGATTATGGCCAACATTCATTTTGAACCAGACCGTATCTTCAAATCCCGGACGCGGACCGCCTGGAGCGGCTTGCGACTGGGCACCGCGATCAAGCATCTGTTCCGGAGCCGGCATTTTAGCGCGATGCGACTGGACCAGCATGGCAGCGATTTCTTCTGGCGTTTTTTCGGCCATCAGACGTTTTGCCAGCGCCAAATCATCTTCATCAATCTCGACCGGCTGCAACAATGTTTCGATCAGCCGCTCGGCATCATTCTTGCGAATGTCGGCACGGGTCGGTGCATCTTTCCATTCGGCATTGATTTTCGCGCCGCGGAGCATGGATTCAACCCGCTTGCGCCGCTGATAAGGCACGATGATAACCGCCGTGCCCTTTTTGCCGGCACGTCCGGTTCGTCCGGACCGATGCTGCAAGGTTTCTGCATCGCGCGGCATGTCGACATGGACGACGAGGCTCAACGTCGGCAAATCGAGGCCACGAGCCGCGACATCGGTTGCAACACAAACGCGCGCGCGCTTGCTGCGCAAGGCCTGCATCGCCTGGTTGCGCTCGCTCTGGGTATGTTCACCGGAAAGCGCCACCGCACTGAAACCGCGATCTACCAGACTGGCGTGCAGACGGCGTACCGCTTCGCGCGTGCCGCAGAACAGCATCGCCGATTCGGCTTCATGAAAGCGCAGCAGATTGACCACCGCATTTTCGGTGTCGGCCGGAGCAACGGTGATTGCCTGATAGGCAATATCGCCATGCCCACGATCTTCGCCGACCGTGGAAATGCGCAGCGCATCGTTCTGATAGCGTTTGGCAAGATTGATGATCGGTTTCGGAATGGTCGCCGAGAACATCAATGTCCGGCGATTCTCGCCGGTTGCATCGAGAATTTCTTCAAGATCTTCGCGAAAGCCCATGTCGAGCATTTCATCCGCTTCGTCGAGCACCGCCGCACGAAGATTTTTCAGGTCGAGCGCGCCGCGTTCGAGATGGTCGCGCAAGCGTCCGGGCGTACCGACGATGACATGCGCGCCGCGCCGCAGCGTGCGCCGCTCTTTTGAAGCGTCCATACCGCCGACACAGGTCGCGATTTGCGCGCCAGCAGGCTGATACAGCCAGGTCAGTTCGCGACTCACCTGCAGGGCGAGTTCGCGAGTCGGAGCGATTACCAGTGCCAGCGGCTCGACCAGAAACGGGAAACGCCCGTTTTCATCGAGCAATTGCGGCGCCATCGCCAAGCCAAAGGCGACGGTTTTGCCGGAGCCGGTCTGGGCGGACACGATAAGATCGCGGCCTTCCGCTTCTGTTTCAAGCACAGCGGCCTGAACGGGTGTCGGCTTGATATATTCGCGCGCCGTGAGCGCCTCAGCTAGAAGCGGAGATATTTTCGTGAAAGGCATAATGTTCTAATTCCGTGGCAAAAGTTAAAGCCGCGCGGAAATGCCAGTCGCCTGCGGTTTATGAAGATTAGGTTGTTTTAAAAGGGCCTGCGCTGGGGATCATATTGCCTTACCGGCAGCATGGCCACTCGCCCAAGCCCATTGAAAATTATAGCCACCGAGCCAGCCGGTGACATCAACGGCTTCCCCAATAGCATAGAATCCGGGTACTTGCCTAGCTTCCATATTTTTGGACGAGATTTCCGCCGTACTGATCCCGCCAGCCGTGACTTCAGCCTTGGCAAATCCCTCGGTTCCGTTGGGCATGAAGCGCCAATGGGACAAGCGTCGCGCCGCTTCAGCCAGTTTCTTGTCGGTCAGATTCCCCAGTTCGCCATCAAGCGCAATCCGTTCGATCAAAGTCTCGGTCAGGCGCGCGGGCAAATGGGCGTTAATCGCCTTCTTCAGCGAGAGCCGGGGCAGTTGCTGCTTGGCCTGGGTGAGCCAGTCGCTTGGCAAATCGGACAGAAAATCGATTTCAACCGGCTCGCCATGCTGCCAGTAAGACGAAATTTGCAGGATCGCCGGCCCCGACAGCCCCTTGTGCGTGAACAGGGCGGCTTCGCGGAACGCCGTTTTCCCGCAGCGCGCGGTAACCGGCGCAGACACGCCGGACAGGGACCGGAACAGGGTTTCTTCCCCGCCCAGGGTCAGCGGCACCAGCGCCGGCCGTGGCTCGACAATTTTCAAACCGAATTGCCGGGCCAGATCATAAGCGAAACCGGTCGCCCCCATTTTCGGAATCGAGGGACCGCCGGTGGCAACCACAAGCGAAGGGGCTAAGGCGGTCTCTCCGCCATATTCCACTCGATAGCGGCCATCGCTATGGCTGATATTGGTGATCGCTTTCCCCAGCGAAAGGCTGACCGCGTCAGCCGGGCATTCTTTCATCAGCATCTCGACGATCTGCCTCGCAGAACCGTCGCAGAACAGTTGCCCCAATGTTTTTTCGTGCCAGTCGATACCATAGCGATCAACCAGCGCGATAAAATCACCGGCTGAATAGCGGCTCAGGGCCGATTTCGCGAAATGCTTGTTCTGCGACAGATAGCGATCCGGCGCAGTGCCAATATTGGTGAAATTGCAGCGTCCGCCGCCGGAGATCAGGATTTTCTTTCCCGGCTCATCGGCATGATCAATCAGCAATATCTTGCGGCCGCGCTGGCCGGCAACGGCAGCGCACATCAGGCCGGCTCCGCCTGCGCCGAGAATTATCGCGTCATAATGGGTTGGAATTTTGGGCATGGATTAGCGTTAGCTCACAAATATGTCGAAAAACAGATTGCGAGTGCCGCCCGCTTCAGGCCCGTTGCTTATGCTCGGGAATTTTTTGGTCGCCCGTGCTCCCGGGCGGCCTGCCAACCGAAGCTCGCGCAGCGAGCGAAGGTTGGTGGAGCCTAGCGGGATCGAACCGCTGACCTCTTCGCTGCCAGCGAAGCGCTCTCCCAGCTGAGCTAAGGCCCCATTTGAAGAGCGCCTTTAATCCAGACGCCCTTCAGAAAGCAAATCAAAAATCAAGTATCGGCAGGTTCGTCGTCACCCTTGCCTTTGCTGACGCCCAGATCATCGTCACCGCCGAGATCAACTTCATTGTCTGGCGACGGATCATCATCGTCGATGTTGATGTCCAAATCATCATCGTCAACCGAGTCTTCTTCCTTCTTCACGGCTTTCTTCGGCGCTTCAAACGGCATTGGCTGCTTGGATTTCAGTACGGCTTCCGGCACAAAGCTTTCGCCGCATTCAACGCAGGTTGCCGGGTCTTCTTTGCCCAGATCGTAAAAGCGCGTTCCACATTTCGGGCATGTGCGTTTTGTGCCCCATTCCGGTTTACCCATGGCTGGTGTCCAAATCCTGTCTAAATCAAGTCGTTGATTGGTTTAAGTCCGTGATGCAGCGATTCAAGCTTTACCTGAAATCAGCCGCGAAATCCGGCGCGCCTTGCCATAGCTTTGCTGCGCTGTCAAAAGCCGTTTGATATTCCTGCACGAATCATCTGTGCGTTCCGCTAAAAAAGCTCTGACATGACCAGCAACACTTTACAGCCAGCTACGTTCAAACCGTCTGGCCCGCTCACCGGGAAAGTTTCTGTTCCCGGAGACAAATCCATTTCGCACCGGGCGTTGATATTTTCGGCGCTAGCCGTTGGCAAGAGCCGGATCACCGGCCTGCTGGAAGGCGAGGATGTCCTCGCCACCGCCGATGCCCTGCGTGCGATGGGCGCAAGGATTGAAAAGAAGGACGACGTCTGGACCGTCCATGGCGTCGGGGTTGGCGGTCTGATGCAGCCGGAAAATGCTCTCGATATGGGCAATAGCGGGACATCGACCCGATTGCTGATGGGTTTGATCGCATCGCAAGGAATCAGCGCGACCTTCATCGGCGATGCGAGTCTGTCAAAACGTCCGATGGGCCGGGTGATCGATCCGCTGTCACAAATGGGCGCAGATATCCGCGCACGCCAGACAGCGGACCATAAGGCCTGTCTGCCGCTCACCGTCAGAGGCATCTGCCCTGCTGTCCCGATTGAATATCGCCTGCCGGTGGCTTCTGCGCAGGTCAAGTCGGCGATTCTGCTGGCCGGTCTCAACACCCCCGGCATTACCCGGATTGTCGAACCCGTGATCACCCGTGATCATAGCGAAACCATGCTCAGGGGTTTTGGCGCGGAAATCAGCGTGGAAACCGATGCCGAGGGTTGCCGGGTCATCTCGCTGACCGGCGAAGCGGAACTGCAACCGCAAAAGATCAAAGTCCCGGGCGATCCATCATCCGCCGCTTTTCTGGTGGTTGCAGCGTTGATCGTTCCCGGATCGGATATCATCATCGAAAATGTCGGGATCAATCCGACCCGCGCTGGCCTGTTTGAAGTGCTACAGAATATGGGCGGCGACATCAGCTTCAAGAAACAGCGCACGGTTGGCGGCGAGCCGGTCGCGGACATCCATGTCAAACATAGCCTGCTCACTGGCATAGACGTGCCCGCCAATATTGCACCGAGCATGATCGACGAATTCCCTATCCTGTTTGTTGCTGCGGCGATGGCCAGCGGCGACACCACCACCCGCGGCCTGCACGAATTGCGGGTCAAGGAATCCGACCGGCTGTCGCAAATGGCCAAAGGCCTTGCTCTGCTCGGCGTAAAGCTGACCGAGAAGGATGATGGATTGTTGATCGAAGGCAGCGGTGGCAAACCGCTGCCCGGCGGAAAAATCAAGCCGGTGATCGAAACCGCGCTGGATCACCGTATCGCGATGAGTTTTGCGGTTGCTGGCCTGGTGACAAAATCCGGCCTTTCCATCGATAATATAAGGCCGGTCGAAACGAGCTTTCCCGGGTTTAACGACCTTATGACGAAGCTCGCTGCCTGATGATCGATGGGTTTTCCGCCAATGTGATCGGCATATTGGGCAGCGCATTGATCGTCTCTGCTTATGCCTATAACGTCTATGCCGAGACCGTGAGTGCCTTTGTCTATAATGGCACAAACCTGATCGGCGCCCTATTGTTGACCCTCTCGCTCATGGTGCATTTCAATCTGGCATCATTGCTGCTCGAAATCGTCTGGATCATCATCGCCGTGGGCGGCCTGGTAAAGGCATATCGCGACCAAGCGGGGCTTCGACCATGATCATCGCCGTCGATGGCCCGACCGCTTCTGGCAAAGGCACGATCTCCAAGCAGCTGGCGAAACATTTTGCCCTGCCCTTTCTCGATACCGGCCTGCTCTATCGCGCGGTTGGCTGGACGCTCAAGCAGCAGGGCGGGGATGCCGATGATGCCGCCGCTGCGCTGGCCGCCTGTGTGTTTGATGGCGCGTTGCTGGACAATCCGGCCCTGCGCAGCGAAGTGGTTGGCGGCTTGGCCAGTCGGGTCTCGGTTCATCCCGAGGTGAGACAAGCGCTGGACAAACGCCAGAAGGACTTTGCCCATCAACCAGCCGGTGCCGTTCTCGATGGTCGCGACATTGGCACGGTCATCGCACCGGATGCCGACGTAAAATTATTCGTCACGGCTTCGTCCGAGGCGCGTGCGGTCCGGCGTTTCGAGGAAATGAAGCGACGCGGTGAGCCGGCCAATTTTGATGACATATTGGCAGACATCTTAAAGCGCGACGAACGCGACCAAAATCGCGCCACTGCGCCGCTCAAGCCCGCCGCAGATGCAGACTTGCTAGATACCACCGATTTGACTATAGACGCGGCCATTCAGCAGGCAATTGCCTTGGTGAATGCGAAGACAAGCAGCCGGCGCGACAAAGATCCGGCATAGCAGACAAATGATGTGCAAGACGGGCTGGTAAGGAACCTACCCGGCTTTAGCGCAGCTTTTGGCATTTGCGCTTAGTCTAGCATACATCAAATATTGGCAGTTATCTGATGGATGCGGCGGGCACATGAGGTGCTCGCGGCAATTTTGGTCCAAGACCGGCGGAACCAACCGCCTGGCCAGAAAAATTGACTATCAAGGAATAAACCATATGGCCTCAACGGCATTTCCAACCCGCGACGATTTCGCGGCAATGTTAAACGAATCACTCGGTGGCGAAGATCAGGGCTTTGAAGGCCGCGTCGTCAAAGGCACCGTAACCGGCATCGAAAATGACATGGCTGTCATCGATGTAGGATTGAAATCAGAAGGCCGTGTAGCGCTGCGTGAATTCGCCGCTCCCGGTCAAAAAGCCACTCTCGCAATCGGTGACGAAGTCGAAGTCTATGTCGACCGCATTGAAAATGTGAATGGTGAAGCCATGCTTTCCCGCGACCGCGCCCGCCGCGAAGCGAGCTGGGACAAGCTTGAAAAAGAATATGACGAAGGCAATCGCGTCGAAGGCATTATCTTCGGCCGGGTCAAGGGCGGCTTTACGGTCGATCTTGATGGCGCCGTCGCCTTCCTGCCCGGCAGCCAGGTCGACGTCCGTCCGGTACGCGACGTGACTCCGTTGATGGACATCACCCAGCCCTTCCAGATTCTCAAGATGGATCGCAAGCGCGGCAATATTGTTGTCTCGCGTCGTGCCATCCTCGAAGAAACCCGCGCCGAACAGCGTTCGGGTCTCATCGAGAGCCTGGCCGAAGGTCAGGTTACCGAAGGCGTGGTCAAGAACATCACCGATTATGGTGCCTTTGTTGACCTCGGCGGTATTGACGGTCTGCTCCATGTTACCGATCTCAGCTACAAGCGGGTCAATCACCCGAACGAGATGATCAACATCGGCGACACGCTGAAAGTCCAGATCATCAAGATCAACAAGGACACGCAGCGTATCTCGCTTGGCATGAAGCAGCTCGAGAGCGATCCTTGGGATAGCGCAACCGAGAAATATGCGGTTGGCACGAAACTCAACGGTTCGGTCACCAACATCACCGAATATGGTGCTTTCGTTGAACTGGAACCAGGCATCGAAGGCCTCGTCCACGTTTCCGAAATGAGCTGGACCAAGAAGAACGTCCACCCGGGCAAGATCGTTTCTACCTCGCAAGAAGTGGAAGTCATCGTTCTCGAAGTCGATACCGAAAAACGCCGCATTTCGCTGGGCCTCAAACAGGCTCAGTCCAACCCCTGGACCGACTTTGCCGATACGCATCCGGTCGGCAGCACGGTTGAAGGCGAAGTCAAGAACGCGACCGAATTTGGTCTGTTCATCGGCCTTGAAGGCGACGTCGACGGCATGGTTCACATGTCCGATATCGCATGGGGCATTTCCGGCGAAGACGCGCTCAACCTCCACCACAAGGGTGAACAGGTAAAAGCGATCGTTCTCGACATTGATGTTGATAAGGAACGCATTTCGCTCGGCATGAAGCAGCTTGAAAAAGGTGCACCGGCCATGGGCGGCGCTGATACCGGCGGCCTCAAAAAGGGTGCTGTTGCAACCGTCACCGTACTCGAAGTGCGCGACGGCGGTCTCGAAGTCCAGATGGGCGACGATGGCGCAACCGGCTTCATCAAACGCAACGATTTGGGCCGCGATCGCGACGAGCAACGTCCTGACCGCTTCCAGGTCGGCCAGAAACTCGACGCCATGATCACCGGTTTCGACCGTTCGAAGAAACCGAATTTCTCAATCAAGGCGCATCAGCTGGCAGAAGAGAAACAGGCTGTGGAACAATTTGGTTCAACCGATTCCGGTGCGAGCCTTGGCGACATCTTGGGTGCCGCGCTGAAGAAGAAGGAAGAATAGTCCTTCAACCACAGGACCGGATTACAAGAAAGCCCGCCCCTTCATCGGGGTGGGCTTTTTCTTTGCCACGCCCCTTTTCACACCAGTTTATTACAAATCTGCCAAGACCATTGAAAACAGGCGTAATTTCTGGCATCTAAATTTTTTATAGAATAAAAGTTCACACGATTCTTGGAATCTCTATGAAGGGAAACCGATGGATTGATCTGGAATCGGAAAGGCGCACCGATGATACGTTCGGAACTATTGGAAAAACTGGCAGAAGAGAATCCTGAATTGAAGCCGGATGAAATTGAAAAAATTGTCGATCTGTTTTTCAACCAGATCAGCCAGAAGCTGGCCGAAGGCGGTCGGGTGGAACTGCGTGGCTTTGGTGCCTTTTCAACGCGTCAGAGGAGACCGCGCACCGGACGCAACCCGCGCACAGGGGAATCGGTAGAGGTTCCGGCCAAGCGCGTGCCCTATTTCAAGCCCGGCAAGGAAATCCGCGAGCAGCTGAACAAGGACTAGTTCTTGAAATATTCTGCTATTTTGCGTCTGCGCACTTGACCGCACGCGCGCAATAATGCTTGTCGCTAGGTTCCGACTTCAGGTTGGAGCTACCGGTGCGGACGTGGCGAAATGGTAGACGCAGCAGACTTAAAATCTGCTATCCGAATGGGTGTGCGGGTTCGAGTCCCGCCGTCCGCACCAGTTTAAGACGACAGGATTGTCTCGCGGACGAATTGGATTATATTTCCCGAGCGACAGCGATGGGCTATTCCGTCGAAAATATTATTGAGGCAAATTCATGCTCAGTCCCATCATTATTGCAGCAATATTCTGGGCTATCATCCTCGCCGGTGCCGGCGGGTTGCTGACCGATATCGGGCCCTGGTACCGTGACCTCAAAAAACCAAGTTGGCAGCCGCCGGACTGGCTGTTCGGGCCGGCGTGGATGATCATATTGGGGCTAGCGGCCTGGGCGGGGATCCTGTCGTGGGATCAAGCCGACAACCAATCCGGGCAAGCCATGCTGATCGCGGTCTATGCAGCCAATTTCCTGTTCCACCTGCTCTGGTCACCGCTGTTCTTCAAATATCAGCGGCCCGACTGGGCGCTCGTCGAGGTCGTCTTTCTGTGGCTGTCGGTCGCAGCCATGCTGGCTTTGACATGGAGTCTCGACTCGCTGGCCGGCATCATGATCCTGCCCTATTTCCTGTGGGTCTCCTTTGCCGCCATGCTCAATGCCAAAATCGTGCAGCTCAACCGTCCATTTGGCTGACGGTTACAACATCGCCATGTCCACCGGCTGATCCAGCAATATTCGGCCCGCCAGTTCGAACACCGCCGGTGCGGTAGCGATATGCTGGGTGGCGACATGCGCGTCACGGAAACGGCGTTGCAGGCTATTGTCCGAATAGACCGCCGCGCCCCCGCCCAATGTATAGGCGGTCTTGCAGACTTCAGCGGAAATTTCGGTGGCATGGGCGCAGGCAAGGCGCAGCTTGGCCCGGCCTTTGGCGGAAATCTCTTCATTGCCCTGCGCTTCTGTCCAACATTCGCTGATCGCATTTTCCAGATAGCCGAAGGCGCCGCCCAGCAGCGCCGTCGCCCGCGCCAGTTCGGCTTGAACGGTTGCCCGTTGCGCCATCGAACGACCGCCGCCCGGCGTCTTCTTGTGGATCGCGATCGTCCTGATTTCTTCCAGCGCGGCCCGGGCATTGCCCAGCGCAACCGAAGACACGCCCAGCGCCAGCAGGCCAAAGAGCGGAAATTTGTACAAGGTGCCGGGATCGCGCGGCTGATCGCCGACGAAGGAAACGCTGCGATCCTTGGGAATCTGCAAACCCTCGACCGCAAAGTCGCCGGAACCCGTGCCTTTCAAGCCCGCGACATGCCAGCTGTCGATGAAGGACACGTCCCTGGCCGGAAAGAACAACATCCGGTGATAAGGCGCGCCATTGTCGAATTTCTGCAACTCGCCATCCTTGAAGATCATCGCGCCGCCGCCGAGCCAGGAACAATTGGCCGAGCCCGAGCCCCATTGCCATTGGCCGCTCAGCAAATAATGATCGCCCTTGTCTTCGGCCTTGCCCATCGGCGCAAACACACCGCCGGTGATGACATCACCCGGGCCGAATATTTCGCGCGCTGCAGCTTCCGGCATATAGGCAGCGCCCAAAGTCGAGGTTACCGCGATCATCACGCACCAGCCGGCACTGGCATCCGCCTCGGCAACCGTGGCGACAATTTTCATGAAGTCCAGCGGCGCCAGTTCCAGCCCGCCCAGTGTTTCCGGTTTCGAAAGATTGAAGGCACCCGCAGCCGCCAGCTTTGCCGCGAGATCGGTCGGCAATCGCCGCGCCTTTTCGGTTTCCTCTGCCCGCGCGGCAATTTCGGGAAGCAGAGCCAGAATTTTGGAGCCAACCTCACCGATGTTGGAAATATCATATTGCAAACCGGTCATTCAGCCATTCTCCCTAACGAAGCGGACAGCATAAGAGTTCCGCTTTGTTGAGCCAGCAAAAACATATAGATGAGTGATATGCGCAACATTTCCCTTCTCTGCACGATGCTGTTGCTGATATCCTGCGCCAGCGATCCGGCAATCGACACTGCGCCCGGCCCGGAGCAAATTGTCCGCTTGTCCGATTCGGAGATCAAGGGACTCGACTCGCAAAAAATCTCCGACCTGTCATCGCTCCGGGTGGCCGCCGACCAGTTTGAGGGCCTGACCCGTCTGGGTGCGACGGGGGAAGCGGAACCGGGACTGGCCAGGAACTGGGACGTTGCGCCGGATGGCCTGACCTGGACCTTTGTCTTGCGGGAGAATTTGCGATTCTCCGACGGCACAGATTTTGATGCGACGCTTTTTCCGATCCTGCTGCAACGGCTGCGTGCGCCAGAAACGGCAGCGCCCGCAAAGGCCCTGTTTGGCAATATCCTCGCCGTGGAAGCAGCTGATGGCAATAGCGTGGTCGTGACTCTCGCCTCTCCCGACCCGTCGCTGCCGGCCTTGCTGGCCCATCCGGCGATGGCGGCAATTCCGCTGCACCGAATCAGCGAAGCCGGTGACAAATGGACTTCCGACCGCCCGATGATCGCCAGCGGTCCCTATCGATTGTCCGAATGGAAACTGAACGATCACGCCCGGCTGGAACGCAATCCCGAATGGCATGATGAGGCGGCACCCACCGCGACCATTATCTGGAAGCCGATGGATGACAGTCTTTCGGCGATGCGCCTGTTCCTGTCCGGTGGCGCCGATATTGCTGCAGATTATCCAGCCAGTCGTCATCAGTGGCTCAAGGACAATCATCCGGCCGTCGCCCATAGCGTGCCCTATCTCGGCAGCTATTATTTTGCTTTCAACACCCGCGCGCCGCCTTTTGATGACCGCAGGGTCCGGGTCGCCCTGTCGATGGCGGTCGAACGCGAGTGGATTGCCGACCAGGTGATCGGTATCGGCAATATCCCGGCATGGGGGCTGCTGCCGCCGGGGCTGGCTGGCCCAGCGGCGGCAACGCCCCAATGGGCCGACTGGCCGCGGGGAAAGCGTCTGCAGGGCGCACGTGCTTTGCTCGCTGCCGCCGGCTTTGGCCCGAACAATCCGCTGCGGTTCGAAATCCGGTTCAACAGTTCTGCCGAACATCGCCGGGTTGCCGTGGCGATGGCGGCGATGTGGCAACCGCTGGGAGTCGAAGCCAGCCTGTTCAACAGCGAGGCTGCGCTGCATTTTGCCGCGCTGCGCCGGCATGAATTCGCGCTGGCCCGATCAGGCTGGATTGCCGACCTGCCGACGCCGGAAAATTTCCTGCTGGTTCACCAGCCGGCCAATGGCGCCGGCAATTATTCGGGCTATGACAATCCGGATTATGTCCGGATCTTGGCCCGCGCGATCGCCGAACCAAATCTTCCCAAACGCCAGATATTGATGCGCCAGGCCGAGTCGCTGCTGATCGCCGACATGCCGATCCTGCCGCTCTATTACTACGTCACCCGCAGTCTCGTGGCGAAGCGGATCGCGGGATGGGAAGATAATATTTCCAATGTGCATCCCAGCCGCACTCTGCGTATAAGGCCCTGATGATTTTCCGATCGACATTCTGGCTGAACAGCATCGCGGCAGTTGTTGCCGTGACGATGCTCGGCGGCTGCAGCTTTGCCGAGGACGAGGATCAGGTGAGAGTAGCCGTGATCGAGGATGGACCAACGCGAATCAACCCGGTGGGGACGCGGCTGAATTTTGCCTCCTCGACGATGCGCGCCGCCATCGCCAAGGGCCTCGTCGGGCTCGACGCGGAAGGCCGGGTCGTGCCTGCGCTTGCCGCCCGCTGGATCATTTCCGAAGATGGCCTGAGTTATATTTTTCGCCTGTTCGATGCAAAATGGGATGATGGCAGGCAGGTTACCGCAGAGCGGGTGGCCCGCCTGCTTCGCGAACGTTTTTCCGAATTGCGTAACAGCCGTTTGCAATATGACGTCTCGGTGGTCGACGAAGTGGTATCGATGACCGGCAGGGTCATCGAGATCAAGCTGGATTCGCCGCATCCCAATTTTCTGCAGCTGCTCGCCCAACCGGAAATGGGCCTGTTTCGGGCCGGCCATGGTGCCGGACCGATGCGCCTGCTGAGTGAGGACAAGGGCATCCGACTGAAGCAGTTTGATGAGCCTTCGCAAGAAGAAGAAGAAGAAAATGTGGCGGAAGAAGATCAGCCCTGGGTATCCCTGCGCAGCGAACCAGCCGCCAACGCCATCGCCCGCTATCGGGCCGGCGGGGTACAAGTCGTCCTGAACGGCAAATATCATCACCTCCCGCTCGTCGATGCGGCAGATATCAGCAGCGGCGACTTGCGGCTTGATCCGGTCGCCGGACTGTTCGGCTTGCGGTTCATCCGCGCCAATGGTTTCTGGGCGGTCCCGGCGAACCGGGAAATATTGGCGATGGCGATCAATCGCCCTGCGTTGCTCACCTCCTTTCCCGGCGTCAGCGCGTGGCAGAGCCGGCTCAAGATCATCCCCGAGGCGCTCGATGTCAAAGGGATCAACACCTATCCGGACTGGGCCGGCATGACCATGGAGGCCCGGATTGTCTTTGCCAGAAAACATGTCAGCCGATGGAAAGTTTCGGAAGGGCCGGTGTCCGAGCTGACCATTGCACTGCCCGAAGCGGCAGGCGCCAGCATCCTGTTCAAACGCATCCAGTCCGACCTCAGAAGAGTGGGTCTGGACGTCAAAAGGGTCGGCATGAACCAGAAGGCCGATGTTCAGCTGATGGACGAGATTGCACCCTATGACAGCGCGCAATGGTTTTTAAAGCAGTTCACCTGCGCCAAAACCTCGGTCTGCCTGAACGATGCCGATGCAAAAATCACCGAAGCCGACGCGGCCACCAATCTGGAGATCAAGGCCCGTCTCTATGCCGAGGTCGAGAATATGATGGTCGATCACTATAATTTCATTCCGATCGCCGTTCCGATCCGCTGGTCTATTGCCCGGCAAGGCCAGCGCGGCTTTGCCGTTAATCCGCGCGGCTGGCATCCATTGAACACGCTGGTTGGCATACCCATATCCTGACTGTATGACTAGTCTAAGACAGGGAGGTCCAATGGCCATTTCCGAAGAACAGTTAAAGCGTCTGGCCGAACAATTGCCCGACGTCAGCCGCGACCCGCAGGCGGTGCGTAACCGCGTCGAGGCAATGGAGAAAGTGCTGGAACGGGCCTTTGTCATTCCCGGCATCAATCGCCCCATAGGCATCGATTCGATCGTCGGCCTGATCCCGGTGGTCGGCGATGTCGTCACTGCGCTAATGGGCGCCTATATCGTCTGGGAAGCCCGCAATCTCGGCATGTCGAAGCTGCAACTGACCCGCATGGCGGCCAATGTCGGCATCGACACCGCGCTCGGCGCGATTCCGTTCGCCGGGGATGTGTTCGACTTTTTCTGGCGCTCGAACAGCAAGAATCTGAAGATCATCACAAAGCATCTCGACAAGCATCATCCCGGAACGCGGACGATAGAGGGTTAGTCATTGTGCCCCTGCGCAGGCAGGGGCCCATCTCCTATCATGGCGTTTTCCAATCAATGGCGATCGATGCGCTGGGCGCTAGACTCCCCCTCTACAGTACCATTTGCTTCAGACGGTGTTGCACGACATGGCCCCCTGCCTGCGCAGGGGAACAAAGACTAGCCCCCGCGCCAGATTTTTACCGGCAGATCATCTTTCACCGCTCGCATATAGGCCGGACAGCGCCGCGGCCGGAAACTCCCGCCAAGACACAGCCTCACCTCCTGCAACCAGCCACGCGCATTCACCTTAAGCCGCACCATATCCGGCGTCACGCCATCATTCGCCGCAGCAAAAGCGTTGCGGAACTGCCCGGCGGTCAGCGGCTTGCGCGACAGCCGGTCCATATCCGGAAAGCGCACCGCGTCGAACATGATCCGCGATACGCGGAAATAGGTTTCGGGACGTCGGGTCATGCAGGTCCCGTGCTTCGCCCATTCATGCGCCATCATCCTGGTGCTCGGCATCATGCAGAAATTGCGCTGCACAACCGCCGGTGGCAGCGGCCTGGTCGGCGCGCAATATTGCGGATAGCCGGGCCCGCGCGTTTCCGGCCACAGACCATGGAGAATGAAGGCAAAACTGCCGTCCTCACCGCTGCACTGGGTCTTGTCGCGCGAGCTATCCTTGCGCGTGCGGCAAAATTCCGGGGACCAGCTGAGCGCCAATGTGTAGCCGGTGACAGGTTTGGCGCGGCGGGGTTCGGAAGAGGGTTTGCGTTCGGCCGGGGCGCTCAGGCCGGATGGTGGGCTACATTGATAGGATTGGGCTTGAGCGAGTGTCGGCGCGGTAACCAAAATAGAAACCCAAATAAACTTCACTCGAAAACATCCACCAAATGATCTTCGTCATTGACGACTCGACCCTTGGACTCAAACCAAATTCTCGAAGGGTTGAAAAAGAGGCAAATTGCCGCACCTACTGACAGAATATTGATAACGCAGCCCAAGGTGAGTTCAGCCAAGGATATTTCTGGCAGATTATTTCCAAAAAGTTGGAGTTCAAAAGCAGAGATTATCACAAACAATCCATAAAGGCCGGCTGCTATGAAAGCGAGAACCACATATATCCACTTAAAAATATTATTGGCCCGGCGAGCTATCAAATACCAAAACAAAGCCACTAACCCTAAATAAATAATTTCTATCCAAATAGAGCCGATGCTTGTCTCATCAAACATTCGATCTCCCAAATAACTGGCAAAGACCGAACTCCAGAAAAACCAGTCAAACCAGATTATTGATCGGGGTCGATTCTTCGCCATATCTGGATCAGTCCCCACCTTCTTCGTCATGCACAACTTGTTTCAGCATCCATCGTGCCTCTGCTGGCGGACAGCTAATGGTCTCGCCATGGACCCCGAAACAAGTTCAGGGTGACGACCATCGCTAAACCTGTGCAAAATCCAAACCGATATCCGCTGCCGGAGCCGATTGTGTCAAACGCCCGACCGAAATAAAATCCACCCCGGTCTCCGCCTTGTCGCGAATGGTTTCCAGCGTCACGCCGCCGCTCGCTTCGGTCGCCACGCGGCCACCAATCAGCGTCACCGCCCCACGCAAGGTCGCCGGTTCCATATTGTCGAGCAGCAGATGCGTTGCCCCCGCCGCCAGCGCCGGTTCGATCTGGTCGACCCGGTCGACTTCACAGATGATGCTTTCAACGCCCGCGTCCCGGGCGCGCCGGACCGCTTCGCCGACCGAACCGGCGACCGCGACATGATTATCCTTGATCATCGCCGCGTCCCACAGGCCCATGCGGTGATTCTGCGCCCCGCCCATCCGCGTCGCATATTTCTCCAGCACCCGCAGCCCCGGTATCGTCTTGCGCGTGTCGAGCAGCGTGCAGCCAGTGCCGTTGATCCGCCGCACATAGGCGTTGGTCATGGTCGCGATACCGGTTAGATGCTGAACCGTGTTGAGCGCGCTGCGCTCGGCGGTCAGCATCGCGCGACCCTTGCCCTTCAGCCGCATGATATCGGTGCCCGCCGCGACCGCCTCGCCTTCCGCAACGAGGATTTCAATTTCGACATCGGGGTCAAGATAGCGGAAAAAAGCCTCGGCAATCGGCAGCCCGGCAATCACCGCATCATCGCGGCTGTCCATCACGCCGGAGAATATGGCGTCCGCCGGGATCACCGCTTCCGACGTGACATCGCGGCCAGTCGGACCGAGGTCCTCGGCGAGGGTGGCAGCGACGAAAGCGTTGAGGTCGAAACGGTCAAGGGTGAAGCTCATACAGCCTTCTAGCCATTCCCGCGCCCGGCTCAAGACAAACTGTGCATGGCCGAAACTGTCATGGCTTGAAGAGGGGCAACGCTTGTGATAACTATGTGTTTCACATATGCAGACATATGGATTTTGAATTTGATCCAGACAAAGATGCGATCAACCGGGTGAAGCATCATTTGCCGCTGTCGTTCGGGCAGCGAATTTTTGATGATCCCTTTCACACGGTGACCGAAACAATCCGGCTTGGTGATGAGGAGCAACGGTTCAAACTGATCGGTGAAGTGGATGGAAAACTCTTCACGGCAATCCACGTGTGGCGCGGTGACATTGTCAGATTTATCTCGGTACGGAGGAGTAACAGCAGTGAACAAAGAAACTACCATCGCGATCCCCGCTGATCCCGATGACCCCGAAGACCGCGACGTCAGCGTCGCGGCCCTGGAACGCGCCCATATGGGCCGCTTCATCCGGGTACTGCGATACGACCTCGGCATGACCCAGGAAGAATTTGCCCAAACCTACGGCATCCCGCTCGCCAATATCCGCCAATATGAAATCGGCCGCCACATGCCTCCGCCTGCGGTCCGCGCCTATCTGAAAGTGATCCGCGCCGAACCGGAAGTGGTAAAGCGGGTGATGGCGGGGTAGTTCTTTCCCTCTCCCTTAAGGGAGAGGGTTGCGCAGACTTGGCAGCTTGCTGCGTAGTCGTAGCTGGGTGAGGGTGCACCACTCCCAATCGTGCAGAACGCCCTCATCCAACTGCGCCTAATCCTGCGGAAAAGGCTACGTATCCTTCTCCCTCACGGGAGAAGGGACAGCGGGCTATCCAAAAGTGTAAATCCGTTGCCACAGCTTGTCATTCCCGCGAAGGCGGGAACCCAGTTAGAACAGGCCATGCCCCGCTCCTACTATGTCTATATTCTCGCCAACAAAAGAAACGGAACCCTCTACATCGGCGTTACCAGCAATCTCGCCGCCCGCATCTTCGCCCACCGGAACGGCAAGGGTGCAGAATTTACGAAAAAATACCGCGTCACCGGGCTGGTCCATATCGAACCGTTCGCCGATGTACGAGATGCCATCGCCCGTGAAAAGGCGCTCAAGAAATGGAACCGGGGCTGGAAATTGCGATTGATTGAGGAGAGCAATCCCGGCTGGGATGACCTGTTTGACACACTTAACGGATGATAGGGCCGGCAGAGAGCGCCAACTGGATCCCCGCCTTCCCGGGGATGACAAGCTATTGCCTGAGCTTCACTATTTGTCTTTTTTCGGGAGCTTTCGAGTCATCAACCACGCAAAAAAAGCGCTAAGTACAAATGTCATGATGGTAGCAAAAACCATCACAAACAGCATCCCGGCTAGAACGTCGCTTTGCAACAAGGAACCTGTACCTTCGAAAAGGGCGGCATCGGCTCCTTCCAATGACAAAGGTTGACCAGAAATCCAAATCACACCTATCAACCACGCGAAACTGAGAAAAACATCCGATACAGCAACGCCGGACGCGAACAGAATGATCTCTTTGCGTTGCATTGGCCTATTGATGACCTTCGAATACCAAAAAAGCGCAACCCCAACAGCTACAATCGTAATGCTCGTTGATATGCTTGGTGGTTCATTTTCTGTTAGATAGGCGTAAATTCCGAACCCTGCCGCAATCAATATTTTTACAGCCAAGGCAGCCATCACGAAGCGAAAAACGGAAACTCGTTGGGAGTTTTCCAAACTACCCCTCATGCGCCAGATCAGTCGGCCCCAAATCGCCCTGCCCGACCGTCGCACTCGCCATTTCCATCATCCGGTCGATCGACTTGCGCGCCTTTAGCCGCAGTTCCTCGTCCATCTCGATGCGCGGCTCCAAGTCACGCAACGCGACATAGAGCTTCTCCATCGTATTCAGCGCCATATAGGGGCAGATATTGCAATTGCAGTTGCCGTCCGCGCCGGGCGCGCCGATGAAATTCTTTTCCGGCACCGCTTTTTCCATCTGGTGGATGATATGCGGTTCGGTGGCGATAATGATCGTGTCGCCGTCAAATTCCTTGGCATATTTCAGGATCGCGCTGGTCGAACCGACCATGTCTGCGTGATCGAGAATATAGGCGGGACATTCGGGATGCGCCGCTACCGGTGCACCCGGATGCTGGGCCTGCAGCTTGAGCAGTTCGGTCTCGCTAAACGCCTCGTGAACGATGCAGACACCGGGCCAGAGCAGCATGTCGCGGCCGGTTTTCTTGGCGATATAGCCGCCGAGATGCTTGTCGGGGCCAAAGATGATCTTCTGGTCGAGCGGGATCTGCGAGAGAATATGTTCCGCCGACGAGCTGGTGACGATGATGTCACTCAGCGCCTTCACCTCGGCCGAGCAGTTGATATAGGTCAGCGCGATATGGTCGGGATGCGCGTCGCGGAACGCCTTGAACTTGTCCGGCGGGCAGCTGTCTTCGAGGCTGCAACCGGCATCCATGTCCGGCAGCACGACAATCTTTTCCGGCGACAGGATTTTCGCGGTTTCGGCCATGAATTTCACGCCGCAGAAGGCAATCACGTCGGCATCGGTTTCCGCCGCCATTTTGGAGAGCTCGAGACTGTCGCCAACAAAGTCGGCAATATCCTGAATTTCCGGCTTCTGGTAATAATGGGCGAGGATGATCGCGTTGCGTTCCTTGCGCAGCTTGTTGATTTCTTCAACAATATCCACTCCGGCCAGGCTGCCACCGATTCCACCACGTGCGTCCATCATACTATTCCTCTGTCATATATGCCCGCCCCATATAGGTAGCGAAAAACCATTTGTCTTGTCCGGAAGGCCCGTCCCGGCGTGAAATGAGCTTCACGGTGGCAAAGACCCCCAGATGAGAATCTCTTTACGCTAGCCCCCAGCCGCGATCGAGTCCGCAATTTGCTGAAACGGAGGGAACAGGGACAAGCCGGTAACCACCACATGCACCGCCGTGATAATCGCGCCCGACGCCATTGTCGCAGGGTGGATATGTCCGATGATTTTTCGATCATGCCGCGCCAGCACGACAACAAAGACCAGCTGGCAGATCAGAATGATCCACTCGCCCCAGTCCCCGAGCAACGGCATTGGCAAAAGGCGGCCAAATGCCGGCTCAAGGGCAATGATGGTGGCACCGATCATGATCCGGCGATGCCACTGGGTTTGCCGACGCAACATGATTGCCCAGACCACCATGATGGCAAAAACAAGCATTTCGGTGAAGGTGAGCGCCAGAAAATAGGCATTGGTGAAAAATGGCGGGAAGCGCTCAAGCTGAACCGCCATATAGCCGGTATAGAGACCGGTCAGGCATATCATCAGAGCCAGGCCACCGCCCAGCCGTCCGATTTTCCGGTGCAGGGCTATTTTGCCCCGCTGGATCAGCAGATTTTGCGTAACCAATATCGCCAGCCACCCGAGCATCAGAACTCCATGCAGATGCACCCATTGGGGCACCGCCGGCAAATCCACCATTCCGCGTGCGGCAAATTGAGCGAAACCAAAAATGATGATCGCTGCCATGACGATAGAAAGCCGGACAAAAAAGCTTTGATCCAGGGCATATCGCGGCTTCGTCGCTGGTTTGCTATTGCTGAGGTCTACGCTCACGATAACTGCTCCCTTGCATTTTCTCTTGGCGCGACCGTCATCCTATTCGGACGTTCGAATATATAGTCCAAGGAGCCCGCAAATGTCCATTGCGGGTTCCATGGGTTCACTGGCTGATGCGAAACTTAACAATCCGGTCGGTCACTTTCTGCTCTGCATCCATGCCGCCCAATATATAATATGCCTGCCCGGCCTTGGCGAGGCCGCGGTGGTCCATGCTCGGTTCCGCCAGCCGCCCCAGTTCGATCCATTTATCAGTTTTCAGATCATAGGCAAAAAAGCCGCCCGACGGTTTGGCCGGCACGCCGTCATAGCCGATGCCATCATAATTATAGGGATTGTCGCCGCCTCCGGCAAAAATGACCCGCTGACCGGCTTCGTCGCCAATCGCCGCCATCCGGTATTGCGCTGAACCGGAATGGGCATCGACCCCGCGCCAGGTGATCTGGGTCGGGTTTTTCGGGTCCAGATCGCCGCGCCAGGTCAGCTTCGCCGCAACAAATTTGCGTTTGCCATCGGCGAAAACCGAAGCGACCCCGTCGGTGACGATGATACTGTCGCCCGCAATTCCTCCGGCATGGCCGAAAACAGGCGTACCGGGAAAGGGCGTGGCCTCGGTCCAGGCACCGGTCTGGGTATCAAACATCTGCACGACGCTGACATTGCCTTCATTGTGCCAGCCGGAAATCAGATAGATGAAGCGGTTCTGATAGGGCACGGCCAGCGCGTCATCGACCGGGGTCGGCATATCCGCCTTCTGTTCATAACGCCCGGTTGCGGGGTCAAAGGCAAACACCTCCGGGGTGGAGATCTCATCGCCATTGGCGGCAACGCTATAGCCGCCGAAAACATAGATTTTCCCGGCCACGGTAACGGCGGAGCTAGCCAGTCGCCCTTCCGGCACCGGCACCGGAGCGATAGTCTTGCAGGTTTTCGTCGCAATCACGCAAGCATAAGCGACGTTGCTGGTGTCTTTCCAGCTCTTGCCCGCCTTCAGGCCGTTGAAACTATAGAGGGTCGGCCCATCCGGCCCAACGGCAACGGCCACCGCATTATTGCTGATCGGCTCCGGAAGGGTAAAACTGGCAGTCTGTGATAGCGGTTCCGGCTGCGGACTCTGTTCGCACCCTGTCAGGGTCAGCAGCATCGCTGCGACGGCGATGGCCGGCAATTTCATTGTGTCTCTTCCCGCTGCTTCTGCGCTTCCGCCAGCACATCCCTGATCGGCCGGGAATAGTCCCAGCGCTCCTTGTAACGGCTGCGTTCATACAAGAAAAAAGCGTCAATCTTCGCTTCCACGCCCGCGGCTTGCAGCGGCACGGCGAAATTGTGGCGCACCGCCCGGCGCGCGGCTTCCCGGGCCAGCCGTATCTGCACCGGATTTTGCGCCTGCTTCACCAGTTCCTCGACGCCCTTTTTGCGATTGGCCTGATCAAGGACATTTTCCGCATCGGTCAGGGCCATCAATATGCCGCCGTCATCATAGGTCTGGATCTGCTCGATATGGACCTCGGGCCGGGCAATCTCGATCGCCGGAATTTCGACATAGAGCGTGTCATCGCGGGCATCCCAGCGCACATCATCCGCCTCGAGCTTGGCCAGGTCCAGTTCGTAGCGCACCGTACCCGGCATGATCAAGGTCTTGCGCGCCGACAGACCGAGTTTGGTCAGCGTGGTGGTGACCGTGGCATTATAGCTGGCCGAAAAGACCGTCAGCCGGTTCTGTTCCTGCATATTGGTCAGGCTGGCATTGGCAATCGACACCGGGTCAGGGCTGATGCTGCTCTCGACGCGGGAAAACAGCATCCATGCCAGGGCAATGGTCAGGATCGCAAATCCGCCGATGATGGCAAACGGGAGCCACAGGCGCCAGGAAAGCTGGCGGCTCATCCGGCCATCGCCCAGACGTCACCCGATAGCATCACGCGATCCCGGTTTTGCAGGTCGATCAGATGCGCGCGCACCGATTGCCCGGCCGCACCCTTCAAACGCGGATCAAGACCCTTGTACATGCGCGGCACCATATCGATGATCGCCGCGGGACCTTCTTCCAGCAGCTTCAAAATCTGTCGTTCGCGCTGCTTGCGATGGCCCATCATCCCGCGCACCAGCTGGCGGGTATTGGTGATTTTCTTGCCATGGGCGGGATAATAGACCTTGTCCTCGCGCTCATAAAGTTTCTGCAGGCTCGCCATATAGTCGGCCATATCACCGTCGGGCGGGACAATGACGCTGGTCGACCAGGCCATCACATGGTCACCGGTGAACATCGCGCCGGATTCCTGTACCGCGAGACAGAGATGATTGGAGGTATGGCCCGGCGTCGCCACTGCTTCGATGGTCCAGCCATCACCAGACACCGTCTCGCCGTCGGCGAGCACCCGGTCGGGCTTATATTTCTTGTCAAAACTCTCGTCGGCACGCGGGCCGTCGTCTGCCAGCACCAGCGGCGCGCAGCCGATGATCGGCGCGCCGGTACGTGCGGCCAGCGGCGCGGCGGCGGGGCTGTGATCGCGGTGGGTGTGGGTGCACATGATCGCACTGATCCGCGCATCGCCAACCGCTGCGATTATCGCATCAATATGCGCATCTATGGCCGGACCGGGATCAATCACCGTGCGATCGGTCTTGTTGCCGACAATATAGGTCTGGGTGCCGGTATAGGTATAGGGACTAGGATTGCCCGCCAGCACCCGTGCGACAAGCGGTTCCATCTGTTCACACAGACCGGTGGGAAATAGGCTGGGGTCAAAGTTCATGGGTCTGATGTGGCATATTCAGCCCATAAAACAACCACGAAAAAGGGCGATCCGCAAAACGAACCGCCCTTATGCCCCGTCATAAACGGTTTCCCCGGCTTATGTCATGGAAAGCTGTGCCTTCACTTTGGCAATGCTGCGATCGATATCCTTGATTTTCTTGGCGCGATCGACCTTGCTATCCTTGCATTTTACTGCGTCGGCACGCTCTTTTTTCAGCCCTTTCAACGCTGCGTCGAGTATCGCCGCCTTGTCGATCTTGACTTCAAACCCGCCGCAGCCGGCAACCACGGCCCAGGCCTGTCCGGCGAGGCCGTTCTCACCGCCCATGGCGATCTGCCTGTTCATCGCGACGCAATCGGGGCCACTGACCTTGTTGCTGGTGGAATAGGAAATGGAGGATATGCGAGCAGCAGCCTTGGCACTATTCCGGGACTCGCGTTCCGCTTCCCAGGCATCCCGCTGTGCTTCGCGGGCATCTTGAACAGCCTCACGCTTCGCTTCGCGAGCTTCCTGCAGCGCTGCACGAACCTCTTGTTCCGCCTCGCGCAACCCTTGCTTCATTTCCCTTTTGGCCTGGGCGATTTCCCGTTCGACCTCGCGCATGGTCGAGCGCACATGCTTGCTATCCATGCCGCTTTCGCGCAGCGCCTTGTCTGCCTCAAGTCTGGATTTCTCGACTTCCTCGACCATTTTGCGAATTTCTTTTTCGCTCAACCGCTTGTCCGTGCGCAGCACAATGGTCCTGCCCTTATGCTTTATCTTGTGCACATGGTCTTTTGACAGATCGGCATTTTTGCGGCCGTTGAGCATCGTAATGTTGATCTCATCCTCATCGACCTCAGGAGCCGTAGGCGCTACCGGGGCAACTGGAGCGACAGGAGCCTTGGGCGCTAGCGGCGCGGAGGGAACCGCAGGTGCTCGTGGTGCGGATATGTCTTGCGGATCAACCGATTCGGCATAGGTGACGGTCGCGGTCATCGGCAAGGCGATGACAGTGCCGAGGGCAACCATACCGGCTCCCAGTTGACGGCGGAGCGTAGATTTTTCCGATCGCCCCAGCATTTTGAGGCGGCCCTTGATCTTGTCTTTCTGGTTCAAGGGACTGGCCAGGCCCAGCCGGTGGCCGGAAACCGATTTGGCAATTGTGCGCCCATAAACCGCGCGTGCATCACGGCCGCTTTGCGCCAGCACGCGCGCATCACAGGCCGTCTCCTGATCCTGTCGAAACGCGACCCAGGCGAACCAGGCGACAGGGTTGAACCAGTGCAGCGACAAAATCGAGAGGCCGACAAAATTGGCCGCCAAATCACCCGATTCATGATGGGCAATTTCATGTTCCAGCGCCAGTTCCCGTTCCCGCGGCGCATAGTCGCGGAAGAAATTGGTCGGCACGGCAATATATTTTTCGAACAATCCGAAGGCAAGCGGACCACCAACAGCCGCCGTTTCCAGAATTTTGATATTGCCATGACGACCGATCAAACGGCCATCGGCAACAATATCTTCCCGGAATTGCAGATAGGAGGCAAGCTTGCTGATGAACAGCAGACCGGCTCCGCCAAGCCAGAGAATGATCGCGATCATCATCCAGTCGAGCGATGCCAGCGCGCTGAATGCGGTAGTTTGTACCGGCACGGCAGCGACCATGTCTGAACCAAGGGCGATCGGTGCAAAGCCGGCGGCGGGCTCATTCACGGGGGGTGCCTCAAGGGTGAGCGTTGGCATGAACAGGCGCGCCAGCGGCAATATCCACAGCAGATAAGCAATGCGCGCTCCGAAGAAATGGCTGACCGGCTTGCGGATGAGCAACACCAGCAGCATCAACAGGGTCATCGAAAACATGGTATCCCAAATCCATTGGTTCAGTTCGCCGCTCATTTTTTCAACTCCCTCAAAAGCTCCTCGATTTCGCGGATGTCTTCAGCGCTCAATTCATCGGCCTCGGCCAGATGCGCAACCAATGGCATGACTTTTCCCCCGAAAAGTCGATCCACAAAATTCCGTGACACGCCGGTGAGATAGGCATCCCGTTCGACCAGCGGAGAATAGAGAAAACGACGACCATCGCGCTCGGTGCCGACGACCGCTTTCGCAGCCAACCGGGACAGCAGGGTCTTGACGGTCTGCAGCGACCAGTCTTTCTGCTCAACGACTTGTTCCGCCACTTCTGTGGCGGTCATCGGAGCACGTTTCCAAAGGACTTCCATGACAGCATGTTCGGCATCGCTAATGCGTTCGGTCATGATGTTGGTCCCTCCTTCGGAAATCGTCAGTGACTACATTTGTAGTTTCATCGACCACGGATGTAAACACTGATTTTGCCATGCAATGTCGTTGGTGGATGGGCAGCGGCCGTTTGTCGAAAAGTCGCAACTTGTCGAATTATCTTACAACTTTACAGCCGTTAACGGTGGGTAAACCATGCAAGTCATTGTAATTTAGAATTTTTGAAAAACTGGCACGGCCGATGCAAGGTATCTGGTGTATTTGACGTTTCACACCCAGGCCCTCCTTTCAGGAGGGATAAAATGAGGGGAACAACCTTCTGGTCTCTGTTGTTCCTTCTTATGATAAGTTTCGACGAAGCTTACCCCAATAAAAACGGCTCGGTCCTCCTAGACCGAGCCGTTTTTTGATTTCAAAGCCTATCTTGTAGCAGGAAGACGTCAGGCCTCGGCTGGAGCGACCTTTTTCTCGGCCATCAATTCGCCCAGTTCGCCAGCCTCATACATTTCCATCATGATGTCGCTGCCGCCGACAAATTCGCCTTTGACATAGAGCTGAGGAATCGTTGGCCAGTCGGAATAATCCTTGATTCCCTGCCGGACTTCCATGTCCTGCAGCACATCAAAAGAGTCAAAGCCGACCCCCAAATGTTCCAATATGGCAACCGCACGACTGGAAAAGCCGCATTGCGGGAACAGCGGGGTGCCCTTCATGAATAGCAGCACATCATTGCTGTTCACCACCGCTTTGATTTTTGCGTTTACGTCGGTCATATATAATCTCCTAGTCGGGAACGGCTGTGGTCAGTTGCAGCGCGTGCAATTCACCACCCATTTTTCCCTTCAGCGCAGCGTAGACCGCCTGATGCTGTTTAACCCGGTTCATATCCGCGAACGCAGCGGATGTGACCTTTGCGGCATAATGATCGCCATCGCCGGCCAAATCGGTAATCTCTACCGAAGCATCGGGGAAGGCTGCCAATATCATCGCTTCAATATCTGCACTTGCCATGGGCATCTGGCTTACTTCGCTTCTTCGATAAACTGACGGCGGGCTTCCACCATTTTTTCGCTCAAAGCGGTACGGATACCCGCATCGTCCATCTCGACGCCGGCCGAGGTCAGATCGCCCAGAAGCTTGCGAATGACATCTTCATCGCCCGCTTCCTCAAAATCAGCCGCTACGACTTCTTTTGCATAGGCATCGGTTTCCTCGGACGTCAGTCCCATTTTCTCTGCAGCCCATTGGCCGAGCAGGCGATTGCGCCGCGCGGTGACCCTGAACTGCATCTCTTCATCGCGTGCAAATTTCGATTCAAACGCACTTTCGCGATCTTTAAAATCTGTCATGAGTTTCCCTTGGTATCTGTTGATCTAAAAATAGGCATCACCGATGCTTCCTGCAAGTGCAGGCGGACAATCAGTCGGCGACTTTGACGACCAATTTGCCAATGGCGCCACGATCTGCCATTTTCTGGATCGCCTGGCCCGCATCTTCAAAGGCAAAAACCTCGGATACACGCGGCTGAATCTTGCCCTGATCCCACAGCTTGAACAGCCGGTCAATATGCGCGCGATTGCCTTTCGGATCGCGCATGGCATAAGCGCCCCAGAACACACCGCAGACATCACAGGATTTCAGCAGCGTCAGATTGAGCGGCAGCTTGGCAATGCCGGCCGGGAATCCGACCACCAGAAAGCGACCTTCCCAGGCAATCGAGCGTACCGCGGGTTCGCTATAATCACCGCCGACAGCATCATAAATGACATCCGCGCCACCCGGACCAACGGCTGCCTTGAACTGCGCCGCCAATGCTTTGGACTGGTCCTTGTCGAACGGAGCCCGTTCGTAAATCACAGTTTCGTCCGCGCCGGCAGCCTTTGCGAATGCAGCCTTTTCTTCGGACGAGACGGCTGCAACAACGCGCGCGCCGAAAGCCTTGCCCAATTCAACAGCCGCGATACCCACGCCGCCCGAGGCACCGAGCACCAGCAGAGTTTCACCCTCTTGGATATGGCCGCGGTCGACCAGCGCATGAATCGAGGTACCATAAGTCAGCAGCAGCGCCGACGCATCTTCAAAGCTGACGCTATCGGGGATTTTGAATACGCTATTCTGGTCGACAACAACCTTCTCTACCAGGCCGCCATGGCCGGTGGTGGAAGCAACCCGGTCACCGACTTGCAGATCAGCCACGCCTTCGCCAACAGCGGCGATAATACCGGAAACTTCTCCGCCTGGCGCAAATGGCCGCGGCGGCTTGAACTGATAGAGATCCTGAATGATCAGCACATCGGGATAGTTGATCGAACAGGCTTTGACATCGATAAGAACCTGTCCCTTGCCCGCAACCGGATCGGCGACGTCCAGCATCTCCAGCGTGTCCGGTCCGCCCACTTTCGTTGACATCAAAGCCTTCATTTCATTCCCTTCCCTGGAATTTTTTAATTCTAAACCGCGGCTGGTACGAGCCAGGGCTGCGTAGAATCATGGATTTTCTCGTGTCGTTCTATGGCATCGGATTTAGCCAATGTCAGGTCTATTTCATCCAGCCCCTCAACCAGACACTGGTGCCGGAACGGGTCCATCTCGAAAGCAAATCGATCCTGGAAAGGCGTGGTGACGCTCATGCTTTCCATGTCGATGGTGACCGGATCGGTTTTGGCGACTTCCATCAGCCGATTGATCGCTTCCTGCGGCAAGGCAATGGCCAACAAGCCATTTTTAAATGCATTGCCGGCGAAAATGTCGGAGAAACTCGGCGCGATCACCGCCTTGATGCCTATGTCATCCAGCGCCCATGCCGCATGTTCACGGCTCGATCCGCAACCGAAATTGTCACCGGCGATCAATATGGAAGCACCGGCATATTCCGGATCGTCGAAAATATTTCCTTCTTGCGCCCGGATCGACTCAAACGCGCCTTCCCCAAGCCCTTCCCGCGAAATCGTCTTCAGCCATTTGGCCGAAATGATGACATCGGTATCGACATTTTTCTGACCGAAAGGGATGGCGCGACCTTCAACGCGATTGACAGGTTTCATCTTTATTCGTCATCACTTTTGGCGACGAGACCATCGTCATCGCCGTCGTCGTAATAATCCGGCTCATTTTCATATTTTGGCAGCGGCTTGCCCTTGACCGGCTTGAAATCATCATGTTTTTTCATCTGATGCCGTCCGGCGTACATGAGCGCGGCCGCAACCGCAGCCGACCCGATCGCCGCACCGACCTTGGCGCCGGTCGACCATTTCCCTGAGTCATTCGGTTTCGAAGACTCATTCTTGCCGGACTGATCGTCAGACTTTTCGTCGGACGGTTTGTCATTCTTGTTGTCGTCGCTCATTTCAACCTCTTATCTTGTCAATTCACGCACATCAGTAAGCTTGCCGGTTACCGCCGCAGCCGCAGCCATGGCCGGTGACATCAAATGCGTTCTAGCACCCGGTCCCTGCCGTCCAACAAAATTGCGATTGGAAGTGGATGCACAGCGTTCACCTGCCGGCACCTTGTCCGGATTCATACCCAGACAGGCCGAGCAGCCGGGTTCGCGCCATTCAAATCCGGCATCGGTGAATATCCGGTCAAGCCCTTCGGCTTCGGCCTGCGCCTTCACCAGTCCGGAACCCGGCACGACAATCGCCCATTTGACATTGTCGGCTTTCTTGCGGCCTTCCAGAACCGAAGCGGCAGCGCGCAGATCCTCGATCCGGCTGTTGGTGCAGCTGCCGATGAAGATATTTTCGACCATTATGTCGCGCAACGCTTGCCCTGGCTCCAGCCCCATATAATCCAGCGACTTGCGCGCGGCGTCCTGCTTGGATGGGTCGGCGAAGCTTTCTGGACTCGGGACAATCCCGTTAACCGGCACAACATCCTCGGGACTGGTCCCCCAGGTCACGGTCGGCGAGACATCGGCCGCATTGATCGTGACGCTCTTGTCAAATATCGCGCCTTCGTCGGTCGGCAGCGTCTTCCAATAAGCCACGGCTGCATCCCAGTCCGCACCCTTGGGCGCCATCGGACGGCCTTTCAGATAGGCAAATGTCTTTTCATCCGGTGCGACCAGACCAGCGCGCGCGCCGCCTTCGATCGACATGTTGGAGACGGTCAGACGCCCCTCGATCGACATTTGTTCGAACACTTCGCCGCGATATTCGATGACATGGCCGGTGCCGCCAGCCGTGCCGATCACGCCGATGATATGCAGGATCAGGTCTTTCGGACTAATGCCGGGACCCAAAAGACCGTCGACGCGGATTTCCATCGCCTTCGAGCGAGTCAATTGCAGCGTCTGCGTCGCCAGCACATGCTCGACTTCGCTGGTACCGATGCCGAAGGCCAGAGACCCCAAGGCACCGTGCGCCGCCGTATGGCTGTCGCCGCAAACCATGGTGGTGCCTGGCAGGGTAAAGCCCTGCTCCGGCCCGATGACATGGACAATGCCCTGATTGATGTCGCTGGCGCCAATATATTTGATGCCGAAAGCCGGGGCATTGGCTTCCAGTGCTTCCAGCTGCGCCGCGCTTTGCGGATCGGCAATCGGGATTTTATGGCCCTTGGCATCGAGTCGCGCCGTGGTCGGCAGATTATGATCGGGAACCGCCAGCGTCAGATCCGGCCGCCGCACCTTGCGCCCGGCCTTGCGCAGCCCTTCAAAAGCCTGCGGACTGGTCACTTCGTGGACCAGATGCCGGTCGATATAGATCAGCGCAGTGCCATCATCCCGCTGGTCGACAACATGGGCATCCCAGATTTTCTCGTAGAGGGTCTTCGGTTGGTTCAAGGCCATCGCTTTCAAAAAAGTCGTCACCCTTAACTTGGTTCAGGGTCCACGGTAGTTCAAGAGCAGCTTCATGATCGAAAATGACTGTTGAAACAAGTTCAGCATGATGAATCGCATCCTTTTTTGAAGCTGGCCCACCTTCCCCTTTGCGGAAACTGCTCGAAAGCCTATATTGGCTGTATGAGCCTGTTCGCTATCCTCGCAACCATCCTTGCCTCCGTCATCGCGATGGAATTTGTCGCATGGGCGAGCCACAAATATATCATGCACGGCTTCGGCTGGGGCTGGCACCGCGACCATCATGAGCCGCACAATAATGCGCTCGAGAAAAACGATCTCTACGGCATTGTCGGCGCGGTGATGAGCATTTCGATGTTCGCCATCGGCAGCCCGCTGATCATGGGTGCCAGTGCCTGGGAACCGGGCACGTGGGTCGGTCTCGGCATCCTGTTCTACGGCATCATCTACACATTGATCCACGACGGCCTGGTGCATCAGCGCTACTTTAAATATGTCCCCAGGGGCGGTTATGCCAAAAGGCTGGTGCAGGCGCACAAGCTGCACCATGCGACCGTCGGCAAGCAAGGCGGGGTCAGTTTCGGCTTCGTCTTCGCCCGCGATCCGGCGAAGCTGAAAGCCGAACTGAAGCTGCAGCGCGAAGCCGGCACCGCTGTCGTGCGCGACGCAGCCGGATAAGCCAGCAACTTGCCAAAAATCTGCATATTGACGGCTGCCCCCGATTATTTCGAGGACCTGAGTCCTGCGCGCGCCACCTATCAGCGGCTGCTGGGCGACGATATCGCCTTCCGCCACTGGACCAATCCCGGCGATCTGACCGGATTTGATCTCGTGCTGCCGCTGCTGGTCTGGGGCTATCAGCGGGACTGCCCGCGCTGGTTTGCGCTGCTCGACCAGCTAGAACAACAGCAGATGAAAATCGCCAATCCGGTCTCGGTGCTGCGCTGGAACAGCGACAAATCCTATTTGCTCGAACTGGAACAAGCAGGCGTGGCCGTCGTGCCGACGCTGATCAGCGCTGCACTGACCACAAATGATATCGCACAGGCCGCGCAAACATTCGGGACCGATCAACTGGTAATCAAGCCGCCCATCTCCGGCGGAGCGGATGGCACGTTCCGGCTAAAGGCGGGCGAGCCTCTGCCCGAATCCATCGCGGGCAAGCCTATGCTGATCCAGCCCTTCCAGCCCGCCATCGCGCAGGAAGGCGAATATTCGCTCTTCTTTTTCGGTGGCACGTTCAGCCACGCCATCCTCAAGCGCCCCGCCAAAGGCGATTTCCGCGTCCAGGAATTTCTCGGCGGCTCAGAGACCGGCACGGACTGCCCCGCAGGCGCGCAGGATTTGGCGGTGCAAGCCCGCCACGCCGCCGAGCAGATCTTGGGTATTGGAACATTGCTATATGCCCGCGTCGACATGCTGCGCGACACCGACGGCAAATTCCGCCTGATGGAACTGGAACTGATCGAGCCATCCTTGTTTTTTGAACATGCGGCGGATGGTGGGGATTTGTTTGCGAGCGCGGTTGAGGCGGGGTGAGCTTTGATTTCGTGTTCGCACGATCCGGCGAAGCTGAAGGCGGAGTTGAAGATGCACCGCGACGCCGGGGTTGCGTTGGGAAGAGATATGGTTGGGGAGCAACAAATCTAATATATTTCTTCAAATTTCCAATCAGTTAGGTTTAGCAAACTAAGACCAACTTCTCTGACTGGCCCCGCATCTGGTGACCAACGATTGACAAATTGATAGCCTACCTTGTCAGACTTCTCAAATATCCATTGGGCACCGTCAAATCCTGCAGTACATAATGTTGATTGCTGCTGGAACACTTGGTTTGAATCGAACAATTCTAACAATTTCTCTTTTTCGTTTTTAGTCAGGTTTCGGCTAATCTCGCTCTCGATTGTTCCGGGTTCATAGCCAGTTGTTCCTGAGAGTTTTTTGGCAATAAAATGAAAACCGTCGCCCGACTTCGATACCCGGATTATGACGGTTGGGTGGAATGATCGAAGCCATGTGAAACGGATGGTCATATCCGGCGCATCTTCTAAGACAGCGGCACTTTCGAACAATGATGGTTCGCTTGCGGCAATTAGCTGTTGACTGTACCATTCATTCTCAAGCTCGCTTATCTTTGGAAAGCAAGCAGGATAACCTCTATGATGACAAATTTGAGAGGAGCTAGCGAATGATGGTGGAAAATACTGCATACCACCCTGTTTCACCATTTCGTGTCCGAGATAATTCGGGAGAATACGACATGCAAGTTCCGACTCTTGATTCTCAGTGCATCCTGTCCCTATGCAGGACAGAACAATAAACAGGCATCTCAACCCTGACACGAAATCAGCTTGGCCGAGGCAACAACACCGGTCCGCCCAGCTCCACCGTCTTGTGATAGCCCGGCCGCCCCACCAGCGCCTCGAAATAGCGGGCGCAATTCGGACGACCGTCGAGCTGTCCCAGCGCCGCGCGCCCTTCCAGCATATAATGCAGATTGATATCGGCGCCGGTAAATTTGTCAGCGACCAGGAAATCCTTGCCTTCCAGCTCGATCTCGAGATGGTCGAGCAGCTTGTCGACTTCTGCCTGCAGGAATCCATTCAGCACTTCCGGCAAGCCGCCCAGCATCGGCGCAATGCCGGTGATGATGAAGCTCATCCCCATCGTGCCCTCGGCAAAATGCAGCCATTCGAGATATTTCGCCCGCTCTGGATGATCCGGCGCCACGCCGAGCGCACCATCGCTGTGCCGTTCGATCAGATATTCGATAATCGCGCCGGATTCGACCATGGTCACGCCGTCTACTTCCACCGTCGGCGCCTTGGCCAGCCGGTGCGCCTCGGCCAGTTCCGGCGGCGACCGCCGGGTTACCGGATCGCGGTGATAGGTGACCATTTCATAGTCGATGCCGCCTTCCTCGCAGAGCCAGATGATGCGGGACGAACGGGAATAGTCGAGATGGTGCAGCTTGATCATGGGGGATTCCTCTTTATGTTTGGAGCCAGTTTGCTGCAAAGGTCGGTTGTGGTCAATGTGTTTGTTCCCCGGCGCAGGCCGGGGTCCATCTCTGCTTTTGCGACTAGAGGGCAGGTGATAATTAAGCGCTAAACTCAAGCCTAGCTGCAAACCAGCCATTCCGTTTGCGGCAACTTCTCGAGATGGCCCCCGGCCTGCGCCGGGGAACTAAACCTAATGCCCGACTACGCCCAGACTTTCGAACGGCTTGTCATTCTCACTATATTTCTCGACCAGAGTCGCGCTCGCCAGATTCAGGCCGATGACCTCGACGGTCTTGCCCTCGTTTTTCAGACGCTCGACAATCTTGTCCAATATGCCGGTGGCGCTGATGTCCCAGAAATGGGCGTCATGGACATCGATGATCACGCTATCAATGCCATCCTCGTTAAACTCGATCGCTTCATAAAGCATGTCGACCGAGCCGAAGAAGACTTCACCGGCAAAGACATAGCGATGGGTGGTGACTTCGATAAAATCCTGAATGCGCACCAGCTGGCGGACTTTCCAGGCGAAGAATATCCCGGACAGCAGCACGCCGGTGAGCACGCCAATCGACAGGTCATGCGTCGCCACGACCATCACGACCGTTGCGATCATGACGAAATTCGAAGGCCATGGATGGTGGGTGATTTCGGTAAAGCTTTTCCAGCGGAAGGTGCTGATCGAGACAAAGATCATCACCGCTACCAGAGCCGGCATCGGGATTTGCGCAACCCATTGGCCCAGACCAACGATCAGAACCAGCAGCATTACGCCGGCAACAAAGGTCGAGAGCCGCCGACGGCCGCCGGATTTGATATTGATCACCGACTGACCGATCATCGCACAGCCGCCCATGCCGCCGATCCAGCCGGTGACAAAATTGGCAATGCCCTGACCGTAGGTTTCGCGCTTCTTGTCACTGCGGGTTTCGGTCAGGTCATCAACAATCGACGCGGTCAGCAGCGATTCCAGCAACCCGACCGCCGCCATCGCCAGCGCATAAGGCGCGACGATCTGGAATGTTTCCCAGGTGATCGGGATTTGCGGAATATGCAGCCACGGCAGACTGTCGGGCAGCTCGCCCATATCGCCCACCGTGAACACATCCGCCTTGAAGGCCATGCTGAGACCCGCAAGCACGATGATCGCAGCAAGCGGTGAAGGCACCAGCGTGGTAATGCGCGGCAAGCCATAAATAATTGCCAGACCGCCAGCGATCATCGCATAGGTCTGCCAGGTAAAGGCCTCGCCGGTCATCTGCGGGATCTGCGCCATGAAGATCAGGATTGCCAGCGCATTGACGAAGCCGGTAATCACCGAGCGCGACACGAACCGCATCAACAAGTCGAGGCGCAGCAAGGCGGCTATCGCCTGAAATATGCCCATCAATATCGTAGCGGCAAACAGATATTCGACGCCATGATCGCGGACCAACGGCACCACGAGCACCGCCACCGCAGCGGTCGCGGCACTGATCATCCCTGGACGCCCGCCGACCATAGAGATGATCACGGCAATCGAGAAGCTCGCATAAAGCCCGACCCGCGGATCAACCCCCGCGATAATCGAAAAGCCGATGGCCTCTGGAATCAGCGCGAGTGCGACGACCAGTCCAGCCATAAATTCGGTTTTGGGATTGGACAACCAGTCGCGCCGAAAATCACTGTGAATCGCCATGGAATATCCTTTGTCCGAAAGTCATAATGCTGCAATGCAGCATGAAACGCCCGGCCAATGGACTATTGACCCGGAGCCGTCAAGTTTAGGGCGGCTAGCGCGTGGCCCGGAAATCCGCCGTTACCGTCGCCGCCGCCGTAATCTCCGCTTCGTGGCCAATCTCGCGATCCGGTTCGGCCAGCGCCTGGCGCTCCCAATCCTGCATCGCCGGATGCGCGATGATATGATCCACCCAGGCGCGGCCCGCTGCGCCAATATCGAGATCAAAGTTGCGCACCCGATAGGCAACCGGGGCATAAAAGGCGTCGACAATCGTAAACCGGTCGCCGGCCAGCCAGGGCCCGCCAAAATTGTCCAGTCCTTGGGCGAACAGCTCGGCGATCCGGTCGATATTGCGTTGCAGGCCCGGCTCGATTTCGTGCAATGTTGCCCGGATACCGACGTTCATCGGACAGATGTTCCGCAGCGGCGCGAACCCGCCGTGCATTTCCGCCGCAGCACAACGCGCCCAAGTCCGCGCGCTCGCATCTTCCGGCCAGCAACCCGGATGCCGCTCCGCCAGATATTCGGCGATTGCCAGCGAATCCCAGATCGTGTCCGTCTGGCCATCCTCACGATGATCTTTCAGGCACGGCACCTGCCCATTGGGCGCACATTCCCGAAACCGCGCATAATTATCCTCTTCGAAATAGATGATCTGGTCGGCAAACGGGATATCCAGCGCCGTCATCAGCACCCAGGGCCGCAGCGACCAGCTGGAATAGTTGCGATTGGCGGTGATCAGGGTGTAGGTCATATTTCTGTTTTCTTTCGCCGGTAAGCGCTGGCAACATTCTAACCGGTCGCTGATAGCACCGACAGCAGGAAGTTTGAACGATGGCATTATCCCGAAGAGATTTTATCCGCTCCGCTCAGGCCGTGGGCTTATTCTATGCTTCCGTGTCGATCGCAGGATGTGCCCGCGCACATAGTGCCAATCGCTCTTTCGCCCTGATTCCCGACCCGGCCAAGCGACTCGATCTGCCAGCCGGCTTTTCCTATACATTGATCAGCGAAACCGGCGGGACAATGTCAGACGGCTTTTTCCGTCCCGGCCGGCCCGATGGCATGGCCTGTTTCGCCCATCCCGATAATGCCGACAAATGCATATTGATGCGCAATCACGAAAATTGGAACAGCATCCCCACCGGCAGTCCGTTCGGCAAGGACAATGAACTGCTCGACCGGGTTTCGGAGAGCCAGCTCTATGATCGCAAGGCCGACGGTTCGCCCTTTTTTGGCGGCGTGACCAAGCTGGTCTATGATCTCAAGCACAAACGGATGGAGCGGGATTTTCTGGTGCTGACCGGCACCGCCGCCAATTGTGCCGGCGGGCCAACGCCATGGGGAAGCTGGCTCAGCTGCGAAGAGGAGATGCTCAAACCCGAAGAAGGCCCAGGCAAATATCACGGTTTCGTCTTCGAAACCCCGTCGGACGCGACCGGATTGATTGATGCGATACCGCTGAAAGCCATGGGCCGCTTCACCCACGAAGCGGCCTCTGTCGATCCGAAAACCGGCATCGTCTATATGACCGAAGACGCGCGCCACGGATTATTTTATCGTTTCATCCCCAATGTACCGGGGAAATTGCAGGCAGGCGGTCGCCTGCAGGCGCTTGTTCTTACCAACAGAAAAGCCGCCATTACCTCCAACTGGCCGAAAGACTGGGGCGGCCAGGGACCCGAGACATTTGTCGTCGGACAGGACCATGTCGCCGCATGGATTGATCTGGACGATGTCGAAGCACCGGAAGGCGATCTCGCGCATCGCGGCCATGCTGCAGGAGCAGCCCAGTTCATGCGCGGCGAAGGTCTGGACTATGCGGTGCGCACCGATGGGACGACGGGTGACTTCTACTTCACCTGCACCGAAGGCGGAGCAGAACGTGTTGGCCAAATCTGGCGCTACACGCCCGATCAGGGTCCGGATAGCGGACCAGAAGCCGGCGGATCGTTGCAGCTATTCTTTGAATCGACCAGCGCCGACTCCCTCGACATGTGCGACAATCTGGTGGTCGCGCCGTGGAACGACATCATCCTCTGCGAAGACGGACGCGGCGACCAGTATCTGCGCGGCCTGACCCCGGACGGTACGATCTACGACATCGCCCGCAACGCCCACAAGGACCAAAGCGAATTTTGCGGCGCCTGCTTCTCGCCGGATGGCACGACGATGTTCGTCAACGTGCAGGAGCCGGGCTATACTTATGCGATCAATGGACCTTGGGAGAGTTTGCGAGCCTAGCCCGCCCCGATCAATTCCCGCCCGATCAGCATCCGGCGGATTTCATTGGTACCTGCGCCGATATCGAGCAGCTTGCTGTCCCGCCAGTAACGCTCGACCGGCCAGTCGGTGGTGTAGCCAGCGCCGCCCAGTGCCTGGATCGACTCTTCCGCCACCCGCACGCTGCACTCGGATGCATACATCACCGCACCCGCCGCATCGAAACGGGTAGTCTGGCCGGCGTCGCAAGCCTTGTTGACATTATAGACATAGCTGCGCGCGCTGTTGAGGCGGACATACATGTCGGCAATCTTGCCCTGCATCAGCTGGAAGCTACCAATCGGTTTGCCGAACTGCTTGCGTTCGCGGACATAGGGAATGACCGTATCCATACAGGCCTGCATCAGCCCGAGCGGAATGGCGGCGAGTACCGCGCGCTCATAATCGAGACCGGACATCAATACGCCGACGCCGCCGTTGAGCGGGCCCATGACATTTTCTTCCGGCACTTCGCAATCGTCAAACACCAGCTCCGCCGTCGGGCTGCCCTTCATCCCGACCTTCTCGATCTTCTGGCCGATGGAAAAACCCTTCATGCCTTTCTCGATCAGGAAAGCGGTAATCCCGCCGGACCCCGAATCGGGCCGGGTCTTGGCATAGACGACAAGCGTATCGGCATCGGTCGAGTTGGTGATCCAGAACTTCGTGCCATTGAGAACATAGCCGCCCTGCACCGTTTCGGCCTTGAGCTTCATCGACACCACATCGCTGCCCGCTCCGGCTTCCGACATCGCCAGCGCGCCGACATGTTCGCCGGAGATCAGCTTCGGCAGATATTTGGCTTTTTGCTCGGCACTGGCCCAGCGGCGGATCTGGTTGACGCAGAGATTGCTGTGTGCGCCATAGCTGAGACCCAGCGCCGCGCTGCCGCGACTGACTTCCTCGACCGCGATCGCATGTTCGATATAGCCGAGCCCGAGCCCGCCGTCTTCCTCGTCGACCGTGATCCCGTGCAGGCCGAGATCGCCCATTTGCGTCCAGAGCTCGCGCGGAAACCAGTCTTCGCGGTCCATTTTCTGGGCCAGCGGCATGATCTTCTCTTCGGCAAAGCGCCTTGTGGTGTCGCGGATCTGGTCCGCCATTTCGCCCAGCTGAAAATCAAATTGTGGAGTGGCAATCATGTTGAGTCCTTTGCATATTTGGTGTCCGTTTAGCAGATAATATCGGGGTTTCCAGCGTGGCGTGCCCCTGCGAAGGCAGCGGCCCATCTCTTACTGGTGCGTCTGGACAAAACTGCACGAGATGGATTCCCGCCTGCGCGGGAAAACAGCGTCTGAATCATTGCGCGCGGTTCACTCCAATGCCATAGCCCGGCGATGCTCTACAATCTCGCAAAACCCTTCATCTTCGCGCTCGAAGCCGAACGCGCCCATGGCCTGACCATCGCCGGCCTGAAGACCGTCCCGATGGGGCCTGCCCCCCAATCCGATCCGGTTCTGGCGACGACCGTCGCCGGGCTCGATTTTGTCAATCCGATCGGCATGGCCCCCGGCTTCGACAAGAATGGTGAAGTTCCAGACGCGCTGATCCGCCTGGGCTTTGGCTATGCCGAGGTCGGCACGCTGACGCCGCTGCCGCAGGCCGGTAATCCGAAACCGCGCATCTTCCGGCTGGTCGAGGACAAGGCGGTGATCAACCGGCTCGGCTTCAACAATCGCGGTCAGCAAGAGGCGATTCCCCGCCTCAAGCGGATGCGCTCCCGGATGGGCAAAGGCGTGCTCGGCATCAATATTGGCGCCAACAAGGATAGCGACGACCGGATTGCCGACTATGTGATCGGCGCGAAGAATATGGCGCCGCTGGCGGACTATCTCACGGTCAACATCAGCTCGCCCAATACGCCCGGTTTGCGCGCGCTGCAGGACAAGGGTGCCCTGGCAGAATTGCTTGCCGCAGTAATGGATGCGATGGGCCAGTCGAAAACACCGGTCTTCCTCAAGGTCGCCCCCGATCTCGAACCGGCCGATATCTACGATATCGTCGACGTCGCCATGGACCAGAAGATCGCCGCGTTGATTATTTCCAACACCACTATCACTCGCCCGGCCCTGAAATCCAACAACCAGTCCGAAAGTGGCGGCCTGTCGGGCGCGCCGCTGAAGGATCTGGCGCTGCAGCGGCTCAAGGATTTCCGCACGGCCAGCGGCGGACAGATTCCATTGATCGGGGTTGGCGGGATTGCGACCGCAGAAGATGCCTATGAACGTATCCGCGCCGGAGCGTCATTGATCCAGCTTTATACGGCGATGATCTACGAAGGACCGACCATCGCCGCTGCAATAAGTTGCCAGTTGGCCAGTTTGCTCAAGCGCGACGGCCATGAAAATATCGCCGAGGCTGTCGGCACCGCATAGCGCGTTATGTAACGCTATTCGTCCGTACCAACCAGCACCACGCCTTCGCGGCGCGGGTCAAAGCCGCCATCGACCTGGCCATTGCGGATCATCACGGCGTGGACGCCGGAATCTTCGCCCTGGCCCGGTTTGAGATCAATACCGCGCGCGGCCAGACCTGTCACAACCCCCGGAGCGAACTCGTCAACTTCGCCGCCGAAATTCGGCCCTCTGGCGACCAGATTGGGCAGCGCCAAAGCCTGTTGCATCGACAGGTCCCAGTCGATCGCGCCGACCAGCGACTTGGCGACATAGGCCAGGATGCTGTTGCCGCCCGCAGAGCCAATCGCGCCGGCGAACTTGCCATCAGCATCGAGCAAAATCGTCGGCGTCATCGACGACCGGGGCCGCTTGCCCGGCGCCACCGCATTGGCCGCAGGGCGTCCTTCTGCGTCGACCGGGCTGAACGAAAAATCGGTCAGCTGATTGTTGAGGAAGAAACCGTCGACCATCCGACCGCTGCCAAAGATCGATTCAACGGTCGTGGTGATCGAAACGACATTGCCCCGCACATCGCGGACGATGAAATGGGATGTACCGGCGGGCTCCAATGTGTGATCTGCCGCCGCCTGCACTGCTCCAGCCGGTGTCCCTGCCTGCGGCTGCGGAGTCATGGCAGTTTTGCCGATCAGGGCGGCACGCGACGCGACATAGGCTGGTTCCAGCAGGCCTTTGACAGGAACCGTCGCAAAGGCGGGATCGCCGACATATTGGTCGCGGTCGGCGTACATCAGCCGGCTGGCTTCGGCGAACAGATACCAGGCCTGCGCGTCATCCGGGCCACGGTCAGCAATATCGGTCTTCTCCAGCATCGCCAGCAATTGCAGCAAGCCGACGCCGCTCGACGGCGGTGGCGGCACGCAGACCAGATAGGCGCGATAGGGATTGCACAGGGCGTCCCGCTTGACCGGCCTGTAATCGGCGAGATCGGCGATCGTCATCCGGCCTTCCAGCGGTGCGGACCGGGTCTTGCTGACGATCTTTGCCGCCGTTGAACCAGCATAAAGCGCGGCAGGACCACCCGCCGCCAGACGCCTCAGGAAATCGGCATATTCCGGATTGGTGATCCGGTCGCCGGTGGTCTTCCGCTTGCCGTCAGCACCGCTAAAATAGGCAGAGGCATCGGGGGTCGCCAGTTGCGGAAAGGGAATTTCCAGAAAACGGCCAAGCCGCGGGCTGATGACAAAGCCCTCTTCTGCGGTGCGTTCTGCCGCGCCGAACAGGCTGTTCCAGTCTAGCGCCCCATGTTCCTTGTGCACCAGCGCCAGCATCGCGACCGCGCCCGGCACCCCGGTGGCCCGGCCGCTGGTTACCGCTTCGCGATAGCCGAGCGGCTTTCCGTCGGCACCGAGAAACATCGTCGGGCTGGCCTGGGCCGGTGCGGTTTCCCGGCCATCATAGACGGTCAATTTGCCGGACGCGCCGTCATAATAAGTCAGGAAGGCACCGCCGCCGAGTCCGGAACTTTGCGGTTCGACCAGCGACAGCATCGCCTGCACCGCAATCGCCGCGTCAATCGCGCTGCCGCCGCGTTTCAGGACATCCTGCCCCGCCTGCGCCGCCAGCGGATTGGCGGCAATGACGAAAGGCTCCTGCTGCCGGGTTGCAGCAGCCTCCGGCGCGGAAACTGACGCCGGTTCGGGCATCCCGGTCTGGGCGCAGGAAGTGGTGAGCAGCACTGCAACAGCAGCGACAAGACGGATGATTTTCATATAGCGCGGAGCTATAGACCAGGTCGAACGACGATGTCCATTGGCAGTGATTCCGCTGTGATTGATCCGGAAAATGGTAACGGTTTTTACCTAAATAATTGCCGAGCGGTTTCAACCGCGCTAGTCCTTTGCCGATAATCCAGCCCGGTACGAATCCGGAGCATGAGAGAGGAAGCACCGCGTGGGCCAGAAACAGCCGGAAAACCGTTATCTTGAAATCGATCAATATCCCAATCTGGTATCGATGTTTTTCGATCGCGCCCGTCAGGGCGGCGACAAACCATTTCTCAGCGCCAAGATCGATGGCGCCTGGCAGGCGACCAGCTGGGCCGAAGCAGCCCGGCAAGTCGCCGCCTTTGCCAAATCGCTGAAACGCATCGGCCTGAAAAAGGGCGACCGGGTGATGCTGGTGTCCGAAAACCGGCCCGAATGGTGCATTGCCGATCTCGGGATCATGGCAGCGGGCTGCATCACCGTGCCAACCTACACCACCAATACCGCGTCCGATCATCAGCATATTCTGGACAATAGCGGCGCCCACGCGGTGATCGTCTCCGACATCAAACTGGCGAAAAATCTGCTGCCGTCGGTGATCAGCTCTTCGGACGCCAATATCATCATCGGCATCTCCGATTTGCGGATCGGCCAGTCCGGCGATTTCGATCTCTATAGCTGGGACAAGCTTGTCCAGGGCAGCGACGAGGATGTGGCCGAAATGACCGAGCAGGTTGCCAGCATCACCCGCGACGAAACCGCCTGCATCATCTACACCAGTGGCACCGGCGGCAAGCCGCGCGGCGTGATGCAGCATCATGGCGCGATATTGCACAATACCAAGGGACCGGCCGAGGTGATCGAAAGCGACTTTGGCTGGGATGACGAGGTCTTTCTGTCCTTCCTGCCGCTCAGCCACGCCTATGAACATAGCGCCGGACAGTTTTTTCCGATCGGTCTCGGCGCCCAGATATTCTATTCCGAAGGGCTGGAAAAGCTCGCCTCCAACATCGAGGAAGTGCGCCCGACGATCATGGTCGTCGTGCCGCGGCTGTTCGAGGTGCTGCGCGCCAGGCTGATCAAGACGGTCGAGAAACAGGGCAAAATGCCCAATTATCTACTCGGCAAGGCGCTCGCCATTGGTGAACGCAAGGCCGAAGGCAAAGGGCGCAAGCGCGACAAGCTGATCGACCTGTTCCTCGACAAGACCCTGCGGCCCAAGGTGCAGCAGCGCTTTGGCGGCCGGATCAAGGCGATGGTCTCCGGCGGCGCGCCGCTCAATCCGGAAATCGGCACCTTCTTTCAATCGCTCGGCCTGACCCTGTTGCAGGGCTATGGCCAGACCGAATCCGGCCCGATCATCGCCTGCAACCGCCCGCGCACCGGCCTGAAGATGGACACGGTCGGCCCGCCGATGGTCGATACCGAGGTCAAAATTGCCGCCGATGGCGAGATCCTGGTGCGCGGCGAACTGGTCATGCACGGCTATTGGCGCAACCAGGAAGAGACCGACAAGGTGCTCAAGGACGGCTGGCTCCACACCGGCGATATCGGCCATATCGACGAAGCCGGACGGGTCGCGATCACCGACCGCAAGAAGGACCTGATCGTCAACGACAAGGGCGACAATGTCGCGCCGCAAAAGGTCGAGGGCATGCTGACCATCCAGCCGGAAATATTGCAGGCGATGATCACCGGCGACAAGAGACCCTATATGGTCGGCCTGATCGTCCCCGATCCGGAATGGGCGCTCGAATGGTCGCGCGAACAGGGCGTGAAATATGACTTCATCAAGCTGCAGGCCGACCCGGCGTTCAAGGCGGCGATGCGCGAAGCGATCGACCGGGTCAACGCCAGCCTGTCGGTGATCGAAAAAGTCCGCCGCTTCGAATTTGCCGACGAACCCTTTGCGATCGACAATGAGGAACTGACCCCGAGCATGAAGATAAGGCGGCATGTGATAAGGGAGCGGTATCAGGAGCGGATGGATGCGTTGTATAAGAAGTGAGGGTTGGTGCGGCGAAAGGGACAAGCTTTTGATGGATTTGATAAACTGTCACCGTAATTGGCGCTGAATAATGTTTAAAATTATATCGGATTACAGACTTTTGAAGTCGCTAGAGTGCCTTAAAAAGAATGATGCCGTGCAATCTCGACGGTATCTCGACAAAGTGCTCGGAGTTCACGACGAAGACTATGATTTTTTAGTCGCTTTCGATGCAATGGTTATGGGTTTTGAATCTCGTCACGACGAGTCCTTGAAGCGATTCAGAGAGTGTCGGATTCTTTGGGAAGAATATTCCGATCCTGATAGCCAATACATCGTTCTTTTTTGTCAATATTGGGAATGCATATTGGTTGAAGGCGGAAATTGCGAGAAGTTTAAGAACCAGGCTCTTTCATTGGATACTGGAAAACGTGTCAGGATGTTTTTGAAAATGTAGCCTTCACGGCCGCGAACTGAAACACGATGACAGTTGCAACATTTCCCTATTCCCTCTCCCTCAAGGGAGAGGGTTGTGCAGACTTGGCAGCTTGCTGCCTGGCAATTACGGTGAATTACGGTGACAGTGCACTAATTTCCTGACCGAAACTGACAAGCGGCCCCCATTTACCACGCGCTATTCCTGTCATATCCACAGCCTATGGCCCGCCTTGCCCGTATTGTTCTTCCCGACATCCCGCACCATGTGACCCAGCGCGGCAATGGCCGGGCACAGACCTTCTTTTGCGAAGCGGACTATCGCCTTTATCTCATGCTGCTCGCCGACCACTGCCGCGCGGCGCGGGTCGCCATTTGGGCTTGGTGCCTGATGCCCAATCATGTGCACCTTATCCTAACCCCGGCGGATGCGGACGGGCTGCGCAAATCCTTGTCCAAAGTCCATCGGCAATATGCCGGACACATCCATGCGCGGGAGCGGCGAACGGGTCATTTCTGGCAGGGCCGCTTCGGCTGCGTGGCGATGGACGAAGCGCATCTGGCGGCGGCCATCCCTTATGTGGTGCTGAACCCGGTGAGGGCGCGGCTCGTACCACGGGCGGAGCAATGGCAATGGTCCAGTATCCATGCCCATCTTGATCCGGGAACAGGGGACGGCATTACCGATACAGAAGCAGTTGTGACGCGTTTTCCTGACATAGCAGCACGGGTCCGAGCCGGCGAAGAGGTTGAAAAGTCGGCTGCAATTCGCAAGGCTGAGACGATCGGGCTACCGTTGGGGGATGACAGCTTCTTCGCTGCAGCAGAGTCGCAAACCGGACGCAAACTCAGACCCAAGAAGCGCGGACGGAAGAAACAAAGGCTAGATAAAAGTGCACTGTCACCGTAAACTAGTGGCACAGCGATCCAGCAGCAGAACACCCTCATCCAACTGCGCCTAGCCGCCTGCGCTGACGCTTCGGCGGCAAGGCTTCGTATCCTTCTCCCTCACGGGAGAAGGGTCAAAATCGCCTGGCGTCTTCCGCTTTGCGTCTTCGTGGCTTCGTGTGAGTCCATTGGACTTGCCATCTCGGTGAACAGCGCAACAGGGGAACTTTTCCCTCTCGCGACTGTTAAAGAGGAAAGCCCCCAACCCCCGCACGCCCTGAACAGGATCAGTGAGTATCTCCTTCCGGACCATCCTTCTTATCATCGTGCTGGAATTACGAATTACGCAACGTCACCGTAACCCCGGAATTCACGGGTAACGGCCCTCCCCGCTAGGGGAAGGGCCTTGGAATACCAATTTTTGCATCACTGGTGGTCAGCACTTTCCGAAAGTTTTCGAAACAATGACAATGCCGCCGACTTCAACGGTCACCTTGATACCGGTTGGGATGCCCCAGGTGGTACAAATTTTCAGGCATGCCTTGGCAGCTGTGCCATTCGGGACAGAGACCGGTATCGGTAGACAGACTTTGCCAAATCCCAAGGGAAGGTTGAGGCAGACCTTATTGTTCTCGACGGTTACGGATATACATTCAGCCGCGACCAGAAAATCACCGCCTGCTGAAATATCCATATCGTGACTAACGCGTGAAACGCCAAACATTTCATTGTGAGCTTGCGCTGCATCCAAAGCTCCTTGAACCGCCTTCTTGTCAAATTCATGATAGGTAGTCATTTTTTAATTCCTCTCAAAAAATGGGTTTTACTACCGACTCGATACAACTGTTGACTATTGTAACAGAAAATTGATCCAATTTTTACCGATGGCCGAAATTGTCATGCCATTAATTGCAGTAACAGTTGCAACACTCCCCCTATTGCCCTCCCTCAAGGGAGTTTTCTTCTGCTACAGGCAAAACAAACGGGCCGTGCAGACTTGGCAGTTTGCTGCCTGGCCGGAGCTGGGTGAGACTTTGCCGGACCCTAGTTGCACAGCGATCCAGCAGCGGAACACCCTCAGCCAACTGCGCCTAGCCGCCTGCGCTGACGCTTCGGCGGCAAGGCTTCGTATCCTTCTCCCTCACGGGAGAAGGGTCAAAATCGCCTGGCGTCTTCCGCTTTGCGTCTTCGTGGCTTTGTGGCTTCGTGCGAATCCATTTTGCCGACCCGGTTTGCACCGGTGGACGGCCAGCGAAAACTCAGTCCGCGTTCTTCGTATAAGGCACAAATTCGCCAAAGGCGCAGCTGCCCATCGACATCCCGGTGCCATTGTCGATCAGGGTTATGGCTTCACCCTGGCATAGCGCGGATGTCGACCGGCTGTAGGACAGGATGTTGCGGTCGGCGTTGCGGCAGCCGCCGGGGGGATTGTTGACATAGATCGTCCTGGCATTGCGGCGCGATCCGAAAATGAGAATGTCGTCGCTGATCACCGTCATTTCGCGTTGATCGTTGCGGTTGATGCAGGATTGGGGCTCGCCTGCGGTCCTGCCTGCCAGCCGCATATCCAGCTCTGTCTGCTGTTTTTCGGTGAGTTCGATTGTCTCGCCGCTGATAGCGGGGGCGGCGAACAACAGCGCGATCGGGATTGCGAAAATCAGTTTTTTCATCGTCAGTCTCCTGTTTCCAGTTCTCCATTCATATAACAGCAATCGGGCTGAACCGGGAATGAAGCGCCGGTGCGGTTTCAGAAATTATCCTTCGCCGTCCGCCGCGCGCCCAGTTCCGCCGCCGAGGCCGCCCGCATGAACGGGTTGGTGGCGCGCTCCAGTTCGATCGTCGTCGGCACCGTCGCCTCGCCGCGTGCGCGCATCGCCAGAACCTCGGTCATCCGTTGCTGCAAGGCGAGATTATCCGGCTCGGCGACCAGCGCATATTCGCCATTGCTCTTTGTATATTCATGGGCGCAATAGATTTTCGTATGGTCCGGCAGCGCCTCGAGCTTGCGCATATTGTCATACATTTGCTCGGCGGTGCCCTCGAACAACCGTCCACAACCCATGGCGAACAGGGTGTCGCCGACGAAAGCGACCTGTTCCGAAGGGATGTGAAAGGCGATATGGCCGGCGGTATGGGCCGGCACGTCGATGACCTCGGCAGTCACTTCGCCAAGCCTGGCGGTGTCGCCTTGCTTGACCAATATGTCGAGTGTCGGAATGCGTTCGCGCTCCGCTTCCGGGCCGGTGATCCGGCAGCCAGTGGCTTCCTTGATCGCTGCATTGCCGCCGGTGTGATCGGGGTGCCAGTGGGTGTTCCAGATCTGGGTGATGGTCCAGCCGCGCTTTGCCGCTTCGGCCAGCACCGGCTCTGCCACCGCCGGATCAACGACCATGGTCTCTTTGGATTCAGGCTCGTGGACCAGCCAGATATAATTGTCTGACAATACGGGAATGCGGATGATTTCTAACATGGCGAGCAAATTAGGCCGCAAATTAAAACTTGTCGATGCTTAACCGTAAAATAGGGGTTTGACCTTATCCGACGAATCTCTGCAGCAGTGATTTTTGGAAGGGGGCGCCATTTGCGCTTGTTTGTCGCGTTTCTGGCTTATTTGTGCCTCTGTGCCCCGGCGCTGGCCGAGGTAACAATGTCCGATGAACTGTGCACGCAAAGCAGTGCCATGGATGTCACGGTCTCGACATTGTTGAAGTCCGGCAAGGCCTTTGATTGCTCCGACAATAAATATGCCGTCGAAGGGCCCCGAGTCTGGGTCAAAATTCCTTTCCTCGCCGACACGCTGCCCGCTGGAACGGTCGAGGTTCAGGGCGACAATAATGGCCTGACCACGATGCAGGTGCATGCGCTGCTCGACGATGGCACCATCCTGTCATCGGAATTTTCCGAACGGGCCGTGGTCGATAGCTGGCGGCCAAAGGGCCATTATGGCCTGTCCATTCCCGGCACGGACAACCCGGAAATGCGCAGCCGGATACAGAATGTCTATATCGCGATTGATGACCCGAAAGTGGTCAGTTCGATATCGCTGATCCAGCTGGCATCCAAGCAAAAATGGGATGCACTGAAGCTGCCGCTGTCGATCATGTTTGCCGTATTGTGCGGCATGGCGATCATGCCGCTGGTCTACAACGCCTTCTTCTATGGCGCGATGCGCTATGATTTCATGCTGTGGCACAGCCTGATGATCGGCGCGACCGTGGCCTATACGTTCAGTTCCTCGGGCCTGATGTTCATTTTCTTCCCCGAAGCCAGCCTGATTACCAAGATGCTGCTCAACTACTGGACGCTCGCGATCGGGGTTGGTGCTGGCGGCTTTTTTCTGCTGCGCTTCGTCGAACCGGGGAAAATCGCACCCTGGCTACAAGTGGTCATAACTGCGACGGCCATGTTGCCGATATTTGTCACGGCTTTCTTCATGCAGATTGACGACGGCTATAATATGGACGCGCGCAACTATTATCATGCATCCTTTTTGCCGGTCTTTTTCGTGGTGCTCTATGCGATGGGGCACGCGCTGCGCCGGGGCAGCAAGGCCATCTGGTTTCAGATCGCGGGCTGGACGCCGATCATCATTTTCAGTTTCGACCGGGTGGCGCGTGGCATGGATCTCTATATCGGCTGGCCGATCCTGGACTACGGCCTCTATTTCGTCCTGGTGATGGAAACCATCATTCTCGCGCTCGGTGTCGCCAATAGAATTTTACGCCTGCGACAACGACATGAACATATATTGCGCCAGCAGGTCGAACTGACCTTGCTCGCCGATACCGACGGATTGACGATGATGAACAATCGTCGTGCCTTTGAGCGGGAATATAGGCGCAACCAGAGCGAGCATCGCTACAGTCACCTGGCGATTTTCGATATTGATTTCTTCAAGCGGGTCAATGACCTTTATGGCCACGAGATCGGCGACAAAGTCTTGCGGGTGGTTGGCAGAGAGCTGGATGCGACACCGCATTTCGCCGCCCGCATCGGCGGCGAAGAATTCACTCTGCTGATGCAGAATGACAGCCGCGAAAGCCGCCAGAACTATCCGGCAAATGTCCTAACCGAAATTTGTGTAACACTGATCAGGGCGGTGCATGAGGAAGTTCCCGAAATCCTGGAGCCGGTGACATTTTCGGTCGGCGTCGCTTCGATTGCCAGACGCGATACCCTGCGCAGCGTGATGGCGACCGCTGACCGACGTCTCTATGACGCCAAGCATAATGGCCGCAACCAGATAGTCTGGATCGATATATCGGCGACCAAATCAGCCAAACCGACCGGGACCGCTTCCGTCTAGCCGCCGTCAGCCACCTACCACTCGCCGATATTTTCCATGCTCGCCCATGGTTCCTGAACCGGCAGATTTTCGCCTTTTTGCAGCAGCTCGATAGAAATATTGTCCGGCGAACGGACAAAAGCCATATGACCATCACGCGGCGGCCGGTTGATCGTTACACCGGCATCGATCAATGTCTGGCACAATGCGTAAATGTCATCGACGGCATAAGCGAGATGTCCGAAATTGCGACCGCCATCATATTGCTCGGGCGAACTGCCATCTTCCGGTGGCCAATTATAGGTCAGTTCGACTTCGGCAATATCCTTCTGGCCCGGACCAGCCAGAAAAATCAGCGTGAAGCGACTCTTTTCGCTCTCGTAGCGACGGACCTCTTCCAGACCGAGATGCCCGAAAAATGCAACGGTTGCTTCCGGATCACTGACCCTGAGCATGGTGTGCAGATATTCTATGGTCAAAGATAATCTCCATTCATCGCTATTCAGAAACGGTTCATCGTAGCTATCGCAAAACCGAACCGGGTCATTTGGCACAGCCTAAGCGGCTTTTGAACAGAGGGAAAGAGCGATGAGCGAGAAATTTATCGAGAGCAAAAACAAGGTCTGGCTGGCGAGCGCCGGTCTGTTGACCATTGGCCTGATAATCGGAGGCTATTTACTGGGCGATGGCCTGCTGCGTGCCAAAATGGCGGATCGAAGCGTCACCGTGCGGGGCCTGGCAGAGCGCGAAGTCACCGCCGACCTTGCCACCTGGACCATCGCCTACAGCGCGCAATCCACCGACCTGCAAAGCGCGCAAACCGATATCGACCGCGACACCGATGCCATCACCAAATTTTTCAAGGAACTTGGTTTCAAGGCGGACGCGCTCAAGCCGACCGGGGCCAATGTGAACCAGTATAGCAACAACGGCATCCCGCAATATACGATCCGTCAGCGGCTCAGCCTGCGCACCGATGATATCGACAAGGCCCAGGCCGCGGTCGCGCGGCAGTTCGATCTGGTCCGCCGCGGCGTTGTGCTCGAAGACGGCTCCGGGATGAGCTACACATTCACCAAGCTGGATGAAATCAAACCGGAAATGGTCGCCGAAGCCACCAAGGACGCTCGCAAGTCCGCCGAACAATTTGCTGAAGACAGCGGCACCGATGTCGGCGGAATCAAATCCGCCACCCAGGGCTATTTCAGCATCGACAGCCGCGACGGGGATGCCGGCGGCTATGGCGTCACCGATACGCCGTATAAGAAGGTGCGCGTTGTGACCACGGTGAACTTCTATCTGGATTGAACATTTCCGGTTCCCGGGAAATTGATCTAGGTTGATCAGATCATGGTACATTCGAACAAAGAAAACCGCCCAACCAAAATCCGCGACAAGGAAGTCAGCATCGCAGCGTTGTGCGATGCTGGCGAAGCGCTGTTTGCCAAACATGGTTTTGCCGGAACAACGCTCGACATGCTGGTCAAGGAATCGGGCGTGAACCGGGCAATGGTGTCCTATTATTTTGGTTCAAAAACCGGACTATATGATGCCGTCATCGAAAAACTGGTGCAGGACGCGGTGGACCATGTGAGCGATCAGGTTGACGGTGCTGGAAATATCGAGGCCCGCTTTCGCAACTATGTTCATGCCCTCTGCGATGCTTTTTGTTCGCGGCCAACATTGCCCGCGATTTTGCTGCGCGAATATATGGGAGGCAAGAATCAGGAACGGGCAGGACCCTTTGCCCAGATATTCCAGTTTTTCCGTCGCACAGAGACACTGTACACCGAGGGACGAACCGCCGGGCAGTTCCGCGTGGTGGACGCCCATCAGTTGCATCTTTCGCTGGTCGGTCCGCTGATATTTTTCGCGGTTACGCAGCAGTTTCGGGCCAACACTTTCGCCAAATTTGCCGCCGACATCACCAACCCGGCGGCGGACGCCTTTGCCGAACATCACGCGACGATGTTGTGGAAAGGCTTGACAGATAATTAAATAAACGTTTAGTTTATACATTAGGCAAGGGAAATGCTTAGACAAAGAAAGTGATGTATGATGAAAATGTTGAAACCCTTGTCAGGAGTCCTGCTTGCCATGTCCGCGATAACCGGTGCGAATGCGACAACCAGCGAAGACCTCCAACTGCTGCGTGAATTCACGGTCGACTATGCCAATGATGTTACGTTCAAAAAAGCCGCGACCTTCGGGATCAAGATCGCCGATAATTTCTATACCGTAAAAGCCGTTCCCGCATCAGAAACGGTTCCGTCCGTGGTAGACGTGGAACCAGGCGAGCCGGCAGAGCCAACTTTCTACTATACTCTGGATGACAGCGCTCATCTCAAGAAGCTCGCTTCCGGTGAGTTCAACGCGCTGACCTTGATGGCCAAGGCATTCTCGACCGATGTCACGCCGATGGACATCGAGATGCAGGACGGATTCCAGCCGCCGGAAGATTTCATGGGCACATTGCTCCCCCTCACCTTCCATTTCTGGACCAAGGGCCAGCCGGCCATCATACCATATGGCCCGGACAATACCCGCAAGACCCATGGCACAAATGCCGGGATATTCTATTATCAACCGGGGTTTCGCAGCGGCTGGTTCAACATTGAACCCGGCGATCACGTCAATGAGGACAAGAACAGCCGGAGCAATCCTTTCCCCTCCATGTTCATCCTGATCAAGGGTGAAGTAACCACCCGGATTGATGGCAAGGACAGCAAGTTCACCGAAGGAAATGCGATGGTGATCCCTGCAGGAGTCACCCACGAATTTTTCAATCGCGGCACCAAACCGGCTTTCGGTTTTCTGTTCATGTTCGGCGAAGGCGCCTAGGCAGCGCTCGCTCCCGACAGGTTTAGCGGGAGGGGCGAGAGCCTCTCCCCAAAAGCATCCAAGAAAATCGGTAAGACGGCAATCCTATTCCTCGACGCTGGTCACCAGCTGAGCGAGATATCGGGTTGCAGCGATGGCGGACGGGCTATCGGGTCCAAATGTAATTGCTCGTTCCCAATTGCTCTTGGCATTCACCATATCACCTGCTTCATAGGCGATATTCCCGGCTTCGAGCGCGATTGCTGGATCGGAAATGGCAAGCTTTGCCGCCGCCGCGATGTCCGTCTTGGCTTGTACGAGATCGCCCATCCGGCGTGCCAATGTGGCCGATAGCAGCCAACCGAGCGGATCCTGCGGCACAAGTTCGTGAACAAGGACAAATTCTTTCTTCGCCTGATCATATTGATCCAAAGCGACATATACGCGCGCCATATCAAGATGGACTTCGCCTTTCAGCAAACCATCGAGCGTATCTTGCGCCAGCGCAGACCCAAAATATTTCAAGGCCGCAGCATGATCGCCGCTCGCCAGCGCCGCATTGCCGGCCTGTGACCAGAAAATTGCCGCGCGTTCGTCGCCCGCAGCTTGCGCTCTCTCTGCCGCCTGAACAAATTCCGGAATCGCCTTTGCCCAGTCCTGTAGTTCGGCATAAGCGAAGCCCAGACAATTGCGCGCCAGATATCCCCCGCCCTCAATTTGCCATTTGTTCGCAGCGAGCAAGCCATTGGCCGGATCGTCCGCCGCCTGATCAAGGCATTGATCAAACCGGATATCACTCGGCGTTTTTGGCTGGGGTGAAGGGGATTTGACCGATGCCTCGGGCCTGGCCTCCGATGGCCGGAGCACGGGATCGATCGGAGAACCATAAGGGGTCGCCGATTGTATCAACAGGGGAAGGAGTAGCGACGAAATCATGGATGAAATGTCCGTTTCAGGCTGGAGTCAATGAGGCCAGAGATCATCCCAGTCGCGAAACCACATCAATCAGCAATGCAATATCCTGATCCCGCGACAGGCGGTGATCACCGTCCTTTATCAGATGGACCTGCACATCATCTGAACGGATTTTCCTGGCGGTCTCGAGACTATATTCCCAAGGCACATCACTGTCCTTTTGCCCGTGCAGCAAACGCACCGCCCCATCAAAGGCAATTTCCTTGTGCAGCAGGCGGCTGGTTTCACCCGACTGCCAGAATATCTGGGTGGTGACATAGGGATCGTCAGAATATTCGCTTGTTTCCTCCAGCTTGCCGTCGCGCAAGATGGTCATTTTCTGTTCCTGGGTGAAGCCCCAGTCGGTAAAGTCCGGCGCCGCAGCAATGCCCACCAGATTTTTTATCCGCATCGGCCGCGACAGCGCGACCAGCAGCATCAGCCAGCCGCCCATCGACGAACCGATCAGGGTGATCGACCCCGAAGTCACCTTGTCGATCAGGAACAGCACATCCTCGCGCCAGTCGATCAGGCCTTGCTGCTCAAATTCTCCGCCACTGGCCCCGCACCCGGCATAGTCGAGCCGGAGCATGGCCCGGCCCTGCTGCTTCGCCCATGCGTCGAGCGCCAGTGCCTTGCTGCCTTCCATGTCCGACATATAACCGGGCAGGAACACCAATGTTGTGCCTTTCACACCCGGCTTGGGCGGCGTGTAGCAATAGGCCAGCGTCGCGTCGCCGGGCCGATCAAGATAAAGAATATCATCTTCCATAAATTTATCCGTCTGCGTGTCCCCGCGAAGGCGAGGATCCATCTCCTGCCCTATAACCAAAAAAAGCTGGGTGAGAAGGTGCAGTGGCTGGAAGTCTGCTTGCCAACGACCAATGCTCCCGAGTTCGATAGCAAGAGATCGACGCCTGCATGCGCAGCCGCACTAAGTAGCGGCAAAATAGACAATCGCCAGACAGAGGAAGGCGATGATCAGCATGCCGATATTGGATAGCAGCGGCGGCTTCGGTCGGGGGAGCAGCGCGGACAGTTCGGCGGGAATTTCACCCTTGATCCCGAGCCGCCAAACAGACCGGGCCTTGATGCCGTCCTCCAGACCGAAGACATGGGAACCGCCTTCCTTGCCGCGGTACACCAGATCTCCGAAGAAAAACGTTTCGCTGCGCCATTGCGTTTCATAGAGCGCAAAGGTCTTGCCAATCACTTCCAGCCGCACCCGGCGTTTGAGGGCGCTCTTGCTATCGATGAGCCAGACATGTGCAGGATCAGACATAGGCTGAGCTTAAGACAACATGCGCTTCAGCGCATCACATATTTTGCGGTCCATCAGTCGCGCAGGAATATCTCCTCGATCGCCATGTCAAACAGGTCTGCAATCCGGAACGCCAGCGGCAGGGACGGGTCGTATTTTCCGGTTTCAATCGCATTGACGCTTTGTCGGGAAACCTTCAGCCGTTCGGCGAGGTCAGCCTGCGACCAGTCACGCTCGGCGCGGAGGACTTTGAGCCGGTTTTTCATCCCCGCCTCCACTGGAACAGGGCGGCCACGCCAAGACCGAGACACCAGAGGACAAAGGCATAATAAGCCGGCACATGCGGCACGAGATCATATTGTTCCAGAAAGCCGTAAACCGTGACGATCACCATCATGAACCCGGTTGCCATCAGAAATTTCCGCGTTTCGCGCATCCTGACATATTCGTCCTCTTCTTCCAGCAAATAGCGCCCTATTGCCCAGATGAACCCGACCGCTCCGGCCGCTGGCACAAGGGCTGCCGCGACCGCGACGACCCCGCTCAAGGCGTAGTGATCAAACAGGAATTCAGCCAGAAACACACCGCCGATATAGACGATGGTGACGAACATCATCCTTTTCATATAGCGCGACGAGGCCTTCGTGCCGGCCGCATTGGCTTCCATCAATCGCATCATCGACCAGCCGGCAGCGCACAACAGAGCCACATTGAATATGGCGATCCAGCCCCGCAGCCAAAGCGCCGGGTCCTGCGTAAGGACAAATGCGATCGAAAGCGTGAGAGACAATATCGAGGCTGCGCCAAATCGTTTCAGGTGCCCGCCCCAGACGGCGGTTTGCCTGTCCCGTTCCTTTCCTTGCGCCATCATTGCCTCCATCCGCTAGAGACGAAAAGGATACAGAACCGCCCCGTGGCCCGGCCGTTCACATCGCCCCCAGAAACAGGATGGCGAGCGCCGCCCACATGGCGATATTTTCATTGGGCGTCATGGCCCGGCCCCAACAGCGTTTCAATTTCATGGTCATTCTCCATCAAGCTACATAGACATTATGTCATGCTACCTTTACTTACATTATCGATTCGAGTGCTTATGTCAAGGGTCCATGACATTATGCATATGTTGCTTTCCTCCATTATCCCGCGCAATCGCTGATTTGGTTGACTTGAAACCCCAAAAGACTAAGTCAAAGCCAACCTGATGTCGGCTGGTTTTTTAGCCTTCCCTGGCCCTAACTTTGACAAATTTTGAGATGACCATAGCCCATGACCGAGATGATCAAAATCACCCTTCCCGACGGTAGCACGCGTGAAGTGGCATCGGGCACTACCCCCGCACAGATTGCCGCGGACATCGGGCCCGGCCTTGCCAAAGCCGCTTTGGCCGCGAAGATTGACGGCGAGCTGCGCGATATCATGCGCCCGCTGGTGGCAGATACCGAGCTGGCCTTGGTCACATCGCGCGACGAAGAAGATGCGCTGGAACTGGCGCGCCATGACTATGCCCATGTGCTGGCCGAAGCGGTGCAGAAACTCTTCCCCGGTACGCAAATCACCTTTGGTCCGTCGACCGACGACGGCTTCTACTATGACTTCGCCCCTGCCGGCGATCCGTTCACCGACGAAGACCTGCCCAGAATCGAAGAGGAAATGCAGCGGATCATCGCTGCCGACAAGCCGCTGCGCCGGGAAGTGTGGGAACGCGATGCCCTGATCGCCCGCTGGCAGAAGGATGGCGAGACGTTCAAGGCCGAATGGGCCGCCGAGCTTCCCGAAGGCGACGAGATCACGGTTTACTGGTCCGGTGATGACTGGATGGACATGTGCCGCGGGCCGCATCTGGCCTCGACCGGCAAGCTCGACCCGAAAGCGTTCAAGCTGATGCGGGTATCCGGCGCTTACTGGCGCGGCGATCAGCGCAACCCGCAGTTGTCGCGGATCTACGGCACCGGCTGGCTCAACAAGAAGCAGCTCAATGCGCATCTGCTGCGACTGGAAGAAGCGGGCAAGCGCGACCACCGCAAGCTCGGCGCGGAAATGGACCTGTTCCACTTTCAGCATGAAGCGCAAGGCTCCGCCTTCTGGCATCCCAAGGGCTATTTCATCTGGCGCGAACTGGAAAGCTATATGCGCCGCCAGCTCGACAATGCCGGATATGACGAGATCAAGACCCCGCAGCTGATGGACGTCAACCAGTGGGAGAAATCAGGTCATTGGGGCAAATATTCGGAAAATATGTTTGCGGTCCCGGATGAGGTTCCCGATGCCGAAGGCGAGGGCCCGGTGATTACCGGCACCGCCGGCATGATGGCCATGAAGCCAATGAACTGCCCGGCCCATGTGCTGGTGTTCAAACAGGGCATCAAAAGCTATCGCGACCTGCCGATCCGCATGGCGGAATTTGGCTGCTGTCATCGCAACGAACCCCATGGCGCCTTGCACGGACTGCTGCGCGTGCGGCAATTTACCCAGGACGATGCGCATATATTCTGCCGCGAAGACCAGTTGATCGACGAGATTGTCGACTTTTGTGACTTGCTGGATGCAATATACCGCGACCTTGGTTTCGCCGATTATCAGATCAAGCTGGCGCTTCGTCCCGACGAGCGCTTTGGGTCGGACGAAGAGTGGGACAGGTCCGAGCAAATCCTGCGCGAGGCGGTTGCGAAAGCCGGCCGCGCAACCGAAGATTATGGTTGGGAAGAATTGCCCGGCGAGGGGGCTTTCTATGCGCCCAAGCTGGAATTCCACCTCACCGACGCGATTGGCCGCACCTGGCAGGTCGGCACCATACAGGCAGACACGGTGTTGCCGGAACGGCTGGACGCCAGCTATATCGGCGAAGATGGCAGCCGCCACCGCCCGGTCATGCTGCACCGTGCGATTCTGGGGACGTTTGAGCGGTTTATCGGCATATTGATCGAACATTATGCCGGCAAGCTGCCGCTCTGGCTGGCGCCAACCCAGGCCGTCGTCGCCACGATCGTGACCGATGCCAATCCTTATGCCGAGCAGGTGGTTGCAAAACTGAAAGCCGCCGGAATTCGGGTCGAGGCTGATCTGCGCAACGAGAAGATCAACTATAAGGTTCGCGAGCATTCGGTTGGGAAAGTGCCCAATATACTGGTGGTTGGCATGCGCGAAGCCGAGGAAGGCAAGGTTGCGCTGCGCCGCCTTGGCCAGAAGGAACAGGAATTTCTGACGCTCGACGAAGTTGTGGACATGTTGAAGAACGAAGCGCTGCCGCCTGACTTGAAATCCGTCGCGCAATGACAATATATGCGTCGACGCTGTTGCATTGAAACCACTGCTTATGTGGCTAATACCGCTTTCACCATCAAGAAGGCTTTATTCCCATAAGCTTTGCGTCTAATGAGCCAGCATAAACAACCACTCAGGAGTATTTAACATAGCTGCACCCCCTCGCCGCCCCACGCCGCCCGTCAAAGGCGGCCCGCGCTTCAACGATCTGATCAATTCCGACACCGTAAGGGTCATCGACGACAAGGGCGAAAACCTTGGCGTGATGAACACCAGGGAAGCGATCGAGCGGGCAGCAGAAGTAGGACTCGACCTTGTCGAAGTCTCTCCCAACGCGCAGCCACCGGTTGCAAAATATCTCGACGTCGGCAAATTCAAATATGAAGCCCAGAAAAAGGCCAATGCTGCGCGCAAAACGCAGAAGGTGCAGGACGTCAAGGAAATCAAGATGCGTCCGAACATCGACGATCATGATTATGACGTGAAAATGCGCAACGTGAACAAGTTCATCGACAATGGCGACAAGGTGAAGGTTACCCTACGCTTCCGTGGCCGGGAAATGTCGCATCAGCAGCTTGGCATGGCATTGCTCGTACGTGTGCAGAACGACATGAAGGAAACCGCCAAGGTAGAAGCCTATCCGAAGCTGGAAGGCCGTCAGATGTTGATGGTACTCAGCCCGAAATAGATTCTTGGCCTAGCGGGCGTCGATTCGCGCGATCCACAGAAATGCCAAACCAGTCACCAGCGCGGTGATTGCGATCAGGATTTCAAACTCGTGGTTTACCATTTTTGCCTCTGCTGTTGCTCAGATACATAACAGGGCAAAGCTAACAGTCGGTTAAATGGCTGCCTGCCTCAAGAGACGGGCTTTGCCCGATATTGGGCCGGAAAATGCCGCTTCAGATTGGCCAGCTTGGGTTTGTCCCAACGGACAATATAGCCCTGGCGTGGGTTTTTCTGCATGAAATCCTGATGATAGGTCTCGGCGGGATGAAAGGCTTTATAAGCTTCTACTCTGGTCACGATCGGACGCGTCCAGTAGCGCCCCTTTTCAAGCTGCGCGATATAGGCGCGGGCCGCTTTCGCCTGACCGGCATTCATCGGCACCAGCGCGCTGCGATAATGTTTGCCACGATCGGGGCCCTGGGCGTTGAGCATCGTCGGGTCGGCCACGACCGAAAAGAAAATCTGCATCAGCTTGTCATAGCTGATCTGCTGCGGATCATAGACCACGCGCACCGCCTCTGCATGATCGGTGAGACCGGCACTGACCAGCTTGTATGAGGCGCTGCGTTTCGTGCCGCCATGATAGCCGGATGATACGCTGATCACACCCTTTGTATGCTCGAACACACCCTCGACACCCCAGAAGCAACCGCCGGCAAAAATCGCGACGGCGCGCTTTCCGGTCTCGGTAGCGCGGACGCGCGGCATCGGGATGATCGTCGCTTTCTCCGCCGCATGGGCTTCACCGACAAAGGAAGTGCCCGATGCTTGATCCGCAGGCAGGGTCGACTGGACACCCGCCCAGACTGCGCCAAAGGCGGCAAAAGCAAAACCAAATGCTATCGTTCTGGAAAGGACCGGGCTCATTTTGATCTAGCTCAGCAACTGGCCGGCCGCGCTGACGGTGGACGACAGATCCTTGCCGAGGTCGGTGCGCTGCTCTGCCGGCTGCATCAAAAACAGCACCAATGCACCGGCGATGAAGCCGCCGCCGAGGCTGTAGGTCAAATCGGATTTGAAAAATTTCATCATGGTCGGTTCCTTGGGGGTCGTTATCTATTCGAGCCATCCCGCCTGCTGGTTACAGTCTTTAATATAGTTATCCTGTCGCCGCTGTGAACCTGATCACAAGGAGGTATTCAGTTTGCCGTCGACAAGATTTTCTATCGGAGGTTGTTTTTGAACCTCAAACGCCGGGCGCACATGCTTTGTCTCGCGGCAGTTCGCTGCGCGAACGCCTCCGACGGGGCGGGCTATAGCCCGACGCGCGATCGCGCTTGCCTCGCTATGCTCGGTTCGACGTTCCCAATCTTGGTTGGTTTCTAACCGAGGCGCAGCCGAGGCAAGGCCGACCGGCCGCCGCGCCTTATGGCGCGAAAGCCAAGGGCGCGGATGCGCCCGCCCGGCGTTTGAGGTCTAAGTTAACGCAACGCAGGCCCGCTGGATTCGGGTGCAAGCCTCGGTCAATATCTCTTCCGAGGTCGCGTAGCTGATCCGAAATGCAGGTGAGAGGCCAAAGGCCGCACCGTGCACCGCAGCAACCTGCGCTTCATCGAGAAAATAGGTGATCAGATCTTCGTCGGTTTTGATCACCTGCCCCTTGGGCGTGGTCTTGCCGATCAGGCCGCTGGCATCGGGATAGACATAAAAGGCCCCGTCCGGGGTCGGACATTCGAGCCCCGGCGTGTCATTGAGCATCGACACCACCAGATCACGGCGGCGTTCAAAGGCGGCGTTGCGCTCGATCAGAAAATCCTGCGGCCCATTGAGTGCAGCCACCGCGGCGGCCTGTGAAATCGAGCAGGCGTTTGTGGTCGATTGCGATTGCAATTTGCGCATCGCGCTGATCAGCCAGACCGGACCGCCAGCGAAACCGATACGCCAGCCGGTCATCGAGAAAGCCTTGGAACAGCCGTTGACCGTCAGCGTGCGATCATAAAGCTCCGGGCAGACTTCGGCGATGGTCGAAAAGGGAAAATCAGCATACCAGATATGTTCGTACATATCGTCGGTCATCACCATCATATCCTGATGCGGCAGGATGACTGCGGCCAATGCCTTCAGCTCGGCCGCACTATAGGCCGCGCCGGTCGGGTTGGAGGGCGAATTGAGGATCAGCCATTTGGTTTTTGGCGTGATCGCCGCTGCCAGCTGTTCCGGGGTGATCTTGTAACCCTGGTCCGCGCCAGCCTCGACAATCACCGGGGTGCCGCCGGTAAAATTGACGATGTCGGGATAGCTGACCCAATAAGGCGCCGGGATGATCACTTCATCGCCCTCGTCCAGCGTCGCCACCAGCGCGTTGAACAAAGTATGTTTGCCGCCGCTGTTCACGGTGATCTGGTTGGTCGCATAAGTCAGATTATTGTCGCGCAGGAATTTGCCCGCAATCGCCTCTTTCAACGCCATCGTGCCGTCGACGACGGTATATTTCGTCTCACCGTCGCGGATCGCTTTGATCGCCGCTTCCTTGATAAAATCCGGCGTGTCAAAATCCGGTTCGCCAGCGGACAGGCCGATAACATCAACGCCCTTCGCTTTCAGTTCGGATACACGGCCGGTCATGGCCATGGTGGCAGAGGGTTGGATGCGTCCGAGAGCTTTGGAGATTTTTGTCATGGGAGGTCCTGTCGCAAGGAATTAGCCTGACTGCCTAATATCATTGGTGCTGCACTGCAACAGGGAGAATGGCGGGAAGTGGATTTTTCCTGGAGGCAGCGGCGCGACCATCGATCGCGATTCCTGCCGCCCGGCAATCTTGACAAACTTTACACTGTTATAAGTTGGAACCCTCCCGCTGCTCCAAACGGTCCAAAATTCTTGTTTCCCGGGACGCAACGCGGGTCGACCAAGGCGTGGGTGATATCATGGCGATGGGATTTCAGGAAAGCGGATTTGGTCGGGGTTGGTTTGGCATGACTCGGATGCAGTCTCCATCATTCGCCCCCAACCATCAACCATGGCCAGTCGATCAATGACAACCCGAAAAATCCAATAACATTGTCAAAAATGACCAACCGCCTTTGGGAATCACGATACTTGTCGCTGCAAATCTATCTGAAACTATAGAGCGGTACGAAGGAGCAATCCTAGTTTAAGAATCTGTGCAATATATCACCGAGTGATCCTTCGGTACCATCGCTCGCGATAAACACGTTCAATGCCATTTCTACTTCGATCAAATTTGCCTGCCGCTCACCGATATCGACCATATCTTCATCAACACGGCCATCAATCAGATCAAAACCAAAATTCAGCCCGATATCCTCGACCAGGTCCCCCACGGCGTCACGGGGAATCACAGAAGATTCGCCATACAGTTCATAAAGCGACTGGAAAGCACTCCTTATTACATCGGTTAATTCATGGATGACAAACAATTTGTAATTTGGTTCAGCGCGAACCATTTCAGAAGAGTGAAAAACCAATCTGAATACTTCCTTTTCGACTGCGGATATGGCTACCAAATCAGAACCGTCTCCCGCTGCCAGCAAATCTTGACCCAAACTCTTGATGCCATCGGAAGCCAGTCCGATTATCTGATTGGTAGGCCCTTCACCCGAAAAAAGGTTTTTACGGTTCAGATAGGCTTTGTCGTAGATCGCCCTGACAATCGTTTCCAGATTGCTATCTTCATTTACCTCTATCCCGATTTGTGAAGCTATTGCGCCGAATGCGACTGTCTTTGCCTGCATAGACTTATTGGCGAGAGCCTTGTCCTGTGCTTGCAAAGCTCGTTTCAACGTCGCATTTCGGACAACATGGCGTATATTATCACCCAACTGAACGCCGAGCAGCGCCGCATATTCTTCTGGCCATTTGGGCCTAGACATTCCTTCGACGGTAAATTTCTTCAGCACCGGCGTTGTTTTCTCGCCCTTCGTTTTTCTGACTTGTGTCGAAACCCAATCAATGAACTTTTGAACAAAAATATCTGGGGATTCTGACTCAGTATCAAAATCCCTCACGAAGGTAACAAGCTGCGACTTGAGACCATATAGCTTGTAGCCCGCTTCAGACAATTGCGGCGCTACAACGTCCAGGAAAAGCGAATTCATCTTCTTCGAACCATGCGTATAAGTCTCTTCGCCAATTGTCGCGACGCGCTGGGCAAGAGGTGCATTTCCTGTCGGCGATTGTGTTGAATACGAATTGGCGCGCTGTGTAATTCCGCCAGCCTGCAGTGGTGCCGCCAACGCCCGCGCGCCCATCACATCGGCTTCCCGCTCCAGCCCCGCATCATCGTTAATCTGCACCCCGCCCTTCAGCTGCATCGTCGGTTTCACCCGGCCCTGCGCTTGCTGCACGACATGCCAGGCTTCGTGTGGCAGATGCTGATCCTGACCGGGGGCCAGATGGATGTCGGAGCCCTGCGCAAAGGCATGGGCGTTGAGCTGGGCGGGCCTGGACGAATTGCGGTGCACCTGGACATGATCCATCGACAGGCCGGAGAGCGATTCAATGCCGGATTTCAGATTGGCTGGCAGGCCGGTCTTGTTGGCCGGCGCCGGAGCGGCGCTTTTTGCCTGCACCAGCTCTTCTTCCTCCAGATTCTGGCGCTGGATACTATCCGAAACGGATTGCAGCCGCTGGACTGCGGGGGAACCATTGATCAACTGGCCAAGTCCGCGCAGCCGGTCACCGCCGGGGGAATGGTCGGTCATCGTCGCGGATTTGGATCGAAGCGCAGCGGACGCGGGTTGCGTCTGGCGTCCTTCGGTCTGGCTGGCATGTTCCATCAGCAACCTCCATGTCTGTCGATGACAGGACTCGGGCGATCATGCCGCATGATTATGCCAATTTAGGCCGCTTTTATCAATCACCGGCTATGGCGATCGAACGGCCGGACCCGGATAGGCCCGCGCACCGATTCGCCTAGCTGCGTTTTTTCACAAATTCCGCGCGCAGCACGAGGCCCTTGATGCCCTCGTGCCGGCAATCAATCTCCTGCGCGTCGCCGGTCAGCCGGATCGACTTGATCAGGGTGCCGCGTTTCAGTGTCTGGCCCGCGCCCTTGACCTTGAGATCCTTGATCAGGGTGACGGCATCACCATCGGCCAATATATTGCCGACCGCATCCACCACTTCCGGTCCGGCCGATTGAGCCTCCGCATCTGCCGGGCTCAGCCATTCGCCAGTCTCTTCGTCATAGACATAATCGCCGTCAACCATTGTATGTTCCTTATTTACCGAGGCAAAATCGATTAGGTCGCGTATGTGAAATCAATTTTGTCCTGACGGAAATTAAATGTTGCACTGTTCCCTTTTGTGTCCTCACACGAAAGTTGATCAGGATATTCTTTGCATAGAAAAACAGCCTTCGAACCCTCAATAATTTCCGACAGGCATTCAGGCGTGCCAGAAAGTTGGAACCTGTAGACCTCGTCAAAACGGAAACCGGACACATCTTCATCTCTCGTAACGTTAACTGCAGAAACATTGTCGCAAAGCTCGAATGTGAGCAAAGTTTCCAGCAATTCGCGATCGGTTGGAGGTTGCCCACAACCTGTCAGCAATAAGGTCGGCGCGGCCAACAAGAGAAAGGTGTGTCTACCCAGATCTTTGACCATAATTACCCTAAAGCGACTCCAGCGCCTGGCGCATATCGGCGATGATATCGTCGATATGCTCGATGCCGACCGACACCCGCACCACGTCCGGACCGGCGCCGGCAGCGACCAGTTCCTCGCCGGACAGCTGGCTGTGGGTGGTCGAGGCGGGGTGGATGATCAGCGATCTTGTGTCACCGATATTGGCGAGATGGCTGAACAGCTTGACCGCTTCGACCAATTTGCTCCCGGCTGCAAATCCGCCCTTCAGGCCGAAGGTGAACACCGCGCCACCCTTGCCGCCGAGATATTTCTGCGCCAGCGCGTGATATTTGCTGTCGGGCAATCCGGCATAGGAAACCCAGCTGACCTCGTCGCGGCCCTGCAGCCACTCAGCCAGCGCCAGCGCATTGTCGCAATGACGCTCCATCCGCAGCGCCAGCGTTTCCATGCCGGTCAATATCTGGAAGGCGTTGAACGGTGCCAGCGCCGGTCCGAGATCGCGCAGCGACAGGGCGCGTGCCGCCAGGATGAAGGCCAGTTCGCCAAAGGCGTCGGTAAATATCTTGCCATGATAGGACGGGTTGGGCTGGTTGAGGAAGGCGTATTTCGGGCTCTTGGTCCAGTCGAACTTGCCGCTGTCGATGATCAGCCCGGCAAGGCTGTTGCCATGGCCGCCGAGAAATTTGGTGCCGCTTTCAACGACGATATCCGCGCCATGTTCGATCGGACGGCACAGCATCGGCGAGGCCATGGTATTGTCGACGACCAGCGGGATGCCCGCCGCATGGGCGATGTCGGCGATCGCCGCGATATCCTGCACGACGCCGCCGGGATTGGCGAGACTTTCGATAAACACGCAGCGCGTGTCATCGATGATCGCGCCCCTGACCTCGTCCAGATTGTCGGCGTCGACAAAGGTGACGTTCCAGCCGAATTTCTTGACCGAATGGGCGAGCTGGTTGAGCGAGCCGCCGTAGAGCTTCTTCGCCGCAACAATATGCGCGCCGGGGTCCATCAGCACATGAAAGACGATCAATTGCGCCGCATGACCCGAAGCCACTGCCAGCGCCGCCACGCCGCCCTCCATCGCCGCAATCTTGCCTTCCAGCGCGCCATTGGTCGGGTTCATGATGCGGGTGTAGATATTGCCGAACGCATCAAGATTGAACAGATCGGCGGCATGATCGACATCATCGAAAACATAGGAGGCGGTCTGGTAAATCGGCGTGATCCGCGCGTTGGTCGTCGGATCGGGTGCGGTGCCGGCGTGCACGGCCATTGTTTCAAGCTGGGGGGTCTCGAGATGATCGGTCATTGAAGCGCTCCGTTTGTGATTTTTGCCGGGACTATGGGATCACCGGCTTTTTTACCAGAAGCTTCGGGTGGTTGCCGAGAAAATATTGTCGCGGGTCACCCAGCCTGAAGCGGAGAAAACTTTGCCGGCAGATGTGACTATCGGGGGATTGGAGGCAAAATCCGGCCTGAACCGTGACCGGCAGATTACGGCTTTTGATACATCTATCATCAGACGGGGATCCTGCGTAATATGAGGCCTATATGTTGATCAAAAACAGTCGACAAGAACCGCACCACCCGATCCGGAGAACAACCATGAACTTTCGTAAATCCGCGCTGTTTCTCGCCCTCGCCGCCTGTTCCCTCGCGCCGGTTGCGGCGCCGACGGCGATCGCGGCGCTCAAAAGCGGGGTGAAGGCGATGGACTTTACCACCCAGGCGGTGCTCGGCGGCGAGCCGTTCACCTTCAACCTGAAAAACGCCCTCAAAAAAGGCCCGGTGGTGCTCTATTTCTACCCCAAGGCGTTCACCTCGGGCTGCACGATCGAGGCGAACCAGTTTGCCGAAGCCACCGAAGAATTTAACGCGATGGGCGCCACCGTCATCGGCATCAGCGCCGACACTATCGACACCCTGAAGAAATTCTCGGTCGAGGAATGCCGCAGCAAATTTGCGGTCGCCGTCGGCAGCAAGAAGGTGATCAAGGCCTATGACGCCAACCTACCGGTGCTCGGCGGCTCCAACCGCACCACCTATATCATCGCGCCGGATGGCAAGATCATCTGGAGCCATAGCTCACTCAACGTGAAGGGCCATGTGCCGGGCGCGCTGGCCGGGGTGAAGGCGTGGCAAGCGGCGATGGCGGGGAAATAGGCGCGCGGGCAAACCACTGGTTCAGCGGCCTTCGCATTGACCACAGTGCCGGCGGAATCCCGTCACCCTGTCCGGAAAACCGCCATTTTATCTGATGGAAAGATTGCCGTCACAAGAAGCTCTCACCGACAGGATCAAGGCAAGCGCCCAAATCGCCATCATGCCGTGATAATAATGCCATGCATGGTCGGGCATATCCGGGAACAGCGCCTCGGCGGCAAAGGCGGCGACAAGGCCTAAAGAAGCGACCAGCATCCCTGTTGCCGGTGCCGTGCGGCCCTGGCTGAACAGGCTGATGACGCTGGCCAGTTGGCCAACCAGCAGAGCCAGGCCCGCGATCAGGATGACCGACGGGGTCTGACCGAGCAACAGCGCGGCGACAAAGATCAGCGGCGGGAGCAGATATTGAACCGCAACCGGCAACGGCATGGGCAGCGGCAAAGCGCGGTGCAAGCGCCATAGTCCCGACAAGATCCACAGCGAACCAACAACACCGGCCATATTGCTGAGCCAGAGATGCGGCGGTTTGAACAGGTCATGCTCTGCGGTGAGGAAACGCAGCGCGCCGGTTAATGCCGCCAGCGCGATCGTCAATAATCCGGCAGCAATCAGGCTCCGCGGGGATCGGAGATCTGCTGCCTTGCCGGTCCAGAATATCAATAATACCGCTCCGCCAAACGCAACAAGACCCAGCAGGCCGTCACTGATCGCATAATGAATCATGACCGGCCGGTCGCGGCCTTGTCCCGATATTCCTGTTGCAATTGCCGGGTGGTTTCCCCCCTGCCGTCCGGTGCCCATCCCGGCGGCATGATGCATAGCTTGATCTTGTTGACCAGGCCTTTGGTGGCCAAGATATCCTTTGCCAGCCCCACCCAGCCATGGATGCTGACCCACAAAGGATTATAGCTGTTCACCGGCTCCGGAATGCCAAATTGCGGCTTTTCGACTTCCGGTTCAAACGTGCCGAACAGCCGGTCCCAGAAAATGAAGGTGCCACCATAATTTTTGTCGCGATATTGGACATTTTTGGCATGATGGACGCGGTGGTGCGACGGGGTCGAGAAGATCCATTCGAACCAGCGGGGAAGCTTGTTGATCTTCTCCGTATGGACCCAGAACATGTAGATCAGATTGATCTCGATCGCGATCAGCACGGCGAGCGGATGCAGGCCGAGCAGCACCGCCGGCGCATAGAAGAGCGCCTCCAGAAACGGTTCGGCAAAGGATTGGCGCAGCGACGTCCCGCCCAGATTGAACTTCTCGCTGCTGTGATGAACTATATGCGCCGCCCAGGCGAAGCGCACTTCGTGGATCATCCGGTGCAGCCAGTAGAAGAGAAAGTCGGTGGCCACATAAGCGAGCAGGATCGCCAGCCAGCCCAGTTCGATTTCGGCAAAACGATATTCCCACGCGATATAGAGCAGGAACAAAGTCGTGCCCTTCATCAGGAATTTTGTGCCGAGATAAAAGCTCGCCGTGGTGACGCTGCACAATGTGTCTTTCCATTGATAGCTGCCGGTCTGGTTTTTCAGGCTGAGCGCCAGTTCGATCAGGATCAGCGGCAGATAAATCGCCAGAGCAATATAGGGAATTTGCTCGTTCAGATCATGCCACATTCATCGTCCCCCCAGAAGATTGTTCGGTGTTCTTAACATCTTTTTGGCTGTTGGCGACAGTGGGCTTGTTCGGATGACCGGGAGCTTGTGTTGGTGGCGTGGAATTAACCTGCCGTCAGCGGGAGCGCGATTTTGAGTGAGCCATTGGGACACTGTTGCGTGATGGCACTGCCACCGCAATTCGGTTGCGGAACCAGCCATACCGTGTTAGCATTATAATACAGCAATACAGATTGGCCAAATTGAAATGGGAATTTGCGATGAATGTGTTTCGTACCGCCATGATCGGATGTTCACTGAGTTTAATGGTGGCAAGTGGCTCGGCAGCCTTGGCTAAAGCCCAGCCGGCATCCAGCGCGGAGACAAATAAAGCGGCCGAGCAGCCGATCAACCTGACAGAAATTCCCGGCGCGATTTCGCGGTTGATGCGGCAATATCATTTCGACCCGTCGGTTCAGTCGAATCCCGAATATCTGGCCATCGAACAGAAGGTGGCGAATATTGCAGATTCCGTTTCCACCCGAGCTGAATTTGTAACCGAATTCAACAAGGCGTGGCGCGACGGCCCTTTTTCTCACGTTCGCCTGTCGGTTGCCAAGATGAATGCGGCGGATACGGCAAGCTATTTCGACACAATTCGTATCGGCGGCGGCGGGGCCCTATTGGACTGGCGAGACGATATCGCGATCCTGACGGTCAAGACGATGATGGGTCTGGACACGATCGAGGAAATCGACGCCGCCTTTCTGGACATCGCGAAACGGCCAACACGCGCCCTGATCATTGATCTGCGCGAGAATGAAGGCGGCGCATTTGCCGTAAAACCGCTGGTTGGCCATGTGATCAGCACGCCCGTGCTGGGCGGCGTCTTTGTGTCGCGAAAATGGTCCAGCGAGCATGACCGCTATCCCACCGAACAGGAAGTTGCGGCGGTGGAACCCTGGCAGGGATGGTCGGTCAAGGCTTTCTGGCATGATCTGCAATCCGATCCGATGATCAATATGCAGATCGAGCCATCGAAACCCGGTTTCGACGGTCCGGTCTATGTGCTGACAAGCTCCAGGACCGCCAGCGCCGCCGAACTGGCCGCCGATGCCTTTGCGGCATCCGGCAGAGCGATCATTGTCGGCGAAAAAACGGCGGGTGAAATGTTGTCGCAAACCATGTTCGATCTCCCCGGCGGCTTGCAACTGGCCCTCCCGGTTGGCGATTATTATGCTTTTCATTCCGGCAGAATAGAGGGGAGAGGCGTGCAACCGCACGTCAGCGTCAAGGCCAATGACGCGATGGACACGGCGCTCAAGCTCATCGGGAGTTGAAGTAGGAGCCAGCGAAAGGCGTTCCGGTGGAGGCCGGGGGCTAAACCGGGTTTTCGTCTGCAAAAGATGGTGGGTTCGAGCCCAGCCTGCGCTGGGGCGACTGGGTAGTTAGGCGGGGTTTCGATTTTATGATCTGTTGCGTCGATACTTAACATTATCATGGTGATGAAATTGCGCCAAAACGATATTGCGAATAAAACACGCTATTTTAGAAGTCGAGTATCCGCTACTTTTTTGGTGAATTCAAAAGTCCAGACAGGAGGCCTTCATTGGTTACAGCAGTTTCCGTTCCATTGTTTTCGTCCAGCTCTATGCGCGATAGTTCTATAATCTGGAGCGGAGAATCCAACTTTAAGCCATATGGCCAGATCACCACTCTAAGTTTTTCATCTGAAACCCGAACTGCCAAAACATGCCGAGAAGAATAGTCCAACAGTCCACCTTTTCCAAGATGAGATACAATTCCTTCGTAACAAAGCGGCTTCTTTGATAATGTCCCACTGAGAGTATTATCTCCGATACGCCAAACGCACTGGATATCGTTTGTTATCAATATTCCTAACTGTTTATCATCTGATACAAAGGCTCCAGACGTTTCGCCATGTTCGCAAGCTTTGAAATATTCTAGCGAAGCAAAAATCAGAGCTTTGTAACGTTTGTCTTGATCAGCGGCAAATCTCTCATATTTTAGTTTAGCCGCATCAAGCTCTACTCTTGCTTTCGAAACTCGAGCTTGAGCTTCAAGCATCGTCTGATGACCGGTCGTCCCAGAATCCTGCTCGGGCGCTTCAGCCAACAATTTTTCCGCTCGATCCACATAGCCATCTGATGCCAAATTGCGAGCCAAATTAGCATATGCAACAGCACTCTTAGATGACAGTGATGATTCGAAATAATGAATTTCTAACGGCTTATTGTCGTCAACTATTACCCCCATGTTGTTCGCAGCATGTGGCCAAGAACCATCACGCAGCAACAATTCGCGATATCGTTCAAACGAAATAATTTTAAACGGCCCTTGAGCACCATAAAGGTACGCGAGATCGAACAAGTCATTGTTCGATAGATCAAGATTGTTAGCTACTTCAGACAAAATGGCCTTAGAAAATACATCCTCTTTTTTCCCGACAACCGCAAGTTTTCGGAAAAGCGCTGCGGACACCTTGTCTGTCAGACCGGCACAATATTGCTCACGCACAAATTTCATCGCTCGCTCAAATCCAAACAATTCATAATAAAGGGAAACACCCTCCGCCAAAACCCACTGATGGTTTTCGGAGCTTTGCCGGCTTATCGCCTGTTGAAGAACCTTTTCAGCACTGTCAGAATCGTGAAGTCGAATGTATCGTCGAACTAAAAAAATTAGAGGCCAAACCCATTGAGGGTTAGACTGGGCAAGATTTGTAAATTCAGTCTCTTCATCAGCCAGCCCTAATTCCCGCCGTTTATCTACATAAAAGCTTTCCCAAAACTCGGGGTCATCATTGTATGCCTCGGAGGATTTTTTGAATTCTTCAAAAGAGGCTGAAAGTTTATTAACGTCATCTTCGATCATGAAAGGTCGAACCGATTCCGGCAGCAATTTGTCAGCCTGTGCTTCTTCGACCGTTTCAGAACTTAACTCTTTTACAGTATCCAACTTGGGGTCATCTGAACTCTGGCTAGTTCCCACTAACTCAGAATTTTCGCGATCTAATTCTTTTGGAGCATCACCACGCTCAAAATTGACCCAATCTTTTATGTTCAGTTTGAACAGACCCCCTTTTCCGGTCAAGCGCCAAACAATGGCAACTGCGGCCCCTGCAATAATGATAAAAGCAAGTGGCCATGCGATCGCGCTTATTAAATCAATTGTTGTTTTCATACGATTTTCTTAGCTTATCTGAGACCTTGATAAAAGAGCTGAGCCAATTTCTCTTGCCTGTTCACCCACTTCGAAAAAAATTAGGGAAATTCTCATTCAGATTTCCAATTCCGGCGATAGTTCCACTATTCTGCCACCACCTCGCCCCGCACCAACCCCCTCACACTATTCCCCACCAGAAACCCGCCCGCCAGATCCTCCGCGCGCAAGTCGGCCTCGACCGCCTGCCCGTTCTCCAGCAATTCCGCCCGCAGCACGCCCGGCAGCACACCGCGTTCCAGCCGCGGGGTCAGCAGCTTGCCGTCGCGCTCGACAAAGATATTCCAGATCGCGCCTTCGGTGACGAAACCATCGCCATCGACGAAGATCGGGTGCACGCCGTCGGCCAGGCCGCCCTCGCCTCTGGCAACCTCGTAGACCCGCCGGTCGCTGGTCTTGTGGTGTAGGCGGAAGTCCAGCGGCTCGGCCTGCATCGGTACCAGCTGGCATTGGATCGGGCCGTCTTGCACCCTGGGCATCGGCTTCAGCTCGATCGCCAGCGCGCCGGACTGGCCGAGGTGCAGCCGGACCATGGCGGGCGTTTCCTGGTGAAAAGTGATCGCCTGGATCGCGTTGCGGGTGGCGTGGCGGTCGAATTCAAATTGCAGGGCGGCGGCGCTGGCCTTCATCCGTTCGAGATGCGCTTCCAGCCGGGCGATGCCGCTGGCGGGATCAAAGGCCATGGTTTCGATCAGATCGACCTTGTGGCCTCCTTCCGCATTGGCATCCACTTTCGCAAATCTCCCCTTGGCGAGGCATTCCCGCCATTCGTCATCCCCGTCCGAGTCCGCCACTATGCCAGAGCCAAGACCAATGGAAAGCGTTTCTTTTCCGTCTTTTAGGAAGAAGGTGCGGATCGCGACGTTGAAGGCGGCGTCGCCATTGGCGTCAAACCGGCCGATCGAACCGCAATAGATGCCGCGCGGGCCGCTGCCGCCGGCGGCCAGTTCGAGCTCGTCGATAATCTCCATCGCCCGGATTTTCGGCGCGCCGGTGATCGAGCCGCAGGGAAAGATCTGGCGGATCACGTCGACCGCATCGAGGCCGTCCTGCAATAAAGCGGTGACCGTCGAGGTCATCGTGTGGATGGTCGGATAGGTTTCGACCGCGAACAGCTCCGGCACATGCACGCTGCCGCGCTGGGCCACCCGCGACAGGTCGTTGCGCAGCAGATCGACGATCATCAGATTTTCCGCCCGCTGTTTCGGATCGCCGAGCATTTGCGCCTGCACTCTGGCGTCCGCCTCCGGATCGGCAACCCGCGCCGCAGTGCCCTTCATCGGCCGGGCGGTGATCCGGCCGTCTTTCAGCGCGAAAAACAGTTCCGGCGAGAAAGACAGCATCCAGTTTTCGCCGTCAAACACCACGCCGCCATAGCCGGCCTGCGCGCGGCTCCGGATTGCGGCATAAAGCGCCAGAGGATGTCCGGAAAAGTCCATTTCTGCCCGAAAAGTGAGGTTTGCCTGATAAATATCGCCAGAAATGATATAATTTTGTACTTTTTTGAACGCCGCATCATAGGCGGTGCGCGACACCAGCGGCTTGAGCCGTCCCAGCCAGGCGCCGTTGCGGTCGGGCAGGCCCTCGATCACGGCATTCGGGCTTAATTCCTTGTAATCCTTGAATATTCCAAACCAGGCCAGCGGCGTCGGCATATCTGCTGGAATTTTACCCCGCAACCGCTCCTCCAGCCCGAGCCCCGCTTCATAAGCCAGATAGCCGGCAACATGCTTGCCTTCGGCACGCGCCCGCGACAGGGACTCGAAACATGCTTCCAATTCTTCCGATGTATCAGCCCGGATAACCGCCACCGGATCCCGGTAAAGCCGCGCTGGCGCGGCACCAGCGGCACGCGCATCATCGAGCAGGACAAAGGGACGGTCAGCAGAAAACATGGCCCCCTCTAATTGCTTTTGCCACGCTTCGTCCATAAACATCGCACAACAGAATGACGGGATGAGTTTATGAAGCGCAAATGGTTGGCCGGCATGCTGGTGGCTGCAACGGTGATCGCATGGCCCGGGCCGGCGCTGGCGGAGGATGTTGCGCCCAAGCCGGCGGCGCTGGTCGCCGATCAAATCCCGGCGGTGCCGCTGGACATGGTCGAACGAACCCGGCCCTATATGGAATATCGCACCGCCAGTTTTGTCGACTGGGACCCGAAGAGCAGGGCGATGCTGGTGTCGACGCGCTTTGCCGATACCAGCCAGCTGCACCGCGTCGCGACCCCGATGGGACAGCGCGAGCAGCTGACCTTTGCCGGCGAACCGGTTTACTCGGGCGATTATGCGCCCGACGGATCGGCATTATTGTTCGAGAAAGACAGCGGCGGCGACGAGGTCAACCAGATCTACGCGCTGGCGAGCGGCCGTCCGAAGCTGCTGACCGACGGCAGCAGCCGCAACAGTCTGGGCCCCTGGTCGAGCAGCGGCCAGATGCTCGCCTTTGGTTCGAACAAGCGCACCGGCCTGTATAATGACATTTATCTGATGAACCCGGCCCGTCCGGAGAGTGCCCGGATGCTGATCGCTTCCACCGGGGGCGGCTGGTTTCCGATCGACTTTTCACCGGATGACCAGCTGTTGCTGGTGTTCAACTATGTCTCGGTCTCCGACAATCAACTCTATATCATCGACATTGCGCAGGGCACGTCGCGCAAGCTGACCGACAGCAGCAAGCCGGTCGGCTATGACGGTCTGAAATTCGCGCCCGATGGCCGGCTCTGGGCGGCATCGGATGATGGCAGTGATGTGAAACGGCTCGGTATTGTCAATCTGGAGACATCCTTGTTCGAGCCGGTGGTCGACGAGAAAATCTGGGATATCACCGATTTCGATATCAGCCAGGATGGCCGCTGGATCGCCTTCGAGGTCAATCATGCCGGCCGTTCCGTGCTCAAATTCTATGATATGCAAAGCGGCAAGGTCCGCAGCGTTGATGGCTTGCCGGCCGGGGTGATCAGCGGTGTCAAATTCGCGCCCTGGGGCGAGCTGGGCATCACGCTGAACAGCAACCAGACCGGCAGTGATGCCTATAGCGTCAACCCGGAGACGCTGGCGGTCACGCGCTGGACCAAGAGCGAGACCGGCGGCCTGGATAGCGCCGACAATGTCGCGCCGGAACTGGTCGAGATCGAGAGCTTCGACGGCGAGAAAATGTCCGGGTTTCTCTATCGGCCTGATCCCGACCGGCACAAGGGCAAACGACCGCTGATCATCAACATCCACGGCGGTCCGGAAGGCCAGGCGACACCGCGTTTTCTGGGGCGTGACAATTATCTGATCAATGAACTGGGCATCGCGATATTCTATCCCAATGTGCGGGGATCAACCGGCTTTGGCAAAAGATTCGTGGCGCTCGACAACGGCCCGTGGCTGCGGGAGAATAGCGTGCTGGATATCGGGGCCTTTCTCGACCAGCTGCGCGGAGACCGGAAGATAGACCGCAAGCGCATCGCCGTCACCGGCGGCAGCTATGGCGGCTATATGACGCTGGCCTCGATGCTGCGCTATGGCAAGAGGCTGAAGGCCGGGCTGGAGACGGTCGGCATTTCCAATTTCGTCACATTTCTCGAGAATACCCAGGCCTACCGCCGTGATCTCAGGCGGATGGAATATGGCGACGAGCGCATCCCCGAGCAACGCATCAAACTGGAGGAGATCAGTCCGCTGATCCGCGCCAGCGAGATCAGGATCCCGCTGATGGTGGTCACCGGCGCCAATGATCCGCGCGTCCCGGCGAGCGAAGCCGAACAGATCGTCGCCGCCGTCCGCGCCAACGGTCAGCCTGCCTGGCATTTGCTGGCCGAGAATGAGGGCCATGGCTTTCGCAAGAAGGCCAATGGCGACTATCAATTCTGGGCGAGCCTGATTTTCTGGCAGAAATATCTGCTGGGGGAGGATTAGCAACACATGGAGTTTCTGGTCTTAGCGGCGCTAATCGTCCTGGTGGTTCTTGTTTTCGATAGCCGGAAATCGATCACTTATCTCCGCTCGCGGATCGAAGATCTGGAATATAGTCTGGGTGAGTTGGACCGCGTCAAAAATGAAGCTCCTGCACCCATTCGCAATGCCGAGCCGGTGCGAAACACCACGCACGCGAAACGCGCCCAAGAAACGCCCCATCTGACCGAAGCGTTGCCAGAGCCAGCGAACCTCAAACCCGAAGCGGTCGAGAAACCGTTCGAAGAAATCCACCAAAGCGCGAATGAGCCTCCCATCAGTGCGAGCAAGCGGTTCGAAGATCTAATCGGTGGCAAACTACCAATATGGATTGGCGGCGTTGCGCTGGTATTCGCCGGATTTTTTCTCGTCCGCTTCTCGATCGAAGCAGGCCTGTTCGGTCCTGCGGCTCGCTGCATAACCGCTGCTCTGTTCGGACTTTTGCTGATCGGAGCTGCCGAATTTGGTCATCGCATCCCCCGCTTTGGCAATATCTTCAAAGACGAGGTGCGCATCGGCCAGAGCATCGCGGGGGCGGGTATCGCCTCACTCTATGCAACGCTTTACATGGCAAGCGAACTCTTTGGTCTGCTCGGCCTGACCTCTGCCCTGATCGGGGTCATCGCGATCACCATCCTGGCGTTCATATTGTCTCAAAAGCACGGCCCGCCTACTGCTATCATGGGCTTGCTTGGTGGCTTTGCAGCGCCTTATATTGCCGGGCTTGGGCCTGAATCGGTTGCACCATTGCTCATTTATCTGGGCGTTTTCACGGCCGGCTTGTTCGGCCTCGCCATCCATCGCGGCTGGGCATGGCTGGCGCTGCTGGCGACCGGCGGAAGTGCGTTGTGGTCAACCGCGCTGCTGTTGATGGATATCGCCGGAGAGACTCCGTTCGTCGGACTGTTCATAACATCACTGGCCATAGCCGGCGCGTTGACGATCAGCCGTACGGGCACAAGTTTCGGCATGCCCAAACAGGTCGTGCAGTCCATTCCATTGGGAATTGGCTTGCTACAATTGGTTATGCTCGCCCCGCTCATTGAATTTACCTTGATGGGCTGGCTGTTTTTTGCCGTGCTTTCGATTTTCAGTATTCTTCTTGCCTGGCGCGACAGCAACATGACACCCTCCGTATCCGGTGCACTAGCCCTTTCCCTGGCGATGGTTGCCATGGCGTTTGGCACTGGCAAAACCGGGCCGGTCGAGACCATGGCTGCAATTGGCTTCGCGCTGCTTTTCACTATCGCCGGACACTTCTGGACGTTGCGCGAAAAGGATGGATGGCTATGGGCGATTTGCGGAATATTGGCCCCTACCGGAACGCTCGCCATCGCAACAATCGGCGACTTTGGCTGGAGTGATCGCTTATGGGGAGCACTCTGCATCCTCGTCGCACTCCCCAATGCCATCATGGCCTGGCGCACGAAAAATCTTCAGCAAAGCAAAATCATGCCGCTCGCGACAGCGGTAACGGCGATTTTTCTGTTAATCGCCTTGTGGCTTTGGACCACGGATGATTTCGCAGCAATCATCACAATAGCAGTAGCGGCAGCTCTGGCATTCTGGGCACACTACACACGACGCAAAGCGATCGTTTCACAAAGCCTGCTGACGATCCTGCTGGGCGGGTTGATCATGCTCGTTTCTTCTTATCAGCTGATCGACACACTGATGGTTTCTTTCGCGGGAGGAACCGATCTCTACACGCACTTGCCGGCAATCATGCCTTCAATTACCAAACTGCTGGTTCCTGCCTCAGCAATTATCGGTCTGGCTTATATGTTCAGCGACATGTTCGGAAAATCATCGGGTCGATTGATTGGATCGATTGGAATATTGGGATTGGGAGGGTTTCTCTATCTCCTGTTCAAACAACCCCTTGCCATTGGCCCAGTTGAAGACTTTACCGCTTATGGCTTTGCTGAACGGGCATTGCTGACCCACATACTGGCATTATCCGGGTGGTGGTTACTGTGGCGCCGTTGGCCTGAACAACTGATCGACCCGCTCCGATCACTAGGCGTGGCACTGGCGGGGCTGGCGCTTTTCCGTTTTGTCTATTTCGACTTGATAATACTCAGTCCAACCAGCGTCAAACAAGCCATTGGACCTGCTCCCATAGCCAATCTGGGCACATTGCATTTTACGGCAGTCGCACTTTGGTTATGGCTGTTCGCAAAAATCGCAACAAAGGCCGATACTGGACTGAAATTAATCCGTTCGCTCGAAATTGGAGGTCTGCTGGCAACAATCGCCGCCGTCATGATCACCGTTCGACAAGCGGTGCACGGATCGGATATCGCAACCCCGCCGTTCAGTTCGACAGAAACCTATCTCTATTCGGCTGGACTGTTGCTGCTCGCCATAGCGTGGCTAGCGCGCGGAATTCAAACGACCAACGCCCTGATCCGGATAGGAGGATTGCTGCTGCTGACGGTTGTAACCTTCAAGGTATTCCTGGTGGATGCAGCGCAACTGGAAGGCGTCCTTCGTATCCTTTCCTTCCTTGGCCTCGGTATCGCGCTCATCGGGATCGGCTGGATCTATGGCAAAATCATGAGGCGGGACGCCCATGCCTCAGAAGAGCCGGGTGTGGCTTGACAATGTCGCGCGCGATAATCCGGATTGTTATCATCTATGCGCTGATACTGGCCGTCGCCGCTTTCGCGCTGGAGTGGCTGCAATATCAATATTTCAGCAAGACCTATTCGGTCGAAATCTATGTCGTGCTGATCGCCATCGGCTTCGCATCGCTCGGCATCTGGGTCGGCCATAGGCTGACCGTGCAAAAGCCGCGCGGGCCGTTTGAACCGAATCGGGCCGCTCTGAAAACGCTCGGCATATCGGAGCGCGAGCTGGAAGTGCTGGAAGCATTGGCCGACGGTCAATCGAACAAGCAGATCGGGCGCACGCTGGATATCTCGCCCAATACGGTCAAAACCCATGTCGCGAAACTCTATGGCAAATTGCAGGTCAATGGCCGGGTGCGGGCGATTGAGGAAGCACGGACCCTGCATCTGATCCGCTGATATATCGGGGTAATTCTGGCCAAATCACCCTTGTGGGTGATTTCCAAATATCTCTTCTGATGCCATAACCGCCGCACGAGCGGAGGGAAGATCATGCAAAACATCGCCTTAACCTATGGAATATTGTCCGGAACCATCACCATCGTAACCTTGATCCTGGGACTGGTGGTCAGCGATGGCGGCAGCTTTCTGTCATCGGAGCTGTTCGGCTATCTGACCATGTTGATCGCGCTGTCGATGATATTCATCGGCATCAAGCGCTATCGCGACCAGGAGCTTGGCGGAGTGATCCGGTTTCTGCCGGCCTTTGCCATGGGGCTCGCCATCGCGGTCATTGCCGGGATCATGTATACATTGGTCTGGGAGCTCTATTCGATGAGCAACGGCTACGCCTTTATCGACGCTTATGTGAACAGCGCGATCGAGGCGAAAAAGGCAGCAGGACTGACCGCCGAAAAACTGGCGCAGGACATTGCGGCGCTGGAAGAGATGCGGTCCGACTACGGAAAAATCTATTATCGCATGCCGATGACCTTTCTGGAGATATTTCCGGTGGGTCTGATCATCGCGATCCTGTCGGCCGCGCTGCTGCGCAACCCGAAAATCCTGCCGTTCCGGCAATGAATGCACCCAAGGAGAAAAACCATGAAACTAGGAGCCTTTTCCATCAGCCTGTCGGTCAAGGACATCGCCCGTTCCAGGGCCTTTTACGAGCAGCTCGGCTTCACCAGATTTCATGGGGACGAAGAGCAGAAATGGCTGATGCTGAAAAACGGCGAGACGGTCATCGGTCTGTTCGAGGGTATGTTTCCGCGGAATATGTTAACCTTCAACCCGGGCTGGGATCAGGATGCCCAGAACGTCGAGGATTTTGACGATGTCCGTGACATTCAGAAATCATTGCTGGCGGCGGGCGTGAAACTCGACAGCAGAGCCGAGGGCAGCGACGGCCCAGCCAGTATCATGCTGACCGATCCCGATGGCAATCCGGTGCTGATCGACCAGCATCGCTAAAGGTTCAGGACCTAGTTGCGCAAATTGGGATGGTGGCCAATGCTCGCCCGGATCGCATCCAGCGCCGGTTTGCGCATCGCCGATTTCTGATAGGCATAGGCATGGCCCGGCAGCTTGGCCAGTTGACCGGCAATCGCGGTCGCCGTGCTGACCACCTTGTCCGGTTCCACCAGCATATCGAGATATCCGGCCTCGACCGCGCCTTTCGGATCATAGATGAACGCCTGAATCATCGCCCGGGTCTGATGCAGCGGGCTGAGCCGGTCGCGCGCCAGTTCGACCGCAAACACCGGCAAGGTCATGCCAGTGATCGATTCATTCGCGCCCAGTTTATACTCGCCAGCAGCCCCGACCCGCGTGTCGCAAGCCATCAGCAGGAACACGCCCATGGCGATGGCGTGGCCGGTACAAGCAGCGACGATGGGAAGCGGTCCGCCATAGAGACGCAGCACCAGTTCCGAGGCACGGTCGAGCAATCGCACGGAATCGTCACGGGTAAAGCTGCCCATCATGCCGAGATCAAAGCCACCGGAAAAACGCCCGTCGCGACCAGCCAATACGATGGCTTTGGCATCAGCCTCGGCCTTGTCCAGCGCCTCGTTGAACGCCTCCATCAGTTCAAAATTGACGGCATTGGCTTTGCCATCGTCCAAGGTGATCAGCGCCACATCATTCTGGATATCGACGGAAATGCTCATGGTTTGTCCTTTTCAAGGCGAATTTAATTGGTTGATTAAACCTATGGGCAAAATCCCGCAGGTCAATGACAAAATCGACAGGGCAAGCGGCAGAGCGACTTGCAAATGGCGTTCAGACAGAGAAGCCGTAGCGGCGAAAGCTTCAGCCGAGCTGGCCTAACATTTTTGTCAAACGTGCCACATCTTCGGGATCATGGTAGAGCGCGAAACCGATCCGCAGAACATCGCCGCGAACATCGGTCACGACATTCTGCTCTTCCAGCAATCCATGCAGCGTGGCCGCCCGATCTCCCTGAAAGGCGAGAAAACGCGCATGAGGTTGAGACGCGAGCGGGTTGAGCAAGTCGAAATCTGCCAGTGGTCCATCGGCAAGAAACTGCGCCTGGAGACCGGCGACATGGTCTGAAATCACCGCTGTCGTCAGCCCTTCAGCGGCCAGCATATTCTGCACAAAATTATAGCGGTAAAGGCCGGAAGGGTCGAAGGTGCTGCCGAGAAAGCGCCGTCCATCGGGCGCGTAACCGACGTCGCCGGGCGGCAAGGCCAGGTCATCAAAAGCGGCGTACCAGCCGGTGACAACCGGTCGTTCGGCAAAGCCGGGAGGGGCGTGGAGGAAGCAGGCGCCTTCTCCCGCCATCGCATATTTATAGCCGCCGGAGAGGTAAAATATCCGGTCGGCAATTTGCGACAGATCGGTCTCGACCGCCATGAAGCCGTGATAGCCGTCGATCACCACCCAGGGGCCTTCCGGACGGGCGAGCGCGGCAAGCTGATCGAGCGCAGAGATGATCGTGCCGGAATTGAACAGCACATGGCTGGCGAATATCAGATCAAAAGCACCGGATCGGGCGGTGTCGAGCAAGGCTTCCGGCGATGCCGTTTCCAGCAGCACTTCTCCCGATTCTACCCAGCGGGTCATCTGCCGGCGAAAGCTGTGAAACTCGCCGTCGGTTGCCAATACCCGGACCGGCCGCGCCGGAATGGCGGACAACAGGCGCACGATAAAATCATGTGTATTGGGTGCAAAGCACAGCGTCGCGGGATCGGGCAGATTTAGTTCAGCCGCAACATGCTGCTGCGCTTCCGACCAGACCGGCCCCATGATCTTGTCCCATTTGTTATCCGCCAGCGTCGCTGCGTCTTCCCAGGCAGCCATATGGCCCGCATGGCTGGCGTCGGGCCAGAGATGATGACTGTGCGCGGCGAAATGCAGGCGATCGGGATTGGCCGCCAAAAATTTGGAAAACAGATGTTTCCAGCTCATAGTTGCGTCCGCAGCGACCATAGTTCGGGAAAGGCGCGCTTGCCCACCGTGCTTTGCAGATAGGAAACGCCCGCGGTTCCACCGGTACCCATTTTCCCGCCGATGATCCGCTCGACCGTCAGCACATGCTTGTGTCGCCAGGTCGCCATTGCATCATCCAGATCGACCAGTTTTTCGGCCAGTTGATAGAGTTCCCAATATTTTTCCGGATTGCGATAAACCACCAAAAAGGCCGCCTCGACCTGTTCGGACGGTTGATGTAATTGGGCGAAATCGCGGTCGAGCAATTCCGGAGACATGTCGAAACCGGCGCGCGCGAGCGCCGCTATCGCATCATCCCAGATGCTCGGCTGGTCGAGCGCGGCCTGCATCGCTGCCTTGGCTTGCGGACGATCGTCCTGATATTTCAGAAAAGCCTTGTCCTTGAGGCCGAGCATATATTCGACAGTGCGGAACTGATCGGACTGAAAGCCGGAACTGGGACCGAGTACATGGCGGAAGCGGGTGTAATCGCTGGGCGTCATCGTCGACAATACATCCCAGCTCAGCGTCATCACCGCCTGGATACGGCTGACCCGCGCCAGCGCCTTATAGGCCGGTACCAGCGCGTCGGCGGCGATCTGCTGCTTGGCAAAGCGCATCTCGCGGATGATCTGCTTGAGCCAGAGTTCCTTGGTCTGGTGGATGATGATGAACAGCATCTCGTCATCGAGATCGGATCGGGGATGCTGCGCGTCGAGCAGGGTGTCGAGCGCAAGATAGCGTGCATAGGTCATGGTGGATTGATCGGTCATGCGAGATAGTAACGCCGCAATGGGCCGATGGGAAGAGCTAGCCTGCGACCGCTTCGCTTTCGCGCCGGGAGATTCTGATGCCTTCTTCGGCGGTGGTCAGGCCTTCGCGGACCAGGGCTCTGGCGGCGGAGCCGAGGTTCGGCTGGCGCAGGAAAGCGTGGGAGGCGATGCGTGCCTCGTCGCCACCATCGTTGATCAGCTTGCGCAAGCTATCGTCGATACGGATTGCCTCGAACACGCCTATCCGTCCCTGAAAGCCGGTCTGGCTGCAATGGTCGCAGCCGGTTTCGCGGTAGACCACCGTGCCATTGTCAAAGCCGAGTAGCGAGGCCAGAGAGCCATCGGCCTGAATCGGTGTCCGGCAATGTTCGCAGAGTTTTCTGACCAGACGCTGGGCGATCACCGCGCGCAGGGTCGAGGCGAGGAGAAACGGCTCCACCTTCATGTCGCGCATCCGGGTGATTGCGCCGACCGCATCATTGGTGTGCACCGTCGAGAGCACCAGATGGCCGGTCAGGCTGGCCTGCACCGCGATCTCGGCGGTTTCTCTATCTCTGATTTCGCCGATCATCACCACATCCGGGTCTTGTCGCAGGATGGCGCGCAGCCCTGCAGCAAAGGTCAGGCCGACCTTGGCATTCACCTGGGTCTGACCGATGCCCTCGATCGCATATTCAACCGGATCCTCGATCGTCAGGATATTGCGGCTGCCATCGTTGAGCTGTTTGAGACCCGCATAAAGCGTGGTGGTCTTGCCCGAGCCGGTTGGCCCGGTCACCAGGATAATGCCATTGGGTTCACTGAGCGCATCGGTCAATATCGCGTGGGTGCTTTCCGACATGCCGAGCAGATCGAGCGAGATGCCGGCGCTTTCCTTGTCGAGTATCCGCATCACCACCCGTTCGCTCGCCCGGTTCGGCAAGGTGGACACGCGCACATCGAGCAATTTCCCGCCCAATGTCAGGCTGATCCGGCCGTCCTGCGGAATCCGCCGCTCGGCAATATCCAGCCGCGCCATCACCTTGATCCGGTTGACGATCACACCGGCGACATGCGGCGGCATGCGCAGCTTCTCGGTCAGCACGCCGTCGACTCGCATCCGCACCACCAGCCCCGTCTCATAGGGTTCGATATGGATGTCCGAGGCACCCTGCCTTGCCGCTTCGGCGATGATCCCGTTGATCAGCCGGATCGTCGGCGCATCATCGGCGCTGTCGAGCAGATCCTCGGCGCTGGGAATATCGCCGGCAATATCGTCCAGCCCTTCTCCGGCCAGCGCCATGTCGCCGGCCATCGCGGCAGCGCTGCCGTCCATCGCATAATGGGCGCTGAGCAGCTTCTCGAACGCCGGGCCGTCGACCAGTTCCACATCAAAGGGCAGCGCCAGATAGCGGCGCACCTCGAGCAGGGCCGAGGGGTCGGAACCCGCGCGCATCGCGATTGCGGCACGGTCGCCATCCATCGAGCAGATCAATACGCCCTGATCGCGCGCATAGCCGCAGGGGAGGTCGAGCAGAGGCGACGGCGAACGGCTATTGTCCCGATCATCGGACATGCTGTCGTCCGCCAAGAAACTCTCCCCGATCACCGGAACATGCTCTGGCTCACGCCAACCCGTTGCTTGCTTGGGGTTGGGCGAGATCGGGCAGAAGCCCCTGAAAATCCGCCGCGCATCACAATACCCTTCCGCTGCTATCCGTATATGGGATAGGAAATTAGTGTGACGCTGCGACGACTCCTATTTGACAGATAGATTACAGATTCCGTTCTAGAAATTCAGTCCGATGCTCATCGAAAAGCGCGTGCCGATCGCATAGGCATTGTTGAGGATGGTCGTGCTGCCCAGAGTCTGGGACTCGCTATAATCGGTACCGAGAAGATTCCGCGCTTCGAACTTCAACTCGAAATCCTGACCGGCAATATTCATCTCCTCGCGCAACACCACGTCCAGTTTCCAGCCAGTACGCTCGATCAGGTCGGGCTGTCCCTGCGGACCGCGAGCCGTGACCCGGGGGCTGTTATAGGTCAGCAGGATGGTCTGCTGCGATATGGGACCATCCTCGCGCTCCAGCCCGAACTGGAAATTCCCGACATGGGATGACTGCCCGGTCAGCCGGTCGCCATCGTCAAACAGATTGGATGACGCAACCGGTGTCAGCGTGATCGGGTTGATCGACATGTCGTCGGCGTTCACCTTGATCTTCGATTTGGTATAGGTGTAATTGGCCGCCAGCATCAGGCGTCTGTCGTCAAAGAAACTGCCGCCCAGATCATAGAGCGGGAGATATTTCACCAGTTCGACTTCCGCCCCGTAGAGGGTCGCGGTGGGTGCGTTGGAGAAACCGGTGAACAATGTGCCGCCGCCCTGGACAAAGGCGACATTTTCGATCGGATTGTCGATCTTCTTGTAGAAACCGGCCAGCGTGATCCGCTCGCCGCGACCGATATAATATTCGTAGCGGCCTTCAATGTTGAACAATCTGCTGTCCGTCAGCAAGGGGTTGCCGACAAAAGTGCGATCCGATTCCAGATCGAGAAACTGTTGCGGGGCCAATTCACGAAACTGCGGCCGAGCGATGGTTTTGGACGCAGCCAGGCGGAATTGCATGTCTTCGGCAAAATTCCAGGTCAGCGTTCCCGCCGGCAGCCAATAGTCATTGTTCAATCCGGCACCGACACCGGGCGCGCCGCCGATCAGGGTGATCGGCGTAACCAACTGCTTCGCGTCTTCATAGCGAACGCCAAGATTGGCGCGGAGGCCATCGGCAAGCTCGGCTTCAACCGAAACATAACCGGCGTTGACTTCAAGCTTCGCCGAATAAGCCGGAACCGACGCCTGTGATGCGACTTCGCGCAGCTCCAGTCCATAGGTATAGACATTATAGTCGGACAGCAGGAAATCTATCCGCTCCTGATCGATCGGATTGGGGATATTCCCGACCGGGACGAACCGGAAATCGCGCCGCTGGGCAAAGCGGTCATTCTTGTAATAGCTGTAACCGGTGGAGAAGATGATCGGCACGCCAATATCGGTCTCGTAGGACAGATCGGCACCCGCGCCATAGACGTTATCGTTGAGATCGCTGAACCGGATACGGGCAGACTGGCCGGGAGACGTCAGGTTGTTGACATAATCCTGGGCAATAATATCGTCATAGGCGTAGCCATAGGTCCGCTCATAGGGAGCATCCCGTTTGGAATTGGCGTAGCTGCCGCGAAGATCGACACTCAATTCGTCGAACTTGAATTCGCCGACGAACTGGGTCGTGAACAATTGGCGTTCGAACCAGCTGGTCCGGCCCTGGTTGAGCAACTGATCATCGCTGACGTTGATCGAGTCGATGCCCGCCTTGATCGAAGCTTCTTTCGAAGTGTCGTGAATATAGAGATTGGTGAAGCGAATCTTGTGCTCGCCAAATTCTGCCGACAGGCCAAGCAGACCGTTGATGACAATGCGGTTTTCGGTGGTGACAAAGCGGAAATCCTGATCGGGAAGCAGACCCGGTTCACCATCGATATTGACGATACCCTGCGAAGTCTGCTGGACACCGCCGCGGGTCCGCCAGCTATTGTCAAATCCGGCGGTGGCGACGACCCCGATATAGGCATCGCCGACATCGAAGGTTTTACCAGCCGAAATATCAGCCGAGAAATTGGCCGGTATGTCCCTGTTACGCTGGATCAGGTTGGTTTCTGCATTGTTCAGGCTCGCGGCAAAATCCTGCAAGTCCTTGCTGGTGAATGTCGTGCCGACCGAAATCGGAATATTCTGGTCAAGCGCCTGTGCCAGTCCGGCGGGAATGTCCCGCACACCAGAATCGAATCCGATAATGTCGGTATCGGAGCCATCATAGGTATAGCCAAGCTTTCCGGTCGTTTCACTATCGCCGCTGACGCCAAAATTGATCTTGAGGAACGGTTCGTCCGGCGTCGATTTGGTGGTCAGGTTGATCACCCCGCCGCCAAACTCGCCGGGATAATTGACCGAATAGCTTTTCTGGACAACCGTTGAGGCAATGACGCTGGTCGGGAAGAGATCGAGCGGGACAACCCGGCGGAGCGGTTCCGGCGAAGGCAAGGGCAAGCCATTGAGCAACGCCAGCGAATAGCGTTCGCCGAGACCACGGACAAAGACAAAGCGGCCGCCAACGACGCTCAGGCCGGTGACCCGCTGCAGCGAACCGGCAATGTCGCCATCAGCGGTACGGGCTATTTCCGCTTCGCCGAGAACCGAAACCACTTCCCCCGTCGCGCGGACCGGATTGGGGATATATTTACCCCTGACGATGATCTCTCCGCTGAATTCGCTGCCCGGCGCAGAGACATCGACATTGTCGTCGACAGGCTCGTCGTCGGACGGAATATTCTCTGCCGCCGGTTCCTCTGCTGGGCTGGTTTGTGCAAATGCAGCAGGGGAAATAAGTGCAGAGCTTAGTAGCAGGCCGGTGATTATCGCTGTCCGCTTGGTCATCCGATTGTCCTTCATATAGTGTAAAAATGGGATGGCGGCCGCCGATGGCCACCATCCCAATGTCATGTTTCAGAATTAACCAATGGTTGGAGCGATGGCACAATCATTGGCGTAGAGACCGCAGGTCCAGCCCTGGAAGCGCGTGTCATTCGCATCCTTGACCGCACCAATATAGTTGACCGCCTCATAGTCTCCGAACTGGAACGAGGAAGCGACGGTCGCAGCATCGAACGGCGTCACACCATTTTCGTTCGCACCGTTGATGAAGGCGATTGGCCAGGCGCTCGAAGCGAGCGTCGAGGTGCCTGCCGACGTAACATTGGTACCAGCATTGAAGATGGTCATGATCGCAGCGACGGTCACATTGCCATCGTCCACGAAGGCGCCACCCGAGCAGGACATGAACACGGACTGGAATATGGGCGGACCATTTTCATCCAGCGCCGGATTTGCAGCCTGCACCACGGCTGTGCCATCCATATCCAGGCATTTGTTGGTGCCTGCCGCGCTCGAGATGACGCTGTTGTACATTTCATAGTCACCGCCACCACGCATCAGGATCGTGGTGTTGCCGCCACGTGAAACCAGGGTGCCGTTGCCCATGGCGTAATTTTGCCGTGGCTGTGCATCTTCATCGCCATTTGAGTCCGCTTCCCAATTATGGTCGCCGCCATTGGTCCGCTGTACTGCGAGAACAAACTGGTTGAAGCCCTTGTAACCGACATCGGAATCCACCGAATCATCGTCATTGCCGGTGAAGGCCAGGTTCTTGCCGTTGACCCGGCCGCCGAACCATTCGACGGCGTCGTCGGAGCTGTTGTGGACCTGAATATTCTGGAAGAAGGTGCCACGACCGACGCCGCCAAGGCTGATTCCGTTCAGCTCGTTGCCGGTGGAGACTTCGAAGCCGGGATAGCGAACCTGCAGATAGGATAGGCGGCCCGACGAGTCGTTCGGCAGGGTGCCGCCATAGACTGCGTTGGCCGGACCTTCGATGATCGCCTCACAATCGGTGCGCGTGCCGCCCGGGTTGGAAACGCTGCCGGTCGCACAGTTGGAGATTGGTGCGCGGCCAAGAATGACCACGCCGCCCCATTGACCAATGCTGTCGACACCCGTCGTTCCCAAGATATTCTGACGCGAAGTGAAGATGATCGGCGCGGTTGCCGTACCCTCGGCAAAAATCTGTGAGCCGCGATTGACCAGGAGGAAGTCGCCTCCGGAAGAACCGAAGACGGTCACGCCAGGTTCGAAGGTGACGATACCGGTCGCACCGCCGTCAATCCCTACGTCGACTTCACCCGAGAAGGAGTAGATCGTGCCTGCCGCTTTGGGAACCAGCAGATTGCCAGTGATAATGCCGGAAATCTGACAGTTGCGGACGACCTCGCCATTGCCCGTCGTGATCGTGCCCACATTGGCCGTTCCAGTGGCGCAGCTTGCTGCGGGACCGGCTGTCGGAGTGGGTGTCGGCGTTGGCGCGGGAGCTGGCGCTGGCGCTGGTGCCGGAGCCGGCAATATGACAAGATTGCCTTCGCCTGGGGAGGCGACATCATCTGCGCCGCAAGCCGTCACGGCAAGAGCAGCCACACCGGCAAACAGGACAGATCGGAATTGCTTATTCAACATGGGATTGGTCTCCGCAAAATAACTGGTTTGATATGTTCAGATCAAACGATGCGGATTCGAATCAACCGACCCCCATCGCCCTCAGGGAAGGGCAGTAGGGAAGGGAAATGACCCAGCGATGCTGTTTGCGTGACGGTTCGGAGACTCAATTGTGACGGATATTTTTCAACGCCGCCCGGACTAGCAGATTTGCAAGCTTTGCCCCTGTATCAAGCGAAACCGATTTGCAGATGAGAAAAAAAAAAGATGGCCGCAAAAACGGCCACCCTCTGCATTATATATGGATGATGAGGATTTCTCTCCGAATCTGCTTTCGACTAGCGGGCCGCAATCCGGTTGTTGAGATTGCGCAGCGCCAGTTCAGCGGCATCCCGGGAATTGACCACCTTGCCATCGGCGAGCAGCAGATCAAAATCGCGATTGCCTTGCATGGCAGCCATGAACATGCGGGCGGCGTCACCGGTGCGGCCCAGCCGAGCATAAGTCTGGCCAAGATTGATCAAGCGTGCAGGATCCTTTGCATCGACCTTTTCCGCCGCCTCCAGCTGCTGCAAGGCGGTCTCATTGTCACCGGCAATCAGAGCATCATAGCCCAGAGCACCCCTGGCATAGCCAATTTCGCCTGAATCCTGTGCGATAGCTGGCGTGGTCATCAACAATATTCCGGCTGCGATTCCGATCATTTTGGCGGTTTTCATAGCATCTTCTCCTAATCCTCCGCCAATTGTTACACTTATATGACACTTAGTGCAACAAAACTGTAACATAACTGTCAAATATCGATGGCCTTGAGAATATTGGCTTTCTTATCAGTGATTTGTATGATTCTCGCTGATCATGCGCAGGAGCCAGGCAGCCGCAATCGCTGCGGGCGAGCCAGAAGCGCGCGGCGCATGGTCGATTCTATTGCAGATCGCATGGGGAAATTGTCTGGAGGTGCAAGCAGTGCAGGCCCTACTTGTCTCTGCGACGCATTTCCCTGTTAAGTGGGTATTTACAGGGAATTTTTGGAAAATCGCGAAATTTACTCACTTATTGGCAGCCCAACGAGCTCAGAAATTAGCCATTTTTGACACTTAATTCCCTAAAAAGAATACAGGGAATTTAATTTCGATAACAGGGATTCAATTTATTGATTGCAGCGAAATTGGATCCCTCAAGAACGAAACCGATTTAAGACCCTTTCCAACTGCGATGGCGATTCATCTTACTCTAATAGCTAATAGGGTGGGCGACGATATTCAGAAGTAAAAAACCATTCACTCAAGCTGTCATCTGCCGATAAATTTCAACCATCGCCCAAGTATCACGGCCGCAATATTGCTTTAGAGCGCTCTCGATTTCGGCGCGGCGTTCAGTTGTGCAATCCGGAGCTATAGCTTCCAGGTAAACCACTTGTGCGCTGCCGCCGTCCTTCACTTCAAGCTCACCGTAATCAAGATGCGGTGCGAGTGTTGGCAGCACAGATTTGATTGAGAAACTGCCGCGCTGATTGGGATGGTAATAATTCGCCTTGGTGACAGGCAGCAGGTCGACAGTCCGCTCAACTAGGTCAAGCAGCTGTTTCTTATACTTTGGCACGGCTGCAGCCAAATCGCGGAGACACTTGCGTTCGAATCCGGCATTCCAGGTTATGACGGCTCCCTTTTTTGGTAAGTCAACAAGCTTTGCAGCGATGACTGCACGCGGATCATCACCGCTTAGGTCCAGGACTTCCATGTGGGTGATACCACCGTCCTGGTTTTCTATATGTGCGGAGAACTGGAACGGTATTTGGCTATAGGGTTTTGTGCCGATCCATTTTGGAACTGCAAAGGCGATAGTTTCAAAATCCAGCCATATCCATGGATATGCCCATTTCGCTGTCGCAGCCTTCACGCCACCGGAGTCAAGGTACGTCGTTTCACTAACAAGTGATTGCCGGATACGCTCATGCAAATCATTCAACCCGGCATCTTCGGGCAAATCGCGAATATCATTGATGCCCTCGGCGCCCCATTTCGCGGCGAGCTTTCCACCGCTGTTTGGAAGCTGGGATATTGGCCATTCAGGCCCGGCCGGATCTCCCGCGCTGCAATGACTAATGAATTCGCAGGAAAATGGAAAAGTGCAATGTGCACCTGTGGTGCAAATAGGCTCCCCTCCTGCCAACATATCGCGTGCGTTTTTTACCACTTCTTCCCGGTTATCGGCAACGTCGCCAATTTCATCCAGCAATGAAGTATCAGCAAATATGCCCTCGTAATTACCGACTTTTTCAAGGACGAAGCTAGTATCGATATGACGGATTGCAGCGCTGGCAACTTCGAGACCATTCTGGCGGATCACCCAATATTGCGTAGCTAAATCGCCAATATGATATGTTTTAGCGCTGCCGGAACTTTTGACCTCAGCTATATGCCAAACCGACCCGTTCTTCGTTCTCTGTGGTATCAAAATATCAATGCGTATCAAAACGCCATCATGTTCAAACGTTGCCTCAAATATTGGCCTGTCTGCCGCCTCGACCAATTGGGCCGTTCGCGTAAGTGCCGCCTTCAGGTCAGGATCTACCTCAACCATTGTGCCATCAGATACTAAAGCACATGCCAAATCACCAACCTCCTGGCCAGCTGCAAAGTTCACCTTAGAAGTGTCATCAACTTCGGCCCGATGGCACGCATGAGTTTGCTGCCATAACCTTCTGGAACATTGTTCAAATGCTGATATTTTAGATTTAGATAGGCCGAAATGCCGATTAGTCATGCTGGAGACACCAACTTGCGATCTTCATGCTCCTTTTGCAAATGCGCCAGTCCTTTAAGCAAAGCGTTGACCTGGTCATCGGTCAAAGCATCCATAATATCCCAGTTTGCAACGGTGTACGACTTGAACTTCCCGTCTCGCGTACTTTTTTTATCCGAACCACCTAAGGCTAGTGGGATCGTAGGGAACCCCTCCCGCAGCTTTTGCAGCCTTTGATCGCGCGTTATGTCATTTTTGCTCTCGCCAATCGCGAACAATTTCAACGATCTACTTTGCCATTGAAGGCCGGTTCGACCCGGCTCTGAATCCGGGGCCATTTCGAAATAGTAGTCAATTCCTGCATTACCATTGGAATTAAATTGGTTGACCTCGATATTTGGAAAACCGCCGTTTATCGGTTTGGCGGCAACCATTTCTCTAAATTTGGAAAAGCGGTAATGCTGAAAAATTCCTTGTAATTTTATAGCCTTAAGGCCGGCCACCCACACCGCTTTGTGGCGGACCTCTTTGGTACCAAAGTCGGTAAACTCTCTGGTCAGATGCGAGATATAACCCAGATATTGGTGCCACAGCCGGACCAGCCCTACTTCATCGCTACTTCTGGTTTTCCAAATGGGCCCGTCGATGGGATTTTTATTGAAAAATGAAACAATTATTTGAGGAAAAGGTTTCTCGGTGATTCCGTCAGGTAGTTTTTCTACGCCGGTAAAGAGTGCAAGGAGCACGCCCACCGCATGTGGGTTCTTCTCTTGATAGTTTAAGAGCTGATGCTCGCTGAGCGTCGTTTTAAATTTCATTTCTGCCCAGAATTTCACAGTGCCTTGCTTGATCACCAAGTCCACAGAGTTCTGCTCTACGAAGCTTTCAATTGAGTTGGGTTCATTGCTTTCGTCGAAGCCGCATTGATTGACAGCATCTGAGCCCCATAGTTCAGTGAGCAGCGCCCGCTTTTTGCCGTCTATGAGTTCATTGATGACAAAGGACAGCATACCTGTGTGAAATTTTTCTCGATCAGCTAGCCCGATCATGGTGAACGGGTGCTGTTTCAGCTTGGTGAATACATCATCTATTGTCATCCTGAGAACCACTCTGTGCTGTGTACGTCCCTCGTCACGACAGGACTACCGAAATAGGGGGGCGGTCCGGCAAAGTCCCCTATGCCCAAGACGTGCGCAACCTTGTTTCGCCATGTCGTACGCGCGATCCAAAAGCCCGGCCCGCCATGCTTCTCAACCATCTGATAGACATTAAGCGCGCAAAAAATTTGACCGTTCATCCGCAATTCCTTCCAACTCGCAGCAGCCATATTAAGGACACAGATGGGACGCCGCATCATTTTGCGTCAACTACCGAACCTGCTTTCTGATCGCGCGAACACGATCCAGTGTATCTTCAAGATCAACCTCGATCTCCTGCAACCTTAGCCCGATCTCTAGGTCGCCATGACCAGTTACCTCAAGCAAAAAGATCATAAACGGTTCTGAGTGAGCAGCGAGCTCCAGTAAATGCAGCCCGCTGGGGCTGGCTCGTCCATTCAACCAGGAACGAGCCGTATTATCACTTACACCTGTCCAACGCATAACGGTCTTCGTTGCTCTTCGACTCGCGCCCAATTCATTCCTGAGAACTTCACCAATTTGATCGGCCAGTACGGATTCCGATAGTGAAATTCCCAATTTCCGAAGTGTACTGCGGTTTTTACGAACCATGCTTCGCATCCTATTGCTGTAGACCGCCTTCGCGATGGACTCGATATGATCATCAGATTGGACGGCAATGGTAATAAATTGGTTGGACACTGGCGAAGCGGACGCACCGACAGCGACCGCAATGCTGCGAGCCGCTGAGTATGTTCGCATGTCGACGGAGCATCAGCAGTATTCGACAGACAACCAGTCCGAAGCCATCCGCCGATACGCAGAACAGCGCGGCTATGAAATCGTCAAAACATACGCTGACGAGGGTAAAAGCGGTCTCAATATCGGTGGCCGACTAGCTCTGCAGAAGCTCTTGGAGGACGTGGAAACCGGAAAGTCCGATTTCAGTATACTCATCGTCTATGATGTTAGCCGATGGGGACGTTTTCAAGATCCAGATGAAGCCGCATCCTATGAGCTTCGCTGCCGCCAGGCTGGCGTGCAGGTTCATTACTGCGCTGAGCAGTTTGAAAATGATGGCAGCATCGGCTCTTCTATAATCAAAACTGTGAAACGCGCGATGGCGGGCGAGTATAGCCGCGAATTATCAGTGAAAGTATTCGCCGGACAAGCAAACCTGATCCAGCTCGGTTACAGGCAAGGTGGTCCGGCCGGATTTGGCCTGAGGCGCATGCTTGTTGATCAATCTGGACAAGAAAAGGGGATTTTGAAGCCAGGCGAGCATAAAAGCATAGCGACCGATCGCGTAATCCTGGTTCCCGGTCCAAAAGACGAAATCGAGATAGTGGTCGAAGTCTATCATCTGTTTATCGAGAAAAACCTGTCAGAGCGCGAGATTGCCGAGGTGCTTAACGATCGCGGCATTCCAACCGACCTCGGCCGGTCTTGGACCCGCGGCGCGGTGCATCAGTTACTGATCAATGAAAAATATATCGGAAACAACGTTTGGGCTAAAACTTCCTGCAAGCTCAAAGGAGCACATGTCCAAAATGACCCCGACGATTGGGTCCGCGCTGACGCGGCCTTCGCCGGTATTGTGCCGGAAGATATGTTCAACGCAGCTCAAGCGATCATAGCTCAGCGCAGCTCAAAGCTCTCAGATGACGAAATGCTCGAAGCCCTCGCACGGATCCTAAAACAGAATGGCGCACTTTCCGGCTTGATAATCAACGAAGCCGAGGATTGCCCTTCAAGCAGTTCGTTCAGGACAAGGTTTGGCAGCCTTCTTAGGGCCTACACCCTTGTCGGCTTCACACCTGATCACGACTATTCCTATCTCGAAACAAACCGCAAACTGCGGGCAATGCATCCGGGCGTTGTCCAGTCCCTGATCGACGGGATCTTGGAAGTTGGCGGCACAGTTTCCCGTGATCCCATAACCGATCTACTCACCATCAACCGGGAGTTCACAGCTTCCCTCGCCATTGCGAGGTGCTTCCAGACGAATGCCGGCAGCCTACGCTGGAAACTTCGGCTAGATACACCGCTAAAGCCAAATTTAACGGTTGCGGTGCGCATGGATACTGCAAATAGCAATCCACTCGATTACTACCTGTTGCCGCGCCTCGATATGCGCGACGCGGTACTGCGGCTCGCCACTTACAATGGCCTTTCTCTGGATGCCTATCGTTTCGATAGTTTGGCGCCATTTTTTCAGATGGCGGCACGCTGTGACTTTCGGATGGCAGCCTGATGTCCGCCCTGCCCGCCCAGCGCGTGGAGATGATCCCGGTCGAACAGGTTACGGTCGTCAATCCACGCGTCCGCAATCGGCGCAACTTCAAAGAGATTGTAGATAACATTGCCAAGATTGGGCTGAAGAAACCAATAACGGTTACACGGCGCTCCGAAGCCGGCGGGCCATTTTATGACCTTGTTTGCGGTCAAGGCCGGCTCGAGGCCTACATCGAACTAGGGCAGAAGGAAGTGCCTGCCCTTGTCGTCTCCGCTGATCCAGAAGATAGCCTCATTGCCAGCCTTGTCGAAAATTGCGCGCGCCGTCAGCACCGGGCTATTGACCTGCTGCAGGACATCCGCGGCATGGAGGAGCGAGGATATTCAACTGCTCAAATTGCGCGAAAGACTGGCCTCACCAAGGAATATGTAAACGGCGTCGCGCGTCTAATCGAAAAAGGCGAGCAGCGCCTTCTTCGCTCGGTTGAAACACGAGTGATCCCCTTAAGCGTCGCAATCGAGATTGCAGAATGCGAAGATCATGAGATCCAGCTCGCTTTATCTAATGCCTACGAGAAGGGATTGCTGAAAGGGCGCAAGCTGATCCAGGCCCGCAAAATAATTGAAGCTCGCAAACGCCGCGGTAAAGGACTTGCCACACATGATAGCAGACCGCGTGAGCGTGTCTCGGCAAACTCGCTGGTTAAGGCATATCAAGAAGATGCTGAGCGGAAGCACTCGCTCATCCAGCGTTCGCAAGCAACTCGTGACAGGTTGCTTTCAATCGTCGAGTCCATTCGCCGCCTAACCCTGGACGAACGGTTCATGTCTCTACTGGAGGATGAAAACCTTACAACACTGCCGCATAACGTCGCAGCTAGGATGGAAAAGGGATTGGCCTCAGCTTCGTGAAAAACGAGCCGATCTCGCACGCATTTGAGAATTGCACCCTTCGGATCCCAATCTGCGACATTATGCCACTGCGTGAAATGAGACCGGCGATACGAAAATCTGTGAAATATCTGCAAATTGCTGCTTCAATTGAAGAAGTAGGGATTATTGAACCGCCCGTTGTCATTCCTGATCCCTTAGAAAAAGGCACATTTCGTCTGCTGGACGGGCATATTCGGATCGATATCCTCTCCGTAAAACAGGCGAAAGAAGTCGTGTGCCTGATTGCAACCGAAGATGAAGCATATACTTATAACAGGCGTGTCAGCAGGATAGCCATCATTCAGGAGCACCGAATGATACTTCAAGCGGTCAAACGCGGGGTTTCAGAAGAACGGCTGGCCCGAACGCTTAATGTCAATATTGATCTAATCCGCAAAAAGCGGAACCTGCTTGTTGGCATCTGTCCGGAAGCAGCAGATCTGCTTCGCGACAAACACCTGCCATTGAATGCATTCACTGAACTCAGACGACTTAAGCCGATGCGTCAAATCGCGGCGGCCGAAATGATGATCGCGATGAACCGGTTTTCTCTCAGCTACGCAAAATCGATCGTCGCCGCGACACCGCAGGAACAATTTGTTGAAGGCAAGCGCGCGGCAGCTCGGGGACTGACGCCCGAACAGATCAGTCTCATGACCCAGGAGTCGGCAAGGCTCGACCGAGAGTTCAAGCAAATCGAACAAAGCTATGGAGCAGATCATCTCGATCTTGTGCTCGCGACAGCCTATATTTCTAGCCTGCTCGATAACGTCAGAATTGTGCGTCACCTCGCCCAATATCACGCAGATTTGCTCACTGAGTTTCAAAAGATTGCAGAATTGCAGATGGCAGCCTGATGGGGACCCGGACCCAATAAGCGCGGGGACCGTGGGAGACGCCGCACTGTGGGGCGGATCAAGCACGGCGGTGGGAATGGCGGCGAACCCGTATGAAGCCCACCCTGGAACTCAGTTCCCGCGTCGTTGTGTGCCGGCCATACCGCAAAGTTGGCACACAACCCTTGTGGCGCAATGCCATCGCATTGAGAAAAGCGGGCCCGACGCGTTCAACGAAGTCTGCAACGAAGCCGCGAAGTCTTTGCAGACGTATCGTAGCGATCGCCGCATTCGTTGGAATGCCCAACGTATATCAACGTACCAATATCGAAACGTCGGATCTTCCTACGTATAGCGAGGATCACTACGCATACCGCAACGTACAACTACGTATACAATACCGCATTGCAACTTATCTGATAACGAATACTATAGTGTTTGACGAAGTTATACGAAGTATGACGAATTTCATTGTATATTATATTTATGATTGATTATTTTTTCTATTTTATTATTGCATTATTCTATTTAGCTGGATAAATATTGTTCCGTCCCAAGCGACTCCGGAGCGTGCGGGGCTGATGCACTGGCCATAATGGTCGGTCGCTTCGCCACGCACATTTTTAACATGCGGGAAGGCCAGAGGCCTTTCGGCAGCGAAGGAGTTCGTCATGAATAAAACCAGCCTTTCTTTCGAAACTATCGGCCTATCGGATCTCGCCGAGCACCCCACCAATCCGCGCCTTCACAGTGAGGCGCAGTTAAAGCGGATCGCAGCGAGCATTTTTGAATTCGGCTTTACCAGCGCTGTGCTGATTGATGAGGACAGTTGCCTCATCGCCGGGCACGGCCGAGTTGGTGGTGCCCGTATCGCAGGCTTGTCGGAGATACCGGCGATCCGCATTGTTGGACTTACAGAGGCCCAGAAGCGCGCACTGCGCATCGCAGATAACCGTATTGCCGAGCGATCAACCTGGTCGCCCGAGCTGCTTTCTCATGAACTGGAGGCGCTTGTAGAGCTTGATTATGATTTGGAAATGACGGGTTTTGATATCATCGAGATCGATGCGTTCATGACCCTCGACGAGATACCTATCGAGGATGATCCAATACTTGAACCGCCGCCAGCACAGCCCGTCACTCGACCCGGCGATCTTTGGCAATGCGGGAAACACCGGATCCTATGCGGTGATGCAAGGAACGTGGATGCTTATTCGCTGGCTACAGTCGGAAAATTGGTCGATCTCGTGATCACAGATGTACCCTATAATGTCACCATCAAGGGCAATGTAAGCGGGAGCGGGCGACACGGGGAGTTCGCGATGGCTTCAGGTGAGATGACCATTGAGCAATTCCGCGGTTTCTTGACTGACACACTGGGTCATGCCCGAAACGTCTCACGGGACGGATCCCTGCATTATGTTTTTATAGACTGGCGGTCGGTCGCAGACCTGATCATGGTTGGGAGAGAGCTTTATACCGCCCTCAAGAATGTCATTGCATGGGTCAAGCCCAATGGCGGGATGGGCTCATTTTACCGTTCGCAGCATGAGTTTATCGCCATCTTCAAACACGGCGAGGCTAGCCATATAAACAATATCCAGCTCGGCCGGCTGGGCCGCTACCGAACAAACGTTTGGCAATATCCTGGTGCTAGCGGATTTTCCAATTCCCGCAAACAGGACTTGGAAGACCACCCCACCGTCAAACCTGTCCAGTTGATAGCTGATGCGATTCGCGACGCGAGCGCGCCCGGCGACCTTGTTCTCGATCCCTTCGGGGGTGCGGGCACGACCATGCTTGCTGCAGAGACCGTCGGACGCAAGGCTGCTCTAATTGAGATTGAACCTGCATATGTGGATGTGACGCTTCGCCGGTATCAAGAGACCACGGGCACCGAGCCGTTGTTGCTGCCTTGCGGGACACCTTTCGGCCGCGTTCGCGAAGAACGGCTGCAATTGGAGACGGTCAATGTCTGAGCCGGCAGATGACGAAACCGCAGGGTACCGCAAACCTCCGCGCAAAAATCGGTTTCGTAAAGGCGTTTCAGGTAATCCAAATGGTAGGCCGCGCCGTACCAAAAACATTGATTCCCTGATTGAACGTGAACTTGACCAAGCCATCTCGGTCAAAGAAGGCGGACAGGAAATCAAGCTCCGTAAACGCGAAGCAATTGTAAAGCGCCTTGTAGCCAACGCGCTCAAGGGAGACACGCGTTCGATCGAGTATCTCGTTAAATATTCGCGCGAAAATGGAGCTGGTGATCCATTTGAAATCAATACCGAGGACGAGGAAGTCTTCAAAGCGGCAATTAAGCGCCTAATCCACAACCCGGAGGGTGAGCTATGAACCGAAGTCTTCTAAGGGGTTTATACCGTTCTGATTTTCACGCATTTCTCAGCTTTGCTTTTCGAGAACTTTATCCGGAAAAAGTGTTTGTTGACGCCTGGTATCTCGATATCATCTGCGATGAGTTGATGCGATGCGGACCCGGTGGGAACCACAGGCTAATTCTCAACCTACCGCCGCGTTATCTAAAATCATTTTGCGCCTCGATCGCTTGGCCATTATTTATGGCTGCTCGCCATAACGGTATGCGGATCTGCGTGATCGCAGGGACACGCGAACTTGCGTCGGAATTTAGCGAAATGCGTAAGCGGCTGCTTCGCTCACCACGCTTGCTCGCGGTATTTCCGGAACTACGCTTTCGAGACGAGGGCGATACCTTGATTTTTGCGAACAGGGCGCAAATTAGTCAGTCATATATTTCGAAGTCACAAATTGGTCGCAGCGCTGACATCTACGTCATTGATGATCCCTTGCCGGCAAGGCACGCGAATAGCGAAAAGAAAAGGAACGTCATTAATAACTGGTATGATGATGAGATGGTGGCGCGGCTCAGCCGGAAGGACAAAGCCGTTCTAGTCCTGGTTATGCAGCGGCTACATTCTGACGATCTTTGCGGACATCTTCATCGAAACAAGGAGGCTTGGCGGCAAACTGTACTTTCTGCGATCGCGAGCAAAGACGAGCGATGGCAACTTTGCGACGGCCGGGTTATTGAACGGCCCGCCGGAGAAGTTCTGTGCGCATCAATTGAAACTAAGCAGCAATTATATGATATCCTAATGGAAATGAAGGGCGCCAATTTTTGCGCGCAATATCTGCAAAGACCATTCTCAGGCCATATCAGAGGTGAAGGCCGAACCCTCATGCATTTCCAACGGGTACCCGAGGACTGGAAAATCGGCGAACCCAAGTTGTTACACAGAGGCGGCTTTTTCGTAATATCCGCAGAACTTGAAATAGCTTGGGAATTTTTTGGCGTTCCAAATCCGTTCGAAGAAGGGCGAGAGCTCACTAAGGAAGAATGGGCAGCAGAATTTAAGATTCAGCAAACCGAGCTTTTAGCGTCCGTCCGAAGAGATAGCGCGGAAAGACAAAAGAGAGAGGGAAAAGCGAACGCCCTCGCCATTGCTCATAGTCCGCTGCAACGGATAAAATAGATCGTCTAAGGTGCCAATTTTACTGATGAAAATCAGTCTTTGAGCATTTTAGAGTTTAATTTGAAGTTCTCCTAATTACCGTCGAATTTACAGTTTCCATTCGACTTGTGGTGATTACTGAGCATTGGTGTTTGTGGCACGGCGGACATTCCCGGCCCGCCCCGGCCAATCCACTGGCGGGGCTAATCTTGGTAGGAGCAGGCAATCTTGCACGCTCCAATCAGGGGAATATCATGACCACTAGTAAATCAGCCACACCGGCAAAACCTCCGCGCGAGCACAGCAAGGCAAATCGCCTTGTTGAACTACTGAAGATCGGCACCGGTGCCAGTCTCGAAAACATGATTGAGGCCACAGGCTGGCAGAGCCACACCGTTCGCGCCGCCATGACAGGCCTTCGCAAACGCGGCTATGTAATTGACCGCAAGGTCGAGGGCACGACCACACTCTGGTCGCTTGAGGAGCCAGGCGCATGAGAAAAGCGAAAATCCTGGTGACAGAAATCGTCGCCGACCTGCCTGCTATGTCACTTGCTGGCCTTCGCAAGGAGTGGGAGCGGCGCTACGGCGCCCCTCCCCGCCATCGCTCATCAGACCTTCTGCGGCGCGTCCTTGCATGGCGCATTCAAGCCGATGCCTACGGCGGGTTCGATGCGGCAACACGCCAGATGCTTGCTCAGGATCATAGCGGAGCCAAAGTCGCGCCTACCGCCGGCATGCGCCTAGCCCGTGAATGGGCAGGCAAACGCCACGAGGTCGTGGTTGTCGAAAGCGGGGTCATTTACCAGGATCAAACGTTCGGCAGCTTGTCGGAAGTCGCTCGTCACATCACGGGAAAACGCTGGAACGGGCCGCGCTTCTTCGGCCTGCGGCAAGCGAATGTCCGATGACTGCGCCGCTAAGCCGCCGCCGCTGCGCGATCTATACCCGCAAGTCCACTGAAGAGGGGCTCGAGCAACAGTTCAATTCGCTCGATGCCCAGCGGGAATCCTGCGAAGCATATATATTGAGCCAAGCTGGTGAAGGCTGGGAATGTCTTCCTGATTTCTATGATGATGGCGGATGGTCGGGCGGCAATATGGACCGCCCTGCCCTCAAACGCCTTCTGGAGGATATCAGTAAAGGCCGGATCGATGTTGTAGTGGTGTACAAGGTCGATCGGTTGACCCGCAGCCTCATGGACTTCGCGAGGATCGTCGAGAGTTTTGATTCTAATGAAGTCTCTTTCGTGAGCGTCACGCAGGCATTTAACACGACGAGCAGCATGGGACGGCTTACCTTGAATGTCCTGCTTTCATTTGCGCAATTCGAGCGGGAAGTCACCGGCGAACGCATTCGCGACAAGATTGCTGCGTCCAAAGCCCGAGGCATCTGGATGGGCGGCAACATACCGCTCGGCTACGATCTGGGCGATCGCATTCTGCTTGAAAATCCGGAAGAGGCAGACACGGTTCGGTATATTTACCAAAAATATCTTGAGATTGGCTCAATCCCAAAACTTGCAAAGCTTCTCGCTGCCGAAGGCATTCTGTCCAAAAGATGGACTTCTGAGCGCGGTATCATCCATGGCGGGTTAACGCTGCGGTGCGGAACGATTGCTCACATTCTCAACAACCGCATCTATTTGGGAGAGATTGTCCACAAGGGCAAAGCTCATCCCGGTGAGCATGAAGCTATCATCGAGCTCAGTGTATTCAACGCCGTGCAGGCGAAGCTTGATGCGAACCGCCATAAGCGGAGCACCCGTAAAACGAGGGTCGCGGCATGCCCGCTAACCGGGAAGCTGTTCGATCAGGACGGTCAGCCAATGCGGCCAAGCTTTGGACATGGACGCGGGAAGAAGGTTTACCGCTACTATATCAGCGAAACGCTGCTTCCCAATGGTCAGATCGGCCACACCGACAATATGCGCGGAGACCGGATCTCGGCCGAGCGGATCGAGCGGCTGCTGCTTGACCGGCTATCGCCCATTCTCCCCAGAGCGACAACGTCCGAGGACCTGTTCAATATTATCACACGTGTCGCGGCAGTCGGAGACCGCATCAATGTTACCATGGATGCGTCAGCCCTCATCACGGAGGAAATTTGCGCAGCTGTGTTGCTTGGCCGCATCCAGCACGAAATTGACCCTGCCGCCAAGATCGAGGGTGATGACTTGAAAATATCGATTGATGGGCGGCCCGTGCGGCGCGGCAAGACATTACAATCTAAAGTTCATCTGCTTGATGACGCTGAGCAGCGGGCCGTGTTGGCCAATATCGTGCGCACCGCACACCGAAAACTGTCTGAGCTTAACGCTTCTCCCTTGCATCCTGAATGTCACACAGAGATGGGCGTCCCACGCAACGAATGGACGCGGAGCCGTCTCGCAGTTGGACTGCTAGCTCCAGATATCCAAAAAGCGCTGCTGCTAGGTACGATATCGAAGGCTCTGGATCCTGAAATTCTGCTGTCAGGCGACTTGCCGCTTGATTGGGACGAACAGCGAAGACTTTTGGGAACGGCGGCTTAATCCACAAAAAGAAAAGACTGGTGCAGCAAAAGATTAGGCCGAGAGCGCAATGTCAACGAAAGCGATTTTTGTTTTGATTGCGGTTTTCCGGCGGCGCTTAAGATGTGAGAACAAAACGAAGACTAACTAGAATTGAATTTGAAACACTATTCCGTCAGCAACAACTCCGACAATCCATCCAATTCTGCTTCTTGTTCCTGCCACCTTGGAGCAAGCTGCGTCAAGCGTGCATAGAATTGGGCGCTGTGGTTGTGTTCAATAATATGGCAAAGCTCATGCTTGAGCACGAAGTCGATACAATCACGCGGCGCTTTTATCAGTGCCGGACTTAGGGTGAGCTTGCCCGCGGGAGAACAGTTACCCCATTGTTTTTGCATATTGAGCAGGCGAACTTCAGGAACTATATCAATCCAAGGGACGGCCGTGCATATCACTTTCAGCCGGCGCTCATAATAGGCTAAGGCCCGAGATTTGTACCACGCTGAAAGTCTTCGTTTTATTGCGGCTGGATCTGCTAGAGGCAGCGAAACCTCAATCTTGCCTCGATATAACCTAACATGTGAGCGACGCTCGTTGCTGGTTACAACTTTTAACTGATGCCGCCTACCAAGATAAAAAAAGGTTTCGCCGCTAACATATTCCTTAGCAAGTGCGTGTTTCTTTGTTTCCGCGATCTCCGCTCTACGCCGAGCAATCCAGCGTGCTCGTTTAGAAAGTGCATCTCTAAAAACAGAAAAATCTATATCAGCCGGTTTCTCAACTCTGACTGAACCGTTAGAATCTACGTGCACGCGAATTCGGTCATGCAATTTGTGATTTTCGGCGACTAAGAAGGGAATTTTTTCATCACCATAGGAAAGCCAATGCTCAATTTTTGGTGAGTTATCAGCTGAAGCGGCCATTGGACAATCCGATGCGGGTAATGTTTACGATTTCATCGGCAATCAGCTTCGCCTTGTCGAGGCCGAAAAGTTTGAAAAGCAAACCCAGCACGCCTTTACGGATCGCCGCTTCTATGTTGACCGGATTGAGCGAATTTTCGGCTACCGCTGAAATGACAATTGCTTCTATTGCAAAAGAAAGCTCGAGATAATCTTCTGTGGAAGTATCATCGCCATACATTAGAAACAAACCATAATACGCGCGTGCATGAGGCTTGGCCCCTAGTTCCGCCGGAATGTTTTCCGCCATTCCGTTACTAACGTCATTTTCTAATTCCGCGAAGAGCGCATATTGTTTTCGAGGATGTTCAAACATTGCTTCGGCGTCCATTATGGCTTGACGCAGAAGTGCAGAAAAATAGGCTTTGGCAAAAGGATCATCAGACAGCTCTTGTTCAACGGTCCGGGTCAATCGGCTTCGGATAATCGCCGTTTCATTGCGTGTTTTTTCAGCGCTCCAGTTCTCCGGATCATTATTATTCGCAAGTTCGCTCACCACCAACAATTCGCCGTCAGCCTTGATTCCTTGGCCGATGACATTGCTATCAACCATTTTTCGGATTTGCTTTTCATAATTTGAGAAATCAACAGTTTCGTGCGCATCCTGCTTTGCTTGCTGGCGCATCTGAGTGAAAAATTTCAAATCCTGTTTATAGCGAGCGATATCATCTTCGCTAAATGCGCCGTCCTCAAAGAAAGAGCGGGTCGAAAGTGCAGTCTTTAGGCACATACCAAACGCTGTAAGCGCTTCATAGAAATCCTCCCGACGCTTTTGGTTTCTATCTATACGTTCGCCGTTCGCCCCCTCAACGAAATCCGGCACAAGTAAACGACGGAATTGCTCCTCATCCTTTCGATTTTGCACTTCAGGAAACAGGGCCCATAGCTCCTCGTGCAGCGATGGTAGCCGTTTGTACTCTGTAGAAACTTCGCGATAGAGGCCGTCTAAATCAGCCAGATCAAAGCCGCCTTGTGTCTGCTCCGCTAGATCTTGATAGTCAGCGATAGCGATATCAAGCTCTTTCAAAATGCCTCGATAATCGACAAGATAGCCATACTGCTTGGCGTCATGCAGCCGATTAACGCGGGCTATCGCCTGAATCAGGTTGTGCTCTTTCAATGGCTTATCGATATACAATACTGCATTTCGGGGTTCGTCAAATCCAGTGAGCAGCTTGTCGACCACGATCAGTAAATCCGGCCGTCCTTCCGTAGAGAAATCCTCGATAACCTGCCGCTCATATTCCGCTGGATCACCTTTGATGTTTTCCTTCCAATATTGCTGGACCTCTGGAAGTTCTGCCTCATCAATATCCTCATGCCCCTCACGAGTATCTGGGGGGGAGATGATAATAGCGCTGCTGACCAGGCCAGTTTCATCCAATGCCTTCTTGTATCGGATGGCCGAAAGCTTGCTGTCCGTGGCAATCTGACCCTTCAGGCCCATATCCTGCGATTTGAAATTGGCATTGAAATGCGCCGCTATATCATAGGCGATACGACGGATTCGGTTGTCCGCCCCATATAGTTGCCCGCGGCTGCCGTACTTTTGCTTCAGATCGCTTTTTTGCTTATCGCTTAATCCTTGCGTTATCATGTCAAACCAGCTGTCGATCGCACCTTCGTTTATATCGAGTATTGGACGGCGTTCTTCATATAGCAACGGTGTGATGGTGCCGTCTTCAATAGCATCACGCATAGTATAGGCGTGGATAATGCGGCCGAACTTGCTGTCGGTCTTTTGACCTTTTAGCAGTGGCGTCCCGGTGAAAGCGACATAGCTTGCCTGTGGCAGAGCCTGCTTCATCCGCTCGTGATTTTCACCGCCTTGGCTACGGTGCCCTTCGTCGACTAGCACAATGATGTTCGGACTTTCATTGCGACATTCGGGTAGTTTAGACGCGCTGGCAAATTTGTTGATGATGGTAAAGATGATCCGTTCAGTACCTTTACCAATCCGTTTAGCGAGATCGCGGCCCGTCTGCGCTTTGGCGCGTCCGCCTTCCTTATCAGCAATCGAACTGCCAAAGGCGCCACCCGTTAGAAAATTTCCAGCGAGCTGCTTTTCCAGATCACGCCGGTCAGTAACGACTATCACTCGACACTCCGCAAGCTCAGGCTGCAGCAGCATTGCCTTGCAAAGCAATACCATCGTAAAGCTTTTTCCTGACCCTGTAGTGTGCCAAATGGTACCACCCTCGCGACCCGGGCCACGCGGATGGCCGTCCGGGCGTAATATTGAAATTTCGCTGATCAACTTACGAATGCCAAACATCTGTTGATGACGTGCGGCGATCTTGCCGGCCTTGCGATCGTAGAACAGAAAAAAGCGGATAAACTCCAGCAACCGTTCGCGGCTGGCTAGACTGATCAACAAACGGTCCTGTTCTGTCACCATCATGTCGGCGGACCAGCGCGTGTTGAATTCATCCTTTATGTCGGACACGCGCCCCGATAACAGACTTTTCTTGTCCACCTCCGCAGTACCGTTTTTCACAGACAGGAAATGTGCTTCGTCAAATTCCTCGTCGCGCCACTTGGCCCAGAATTTCTTAGCCGTACCAGTGGTGGCATAGCGTCCATCGGTTCCGCTGACCGCAAACACCAATTGTGAATAGACAAACAAATGTGGAATTTCATCGGACTTTTGATTGCGGATCATCTGACTGATCCCCTCCTCCACCATCATTTTGGCGGAGCCGCCCACTGGCTTCTTTGCTTCCAAAACGATCACCGGGATTCCATTAACGAAGCCGACAATATCCGGACGTCTCGTCGATGTGCCATCAGCGTTGGTTAGTTCAAATTCTTCGGTTACGACGAAGCTGTTAGCATCCACATCATCCCAATTGATTAAGGGATGATATGGGCGGCTTCCAAAACCGAAAGCTCGCTCGTGCCGGTGATCGCGCAGGAATTCAATCGCTGGTTCAAAAGCGCCTGCCGGAATACGCTCTGATATCGCCGCAATACCACTTGGCGCAAGGTAGTATAATCTTCGATCTTCTCAAGATTCAGGGGCGCGTGCGGGTCCGGGTTTTGGTTCTCATATTCCGCGATCTTATGAGCTTTCTTCCGAACGGCGGACAGAAGCGATTCCACATCATTATCCGATATCGGCCAAATCCGACTATGCCGGTACGCGCCGATTCTCGAAATGAAGCTCCCGTCATCCTTATGCGCTTCCAAGAGTTCCTTCCCTACGGGGCACCCGAAAAACACGGCGTCAAGCACTAGCGCGCAGCGATCCGGCTGCATGGGGCCAAACTCGACCGCAGCCGTCAAGCCTCGCCCTCGCTCGCCGTCCTTTTCCTGTTCATGCAACCAGACGAGACACCGAAAACCCTTGATCAGAATCTCCTCGGCATAATCATTGTCCTTGTGAAGGTCGGGAAGAAATGCGCCCCGGCCAATCCAGCGCTCGACAGAAGGGTGAATGCCTGGCTCTCCAAAAAGCTCAATTGCGCTGGATTTGACAAAGAACTGAATATCTTGCTGCCGAAACTGAATTACTTTGCTAGCGCCGAGCTCCAACCGTTCTTGCGCAGCAAGAATCACTGCAGGGGTAAACCTCTCCCTGTATTTGAGAACCAAGGATTCATAGCTTTGATCCGGGTCAACATCCTCAAATCCGGCGGAGGCGTTCAACACCCTGCTGGAAATCACAGAAACTGCCCCGGATGCATTGATGTCCCGAGGTTCATACCCCAGGCCCGCGCGGTGACCTTGACTACGCTTGATCTCTTGCCAGTGCTCGTAAATCCGAGCGAGATCCTTTTCTAAGGGATCTGCGCTAGCTTTGAGAGCCTTCATGACCTCTGACATTTAGTTCTTCTACCTCTTAGGGCGTTCAGTGCGCACGATGATACCTTCCTAACGGTTTCCGAGATTTATATAATCTTCATCACAGACTTTTGCTATTGAATAGCGGGCCCAAACAGTAAATCGTGTAGTCGGAATTGGAATTGAACAGCGGCAATCGGATGCATCACTATCGCACTATTTTTGTCGCTTACAAACCGTCACTGCACTTTTTGACCCAGAGACTATGGGTCATTTGGTTCGAAACTATGGATTGGTTACCGTCTCTGGCACGGCTTATGATGTCTCTATATCGCCCTAAGCGGGCGGAATGACGCACTAACTTCTCTTAACCTAAGTCACTGATAAATAAGGCATTTCTGTCTGGAGGAGCAAGTCGGAATCAAACGAGCTCTGATGCTTTTGTCATTTTATAACGATTTCAAGTAATTAGATGCCAGTCATCACACCATTGTCGATCCATTTATTACCCGAAATTGTCAGATTGCGACGTTTCGATAGCCCCAGAGACATATTGATTGAACTGCTCGCTCACCACTTTTTGGTCGTAACCGGCCGGCAAAATGCTTTCGTTCCCAGAATTCAGCTTTTGGGGCGGCTTCGGATCTCCAAACGAAATAGCCACTACTCAGTCGAGATTTCAACAGATCACTTCTAACGCCCCACTGGTCGACAGCCGGCGGAATCTGTATTGATGGCTGCAACGGGGCCGTTTGCTGCCCGTCTGGTTCTGGGTAGCCGGCCCAGCTAGCGGACATTAAACGCGAAGCGACTGTGATGTCAGCTTACCCTCTAATTGCAGCCGTGGGGTTGTCTATTGCTTCTTCATCATTTGCGCTTCAATTGCAGCGGTACGAATGTCTTCATAGTTATCCTTCAGAAAATGACTTCGCCTGCGAGCCGGTCATTTTCTGGAGGATAGTGTTAAGCAAACAAAAGCGGCTGAAGCCTCTTACCAGCTATAAGCTGGTGGGTTTACTCCAAAGGTGAGACACTAAAATTCCGCGCTTACGAATTTTCGGGCACGCGCCGCAAAGTGACCTCTCTCACATCCCGGCCCCGTAAAAGCGCTAGGGCGCTAGCAGATGAAGCAGCACGAGGATGAAAGAATGACGACACGCACCTATAATACCGGCATCGCCATCGCGATTGCACTCACTGCGGCATTACCCGGCGCGGCTTCTGCCTGTGAAATATTTCACGGCGTCAGGGTCAAGATGGATTCGGGGAGCTACACCGGCACCCTCAACGATGTCTTGCTGAAGGATACGGGCGTCAAACTGTCTTCCAACAACGGCTCGGTGAGCCAGTCTTCCTACGAATATCGACTCAGCGAATGGCTGGTTCCGGGCAAGAATATCGTGAAAATCGATTATGACGGAACCGCAGCGGAATTCATAATTTTCGCGCGGTGCAAGGGCAGTTATGACGATGACCATATCGTCGACAAAGTGACCTTTACCTCGCCATCTGCCAAGCAGCTGAGTTTTGAACATCTTGGCCCGCTGGAAGATATCTATGTCAAGGCCGATATTGCGGGTGACGAAGGTCTGCTGGATGCGGTGGAGAAACTGCAGGACGCGGCGCGGGCTGGCGATGTCGAGACGATCTTACGCATGCATGATCCGATGATCAAAGAATTTGGCCGGCGCATGGGCAGCACCGAGGGAATTACATCCTATCTGCGGTCTATTCTGACCAGCCACCCAGCGGTGATTGAGGAAGCGCTCACCGTTACGCCGGTGATGGGCGGGCGCGTCTATCAGATATTCGGGCCGGACGGTCAGCCGCCGATTTCCGTATCGGGAAAAACCGAGGACGGAAGCTTCTCCTGGCCAGGGGGTGTCTATTGGGCACGCTTCGGCGACGAATGGGCCGTGGTTACCAATTAGGAGGAAGAAAGGCGTTTGCCGGTGGGCCATCCGGTACAGGTCAGACAAGGCGTCGTCGTCGACTGCTGGGGGCTACCATAGGAAACGGTGTGCATTCATGATACTATATTGAATTGAAAGAGAGGGTTGAGGTTTTGCAAAAGGAATATGTCAAGGGCGTGGCAGCCGCGCTTTTCATCGTCGCGCAGCCGATCACCGCCGTTGCCGCGGAAACGCTCCCCGAGCTGGATCGAATGGCTGAAGTGGCAGTCGACGAGCAGAAAGGCATTATATTCGCCCAGGAACAATCCGCGCGCGGGGAGTTTCTGGAAGCCCTTGCGACATTGGAACGGGTATTGGCGCTGCATCCCAAATCGGAAAGCGCGCGCCTGCTGCATGCGGTCAACCTCTGCCAGATCGACGATCAGCTGGGCGGCGCTGTTGAACTCGGTAAATTGAAGCAAAAGAATTTTGCTCCCGAGCTTTGGTCCGATGTCATGAGCCTGTGCCCGATGGCGGGCAGGGAGTAGAGCATGATTTTCTTGCAATCCTCTCCCTTCAAGGCAGCCATTTTGGCGTTCATTCTCTCGTTTGTCGTTGCAGTCCCGGCTGAAGCAGCACCGGTGCAGGTGGGCATAGCGGCAACCGTGGTCGGCGATGTCCGTATGAACAATGCCACCCTCAAGAAACCGGTCAAGATACCGCGTCGCCAACGGCTTGCCTGGGGTGATCAGCTGAGCACCAAGAGCAAAAGCAAGTTGCAGATCCTGTTGCTCGACCGGTCCACCCTGACCATCGGGTCCAATGCCCGGCTGGTAATCAATAAATTTGTCTATGATCCGGGCAAGGAGCGCTCGCTGGGTGCGACCGTGAGCAAGGGCGCCTTTCGCTTCATGTCCGGGCGCAAGACCAGCAATTCTTCCGCAACGGTAAATTCATCGGTCGGTACGATCGGCATCCGGGGCACCGCTCTTGATGGCGTGATCGGCGAAGAAGCGGTGGATATTGCCAAGGACGAACCGTTTCTGGATGGCGTCAAGAGCGACAAGGACAGCGCGATGCTTGTGGTTTTGCGTGGCCCCGGTGCCAATCGGCGTGGCGATCTGGACATTGGGCTTGCCGAGGTCAGCGCCGCCGGGAAAAGCGTGACGCTGGATCAGCCGATATTGGCCGCCTATATTCCAAGGCCCGGTGCCCAGCCGATTGGTCCGTTCAAGCTCTCGGCCGGCGGCCTGTCCAGACTACAGGATTTGCTTGCGCCTAGCGTGACCAGAGCGAACAAAAAAGGCGGCTTGCTCGGTAAATTGCTGCCGGCGGCGATCATCGGCGTTGGCGTTGGCCTGTTGTTGCCCGGCGGTAACGACGAATGCGTAAACCAAGGAGTCGCGGGGGCCGGTTGCTAGGGCAAAGCCGGAGCGACCCGCATCATTTCCGGGTCGCCGCAAAGACGCCGTCCCAATCCTGCTTGACCGGAGCCTTCGACAGTTCATCGATCCGCTGCTGGTAAACCCCGGCCAGCACGGAGAGACCGGCATCGCGGTACACGGCTTCTTGCTGATCCAGCAGGTCGCCAGCCTCGGCCCAATTCTGCGCACGATAGAGAGCGAGAAACAGGTCATGCTGGCTTTGCAGGGTCTGGAACGTCGGATCGTCGCTCATCGTCTCGTCACCGAGCAGCGCAAAAATTGTGTCCGCCGCCTCGCGCCCGACGACCTTGACCCGATCCAGTTCGAGCAGGGCGAAGCCCGGCAATTGCGCTGCGAGCGCGCTGCCGATCAGGATTTGCACGCCATATTGCTTGGTCAGCCCTTCAAATCGGGAGGCAATGTTCACCGTGTCACCAATCAGCGTATAGGAGAGCCGCTGCTGCGAACCCATATTGCCGACACAGCACAGCCCGGCGTTCATGCCGATGCCGATCTTCACATCGGGCGGCCACACCTGCCCAGCCATTTGCGGCTGCTCACGGTTCAGCCGTTCGAGGCTGGCGACCATTTGCAGGGCTGCCCGCGCGCCGTTGCGGAACTGATCCGGATCATCGAGCGGCGCATTCCAGAAGGCGAGAATCGCATCGCCGATGAATTTGTCCACGGTTGCCTTGCGCTCCAGCAATATGTTGCACATCGGGGTCAGGAAACCGGTCAGAAAGTTGATCAGTTCCTTCGGGTCATATTGCTCCGATATTCGCGAGAAGCCGCGGATGTCGCAGAACAATACCGTCATCTCGCGCTCTTCGCCGCCGAGCTGCAAGCGTTCCGGATTGGCGGCAATCTGGCGGACCATTTCCGGCGAAAGATAGCGGTCAAAGGCGGTGTGGATATAGGCGCGCTGATGCTCTTCCTGACGAAAGCTGAGCAGGGTTTGCACGGCATAGACCAGAATCAGGGTGATGATCGGCCAGGTCGGATCGAGCAGATAGTGCCATTGATCAAAGGCCAGCCAGCTGCCGGCGGCGACCGCGACGGTCGCGACGGCTCCGATCGCGGCCCCGATCGTCGCACCGGCGCTGGGCAACAAGAGAGCCATGACACCCCCGAGCAGCAGGATCAGAAAGAACTCCATCCCCGGCGCCCAGTCGGGGCGGGTCAGGAACTGCCCGAGGATCATCTGTTCTGCCGCCTGTGCGTGGACCATCACGCCCGGTTCATTGTCGCTCAAAGGCGTTGAAACCAGATCACGCAGCCCGGTTGCGCTGGCCCCGATGAACATGATTTGTCCCTCGACCGCCGCGCGCAGGTCCGCTGCCGGAACGTCATCGGAGAGTATTTGCCAGGCCGGGATCGTCCGTTCGGGTGCTGGCTCGCTGAAATGCATCCACAATTCGCCGGCGGCGGTCGTCGGCACCTCGAATTGTCCGACCCGCAGGTTCACCACCGCTCCCGGAGCCCCGGCGGTCTCGCCGCTGCCGTCGCTGGTCTTGACCAAGATCGAATTCGCACGCTGCGCCACCCGCAGCGCTTCGAGCGAGAGCGATGGGACCAGCTTGCCCTTGTAGAGAAACACCAGCGGCGCTCGGCGCAGGATACCGTCCGCATCGCCGACGATGCTGAGCGAGCCCATACCGGCCAACGCCTGTCTCAGTTGCGGCAGCGATTGCACCGATCCCTGATAGTGCTCCACATCTTCTGCAGGCGCCGAGCCGAGCACCGCCATGCCGATTGGCAGTTCGACCGGATCGCCGCGATCCTCGTGCAGCAGGAAAAATCCGCCGACTACGGGGGCCAGAGCGAAACTGTCGGCCAGCAGGTCATCATTGTTGGGCAGATTTGAGAGCGACCGGGCCAGATCAGCATTGCCAGCATCTTTCGGCAGCCGCGCTGCGATCTGGCCGGGCGATGTCCGGTCGGGTTCGGAAAAGACCATGTCAAACGCGATCGCCGCCGCGCCGGCGTCGGACAGGCGCTGTGTCAGTCTGGCGATCTCGAGCCGCGACCACGGCCACTGGCCCAGCCGCTCGATCGATTCCTCATCAATATCGACGATCCGGACCCCGGCGTCGTGGTAAGTGCGCGGCGCCGCCTTCTGATAGCTATCGAACACCATCAAGCCGAGCCGATCAAATCCCGGAATCGCCGCAAACTGGATCGCCGCGATGGCAAAAACGATCAGCAAGCCGGCGGCGGTCGGCCCGGCTTTAAGCTTTTCAAGCCAGCGTCTGATCGATCCGCTCCCATGCTTGCCAGATGGTCCCATGCGAATCGGATTGCCTTAGTCGGGGGCAAACTGCAAGGCAGCATCGGCGGCTGCGGGCCGCAAATTCCGCTACACTGTAGAGTTTGTGGAGGACGTGTTCCCCAGCATCGACATCAGACGCAATATTACCATCGATTGTAAGGTAGAGCAGGCGGGTTATCGCCCAGCATCACTTCGCGACATGCTGAAGACCGGCAATTTCCTCAATCCCTGCAAGAAGCTCACCTTCTCGGTCGTTTCAACGGACATCGACGGCCCGTATGGTCTTTTCTGGAAAGTGCTTAACCGAGGACAGGAAGCTGAAAAGCGCGATTGCATCCGTGGTCAAATTGTTAGTGATGAGGGGCACAAAAGAAACATAGAGCATACCAATTTCAGGGGTGACCACGTTGTCGAGTGTTATGCAGTTCAGAACAGTGTAGTGATAGCCACCGACCGAATTCATGTCCCTATAAACGCTAACCAAGAGGACTACGATGACTAGGGATGGACTGCTGAAGAGTATTGCCGAGACTGGCTATAACGTGGGGTACGGCGCAAAAAAGAATTTTGCCACGCACGATATCGTCCAGAAGGCACCGGGCGGGCTTGGTCTCTTATCCCTTCTCGTTGGCCTTTATGCACTTATTTGGGAGCCATTGAACGCAAAATGGATCGCGGCGACGATGGTCGGGTTCGGCATCATAACGCTAATCATTACGCATTACGACGATAACAAGGGCGCACATGCCACAGAAGGCGAGCGGTTGACCGCGTTATTCTATCGGCTGCGCGACCTTTATCGCGACGTGCAGGCCACGGCGGATGGCGATGATCTGTCAGCTTACCGCAATAGTCTTGACGCCATTCAGAACGAATTTTGGAGCTCAAACCAGTCGAAGCAGATTCTTTTCAGCGACTGGTATGCCCACTACAAGTTCTTCTGGCAGCAGCAGATCGGTTGGCTCGATGAGCAGCTCGAATTCTCGTTTTGGCGCGACAGAATGCCTTTAAGCCTAACCCTCGTCTTGGCGATAAGCGCGCTTGGAGCAGTCGGTGTGGGTGCATATTATTTGGCGTAATGCGCTCCGTCGGTTGAGCGAGATGGGTCATAATTCCAGCTAAGTATGAAAAATTGTGCGGTGCGACAGGTATTGGACCTGTGACCGCCCCCATTTGGAGGGTAGCTCGAGAAGCACAATTCAATGACAGCTTTTGGCGGCGGTTGATGATTGTGTGAATGTCGACCATTTGGGCGCTAAGGAAACATAAATTCAGGCTGCAGTGAATGTCCGAAAGTGAGGGGTAACAACAATCACAAAGCTTGAGTTACGCCGCTGCACGGACACTTGCGAGATCGGTTGTTTGGAGCCATTCAACCCAACGACTAAGGAACGATCTAAAATCATCTTGTCCGATCCTCAGGACCCTTAAGCGAGACGGCGGCTTACTCATGTCTTCTTTGCCGTACAACGGCGTGCCTTTGGGATGCTCGTGGGGATCAAACTTCGGGAATTTGGCACTGACGAAAGCGAACATTTCTGCTTTTCCCCAGTGGGATTGACCGTATTCGTTCAGGTACAGCACGCCTCCATGCGCGAGTGCGTTCCGCAGTATGCTGGCCCAAGCTGCTCCTTCCAGATCGGCAGCGTCCATTGCGGATTGCGGATTTTCTAGTTTTTCAGCCAGCTCGGACGGCAATCCCTCTGAAAGCCTTTCTCCATCGAAATCCATAGACGCAAACCGCCATGCCCCCACATCAAAGAATGATGGTTCCACCTCTCCGATTGTCCTGCCGCCAAGAACCCGGTCAATCTCCTTCGCAGTTTCTGGGCTCAAATCCCGTTCGTCAGCATATCCCCACCCTTGTTTGCGCCTATATCGATCGACCCGCTCGATTGGGATAACGATCATGGGCGTGGCCATTGCGAGGAGGAAAGTAGTAGTAAGAGGTCCGAGGTGCGGTTCTTGCGGGTCGCGAATTGTCTCGGCCTCATCCCACAACTCGTCGAGGAGGCGATGGCATCTGTAAGGCAATTCGAGACTGTAATTTGATGGGTTGCCCACAAAATCCTCCTCTAGGTTACGAGAAAATCACCGGCGAGCGCCGATTGATGCCGCTCCAGCCATGATCTAGACGGCGAAAAGTCCGGCAGAATATAGCCCAGATACGACCAAAACTCTGGCCCATGCGACCGATGACGCAGATGCGCTAGTTCGTGAGCCACGACATACTGCAGCACCTTTCGCGGCGCGAAGATCAGGTGCCAGTTGATAAGGATTTTGCCTTCGGGGCCGCATGATCCCCAGCCGTGGGCGAAGTCCGCAACTCGGACCGACCGGGGAACAAGGCCAAACCGCTTACGGTAATCGGCGGCAATCTCGTTCACATCACGGCGGGCGCGTTGCTTCAGCCAATGCTTCAGTTCGCTAGCAACAAGGTGATCGGCGTCCTGTCCGGCCCAATGCGGCAAATCCACAATAAAACCGTTGCGGTAGGCGACTGCGATCCGCTCGGCATCGGTGCGGCGGACAGTGAGCGGCATCTTGCGTCCACGATAGGGTATCTTCGATCCCGTCATGAACCGGGGCACTGAATGGCGGTCGGCTGTGACGCGCTCCATTTTTCGGACAGTGTTGAACACCCATTGGCGCTTGCGGTCGAGAAATCCTGCCACGGCCTCATCATCATCATTGGTGAGCGCCAGCACTTCGACATGGCCGGGGGTCACAGTGATGCGACGCTCCGATGCCGTGGCGGAGCGGCGAAGATCGTAAGGTATTTCTGTCCGGCCTATTCGGAGGGTGGGCATCAGTTGCCATCCCCATAGGTGTGGACGGCGAAGTCCTCTACCTTCTCGCGGATGGCTTGGGTCTCGCCGATGCCGTGCTCGGTGAGGATGCGGCGGACATCCCGGCGAAGCCTGCGCAGGTAATCGTCCATGTGCGTGAACGCTGGCTGCGTCGCGGCAGCGTCAGCATAAACCGCGCCGATGGCAATCGCCGCATCCTGCAGGGCGGAGTGATCCAGATCGGGCACGATTGCTTCGATGATGCGCAGGATCGAAAAGGCATGTGCATCCATCCCAAGTTCGGTGTGCGCACCTTGTTCGGCCTGTATGTCACGGGTCAGGTTCTCATGCTCATGCAGACCATCGGCGGCGGCAAGTTGACCTTCCTCGAAGCGACGGATGATCTCCATTACCCTTTCGGAGAAGCGGCCATATTGTGCCGGGTTCTTGTCCACCAGTTCGCGGGTTGTCCGGCGAAGTTCGGCGGACTTGCGCACGAACGCTTCCTGAATTTCGGCTTCGGTTTTCTCCCCGGTGTCGAAGTCATCGGCAAACTCGGGATCGGTAATGTTGCGCAGGCGGATTGTAGTGGAGAGGCCCGTCGCGTGAACATGCTGCTCCAGCATGTCCCTTATCTTGCCGGAATAGCTGCGGTGATCGAGGCTTTCGTCCTTGCTGATGGCCTGCGTCGCTAAGCGCAGGAAAGCCGCTGCCCATTTCACTTCGGCGGTGAAGTCCAGGATGGCCGGATCGGGCGACAGGTCAGCATAAACCTTGATAAACGTGCGGGTGAGGCGCTGGAAGTCGAACCAGTCATCCTCCTGCCCCTGCGTCACCAGAGCGGCGGCAGCATAGGCTGCAGCTTTCTCGTCCAGACCGTCCAGCTTCATCGCCCGCTTCTGCGCCCGGTAGCGAGCGAAGGCCTCCTTCAGGCCATTGCGGAGGATTGCAATGTCGCGCATCGCATGTTCGACATCTTCGGAGCGGTAGGACGCCAATGCTTCGTCCAAATGATTGGTGACACCGATGTAATCGACGATCCGGCCATTGGGCTTTTCAATGGTGCCGCCATCGGCGTCAGTAAAGGCATGGGTCCGGTTCGTGCGAGCAATGGCTTGGAGGAGGTTGTGCTCCTTGAGCGGCTTGTCGAGATACATGACATGTTCGATGGGCGCGTCGAACCCGGTCAGCAGCTTGTCACACACGATCAGGAAGTTCGGTTGGCTCCCACGCACCTTGAACCGCTTTTTGGCATCCTTCTCGGCATCATCATCGAGATAGAACGCCTCCAGCCCGGCTCGTAGCGCGGTAACGTCGGGGTTCTCGCTCGGCTTGTTGTCCTCTTGGCTCTTGGAATAGATGCAGGCGATCATGGCATTGGCCTTAGCCTGTGCTTCCTCGGCCTCTACTCCATCGCGTTGCAGATCAGCAGCGATGACTGCCGAGAGCGCGGCGCGGTACAGGATCACTGCTTCCCGGTCCACGGCCACGATCTGCGCCTTATAGCCGTCCGGCTGGCAGACTGCTTTGAAGTGCTCCCAGATGTCGAGTGCGATCAGGTGCACGCGCTCTGGGTGCTTGGCGATGGTGGCCAGCGTCAGGCCCTTGCGCTTCAGTTCCTCGCGCTTGTCGTCGGGCAGGTCCACGAACCAGCGGTCGAACAGGATGTCGATCTCGGCCTCATTGATGGCCCAGTCGGTTTTGCGGCCTTCGTATAGGATCGGCACGGTTGCACCGTCCCGCACCGCATCGTCGATCCCGTATTTATCTAGATAGCCTTCGCCTGCCACGCTGAATCGGGCGTAGGTGTCCTTGTCGGTCGATTTGATTGGGGTGCCGGTGAAGCCGTAGAAATGGGCATCTGGCAGCGTGGCTTGCAGAAACGCGCCCAAGTCCTTTTCCTGCGTGCGATGACATTCATCGACCAGCACGATCCAGTTGGCGCTATTAGGGATCGGGTCTTTCGATCCGGCGAACTTGAAGATGGTGGAGAGCAGGATTTGCCCGTTGCCGCCCCGGTTCACGGCCACGCGCAACGCCGCCACCGATGCGCATTGCGAGGGATTGGGCAGGCCGCAGGCGACGAAGGTGCGGCTGATCTGATCGTCGAGGTCGATCCGGTCGGTCAACACGAGAATGTTGGGATTGGCGAGCGTGGGCGCATCGAGCGTCAGGTGGGTTTTCAGCTTGAGGGCAAGGAACACCATTGTCAGGCTCTTGCCGCTGCCCTGTGTGTGCCAGATTAGCCCCTTGCGGTGCTCTCCCCCAGCAACCCGTTGCACGGCTTTGTTGACTGCCCGGAACTGCTGATAGCGGGCGATCTTCTTGATCTTGCGGCCTGTCTCCGGGTCAGTCTCGAACACTATGAAATGCGCCAGCAGGTCGAGCAGGCGCGATGGTTCGCACAGACACCACAGGTCTTTGGCCAGCGCATCGGAGAAGTCGTCGCGGCTGCGGGGCCAAGCGTCTGGCCACGGGCCATAGAACTGCGCTGGTGCGCCGGTTGCGCCATATTCGGTGCGCATCCCGTCGGTGATGATGTTGAAGGCGTTGGGATAGAACAGTCGAGGGATGTCCCGCTCATATTGCCTGATCTGCTCGTGCGCCTCGTCTCCCGTGGCGGTGCCTTTCAGCGGGCATTTGGCCTCAATCACCACCAGCGGGATGCCGTTCAAGAACAGCACGATGTCGGGGATGCGCGGACGCTGGGCAGCAACGCGCAACTGGCGCACAACATGAAAGGTGTTGCGGGCAGGCGTCTTGAAGTCGATCAGCGCAATCGGGCTGTCACGGTTCTCGCCGGACAGGCGGCGGGAATAGCCACCGCGCAGCTTGCGCTGCCACTCCTCATTGTCGGACAGGGTGGCAAGGTCGTTGTAGATCGCCTCTGCATCATCCGCGCCGATGCCGTTCAACTCGCGCAGTGCCTCGATCAGCACGGGTTTAAGGATGACGCGGTTTTCCTCCTGCCGCATCGCCAAGGCGTTGGCTGGGGACAGAACATGCCAGCCCATCGCCGCCAGCACATCCATCGCGGGCTTCTCGGCGAGGCGGTATTCGCTCATGCGGGCACCCGGACATGGGCGGAGAGTAGGTCGGACATAAGGGTGCGTTTTGTCGTGAGGAGCCGTTGCGTCGATTGCTCTGCCGCAGCGACGCACGTCTCCAACGCCGAGAGTTGCGCGGCGATCTCAATCTGTTCGGCAACGTCTGGCACGGGAATGGTTCTCTCCTTCAACATTTTGAAGTGGCGTGCATAACCTTCTCCAAGGAGGTCCAACGATTGCAGGGAATAATATAGATAGCGGGCATCAAGTCCCGGTGCGGGAGTGATGCACTGCGTTCCATCCGCGCCGATCACGAATGGAAAATCAACAAACTTCAATATGCGGGTGTGGTCACCGAACACGATGACAGGCAGACCATATGGCCACAAGGCTTCCGCGTCGTCGGTATATCCGCAGATGAACGAAGCGCCTTGGTCGATGATTGGAAACGCCCCTTCCTCAAGGTAGTCGGAGGTTTGCAGCTTGGTAATCTTTTGGCCCCGGTTCTTGGCCATCGCGTCCACCACCTCGACCTCGTCGCACTCTTGCCGCGCACGGTCTAACAACTTGGCGCGGACATTGGCGAAGACTTGCTCTGTCGCCTGTCGTGCATCTTCAGCCGCCGCAATCGCCTTATCCACCGACCGCAGCACCTCGGCGATCCGCCGCTGCTCATCGAGGGGTGGGAATGGAAAGGATACGTTACTAAGCGATTGCCTTGTTATCTGCGGTTGCGCCGATCCAGAAATAGACTTCACCACGCCCCAGTGTTCGAGTGCCTGACGAAGATAGGTCTGGTCAACACTAACGCTGTCCAAGTCGTCCAACGCCATCGCGTTACCTGTTATGTAGGACTTGGCAGGAACAACATTTATGGTGCCACAGGTGGCCCCTCTGCACGTAATCGCAATGGTTTCCTCGGCATGCGTATATTCTGAATAGAAACCGATCTGCCCGTTGGCACCGTAAACTGGATACCCGGTTTCAGTGAACTTCTGGCGAGAGATAGTTGGCCACTGGCGGGGCCGACAGATGTCGAGTAAGCGGCGATCTAGCCATCCTTCCGGCACCTCACGCGACATAGCCAAGCCTTTTGAGGTGCGCGAACATCACCGCTTCCGCCTCGTTTCGCTTGGCGATCAGGTCTTGCATCTTGCCGACTTCCGCCGCGACATCTACTTCCTCAGCGTCCGCGCCGGTCTGCACATAGCGGCTGATGTTGAGGTTGTAGGCGTTGTCGGCGATCTCCTCCAACGGCACCACGCGGGCCAGCTTCTCGACATCGGAAAAGGCATGGACGGCATCGGCCAGCGTGCGCACATGGTCGTCGGTCAGGAAGTTCTGCGCCTTGCCCGGCTGGAAGGTGGCATCGCCGTTGACGATCAGCACCTTGCCCCGACGCTCGGCTGGCTTCTTCTTCCGGCAGATCAGCAAGGCGGCAGGGATGCCGGCTCCGTAGAAAAGATTGGTGGCCAGCCCCACGACCGCCTCAATCACGTCTGCGGCCAGCATGGCCTCCCTGATGCGCCCCTCGGCCCCGCCACGGAACAAGACTCCGTGCGGCACCACCACTGCCAGCATCCCGTCATCCTTCAGGCTGGCGAGCATGTGCTGGACAAAGGCAAGGTCTCCGTATCCCTTGGGCGGGCAGCCATATTCATCGCGTCCGAACGGATCGCCATTCTGCCAGATATTGTGGCCCCACACCTTTTCGCTGAACGGCGGGTTGGCCAGCACCCGGTCATAGGCCCCGATGCCTTCCACGAACTCACGCGTTTTGGGATCATATCGCTTGGGGGACAGGATCGTGTCACCCTTGGCAATGAAGGCATCATCTACGTTGTGCAGGAACAGATTGATCTCTGCGATGCCCCACGTGGCGAAATTCTTTTCCTGTCCATAGAGCGACAGGGAGCGGGCATTCTCGCCGCGATCTTTCAGATACTGCACCGCCTCCAGCAACATGCCGCCAGAGCCGCAGGTGGGGTCATAGATCGACATGCCGGGGCGCGGGTCGATGATCTCGATCATCAGGCGCACGATCTGGCGCGGGGTGTAGAACTCGCCGCCCTTCTTGCCCGCCCCTTCGGCGAACATCTTGATGAGGTAAAGGTAGGCATCGCCGAGCATATCGGCTGGTGCATCGGCATTGCGTAGGCGATGTGTCTCGAAATGGGTGAGCAACTTTTCCAGAAGCGCGTCAGAGAAGCGATCCTGATTGGCGAAGTCCACGGAACCGAACACGCCGCGTAGCCGCAGGTTGGCATCTTCGATGGCCGCCAGCGCATTATTCAGCCGCTGGCCGATCTGCGTGGATTGTCCACGAACCGCCTCCCAGCGATGTTCGGCAGGTATATGGAAACGATGTTCGTCAGGATCGGCTGCCTCGGCCTTGTCGCCGGTCTCTGCCAGCAGGGCCTCATATTCCTCCTGCCACACGTCGCACAGGCGTTTGTAGAACAGCAGTCCAAAGATATATTGCTTGTAGTCGCCAGCATCGACCGTGCCGCGCAGAATGTCCGCCGCGCCCCAAAGGTGCCGCTCAAGCTCTTGTTGCGTAAGTGTGGCCATCGATCCTCCGAGTGCCCCGGCGAACCCATTAATCGAGTGCCAAGATTGAAGGAGCAGACACTATGCCGGGATGTGTGGAAGATCAATGCGTTAGTAGCTGGGAAATATATATGCAACATGCCGCAGGTTATTTACTCACTGCAATCTTTTTCACACCAGCGAAGCGCTCCCAGTTGCTCAACCCGTTGCTCAAAAAATTTGGCCAATTTTTTGGGTCTAAACTCGCACAACAGACAAGAAAGACGGCAAGCTCACAGGCCGGTGGACCGTAAAGCTCCAGCGGAACGGCAAGGTCTACAAGAAACGCTGGGACACCCACGCAGAGGCCCTGCAGGACGAGCAGGCCATGCAGGCCGCTTGGGATGCCGGACAGGACCCAGCAGTCGCCAATGACCCCGTAATGGACCCCACAGTCTCCAGCTTCGAGACGGTGATCCCGCTCGCCAATGGACATCTCTGGTCCGGCAAGGACTGCGAGGCAGCGAGCTGGCGACAGATCGAAGCCCTATCGGCCCTGCTCGGACCCAAGACCCGGCTGGACAGCATCGACACCAAGATGATCGACATGCTGATCCTGAAGCTCTCCAAGGACAAGTCAGGCAGCACAGTGAACCGCTATCTGTCTGCCCTGCGGAAATTCCTTGGGTGGGCCAAGGACCGTGGGTACCGCAACGCCCCCATAGACGACATTAAGTTCTCATGGCGCAAAGAGGTGCCTCACCGGGTCCGCTGGATCAGTGAGGACGAGGAAGCCCAGCTAGAGGCTCTCCTGCCCCCAAACACATGGAAGCTGGTCTATGTTGCCATCCGTACTGGATGCAGGCTCAGCGAGCTTCTGACGGCCACTGAGGGGCAGATCAACGGCAACCGTATCCACCTGTGGAAGACCAAGAACAACAAGGCCCGAACGATCCCAATGAGCGACAGGACCTGCCAGTTCCTGCTGGAGCTGGTCCGGGGTGATATGCCCACGTATCCTATGGTTCGGAGGCATTGGGACAAAGTACGGGCCAAAATGGGTCTCTCTGGTGATCCTCAGTTCGTGTTCCATGCCACCCGGCACACCTGCGCCACAAGGCTGGTCGATGTCGGCATCAACGTCTTCATCATACAGGAGTGGATGGGCCACACGCGCATCGATACCACCCTAAGGTACGCACATGTGAGACCCAAAAACCTCGACGAAGCACTGCTAAAGGTGGACCAATACGAGGCTGGCCAGAGAGACAACTCCCAGAGTTCTGCGGGGTACACTGCAGGTCCACCGCTCAAAACTGGTGGACCAATTGAGCCTTTTCGGAAGGTCGCTTAAATTGAGAACCGCAGAATACTGCGCTCTCTGGAGGCCCGACCCGGAATCGAACCGGGGTGCGCGGATTTGCAATCCGCTGCGTCACCACTCCGCCATCGGGCCGGAGAGAGGGCGCGAATTGCTTCGCTTTGCCGCGAAAGTCAACCCAAAGTTGCGTCCTCCATGACTCATGCTCGATATTGTGCAAAATCGCCCGATTGTCGCGCAAAAGACGCAGTCAGCATAAATTCGCCGGAATCCATCTTGGCGCATGGCGCAAGGCGGGCTAGAAGCGACAAAATCTCGGCCATAGTGTATTGTATTCCTAATACAGAAATGGCATGGACACCGAACATATATTGCGAGGATCGACGCTTGGGCCAGGAAAATTTCAAACAAATGCGCAAAGCCATGGTCGTCAGCCAGTTGCGCACAACCGAGGTCAGCGACCCGCGCGTCATCGCGGCGATGAGCCACATCGCCCGCGAAGATTTTGTGCCGGCCGCCCAGCGCAGTTTCGCTTATGCCGACCGCGGCGTGCAAATTGGCGAAGGCCGGGCCCTGAATCCTCCGCTTACCACCGGACGACTGCTGAATGTGGCGCATGTGACGAAGGACGACAATGTCCTGCTGATCGGCGCGGCCACTGGTTATACGGCGACCGTTCTGGCGCAACTCGCCGGATCGGTCATGGCAGTCGAACAAAATGCCACGCTGGCAGCCACGGCCATGAAAAATCTGGCGGGTTTTGACAATGTCAAAGTCGAAACCGGCAATCACGCAGACGGCTGGGGGCCACTAGCACCCTATTCGGTGATCGTTGTCGATGGACTGGTCGAGCAGATCCCGCAGGTCCTGATAGATCAACTCGCGCCGGACGGAACGATTGTGGCTGCGGTCATGCATGATGGCGTCGCCCGTCTTGCCCTGGGCCGCACCGCCGGCAGCCATGTCGGCTATCAATATTTTGCCGATGGCGGGGGCTGTCCGCTGCCCGGCTTTGAAAAAGCAAAAAGCTTCAAATTTTAAGGCGTTCGGGAGAGTAATGAAATGACTAGCCGCCGTCTTTTCCTTGGCACAGCCCTTGTGGCGTTGCTGTCTGCGCCGGCGCAAGCCGACACTTTGCGCGATGCGCTGGACGCTGCCTATCAGACCAACCCGACCCTGTCCGGCGCACGGGCAGCCCAGCGAGCAACCGACGAATCCGTTGCCATTGCCAAAGCCGATGGCCGCCCGAGTGCCACCAGCGATTTTGGCTTTCAGGAAAATTTCCTGCGCAGTGCCAATAGTTTCACCGCGCCGCTGCGCCAGACGACGGCGGGAGGCTCGATCGACGTTCCGATCTATTCCGGCGGAGCTGTCAAAAATGCCATCCGCGCCGCTCGCACCAGAGTGGAGGCCGGCCAGTTCGATCTCCGTGCGACCGAAGCCAGCGTGTTCAGCAATGTTGTCGCCACTTATATGGACGTCATCCGCGATTCGGCGATCGTCAAACTGAACCGGGCCAATGTCGGCGTTCTTGCTGTCAATCTGGAAGCGACCGGCGACCGGTTTGAAATCGGCGATCTGACCCGCACCGACGTCGCGCAATCCGAATCCCGGCTGGAAATAGCCAAGAGCGATCTGGAAACTGTGCGCGCGAGCCTGATCCGCAGCAAGGAAAATTACATTGCGCTGGTCGGTCACGAGCCCGGCGATCTCGAACCGCCGCCACCCTTGCCCAACCTGCCAGAAACCCCGGACCAGGCCGTTGATCTGGCCCTGAACTATAATCCGGACCTGCTTGCCGCCAAGGAACGCAGCGACGCCGCCGAATTTGACATAAAGACGGCACGGGCTGGCAACAAGCCTCGGGTTACTACTTATGCCCAGGGACGATATCTGAATTTCCACGGGACGCTGGGCGGTAATATTCCGGGCACGAGCTTCATTCAGGAACAATCGACCGCTGAAGTCGGCATTCGGGCAACCATGCCGATTTATCAAGGTGGTCGGCCAGCCGCGCAAATTCGTCAGGCACAGGCACGTTCCGGTCAGGCCTATGAGCAGATGATTGCGGTCGAGCGCGATGTGATCTCGCAAACCCGTGCGGCTTATTCCAGCTGGCGCGCATCGGAACGGGTGATCCAGTCTTCGGAGCGGGCCGTGGCCGCTGCAAGCCTGTCACTGGAAGGTGTGCGCGCGGAAAATTCCGTCGGCAACCGGACCATTTTGGATATTCTCAACGCCGAACAGGAATTGCTCAACGCGCAGGTGCAGCTGGTGACCGCGCGCCGCAACAGCTATGTCGCGGGCTTTTCCCTGCTTGCCGCCATGGGCCGTGCAGAAGCGCGCGATCTCGGCCTGGAAGGCGGACCGCTCTATGAACCTGACGTCAATTACGACCGGGTCGACGATATGTTCTACGACTATCAGAGTGACCGCAATCCGGAGCCACAGGCGACCAGGACCGTTGACACTCAGGCGCAAAAAGCGGACATAGAGCCATTGCCGGAGACACCGTCGCGCCGATAAGGCATGCGCTGTCGAACAAGACCGACAGTAAAGGTATCAGTTTTAGGGGTTTCGCACATGGCTGAACAAAACCGGGAATCGTCGATGGAGGAAATCCTCTCTTCGATCAAACGCATCATCGCCGAAGACAAGGCGATCGATGAGGACCGCCCCCTGACTCGCCGCAAAACCCCAGTAAAACCGGCGCTGCAGGCAGTTCCGGATGTAAAGCCGGTAGACCGGGATGAAGAAATACTCGAACTGACCGACGAATTGCCGGAACATCAAAACTCATCCGCTCAGGGTGTGTTCGGCGACCGCCGCAAGGACGAACGGCTGATCGACGACAACAAGCTGGACAGCATGCGCCAGTCGCTCTCGGCCCTGGTCGAAAAAGAAGCGATGGAGCGTCGGCCAACAGCACAATCTGGCGGCGGCACTTCGCTGGAAGACATGACCCGCGACTTGATGCGGCCGATGATCAAGCAATGGCTGGATGCGAACTTGCCGGATCTGGTCGAACAACTGGTGGCACGGGAAATCCAGCGGCTGAACGAGAAATAGGCCTGCGGACCTGTTCCCAATTGCCTTGTCGGACAGCCGTGCTAAACCCACGTCCATGAAAAAATTCTTCAAAACATTCACCGCCGCTCTGCTCGTTACCGGCACTATAATTCCTACACTTGCGTCGGCAAAGCCGATGACGGTGGAGGACCTCGCCACGCTGAAACGGATGGGGTCGGTTGCCATTTCTCCAGACGAGAAATGGGCCGCCTTTGATGTCACCGAAACCGATCCAGAGAGTTACGAGCGGTCTAGCGCGCTCTATCTATTGGACGTTGACACAGCCAATGCCGTTCCCCTGCGCATTGTCGACCAGGCAGGAAAAAGCGAACATAGCCCGGCCTTTGCAGCAGATGGCAGCCTCTTTTATCTCAGCGACGCCAGCGGTTCGGACCAGCTTTGGCACGCGAATATTGCCACCGGCACTGATGTTGGGAATCCTGTTCAGGCAAGTGATTTGAAAGCCGATATTGCCGGCTTCAAGCTTTCACCGACCGGCGAAAAAATCGCTCTCTGGGGCGATATTGCCAGAGACTGCCCGGCCTTTGGTTGCGAAACAGACGGAAACCGGGCCAATCCTGGACCCGGAACCGGCCGTGAATATGATGAACTGTTCATCCGCCACTGGTCGAGCTGGGAAACACCGGGCAATTACAGCCGGATATTTGCCTTTGACCTGAAGGACGGAAAAGTAGCGGGCGACGGCGCAGCGCTGGACGGCGATCTGGTCGGCGACAGTCCGTCCAAGCCTTTTGGTGGCGGTGAGGAAATTACCTGGGTGCCGGGCGAGGACGGCGTGTTCTTCGCGCTGCGCACCGCCGACCGGAATGAACCAAAATCAACCAATCTCGATATTTATGGTGCCAAGGCCGATGGTACGGAAACCGTCAATTATACGGATAATAATGAGGCGACCGACACACTCCCTGCTTTTTCGTCGGACGGGCTATGGCTCGCCTGGGCAGCAATGGAGCGTCCCGGCTATGAGGCCGATCGGCTGGTCGTGAAATTGCGTAAACAGGGCAGCGATGAAGAGGAAGCCATTGCGCTGACCAAGGACTGGGATCGCTCGGTCGGCTCGATCGTCTGGACACCCGATAATAAATATCTCATCGTGACCGCACAGGACGTACTCAATCATCCCGCATTCGCGGTCGATGTCGAAACGGGCAAGGTCACCCGCCTGACAGCCGACGGCAATGTCGGTGCAACCATCCCCTTGCAGGACGGCTCGCTGATTTACACGATGAACAGCTTGCAGGCGCCGACCGATCTATATCGCCGCGCGACCGACGGCACCATCAGGCAGCTGACCAATATCAACGGTCTCGAACTGGCCGCAATTGACCGAGTCGATATTCAGCGCTTCAATTTTGCCGGCGCGGACGGCGAACAGGTCTGGGGCCAGATCATCAAGCCTGCGGGCGCGACCGGCAAATTGCCGATGGCGTTTCTGGTCCACGGCGGACCACAGGGCAGTTTCGGCAATAGCTGGTCGACTCGCTGGAACCCGAAAGTGATGGCAGCGCAGGGCTATGCCGTGGTCACCGTCGATTTTCACGGCTCGACCGGTTACGGACAGAAGTTCACCGACAGCATCAATCTGGACTGGGGCGGCAAGCCGCTGGAAGACCTGAAACTGGGCTATGCAGCGGCGGTCAGGATCGACAAGCAGATTGATGGCGAGCGGTCCTGCGCCCTCGGCGGCTCTTATGGCGGCTATATGATGAACTGGATTGCCGGCAACTGGCCCGACCGGTTTGACTGTCTGGTCAACCATGCCGGTGTGTTCGATCTGCGCGCGATGGCGCTGAGCACCGAAGAACTCTGGTTCGACCAATGGGATCATGGCGGCACCTGGTGGACGCGGACCGATCCGGAAAAATGGAATCCGGTGAACAAGATCACCAACTGGAAAACGCCGACCCTGTTCATCCATGGCGAGAAGGATTTCCGCATTCCTTACACCCAGAGCATCATGCCGTTCACCGTTGCCCAGGAAATGGACATTCCCTCGAAATTGCTGATCTTCCCGGATGAAAATCACTGGGTGCTCAAGGGCAAGAATAGCGTTCAATGGTATCGGACGGTGTTTGAATGGATGGGCAAATGGACAAAGGCTGACGGCGTTGAAAACTAGCTGCGATATGCGCCGCATTTGATGCGGGGCCTTGTGTATCGAAGAGCAATCCATAGTCGCCAAAGCCCCGAAGTGCGGCGCACGGCCCCGTCACACCAGTGCGGGCTGGCACCCAACCCAGACTATTGGGGATGCGCAACATTGGTTTAGGCCCCAGCCTTCGCTGGGGTGACACAAAGGATAGAATATGACCTATTTCCCGACCGAAGATCGCGATGGCACGATCATCATCACGCTGACCAACGGCGAGCGCAATACGCTCAATCCCGATTTGCTCGAGGAGGGAGCAGCCGCCCTGCAATTGCTGGCGAAAAATCCGCCCAAAGGCGGCATTGTCCTGACCGGGGCCGGCGAACATTTTACCTGTGGCATGGATACGAAAGTGGCCGCGTCCCTGGATGCGGCGGGCCAGAAACGGGCGGTTGCTGCTATCGATGATTTTGCCGCAGCGCTTCACCGCTTGCCGTGCGCTTTGGTCTGCGCGGTCAACGGCAATGCCATTGGCGCCGGCGGGATCATGATGCTCTGTGCCGACTGGATCTATGCCGCAACCGGCCATTACAAGATCGGATTGCCCGAAGCCAAGGCCGGCCTGCCCTTCCCGGCGGTGCCGCAAGCGATACTCGACCATTGGCTGGAACCAGCCTGGCGACGCCGGCTGGCGCTTTCCAGCATGTTGCTCAAACCCAATGAAGCCATTGGCGCCGGCATGGTCGAAGCGACGGTGATGCCCGATGATCTGATCGACAAGTCGGTGGCCAAGGCCCGGGAAATGAGTGCGCAACCGGGGTTCAAGGCGTGCAAGCGCCAGCTGCGCGCCAAGGCCAATGCCGAGATTGATGCGATTTTGGCCTAGCTAATTCTCCGCCGTCATCGCGAGGAGCAAAGCGACGCGGCAATCCAGAGCCGCGCGTGCCGCCCTGGATTGCTTCGCTACGCTCGCAATGACGATTAGACTGTTGTCTCGCACCAAAACCAATGCCAAAGACCCAGTCATGACCTTAGACAAAAATTTCGACCCGGCGGCCATCGAAGCGCGCTGGTATGAGCATTGGGAAACCAAGGGCCTGTTCCGTCCCGAACGCGATGATCGCGAACCATTCACGATCGTCAACCCGCCGCCCAATGTCACCGGATCGCTGCATATCGGCCATGCGCTGGACAATACTTTGCAGGATATCATCATCCGCCACGAACGGCTGAAGGGCAAGGATGCGCTCTGGGTCGTCGGCATGGATCATGCGGGCATCGCCACCCAGATGGTGGTCGAGCGGCAGATGAACGAGCGCCAGCAAAAGCGCACCGACTTCACCCGCGAGGAATTTGTCGCAAAAGTCTGGGAGTGGAAAGAGGAAAGCGGTGGCACGATCACCCAGCAGCTGCGCCGTCTCGGCTGTTCGATGGACTGGTCGAACGAACGGTTCACCATGGACGATGGCATGAACGAGGCCGTGCTCAAGGTGTTTGTCGATCTGTATAATGAAGGGCTGATCTACCGCGACAAGCGTCTGGTCAACTGGGACCCGGCGTTGAAAACCGCGATTTCCGATCTCGAGGTCGAAACGGTCGATACCAAGGGCAGCTTCTGGCATTTCAAATATCCGCTGGCCGATGGTGTGACGCTGGATGACGGGCGCGATTATATCGAGGTGGCGACGACCCGGCCGGAAACGATGCTGGCAGATATGGCCGTAGCTGTGCACCCGAAAGACGAACGTTACACAAGCGTGGTCGGCAAGGAAATCTTGCAACCGATCACCGGACGCCGATTCAAGATTGTCGCCGACGAACATGCCGACCCCGAACTGGGTTCAGGCGCAGTGAAAATTACCCCCGGCCATGATTTCAACGATTTCGAGGTTGGCAAGCGCGCCGGTTTTGCGGCGGGCGACATGCTCAACATGCTCGATGGCGAGGCCAATGTTTGCCAGACCGCCGACGGGCTGGTGCCGGAAGAATATATCGGGCTGCACCGGTTCAGGAAAGATGGCATCCCAGGCGCACGCGAACTGGTCGTGCAGCGGCTGAAGGAACAGGGTTTTCTGATCCCGCATATTGCCAAGAACAAAGACGGCGCAGAAGTCGAGCATGATGCGGAACCGCGCACGATTGCGACGCCATTCGGTGATCGCGGCGGCGTGGTGATCGAGCCGTGGCTGACCGACCAATGGTATGTCGATGCGGAAACGCTGGCACAGCCTGCGATAGAGGCGGTAAAATCAGGAGCGATCGAGATTGTCCCCAAGAGCTGGGAGAAGACCTATTTCAACTGGATGGAAAATATCCAGCCCTGGTGCGTCTCGCGGCAACTTTGGTGGGGACATCAGATTCCGGCCTGGTTTGACGAAAATGGCAAAATCTATGTGGCCATGGATGAAGCATCGGCGCAGGCGCAAGCTGGTGCAGGCGTAACACTTGCCCGCGATCCCGACGTACTCGACACATGGTTCTCCTCCGCCCTCTGGCCTTTTGGCACACTCGGCTGGCCGGAAAAAACCAAGGATCTCGAACGCCATTATCCGAATGACCTGCTGATCTCCGGCTTTGATATCCTGTTCTTCTGGGACGCGCGGATGGCGATGCAGGGCATTCACTTCATGAAGGAAGTGCCGTGGAAGCGGCTCTATCTGCACGGGCTGGTGCGCGCCGAAGATGGGTCGAAAATGTCCAAGTCCAAGGGCAATGTCATCGATCCGCTCGGCCTGATTGACCAATATGGCGCGGATGCGCTGCGCTTCTTCATGGCGGCGATGGAAAGCCAGGGCCGCGACATCAAAATGGATGACAAGCGCGTCGAAGGCTATCGCAATTTTGCCACCAAATTGTGGAATGCCTCGCGCTTTTGCGAAGTGAACGGCATTGGCGCAAGCCAGACGCTCGCTGCGCCCGAAGCCACTCTGCCCGTCAACCGCTGGATCATTTCCGAAGTTGTCGAGACGCAGCAGGCGCTCGACAAGGCGCTGACCGACCTGCGCTTCGATGCGGCGGCGAACACCATCTATCACTTCACCTGGGACCGGTTCTGCGACTGGTATCTGGAACTGATCAAGCCGGTTTTGCAGGGTGAGGATGCCAGCGCGGCGGATGAGACCCGTATCGTGGCCGGCTGGGTGCTCGACCAGATCATCGTCATGCTCCACCCGTTCATGCCGTTTATTACGGAAGAGCTCTGGCATAGCATGGGCGACAGAGAATATGATTTGATCGTCGCCAAATGGCCGGAACCGAAAGCGGAAATCGACAAGGAAGCGAAGGCAGAAGTCGACTGGCTCATTCGTCTTATCTCGGCAACCCGCACGGCAAAAGTCGAACTGAACATTCCGCCCGGAACGAAAATGTCGGCCCATGTTCGCGATGGTGATGATGCTCTGGCAGAGCGTATCAAACGGCAAGGCTCTGCGCTGGACCGCGTTGGCAGGCTGGAAAGCTTCTCCTTTGATCCCGCGCCAGAAGGCGCGACCGCCCAAATCGTGGTGGACGGTGCTACCTATGTGCTGCCGCTGGCAGGAGCGGTCGATTTCGAGGCAGAAAAAGGGCGGCTTACCAAGGCGCTGGAGGCTTCACAGAAAGAGGCCAAATCCTTGGCAGGCCGGCTCGGCAATCCCAATTTTGTCGAAAAAGCCAAACCCGAAGCGGTCGAGAAGGCGCGCGCCGATCTGGCCGACAAGGAAGCCGAGGCCGAGCGGTTGCAGGCGGCTATTGATCGGCTGGGGTGATCGCGCTGCTGCACAAGCAGGAGCCCATTTCCAATAGATGCAAATCAGGAGATGGGTCCCCGCCTGCGCGGGGACACGGCATCTCGCTCAGCTAGCGTCGCCGCGCCGCATTTTTTTCGCGCCGGCCCGCATTCGCTCAGCGCCTTTGCGCATTTTTTCTGCGCCAAGCCGCATTTTGGGGGCGCTTTCCAGCAATTGCTGCGCCGTTATTTTGGTGTCTCTCCGCTCATTTTGCTCCGCAGCCTCGCGTTCGCGGAATGCGGCGTCTCGCTCGAGCCGGTTAGCATAGGCTTCCATTTCATCGGCCCCGTGCAGCATCTCCTCTGCGCCTTTCTCCATCCCGACCGCAGCTTCAGCCAGCCCCGCCGACACCTGGGCCTTGACATCTCTGGCAAGCGTTTCGCTCCATTCCTGATGATCTCCATGCTCCGCATCACGGGCATGGCTTGCCATTACAGGTACTATCGACGCGGCGACCAGACCCAATCCCGCAATCCACGGGAAATAGCGATTATCAACCATCGGATTCTCCATATCAATCTGCCGCGCCCGATGCGCAGCCTCATGACTACGGATGTAATCGATGGTCAGAAATTTGATAGCGGCGATCGATCAACAGCCGAGAAAAATGGACAAACGGTCCGGTCGATTGTTACCGGCCCTGCGCTCTCCAGCGCTTGATAACCCGCTGGATTATTTCATCTTCTCCGCCATGTTCGCGCCACAGATCGGAGAATATCGGATCTTCCGAGGCCGGACGGAGTTCCTCCGCCAGCGTGTCCAGCGCGACCCGTATCGGAATAGCAACGCCTTCACCGCAGCAGATCACTTCGCGATTGCGCAAGGCGGGGATGGAGTCGAGAAAACCGCGGGCGCCTTCCGGCATGGCCGCTTTTACGAAGGCCTGATCCCGGTCATTGTTGAGGCGCATCGACAGGATCGTACCGCATTGCGACAGCACGCCTTCGGCCAAATCGGATGGCCGCTGGGTGATCAGGCCCAGCGAAACGCCATATTTCCGGCCTTCCTTGGCGATCCGGCTGAGAATGTCGCGAACGGCGCTTTCCTCGGCAACATCATCATTAGGAATATAGCGGTGCGCTTCCTCGCAGACCAGCAGCATCGGCCGCTGCGGTTCGTTGCGGGCCCAGATTGCATAGTCGAACACCAGCCGACTGAGCACGGACACCACGGTCGGCGTAATCTCGGACGGCATCGCCGAAACATCGATAATCGAGATCGGCCTGCCCTCGGACGGCAGTCTGAAAATCTTGGTAAGAAAGGCAGCCATTGTGTCACCAACCAACATGCCGGAAAACATGAAGCTGTAACGAGGATCGGCCTTGATCTCGTCAATCTTGCTTTTCAGCCGCTGATAGGGAGCGCTGTTGGTCGCCTTGTCCAGCTTGCCCATTTCATTCTGCAGGATCGTTGTCAGATCGGACAGCAAATAGGGCACCGGCGAATCCACGGTCAATTTTGCAACCCCAGCGGAGGCCTGATTTTTTGCTTTTGCGGCGAGCAGACATTTGGCAAGAATATCGCAGTCCATCTGTTTGGCATCGCCCTTGGACTGAACAAACACTTCGCAATGTTCGCGGAAATTCATCAGCCAATAGGGCAGGTTAAGATTGTTCACATCGAATAATTTGCCGTTATTCTTGAAGGCCGCAGAATATTCACCATGCGGATCAATCATCAGAATGTGGCCTTCGGGCGCGAGATCACAGATTTTGTGGAGAATGAGCGCTGCCGCAGTCGACTTACCGGTACCGGTTGATCCCAAAAGCGCAAAATGCTTGCCGAGCATGGCATCGACATAGAGGGCGCTGCGGATATTGCTGGTTGGATAGACCGTGCCGATTTCGACATTGGCGCGGCCATCCGAAGCATAGACCTGTTTCAGGTCGGCTGTTGTCACGGCATAAACTGCCGAAGCTGGCGTCGGATAGCGGGTTACGCCGCGGCGAAAATTGAAAATTTGTCCGGTTAGCTGTTCCTCGTCACCCTCACCAAGAAAATCAATCTCGGCAATCACCAAACCTGCGTGACCCCCATCAAGTTTCTGAGTCCGGATATTGGCCAGCAACCAGGTCTGACCGACGCGGATTTTAACCTGGCTGCCTACCTGGCCAGCCATCTGGACGGTCGTATCGGGATGGTTGAGCAATGTTGCAAGAACAGCGGTGTCCATGACAATTTTGGAACTCGACCCGGCGATTTCGATGACCTCGCCAATTTTATGGCCCCCACTGCGCATTGAAGCGGCACCCTGGTTTGCATCGCCCGGAGCTTCATTTTCAGAAACCGGAAGAGGCGTTGCGCCGGGGAAATTGTGGGAACCCATGTCGGACATTGCCGTTTTTCCTGTTTTACTTGTCAAAAAACCGGATTAGTCGATCATGGTTAAGGAAGATTTACTGCCGCTGCAGAAAGCATAGCCCAGGCTGCCCGGCGCCCGGCAAGCATCACATCTTGCGGAACAGATAGCCCGCAGACCAGCCAAGGAAAACCGAAATGAACACGGCGATAAGGCCGTATAAAAAGCCGTTATTCTGGGAAAGATTGGTGATGAAGCGGCCCATCCCGATCTTTTCGATGGTGATATCCTTGACTTCAGCAGCCGCTACCCGGCCATCGATCACCAGGAAGGTTTCTGCCGTATAGTCACCCACCGGTACGCTGGCTGGCAGATTGATCCGCGCCTGATAGAGCACGCTATTGGTGATCTTGACGCTATTGGGCAGATTCTTGAACAAATTCCCCCGGGAATTCAGGTCCACCAGTCCGTCAACGAAACGATCCAGTTCGCGGCTGTCGATCGCACCGGCCGGAGAAAGCTGCAAATGATGGAGTCCCAATTCGTAAATATCTGCGGTCTTGCCATCGACAATGTCGTCAATCGGCTTGGAGGAAGCAACCGCGTAAAAGCCGGGGGCTGAACGAAATTCGCTGCTCGCCGCATTGATCCAGATACCGGCAATCTGCTGTTTCTCGCGCACGACAATCGATTTAACCGGCCCCTTGAGAACGACCACAATATCGGCCTGTTCGGTGTTTCTGGTACCCGGTGGATAGGTGATGGCTCCAAAAAGCAGTAATTGCGCGCCGTTGAAATCACCCCTGATACTGATACGATCCTGCGATACTTCGGGAACCAGAATCGGAGTCGTGGCCATCGTCAGCATGGCGATGGCAAAAAGCCCAAACAAACGAGCCAAAAGGGAGTGAGGCCGATTCACAGGGGCTGCACCGTGTAAATTTCGTCCGGCTGAAATCCCAAACCCAATGCCATGCGTATCGCGACGAGCAGCACCATCGTTGCCAGAGCCAGCCGCAGATATTCAGGGCGCATGCGCTGGGCGAATTTTGCGCCCAGTTGCGCGCCGGTCACACTGCCGATCAGCAACAGCGAGGCCAGAACGATATCAACCGCGCGCGTGGTCATGCTGTGCATCATCGTCGACGCAATGGTGACGAACAGAATCTGGAACAATGAGGTGCCGACCACCACCTGCGCGCCCATGCCGAGCAGATAGAGCATTGCCGGCACCATGATGAAGCCGCCACCGACGCCCAGCAACATGGTCAATATGCCCGTGAGCAAGCCGAGCACAAACGGGGCTATCGGTGAAATATAGAGGCCGGACCGGTAGAAGCGCCATCTGAATGGCAGATTGGCAACCAACGGATGATGCCGTCTTTTCCGCGCCGGCAGTGGCTTGCCGGCACGCAGCGCCCGGACGCTCTGCAAGGATTCCTTGAACATCAAACCGCCGATGCTGGACAGCATCAAAACGTACAGAACATTGATGACCGTATCAATCTGGCCCCAACTCTGCAAAATCTGGAAAAGCCCGGTTCCAATAATCGTTCCGACCAGACCGCCGGCCACCAATATTGCCCCCATCCGGAAATCGACTCCCTTGCGGCGCATATGGGCGGCGACGCCGGAAATGCTGGACCCAGTGACCTGGGTGGAAGCGGAAGCGGCGGCGACTGTTGGGGGTATGCCATAGAAAATCAGCAGCGGCGTGGTCAGAAAACCGCCACCGACGCCGAACATGCCGGACAAGATCCCCACCAGTCCGCCGAGCAGGATGATGACGAAAGCATTGACCGAGAGATTGGCGATTGGCAGATATATGTCCATATTACAAACGGACTAATCCCTTTTTGTTGCGGGATAAAGGGCGTTGCTGTCTGCAGGGCGAGAAAACAATAGATTGGTCCAACAGGCAAGAAACTGCGTCTGTTCAGAAGCCGGTTGAAACGGTTACCGCCGCTCCGCTTCCGGGCCGGGCATTGCCGGCGATCCGAAGCCGCCAGTCGAAGGCGATGCGTGCAGACGTCGTGCCAAGCGGGACGCTCAAATCAACGCGCGGTCCAACATCCAGTCGGCTGATCTTGCGTTGACCGCCAGCCCAAGCTCCCGGGCCGACGGAGAGTTTGGTCGAGCCCAATCGTGCTATCGGGCGCTGCAAAGTCGCCGAGCCGTCAAAAAAATAGGTCTCATTCTGGCCTAGGACATAGCCCGCCTGCGCATAAGTCTCGAGCGCAAATTTCTCCACGATTGGATCTGGCCCGGTTCCGCCAGTCCCATAGAAAGCGGTGCCGGCAAACCCTCCCGAGCTTGCGTCAAATCGTTGTTCTGCGTGCAAAGCGACGGGCAGGTTTCGGACCGGGTTAATGCGGGCGCCCAATGCGATTTCCTGCTGGCTCCAGGGGGCCAGCGCTGTCGAGAGGCGACCATAGACCGATATATCCGGCACCGGCCTGTCCAACAGGCGATAGGACATTATTGCTCCAGCCTGGCTGCCGCCATATTGGCCGTTGGATATCGAGCGCCCTGCTTGCCTCTGCCCTGCTTGATGGACCCGGGAATCTTGCCGGGCGTAGATCCAGAAATAGGCGGTCATCCTGTTGCTATGGTGCAAGACCGGCGGATTTGGGAAAGGCTGGCCTGGCCTTGCGCCATCGCTTGCAACACCAGCGGGTCGGTTGAACGAGGCCTGCAGGAAAAAGCCGCGGACGTCATCGGAGTCTTGCCATGGCCGACGGGGCAGACCGGGCAGGATTGCGGCTGACCGTTGCGCAATCGGTGAAGCGTCCGCGCGGCGCTCCGCCGCATAGGCAGATAGGTCTTGCTGTTTTGCACCCCGGTCGTGCCGGCTTTGCTTTGGTATAATCAAGGGCAGCGCGGCCAGCCCTTGTCTTTTCGTTTTCCGATCATGACCCGCCGTGTTGCCGATCAGCGGGTCCACCGGATTCCATGCCATATTTGCGGGGCTATGCGACACAATGACCCGCACCAATATCCAGATCGCCGCCAGACTTGCCATTGCCCTTAAAGGCGCACCGGCTGTGGTCCCGAGCAAAGGCTCAGCCTCTGTCACCGGCGGCATATTGCGGCCTGAGTTGCTTGATATTCTCTTCGTCCGGATAAAAATGGCTGGTTTTTTCCCAACGGGCGGGCTGGCCGGCCAGCTGATCAACATATTGGCTGAGAGCCCGCCAGACCGCCATGATGTTGATCAGATTGGCGATGATCGTCCGGGGAATCGACAAGCACGCTTCACGCAGCCCGTATAAGGCAAAGACGAAATAGCATTTCATCAACAGCCGCCACGCCAGGAACCCGCCATTGAGGAACAGCAATATTTGCAACAATTGGGAAACGGGTTGGAGACGGTAGCTTCCGATCAGGTCGGCGAGCAGCAATATGCCCATCAGAATGATCGCAATATAAGCGATTGCCAGGACAATGGCGGCAAAACTGGCCTTGCGATCACGCAGCCGCATCCAATTCTCCCGCCAGCCATTTTCCCAGCCCAACCGGTCCCATCCGGACAAGGAAATGCCGGCCATCCACCGGCTTTTCTGGCGAATGGCATCTTCCAGTTTTTCCGGAAAAAATTCCTGAGTTGCGACCAGTTGACCGTGCCGGTCTCGCAGCCGTGCGAAAATGCCGCGAGCCTGGCCACCGGTCAGATGGAGCCCCAATTCATAATCTTCGGTCATGCTGCCGGCATCGAAGGGCTTCCCCTGGGTCTGGACGGACAGTTTTTGCAAGCCAGCGCGGGCGAAGGCACAGCCGACGCCGGCCGAAGGTATGGCAGCACCCAGCGCCTCCCGCATGACCATCTGCTTGCCATGCAATTCTGCAAATTCATCGCCATAATGGCCCGCGATCCAGCGCGATCCTTTGGCTCGGCGCGGAATGACCGGCAGCTGGACCAGAGCGGCCTTGCCAATCAGATGTCCGAAAAGCCTCAGCGCCTCGGGATGCACAATATCCTCTGCATCGTGCAATATGATCGCGGCAAAATTGGCCTGTTCCTCGATTTCGTCGCGACACAGGGCATCCCACAGATGATTGAGACAATCCGCTTTGGTGGTCGGTCCGTCCCGTTGACACATGACCAGCCTAATTTTCGCGCTGCCGGTGGATGCTGCCGCCACAGCTGCGACGGTTTCGGCATCATTGGGATAGCAACCCACGTAAATGCGATATTCGCTCCCTGTCCATTGCCGCAAACAGCGCCGCAGCATCGCGCCGATCACTGGCGCCTCTCTCCAGGCTGGCACAAATATCGCCATACGGCATGCGGTTGCCGGACTGCCCAGGCTTTCCACGGTTGCCCTTTTATAGCGTGAATAGACGAACAGCTTGCGTTTCAAACTGTGAAAAATCCACAACCCGTCGAACAGCAGATCATCAACCGAGCCGATCAGAAAGGCCAGGCTGGCGAACAACAGCAGCTCCTTTTGCAGAATGTCGAGAAACGGCAAAATTTGATCGCTTGCCATGAACATACTCCGCCGGTTAGCAGAAGCGGGGCTACTGCTAGAGTTTGAAAAATAACCACAATGTAGGTGGTTCGCTGCGCGCCGACGCTAACCGGCTTTGATTTTGCGACCCGATGCCAAGCGTATATGTTCACAGGATCCGATGGCCAGCGCCAGCAGCATCGGATAAGCCCAGAACACTGCACCGGTGGCAAAAGCCCAAGGGGTGATCTGTGGCACCACCATCACTATGGTATGGATGGTTACTGCAAGCAGTTGAAAGGCGGTTACCCACATCGGCCAGAAGCGATCGGATTTGATCGTCAGATGAATAAACGCAACGAGCACGACAATGTCGATGGCAAATATCTCCGCTTCCATGCTGGTCCAAGGGGTTCCCAATATCTTGCCAACGGCCAAAGAAGATAGCGACCCGAATATCATAATCGCCGCCCCAATATATTCTGAACGAGCGCCGCGCACAACGGCATAGCCGCAGCAGGCCAAGAGAAATATATAATAGAGATAAGCCCAGATCGTATCGAAGATCACAGCATCATGACTTGCTCTAACATTGTCTTGGTTGCAGCCGGTACAACCGGAGTCACGGGGATCTAGGCAGCATGATCGACCATATTGACGATATTCTCATCCTGCTTCCGGGCAAGCTCCGGTGGCTTCATGTCACCGCTGCCCAAAGCCATTGCCTGCAATCCGATTTGATCGCGCGTTTCTGCCAGTCGGTTGTGGGTAGCAACCAGAGATCCCCTGGCCCCAACCAAGGCAGATAATGTTTCCGCTGCCCGAGAGATCGCCTCCTGACCGACAACAGCCGACAAATTGGCGTTCGTCCGCGCTATCGGCATATATCCGGTTAAATCAGCCATTTTGCTTATGGCATCATCGATGGCCTGTTCCGCTGCAAATAGTCTTTTCGTCAAATTCTCGGCTGCATCGCGTCGCTGTTTTAGCATCTTCATTCCTTTCTTAAACTTCGACATCCCGCCTGAACCGGTGTCTCATAATCAACAAACAGATGCGCTGGCCGGAGAAGCTAGCGCTTATCCCTTGAGCCGGGAAAGCGCTTCCAGTCCCGCGACAAGTCCGCCGAAAGACACGGCGGACCCGATCGCGATGGCCAATATCCATCCCAACCGTTCGACCGTAGCGAGACTGTTTCTCTCGCCACGATAGCGCGGAACGGGAAGCGGACGGCGCCTGATTTCAGATCGCTCCAAAGCCGTGATGGCACCGCCGCTATCCGCACTCACACCATCATCCAAAATGCCGGTCTTTTCGTTGCCGGTTCTTCCGGATGACGAGTCCTGTTCCCCGTTTTTGCTCGCTGGCTCAACAGCCGACCGTTGATATATCAACGGATGATATGTGTTTTCCCGATCAAGCGCGGCAAATGTTCGCGCTGCTTCAAAGCGAGACTGAGCATCTAGAATGCGCATGGCGGTGCGCAACCTTTGATCCACAGTATGCGGAGACACGCCCAGCTCCCGGGCAATTTCCTTGGAATTGAGATGCGCCAGCACCAGCCGCAAACAGTCGCGCTGCCCGTCATTAAGCCTGTCCACCGCAGCAATGGTCATGTCGGGCGACACCCATCGAATCGAATATTCAGAAATTGTAAGGAGCGGAATATAGCGGCAGACTTGCAGCATAAAGCTGGCGAAAATTGCGGGAATCGCACTCCATCAAACATATCTGCCCCCTGACTGCCATGGTTTGACCGACTGATAGGAGCCACTGCATTAACAGAAATTCGCCGTTTGGTAAAATTGGTCATTTTTCGAGACCCTCGCATCGCCGACTCGATCCGCAGGCCAAATTGCTACAAAGTCCGCTGGACTTGCAGTCTGGTTCAGGCCATCAACCTCGAAAAATAGGAGAGAGCATGAGCGCAACCCAGGCAGAGCCCCTGACGAATACCGGACTGGCATATCGGTCCGGTGGCTATCGCAACTATGTGATAATTTCGTTGATGCTTCTCTACACGCTGAACTTCATCGATCGCATATTGATCGGCGTTGTCGCTCAACCCATCATCGAAGAGTTCAAGCTGCAGGATTGGCAATTCGGCCTGTTGTCCGGCTTTGGCTTTGCCCTCATGTATACGGTCATGGGCATCCCGATCGCCCGGCTTGCCGAGCGCATGAACCGCGTCAAGATCATCGCCGCCAGCGTCATATTATGGTCGCTCATGACCGCATTGTGCGGAATAGCTGGCAGCTTCATTGCGCTGCTCGTATTCCGGATTGGCGTCGGCATCGGCGAAGCGGGTCTGACCCCTGCGGCCAATTCAATCATCTCGGACTATTTCCCGCCGCGGAGCCGCGCCCGGGCGATAGCCATATACACCATGGGCATCACGCTCGGCGGCGTGCTAGCCAATGCCTTTGGCGGTCCGATCACCGAATTATTTTCCTGGCGCGAGGCGTTTCTGGCGTTGGGCATACCCGGAGTATTGTTCGGCCTGATTTTCCTGTTCACCGTCGAGGAGCCACCCCGCGGCTATGCCGACCCGCCGACAGCAATCAAACCCAGAAAAATGGGCATCGGGGACACGGTGAGGGAATTGTCGGCCAAACGCAGTTTCTGGATCAACATGATCGCGGCTGCTCTGGTCGCCTTCGTCGGCTATGGCGTGAGCAATTTTCAGGTCGCCTTTTTTCAGCGCGTGCACGAAATGTCGATCTCGGAAGTGGCACTGCAGATTGCCGTGCCGCTCGGCCTGGCCGCCTCTTTCGGTGCTTTTTTTACCGGTTATCTGACCGAGAGAATGAGCGGTCGCTATCCCAATGTGGTCGCCTGGCTGCCGGGCGTCATGCTGATCCTGTGCGTACCGCTCTACTGGATTGGTTTCACCACCGACAGCGTGCCTTTCGCCCTGACCGTGCTGCTGTTCGCGGCGGCCCTGCATTACGGCTATCTCGGCGCCCAATATACAATTTGCCAGGGCGTTGCGAGCCCGCAGTCACGGGCAACCGCCGTCGCCCTGTTCCTGTTCATCGTCAACCTGATTGGCTATGGCTGCGGCCCGCTCGTCATGGGGATTGCCAGTGACATGCTGATGAGCGCCCATCTTGCCGGCTCCCAGTTTGCCACAGAGCTAACCAGCCAGATCTGCAAAGGCCGGCCAGAGGATCTTATCGCAACCCTGGGCGCGGCCAAGGCCGGGGTCTGCATGACCGCAAGCGCGGAAGGCCTGCGCTGGTCGATGCTGTATATCACCAGCATCTTCTTTGTCGCCGGCGGCATGTATATCTATGTCTGCAAGACGCTGCAAAAAGACCTTGTGGCGAAGATGAGCTAGCGCAGATGGCCCGTCCAGAACCATGGCAGCTGATTGCCGAAAACTATCCGGTATCCGTCGTCACCCAGACCCGCTTTCAGGATATTGATCCCAACCGGCACCTTAACAATGTCGCCTTTGCGGCAATGTTTGAAAATGCCCGGGTTCGCCTGAACCGCGGACTGCGTCCCTGGGCTGATCGACCGAGGAACGAACGGAGCATGGTCGCGGCGGTGACCATCAACTATCTCCGCGAAGGCCAATATCCCGATGATGTCGAGATCAGCTCGGGCGTCAGCAGGATCGGTACATCCAGCTATGTGATCACCCAGGCGATGTTCCAGAACGGCCAGTGCCTCGCGACCTGCGATTCCGTCATCGTCTGCCGCACCGATGGCGAGGGCAAACCGCTGCGCCAGGAAGTGGTCGAGGAACTCAAGAAGATGCGGACCACCGGTTAGCTTCTTCCTGGCCCTCTTGCCGTTCGCACGGAGCCGGTCGAAGTGCCGATTTGCTCTGGAAAGGTCCTTCGACAGGCTCAGGACGAACGGCCTTCATCGAGAGGTCGCTAATCAGTCGGTAAAATTCGCCGTCCGTTTCTGCATGAACGCCATCACCGCTTCCACCTGATTGGGGGTGCGGCTGACCTTTTCCTGCCCGACCGATTCCATCATCAAAATCTCGTCTTCGTTCATATCGGGCAGCTTGTTGATCAGCTGCTTGGCGATCTGCACCGCCTGCGGATGTTTGCTGGCGATTTCACGGGCGATTTCCATCGCTTTTGCATGGGGATTTTCCGACAGATGAGTGACGAAGCCCAGTTCCTTGCCTTCTTCGCCGGTGAAGATGCGGTTGGTATAGGTGAGCTCGCGCAGGATATCGTCGCGGACAAAACTGCGCCAGGTGGTGAAGCTGCCCATATCGGGAATCAGGCCCCAGCGCATTTCCATGATCGACATTTTTGCATCCGGCGCGACCACGCGAATATCGGCGGCACTGGCGAATTGCAGGCCGCCGCCGATGCACGGACCGTGGATCGCCGCGATAACCGGTGCTTTCAAATTCCGCCAGAGCAGCACGATATGCTGATATTTATTGGCGTTGCCAAAGGTGCGTTCGGTCAGCGTACTGGCCAGTGGTGACTTGTCGTCATCCTTGCTTGGTTCCGATGCAGCAGCGGCAGATGCGGCAAAGCTGCCCATGTCGAGACCAGCGCAAAAGGCCTTGCCCTCGCCTGACAGGACGATGGCTCTAATGCCCTCCATCGCCGCCAGCTTTTCGCCCGCTGCCACAATCGCATCAATCTGCTCGCCATCAAGCGCGTTCATCTTGTCCGGCCGGTTGAAGCGGACATCGGCGATATGATCCTTGACGGTAATGGTGACGCGTTCTGACATTTTTCATCCTTTGCTCTTCCCCGTTCGCTGCGAGCGAAGTCGGGAAGCTTGATATTCCCATTGTGTCTCGACTGCGCTCGACACGAACGGAAATGAAGATTCGATCCTAAACTGGACTCTGTTTAATCGCCCAATTAACAAGCGGCAACTGGTCATTGCCAAAATACATTCTTTCACCGTCACCAAAAGGCACGAAAATGCTAGGCGATCCATAAGCGCCGCGAGCAATTGCCTCGTCGGTGTTGGCGCGCAGCCGGTCCTTGACCGCCTGCTCCTGCGTCCGCGCGGCGAGAGCGGGGCCGTCCAGGCCGACCTCATTGGCGATAGCGATCAGCACTGCCGGATCATCGAGATTACGCTGGTCGCCATAATAAGCGTTGAACGCAGCGGTCGCGAATTTGTGCAGGGCCGCCTGATCCTGCTCCAGCGCACAACAGACCCGCATCGCATGGACCGACTTGACCGGATGATGTTCGCTCGGGAAATTCATCGGCAGACCGGCCAGCTTTGCCCAATCCTTGAGCACGCGGAAACTGTGGACGAATTTCCGATTATCGGGATTTTCCCGCGCCGCGTAAACGTCCTGGTTAACCGCATTGAACACGCCGCCGACCAGAAACGGCTTCCAGATGATCTCGGCATTATTCTCTTTGATGATCGGCTGGATATTGTGGAAGGCGAGACAGGTCCAGGGGGAGGAGAGATCGAAGTAGAAATCAACTTTTGTCATATATCAGTTCCCTTTATCATTCCGTGTTCCGCAATTGATGCGGAACCCTGGCGGTCATCGCTTTACATCGAGAGCTCCGCATCGTGTGCGTAGCACAGGACGCTGTCCCTATTCCTTCAACCCGAACAATGTCTTGCGCGTCTGGGCATCGTCCTGCGGGTTGCGATTGATCTTGTCGCGGCCGACCGCCATCCCGCGCCGGAGACCTTCGCGCTGCTTCAGCACTTCGTACCAGCGATTAACATGGGGGAAATCGGCCAGGTCAATTTCCTGGCGCTTGTAGGTCTGCACCCAGGGGAAGCAGGCGATATCGGCGATGCTATACTCTTCACCGGCGAGATATTCATTGGCAGCCAGCCGCCGGTCCATCACCCCGAACAGCCGCAACACTTCCGTGCGATAGCGTTGGGTGGCATATTCTATCCGCTCTGGTGCATAGAGTTTGAAATGGCCATGCTGGCCCATCATCGGTCCCAGCCCGCCCATCTGCCACATCAGCCATTCGGTTGCGGCAACCTGGCCGCGCAGATCATGTGGCAGCAATTGCTCCGCCTTGTCCGCCAGATAAAGCAGGATCGCCCCGGTCTCGAACACCGACACCGGTTCGCCGCCATCCGCCGGATCATGATCGACGATCGCCGGGATTCGGTTGTTCGGGCTGATCGCGAGAAATTCCGGCACGAACTGCTCGCCCGCGCCGATATTCACCCATTTGATATTATAATCGAGCCCGCATTCCTCGAGCATGACGGAAATCTTCCAGCCATTGGGTGTCGGAGCGAAATAGAGATCGATCAAGAGGTCATCACTTCTTGAACATCAGAGATTCCAATCGCCGCATGGCCCATCAAATCGCTTCGCTTTGTCCCGGCGTGTTGACACCCATTTTCTGCAGATATTTCTTCACATTGCGCGCGGCCTGACGGATGCGTTGCTCATTCTCGACCAGCGCAATGCGGACAAAGCCTTCGCCATCCTCACCATAGCCAACGCCGGGCGCAACCGCGACACCGGCTTCGGTGAGCAATTGCTTGGAAAATTCGAGGCTGCCCATATGAGCGAGCTGCGGCGGCAAAGGAGCCCAGGCGAACATCGATGCGGCGGGTGGCGGGATTTCCCAGCCGGCCCGGCCAAAGCTTTCCACCAGCACATCGCGGCGCTTGTGATAGAGTTCGCGGTTCTTGGCGACCTGATCCTGCGGCCCATTGAGCGCTGCACAGGCCGCTGCCTGGATCGGCGTGAAGCCGCCGTAATCAATATAGCTTTTTACCCGGGTCAGGGCGCTGATCAACGTCTTGTTGCCGACGGCAAAGCCGACTCGCCAGCCGGCCATGGAATAAGTCTTGCTGAGCGAGGTAAATTCCACCGCGACATCCTTGGCGCCCGGCACCTGCAATATCGACGGCGTCGGATTGCCGTCATAATAAAGCTCGGAATAGGCGAGATCAGACAAGAGCCAGACCTTGTTTTCCTTCGCCCAGGCCACCAGCCGCTCGTAAAAGGCGAGGTCTACGACTTCCGCGGTCGGGTTGGAGGGATAGTTTACCACCAGCAGAGTCGGCCGCGGCACGGTAAAGGCCATCGCCCGTTCCAGCGATTTCCAATAATGTTCATCGGGCGTCGTCGGCACGCTGCGAATAGTCGCGCCAGCAATGATGAAACCGAATGTATGGATCGGATAGCTCGGATTGGGTGCGAGGATACAGTCGCCCGGCGCGGTGATCGCCGTGGCCAGGCTGGCCAGACCTTCCTTCGACCCAAGCGTCACCACGACTTCCGTGTCAGGGTCCACGTCGACACCAAAGCGCCGGCCATAATAATTGGCTTGTGCCTTGCGCAGGCCCGGGATCCCCTTGGATGCCGAATAGCCATGCGCATCGGGTTTCTGCGCCACTTCGCACAGCTTGTCGATGACATGCTGCGGCGGCGGCAGGTCGGGATTGCCCATGCCCAGATCGATAATGTCTTCACCAGCCGCTCGCGCCGCTGCCCGCATGTTATTGACTTCAGCAATCACATAGGGTGGCAGGCGTTTGATGCGGTAAAACTCTTCGGACATTATCAATCGTTTCTTGCGTTAAATGTTATTGGGCCCCCGCTTTGCTTAATTTTGACGCGAATGTCGAGGGCTTGAAGGCGGTTTCGGCAATTTGTGCCCCGCATCTTTGGTGAAGCGCTGACCACAGATCACCACTGTCCCACATCAACTGCGCATCAAGTCGGGACCACTCAGGCCTGAAGCTGGTTCGCACCGCGCAAAACCGTCTGGCTGGCGCTGCCGCGCAATGCCGTCGACTTGGCGCGGATCGTGTCGAGAAAATGCCATGTCGAGGTGGCTTTTTCGGGGGTTAGCGCCACGGTCATATAGCCGCGGTTGGACGTGTCGGTCCATTGCAACTGGCTATTGGTTTCGCGCAGCGCTTTGGCGGCAACATCGGGCCTGGCGCCCGACAGATAGGATTCGAGACCCGGAGAGGTCACGCTATGCCCGCCAAATTCTACCCCTGCTTTGCCATCCTTGGTTTCCAGATTGAACGCCCAGCCATTGTGGCTGTCGCCCGACAATACGATCAGGTCAGCATCGGCCGCCTGCGCGTCCTTCAATGCCCGTTCGCGTGCCTGCGGATAGCCGTCCCAGCTGTCGAAATTTATCGGCAGACCCATTTTTGCCGCCAGTGCGCCCACCTTCAGCCGTTGTTTGGCAAAGGCCGGGGCATCTTCAGCAACCCAGTTGATCGCCTCCTGCGGCAGCTTCAGTTCGCCCATCACGCATTGCTGCGACCAGACCTGCCATTTGGTACCGGACGCCTTGGATTTGCGCATCGCCGAACCCAGCCAGGCCTCCTGCTCGCTACCCATCATTTCGCGGGCCGGATCCTGCCAGACATTGTCGCGGAAGGACTCGATCACCGCCTGGACATCTTCCTGCCCCTCCAGCGCCGCGCCCAGATCAAGCTGCTTGCTGCGCGCGCTGATCCGGCTCTCGGTCAGGAACAGGGTCGCCAGATCGCCAATCTGATATTCGCTCCAGCGCGGACTGCCATAATCCTTGTCACTGACCGGCATCCATTCCCGGTAGACGCGTTCGGCAACACGCTTGCGCGCTTCCCAGTCGCCTTCGCTGGCATCATGATTTTCCGCGCCATCCTTATAGGCGTCATTGGCAAATTCATGGTCGTCCCACATCGCGATCATCGGCAACACCTGATGAATGCGCTGCAGATCGGCATCCTTGCGATAGGCCGCATAGCGCAGGCGATAATCGGCAAGCTGAACGATCTCGGAGAGCGGATCGAGCACGCGTGCGACCAGCGCCTGATCCTTCGAGGGATAGGTTCCAGCAGGATATTCGTAAAGATAGTCGCCGGTATGGACGATCAGGTCGAGAGCGGCGTTCTGCGCCGCATGGGCATAAGCGTTGAAATAGCCGAACGGCAGATTGGAACAACCGACCACGCCGATATTGAATTGCGCTGTTGGCCCCTCTGGCAGGGTCCGGGTCCGGCCGACCGCCGATTTCGAACCGTCGGGAGCAATGAAGCGATAGAAATACCAATGGTTCGGGTCGAGGCCCTGAACCGTGATCTTGGCAATATGGTCGCGATCGGTCAGCGCCTCGACTTCTCCGGCAATTTTGGCACCAGAAAAGTCGGCGTTGGCGGATAGTTCAGCACTGAGCTTCGTATCGCCATTGCCGACATAGCGTGTCCATAGCAGCACCGACGCTTGTGAAGGCTCTCCGCTGGCCACGCCATGGGTAAATCCCTTCGCCCCCATCAGTGATGCAGAAGCCGGCACGCTAAGCGCACCAAGGCCGAAAGTTCCCAGCGCCATCAATTGGCGGCGATCGATATTCATGGTCATGATTTTATCCCAAAATGCCTAGAGCGAGCAAAATAGCGAAGAATAGAGACAGACTGATGACAGTGAACAGCAGCAGGAACGAAACCCGCACCAGCGCTTCGGGCCGGGACATTTGATAGGCGTGTCGCAGCTGCCGGTACATATGGAATGGCGGATAAAAGACCAGCAGCCCCCCCCAGATGGCGCCAGAGACACCCATCGCGGCGAGAACGGCGCAGAAGATGAACAGCAGTGACATGAAGCTGATCGAATAGGTGGTGAACACCGCATGATCATAAAAATGGTAACCGCGCCGACCGATGATGGCCAGCCAGACAAAGGGCAAGGAAATGGGAATCAACAGCCAGGCAAATTTATAGCCATTGGCCTTCAGCTTGTAGAGCAGCAATTCCGGATTGGCGGTCACCTTTCTCACGGCGTTCCGCAACCATTGGTCCGCTTGCGGGTATCCGGTGGTGATACTGCTTCCGTCAGTGAGTATATTCCCTTTGGAAATATCATCAACTCGGGTCTCAATCCGGTCCAGCTCCTCCGGGGTCAGACCAGCCTCCTGTATGTCACCATCGCTGAGCTTCACATCCGGATAGGGTGGCTCCTCCCCGCTCATGGATGCCAGCATATTGCTACCCTTTTTCAGACTCAGGATATCCTGTTCCAGCTTGATCCTTTTATCGCCGCTGGCTTGCGGCAGCTGGGCCGTCTTGGCTTTGATCTGACCTTCGACCTGGTTTGCCTCTTTGATAATCCCGGCGTTTACACTCTTGTCAACCGCGCCAACACCGCCCGCTGAAAGCGGTTCTCCCAGAAAGGAAAAGACCGCGAACATCATGAACACGGAAAACAGGAACAGCGCCATCGGCGAGATAAATTTCGCGCGTTCTCCGTGAACATAGCGCCGGGTCAGTTCGCCCGGTCTCCAGGCCAATAATGGCAATGTCCGCCAGAATTTGCCCTCAAAATGCAATACGCCATGCAAGATATCGTGCCAGAAGGCTCCAATAGATCGGTGGACATGCAGCGCCTGGCCGCAACTGGCGCAATAATTGCCGGTCACAACGGCACCGCAGTTCAGGCAATTTCCACCTTTGCCGCCAGCTGCCGCCCCGCTCTCATCTTCCAATGCTTTGGCGATGAGACCGCCTTCCACAGCGGTTCCTATTGCTTCCAGTTCCTCCGACATGAAGCGCAGTTTGGCCTATTCGATCAATAAGGCAAGCGGCTTTTTGTATTCCAGTCGATGTTGTGATATATGATATATCATATCAATCTATGGGAGAGAGAAAATGCGCAGCAAGAACCTGCATCTTCGCCAGAAAACACCGGTCATTGCGGCGGACAAACCATTTGCGGAACTCAACATCACGCCGCTGATTGATGTGCTGCTGGTGCTGCTGGTGATGCTGATGCTTTCCATCCCGGCGGTAACCCACAAAGTGCCAGTCGACCTGCCTTCCGGAATAGCGGGAACCGACACGCCTGTTGTCAACAAGCTGTTCTTGAACGCGGCCGGCACAGCGATCTGGAACGACATACCGATGGACAGCGACCGGTTGCGGGTCCGGCTGGAGACGATGGCCAGGGACCCGGCAAAGCCGCAACTCCATTTCGAGACTGATGCCCAGGCCCGATACGAACGATTTGATCAACTCGTGGCGATGATCAAACGGGCTGGCGTTGAAGAAGTCGGCTTCGTCGGCAATCAGCAATTCGCAACATGGGACCATCCTTAGAATCCGCAATTTCGGCCATGAATTCAGTCCCGCCCCAGCGCCCGTTTCACCGGGCGCAGACCGGTCTTGATCATCAAGCGCCTTCGCGAAAAAGCGCAATGCACATAATCCTGCCACGACAAACGGCTGGCGGAGATCGCCCGATTCAGACTGCGGGCATGATGCGATTGAAAGTCGCGGATAAACCGCAAGCAAATCATGGGCAGTCAAATCGTGAAACGTCCGCACCATTTCATCCGCAAGCATCGGTCGCTACAGCTGCCATTGCTGCTTCCTCTTCACTGGAACTCTTGCACCGTCTTTCTGCCTGATGAGTCACCAGTGCGTTGCATTAGTTCCACAGAACCATTTGATTCATCTCATCAATTGACTAGGTTGGGCCTTGGCCCAGTCAAGCGAGACGTCGGCCAAGATCGAATTTGAAGATAGGAAACTTGCATGAGAAAAATCCTGATTTCGGCGATCATGGCGCTTGCCGTCGCCAATATTGCGCCCCTTGCCGCACAGCCATTGCCGAACGAAACCATCGATCCAGCGAAAATCATTCCCTATTTTGATGCTGAAACAATCGATGCGACGCTCAAAACCGTCACCGGCAATCATCTGGCTACCGTCGCGCCCTCAGGTGACAATATCATAACCGCTTATGCGCCGAATGGACTGGAATTTACCGTGCATTTTCTTCAATGCGACGCGAAGGTCCCGATTCAGTGCAAAGCGCTACAACTTTTGACGAGTTGGAGCCTCGACGGCGAGAAACTAGACTTGCAGAATATTGTGCCCGCCTTTCAGCGCAGCCATCTATTCGTCAATAGCGGGATATTGGAAGACGGTCGGCCCTATATAGCGCGGATCATCATCGCTGATCAGGGCTTGGCGCAAGGCAATCTTGCTACAGAAATCCGCAATTTCATCAGCGATGCCACCGATTTTAACGGCCAATTGATAGAAGCATCGCGATAACGGTCCAAACCGCCTTATACGCATGCTCGAACGTTGTCCGGCACATGAATATCGGGATGATATCCTGAATCAAACAAGTCCACTGTGACAATCTTTTTCTATAATTGTAAATTTTCCCAACATACTATATTGCTGACAAGAGGGTCGCGCTTCTACCAACTGACTATTGAGGGGAAAATCATGAATAGATTTAAACTATTAGCAGCAAGCGCGGTTGCCATGGCAACCACATTCACTGCTTCGGCTCCGGCCCACGCACAAGCCGAACCACTGCTTGGCCAGATGATGCTTTTTGGCGGTAATTTCTGTCCGCGCGGCTGGGCAGATGCTGCCGGAACCTTGCTTGCCATTAATTCAAATCAAGCTTTATTCTCTCTGCTGGGCACCATGTATGGTGGCGACGGACGCACCACATTTGGCTTGCCAGATCTTCGCGGTCGCGCTCCAATTAGCTTGGGCAGCGGGCCAGGCCTGCCATCCTATCCCACGCAGGGTGCCAAAGGTGGTACCACAAGTTTTACACTGACGGTCAATACCATGCCGAGCCATAACCATATCGGCACGATGAGAGCCAGCAACTTACCCGGCGATACAGCCAATCCCAATGACAATAGTCTGGCAACAACTGCGGGTGAAAATATATATCATACCGGCGCTCCGGCGGTGAACATGGATGTCGGCACGGTTGTCGTTGCCAATAGTGGCGGCAGTTTTCCGGTCAACAAGCTCTCGCCCTATTTGGTGATGCGCTGGTGCGTTGCCACGGTAGGCGTATTCCCTTCACGCAATTAATGCAGAAGGTTTTTGATAACCTTGTTGTTTTTTTCGAGTGAAAGGAAATTCCTCATGAAATTCTATAAAACGATCTCGGTCGCTTTGGCAGTTGGCGGTTTTTCGCTGGCGGCTGCAGCACCGGCCCACGCCCAAGCCGGCACCCAATATGTTGGACAGGTATCTGCTTTTGCGGGAAATTTTTGTCCACGGCAATGGGCGGCGGCGGACGGCACCCTGATGGCAATCAGTCAAAATACAGCGCTATTTTCTCTATATGGCACCTATTACGGAGGCAATGGAACGAGCACTTTTGCTTTGCCTGATCTGCGCGGACGGCGTCCGGTCGGTTACGGCAATGGTCCAGGAATTGGGTCTTACAATATGGGCCAAAAATCCGGCACGACCCAATTTACGCTGACCACCAATAATTTGCCCAGCCACAACCATGTCGGTGTTTCAAGAGCGAGCAATTTGCCCGGCGATACAGCAAATCCCAATGACAATAGTCTGGCAACGACGGGGAACGAAAAAGTATACCATACCGGCGCTCCTGCCGTGAATATGGATGTCGGCACGGTTACCATTAACAATACTGGCGGCAATCAAGCGGTCAACAAGGTGTCGCCTTATTTGGTCCTGCGCTGGTGTGTTGCACTTTACGGGATATATCCTTCGCGCAGCTAGACCGACATGAAATCATGCTGAGACGCCTATAGATACGCCAGAGTTTTCTTCATCGTGGCATGAAGTAAACTCTGGCCTCTGTCACTGACCGACGCAGTTGTCAGCATACTGAGAATATCAAAATTGCGGTTGCCAATGTCCGCGTCGATGCTCGCCAAATGCTGCCGACTGGCTTGAGCGGCGGCCGCAAACGGATCATCGCGCCACTTTGGTCTTCGGGAAGTCGAAAAAAACCGAGGAGAATTGTCCGGTGAAGAGAAGAAGGCTGACAAAGAAGGATATCCCGAAGGCTGAAGGTCACAAAATCAGCTTGCCTATCTAAATCTTGAAAACCGCAGCGATGATCGTCATTCTCGCTCGACGAGATGCAAGGATTGCTTAATCATGACAGAAGAGAAAAACGTCTACAACAAGGCCCGGGATGAAAATTGGTCACCTGCTATTTGCCCTCATTGCGGAGCGACACTGAATTCGCGCAAAGACATCAGGGATCACCTGACATTGCATGTCTGCCGCAACGGACGTTCTGATATCGGGATAGACCCGGATCGACGTCGCGATTTGGAAAAAGGCACATAAGCTCTTGTCCAGAATTCGATCAGTCCGAGGATCGCATTTGCCATTGCCTTCGCGGCATACCGATAGCTATCCTCCCCAACACAGCCTGGATCATTGGATTTCTTTAACAGTATACATCGGCGCTTTGTTCCGCCACATATCTGGATATGGAACTAAATCTGAAAAACAGGACCGTGCTGGTTACAGCCGGCAGCAAGGGCATCGGACTGGCAACCGCGCTGGGATTTTATAAATGCGGCGCGAAAGTAGCCATTTGCGGGAGAACCCAAGCTACGCTTAATGCCGCCGCTGCGCAGATGCCGGGATGCCTGGCACTGACCGGAGATGTTTCCAAGGCACAGGATATCGAACGGGTCATCGAAGCGGTGACGCAAAAATTTGGTGCTATCGACATATTGGTGAACAATGCGGGCGGACCGCCGCCGGGCCTTTTTGCAGATCTGACGGACGAAGATTGGGACAAGGCGATAGAATTGACGCTAAAATCCGTCATTCGCACAACCCGGCTGGTGCTGCCGCATATGCGGGCCCAGAAATGGGGGCGGATCATCAATATTTCGTCATCCGGCGTGAAGCAACCTGTCCCCGGCCTTACCCTGTCCAACAGTATCAGGATGGCCGTATTGGGCTGGGCCAAGACGCTCGCCAATCAAGTGGCGGCCGATAATGTGCTGGTGAATACGGTGTGCCCGGGATTTACCCAGACTGATCGCGTCGCGCAAATTCTGGAGCAGCAATCTGCAGCGTCCGGCAAGAGCATCGAAGAAATTGCCGCTGCGCTCGCGGCACAAATTCCGATGCAGCGGATCGGCCAGCCTGAAGAAGTCGCAAATCTCGCGGTGTTTCTGGGGTCCGATGCTGCAAGCTATATCACCGGAACCGCGATTCAGGTGGACGGCGGATCGGTCCAGGGTTTCTAAAAGCACCATATTTTCCCGACAGCCGATTTATCATCCAGCAAGGCGACAGTGTCGGCCGGTTTAAATTGAGCAGGCTTTGCCAGCCAGAGAAGCTCCAGGATCGCCGGACAAGCGAACAAAAGCACGATTGTCAGGCGGCTTTCACAACAATTGTTTCCCACGGGCTAAAAGCCCGCTAATGGGCGCGGATGACCGCAGAAAAAGCAAAGCTCATCATCCGCATGGCGGAACTGGAAGATGCCAGAAAAATCTCCGCCTTGTCGCGCAAAGTCTATGGCAAGGGCGAAGGCTATTCGACCGAGGAAGTCCGCGGGCAGATCAATAATTTCGCCGATGGCCAGCTGGTGGCGGAATATGAGGGCAAGATTGTCGGCCATTGCGCGACCTTCCAGATATCCGAGAAAACCGCTCGCGCGGCGCATAGCTGGTCAGAAATCACCGGCGGCGGCTTTGCTGCCCGGCATGATCCGGCTGGTGAAATTCTCTATGGCATGGAAGTCAGCGTCGATCCGGATTACCGACGCCTGCGCATCGGGCTGCGCTTCTACAAAGTCCGCCGCGAACTCTGCCAGCATCTCGGGCTGAAGGGGATTATCTTTGGCGGCAGACTTCCCGGCTATGCCCGGCGCAAACGCAAATTTCCCGACCCGGCCGATTATCTGGCGGCCGTCGTCGACAAGCAATTTCGTGACCCGGTGATCAATTTTCAGTTGAACCAGGGCTTTGTACCACTGGGGATACTGAAGGACTATATGCCGACCGACAAGCCGTCGGGCGGCCACGCTGTACATATGTTCTGGGAAAACCCGCTGGCGGTCGAAGCCAAGATTGTGACACAGACGCCGCATGACCGCCTGCCCCAATCGGTGCGCGTGGCGACCGTGCAGTTCCAGATGCGCAAGATTGCATCGCAGACCGAATTTGAAGAACAGGTGGAATATTTTGTCGATGTTGCCGCCGATTATGGTGCGGACTTCGTAACATTTCCGGAATTGTTCACACTCCAATTATTGTCTGTGGAAGGCGAAAAGCTGGATCCGGCGCAGGCGATTGAAAAAATCGCCGAATATACCGACCGGTTCAAGGAAGTGATGGAGAAGCTGGCGGTTTCCTATCATATCAACATCATCGGCGGCTCCCACCCGACGCGGATGGAGAATGGCGACATTCGCAATATCTCCTATGTCTTCCTGCGCAATGGCGCGATTTACACGCAGGACAAGCTGCACCCGACACCCAGCGAAGTGCGCTGGTGGAACATCAAGGGCGGCTTTGGCGCAGAAGCCATTCCGACCGATTGCGGACCGATCGGGGTGATGATTTGCTATGACAGCGAATTTCCGGAAATGGCGCGGCATCTGGTCGATCAGGGCGCGATGATCCTGTTCGTCCCCTTCTGCACCGATGAAAGGCGCGGCTATTTGCGCGTGCGCTACTGCTGCCAGGCGCGCGCCGTGGAGAACCAGTGCTATGTCGTGATGTCGGGAGTGGTCGGCAACTTGCCGAATGTCGAAAATATGGACATTCACTATGCCGAGAGCGCAATATTGACGCCATCCGATTTCCCGTTCGCGCGGGACGGTGTCGCGGCAGATACTGCGCCCAACACCGAAACGATCGCGATTGCCGATCTGTCGATGACCAGCCTGCTGACCAGCCGCCAATCCGGTGCGGTGCAGAATTTGAAAGACCGCCGCTTTGATCTCTATCGCGTGTTGTGGAAGGGCTAGGCTATTTCGCCAGCCGGTTGAGGAAGGCGAAGCCAAATTGGCAAACGGCCAAAATCTGCCGCGCAGCTTTTGCCCGGTTTCTAGCCGTTGGTTGCCATGATATCCGCCCACTTGCCAGCGGCCTTGACGCGCCCGCTTTCCAATATGATCAGTTGGTCGGCATTTTCCAGCGTGGGTAGCCGGTGACCGATCACGATGACGGTGACGGCATCGTGCAGCTTGTCAATAGTGTCGCGGATGCGGGCTTCATTCTCCAGATCGAGCGCGCTGGTGGCTTCGTCGAGGATGATTAATTCGGGTTTCTGGATCATCGCCCGTGCCAAGGCAATCCGTTGTTTTTCGCCGCCAGACAGCCGTTGCCCGGCATCGCCAACAACGGTTTCAAGCTGTTCGGGAAGATTGAAAACGAAATCCGCGGATGCAAATTTCAGCGCTCTTTCCAGCTCGTCATCAGTTGCCTTCGCGTCCGCCCACAGAAGATTGTTGCGGATCGTGTCATGAAACAGAAAAACATCCTGCGGCATATAAGCGATAGACTTACGCCAGTTCAGCCGGTTTGCTTCGGTGAGCAGAATACCGTCAATCTCGATAGTGCCCGCGTCCGGGGTCAGCAGGCCCATGATCAGGTCGGCCAGGGTGGACTTCCCCGAACCAGATGTCCCCATTATTGCGGTGGTTTGCCGACTTGGGATCTCAAGATTGATGTCGCAGAGCGATGGTATACCGCGGGTGCTATAACTGAATGAGACGCCTGACAATTTGATCGACTTGTTGAACTGAATTTTGTCGCCCAGAATCGGCGAGAGCGTATCTTCCCGTGCCGCACCGGCCGCGCGCATCAGATTTTGATAATTTGCCAGGACGGAATCTGAATGGAGAATATTGTTGATCTGCGTCTGGACCTCCCGAATTTGCGGCGAAAGACGAGAGAATATCAAAACCAGAATCAGCAGAGTGGGCAATGAGAGTTCGAATGACGTAACCCCGATATAGAGAAGCGTCACCATGAACAGAGCAACCAGAATCTGGAAAATGACGGTCATGGCCGCATTTAAATGGGTGAATTGCAATGACCGTTTGCGCAACAAGCTGCGTATTTCAAGCATCAACTGACTCTGCCGGCCTTCGCTTCTGAGAATCTTGATCAACTTGATCCCGGTCAATCCTTCCTCAACCGTCTGTTGCACCTGCCGGTTCGCATCGCTCAGCAGCTTTCCCTGATCATGGGCAAGGGAATGCTGTCGCCGCATGGCAAAGAAAAGACCGCCGCCAAGAATGATTGCAGCAAGCGTGAGCGGAAAGGAGAGGCTGAAGGCGACTATGATATAAGCCGCTATCGAAAAGGCCGAGACGATGAACCGGACGGAAAACAGCAAAGCGCTTCCCAATCGACCGATCTCGGTTACCAGCAAATTGGACATGTCGGATTTTTTCTGGGTTGTCAGCCATTCCCAGCGCGCTTCAAGCATCGCATCGAAACTTTTCGTGCGAAGGTCGTCCAGCAATTCCAATCGGAAACGTTCGGATACGATTGTTTGGCTATAGCTTATGAGAGCGCGAAAAATATTCAGCGCCAGAAATGTGCTCAACAGCCCGATGAGGGTGATGGGAATACCAACAAAAGACAGGCCGTTTACGATCAGGCCTACGACACCGCCGGCGTCCGCCTGGGTTTCCTGCAAGGCTCCAAGCAGCGGGACGAGCAGGACCAGTCCAATGCCTTCGGTAACGCTCGACAGGAACAGCAGTGCAGCAAAAATCAGCGAACGCGCTCGCGAAAATCGCCACATCATTTTCAAATAGGTCAGAATCAACATGCTGCTCGTTTAGTGCAAGCGCTGAACTAATCAATCGAAACGCGTCCAGAGCCGTTTCGGCTTTCGCAATTGTAATTCAATCGCAGATACTCGCAGGGGCAAATCCTGTATCCTGCTAAAACCCTATATAAAATGGATCGAACGCATTGCGATTTCGCGATCATAGACACCTGACCTTGTGTCGATCAACGTCGCTCAAATACGAATTGTTACATAATATAGGAAGCGCTTGAGCAGGCTCTCAAACAGACTGATTTTCCCGGGAAAGATGAAGTCTGCGGAGCCTGAGAGAAAATAGCTTTTTAGCGGCAAAGAAGGCTTGCCGATCCCATTGGCAGTCAAGGATTTGTAAAATATATCCTTCATCTTGTGCATTGAGCGGTCTTTTAGATATTGTTTCATGAGCGGCTGCCACTCATCATCGAGACTGCCAGGAAAGATTTCTTCGGTGAGCAGCAAACTCGCTACGACGGCCGGCTCACAGCCATAGGATTTCGCAATATCCATCATTTCCAGTCGACTTTGTACCGGCATTTTTCTTGCGATGATCGACAAATCGGCCAGCCACTTCAATCTCGGCCACATTGCAAGCGCCCCGTGCAAGATCAAATATAGGCAATAGAAGCTGTTCGAAAGAGATGGGGTCGCACTGAATTGGACGGAATCGTTAAAATCAGCTGTCAGGCTATTGGGCTCGAATTTGAACAATCTATGATGCAACTCTATCGGCACCGATAAAATAGGATCCAGAAACGTCAGATCCTTAAACAGTTGAATGTCCATATCTTGACGAGCCAGCTCCAGCATCTTTTTTTGCCTTACTGTGTGAGATTGATATATATATCCATTATTGTTCAATAGCTTGATGACTTGGCTGGATTGAGCCGGGGAGACCAGGATATCGACGTCCTTGGATTGCCGCGCGGTTGAATCGCCATGAAGCTGTTCCGCCAGTCCGCGCCCTTTCAGAAATGAGAACGGCACAGAATGGGAAATCAGCAGGCTCGCGATTTTTCTTTCGGCAGCTTGCTGCCGAAGACTGGCATATACATTGGCCTGAAAGGAGTTTTTCAATATTGCTGTTGCGTTTTTGTCCGCCTCTATATCGGCGCTGCGTTGACAGGCCAGGTGCAACAATGGGCCTACACGATGGCGGCTATCCGCAAATGTGGCGAGAGCTTCACTGATCGGTTCGGAAACCCCGATTGATGGCAGTGACATGGCAGGACGGAGATATCTGCTCAAAGATATTAAAAGTGCCTCGCTATTCTGATCCATGGATTGGGCTTAGATTGTTAGTTCCGGTTAGGCGAGGACAGAATATGATTGTCGTGCTTACGGAGACGACGGGCATCAGCTACGAAAATATCTCAATATCGCCAACTAAAAACTTCCACACCCTTGCGTTTGATCGAATCGACGCCAGCATGCCTTCATGGTAACCAGCATAATCTGAAGCAGGCGACACCGCGCCTCCGAACGCCGCATGGGCAAAACAACATGGATTCTCGCTCAGACACTGGATAGAGAGGCCTATGGCTGATTTTGACCTAATCAATTTGGATGTCGCGCATATTGAAGACGCCAAATCGCGCTATCATCAACACCCCCTGCGCTTGGTGCAGATCGAAAATTTCCTGGAAAGTTCGATTGCCAACAGCGTCAGTCAGCTTCTAGAATCTCATGCGAAATTTGGCCCCATTTACGGCCTTTATAAAACGCCTGATCATCTTGTTGAACGCGAGGAGTGGCTGCGAGCAGAAGACAGAAACCGTTTCTTTCACTATGAAAGATTGTCCGGCTTTGGCCCGCACAAACCCGGCGAAGGATTACAGACCTTTCTAAGACTGAGGCAATTTCTTTCTTCCGATGCGCTTTGCAAATTGGTTCAAGACATTACCGACGCAGCCATCACACCGGTGACAGCGGCCCATGTTCAGAGGTTCCGCCAGGGTCATTATCTTCGTCCGCACCATGACCGGGCTGAAGACCGAAAGATTGCCTTCATTCTTTATCTTAGCCCCGATTGGGAATCCCAATTTGGCGGCCAATTGACCTTGCATGGGCGCGATGGTGCCGAAGAGCGGCTTGAACCGCTATATAATAGTCTGGTGCTGTTCGATGTGACCCATCATGAAAAACATCATATCGAAACACTGACCCCGCTATCTGCGGGGCGTTCGCGCTATACGATAGGCGGCTGGATGTCTGGTGGAGCCAAGCTCTAGCTTCGGTGCAGATTGATTAGTCAGAATATCTGGAAGCAAAGCCACTGACCTTGGCGCTCCGAGTCCAAGTTGCCAAAATTCGTCCATAAAGCTCGACCAAGCGGCTATGGGAACCGGTGAGGAACAGATGTTTGTTGGCCAGCCCATGCCGCTTAAACCGAGCGCCAGCGATTGCGCTCATTATCTACGCATCAATGTCTTTATCTGGCCGGGCTTTATCCAAAAATTCCTCGCGCAGATGGGCCTGGGACAGGAAATCTGTAAAAGCCTTGTTCCAAATCTGAACCGATTGAATAAGCATCGGGCGATCCTGAAAATTCTCCAGAATCGCGCCTGGAGACCATGGCTTTACAGGACCGTTATAGTGCAGAACCAGTGCTTCCGACAGCTTGGCTCCGGATTTCTGGATAATCGCATCGCTATAGGCCAGGAGATAATTATACGCCGGGCTCGCCAGTTTTTGCCGCCCCGCAAAATGAACATTATAGAGCATTTGATCGGTGTGACCGGTTTGTATTTTTTGCCACCGTTCAGGTGAAATCATGTCGATCAGAGCGGCGTAATTTTCTGCATTGCAGAGACTGGCGTCAAACAGCATGAAGCCGGCATTGAATGTCTGCTCAAGCGCATCGCATGAGGTCTCTGGCGAAACCTCGAGAAAAGTTTCCGGGTCACGCGCATTGCCATGATAGTGGGCTCCATCTCCGCAGCAAATCAGTTCGGCTTGCTGCGCAAACAGATCAGCAACTGACCCTCGAAACAACATGTCGCTGTCGCAAAACAAGAGCTTGTCATAGCCTGACAATGCGAACATTTCGATCGACAGAAAACGGGCACGGCGCGATGCGATTTTGGGCTGGGCCGCCACTAGCGCATCGAGCTTTTCAGTCAGCCGGCTGCTCGCGGTGAGAAATTTCAGCGATTGAAAATTATCTTCCAAGATCGCCTGAGATTGCAGACTGAGACCGTCATGAATTATGCAAATGTCGCCCCGAAATTGCTTATGGTGCTGAAGGAATGAGTGCAGCATGACCACCGTGCCGGGAAGGAAATTATCGCTAGTCACCGTAGCGAGGCAATTATTTTGGCGGTCGATGCGAATAGTGATATCCCGTCATTCTTAAAAGGCGCAGCCGCTTGTGGGGCGGTTACCAACAATCTTCAAGACCGAAGCCTCTTCAAAATCGCTCAGCCCAGATCCAGAAATTTTAATGCATTTTGGACAGGCCCATAGGCTTTCGATGCCTTGAAACTATCCGGTTCGATAAATTTAATCAGTTTCGGAACATCGACATATTGGGACCTCGTGGTGGTCAGTTGGCCGGAACCCAATTCCTTCCTGATTCTATCGACCATTTCGGAAAATGGTTGAAACAATGCATCAACTCGAACGGTTTCCGACTTGGTTTTATTCCAGCACACTTCCGGCGGCAAGATATCGCGCATCGTGTTGCGAAAGATCCACCGGCTCCATTTCCCGCGCCTGAATTGATCGCCGGGGATAGCCAATGCGAATTCTACGATTCTGCGGTCGAGCAAAGGATATCGATACTCGATCCCGTGCGGCCGCGCATTGGCACCCCAGGCCTCCAGACGTCTGGTGAGGAGGCCGCCTTCCAATTGCTCAATCTGGCTCTTTTTGACACTATGGAAAGTGAGATCATCAGGCATCGTCGGACGCATCCGTGCCGCGAAATCAGGATGGATGAATGTCCGGTTTTTTCTCAGGCGAACTGGCTTACCCACTTTCCAGTCGGCATATATATAGAGAAGGGCGGGAGAGATGGTAGGCAATACTGCCAATGTCCAAAAAGCCCTAAACCGATGCCGCTCCAGATGCCGCAATTCCTGGAAAAGCTTTATCCAGCGGCCGGTCAGAAATAATTGAGGGAAATAGCTTCGTCCACCGTTGGAAATTAGCTGATCGCCACCCCAGCCGGACAAGATGACACCTACATTATTTTTGACCGCATGCCGTTGAACGGCATCCTCGTTTAGCAGCGTTCTGCCGCAGGGTTCACAAGTGCCATCGCGCTGATACATCGCATAAAGCCCTTCTGCATCGGGCACGATATGATGCACTTCGATTTGCTTATGATCGCTTATTGCTTTTATCCAGCTATGTTCTGCGGAGGCTTCTTCCGTGTCGCTTGCCGGTGGCTGCCAGGACAGGCCGATAGGCTTGTCACGGCCTTCCGTTTGCAATTGATCGATTGCAAGGGCGGCAATAGTGGATGAATCGAGGCCGCCGGAGATATGCACCGCCAATTTGCGATCCGTTCTAATCCGGTCAGATATGGCTTTGCCGAGCAATTCTCGCAGGGCCTCTGCATAGTCTTCATCATTGGCGTAGCGAACCGGGGCGACCTTCTCCGGATGCCAATATTGTCTTAATATTGATCGTCCATCGCTCACCGTCAAACTATGGCCGGGCGGCAATTTTTCTACACCTTCGTAATAAGTGCGTTTCTTGGAATAGAAGTTGCCGCACAACTGGCTTCGGGCAACATAGTCTTCATCAAATTCACATGTCTCTTCACTGGCGGTCAATATAGCCCGGATGTCGCTTGCGAATGTGAAGCGATTTGCTGCGTGCTGATAGAAGAACGGTCTCGCGCCGATATGATCGCGGGCGCAGAATAATAGCTGCTTGTCGGCATCCCATATGGCAAAGGCATAATCCCCTATGAGGAATTGAGGACAAGCTTCTCCCCATTTGCGATAGGCTTTCAGGATCAGGTCGCGATCATCCAGCTCTTGTTCAAACCGCTGCGGAATTTCCAGCTGGTGGATAAGTTCTGATCGACCATCGATCCTTGCATCGGCAACAATCGCAAGTCGACTATTCTCGTCAAAATAGGGGGAGTCGGCAATTTTGGAACTGCTGCTCTCTGTCAGATGAAACTGTCCAAAAATCAGCGGCATATTTGGATCAGGAGATTCGCGATCGTCGGGCCAGATCGACTTGTGGCCTAGCCCGGTCGCCAAAAAAGCATCCGCAATCTTCAGTATGGGCTCGCTAGAAACAACGCGATTCTGGAAAAACACGCCACCCAATGCGCCCATGTTCAGATCCCTCCAAAATGAGACGGCAATATCGGCAAAAAATGGAGCGAAAGGATCAACAAGATTTGATCAGATTTCGTGCCGCCAGTTCATCCAGAAACTCAAGGGAGTCAGCCAGGCAGCTATCTTCATCGACATCAAATTCTTCGCCAAGCGCGGCACATAATTCTACCACGGAAATTGGCTTTTCTAGCTTCCGCCAGATGCAGGAAGCGATGTCATCAAAATCATAATAAGCGCCATTTTCGACATTCATCATCACGATTTTGTCGTCAAGGTCCGTAAAAATAACAGCCTCATCGTGACAAACTTTGCTGTTAACATCCAATTTCATTCGACTCTCCAAATAAGGGGCAATCGGCCATCAGATTGCAAGCCCGGCGTGCCCCGTCCATGCATCAAATATAGGCAAAACGGAACATCAAATCCCGATGACTTTCAACAATTTTGGCAACCTGTCGGTCGCTTAAATTTTTGCGTCCCTCGCCAGCCTGGCCAGATCGGAAAAAGGACTGCGCCGTCGGCTGTCTTTCATCAAACCCTTCTTCCTGCTCGATCTGCTGCAGCGTCTCGAATTTCGCAAATTCCACCGCCTGCTGCAAACGCGTGGCATCATAGTCCAATCCGCTAAACCGAATGATCTTGGCAAATGTACCAATGGTATCCGTGATCAAATCTTCATATCGAACGGTCAGCAGCTTCAGCGAATTTTGCCGGGTCCAACCGGTGACATGATCGCTCCATGCCCCCAAATGCTGATCAAAACGCGCATTACCGCCGCGCAATTTGGCGTTGGCATCGGCCATAAAATCTATCATTTCGTCAACCGTCTTATTCTGATGATGGCTGAAGGATGTAACGATATCCAGCGGATTGCGAACCAGATAAATGACCGCTGAATCGGCTTCTTTCGGATATAATGGTTCACCAGACCGGGGGCAATTAAACGCATCGTGGGTTTTAACAAAATTCAGGCCGGGGCTCTGCTCGCTTAATTCCTGATGAAATATCGGTCGGTTATGCGCTATCTCCTCCGGCGTCATATCCGCCGAAGCAAGCCCCATAGTTTCATCAAACAGATGCCGGTCTATATGGATGGAGCTGCCAATCAGCCGGTTGATGCTGGTCGGACCAGCATCATTCTGCAGATAGTTGCTGAGCAGAGCCCGCACCCAAGTATTGCCGGATTTGGGATAGGAAGCCAGCCAGATCATCGGAATGCGGTCATGATTGACCGCGCATAGCGCCTGTCGTTGCCATGACCGTTTTGTCCCGCCCAAGGCCCAGATTTTCTGTGATCACTTCAACCAGTTCATCGAGCAGAAACGGTGATTCCGGCCTAGAGATCTTGATCACTTGAATGGAATTCACCAGCTTCATGACCGATTCAAAATATAACTGGCCCAAACCCTGGCCTGTGTAGAAATTTTTTCGGAATGTGTAGAGCGACAAAGTCTGGAAACGGTCCGCAGCGGCCAGTTGCTGAATTTCAATAGTCGGGCGATTATGCGTGTTGAGGCAAAATATTCTGCTCACCGGCTGCGGTTCCTCACAAAATCTATCCGCCGGAACAAGATATTTATCCAGTTCGGCGCGCAACTTCTGATTGGATGCTTTTTGCTCGCCCAGCTTTTCCATGGAATCACCCCAAAGCCGCGTCGTCGGGAAAGATGGCAAGATGATCGGATTGGCCTCCCCGTCAAATTCAATCGCCGAAGCATCGTCAGACAACATTGCATAGCCGCGTTGTTGCATGGCGGAGGACAAGGTTGATTTGCCGGCACCGGATCGCCCCATGAATAATGCGGCACCCTGCGGAGTTTTAACCGCGCTGGCGTGGAGTGTAAGCAAGCCGCGCTGCTGCAGCAGGGCTGTCAGCGCCGACCCGTTGAAAAAGGCCATCACCTCCTGATCCGTCGCACCGGAGCATTTTTCGATCAGGATCCTGTTGCCGCCGGTTACCAGATATTTTGCAATATTATCCAGTTCGAGCAGAAAATGGCCTTCCGACGCTTCCCAGGCTCGATATTTGGTGACTCGTCCCTTTCGATGCGCATTCAGGCTTGCTGCTACTGGACCAAAAAGAACGACCACATCGGCGTGACCAAAGTCCGCCGCCGCCATTCCGGTTAACTGAAAATCCGAAACTATATTGAGGCCATATGCCTTATGCTTAGATTTTGACATTAGCTCATCTCGCAGACCGCACGACAAGGTTCAACCGGAACAATCGAAATGCTCGAAGATCAAATGGATGCGATCTTCATCGCCTTTGTTTTCGGCACCATGTCGCGCGATATTATTGACCTCATAGGCTTGACCAACTTCCAAATGACGGGTTGAACCATTGACCGTAAACATGGCTTGAGCGTTGCTTACCAAAGGCACGTGAATTTTGTGGGTATATGGATGCGATCCGCGACCGTCGCTATGCTCGCTAATATGCTCTCCCGCGGGCAGCCGCGCGAGCATCACCTTCGGATAAACAACCTCGCGATGCCCATAGATTTTCGCTACGCGATCCATCACCGGCAACAGCTGTTGTTGCCAGATATCCCAGATCCGGTTGGCGTAAAAATTTCTGGGGTCTTGATTCTCCGGAATGAAACGAAACACAATATGCTCCGTCTGCCGTAACACCGAAAACCCATTTTCCTTGATCGCGTTCTCTTTTGCCCAAACCGCCTCGGAAAGGCTCAGGACAAGATTCCGTAACCCGGCGATATCGACCGAGCCAAGATCAAGATAGGTTTCCGGCTTGTTGACCCGCTTCATTCCATCCCAGGACAGCGGCATCTCGTCAGGCTAGCAGCGGCCTAATCAAGATTGATAAAAGCCATCCTCACCATTGGGTACGGCAAAGTTGGATGAGCGCGTCCGGTTTACAGGCACGTTGGAATTGATCTTTGGCTTTGCCCAAGCACGTTTTGTGTCGGTAGAAGCATCGCTCTTTTTTACATTATCATTCATGAAACACGCCCTGTTATAGTCATTTATTGAAAATCTATCCTAGCTAATTACATATCACGGCTGGAAGCGCAATAGTTGGCGTTGCATTCCAGTGTGAAAATAGTCACCATTCTGGTTGGAATTTTCAGGCAGACTATTGCCAGCGCTGCTGGCGGATTTTCGTGAACTGAGGTGATCTGCATCCTGGCCATTCCCAAAAACCTCTCCGAAACATTGACATTAGGTAGACGGTGCTGATCAGGATTTGGGGCATCGCAGCGGGAATGTCAGCAGGTCACACGGAAATCTGTCGATAAAATTCTGTTCAGTCGTCATTGGCCCATTGGCGGACTATGGCTTGCTAACTAAGCAGAATATCTAAATTTGAAAGAGGATTGGCAATTTGGGTACGCGCTCATTATTGCTCCTGAATCGGGCATAAAAAGATCAGCTAAGTTATAATCTTGCCGGCATTAGGAACGATATGTCATTTTCTACAATACGGAATTTCCTCTTGCCCTCGCCGCAAAACAAGGGTGATTATCGCCCCCTCATTGCGCTGGCCGCGATGCTTGGACTGGCGATTACATTCTGGCTTGGCTCGCGATATCCTGCGCTGAATGAAAAAGCCATGATGGGCGGAGATACGCCGCTCTCCGGCCTCGCTTTTGATATTATTTTCGACATTTTTCCTGATAGCTCGCAATGGTGGCAATTCGTTGCCAATACCGGCAACTGGATCATCACCAACATCAAGGGGATGACCTTTGGCGTGTTGTTTGGCGCCGCTGCACTAACATTTCTCTCGGTTATCAAGACGCGATCTTTTGAAAATGGATTTGCGAATGCGGCATTGGGCGCGCTGATCGGGGCGCCGCTCGGAGTCTGCGTAAATTGTGCGGCGCCGATTGCCCTTGGCCTGCATATGGGCAGAATGCGGCTTGAAACGACCCTGTCTGCGCTGATCGCATCACCGACGCTCAATATAATCGTGGTCACAATGAGTTTCTCATTGCTCCCTCTTCATATCGCATTGACCAAGCTTTTGCTTGCTGTCTTCATGGTTCTGATCGTTGTCCCCCTGCTGTGCCGCTATGTGCTGGTTGAGGAAACCCGGCTCACCAGAAATGGTGTTTCGACCTTGGCTAAAGTGTCCAAGACAAGAGGTTTCTCGGCATGGATCGGAAAAGCCCTGGCTCCGGAAAACATGGCAGAAAATCCCGGTGGCCTCGCGGGATCCATCGGTTGGTTTATCAAACGTTTTTCGCGAAATCTGTTTTTCATTGCGGTGATTACCGTACCGATGATGTTGCTCGCAGCGATGATGGGTGCTGTTGTGGCAATGGATTTTGAAAGCGCGGCTCTGGTCAATATCCTGCCGCGCAGCGGTCTGTTCCCAATCCTTTCGACCATGTTGATAATCGCAATTGTCGCGAGTTTTGTGCCCGCACCGATCGCCCTCGATGTTATTTTGACGATTGTCTTGATGGGAATCGGCATGTCGTCGCAATATAGTACGGTGGCGATCATCGGCCTGGGGTCTTTCAGCGTCTACGCCTTCATCATTTTGTGGCGGGCGATTTCGTTTCGGACTGCCATGAGCCTGTGGATCGCGACCATCATTCTGGCAATCGCAGGTGGTATCATTGCGATGAAAACCCAGTCACTGGAGCTGGAGCTTCAAGCGGAGCGGGTCGACCAATTCATTGAGAACCGCGCTGCCTTCAAGTTCCCGACCATCCCGGATCTGCCGCAGGCGGCAAGTCTGGATGAGCTGGCACCGGCCATTCGATCACAATCAATTCTTTCGCAAACCCTGCCCGCTGAATATTCAAGCAGCAGAAACAGCACGGTCAAACTTGAATTTCTGCCACTGGCAGGGAATGAGACAGGGGGACAGAATGATGCCGAAACCCGTTTCCAAAGAGTCGCTGGGGCAAATCTCGGCTTTGAAGAATTTGGCATAAGCACGCCCCTGCATGAATTCGCGCCAGGCATGATGCTGGGCGGCATCGCTGCTGGCGACATCCATAATGACGGCTGGACGGATATTGTTTTGCGGCGCCCGACCGGAGCGCGCGGTTTGTCGCTCTATGCCAATATCGGCGGGAAATTTCGAAGGCAGCACATCGACCTGGGGCCGCTTGGCAAGCAAGAAGTAGCAAATACCGCCTTTGCGGATCTGGATAATGATGGCTGGCTTGACATCGTCGCGACGACCTTTTGGGACGGCGTCTATATTCTGAAAAACCAGGAAGGCCGTTTCTCTCAGCAAGCGATGATCCACATTGCCGGCCCCGAAATGACGGTGGCGATGGCGGTTTCTTTCTCCGATATCAATGGCGATGGCTTGCTCGACATATTGCTCGGCGAATGGGCTTCCCGGCAGGGGCAAGAGGGCTGGGCCCGGCTCAAGCCAAGCACGACTGCCAACCGTATTTTGTGGAATGAGGGTGATGATATTTATCGTACAGAGATCATTGCAGGTTCTTTGGGACAGACATTGACCGGACTTGTCACGGACGTGAACAGAGATGGACAGCCCGACTATCTCAAAGGCGATGACTTCGCCGGAACGGACCAATTTGTCTTTTTCAACAAGGATGAAACGACGAAAGCGGGTCGCGAACTGCAACCATTCCCCTATTTTGTCCGAACAAGCATGAGTTATGATGAAGGTGACTGGAACAATGATCTTGTTCCGGATTATTATGGTGGACAAATTTCCGAACGCGGCGGCAGCGGCGAGAGAGACAGCACCCGGGGCGACGGGCGCATCCTGAAAATCTGCCAGCAATTTTCCAGAGATCTTGGCTGGTCTCGGGACAAAATTCGTCAATGTGCGGCGGAAATTATTTCAACCGACCAAATCCGTGGTTTCAGGACTGGCTTTACATATAATCTCTGCCAATCAAAAACCATGTCAGACCGCGATGCCACGGCCTGCGGTATCGCCCACAGTTTGGGGTCGATCAAAAATAGTGACTATTTTGATCAGGAAATTTCGGGTGAAGCCGCAGCTTTGCGGTGCCATCAAAAGCTTGATCGGTGGTCATTTGCTGCACGTTATTGCGATACATTTAAACTTCCAACGGTCCCTGCTCTGAAAACTGAAACGATCAAGGCGCTGCACAAGCCCGCTCTGGATAGTGGCAATATCCTCATGACCGGCGGCAAGGCCGGCACCTTCAAAAATGGCGCGGCCGATCAGAAAGTTGATTTCCCGGGGTGGACATGGAACAGCCGCTTTACCGACCTTGATCAGGATGGATGGCAGGATTTGCTGGTTATGACCGGAACATGGCTTTCGCCCAGCCGCTCGACGACCAATATCTTCTATCATAACCAGTCCGGCAAGTTTCTCGACGAGACAGAAAAATACGGCTTTTACGACCTCACTCCTTCCTACAGCTTTTCAGCGCTGGATTTTGATCGCGACGGCGATATTGATATCATTCGGCCACCCGATGGCAGAACAGTGATTGTGCACCGCAATGACCGAGCTTCCGGCCCTGCCCTTTGGGTGAATTTGCGGGATGAAATTGGCAACCGGATGGGGATTGATGCGCGCGTGACCATATGTACAAATGGGGAAACGCGGGTTCGGCCAGGGAAATGCCAGACCCGCCCGATCAATGCCGGTGGCGGCTTTATGTCTTTTGATCCGATTGCCGCCCATTTTGGATTGGGGAAGGCACGGAAAGTATCATTGATTGAAATTATCTGGCGGGACGGAGAGGTCACACGAGTCCTGCCTGAAAACCTGCTCGGAGGAGAGATTATTATTTCGAGGCAAACACTCTAAACAGGCTTCCTGGATCGAAAAGCCTGTTGAATATCAAGCTTGCTATGCGGCGACGCTGCCGCATGATATGAACCGGATAAGCATATAGGATCTCTGTTGGATTCGAGCCAATGCAAACCACGACGGACAAGCTTCAATATTCCAATTTCACCGATTTCTGGCGGCACAAATGCAAAACGACCACCCTCATTCAAACACCCTGCCGCACAAGCCGGAACTTATACTCCCGTCCGAACGAAAATTCGGTATCCTGTTTGTTGGTGTATTTACGCTCGTTGCTGCCATTGCATTTTACCGGGCGCAAAGCCTGACTCCCGCAACAATTATTTTTGCAGCTTCAGCCCTGCTGATGCTCAGCCTGACGTGTCTGTACCCAAAGGCGTTGCATCCGCTCAACGTGGCATGGATGACGCTTGGCCTCTGGCTTGGTAAAATCGTCAGCCCGATTGTTCTGGGTTTGATTTTCTTGCTGATTTTCACTCCCCTCGCTCTTGTCTTGCGCCTATCCAGGCGTGACGAATTATTGTTGAAACACTCCCCTTCATCGAAAACCTATTGGAAACCGCGTAGTCCGCAAAATACGGATACGCACGGATTCAAAAATCAGTTTTAGGGCCGGATTATGGATTTTTTGAAAGAGTTTTGGACATTTCTGAGGATACGGAAAAAGCTTTGGCTGGTGCCGATCATTCTGGTGATGATCATTCTGGGCGGGCTTATGAACCTGGCGCAAGGCTCGGTGATTGCGCCATTCATCTATACTTTATTTTAGCAGCCCATGTATTCGCTTGGAATATCTGCCTTTTATCACGACAGCGCGGCCTGCCTGCTGCAAGATGGGCGGATTGTCGCTGCGGCGCAGGAAGAGCGTTTCACGCGGATCAAACATGATGCCGATTTTCCGCAAAATGCCATTCGCTTTTGCCTCGCCGAGGCCGGGATCGCACCATCCCAGATTGATCATGTCACTTTTTATGAAAAACCATTTCTAAAATTTGAGCGGCTTATAGAAACCTATCTGGCCTTTGCGCCGCGCGGCTTCAAGAGCTTCGCTGCTTCCATGCCGCTGTGGATCAAAGACAAACTATTCCAGAAAAAATTGCTCTGTGAGGCATTGTCCGAGACATTGACGTCTGAAATACGCTGGCAGGACAGGCTTTTGTTTTCGGAACATCATCTGAGCCACGCCGCCAGCGCCTTCTTCCCCTCCCCATTTGAGGAGGCGGCGATATTGACGATGGACGGGGTCGGCGAATGGGCAACCAGTTCGCTGGCGATCGGGCGTGGGTCTTCCATCTCGGTTGAAAAGGAACTGCACTTCCCGCATTCGCTGGGCTTACTCTATTCCGCATTCACCAGCTATGCCGGCTTCAAGGTCAATTCGGGAGAGTATAAATTAATGGGTCTCGCGCCTTATGGTGAGCCGCGATTTGCCGATATTATCAAATCCACTCTGGTCGACATCAAGGACGACGGCTCCTTCCGGCTGAATATGCGGTATTTTTCTTATTGCACCGGGATGACCATGACCAATGGGCATTTTCATGCCCTGTTTGGCGGGCCGCCGAGCGAGCCGGAAAGCGAGCCGACCCAGCGCGACATGGATATTGCCGCCTCGATCCAGTCTGTGACCGAAGAGATCGTCCTCAAAATCTGCACAGATATCGCTCGTGAGACGGGCCAGAAAAATCTCTGCCTTGCCGGTGGTGTCGCTCTGAACTGTGTAGCCAATGGCAAATTGCACGAAGCAGGGCTGTTTGAAAATATCTGGGTGCAACCGGCAGCGGGCGACGCTGGCGGCGCGCTGGGTGCGGCGCTGGTCTGTCACCATATGCACTTGCAAAACCCGCGGACAGTCACATCGGGACAGGACAGCATGTTCGGGGCATATCTTGGCCCTGCCTTCGGTGATCAGGATGCGGCCTCAAGACTGGATGCGATAGGCGCGAAATTTGAGATCCTGTCGCCGGAAGAGCGGATCGCGCGCACGGCGCAGGCGCTGTCAGAGGGCAATTGTATCGGTTGGATGAATGGCCGCATGGAATTTGGCCCAAGAGCATTGGGCGGGCGCAGCATTTTGGCCGACCCGCGCCGTCCCGAGATGCAGAAACAGCTCAATCTAAAAGTCAAATTCCGTGAATCCTTCCGCCCCTTTGCCCCCAGTGTGCTGGCTGAACAGGCTCAGGATTATTTCGATCTGGACGGCGACAGTCCCTATATGCTGTTTACGGCAAACATCAAAGCGGCCAAACGGCATAAACCAGAGACGCAGAGCGAGAGCGATTTTGGCCTGGAAAAACTCTATGCCACACGCTCGGACATCCCCGCGGTCACCCATATTGACTATAGCGCCCGCGTCCAGACCGTAGACGCAAAATCCAACCCGGATTTCCACGCCCTGTTGTCAGCCTTTAAGGATTTGACCGGCTGTCCGGTCCTGATTAACACTTCTTTCAATGTCCGCGGCGAACCAATCGTCTGTACTCCCGAAGATGCGTTCTACTGTTTCATGGGCACGGGTCTGGACATGTTGGTAATCGGCAATCTTGTCCTAACCAAAGACCAACAAAACAAGGCGCTGTTTAGCGAATATAGAAACAGATATGAACCTGACTAGACATCTCCGGAACATTGCCGATATCGTGCTGGTCACGCTGCTGCTTTTGCTGCTGATTGAGGGAGCGTCCTTTTTGGTGATCCAGTCATACGGAGCGGTACAAAGCGAGGAGGAAGAGGCCAACAGCCTCGAAACGCCCGGAAAGCCGAACCATGGCCCGGAACAGGCTCGTGTCCGAGCGGAGACCGGAGAAAAACAGAAATATACATATAAATCCTTCATTGGCTGGCAAGCCGAGCCGGCTGAATCAGAGACGATCAATATCAATGCCCAAAGACACCGGGTTACGGGCTTTGAAACCGCCTTTCCGGACAAGCCGACAACCCATTTATTTGGCGGCTCAACCATGTGGGGCACCGGTGTTACTGACAGTGGGACAATTCCCGCGCTGCTCGCACCAAAGATTTCGCAAAATACGATCAACTATGGCGACAAAGGCTATAATTCCCGTCAAAATCTGAACCGCCTGATCGATGGTCTGGCTGATATATCCGAAGGCGATACCGTCATATTTTATGATGGCGTGAATGACTCGATGCAGAATTGCCGCTCCGACAACTCGCCCGACGGACATTCCCGCGAAGGCCAGATCAAGGACCTGATGGAAAATTTGGACAAGCATGACTTTATGAGCAGTGCTGCAACCTTATTCCGTCAAACCTACACCTACACAATGCTGGACAGACTTCTCCAGCGGATTGATATTTCAACAGAAAAACAGCAGCCCAACATCGCGACCAACTGCACAGATCCTGCGACCGCTGCGGCAGTCGCACGCTTCCTGGTTCACAATTGGAGTGCCACGGAAGATATTTTGCAAGCCCGCAACATTAAATTTGTCTGCGCCCTGCAACCCAACCCCTATACCGCAACGGGCTTTGTGCCGGCTTATTCTGAGGAAAGACGAAAAATCTCGGTGCTTAGCGTCTACCCTCTCGTTCAGAAGTTGGCCCGCTCCGAAAAGCTGGCTTGTTTCGCGGATATGACGGATATTTTCGATCGCGACTATTATCTCGACAATTGCTGTCATGTGAACCGGGATGGCAACCAGGCTATCGCCGACCATCTCAAAATCGAAATGGACAAGAAACGCTAAACTGCCTGTTGCCACTATATGCTGTGTCGCGGCTTCCGGGTTTGTTTTGCTGCTAATATTTGAGGAATTTGGGTGGAGCGGATCATCGGGACAACGGACGATGTGGTCAAAAACCACCTTTTCATCATTTGCCCGAATAACAGCGGGTCCAATGTCCTGCGCACGGCCTTGTCGGCATCGTCTGCGACCTGGAACCTTGAGCGCGAAGGCCAACATAGTATCGGATTTCATGGCCCGACCACCCGCGGCAGCGGAGCGCGCCTGATTTGGGGATCAAATGAAAAATGGCTGTCATTATTTCGTGATGCTTCCGCCTATGACTGGCCGAAGACCAAGCTGGCCTGGCACAAGCAAGCATTTGCAAAATCTCCAGAAGCGCGCGTGTTTGTAACTTCATCACCGCCATTCTTGCTGAACGTACCCGCGTTGAAAGCGCATTTTCCAGGATCGAAATTTCTCTTCATGGTGCGCAATCCCTATGCCGTCGCCGAAGGGATTTGCAGACGGGCAGCACAGCAAATCGTCCAGGCAAACGAAGACATTCGCAACCTGGCTGCACGGCATATTATGACATGCCTTGAAATTCAAAAACATAATATCGAGCGCTATGGTGAAGACGGCCTGTTCTTCACCTATGAAAAAATGTGCGCTGCACCGGAAGAAATATCGTCCCGGATTCAAGCGATGCTGCCCGCTATCACCGATCTCGAATTCACCCAGAATCTGGCTGTCAAAGGCATATATGATGAGCCGCTGAGGGATATGAATACCGAACAAATTGGTCGGTTATCCGAGCAGGATATTTCGGTCATGAATTCAATATTCACAAATCACAGACCGCTGCTGGGTTTTTTTGGCTATTCCATTATCCCGGCAAGCAATTGATCTTCAGCCCAGGATTTTCAAGCTGGCGGAAAGCAACATATGCCGGTTCGGGAATATGGGAACCGATATGGGCTTGACTGAATATGCCCGGCGGCCCGGAGCCATTCACTCTTTCTCCAGACTTTCGGAGACGGATTGAATGAGATTGGCGATGCGCGTGACCCGAGCGGGCAGCGTGCGGCCACGTCGAAATATCATCCACAGATCATGGCGGAGCCTATGGGGGAGCAGAGCGACGTGAAGTTTGTCGTTGTCGGGATAGCTGTTCACGCCGCTGCGGGGCAGCAGAGTATAGCCGATGCCATGCGCGACGGGGGAGGGGATCTGGCTGATCTGGTTTACAAAACTACGGATGCGCAGACGATCCGAGCCGCGGAACTCCTCCGGAAAATTCATCGAAAACAGATCGTCGGCATAGGCAAATCCGTCAGGATGCGCGACGAAGCCGAGATCTTCGAGCGCCTGAAAGCTAATCGGCGACGTCATCGCACCATCAGGAACCACGAGGCACAGTTCCTCTTGTCCCAAATGCTCTGCATCGAGTCGCGGATGGCGCGGATCATGGTTAGCGATACCGAGATCAAAGCGCCCCTCCAGCACACCGGCCAACACTCTGTCCTGTGGCGTTGCTTCAAGCCTTATGGTCAGGCTCGGGGAATCCTGCATCACCGACAGGATGTGGGGAAATACCAGCATGGCGAAGCTGCCGGAACAGGCGATGGTCACCTCTCCAACCGCAGGATCATCGCGCAGAACCGTCTCTTGCAGGACCTGTTCCTCAGCGCGCCTTGCCCGGCCGACGGCAAGAACGGCTTCGCCTGCCGGCGTAGGGCTAAAACTCTTGCCCTGGCGCGAAATCAGCGATTGACCGACTTGCGCCTCTAGCTTCCGCAGATGCTGCGAAACGCCCGGCTGAGTCATGTTCAGCAGTGTCGCGGCCCTGGTAAAGTGACCGGTTTCGCAAAGCACGACGAAGCTTTCCAGCCATTGAGCATTCAACATGTTTCATTACTATATGTTATGATAAAACATTGAAATGATTATTTCACATAATGACATGATCCGCTTATTTTCATCATAACTGGAAATAATGGGAATCCCATCATGCTGCCAACACCTCGCGCTTTTTCGCATATCGGCCTATCCGTCCCGGACCTTGACGCTGCGGTAAAATTCTACACCGAGATCCTCGGGCTCTATACGATAATGAAGCCGACCGATGTCACCGAAGACGAAAGTCCGGTTGGAATCATGTGTACCGATGTTTTCGGTCCGGGGTGGAGTAGCTTGCGCATTGCCCACCTCGCGACCGCCGATCACGTCGGAATCGAGATATTCGAATTTCCGGAAAATCACGCGCCTGACAATAATCTGGATCACAAGCGCCATGGAACTTTCCACTTTTGTATCCAGGATCCGGACGTGGAAGGGTTGATTGAGAAAATTGTCGCCGCTGGAGGAAAGCAACGCATGCCGGTTCGCGAATATTATCCCGGCGAAAAACCCTATCGCATGTGCTATGTCGAAGACCCGTTTGGCATCGTGTTCGAAATTTACAGCCACAGCTATGAACTGACCTATTCCGACGGCGCCTACTCTTAATTGACTTGTTCGATGCGATGCGCGGTCTTGAGCCGGGAACCGATAATCGGACCTCGGTTGCGCCTTCGGGCCGCTAGAAGAGCGTTGCTTCTAAAAAATTTGATCACGAAAAAGAAAAGGCAAAAATCATGAATATTCTAATGGTTCTGACATCGCACGACCAGCTCGGCGACACCGGCAAGAAGACCGGCTTCTGGCTCGAGGAATTTGCTGCGCCTTATTATGTCTTCAAGGATGCTGGCGCAGACATCACCCTTGCTTCGCCCAAGGGCGGTCAGCCGCCGCTCGATCCATCGAGCGACGCCGACGACGCCCAGACCGATGACACGAAACGCTTCAAGTCCGATGAAGCAGCCCAGAAAATACTGGCCAATACGGCGGTCCTTTCGACCATTTCCGCTGACGGATTTGACGCGATCTTCTATCCCGGCGGCCATGGCCCGCTCTGGGATTTGGCAGAAGATGGCGACAGCACCGCATTGATCGAAACATTTGCCGCAAGTGATCGCCCTGTCGGTGCCGTCTGCCATGCGCCAGCAGTGTTCAAACATCCCAAAAATGCGGACGGCAAACCTCTGGTGTCGGGCAAGCAGGTAACCGGTTTTACCAATACCGAAGAAGAGGCTGTTGGCCTAACCGACGTCGTGCCTTTTCTGGTCGAGGACATGCTGATCAAAAATGGCGGCGAATATCGCAAGGGCGACGACTGGGCATCTTTCGTCCTTGTCGATGGCAAGCTGGTCACCGGCCAGAACCCCGCCTCATCGGCAGAAGCAGCGCGCAAATTGCTCGGCCTGCTGTAAGCCAATAGAAACGGAGCGATTTGACCGGCCCTGAAATGACCGACAAGGTCGACAGGGCCGGTGCCAAACGGCTGATTGTCTGGGACAGGACAAGCATATCTGGAGCCTTGAGAAGGCAAAGCCGCCAGTGCTTGGCCAATCGCTGATCAATATATTGAGCCCGAACTCCCGGCTAGCCGCACAATGCTCTCATGCCGGCAGGTCCTTCAACTTGCCTTTACCGGATCCGAAGAGCCATCGCCTTTGTCGCCGAATTGAAGGTCATCCGCTTGCGGCTTGCGAGTCATGCGCCAGAAGGCATCGTTTCTCCATGGCGTAATGGCGACGACTCGTCCCTTCGAATTGCGATACCAGTTTTCGGTACCGGGATGAGTCCACACGAGTTTTTCATGTGCCTCGTCGATCTTTTGACGATAATCCTCATAGACCTCGCCTTTGACCTCGACTGTTTCAGCCTTGCGTTCTTCGCTGCTGAGTATGACCTCACCGGCGAAATGCATCTGGTTTTCAATATTGCGAATCATGCTGCCGCCATGACCCGATCCGACATTGGGGCCAAGCAGGATGAAGAAGTTGGGAAAGCCCGGCACCAAGGTGCCGAGATAGGCCGCCGCATCATCCTCGCCCCACAATTCGCGCAATATGCGGCCATCCCGGCCCACCACATCATATGAACCCAATACCCGGGTTGTCTGGAAGCCGGTGGCAAGGATAATGACATCCGCCTCTACTTCCTCGCCCGATGACGAGAACAGCCGCTTGCCTTCAACCCGCGCCAGATGCTCTGGCACCAACCGGACGTTCGGCTTCCGCAATGTGCGATACCAGCCGTTATCAAGCAGCATCCGCTTGGCGAAAGGCGGATAGTCCGGAAGCACGTCAGCGATCAAATCCTGCCGGTCTCCCAATTCTTCCGTCACGTAACGCGTGAAGGCCCGGCGATGGCCATCGTTGATCGCATTGACGGCGCGATCCGGATGTTCCCAGTCCGGATCGCGGAACAGCGTGGCATGGACGCGGTCATTGAATGTCCAGGACAGCCGTTGTTCAAGCCATGCACGGTAAAGCGGTACAACCTGCATCAGGTAACGCACCCCTTCGGGCACATCTTTGCGGAACTGCGGGAAGGGCGCCGCCCATTGCTTCGAGCGCGCAAAAATCGTCAGTGCGGCGACTTCATCGGCAATCGCCGGCACAATCTGCATTCCGGACGCGCCATTTCCGATCACGGCGACCCGCTTTCCGGAAAGGTCGGCATCGTCCGGCCAGCGGCTGGTATGATATACGTCGCCTTCGAAGCTATCGAGTCCGTCGATCGTGGGATATTTTGGAATGTTGAGAATGCCGACTGCGCTGAACAGATAATCGGCGCTGTGGACTTCGGCTGTCCCGTCCGGGCTGGTTACCGTGACGTCCCATTTGTTGGTTTTTTCGTTCCAGCGGGCATCCTCTACCCGTTTGTTGAAGCGGGTATTTTCATATAATTTGAAATGTTGCGCAGTATCGAGCAGATATCCTTCGATCTCGTCGCGCAACGGAAAATATTTTGTCCAGTCGTTCGGACGGCAGGAGAATGTATAGGTCAGCGAAGGGGTATCGACCCCGCACCCGGGATATCGGTTTTCGAACCAGGTGCCGCCGAAATCCTCGTTCTTTTCAAACAGCGTATATTTCATGCCCAGCTGCTGCAGTTCGATGCCTGCACACATTCCTGAAACGCCGCCGCCAATAATGATCGCGGATTTGCCTTTGATACTCTGCGGAACCCCGCGTTCCGGCTGTTCAAACGCCATTCCAGCGGCAATGATGTCGCCATATTCCTCCGGCACATCCTCCGACATTGCTATAGTCAGCATCTGCGCAAGCCGAACATTGTCGGGTTTAGGCAGCGCCAGACTCTTGCCTTTGATCCAGGCATCAATAGCATCGCCGGCGGCGGCGCGGATTTCATGCTGGATTTCATCCGGCAGTTGGCCGCTGTCATTGTCGTCCAGGCCTTGGGAACGCTTTGGCATGAAGGGTTCGTTGAGCCATTTATCCTGGCCGGTCATCTGGTGCAATACCATCAGCAGAGCCGGGATATTGGCACCTTCCAAACCTTCTCGCAGCAAATCCCAATCGACTTGCGATGAAGGGACCGGCCTTTCGGCAAACTGGTGCGTCATAGTATATTTGATCCTTGAATAGGGGCAAAGTCGAGTCTGCTGGCGGTGTTGGTCAAAGCCAGTTGATCGACAGTTTGTTCGCGCAGCGGAGGGGATCCAAGAAGCCCCCTCCCCATGCAATGCATGGTTGCGGCTTGGTCGGCAATTGCCGCTGCCGGAAGAACGCTCCTGGTTGCCCGCTCTATTCGGGTGAAACCTAATCTGCTGTGGGCTATTTCTTCCAATGCCAATTCTCTCTTCTGGTGACGGATATTTGCCGTGTCATTGAAAAGGATACTGACAGGATATTCGTATACTAGCCAGTATATTTTTAGAATACTGCAATATCTGCGAAGCGATCCAGGTTTGGGCGAGGATGGAAGCCTAAGGATAATTTCGAGAATGTGGCAACACCATCTCTCACCAATTCAGCAATATTGGAATTCCCTTATCTTGGGCCAGCCCTCTCTGGCGGCGGTGTAATTGGCAGATGAACTCATTATTCAGAACAGACACCTGTCGGTCAATTGCGGCCATTCAGATAAACGGCATTTGTGAAGAGCGTGGCCAGACTAGTTCGAAACGAACTGGGGGGACTTTGCCGAAAGGAAGAATTTGACCGCTCATGAAATCTAGCTACTATGCAGTAGATAGAGACGGATCAACCGTCTGCTGGAGAGAAATGATGGTACAGGCATCCCAAGTGATTCTAACTGCTACTGAGGAAGTGACGCTTGGAGAACCTGCCGCCGATGCGGTTGCCCGCGCAGCGACCGAGCGTGATGCAAAAAAGGTGTTCATCCTTTCAAGCACGCACCTCAACCGCAATACAGATGAGATTTCCCGCATTGAAGCGGCGCTGGGTTCGCGCCACGCAGCCACCCATGACGGGATCCAGCCTCACGCCCCACGTGCCGATGTTCTTAAAGCAGCCGCTCATGCGCGTGAAGTCGGTGCGGATTTCGTGGTTACAGTCGGTGGCGGCTCGGTAACTGACGCGGGCAAGATCATGCTAATCTGCCTCAAGCACAACATTACCACGATCGAGCAATTCGATGATTTCCGCACCCGCGTCGACGATGATGGAAATGTGGTGATGCCGGTATTTGCTGGACCGGACATCAGGGCAGTCTGCGTGCCGACCACGCTATCCGGGGGCGAGTTCAACCCGCTTTCGGGGGCAACAGACGAGCGAAACAAACAGAAACAAGCCTATACCCAGCGCGAGATGGTGCCCGTCATGGTCGTGCTCGACCCTGCTATTACGGTCCACACGCCCGAATGGCTCTGGCTTTCTACCGGCGTACGGTCGGTCGATCATGCCACTGAGGCGCTTGGGTCGCTCATGTCGAACGATTTTGCCGACGGCATCGCCGACAGCGCGCTGCGGCTGCTTGCTGAAGGTTTGCCGCGAGTGAAGGCAGACCCTTCAGACCTTGATGCGCGACTAAAGTGCCAGATTGGCGCCTGGCAGTCGATGATCCCGATCATTGCCGGTGTGCCAATGGGGGCCAGCCATGCAATCGGGCATGTTCTGGGCGGCACCTGCGATGTACCACATGGTCATACCTCCTGCGTAATGTCCCCTTATGTCCAGGCCTTCAACCTTTCGGTGAATGCCCATCGGCAAAAGCGAATCAGCGCCTGTCTCGGCGATGCAAGCCGCCCGGCCTCGGAATTGCTCGATGAATTGATCCGCGGTCTCGGCATGCCGCGCACTCTGAAGGAAGTGGGCGTAGGTGAAAAAGACCTTGATCTGATTGCCGAATATACGCTGGAAGATATATGGGGGCGGACCAACCCGCGCCCGATTACTTCAGCTGACGATGTGATGCAGATCCTGCGCACGGCTATGGGCTAACGTAAAATCCAAGGAAGCAAACTTGCCAGACATAAAACGCTCGCCCAAATCGTCTCAGCTCAAGGCGGAAATCGCAGCCTATAAGCGGCGGCGCATTCTAGAGGAGGCGACCGAACTATTCTTCACCCAGGGATATGACAGCGCCACACTTGATGCCGTGGCCGAACGGCTCGATGTCACCAAACCGTTCATCTATTCTTACTACAAGAACAAGGGCGATTTGCTGCGCGAGGTTTGCCAGACTGGCATCCGCCTCTCGCTCTCTGCCCTTGAAGGTGCTCTGGCAGTTGACGGTACCGCGACCGAGCAACTCAAGGTTGTGGTCGAAAGGGTGGCTCGGATCATCATCGAGAACCAGCGTTATATCAGCGTCTATCTGCGCGAGGAGAAGAATCTTGATCCGGTAGACGCGCGAAATATCCGGGAAATGCGGCATCATTTCGACGAATTGCTTGGCGATTTGCTGGCCAAGGGAAAGAAAACGGGGGAATTCGATATCGCCGACCCATCACGGACAGCAATCTGGCTCAGCGGGCTGCTGAGCTGGATCGCATTATGGTATCATGAGGGCGGACATTGGTCTGCAACCGAAGTGGTGATGGATGCCATCAACATGGTCATGAAAATGGTCCAACCAAGGAGCGCCGCGCGTGCCTGAGCAAAATGCAGAAGTTGGTCATTCCGACCCTCGAGTACCTGACCGCCGGATTTGTGTGACGCGCTATCTGATCGACGATTCTGCCGTCGCGCAGCCCGACGAGACTTTTGCCGTTTTCGAAGATGGCGGCAGTTGGACCTATGCCGAGTTGCGCACGCTGGTGGTCGCCAAGGCGGCCGGCTTGCAGAAGCTGGGTGTCGAGCGGGGGGATCATGTCGCCGCGTGGATGCCGGACGGGCGCGATGCCCTGATTGCCTTTTTTGCAGTCAATTACCTCGGCGCGGTATTTGTGCCATTCAACACGGCATATCGCGGAGCAATCCTCGAACATGTTCTGGCCAATTCTGACGCGACGCTGCTGATCGCCCATGGCGGTTTGCTCGACCGGTTGGTTGGTATCGAGACAGCGGCCATATCCCGCGTCATTGCAATCGGCGAGGTCAGTGCAGACTTGGCCTTCGAAATGTTCGACTTTGCCGATGTTTCCGGTGCCGAATCCGACTTGCGCCCTCTCGACACTCCGATTGAGCCATGGGACAATCAGGCGATCATCTACACATCCGGCACGACCGGCCCATCCAAGGGCGTATTGTCATCCTACCTCCACCTTTACACAAATTGTGGTCCGGACAGCTGGCATTTTATAAACGGAGATGACCGCTTTTTGGTCAATATGCCGATCTTCCATATCGGCGGATTGGGACTCCCCTACATAATGTTGGCGCATGGCGGTTCGATCGCGCTGATGGAGAATTTCAGCACGGCTACATTCTGGGATTTCGTCCGCCGCACGGAATGCACCGCAATATTCCTGCTCGGCGTGATGGCAACTTTCCTGATGAAGCAGCCGCCGAACGAGGATGACCGAGACAATCCCGTCCGGCTCGCGTTCATGGTCCCGCTGACCAGCGGGGCAGACGCGTTCCGGGATCGCTTCGACATAGACGTCTATACGATCTTCAACATGACCGAGGTTTCCTCTCCGATCGTGTCGGAGGCGAACCCGGTAAAAATCGGCACATGCGGCAAAGTGCGGCCGGGTGTCGATGTCCGGCTGGTTGACCAGAATGACTGCGAAGTGCCTTTGGGTGCCATTGGCGAAATGATCGTTCGCACCGATCGGCCATGGGGAATGAATAGCGGCTATTACAAGAACCCCGAAGCAACAGCAGAGGCGTGGCGCAACGGCTGGTTCCACACAGGCGACGCGTTCCGCTGTGACGAGGACGGGTTTTTCTATTTCGTTGACCGGGTCAAGGATGCAATCCGTCGCCGCGGCGAGAATATCTCCTCCTTCGAGGTCGAAAGCCAGGTCATCGCTCACGCCTCGGTGCGCGAGGCCGCGGTGATCGGGGTGCCGAGCGAATATTCGGAAGATGAAGTGATGACGGTGATTGCCCTGGTCGAGGGAGCAACCATCGACATGACGGAGCTGTCCAGCTTCATGGCGGACAGGCTGCCTTACTTCATGGTGCCGCGCTACGTCAGGGTGCTGGACGATTTGCCCAAGACGCCGACCAACAAGGTGCAGAAGGCCCAATTGCGGTCACAGGGGATCACCGCCGATACATGGGACCGGGAAGCCAGCGGTATCAAGCTGAAGCGCGAACGACTCTGATCGGAAAATCCGGGATCAGCAAATCGGGCTCGGCAGCAACCACCGCCGAGCCCAGTTCACTCAGAAGTTAATGCCTACCGTCACGCCGTAAGTGCGCGGCGGTGCCACCGAGCCCACGCGCACGCTGCTGTATAGCGGCGCGGTAATGATGTTGTTGGTCAGCACGAGTTCGTTGGTCAGGTTGCGGCCCCACAGCTCAGCGCTCCACCGATCATCGTCCGCGGTATAGCGCAGGCCTGCATTTACCAGCGCATAGGCACCCTGGGTCGCATCGGCATTGTTGAATTCTGTGAAGTAGACCCGGTCCTGCCAGTTTACTTCACCACGAATATTCAGCGTGCCAGGCATGGATAGCGGGATGTCATAGTCAGCGCCGGCACGGAAGGAGAATTCCGGTGCGTTCGACAAGCGATTTCCTGACAAGTCGACGACCGCAAAACCCTGCCGATAGTCACCACTGTCGAACTCGGTATATTTGGCGTTAAGATAGGTGCCGAACAGCTCCAGTGTCAGCCCGTCAACCGGCTTGGCCCGCAGTTCCGCTTCGAAACCATAGTTGCGCGCGGATGCTGCGTTGATTGTCGTTACGACACTGGTTGCATCCACAAAGCCGACCTGAAGGTTTGAATAATCCATGTAAAAGGCGGCGAGATTGGCCTGCAGGCGATTGTCGTCGGAAGTCGTCTTCAAGCCGACTTCATAGCTCCAGACATATTCGGGATCGATGACGTCATTTTGCGACCCGACATTGATCACGCCCGATTTGAAGCCGCGCGTTACCGAGCCATAGACCAGTGTATTGTCATTGGCCTGATAGTTGACCGTTAGCGTGGGGGTGAAGGCATCCCACGATGCGGCCTTGTCGGTCGGCACCACTCCAAGAAATTCAAATGTGCCGGTACCGCGCCGTTTTTCATGACTGAAGCGTCCGCCCAGCGTCACCTTCAGCTGGTCAGTGAAGGCATAGCTTCCTTGTGCATATACGCCATATGCATCGATTGAGACCTTGCCCTGTTGCAGATAGTTCTGATCATTGAAGGTATCGGCTGGCAGCATGAAAAGTAGACCCAGATTGGTCAGCGGCACACGGACCGCACCGAACAGGTCTTCCTTGAAATACATCGCGCCCAAAATCGCGTCGAACCGATCGCCCTGGTAATTGGCGACAAATTCCTGGCTGTAGGACTTGCTGGTTTCATCATAATTGTTCTGGCCAAACATGTTGACATTGGATGCATCCAGATCGTCGCGGTTAAACCGTTCAAAATTATGGTAGGACGAGATCGATTTAATCGACCAGTCCCCCGGCGTATATTCAATCGAGCCGGTAAAACTATATCCCTCGCGCTGGTTTAGGGGTTCCTGATCGGAATAGATGTTGCGGATGCTCGCGGTCGTGCCATTGGCCGCGGCTGTCGTGAACAAGGTTTCGCCGCCCAGAATCGAACCAAGGGCATTTTCGGGTGCAATGGTTGGTCCAAAATAGTGGAAAGCGTAATTGCTGTCATTCTCGTGGAAATACTCACCCGACAACAGCATCTCCACATCGTCAGACGGGGCGAGCAACAGGGTGCCGCGGAACGCATAGGCATTGCGATCGTCGATATCCTTGCCGGTAAATTCATTGACGCCATAGCCATCACGGTTTTCATATTTCCCCGCAATACGCACCATCACCTTCTCGCCGGAAACGGGCCCACCGACCGCTGCTTCCAGGCCGATATTGTTGTAATTGCCATAGGTCGCGCGAACATAGCCATCGAGCTCTGCCGTGGGCTTCTTGGTGATCAGGTTAATGGCGCCTGCTGTAGCGCCGCGTCCGTAGAGAGTGCCCTGAGGCCCGCGCAATACTTCGACCTGTTGCAGATCGTAGAAGCCGGAAAGCTGTGCAGCAGGACGGGCGATCTGGGCGCCATCCTGGAGAAATGCAACGCCACCGTCTGCACCCAGATCGATACTGGTAAGACCGATGCCGCGAATGAAGATGCGGTTGACACCAAATTGGTCGCCGACGGAAAGGTTGGGAATCGACGACGCCAGAGAGGCGACATCTTGCACCTTGCCCGCACCAAGGTCGTCTTCGGAAACGGCTGTGATCGAAGCTGCCACACGTGAAAGCGATTCCGAACTGCGTGTGGCGGTCACCACAATTTCATCGAAACCATAATTTTCTTGAGCGACTGCCTGCTCGCCATCTGGCGAATCCTGCGCGATTGCCGGAGCGGTCAGTGCGCAGGCGAATATAGTTCCGATGCCTGACGTCAGCCGGAAAAGTCTCTTTGCTGAACATGCAAGCCCTTGACTACGCTCAATCTTTTCGAACCTTTTCATACCACTCTCCCCTGAAATTTATTGTTATAATTAAAATCTACTGAAGCGTAGATACAATTTATAGTAGGTATATTGCAATACAGAATTTTGGAACGATCAGAATTGGCACCGCTGCGTGATATTGGTGACATCATTAACGGCCGGAACGGACGATATGGCATTGTGGCTTTGATTTTTGCTGATGGCGTCGGCAGCCTCCAGCCTGGCGCTGGACGTTTCACTGCTTCCACTGACCCCAGCCACGTATCGCTTATCCGCCCCGCACATGGCTCCTATTCTGCACTTTGATATATTCCGCCAGCTCGTTTGCAATACGGCCGGGGCAATGAAGATAAATGGGCATTATGGCCCATTATCGCCGCTGCCAAATGGTCTCTGGTCACGGGAGCTCCCATACGAAGTGAGCTAACCCTCTAAGAACCGGGCCTTAAATTTGCATATGGTGGCGCTGCCGCCAGACATTGAAAATTGAATAAAAGTGGTGCCCGAGGGCGGATTCGAACCACCGACACAGCGATTTTCAGTCGCTTGCTCTACCAACTGAGCTACTCGGGCATCTGCGCCTGCGCGATGCGCTGGCGGCGTTAGGAAGCGACGCTATAGGCGGGAGGATTGCTGCTTGTCCAGCCTAAAAATGGCGGATTTGTTGCGCCTGTTCAGTCCTCTCCATTGCGGCCGGAATCCCCGACAAAATGATCGGCCAGCTGATCCGGCGAAACCGCTGGTCCGGGGATTTTATAGCCGTCGCCAAGCCATTGCAACAGATCGCGATCCTTGCATCCGGCGCTGCAGAAAGGAGCGAATTCTGCGACCGCAACCTGCCTGCACACCGGGCATTTCTGCGTTCTGCTGCCGGCCACGCCCTATCCCTGCCCGACCAGATTCGGGAAGACCGCAAAGACGAATATCAGCGCCACACCGATCGGCGAGAGCCAGGCCACCAGAAAGCGCCAGAGACCGAAGAACGAGCCTTCGAGACCGGTTTCTGCCTGGATCAGTTTCCTGTCAGCCTTCCAGCCGATGAAAATGGCGGTCAGAAATGCCGAGGCCGGCAGCAATATTTTGGACACAAGATCATCGATCGTATCGAAAATATTCTTGTCTTCAAACAAAGGCCAGAAACCCAGCGGCCGGACATCGCTCCAGACATTGAGAGAAAGCGCGCAGGCGACACCGATCAGGAAGATGACCCCGCCGATAAACCAGGCGGTAAAGCCGCGGCTCCATTTAAATTTCCGCATCGCCCAGGCGACCACGGCTTCGAGCAGCGATATCGAACTGGTCAAGGCGGCAAAGAAGATCAGGATGAAAAACAGCAATCCGACCAGCGACCCGGCGGGCATGGTGTGAAAGGCAATCGGTAGCGACTGGAACACCAGAGTCGGACCAGCGGCGGCATCCAGGCCAACGGCGAAGACAATCGGGAAAATCATCAGGCCGGCGAGCAGCGCAACCCCGGTATCGGCAAAGGCGATCATGCCGGCGGTTGGCGCCAGCCTGGTTTCCTTCGACACATAGCCGCCATAGGTGATCAGCGCGGCGGACGCGACGCTCATCGAGAACAGCGCCTGTCCCAGAGCATCATTCATCACTGCAGGGGTCAGCTTGCTAAAATCCGGGGTGAACAGAAAAGAAACCGCCTTGGCAAATTCACCGGTAAAAGCGCCGTAGAGCGTGATCAGCACCAGCAGCACAAAGAATGTCGGCATCAAATAGGTTGCCGCTTTCTCAATGCCATCGGTCACGCCGCGCGCGACGATCCAGATGGTCATCACCATGAACAATGTGTGCATGCCGAGCAGCATCGGGATATTGCCAAACAGGGCTGTCATGCGGTCGGGAATGGTTTCCGGACTTTCCGAAGCCAGCGCGCCGGCAAACGGATTGCCAGAGAAGAGAGAGCCAAGAAAATCGCCGCCCATCACGCCGACATAATAAAGCACCCAGCCAGCCACGACGCTGTAAAATGTCAGAATCAGAAAAGCGTTGAGAATGCCGATCCCGCCGAATATGCCCCAATTTCTGCTGACATTGGAATCTTCGGCAACCTTGACCACGCTGTGATAGGCATCGCTGCGACCGTGGCGACCGATCACGATCTCGGACAACACCATCGGCATGCCGATCAGAAGAATGCAGCCAATATAGACAAGGACAAATGCACCGCCGCCATTTTCTCCGGCAAGCGTTGGAAAACGCCAGATATTGCCGAGACCGACTGCGGCGCCAACCGCTGCCAAAACAAATGCGGTTCGCGAGGACCAACCCTCGCCCCCCGGTGCTATTGCGCCTGCCATATATCATTCTCCCCGTTATCTCGAGCCGGTTGCGGCTTTGTTACACCTGTTACTAGCTGCGCATCAACATCGGGCCAAGCGGTTTTCCGGCAAAAATATGGACGTGCAGATGGGCCACTTCCTGATGGCCATGCTTGCCCACATTGGCAAGCAGCCGATAGCCGGGCTCGACCATCCCGGCTTCACGCGCGACATGACCGACAGCGCGGACAAATCCGGCGATTTCAGCGTCACTCGCCGATGCCGAAAAATCATCCCAGCTGACATAGCGGCCTTTCGGAATCACCAATATATGGTCGGGTGCCTGCGGATTGATATCGTGAAAGGCGAGCACCCACTCGTCCTCATAGACCGTCTTGTTGGGAATTTCGCCGCGCAGGATTTTCGCGAAAATATTGTCGTCATCATAGGGCTGGGTCGGGTCGATGGCCATCAGCTTGCTCCTCTTGCGGCTTTTTCGTCCAGTCCCGACAGGCCCTCGCGGCGGGCCAGTTCGGCGATCACGTCATCGAGCGACAGGCCCATGTCGGCGAGCAGTACCATCAGGTGAAACAGCAAGTCGGCAGCTTCTCCGGTCATTGCCGCCTTGTCGTCCTCGACCGCAGCGATCACCGCTTCGATCGCCTCTTCTCCGAGTTTTTCGGCCATTTTGGCGCGGCCTTTGGCGCGCAGGCTGGCGACATAGCTTGTTTCAGGCGCCGCTTCGCGTCGCGCCAAAATCGTCTGTTCGAGAGATTTGAGAATATTGGTCATTGCTGGCGGTTTGAGCGACGGATCGCCTGTTCGTCAAGCCCTAGCGGCACAAGTTTGGCCAGCCCATGGAAAAGGGCAGCCAGATTCCGTGCTGGAATCGCGAATATCAGGTTTTCTTGCGGCGCCTGGCCGTCATGCGGCCGATAATCAGACCGACCACGCCCAGCCCAAGCATCAACAGGTTGGACGGTTCGGGAACCCGCCTTCTGTCGCTGGACGATCCGCCCGCAGGGCTTGATCGGCCGGCGGATGCTTTCGGCGTCGCGGGCGGGCTGCGAGACGCCCAGTTCGAGCTGCCCGCTCCGGAGTGGTGCAACCCCTTGACGGCCCCATGATTATTCGAATTCTGGGCCGCGTCAGCGGGAACGCCTGCAGCGATCGCCAGCGCTGCCGCGGCCGTCAGAATTGCACATTGCACGCGTTTCACCGTCAGTCTCCATTGCCATGCTCAACGAGCATTTCGATATAGTTAAGCAAAATTCCTACCAGATCGAAGAAATGCACTGTTTCAAACGGACAGAATAGTTAACCGCATTTCAGAAATCTGGAAGATGTAAGGTAAACCGACATTAACCATCGGTCGCGGGGCTGGCTTCCGGGAATTCTTGCAGTTGCGGCCGGGATCAGGCCCGGGCCGGAAGCCCCGCAGCACGCAGCGCGGCATGGGCGTCGGCGATGCTGTGCTCGCCGAAGTGAAATATCGAGGCAGCGAGCACTGCATTGGCATGGCCCTGGGTCACCCCTTCGACCAGATGATCAAGATTGCCGACACCGCCGCTGGCAACGACCGGGATCGACACTGCATCGGCGATCGTCCGGACCAGCTCCAGGTCATAACCGTCGCGGGTGCCGTCGCGATCCATCGAGGTCACCAGCAGCTCCCCTGCTCCCAGATCGGCCATGCGAACGGCATGTTCCAGCGCATCAATGCCGGTCGGGGTGCGGCCACCATGGGTGAAAATTTCCCAGCGTCCTTCGGCCACGCGCCGGGCGTCGATCGAGGCAACCATGCATTGGCTGCCGAACCGGGTGGCGATATCGCTGATCACTTCGGGCCGCGTCACCGCGGCGCTGTTCACCGCAACTTTGTCGGCCCCGGCCATCAGCAGCGCCCGCGCATCATCGGCGGTGCGCACGCCGCCGCCAACGGTCACCGGCATGAAACAGACCTCGGCGGTGCGCCGGACGACATCGATGATCGTATCGCGATTTTCATGGCTGGCGGTAATGTCGAGGAAGCAAAGTTCGTCGGCGCCGGCGGCATCATAAGCCTGCGCCTGCTCGACCGGATCACCGGCATCCTGCAGATCAACAAAATTGACGCCCTTGACCACGCGGCCATTGGCGACGTCGAGACAGGGTATGACGCGGATACGGACGGTCATGATGCTGTCACCCCAGCGAAGACTGGGGTCCAACCCAATGTTTCTGGGATGCGCAAATTTGCTTTGGGTCCCAGCCTTGGCTGGGATGACAACACCGATAGCCGCTCAACCACGATTGGCCATCGCAATCGCCGTCGCCAAATCCAGCCGACCGTCATAAAGCGCGCGACCGGTGATCACGCCTTCGACGCCATCCTTGGCATAGAGGCTGAGCATATGAATATCGTCGAGCCCCTTGACCCCGCCGCTGGCGATCACCGGAATATCGACGCCCCGCGCCAGATCGACCGTGGCTTCGACATTGCAGCCGGTGAGCATGCCGTCGCGCCCGACATCGGTAAACAGGATCGAGGCGACCCCGGCATCTTCAAAGCGGCGGGCAAGATCGCGGACGCTGACGTCCGAGACATCGGCCCAGCCTTCGGTCGCAACCATACCGTCGCGTGCGTCGACCGCGACAACGATGCCGCCTTCATATTCCTTTGCCATATCCTTGACGAAATCCGGATCCTTGAGCGCCGCCGTGCCGATCACTAGCCGGGCAACGCCCAGCGTAAACCAGCGTTCGACCGTCTCGCGATTGCGAATCCCGCCGCCCAGTTGCACATAGCCGGGGAAACTGGCGATGATCGCCTCTACCGCCTCCGCATTTTGCGGCGATCCGGCAAAGGCACCATCGAGATCGACGACATGGATATGCTCGGCTCCGGCAGCGGCAAACAGGCCGGCCTGCTCCGCCGGATTGTCGCCATAAATGGTGGCGCGGTCCATATCGCCTTCGGCGAGGCGCACGACCTGGCCCGATTTGAGGTCAATGGCAGGAAATACGATCATTTCAAAAATTCCGCTAGTGGTGAGCTTGTCGAACCACGCCTATCGAACGAGAAATGTCCTTCGACAAGCTCAGGACGAACGGTATTCAGCATGGTCATGGTTTCCACTCCAGAAAACGGCTGAGAAAGGCCAGTCCATAAGCCTGGCTTTTCTCGGGATGAAACTGCACGCCGACAATATTGTCGCGGCCGACAGCCGATACCAGCGGAATGCCATGGCTGGTCTTGGCCAATATGTCCGCTTCGTTCGCGGCGTCAAAATGATAGCCGTGCAGATAATAAGCCTCGCCGGGCTCGAGCAGATCATGTCCCTCGGTCGGGGTCACGTCATTCCAGCCCATATGCGGGATCTTTATCGCCGCAGAGGCCGGTTCGATCGCCTTTACCGTGCCGCCGATCCAGCCGAGGCCGTCGTGCGCGCCAAATTCAATGCCTTTATCCGCCAGCATCTGCATCCCGACACAAATGCCGAGAAACGGTACGCCATCCTTCCGGACTCGCTGTTCCAGCGCATTGATCATACCGTCGATCGCAAATAACGCATCGCGGCAGGCACCAAAGGCGCCAACGCCGGGCAATATGATCCGGTCCGACCGCACCACCATTTCCGGGTCGGCAGTTACCGCCACATCCCCGGCCCCTGCGGCCATCAATGCGTTGTGGACACTGTGCAGATTACCGGCGCCAAAGTCGATCAGCGCAATTGTCTCAGCCACCCAATTGCCCCTTGGTCGAGGGAATCGCATCACCCTTGCGTGGGTCGCGCTCGACCGCCTGACGCATCGCCCGGGCGAAACCCTTGAAGATGCTTTCCGCGACATGATGATTATTTTCACCATAGAGCAATTCGATATGCAGGGTGATTCCGGCGGCATCGGCGACGCTGTGGAACCAGTGTTTGAACAATTCGGTATCCATCTCGCCGAGCCGTTCCTGCGTAAATCCCGCATTCCAGACGAAATAGGGCCGGCCGGAGATATCGAGTGCGACCCGGCTCAATGTCTCGTCCATCGGCGAATAGGCACTGCCGTAGCGCACGATGCCGGCCTTGTCGCCGAGCGCCTGGTGGATCGCCTGACCCAGCGCAATGGCGCTGTCTTCGGTGGTATGATGCTGATCGACGTGGAGATCGCCCTTGATCCGCAATTTCAGATCAATCAGCGAGTGACGCGAAAATTGTTCGATCATATGATCGAGAAAACCGATGCCGGTAGACACATCATATTGACCGGTCCCGTCGAGGTTCAACTCGACGAAAATCTCGGTTTCCTTGGTATTTCGTTCGATTATCGCTGTTCTCATGCAACAGGCCTATAATGGCTTGAACAAATCAGGCAAGAATTTCGCGGCCTCTGGTCAACGCGAAATTCATTTTACGCTCTTGACCCGATGCCCGCTTCACGCCACCTAGTGCAAATGAGTGATGATGCCCCCGATAGCCTGATTCCTTACGACGAAATCGTGCAGGAGGCCCTGCGCGCGGTGGTTAGCCGGGTGCTGGGAGAAGTCGTCAAAGGCGGTCTGCCTGGCGAGCATCATTTCTACATCACTTTCAAGACCCGCGCGCCCGGCGTAGATATTCCCGATCATCTGATCGCGAGATTTCCGGACGAGATGACCATCGTCATCCAGAACCGCTATTGGGACCTTAAGGTCGATAAGGACCGGTTCGAAGTGGGCCTTAGCTTCAACCAGATCAGCTCGATGCTGCATATCCCGTTCGCGGCGATCACCTCCTTTGTCGATCCGGCGGTGGATTTTGCCCTGCAATTCCAGGTCGACGAGGTCGAAGGCGAAATAAATGGCCACGACCCGGCGGAAAATGACGGCGAGACCGAAGCGGTCGAACCGGTTGATGACGGCTCCAACGTGGTAACGGTGGACTTCGGCAAGCAAAAGTGAGCGGGACCCGCACCGAAACCGACTCCCTTGGCGAAATAGAAGTGCCGGCCGATGCCTATTGGGGCGCCCAGACACAACGCAGTATCGAGAACTTCCCCTTTCCGCGTCAGGAACGCATGCCGATCCGGCTGATCCACGCGCTGGCCGCCGTCAAACAGGCAGCAGCGCGAGTCAACGGCATCCATGGCCTCGAACCGGAAATTGCCGCGGCGATCGAAAAAGCCGCCAATGCCGTGCGCACCGGCGAATATGACAACCAGTTTCCTTTGACCATCTGGCAGACCGGCTCGGGCACCCAGTCGAACATGAACGTCAATGAAGTGATCGCCGGCATCGCCAATGAGGCAATATATGGCACTCGCGGCGGCAAATATCCGGTACATCCCAATGACCATGTCAATCGCGGCCAATCGTCCAATGACAGTTTCCCGACCGCGATGCATGTGGCAGCGGCGCGGGCGCTGGAAGTCGAGCTGTTCCCGGCGCTCGAACAATTGCACGACGCGCTGGCGGAAAAGGCCCAGCAGTGGAAGTCTATCGTCAAAATCGGCCGCACCCATCTGCAGGACGCCACACCGCTCACTCTCGGTCAGGAATTTTCCGGCTATGCGGCGCAGCTGGTCGCCGCGCGCGACCGGGTCGAGACCGTCCTACCCCGGCTGCTCAAACTGGCACAAGGCGGCACCGCCGTCGGCACCGGTCTCAACGCGCCGGAAAATTTCGGCGAGCATATCGCCAAGGAAATCTCCAAGATCACTGGCCTGAAATTCACCTCTGCCGACAATAAATTCGCCGAACTGGCAGCCCATGACACGATGGTCGAATTGTCCGGCGCACTCAACACGCTGGCGGTGTCGCTGACCAAGATCGCCAATGATATCCGCCTGCTCGGCTCCGGACCGCGATCCGGACTCGGCGAGCTCACCCTGCCGACCAACGAACCGGGCAGCTCGATCATGCCGGGCAAGGTCAATCCGACCCAGTGCGAGATGCTGACCATGGTCGCCGCGCAAGTCATCGGCAATCATCAGGCGGTAACCATCGGTGGTCTGCAGGGCCATCTCGAACTCAATGTGTTCAAGCCGCTGATCGCCGCCAATGTGCTGCGCTCGATCGAGATCATCTCGATCGGCATGTCGAGCTTTTCCGAACGCTGCGTGGAAGGATTGGAAGCGAATGAAGCGCGGATCAAGCAGCTGGTCGACAATTCGTTAATGCTCGTCACCGCCCTCGCTCCGGTGATCGGCTACGACAAGGCTGCAGCGATTGCCAAACACGCCCATCAAACCGGCCAGACCCTGCGCGCATCCGCGCTGGAGCTGGGTCTGGTTGACGCAGAAACCTACGATGCCCATGTTAGACCTGAGAATATGGTCGGCAACAATGGCTGATCCGGGAACACCAACAACATGTCGATAGTCAGAAACATATTCACCACGCTGGTCGGTTACGAAGCGCGCAAACATACAAAAGGTCATGGCTTGCGCAACTTCGGCCTCGGCATGATCGCTGCCCGGATCGCGACCCGGTCGGTGCCGGGCGCGCTGCTGGTCGGCGGGGCGCTCATCGCGAAGAAAATCTATGATGATAAGAAAGAAGCAGAGATGCTTCCGGCATCCGAGGCGGTTATCGAGATAGAAGGCCGCCCGGTTCCGGAAAAGGACGAAACCACATCAGAACCGGTTTTACGTCTTCCCGGTTAGCCAATAGCCGGTGCCCGCCGCCTGCCAATCCTTCACCGCTTCGATCGGAACCGTGAGCATCAGGATATTGAGCGCGAGATTGTCGCGGATCATATAGCCGGTAAAAAGCTCAAAAATCACGGCAATCGCCAGCGTCGCCTTCCAGGGCAGGGGTGAAGCAAGAAAGAAACCGGCCGTCATCCAGGCAATATCGGCCATCGAGTTGATGATAAAATCGCCTTCATAGCCATAGGAAATGGTTGCTTCGCGATAGCGGTCGATGATGACGGGGAATCACCGCGACAGTTTACTAAATACACTAAATTGAGATCGCGTTGATATAGCCATCCCCTTGCCACCAAGCCGCCCGAAACAAAATTTCCTACATCGACAATAATCTATCCAACATAACGCAAAATAGCGCGTCCTTGGCCCGAACTTTGACGAACTTTGGACCAGCCCACTCATGTAGGGCATCGTTTCCAGCCTCTCCGCAATCTACCGGCAATCCCTCACAGCCCAAATGTTGGCGAGCATGTTCTATCCTCCCAATTGCAATATTGATTGTTACTGACATTGCTGTAAGCTTGGCAAAAGCCGCCCATATAGAGCGGCCAAGGAGAGCATATTGGCAACCACCGCACGATCCGGGCAATCGCCTCGTAAATTCTATGGCTGGAACAATGTCAGCCTGTTCTTCTTCATCCAGTTCGCTGCTTCCGGCTTTGTCTATTTTGCCTATTCGGTGGTCTTCCCGGTGATGGTCGAGACAATGGACTGGAACCGCGGCACGGCGTCGCTGGCGCAGTCGATCGCCCTGATAATGCTGGGGCTGGCCTATCCGTTGACCGGCTTTCTGCTCAGTCGATATGGCGTCCGCCGGACGGTCACCATTGGGCTCCTCGTGATGCTTTCCGGACTGCTGTTGCTGGTTTCCGTCGTTACCGAGATCTGGCAGTGGATCGTGATCTGGGGTGGCGTCATGGGCCTGTCCTTTGCCTTGACCGGCCCGATTTGTTCGCAAACCGCCATGATCAGCTGGTTCAGTATAAAACGGTCAACCACCATCGGTATTGTCATGACCGGCGGCGCTTTGGGTGGCGCCCTGGCGCAACCGATACTGGCGACCATGATGGGCCAGTTCGACAGCTGGCGCGCCGCCTGGCTGATTGCCGCTGCCATGGTGATCATCGCCCTGATCGGCGCGCAATTTGTCGTCAACCGGCCGCAGGATATCGGTCAGTTTCCCGACAATGTCGATCCGGGCCTGGCGGCACAGGATGCGCTGGCCAGAGGTTTGCGGCCCAAAACCCATCGGACCGACCATGACTGGACGATGAAACAGATCATCCGGACTCCGATACTCTACCTCGTCATGCTGGTCACGCTTGGCTATTTGGGCACGTTCTTTTTCCTGCTCAACCACGGGATATTGCACCTCACCGACAACGGGCTCTCCAGCCTTGAAGCCGCTTCCATCCTCGGGCTGGCGATATTGGGCAGCGGCCTGGCGCGGATTCCCGCCGGCTGGCTCGGCGATCAGTTCGAGTTGCGCTGGGCGGTGTTCGGGTTCATTTTCTTGATGGCGTTCGGCATGGCGGGCTTCTGGCTCGGCCATGGCGTCCTGCTGCTCTCGGTCATGGGCATGTTATTTGGCGCAGGCTATGGCGGATTGCTGGTACTCGGGCCGGTGGTGACCGGAAATTATTACGGCGAGCGGGCTTTCCCGATCATCAATTCGGTGCTGGCGCCGGTCATGCTGCCTTTTGCTGCCGCGGCACCGGCCGGGGCCGGCTATATTTTCGAGGCCACCGGCAGCTATGATATCGCCTTTGCCATCGCAATCGGCTTGCTGGTCGCCGGAATGATTGCCGCATTTTTCATGAAGCCGCCGCTAACCCCCGGCTAGGGTCAGGATACTAGATATTGCCATCGCTGGAGAGCAGCGCCGCAATCGGCCTTGTGCCGGGCCGGCGCGCCAGGACGATCATCAATATAGTCGTGAAGGGCACCGCCAATATGGCACCGGGGATGCCCCACAGACTGCTCCAGATCGCCAGCGAAACCAGCACCACCATCGGACTGAGATTGACCGACTTGCTCAGCATCCTTGGCTCGATCACATTGCCGATGATCACCTGCGCTGTTGTCATCAGGCCGGTGGCGATCAACGGAACCGTCAGATTGCCGAACTGGGCCACGGCAAAAAGCGCCGGAAAGGCGACACCGACAAAAGAGCCGATATAGGGAATATAGTTGAGCAGGCCGATGATGATCGCCCACAGCGCGGCATATTCCACGCCCAACGCGAGCAATATGATCCAGCAGATAACGCCGAGAATGATGTTGATCAGCGTCTTGGTCGCCAGATAGCTGCCAATATCATGGTTGATCCGGGTGATCATGTTCAGCGTGTCGGTGGAATCACTATCCGAACCAAAGGCCCGACGTACCTTTTCCGGAAAGCCGGTGATCTCGCTGAGCAGGAAGGAGGCATATAATATCGTGATGAAGACAAATCCGCCAAAACTGGTCAGCGACGACAATAGCGACTGGGCAAGCGCGGCGATATCGATCTCGGTAAAAAATCTTGTCGCAAATTCGCTGATCGCTTTGGCCACCGCTTCCGTGCCCCGGTCAAATATCGCCGCCGGCGATGCCATCAGTTCGGCAATCTCCGGCCGGCCAACACCCTCATCAACCGGGGCCGGGAACCATGCGGCAAACAGATTTTCCAGATTGCGCTGATAGAGCGGTAGCGAGGGCACCAGATTCTGCAAACTGGCCACCAGCATCCGGGTCATCGCAAACAGCAGCGCCAATACCCCGATCAGGGCAAGCGTCGCGCGCAGCCACAGCGGTGTTTGGCCCAGTCCGGGAATACGGGCAACGGTAGCGCTGGCGGCATAGAGAATCTGCAGCAATATCACTGCGGTCACGATCGGCAGGATGATGTCCTTGCCAACGTAAAACAGCCAGCCAACCATGATGGTAATGCCGATCGCGTAGAATATAGTGCTGACACGTCCCTGGATCATGATTTCGGGATAGCCGGATTTTGCCAGACTGTCATCAGCATGATTTCGCGCAAGCCAGATAGAAAAACATCGCGACAAGCATCTTGACGCCAAGCGCCCTTCTCGGCCAATAGCCGCTATGGCCGACAATATAGCTTCCCAGAATATCGACAATGATCACCGCGAGTTGAACCGCAGGGGTCTGCTGTTCGTGCTGTCTTCTCCCTCAGGCGCGGGCAAGTCGACGCTGGCGCGCATGTTGCTGGACGCCGATGACGAGATCGCCATGTCGGTTTCCGTCACCACGCGCACAAAACGACCCGGCGAGGAACATGGCACAGACTATAAGTTCGTCAGTGGTGACGAATTTGAAGAAATGGTCGCCGATAACAGCCTTCTGGAATATGCCACGGTATTCGGCAACCGCTACGGCACGCCAGCCGCGCCGGTGAATCAGAGCCTGGCAGACGGACAGGATGTGCTGTTCGATATCGACTGGCAGGGCACACAGCAACTCTACCAGCGCGCCGGTCAGGATGTCGTGCGGGTCTTCATCCTGCCGCCCTCGCTCGATGAATTGCGCAAACGGCTGGAAAGCCGCAACACCGATGCACCCGAGATCATCGAGAGCCGGATGCAGCGTGCGGCGAGCGAGATCAGCCATTGGGACGGCTATGACTATGTCCTGATCAACGACGATCTCGAAGCCTGTTTTGCCAAGGTGAAGCAGATTCTCGCGACCGAACGGATGCGGCGTTCACGGCAAACCGGTCTGATCGGCTTTGTCAGGGATTTGATGGCCGAATAAAATAGCCACCGGATTCGATGCAGGCCTTCATTGCCTCAAGATCCGGACGAGCAATATTGGATTTCTCCGGCCTTGCAGCGCTTGACCGCATCGCGCCATTCTTCCATTTTCATTTCATAAGCGGCCTTGCGCTCGGCATCAGCCTTTTTGTCTGCGGCAATCTGCTCAAGGTTCAGCCGCTGCTTTTCAAGAAATTGTGCCTCGGACTCTTCGTTCAGGCGATTCAAATATTCTGCGCGCAGCGCATGGGATTGGTTGCGGATGCACGAGGTCAGAAGTTCGGGCTTTTTCTGCTCTGATCTGAATGTCTCGGAAGATTCGGACCAGCGTTTTTCGATAATCGGTTTGCAGATTGCTGCGATTTTCGCCAATCGCGCGTCATAGTCGCTGCTCAGACTTCTGATAAACTGCTCGTTCGCTGCTATGGCAGAATCAACCGATAATTCCGCTTTCTTCCGATGGTTCACACATTGCGCACTCGACCAGATTTTATAGTATTTTTCATTATTTTCAGGATCAGACCGGCTATATTGCTCAGCCAGATATTGCTTGGCCCCCTCACAGTCCGCATTGGTTTCTTGCGCCATCGCGGTGCCATTGAAAAACAAGCCTGCCCATAGCGCACTGATGAAGAATATTTTTCGTTGCAACATATCCAGTCCTTTCACTGAGGACCCCCACCTACAATTCTATCGCCATCGAGACAAAGTTTCAACAGACATCGTCGCGATCATCAGGCGGCGGGCAGTCCGGTCAATCGGTCGCCTGCCTGACATAAAGTCCGTCAAATATGGTCGACCAGCTTGCGCCATCATCGGATGACGTCTGCCAGTGCTGCCGCACGCTGCCATCCACCCTGGGTGTCCAGGTGATCCGGTTGATCGCCGTGCCTTCCTGATAATAAGGCGTGTTGCGGTTGCTGAGCACCATTTCGCCCTGATCATTCAACCCGCCCTCGATGAACAGAGCCGAACCGTCCGCGCCCATCCATGTCTGGTGCCATTTTTTCTGCGCCGCGTCATAGAAGCTCATGCTCATGCCGGTATAGCCGCCTTTGGTGCTATAATCCTCGCGGAGGACGCAGCCGGCATGTTCGCGCGATATGCGGTTCAATGCGCTGGGCTGGCCCTTCCCGGCCGCGGTCACGTCCCAGACACCGATCCAGAAATCGAAAGCCCGGTGATTGTCGGTGGCACAGGCCGGAGCAGGCTGGGCGACGGGGCTCGCCGCCGGCTGCGCCTGGGCGGGGGCAAGCAAAGGGGATGGCACCAGCAGCGTTGCAATGGCCGCGCCCAATAGGGGGCGGGCGCGAGACCTGCTTTTCCGGGAATCGGAGCTTGCCCATGCGGTAGGCAATAAATCCCGGTCGAGCATTTTGCATATCCGCATCCTGACACCATCCCCCATGTTCGAGCTTCGATGCGACCCGATAGCCATATGCTATTCAGGATCTTCACCCAGCTGCCGACTGGATAGCATATCGGCGGGCCGCTCCGAATTTCCTTCGACCAACGGCAATTGACCGTCGATGAAAAAGCAAGTCCGTTGCATTTTGTGCACCCGCCCGGAAGCCTGCCTGAACGCCAGTCACACATGCTGCCAAAAGACCGTTGGTTTTGCTGCCGCGACCGGTTACCAAAGGCAGGAGCGGCGGATCGCAACAGGGGGCGACAATGGTGGAAGCGCATGAAATTGATGTTCTGATCGTCGGCGGCGGCTTTTCGACCATGCCGCTGATCCGCGAACTGGACGCCAGCGGGATCAGCTGGCTGATGGTGTCGGAAATGACCCCGATCTGGCAGCAGCTGGAAGCCGCCGATGCGCTGGATTTCGATCTGGTCAGCTCGCTGCAGAGCAGTATCTATTCGTTCGAGCTGGTCGAGATGCTCAGGGAGCAGGGCGAGGATTTCCAGGACAATTTCCCAACCGCCCGCGAATTTTACGCGGTCCACAAGAAATATGCCGCGCGCTATGCCGACCGCATCCATCACGGACGCGTCGGCCGTATCGACAATCACGCCGATCACAGCGTCATCCATCTGGAAAGCGGCGAGCAATTTCGCGCCCGGCATGTCGTGGTCGCCACCGCTTTCCGGCGAAAAATGAACGCCAATTTGAAGCAGCTCACCATCGACGAACGTTTCGCCGGCAAGAGCGTGGCGATCACCTCCACCGGCGACAGCGCCAATCTGCTGATCGCCAAGCTGGTCGCTTATGGCGCGAAGGTTCATCTGGTCACCAATGGCTTCATCATGCTCGACAAGATGTTCGCGACCTTCTCGCCGTTCGACGATGGCCCGCGCTTCGTGCCGCTGGATCAGCTGGAATGTCACAATTTCTCCGAAATCAGCAAATGGAGCTATCGCGCCTTCATCGACGGCGGCTATATCCACGGCCTGATCCATCATGGCTTTGCCAGGATATTTGACCGCAACAGCCTGGGCGTGCGCCATCCCAAAACCATCCGGCCGCACAAGGATATCCGCAGCTTTTTCAAAGCGAAAGCGCCGGTCGAAAATGGCCATATCGCGATCAAATATTGGCCGATCGATGTCTACAAGCTCTATTGCGAGGAGACGCTGGAGCAGAAGATCAGCGACGGCTATCTGATCAACGACCTGCCCTTCTTTCTCGAACATGGCCATGTCAAATTGTGGGACAAGACCGCAGCCACCATCGATCATGAGGCGAAGCGGATCAGCGAAGATGGCGAAAGTGCGGCCTTCGACATGATCATCGATGGCGATCAGGAAGAGCCCGCGATTCCCGAAATCCGCGTGCATGGTGACGGCAGTGGTGGGGGCGAACCCGTCGCGTTCGCCTATAAAACCCGCGAGCAGTTCATGGGCGTGGTTTCACCCAGGCTCGACAATATCTACACCATCGGCTTCACCCGTCCGTTCACCGGCGGGCTCAACAATATCAGCGAGATGCAATGCCTGCTGGTCCACCGGATGATCGCCGAACCGGAATTTCGCGACAGCATCAACGGCAATATCGACCAGCGGATCAGCGACTATAATGCGACTTATTATGCCAATCGGCCCGAGAAAAAGACCGACCATCTGGTCTGGTACGGCACCTATACCGACGAGGTTGCCAGGCTGCTCGAGATCCGGCCCAGACGCAGCGACACGCCCGGCATCAAGGGGCTGATGAAATATTATATGTTCCCCAACAATGTCTTCCGCTTCCGCGAAAAAGGCCGTTACGCAGTGGAAGGCGTCGACGAGTTGCTCACCCACACCGCAAAACAATATCACGACTATAAAGTGCTGGCACTGCTCGTCATCCGCTACCCGTTTTTCGAACTGCTGGCGCTCGGCACGATCCTGCTCGCGCCGGTGCCGTGGTGGATCAAGATTCCAGTGGCGATCATCCACAACCGCCTGCCCTTCACCTCCACCCTGGTCGGAAAATTCGGGTTACCGACCAGAGAGAGCAAGGCGATTTTCAATTACCGCAAGGCGATCAGTTTTCCGGTGCTCGCTTATCCGTTGGTCGCGGCGGTAGTGTGGGCAGCGGCGGGTATGGGAGCGGCCTTCGCCTTCTCCGCCGGGTTGCTCGCCTATGTCTATGCCATGATCCACCTCGGCACCGCAAAGGGCTGGAACCGCAAATTCTTCTGCGACATGAAGAGCAAGCGATCGCCGGAGATGGTTGGGTTTTTTGAGCGCTATCGGAAGGCTTTTGGGCGGGTTCGGGATGGTGTTGATTATTGAACTCGACGGCGGTCCTAAATTTCTGCGCTATTCAAGTTGCCCAGTTTTTGAGCCAACCGACATTATATTCATGCCGAGGCAATATCTCTACTGTAAAAGACAGTTTTTATATTCGAATTTGAGGTATGCGTAATGCGACATTTGTTTACTGCAAAATCTAAGGTGGTCATCAAAATGGGTGTAACCTTGTTGACTGCTTCAGTTTCCAGCCTCGCCGTTGCCAATGCTCAATCGACAGATTTGGAAGCTGCGGTAGAAAGAGTGGATCAAAATCTTTTGGATCGGGAGGATGCTGAGAAAACGGCTCGTTTGATTGATCAAATGTCAAAATGTAAAACCAAATCCGACATCCAAAACTCCTCGCCGCAAAACGACGATAAATATGAATGCACAAAGCCGACCACGCCTAACGCTCCTTAAATTCTGCCTAACTACAGTGAAGCGATAATTCGCCAACTAAATCCAATCAAATTCAAATTTTGTTGTCCGTGACTGGCGTCACGCTATGATTTGGATAAATGTTACATACAGCCCTTAATTCTTTGATTGTGAAGATAAAAAGGACATATGAACATGTGTAATACGCTCAAATTGACGCTAGTTGCATTTTCAACAGTGACAGCCTTCACCAGTTTGCAGGCGCAAGAAATCGATATCGAAGCTGATCGAGCTGATGATAGATTTTTTGATTTTGATCAGAGCATTGATGAAATTCCCGACGTTGATCGGTTTTTAGATAGTCATGAGGAAGGCCTTATTGCAGTTGCTGCAAGGGAAAAAAGGAAAGAGTTTTCATTTTCGGTCAGCCTACCTTTCACCTATAATTCCAATGTGGAAAATGTGCCAACCGCTGCTCTTTCAGCCTTTCATACCAATCCTTCAGTTTCCTTGGCTTGGAAAAAATCCGATGGAATCGTCCGCCCATATTTGTTGTCAGTGGCCGATGTTGACTTATATACTCGGCACAGTGACAATAACGCCTCCACATTCGTCAGTCGCGTTGGTGTGGAAGTACGGCCAAAAAATCTTGGCGGGGTAGTTCCTTATGTACAATATACACCCGTCATCGTTTTCGAGGGGGCATATAATAACCACGTAGTTACACTACACGATTTCGAGGTTGGCGTTAAAAAGACTTTTGCATTTGAAAAAACTAGATTCTCGTTAGACATAGACTTTGTTAGGAGAGAGGCCACGGCAGCGGCGGCTGAACGGTCTCAACTTTCAACGTCGTTACTACTCGTTGGCACAATAACTGACTCAATTTCTTGGTCTATTGGCCAACGCATTCAGGGTAGGTTCTATTCGGGCGGATCGAATGACGGTCGCGATGACATTAATTTGAGATCTACAGCCAGCCTAGCTTATAAAGTCGACGACAACTTCAGTCTCAGCGCTGGATTGAAGTTTGATAAAAACTTCTCGAACTTTCCCACTAAGGAATTTTCAAAAATTGACATTGGTCCGACGGTCAATGTGAGGTTCAAATTTTAGTGGCAGCATCCTTTAGGAGGCAATTGGCTTGATTGGATGCAACGTCGCTGAAAATACCAAAATTCACTAAAACTCGCCCCTTGCAAAGCGAACATAAACAGAACATATAGCGCAAACCACCCTGTCCTTTCGACCCGCTGGACTCTCTCCGGCATCTTCGGCAAAGCACGCGCATGAGTCTGACCCACATCAAAGTAAAAGGCGCCCGCGAGCATAATCTCAAAGGCGTCGATATCGATCTGCCGCGCGACAAGTTGATCGTGATCACCGGACTGTCCGGCAGCGGCAAATCGTCGCTCGCCTTCGACACCATCTATGCCGAAGGGCAGCGGCGCTATGTCGAGAGCCTCAGCGCCTATGCGCGGCAGTTTCTCGAGATGATGCAGAAGCCCGATGTCGAGCATATCGAGGGTCTGTCGCCGGCGATCTCGATCGAGCAGAAGACCACCAGCCGCAATCCGCGCTCGACCGTCGCGACGGTGACCGAGATTTATGATTATATGCGCCTGCTCTGGGCGCGCGCCGGGGTGCCTTATTCGCCCGCGACCGGCCTGCCGATCACCGCGCAGACCGTGTCACAGATGGTCGACCGGGTGATGACCCTGCCCGAAAAAACCCGCTTCTTCCTGCTCGCACCCGTGGTCCGTGGCCGCAAGGGCGAGTATCGCAAGGAATTGCTCGAGTGGCAGAAGGCCGGTTTCACCCGGGTCCGCGTCGATGGCGAATTTTACGATATCGAGGAAACGCCGAAGCTCGACAAGAAGGTCAAGCATGACATCGAGGTTGTCGTCGACCGGCTGGTGGTGCGCGAAGGCATGGAACAGCGGCTCGCCGACAGTTTTGAAACCGCCCTGCGGCTGGCTGATGGCCTGGCCTTTGTTGATCTAGCCGATGCTACGGTCGAGGAGGCTCTGGCCAATGCCAATCGCACTTCGACAGGCTCAGCATCAACGGCGAGTGAAGGTGCTGGCGTCGCCGAAGCACAGACACCGTTCGTGTCGAGCGAAGTCGAGACACGCCTCTCGACGTCGATCGAGGCAAACGGAAAAAATCCGGACACCCCGCAAGGCAAGATGAAGGGCACCGGCCTGCCACCGAACCGGATTGTCTTTTCCGAACGCTTTGCCTGCCCGGTCAGCGGCTTCACCATCGAGGAAATCGCCCCGCGCCTGTTCTCGTTCAACGCCCCGCAAGGCGCTTGCCCGTCCTGCGACGGTCTCGGCGAAAAGCTCCATTTCGACACCCAGCTGATCGTGCCCAATCCGGAACTCAGCATCAAGAAGGGCGCGGTCGTGCCCTGGGCAAAATCGAATCCGCCCTCGCCTTATTATATGCAGGTATTGGGCAGTATCGCGCGGCATTTTGAATTTGATCTGGAAACCCCGTGGAATGACCTGAGCGAGCATCATCAGGATGTCATCCTCAACGGCACCCAGGGTCTGCCGATAACCCTGCGGTTCCAGGACGGGCGTAAATCCTATGAGGTAAAGAAAGCTTTCGAGGGCGTCGTCGGCAATCTCAAGCGCCGCATGTTGCAGACCGAAAGCGCCTGGATGCAGGAAGAGCTGGCCAAGTTTCAGGCCGCTGCTCCCTGCGAAACCTGTCACGGTGCGCGGCTCAAGCCCGAGGCGCTGGCGGTCAAGATCGCCGGCGAGGATATCAGTATTTCCACCCGGCGCAGCGTCGGCGATGCGCTGGAATTTTTCGAGGCTTTGGGCGCAAAACTGGACAAGACGCAGAGCCAGATTGCCGAACCGATCCTCAAGGAAATTATCGCGCGGCTCGGGTTCCTCAACAATGTCGGGCTCGACTATCTCAATCTCGACCGGACCAGCGGCACATTGTCCGGCGGCGAGAGCCAGCGCATCCGTCTCGCCAGCCAGATCGGCTCGGGCCTGAGCGGCGTGCTCTATGTGCTCGACGAACCCAGTATCGGCCTGCACCAGCGCGACAATGACCGGCTGCTGACCACGCTCAAACGGCTGCGCGATCTTGGCAATACGGTGATCGTGGTCGAACATGACGAAGATGCGATCCGCACCGCCGACTGGGTGGTCGACATGGGACCGGGTGCCGGCGTCCATGGTGGTGAAGTCGTTGCCGAAGGCACGCTCAAGCAGATATTGAAATCGAAAAGATCGCTGACCGCTGCCTATCTCAACGGCACCCGGGAGATCGAAGTGCCGACCAAAAGGCGCAAGGGCAATGGCAAGAAGCTGATCGTGCATGGCGCCACCGCCAACAATCTGCAGAATGTGACCGCGGCCTTCCCGCTCGGCACCTTCACCTGCGTCACCGGCCTCAGTGGCTCGGGCAAAAGCTCGCTGACCATTGACACGCTCTACGCAGCGGCGGCGCGGACGCTCAATGGCGCGCGGGTGATTGCCGGCAAGCATGACAAGATCACCGGGCTGCAATATTGCGACAAGATCATCGATATCGACCAGTCACCGATTGGCCGCACCCCGCGTTCAAACCCGGCGACCTATACCGGTGCCTTCACCAATATCCGCGACTGGTTTGCCGGTCTGCCCGAAGCACAGGTGCGCGGCTATAAGCCGGGCCGGTTCAGCTTCAACGTCAAGGGCGGCCGCTGCGAAGTGTGCCGTGGCGACGGGCTGATCAAGATCGAGATGCACTTCCTGCCGGATGTCTATGTCACTTGCGAGGAATGCCACGGCAAACGCTATAATCGCGAGACGCTCGAGGTGAAGTTCAAGGGCAAGTCGATCGCCGATATTCTCGACATGACGGTCGAGGATGCAGTCAGCTTTTTCAAGGCGGTGCCGCCGATCCGCGACAAGATGGCGATGCTCTATGAAGTCGGCCTCGGCTATGTGAAGGTCGGCCAGCAGGCGACCACCCTGTCCGGCGGCGAGGCGCAGCGGGTCAAGCTGGCCAAGGAACTGTCCAAACGCTCGACCGGCCAGACGCTCTATATTCTCGACGAGCCGACCACCGGGCTGCATTTCGAGGATGTCCGCAAGCTGTTGCAAGTGCTCCACCAGCTGGTCGAGCAGGGCAATAGCGTGATCGTGATCGAGCATAATCTCGACGTCATCAAGACCGCCGACCATATAATCGACCTCGGCCCCGAAGGCGGCGTGCGCGGCGGCGAAATTGTCGCGCAAGGCACGCCGGAAGAGGTCGCTCAAGTGAAAGCCAGTTTCACTGGCGGCTATCTGAAGGATATGCTGGCGAAATGAGCAGCAGCCCTGTGAAGCTGTTATTCGTATGTACCCGCAATCGATTGCGTAGCCCGACCGCTGAAGCTGTTTTGAATCAAGTCGATAGCGTCACCGCAATCTCGGCAGGCACCAACCATGATGCAGAAACACCTCTGTCAGGGGATTTGATTGAGTGGGCGGACAGAATCTATGTGATGGAATCAGGTCACAAGAAAAAGATCACCCGGCAATATGGCGCATTGCTGCAAGACAAGCCGATCCGCAACCTGGCTATTGCGGACAATTATCGGTTTATGGACGCTGGTCTTGTCGTGAAAATAAAGACCATGTTTCCCGAATTTTTTTCCTAGTAGCGCAGCACCTTCGCCTGCCAGAGCAGCAATAGCGGCGACAGCAGTTCAACGAACATTGCGGCGAATTGCTCGGTCGGCGGCGGACCAACGGTGAGGTAGGATACGGCCCGGGCACAGCCACCGATGAAGAAGAACAGCATCGCGAAACGGAACAGCATCGCCCGTTTCCTTATATCGCCGGCGCTATAGAAAATCATCAACGCGACGCCGATATAGACACCGGACAAATAGCGATATTGATTGTCCATCGCGCTGCTGAACGCGTCCCCGCCCATATGTTCCGCCGCACCGAATAGCAGGCCGTTGACTCCGAACCAGAGCGGGATGAATCCAATCAGGAAGGAAAGGATGCGGAATGCGGCCATATATATTCTCCTCTATGTTCTTCGTCGCGAGCCCGATGACGGGCGTGTCTCAACAAGCTCAAGTCTAACGGCAATAGTCACTCAATAATTTCTAAACCCCCAAAGCCGCCCGCAGCTGTTGCAGGCCCTCCGCTTCTTTGCTGGTCAATGCCTGCGCTTCGCAGCGCGGATCGGTCTTCTGCAGCGCACGGATCATCACGTCGTTGATCGGAATCGGGTCGCAGCCATGGTCGGTCTTGCAGATCAGGTCGAACTCCGGCGCCGCCTTGACGTGGCAATCCTGACAGCTGTTGCCGAACCGGTTGACCACCTCGTCGGCCCCGCGAGTCAGTATTTTTGTTCCCGCCGCCGAGACATCAAGATCAAAATATTCCCAGTCCTTGGTGACCGGATTGAAACCCGCTTCGCGCTTCACCATCACTTCGGTCGGGACCAGCTGCACCACCGAGCCCGCCGGATAGATGCCGCCCTCAGCCGCGCTGGCCACCGCGACGGTCGCCTCGAGGTCACCGTTGAGATTGCCGACAAAAAAGCGGTCGACCGCTGTCAGATCGCTGATACAGCCAAAGCTCGCTGCGGTGATATTCTGTGTGGGCAACAGGGTGGCTGTGCCTTCGTTCGCCGCTTCGGGTTCGCTGCTGCACCCTTGCGTAACCAGCCCCGCCAGCAACAATACCGCTGCCGCGCGAAGCAGCCGGATGGATGATTTACGTTTTAATTCAAACCGCCCCATGATTACCCCCCGATAAGCTTGAAGACTGCCACGCGAAGATGGGACTGTCAATTTTTGAGTCGACCGGAACAATCCTGACCGGCCAACGACGCGAACAGGGCGACTAGAGCCGCTCGAGCCGCACCGGCAGACCGTCCTTGGGTTGAGGGATCGGAAAGACCTGCCACTTCGGTTCGTAATCCGGTCCGCCCTGCAGAACGACGCGGTTGGTGGTCAGCATCGCATGCATCAAAATCTTGATCTGCATATAGGCGAAATGCAGTCCGAGACACATATGCGCGCCGCCGCCAAAAGGCACCCAGGCATATTTGTGCCGACCGACGCTGTTTTCCGGCGTGAAGCGCAAGGGATCGAACTTGTCGGGGTTGGGCCAGTGTTTTTCCATCTTGTGGACAAAGCTCGGACTGATCCCGACCGTGGTGCCCGCTGGAATGGTGTAATTGCGGAAGGTAAATTCCTTGATCGCCCGGCGCGGCATCGAAGGAACCGGCGGGATCAGCCGCAACGCTTCCTTGAACGCCATTTCGGTCAGTTCAAGCTTGCCCAATTGTTCCATCGTCAGCGCCGTTCCTGCCGGTGCAACCGACAGACATTCTTCGCGCAACCTGTCTTGCCACTCGGGATGTTTGGCGAGCAGATAGATCAGGCTGGTCGCCGACGAGGTAATCGTGTCATGCGCTGCCATCATCAGAAAATTCATGTGATCGACGACTTCGCCTTCGGTCAGCAGTTCGCCATTTTCATGGGTGGCCAGACAGATTTGCGTGAAAATATCCTCGCCACCCTTGGCGCGACGTTCTTTCACTTGCGGGGTGAAATATTCGAGCAGATATTCGCGGGCCTTCACGCCCTTCCACATTTTGGTAAAGGGAATCGGCTTGCGCGCGACACCAACCGAAGCCTGTACTTCGTCGACAAAGGCCTTGTTGATCTTGTCCGCTTCCGGCCCCCAGGGAATCCCAAGAATCGCGCTGGCGGCTGTGTCGAGCGACAAGGATTTGATCGCCGGGTAAAAATTGAATTCAGTCCCGCCCCAATCGGCAACCCGCTCCAATATGCCTTCGCCCAGCACCTGACAGTGATGCTTCATCGGTCCGGGTTTGAAAGCCACCGACAGCGCCTTGCGATCCGCCCGATGGCGTTCGAAATCCATCAGCATCAAGCCGCGCGGAAAAAGATTGTTGAGGATCGGACCCCAACCCTGTTCGCTGGAAAATATCTTGTCCTTGTTGAACAACACCATTTCGGTGGCATCGGCACCGAGCATGTTGACCGACCATCCACCGAAGCTGAAGGCCCGGTAGACCGATCCATATTGCTCGAACATCCTGCGTCCAAAGGCGCCCGGATCTTTGAGCAGCTCCAGCGTACAGCCGAGGAACGGCAGGCCTTCCTCACCCGGAATATGCGCCAGCTCTTGCTTGGTCGGCCGTTTCACCCAATGCGGATTGGCCGATTCCTGAAAGGGATATCCATGCGGTTTTGCTGCAATTGTGGCCACGGGAGCGCTCCTGAACTATGGTTTAGATCGCTTAATAGCTACTTTCATCAATGTCAGCAAGCCACTCCATTCATACGCTATTCAATCGCGGCGGCTTAGCGGTGACGGCAACAGAAAAACAACCACGACCCTTCATGGCTGGCCTTTATGGCTGGCGCCGCCAGGGCCGATTTGAGGGAATGATCATGACCATTTTTACGATGCCCCGGCTATTGAAATCTGCTGTCGCCGCTGGTGCGCTGTTGAGTCTGGGCGGCTGCATGTACGGCGGTACGGGCTATTATGGCGACAACTATGCCAGCAATCGTGGTTATGATTGCGATCCCTATGCGCCGTTCGACGACTATTATGCCTGCGACTATGGCTATGGCTTCGCCAATATCGGATATGGCGGCGGCTGGTATGATCAATATTATTATCCCGGCTATGGCATCTATATATTCGACCGCGGTGGTAGCCGCCATGCGATGCGCGACAATCACCGGCGCCATTGGGCCAGGCAGCGCGCCACATATGGCGGACGACATGCCAGAGAGCGCAACGCGAATCCGGAACGGCGGTCAGAGCGGCGCGACCAGCGCTATGAGCGCGGCGACGGCACAAGGGACCAGAGGCGCGGCAATTATCGCAACAATGACAATATCCGCGATAATAGCGGCACGCGCTACGACCGCGGTAATCGCCCGGCGACAAGGGCGGCACGCCCCGACAGCCCTGCTCAGGCCGCCCCGGCTCGCGATCGCGGGAACCGGACAACGCGTACAGACCGCCGACCGACACAATCCGTCGAACAGCCGCAAGCCCGGCCACAACAGGCAGCCCCGCCGGCTGAGACCGCCAGACCAAGACGTCCGGAAGGCCCCCGCTATGCACCAAGAACCAGCCGCAGCGAGCGCGAACGGCTCAGCGACGACTAGCTGACGCTGATCTTTATCGGCCGATCGTGAACCGTCCAACGCCATAATAGCGCGGGCATTTCTGCTACTGCTGCTCCGCTTCGCATAAGGCGGAGAGATAGTCATATCGGCAATGTCGGCGAGAATATTCGACGCGCTTCCCCGTGGATGAAAAATCACTGCGGCGCAGAAAAATGCACAGGATTCGCTTCAAATCACCAAAAAGGCATGACAAGTTTGACAAAAACGGTCGGCTTTCCGCCTCAGGCGCGGGTCAATGGTTAACAGAATTGTAATCATCGTAAATAGCCTATATCCTAGGGTTCCGAGTTAGTTTTCTAGGATTTTGGTCGATGGCAACCGCATTTAGCGACATTCAACCCGATGAATATACACCGTCGGAAAAGCATCCACAGCATGGCGTCATCATTGGCGGGCCGGCTGCGCGGGCGAAGCGCATTGAATATGGCATATTGCTTTCTTCAATGGTGCTGGGCTCGCTCGGCGCGCTTTATTGGACCATCTTCCATTCCACCGGCTGGGTCGAATGGTCGGCCTTTTTGTTCGGTTTTGCACTGATCAACATGGGCGTGGGCATCGGCTATCATCGCTATTTCACCCACCGCGCCTTTGAAGCGGGACCGAAAATGCGACTCGCGATTGGTATCATGGCGCAAATGGCCTGCCAGGCTTCGGTGCTGAAATGGGCGGCCGACCATCGCCGCCATCATGCTTTTTCCGATCATGTCGGCGATGTGCACAGCCCTTATGTCGATGGCCACGGCAAGAAAATGTCGAAATGGAAAGGGCTTGGTATTGCCCATTTCGGCTGGCTGTTCGACAATACGACATCGGACATGAATGTGTATGGCAAGGGCCTGATCGACGACCCGCAGGTCTTGTGGTGCCACAAGCATCGCTGGTCGATCGCCATTTTCTCCAGCATCGTGTTTCCGGCGCTATGGGCGCTGGCATTGGGAGGCCCGGAATATATCATCGGCACCATCCTGATCGGCGGCTTTTTTCGCAACTTCTTCTTCCTGAATTTTGTCATGGGTGTGAACAGCATCGGCCATGTCTTTGGTTCGCAGCGGTTCAAGACCAAAGACAGCTCGCGCAACAATTGGTTCATGGCATGGATGACTTTTGGTGACGGATGGCACAATAACCATCACCAGCACCCTCGCGCAGCCTCTTCTAAAATTGCCTGGTGGGAATTCGATCTGAACGGCCAGATCATCTATCTGTGGGAAAAAATGGGTCTGGTCTGGAACGTCCAGCGGGCGCCCACCTATATACGCAATGCAAATGGCGAATGGGTTCAGAAAGAAGCGAAAGTCGCAAGAGCCGATCTGGCCGAACCGGAAGTCATGTCAGCCGACGATGGCGGTGTGATGTTCCCTGCAACCAAGCAGCGTCATAACGAACCCGCCGAGTGACGGGGTGCGGGCCGTTCCGCTAATGTGACCGCAAGGTCAAATTGGCGGATATTGCTCCGTTACCAGCAGGGTTGATGCTGAGCGATTCGACCGCGATTCCCTCCCGTTCGATCCGCGCCAGCCAGCCGAACAAGGCTGTTGGCTTGGCCGATTCCACCACCATATTGACCCGGCTATCCGACTGCGGCGTAACAGAAGCCACCGCGATTCCCGTTTCACCAGCGCTTTGGCCGACAAAGGCGTCGATCGCGCCACTGAACTTGGCCACCTGTCCATCCACCGGCTGCTGGAGCGCCGCAACCTTGGCATCGATCCGCACCTGCCGCTCAACCGCATCGACATAGCGCTCTTCGGCAGATGTCATCGCGCCGAACATCGGCCGTGCGATGCCATAATAGCCGACCAGTCCCGCGAGCAGCAGGCCGGCGATACCGACCATTATCTTTTCCCTTTGGCTGAGACCGGTAAACCAGTTTCTTGCATTGTCTATCATGGTGCCCTCACCGTAATGTCGGCCTGCGCCGAACCCGTGGCATCGGTGCGCGGAGTTGCCGTGATGAGGAAGCCCGCTTCCTGTATCGCCAGCAGGACAGGATTGATATCCTCGTTCCGGACCGCCGACAATGTCGCCGAGATTATGCCATTTTCGCCATAAGCCATCCGGGTGATCGACACGTTCGGAACCTGTTGCAGGGCAGAAAAGAGCGCCGAAGCCGGAACCGGGAACATGATATTGCCGCGGTTTTCGGCGATCAACCGCTGGTCCAGTGCCCGTTCGGCTGCGTCGGGGTTTTCCTGTTCACCGACGACGGCAGCGGCAGCGGCCAAAGCAGCCTCGTCCGCTGCGCTGGCCGCCCAATGATATTGGGCCAGCTGCATCGAAGGAATGGCAAGCGAGACAATCACCAGCGCCGCCGCCATCCAACCGAGCCGGCGCTTTTGCTTTGCGTCCATCGTACGCTGCGTCTTTTTCGCAAACTGCCCGCTGCGAAAGTTCAGATCGCTCTTTTCTGCAGCACCGACCAGCATGGCGTCAAAATCATCGCCGGTAATCGGCTTGACGGTCAGGTCGGCAAACAGAAGATCGCGGAAAACAGGATCATCGATCGCGATGATATTGTGCGCACGCACAACCTGGTCGAAACCGAAATCCGCAGAAACCGCGCCGTCACCGGCAACCGGCAGCAACCAGCCCGATGGAATGATCGCATCGGGATCAATATTCAGCGCCTGCAGGTGGACTAGGCCGGATGACAATATATCCCGTCCGACCGATGCCGTGACCACCCCGCCCGCGCCATCAATGGCAGAGATGATATGGACCTTCTCGCTTTCCAGACTCTGCGCTTTTGCCGCCATGGTCGCAGCGGCAAGCGCCTGACTTTCATTGGCGCCGCTGATCGCTTCGTGGCCCATGATACTGGTCAGATGCGACGGCACCAGCGCGACCACGCGAACATCGCCTTGCGCCGCATCCGGCCCATAGGCTTGCGAAGCGATGAGCGGGTCCGGATCGCATCCCCAGGCCTGTACCGCGCCATCCTTGACGTGCCACCAAAAGAGCGGCTCGTCATCCGTGGTCGGGAAGGCAATCAGAAGAAGATTATGGTTCACGCGCTGCTGGTCTTATTCGGCGTAAATATCGGCATTGTCATCATCGCCGCCCGGCGCGCCATCGGCACCCAGCGAATAGAGATCAAAACCGGGGCCCTGACGGCCGGGATTGTCATATTGATAAGGTCGCCCCCACGGATCGTCGGGCAGCTTCTTGATATAGCCGCCCTGGCGATAGCGTGCGGTCGTCGCCAGCGATGCCGGCGGCGCAATCAAGGCCTGCAATCCGTCGGACGAACCGGGATAGGCGAGATTGTCGAGCCGGTACATTTCCAGCGCCTGACCGAGCGTCGCAATATCCGCCCGCGCCTTCTGGACCATCGCCCGATCCTGACTGGGCAGCACATTGATCACGACGATTGTTGTCAGCAGACCGAGAATGAAAATTACCACCATCAGCTCGACCAGAGTGAAGCCATTGCGCTTTTGCCGCGGCTTCGCTTTTGGCGTCAAAGCCGCATCAGGATTTTCAATGTCTGTCGTCATATTCATTCCTTTATTCCGTCCCTATAGACCGGCAAGATTCTGTAGCTGCAAGATCGGCAATAATATTGCCAATATCACCACCGCGACCAGCCCGCCAAGCGCCACAATGATGATTGGTTCGAGCAAGGACAAGGCCGTAGAACTAAAATTGTCAAATTCCCGTTCCAGATAGCCCGCAGCCCGCGCCAGCATGTCATCCAGCTGTCCCGATGCTTCGCCGCTGGAAGTCATATAGATCAGCATCGGTGGAAAAACTCCGGTATTTTTGAGCGCAGTGGACAGGCTTCCGCCACCGCGAATCGCTTCCACCATATCTTCCGAAGCCTTGCGCAATACGCTGTTGTGGATGGTATTGGTGGTCAGCCGGAGCCCCTCGATAATCGGCAGGCGGCTGGCGACCATGGTCGACAGGGTCCGCGCCAGACGCGCCGCGTGCAAATCGCGCAGCAACCGCCCGAAGAACGGCAGCCGCAGCAGGAAAGCATCAAAGCGATATTTGATCTGCGGCTCCTGCAGCGCGCGCCAGCCAATCAGCAGCGCCAGTCCGATCATTATCGCAATCGCCCACCACCAGTCGGCCAGAAAGCTGGAAATACCGATGACAATGCGCGTGACCATCGGCAGTTGCTGGTTCACATCGTCAAATTGCTCGACCACTTTCGGCACGACCGCGATCATCAGCAGCGCGACGACGATGATCGACACCAGAGCCAGCACAATCGGATAGGCCAATGTACCGATCAACTTGCCGCGCAATTCCGCCTGGCGCTCGAGCAGATCGGCCAGCCGTTCGGTGATGTCGGGCAAAGTGCCGGAGCTTTCCCCGGCGGCAATCATCGCCCGATAGAGCGGCGGAAAGCTTTTCGGTTCGCGGCGCATCGCCTCCGACAGGCGCTGCCCCTCGATTACCCCGCCATGGACGGTTGCGATACGCTGCTGCACATGCAGCTTTTCATTCTGGTTGCCGATCAGCCGCAGCGCTTCCTCGAGGGGACTGACCTGGGCCAGCGAGGATAATTGCCGGGTGAACAGGGTGAGTTCTTTTGCTGTCAGCTTTTTCGGACCGAACAAACCGGCAGATTCTTTGCCCTGCTTGCCCTGTTTGCTTTGTTTGCCCTGCGCCGCTGCCATACTGACGATGTAGAAATTCCGTTCGGTCAGCTTCGCCCGGGCAGCATCATCGCTGGCTGCGGACAGCCGACCGGTCTTCTCCCGCCCCTTGGGGTCGATCGCTATATAGGCATATTCAGGCATCGACCGCTTCGCTTTCGCGCCGGGATATGCGGATGGCTTCTTCGGGTGTGGTCAGGCCTTCGCGGACCAGCGCTCGCGCGGCGACACCCAGATGGGGCTGGTTGCGAAACGCATGAGCGGTGATCGCGGCTTCGTCGCCGCCATCATTGATCAGCTTTCTGAGCGTGTCATCAATCCGGATAGCCTCGAACACGCCGATCCGGCCCTGAAAGCCGGTCTGGTTGCAATGGTCGCAGCCGGTCTCGCGGTAGACCACCGTTCCATTGTCGAAGCCGAGCAGCGAGGCCAGAGAGCCATCGGCCTGGATCGGGGTCCGGCAATGTTCGCACAGCTTGCGCACCAGCCGCTGGGCAATCACCGCTCTTAATGTGGAGGCCAACAGAAACGGCTCGACCTTCATATCGCGCATTCTTGTGATCGCGCCGACCGCGTCATTGGTGTGCACCGTCGAGAGCACCAGATGGCCGGTGAGGCTGGCCTGCACCGCTATCTCTGCTGTCTCGCGGTCGCGGATTTCGCCGATCATCACCACGTCGGGATCTTGCCGGAGGATGGCTCTGAGGCCAGCCGCAAAGGTCAGGCCGACCTTGGCATTGACCTGGGTCTGACCGATGCCCTCGATCGCATATTCCACCGGGTCCTCGATGGTCAGGATATTGCGGCTGCCATCGTTGAGCTGTTTCAGGCCCGCATAGAGCGTGGTGGTCTTGCCAGAACCGGTCGGGCCGGTGACCAGGATGATGCCATTGGGTTCACTGAGCGCATCGGTGAGGATCGCGTGGGTACTGGGCGACATGCCGAGCAGATCGAGCGAGATCCCAGCGCTTTCCTTGTCGAGTATCCGCATGACCACGCGTTCACTGGCCCGGTTCGGCAAGGTCGAGACGCGCACATCGAGCAATTTCCCGCCCAGCGTCAGACTGATCCGGCCGTCCTGCGGAATCCGCCGCTCGGCAATGTCGAGCCGTGCCATCACCTTGATCCGGTTAACGATCACACCGGCAACATGCGGCGGCATTCTGAGTTTCTCGGTCAACACGCCATCGACCCGCATTCTGACCACAAGCCCGGTCTCATAAGGTTCGATATGAATATCTGAAGCGCCCTGCCTTGCCGCTTCGGCAATGATCCCGTTGATCAACCGGATCGTTGGCGCATCGTCAGCGCTGTCGAGCAAATCTTCTGCGCTCGGAATATCGCCGGCGATATCGTCCAGCCCTTCCCCGGCCAGCGCCATGTCGCCGGCCATGGCGGCAGCGCTGCCGTCCATCGCATAATGAGCACTGAGCAGCTTCTCGAACGCCGGACCGTCGACCAGTTCCACGTCAAAGGGCAGCGCCAGATAGCGGCGCACCTCGAGCAGGGCCGACGGGTCGGAACCCGCGCGCATCGCCAGCGATAGTCGCTCACCGCTACGATCCTGCAGCAACAGGCCATGATCGCGGGAATAAGCATATGGCAGGTCCTTGACCGCCGCTGACATGACGGTGCCGCCACTCGCTTCGGAGACAATTGCTTCTGTTCCCCGAGCGATCTCCATCATGGCTTCCCGCTGGTCTCGCTCGCCGGCAGGGGAGCCTGCTCGATCATGCCGCTGTCCCTGACCGCAGGCATATCACCCGGGGCATAGATGATCTGGTCATCCGGACGCGGGTCGACCGATGGCGGCACGGTCCCGAGATAGTCGCGCACCAGTGCGTCAAGCGACGGCTCCTGATCCGGATTGCGGGCAAGCTGACGGTCGCGAATATAGTCGTAGCGCGCGCTCGAGAAGCGCCGCGCATCATTGGGATCTTTCAGGATCGTCGGACGGATGAACACCATCAAATTGGTTTTGACCCGTGATTTTCCGCGCGATTTGAACAATTCTCCGAGGAGAGGGATATCGCCCAGAAACGGCACTTTCTGGATCGTGCGCCGTTCATTGTCATCGAGCAGGCCGCCCAGCGCGATAATCTCGCCATCGCCGACGGTGACGGTCGTGTTGATCTCGCGCTTGTTGATGATCAGTTCGCTAAAGTCACTGGATACCGGCCCGGCAATCGAACTGACCTGCTGGCGCAATTCCATCCGCACTTCATTGCCGGCATTGATTTGCGGCGTCACTTCCAGCTCGATGCCGACATTCTGCCGCTGGATCGTGCGGAACGCATTGTCGAAATTGCTCGACAGGGCCTCGCCGGTCGACACCGGGATTTCCTGACCGAATAAAATGCTGCCCTTGAGATTGTTGTTCACCGTCAGCGAAGGCGTCGACAGCACATTGCTGTTGCTGTCCGACTGCACTGCATTGATGATCGCACCGAGTACGGCGCTGCCCCCCAGGCTGGTGGCAAAACCGCCAAAACCACCGCGCGCGCCAAGAACCGCATCCGCCGCATTCTGCCGCAGCGCATCGCCAACCGAGCTATTGGTGGTGGTCGTGGTCGCGGTCGTCGTGGTCGTGGTGGTCGACGTATCAAACTGATTGGCCAGCAAACCGCCGGCAACATCGACGATATTGGGGGAGGCGTTCGAGAAATTGGTCACCGCAAAGGGTACGTCTTTTCCACCGACCAGCCATTGCACACCCAGTTCGCGGGCCAGGGTTTCGGAAATTTCGACGATGATCGCTTCCACAACCACCTGTTCCTGACGCGTGTCGAGCTGGCGGATCAGTTCACCGATCATCCGCTGGACATCGGGATTGGCGGCAACAATGATCGCATTGGTCCCCTCCAGGCGGGTCACGATTGAGGGGCCGCGGTTGGCGATGCCACTGCCGCCGCTGCTACTCGCAACGGGAGCGGCTGCGCCTTCACCGGTCGCACCGGGCACAACCGTCGCCGAACTGCCGCTGGTGCCTTTGTTTCCCAATAAATTCTCGATCACCGGCAAGAGTTGCTCGGCGTTGGCATAGTCCAGGCGGTGGACGCGTATCTCGGTTCCCGATTCGGCGCCCTTGTCTAGTTCCCGCGCCATTTGCGCAAAGCGCGAAACCGCGCCGGGATCGCCGCGCAGGGCGATGCTGTTGCTGCTGTCGATCGGCACCACGGTCACCGGTGAACGCAATCCTTCGCCGCCGCCTTGCGCGGCCAGTGCCTGCAGCGAGGTAGCGATTTCGCGGGCACCGGCATTTTTCAACGTGATGATGGTGCTGGCGGCGCTGTCGCGATCTATTTCTCCCACCAGGCGTCTGATCCGGCGGATATTGTCGGCATAGTCAACAATCACCAGGCTGTTGGCGTTGCGGTTCGAGGTGATCGAACCCTGTTTGCTGACCAAAGGACGCAGGGTTTCCAGCGCTTCGGTCGCGACAATCGATTTCAGCCGCACCACTTCGGTGACCAGTTGATTGCCCTCGGCGCCGCGTGACCCGATCCGGGTCGGCTGCGAAGCCGCACCATCGGCGGGCTGGATGCGATAGGCACCACCCGATGTCGGAATGGCGACCAGATTATTGGCGCGCAGGGTCGACAGGAATATCTCGAAATATTCCGAACGGCTGAGCGGACGGTCGGTGACCACCGAAACCTTGCCCTGTACGCGGCTGTCGAGAATGAAGGTCCGGCCGGTCACCTTTGCCGCGTCCTGAACAAAGGCGCGGATGTCGGCATCGCGGACATTGAGCGTGTGCTGGGCAGAAGCCGGCGCGCCCCACAGACCCATGGAAAGAGCAAGCACGGCGATGATCCGGGCGAATAGACTAGACATTATTGGGCTCCCAGATTGACAGCGATCGGAACCGTATCGGCTCCGCGCTCAACTTCGACGGACAGGCGTGCGCCTGGCCGGATTTGGCTTTTCAGCGTTTCGATATCGCTCGTCGAGCCAACCGGATTGCCGTTGATCGATACGATGATATCGCCATTGCGGAAACCAGCGCTCTTGAACAGGCCGCCATCTCCCAAAGGAGATATGACAATGCCGGTGACCCGACCCTGATCGCTGCGCGGTGCCAGCGATGCGATGCCGGCTATTTCATTGCCGCCCGAGGCCATGGCAGCAGGTGCCTCGGGGTCTTCGGTGCCGACGGTTTGCGCGGGGATCGACTGGTCAAGATAGAGGCTCTCGAGCACGCCACCCCGATTGATGATCACATGATCAAATTCTACGCCGTTCAGCGTGACGCCGGACATGATCTCTTCGCCGACGACATAATTTTCCTGCACGCCATCCGGACCGGACAGGATCGCCGACCCCAGTCCAGACGCCTCGTTCATGCGGATCCCGAAAAGCGTGAGTTGCAGCGATGTCACGATATTGGCGCTCTGCGCCGCGCCATCGCGGAAAAAGGGGTCGAAGCTGCTGAACAGGGTCAGGCGCGATTGCGGTGACAATATCTGGACATCATCGGCCCGATAATCGCCGACCGGGCCCAGCGGGGTCAGGACCAGCCAGATCAGCCTTATCGCCTGAACCAGCAACAAGACTGCCACTATAGGAAGAAGAACAGGGTAAAGGCCCTGCTGGTTATACCAGCGGGTCATGACGCCAAATCTGTCCGTAAAGCTATTTCCCACGAATCCCCGCAACCTTGCAATCCCGTCGCGCTATAGCGATTTCACGTCCTTTCGACGACTCATTGATGACGAATATATTACAGGTTTATTCGATTCCGCCAAAGTCATCAGGGCAATTGCATGTTCAACAGAGCGCCCAGATCATCCAGCGCCTGCTGCTCCGCCGACACCTTGATCGCCGCCATGCCGAGGGCCGCCGCCGGTTTGCAGTTGATCCCGAGATCATCGAGATAGATACATTGCGCCGGTTCGACATCCAGCGCTTCGCACATCATCTGGTAAATCCGCGGATCGGGCTTGCGGACGCCCGCCTTGCTGCTCTCGATAATATGATCGAATCGCTGCATGACCGCTTTCACCGCCGCCGCCTTTTCATCATCCATCGCCATGCCCGCACCTTTGCCGGCGGGTACATTATTGGTGATGCACGATATCCTGATACCCTCGACCTTCAGCCGATCCAGCGTCGCCACCATATTGGGCCGCACATCACCGGCCAGCCGCGCCAGCACATCGGCACCGCGCAGCTCGATACCGATGGCGCGCGCTTCCGTCGCAAAGGCTTCGTCAAAACCGGCGCTATCCAGTTCCGCCCGTTCAAACCTGGCCCACGCATTATCGTCGGGATTGGCGCTGTTGATCCGGCGGACACTGTCCTTCGGCACACCCTTCTCCGCCTCCAGCCGGTTGAACGCTTCAAAAGGCGACGATGTGATCACACCGCCAAAGTCGAAAATTACCGTCTTGTAATTCATGCAACAGTTGCTCCAAAAATCGATCCAATAGCGGCAGTCGCAGCCATCGCTGCGGCGCCCCAGAAAGTCACGCGAATAACCGGCCGCAAGATCGGCGCACCGCCCAATATGGCCCCGGCCGCCCCGAGCGACGCCAGCAACAATAGCGCCGCCCCGGACACAATCCAGATCAGCATCTCACCCTTCAGCAGCGCTGCAAGGATCACCGGCAACACAGCGCCGGCGGCAAAAGCGAGGGCAGACGCCGCAGCAGCCTGCAACGGCTTGGCAGAAAAATGTGTGGTCAAGCCGAGCTCGTCGCGCAAATGGGTGCCAAGCGCGTCATGCGCCGTCATCTGGTCGGCGACCCGTTCCGCGAGATCGGCGGTCAGTCCCCGGTTCTTGTAAATCGATATCAGCTCCAGCCGCTCCGCCTTGGGCTGATGCTCAAGCTCCCAGGCCTCCTTTGCCCGTTCCGCCTTTTCGCTATCGGCCTGGGAACTGACCGAAACATATTCTCCCGCCGCCATCGACATCGATCCGGCCACCAGACCAGCGAAAGCGGTGAGCAATATCGTTTCCTGGGATGTGGCGGCAGCCGCCACCCCGACAACCAGACTTGCGGTCGAGACAATCCCGTCATTGGCTCCCAATACGGCAGCGCGCAGCCAGCCGACCCGCTCAAGCAGATGTGATTCATTATGTACTCTTGACAAGGGATGTTCCTATTTGTTGAGATATTCCAGTTTCAATCCCGGCCGTTTCCAGCGGGTTTTGACCAGCTTTCCGGTGGCCGAGAGGCATATCCAGGCGTCCATCATATCGTCCCCGCCAAAGCAGATATTGGTGGTGAATATATCCGGCGTGGCGACAAATTCGACCAGCTCGCCTTCGGGGGAGATCACGCTGATCCCGCTTTCACCGATCGTCGCGACGCAGATATTGCCGCATTCCTCCATCGCCAGACTGTCGAAAAATTTATAGCCGGAGGGCCGATAGAGCGGGATGCCCGGGCCACCGGGGCCGGCATCGAGCGCAACCTTGCCGGGCGCGATGATGTTGAATTTCATCAGTCGGCAGGTGAAAGTCTCGGCGGCGTAAAGCGTGTTGCCGTCCGGAGAAATGCCGATGCCATTGGGATTGTTCGAAGGAAAAACCACTTCTTCCAAATGGCTGCCATCGGCCTTGGCATAGAAAATCCCGACAATGTCATGACAGCGCTTTGCATAGTCGGTCTTGCCATGGTCGGTGAACCAGAAGCCGCCATGGGCATCGAACTGGATGTCATTGGGACCACGCAGGATGCAGCCGAAATCGCCATCATTGTAGAGCGTCTCGACTTCGCCGGTCTCGGGATCAACCCGCTGGATGCTGCCACCGACATAATCCTTGGCAATCCCGGCGGGGGTGAGAAAACCATTTTCCTCATGATATTCAAAGCCGCCATTGTTGCAGACATAGATTTTGCCATCCGGACCCATCGCCGCGCCATTGGGGCCGCCGCCGGTTTTTGCGACCAACTGCTTGGTGCCATCGGGCAAGACCCGGGTCAGCTGCTGCGCCTCGATTTCGACCAATATGACGCTGCCGTCGGGCATGGCAATCGGTCCTTCGGGGAACCGCAGGCCTTCGGTGACTATTTCCATGATCATCTCCTCTCAAAAACTGCCTCAGTCATTGCGGGAATCCAGCGACAAGTCTAGTGCTATGAGAGAAGGTTACAGGAGCAACCATGTCCAACACATATCCCCTAAAATTGCAATTCCATATTGATGGTGAATGGATTGATGGCGAGGATCGCGCCGTCCATCAGGTCGTCAATCCGGCGACCGGACAGGTAATTTCTGATCTGCCCAAGGCGACCACGGCCGATCTTGACCGCGCGCTGAGCGCAGCGGAACGCGCTTTCCCGATCTGGCGCGACACGCCAGTGGCGGAGCGCGCCGCGATCTTGCACAGGGCCGCCGACCTGATGCGCGAACGGGCACCGGAAATCGGCCGCCTGATGACTCACGAGCAGGGCAAGCCGCTGGCCCAGGCGATTGGCGAAGTCACCGCATCCGCCAGCCATTTCGATATCATGGCCGAGGAAGCCAAGCGTTGCTATGGCCGCGTTCTCGTGCGACCAGCCGGCCAGAATAGTTTCGTCAAATATCAGCCGGTCGGCCCGGTGGCGGCTTTCAGTCCGTGGAATTTCCCGGTCTTCACCCCGGTGCGCAAACTCGCCCCGGCGATTGCCGCTGGCTGTTCGATCATCCTCAAGCCAGCCGAAGAAACCCCGGCCAGCCCGATCGAGATGATCCGCTGCTTGCTCGATGCAGGCCTGCCCGCCGGCGTCGCCCAGGTCGTCTTTGGCGATCCGGCGGAAGTCTCCAGCCATCTCATTGCTTCGCCGGTCATCCGCAAGATCAGCTTCACCGGATCGGTGCCGGTCGGCAAGCATCTGATGAAACTGGCCGCCGAGGGGATGAAGCGTACCACCATGGAACTGGGCGGTCATGCGCCGGTGCTGGTGTTCGATGACTGCGATCTGGAAAAGACGCTCGATCTGGTGGTCGCCGGAAAATTCCGCAACGCCGGTCAGGTCTGCGTCTCGCCGACTCGCTTCTATGTCCAGTCGGGCATCTACGACCGGTTCGAAAAAGCCTTCACCGAACGGGCGCAGAAGATCAGCGTCGGCGACGGCTTTGATTCGGTCGACATGGGCCCGCTCGCCAACCCGCGCCGGCCGAGCGCCATGGGCGCGATGATCGACGATGCGCGAACCAAGGGTGCCGACGTCCGGCTCGGCGGCGAACGGCGCGGCGACAAGGGGTTTTTCTTTGATCCCACGGTGTTGTCCCACGTCCCGCTCGACGCCAATATCATGAACGACGAGCCATTCGGACCGGTCGCCGTGTTGCGCCCCTTCGACACGCTCGACGAAGCGATCGAACAGGCCAACCGCCTGCCGCTCGGCCTCGCCGCTTATGCCTTCACCTCCAATCTGCACACCGCCAATATGGTCGGCGACAGAATCGAGGCGGGCATGGTGGCGATCAACAATCTGACCGTCAGCCCCGGCGACGCGCCCTTTGGCGGGGTCAAGGAAAGCGGCCACGGATCAGAAGACGGACCGGACGGGCTGAAAGCCTATATGGTGACCAAAGCGATCCATCAGGCTTGAACAATATCATCTATTCACTTCCGCGCATGCGGAACATGTATTTTTATTTTGTCACGCGAAGGCGCAAAGAGGTTGGGACAAGACGAAAATTCTTCGTGTCTTCGCGGCTTCGCGTGATAACTATGCGATGATGTTTGAAGGATGAGGGATATTCCCGCTTTCGCGGGGAGATTGAGGGAATATTGATATGAAGAAACGCACCGGGGCACAAATTCTCGTCGATCAACTGGTGATCCAGGGCACCGACCGCATCTTCACCGTGCCCGGCGAGAGCTTCCTCTCCGTCCTCGACGCGCTCCACGATTGCCGCACCATCCAGACCGTCGCCACCCGTCAGGATGGCAGCGCCGCCTTCATGGCCGAGGCCGATGGCAAAATGACCGGACAGCCCGGCATCGCCTTTGTCACCCGCGGCCCCGGCGCCACCAATGCCAGCATCGGCGTCCATACCGCGATGCAGGACAGCACCCCGATGATATTGTTTATCGGCGATGTTTCGCGCGATGACCGTGACCGCGAGGGCTTTCAGGAAGTCGATTTCACCGCGATGTTCACCCCGCTCGCCAAATGGGCGGCAAGAATCGACAATGCGGCGCGCATTCCGGAATATATTGCCCGCGCCTTTGATACCGCCAGTTCCGGCCGCCCCGGCCCGGTGGTGCTCGCCCTGCCCGAGGACATGCTGCGCGACGAGGTCGAAGCGCTGGACCGGCCCAGGGTCATCGCCCCGGCCCAGCCGCTTTGCCCCGATGCGATGACCACGCTCACCGACATGCTGCGCGATGCGACCGACCCGATCGCCATCGTCGGCGGCGCCGGATGGAGCGACAAGGCCAAACATTATTTCGCCCAATATGCCGAGCGCATCGGGCTTCCCGTGGCGGTGGCGTTCCGGCGGCAGGATAATTTCCCCAATGAAAGCCCGGTCTATGCCGGCAATCTCGGCTATGGCCCCAATCCAAAACTGACCCAGCGGATCAAGGATGCCGATCTGATACTCGCGGTCGGTGCGCGGCTCGGCGAGGCGACCACCGATGGCTATACTTTGATCACGCTCGACCATCCCGACCAGATATTGGTCCACGTCCACCCCGATCCCGACGAGCTCAACCATGTCTATCGCACCGACCTGCCGATCTGCGCCGAGATGGACGAATTTGCCGAACAGGCAGCTTTGTGGGACGATGATCTCCTCACCTTTGACGCGGGCAAGGCAGCGCATGACGATTATCTCGCATGGTCCACCCCGCAACCGACGGCAGCCAAACTAGACCTGGGCCTATGCGTCGCGGCGATGCAGCAACAGCTCCCCGCCGATACGATCATCTGCAACGGCGCCGGTAATTTTTCCGGCTGGTGGCACCGCTACTGGACATATGGCGCCTTCCCCAGCCAGCTCGCCCCGACGTCGGGTGCGATGGGCTATGGCGTTCCCGCATCGGTCGCTGCCGCCCTGCGCTTCCCCGATCGCGTCTCAGTAGTCATCGCAGGCGACGGCGACTTCATGATGAACGGCCAGGAACTGGCCACCGCGATCCAATATGACGCGAACCTGCTGGTGCTGGTGATCGACAATGGCAGCTTCGGCACCATCCGCCTGCACCAGGAGCGCGAATATCCGGCGCGCCTGTCGGCGACGTCGCTAAAGAACCCCGACTTCGCGGCACTGGCAAAAGCTTATGGCGGATGGAGCGCGACGGTGGAAAGTACCGAAGAATTTGCGCCCGCTCTTGCAGAAGCGATAAAGCAGCAGGGATTGCGCCTATTGCACCTGAAAACCGATGTCGAGTTTTTGACGGCGGCAGGGGCGACGGTGAGCAAGCTGAGGGATAGGGCAAACTGATCTGACCGGGAGGAAATCAAATATGCTGCAAAAAATGGGCCGCTATTTGGGCATATTTGCGATGTTGATCATCGCCATTTTGATTCTGGCCTGGGCGACTTCTCCAGATCCCAAGTTAAACCCGGCGAGTTTTGAAACCGAGCCGCTGACGGCAGCTATCGCGCCGCTCGATGAGGCCATTACGCTGGCGCAATATAAAGGCTCGAATGGCGAAACGATCACCCTGCAGGTTCTGGATTTTACCGGCGAGACGGTCACCGGTGTTAGCCTCGCGGAACTAGGCGCAAAACAGAGCGACGATCCTTTTGCCACCCTGGCTTCTGCCAATTCCGCGCCAATCACCGCTGCGACCATCAGCAACTATCCCACCATCAACATCGCCATTGCCGATTTGCTCTCCTCCGGTACCAATGGCGCACAGCATATCGGCACCGGGACCAATTTCCCGGAACATGCCGCAGAATCAAACAGCCAGTCGGTCTTCCAGTTTCCCAAATTTGGGCAAGCCACACCCGCTCGCACCCAAGTGCAGGCCAAAGAGGGTATCTTGCTCGATTATGAAGTCGAAACGTGCATGCGCTTCGACCGGGACATCGCCTCGCCCGCCGATTTCGATGCAGCGGTGAAGGGCCTGTTCCGGTGCGGCGATTTCACCAACCGCAATGCGCTGGTCAACCTTGCCGACCCGGACAATCTCGATTCAGGCTATGGCTTCAGCGATGCGAAAAGTGGCCCGGACTCCTTTCCAACCGGACCATTTCTGGTCATCCCGAAAGACTGGGCCGCGTTTACCAAAAAGCTCAGAATGACCACCAGTGTCAACGGCCAGCCCCGTCAGGATGCAAGGGGCCAAGAAATGACGCTGGATTTCAGGCAGCTGACCGAAAAAGCCCTCGGTGATATGTCACAATCCAGGTTTCTCTATCAGGACGCATTTCATCTGCTGGCAAAAGACAAGCGGATCAGCACCAGCAGCACATTGATGTCGGGCACGTCCGAAGGCGTTATTTTTACGCCGCCGACCCGCGGCGATATCATTGGGGCCATGGTGCACTATGTCGGCTCTGGCGGTCCCTTCTCGGATACGGATTTCCTGGATACTGTGCGGAAAACATTTATCGAGAACGAAATCGATTCCGGGCATTTTCTGCAACCCGGCGACAATGTCCGCCATGGTTCCAACTTCTTGGGCGACATCGAGGTTAAGGTCGTCGCACCATAGAGCTAACCCCCACCCATCGCCAAAATCGCTGCCCACTCGCTCTCCGTCACCGGCGCCACCGACAGCCGCGACTGTTTGATAATCGCCAGATTCTCAAGCTCCGGATTCTGCTTCATCGCCTTCAGCGGCACCGGCCTGGCCAGTTTCCGCACCGGCTTGACCTTGACCACGACCCAGCGCTCCGGGTCGGTGGTGACATCAGGACTATGTTCTTCGCTCACTTCCATGATGCCGACCACATCCAGACCCTGACGCGAATGATAGAAAAACACCTGATCGCCCTTCTTCATCGCCTTCATATTGTTCGACGCCTGGGCATTTTTCACGCCATCCCAGGTGCCTTCCCCCTCGGCGACCAGATCATCCCAGCCATAGCTGTCCGGCTCCGATTTCATCAACCAATATTGCGGCATTTCGAACTCCTGCGTTTTATCCGATGACCGTTTCTAACCGTTAGTGGCCTTATCTTATATTCAGCATCCCATGCTCAATAGCAATTGCGCCCTGTCGAACCACGCCTATCGTCCACAGGCACCCTTCGACAGGCTCAGGGCTAACGGGCCAACTCTCTCGCAATGAGAGAGTAATGCCCACTTCGCCCAAAAAAAAGGCCCCGCAATCATGCGAGGCCTTTTTTGTTGGTCAATATCCGCGCCTATTTCGGCATCAGCAGATTGTCGATGATGTGCAGCGTTCCGTTGCTCGACGTCACATCCGCTGTGGTTACATGCGCCTTGTTGCCGGCACCATCTTCGAGAGTGATCATATCGCCGTCCATCGTCGCCTTGATCGCGCCGCCGCCGACGGTGGTGATGGTTGCGCTGCCGCCGCCATTGGTTATCGCCTTGGCAATATCCGCAGAGGTCATGCTGCCTTGGACCAGACCAAATTCCGCGATGCTGGCTAGTTCTTCCTTATTGTCAGCAGACAGCAGCTCGCTCAGCCGCTGCGGCTCAATTTTGTTAAACGCTGCATTGGTCGCAACAAATGCAGTGAAAGGACCATTATCTTGCATTTCAACGCCGACGCCGGACAGGCCAACCAGGATACTAGCGGTGCTGAGGTCGGGATTGTCCTGCAGAACGGCGATCATATTGGTTGGCTGGGTTTCATCGGCAATACGCGCGTCGAGAATTTCCTGTTCCTCTTTGCTCAGTTCCGACGAACAAGCCGGTATCATCGTCAAAACTAATGAGGCCATTATGATTTTGGGGACGTTAAACATGAATTTCCTTTCCTGTGATCAATCCGTTCGCCGCATCTTGCGGTCAAACGATGATGAAATTCTTAGGCGCGGGGTACTCTTGCCTGCAGGAGAAAGAAACCCACAATAATCCATAGAAAAAAGGGCTCCACCAGTCGGCGAAGCCCTTTCCAATCCATCCTAGTTCAGGGGATGAAAACTATCCGGGCATTACAACCGTGTCGATCGCATGGATCACGCCGTTGGATGCTTCGACATCGGTCAATATGACGGTGGACTTGCCGCCAGCCGCATCTTCGAGAATGACGGAATCGCCATCCAGAGTGGCTTTCAACATTCCGCCTTGCACGGTGGTCAGGGTTGCGGTGCCGCCGCCATCGGTAATCGCCTTGACGACATCAGCCGCTTTCAGTTCACCGGCGACCACATGATAAGTCAGCAATGCGGTCAGATCGGCCTTCTTTGCGGGGGTCAGCAACGCTGTCAACGTGGCGGAGTCAACTTTGCCAAAAGCCTCGTTGGTCGGTGCAAAAACGGTGAACGGCCCGTCGCCGCTCAGCGTCGCGCCAAGATCAGCAGCAGTCACAGCCGCTACCAATGTCGAAAAATCTGCATTGCCGACGGCAACATCGACAATCGTGCCGGGTTCTGCAGTCGCGGCAGAATCCATCATCGCGTCGGCAGAGCCTTCGTCAACGGCGGCCTGGGGGGCTTCGGTCGAGCAAGCCGCCAGAGCGACGACAGCAGTGGTGGTCAGAATCATCTTGGGGGAAATACGCATGATATGCCTTTCATAATTGCAAATATATCCTTCCGGCTGCAATAGCGGCCGGTCCTTGGATATCTAACAGATGGGTTATGTCAGGACGGGTTCAAACCTGTCCTTTCGGGCGTATCGGGCGATTCAGTCCTTGCCGAGATGAACAAAGTCCCGATCGAAGCCCTTCAGATTGGCACCGCCATCGACATAGATGATCTGCCCGGTGACCGCTTCGGCGCGAGCGAGATAGACTATGGCATCGGCAATATCATCCGGCCTGGGAAGCCGGTCGAGCGGCATCATCGCGGTGATATTGGCCAGCTGATCGTCGCCATATTCCCCCGCCGTCAGGGTCAGGCCCGGGGCCACGCCATTGACTCGCAGCTTGTCGGCACAGGCCACCGCCAGTGACCGCACCGAACCCGCAAGCGCCTGTTTGGAGAGCGTATAGCTCAATTGATCGCGATTGGGATTGCGGATTCGTTGGTCCAATATATGGATTACACAGGCGCGCTCGCTCCCCGCGGGCCGGCGATGATGGAGCGCGGTGGTCAGCATGACCGGAACCATGCTGTTGACCAGAAAATGCTTTTGCAGATCTTTTTCATCGATCGAGTCGGCATCATCCTGTCCGAAAATCGAAGCGCAGTTGACGATCAGATCGGGAACCCGGCCAAAATGGCCGACAACCTGATCGAGCAGCCTTTCGGCTGCCCCGTCGTCCGTAAAATCCTGCTGAAATCCAAACCAGTCGCAGCCTGTTTCCTGAAGCTTATTGGATAGCTGCGGCTCGGGAACCGCATCTGTATTACCGTGCAGAGCCTGCGCATAGCCGGCATCGGCCAAGCGCGCGGCGATCACCGCACCAACCCGCTTCACGCCGCCGGTGACGAGCGCGAGCGGCGCCGTCATCGTCTGCCCCGGCTGAGCGTGATGCCGATCTGCTCCCCTTTTTCGGAGATCAGCAATTTGACGATCTTCACCGTCACCCGCAGCACGTTCTTGTCCTGCAGAAACAGCGTCTCGATAATATGATCCGCGACTGCCTCGATCAGCTTGAAATGCACGCCTTCGGGCAGGGCCGTGGTCGCTGCATGTTTCAGATCCATGTAATTTTTGGAAAGATCAAGCGGCGTGTCCGCTTCATAACGTTCCTGGACCTTCATCTCCGCGGCGATCGAAATGCGCAAAGGCTGCGGCAAATGGGTTTCTTCGGAATAGATGCCGGTGAGCACGTCAACATCCAGATCGTTGACTTCCAAAAGCAATGTATCTGTCATAGATTTTCTCTGATCATGTTCGGGGCAAATGGCAAGTCAGGCGGACCAGCGGGCGAAAATCGCCGTCGGCAACAGCAATCCCCGCGCTTCTTCGCGAACCGCCAGTTCACCGACTTCGATTGTACCGCCCAGATGGGCCAGTTTCTCGTTGAGCAGCGAACCCAGCGCCAGCGCCGACATGCGCACGGCATAGACGGTGAGAAACAGGCAGCGGCTGTCGGCATCAAGCAATTTTCCGCAATTTTCCACCAGCCCGGCCAGATGTTCTTCCAGTCGCCAGATTTCACCATCCGGTCCGCGGCCATATTTGGGCGGATCCATCAGGATCGCATCATAGCGCCGTTCGCGCCTGACTTCGCGGGCGGCAAATTTGGCGGCATCGTCGATAATCCAGCGGATCGGGCGATCAGTCATGCCCGACAGGGCGGCATTGTCGCGCGCTGCGCTCACCGATTTTTTCGACGCGTCGACATGCACAAGATTGGCCCCGGCTGCCGAAAGCGCCAGCGTCCCGACACCGGTATAGCCAAACAGATTCATCATCTGCGGTGCATCGACATCCTGCAGATTGGTCCGGAACCAGCGCCAGACCGGGTCCATGTCGGGGAAATAGGCCAGATGGCGAAACGGCGTGCATTGCGCGGTAAAGCTGACCTCTTCCCAGCGCATCTGCCATCCCTCTTCCGGGACATTGTCATGGAGATGCCAGCGTCCGCCGCCATCTTCGTCAGACGCGGGAATAAATTCGCCGTCGGCCTGCCAGTCGTCGCTCGACGGGGCCCACATCGCCTGTGGTTCGGGGCGGATGAAATGATATTTTCCATAACGCTCCAGCTTCCGGCCATGGCCGGAATCAACCAGCGCATAGTCGCTGCGCGGATCGCTGATCATCACTATCGGAGCCGGCAGGGTTTCAGCCATCGGACGGCGTCGCGTTGGCCATGACAAATTCTTTTACCGCGTCATAGGTGCCGGGGAGCTTGGTATATTTTTCTTCCCGGTCAAACAGATCGCCCACGCGGCGCGGCAAGGCCGGGCGAATGCCGGTTGCCCGTTCGACCGCGTCGGGGAATTTCGCTGGATGGGCGGTTGCCAGCGTGACCACCGGCACCGACGGATCGAGATCGACATGTTGCGCCGCCGCCAGACCGATCGCGCTATGCGGGTCGATCACATGACCGGCCCGGTCCTGCGCCCAGCGCATCGCTAGCGCCATATCATCCGGATCGACGCGGTGGCTGGTAAAAATGCCTGCCGCTGTTTCCCGCATGCCGGGTTCCAGCTGCATATTGTGCTTTTGTTCAAAGGCCGCCATCCGGGCAGCGGTTTTGACGCCGTCGCGACCTTCCAGATCAAACAGCAGACGCTCGAAATTGCTGCTGACCTGAATATCCATCGATGGCGCGGCGGTGGGAGTCACGGTGCCGGTTGAATAGTCGCCGGCGCTCAGCGCCCGGTGCAGGATGTCGTTGACATTGGTCGCCACGATCAGCCGCTCGATCGGCAGCCCCATGCGCGCAGCAACATAGCCGGCAAAAACATCGCCAAAATTACCGGTCGGCACGGAAAAGGCGATCTTGCGATGCGGTGCGCCCAACTGGCTGGCGGCGTAGAAATAATAGACGACCTGGGCCATCAGCCGCGCCCAGTTGATCGAGTTGACGGCCGAGATCGAAAAGCGATTGGTCACTTCCTGATCGGCAAACATCCGCTTCACCATCGCCTGGGCATCATCAAAACTGCCGTCGATCGCGATATTGTGGATATTGGGCGCGCGCACCGTGGTCATCTGCCGCCGCTGGACATCGGAGATCCGGCCATCGGGGTGGAGCATGAAGACATCGACCTTGTCCCGCCCCGCCAGCGCGTCAATCGCGGCCGAGCCGGTGTCGCCGGAAGTCGCGCCGACCACCGTCAGATGCTTGTCCTGCCGAGCCAGAAATTTCTCGAACAGCAGGCCTAGCAGTTGCAGGGCCACGTCCTTGAACGCCAATGTCGGTCCGTGGAACAGTTCAAGCAGCCATTGCCGCCCGTCAAGCTGGACCAGCGGCGTCACCGCAGCATGGGAAAATCGGCCATAAGCCTGCTGGCAAAGATCGCGCAATTCCGCTTCATCCAGCGCATCGCCAACAAACGGCAGCATCACCCGGACGGCAATCTCGACATAGGAAAGGCCGGCCATGGCGGTGATCTCGTCATGACTGAAAGACGGCCAGGATTCGGGCACATAAAGTCCGCCATCGCCAGCCAGTCCAGCCAGGGTTACTTGTTCGAAATTCAATGCGGGCGCAGCGCCTCTGGTCGAGATATAGTCCATGATGGCGAGCGGGTTAGGACAAGTTGCCGGATTGGGCAACGCCCTTGTTGCGGCCCCGCAGCGCGATCAGAAAAATGATCAGCGCAATGCCGGCAAACAGAAACCACTGGACCGCATAGGACAGATGATTGTTCGGCACATCCTCCAGCGCCGGCGGCTGGCTTTTCTGCAGTCCGGCGACCGGCTCGCTGGCGACCAGACGAATGACATATTGGCTGTCCGGCGCAATGATGCCATCGACCATCCCGCCCTGCCATTGCGGATCATCCGGTCGCTCCGACCAGCCGGCGACGACTTGCGCGCCCGGGCCTTCGGCGCCGGCGGTGCGGCACTGGGCGATATGGGCCCAGCCCGCCTGTCCGCTGGCACTGCGCCCGCTGGTCGAACGCCAGCCGATAACGGCCAGGCAATTGACCGTTGATGTGCGGAAATAGGGCGCATCGTCCGCGCTCGGTACGGCGGGATAGGCAATGGCGGGCATATCCGACGCCGCGGCATAGGTCGCCAGCAGCCCGTTCTTCCACTCGGCCCGCTGCAACTGCCATATGCCCAGACCGGCCATGGTTGCCACTGCGGCCAATACGAGGATGGTGACGAATATCGGCAGCCGATTGATCATGGAGCGTCGCTGCCGTCGATACTGCCTTCGCGGGCCTGGTTGCGATGTTCCAGGATCAGCAATATCCCTTTGGTCACTCGCAGTGACCCGACAACCGCGGCGACGGTCAACGGCACCCAGAGCATGATATGCACCCATAGCGGCGGATGGAAATTGGCCTCGACCGCCAGGGCCAGGCCCAGGATCATGGCGCCGACGATCATCGTCAGAAAGGCAGCCGGACCGTCACCGACATTATAGCGGCTGAAGTCGAGGCCGCAGGCGCGGCATGTGTCCGAGAATTTTATCAGATTGGCAAACAGCGTCTTTTGTCCGCAATGGGGGCAAAGACCAAAAAGGGCAGCAGGAAGAACATCCGGCTGCCCTTTTATATTTTTGGTTTCGATCAACGCAATGGCCTAGTGGACCGGCGCGCCCCAGCCGCCCCAGACATAGACGACGATGAACAGGAACAACCAGACGACATCGACAAAATGCCAATACCAGGCTGCCGCTTCAAAGCCGAAATGCTGTTTCGGCGTGAAGTGCCCCTTATAGGCCCGGGCCAGACAGACGATCAGGAAGATCGTACCGACCAGAACGTGGAAGCCGTGGAAGCCGGTCGCCATGTAGAAGGCCGCGCTATAGTTGATGCCCGCAAACGGGAATGGCGCGATGCTATATTCATAGGCCTGGATCGCGGTAAACACAGCACCCAAGATGATTGTCAGCCACAGGCCGGTAATCATGCTTTTGCGGTCACCATGGATCAGCGAATGGTGCGCCCAGGTGACGGTTGTGCCGGAGCACAGCAGGATCATCGTATTGAGCAAAGGCAATTCAAAGGCGTTGAGCACTTCGATACCCTTGGGCGGCCATTGCAGCAGCGCCGCAGCACCCTCCTGGCCGATATAATTGGTGGTGATGCCATCAATCAATTCAATCGGTTGGGGGAACAGGGAATAATCAAACCAGGCCCAGAACCAGCCAACGAAGAACATGACTTCCGAAGCAATGAACAGGATCATGCCGTAGCGCAGGTGAAGCTGCACGACCGGTGTATGGTCGCCCGCATGGGCTTCCTTGATCACATTGGACCACCAGGCGAAAAATGTCAGGGCGACAGCCGAAGTGCCGATAGCAAAAAGCAACGGCCCGAAAGAATAGATGTCGCTATGCATCCAGCGGATACCGCCAATTGCCATGACAAAGGCAGAAAACGAACCGATCAGTGGCCAGATGTCTGGCGGTAGAATGTGATAATCATGATTTTTGGCACCGGCCATATTATTTCCCTAACCTTACTCTCAAATTTCTCTTAGCTATCGCCTGCACCGGCGTCTAGCGCCTGCTGATCGATCGAACGATAAAAGGTATAGCTAAGCGTAATTTCCTTGATATCTCTTGTTTCCGGATCATCCATGATCGCCGGATCAACATAATAAAGCACCGGCATCCGCACAGTCTGGCCCGGTTTCAGCACCTGCTCGCTAAAGCAGAAGCACTGGACCTTGTTGAAATATTGTCCGGCCAGCAACGGTGTCACATTGAATGTGGCGGTACCCACTACCGGCTGGTCTGAATTGTTGGTCGCAATGAAAATCGCCATGTCACGGGCACCGACGGTGACATGGTCAACCGCCTGCTCCGGCTTGAATGACCAGGGGAGCGCAGAATTGACATTGGAATCGAAGCGAATCGACATCACCTGACTGGTGGCCTGAACCGTAGCGGCCTGGGCTTCGCCGACGCGCTGTGTCGTACCGCCATAGCCGGTTACGCGGCAGAAAACATCGTATAATGGCACTGCGGCAAAGCCCAGTGCGAGCATGCCAAGCCCCATGAACGCGGCCATCATGCCGCTGCGCCGGTTCTTGCCGGAAAGAGCGGTTTGGGCGGTCGTCATCAGGAACCGGCCCCGATTTTGACGATGGTGATCAGGTAAAATAGCACGACCATGAAGATCAACAGGCCGGCCATGATCACCGCCCGGTGCTTTTGCCGGGCCTGAAAGACTTTCTGCTCTTCGGGGGTCATTGCAGTTCTCTCTTTGTCAATTTCGCTCATGCCAATATCAACCGGTCAGCAACGACCGCTGCAAACAGCGCGAACAGGTAGAAGATCGAAAATTTGAACAGACGCTTTTCTGCCGCCATATCATCGGGCTTGGTGGTTTTGCTGCGGGCAACCCGCCAGGCAAGCGCACAGAATATCACGCTCAGCAATATCGCGGCACCACCATAGACAGCACCGGCCAGACCAACGGCAAAAGGCATGATGGCGACTGCCGCCAATACCAGGCTGTAACCGAATATCTGATGGCGGGTCGACTGGCGACCGGCGACCACCGGCATCATCGGCACACCAGCCTTGGAATAGTCGCTGTTCATGAACAGGGCGAGTGCCCAGAAGTGCGGCGGCGTCCAGAAGAAGATGATCGCAAAGAGCAGGATCGGCATCAGCGTGACATCGCCGGTCACTGCAGCCCATCCGATCGCCGGCGGGAAAGCGCCAGCGGCACCACCGATCACGATATTCTGCGGCGTGCTGCGCTTCAGCCAGATAGTGTAGACCACCGCATAGAAGAAGATCGAAAAAGCCAGGAATATGGCGCTGAACCAGTTGACCGCCACGCCCATCAAAAGCACCGAGAACACCGACAATCCGATGCCGAAATGCAGCGCGGTTTCCGGGTCCATCCGGCCAGCCGGCAGCGGCCTCGCGCTGGTCCGCTTCATGATCGCGTCGATATCGGCTTCATACCATTGGTTGAGCGCTGCCGAAGCCCCTGCCCCGAGGCTGATCGCGAGGATCGCCGTGAAACCGATGACCGGATGAATCGATCCGGGCGCCGCCAGCAACCCGCACAGGGCCGTGAATATGACCAGCGACATCACGCGCGGCTTGGTCAGCGCGAAGAGATCCCTTGCACTGGCCAAGCCCTGTATACTGTGTGACGCGGTGGTCATTTTGCTATCCAAATTCCCGACTGGTCCTCAGATCATTTGATCTGGGGAAGGGTTTCGAACTGGTGGAACGGCGGAGGACTGGACAAGGTCCATTCCAGCGTCGTTGCGCCTTCGCCCCAGTAATTGCCTTCGGCTTTGCGACCTGCCAGCAACGACCAGCCGATGTTCACGAAGAAGATCAGCACGCCGACCAGCATCACGGCATAGCCGATCGAGCTGATCTGGTTCCAATAAGCAAACTGCTCCGGATAGTCGGCATAGCGACGTGGCATGCCCTGCTGTCCGAGGAAATGCTGCGGGAAGAACAGGATGTTCACGCCGATGAAGAAGATCCAGAAGTGGAGCTGCCCCAGCAATTCGTTATACATCCGGCCCGACATTTTCGGGAACCAGTAATAGAAGCCGGCAAAGATCGAGAAGACCGCACCCAGCGACAGCACATAGTGGAAGTGGGCAACCACATAATAAGTGTCGTGGAGATTGTCGTCGATTCCGCCATTGGCCAGCACAACACCGGTCACGCCACCGACCGTGAACATGAAGATGAAGCCAAGCGCCCACATCATCGGTGTCTTGAAGGACAGCGAACCGCCCCACATGGTCGCGATCCACGAGAAGATCTTGATGCCCGTGGGCACCGCGATCACCATGGTGGCTGCGGTGAAATACATTTTCACATTAACCGACATGCCGGTGGTGAACATATGGTGCGCCCATACCACGAAACCGACAACCCCGATGGCAACCATCGCATAGGCCATGCCGAGATAGCCGAAAATCGGCTTGCGGCTGAAGGTCGAGATAATGTGGCTGACCATGCCGAAACCGGGCAAGATCATGATGTAGACTTCCGGGTGACCAAAGAACCAGAACAGATGCTGATAGAGCACCGGATCACCGCCACCGGCGGCATCATAGAAAGTCGTGCCGAAATTGCGGTCGGTCAACAGCATGGTAATCGCTGCGGCAAGCACCGGAAGCGCCAGAAGCAGCAGGAATGCAGTAACCAGCACCGACCAGACAAACAACGGCATTTTGTGCAGGGTCATACCCGGTGCACGCATGTTGAAGATGGTGGTGATGAAGTTGATTGCGCCGAGAATGGATGAAGCGCCCGCCAGGTGGAGCGAGAGGATCGCCATATCCACAGCCGGACCAACCGATCCGCTGGTAGAGAGCGGCGCATAGACCGTCCAGCCGGTGCCGGCACCCAGGCCGGTTCCGCCGGGAACAAAGGTAGAGCCGAACAGCAGGATGAAGGCAGGAACCAGCAGCCAGAAGCTGACATTGTTCATGCGCGGGAAGGCCATGTCTGGCGCGCCGATCATCAGCGGCACAAACCAGTTACCAAAGCCGCCAATCATTGCCGGCATGACCATGAAGAAAACCATGATCAGGCCATGTGCCGTAATCAGCACATTCCATAGATGATAGGCCTCGTCCATCGACGCTTCGCCGCCGCCCATCATGGCGTTGTGGCTGGATGCCCACATCTGCAGATATTGAATACCCGGTTCGGCCAGTTCCAGCCGCATCAGGCCAGAAATTGCACCGCCGACTACACCCGCGAAAATCGCGAAAATCAGATAGAGAGTACCGATATCCTTATGGTTGGTCGACATGAACCAGCGCTGGAAAAAGGCTGGCTTGTGATCCGCATCATGCGCGTGATCGTCGATATGGCCATCTGCTGTAATTGTTGTCATTACTCTAACCCTCAGTTCGTCGCAGCGGCTGCATCGGCAGGCGCAACTTCGGTTGTCGTTTCATTGGCCGCAGTGGCGGCGGCTTCGGCAACAGCAGGCTGTGCCGCTTCGCCTTTCACCGTGCCGCCATTGGCCCGAACCCAGTCGTCGAATTTTTCTTGCGAGAGGACTTCAACCGTGATCGGCATAAATCCGTGCCGTGCGCCGCAAAGCTCGGAGCACTGACCATAATAGACGCCTTCGCGATCGATCTGCAGGACCTTTTCATTGATCCGCCCTGGAACCGCATCGAGCTTGAACCAGGCGGAAGGAATGGCAAAGCTGTGAATGACGTCCGCAGCGGTAATCAAAAGTTTGACCGGCTTGCCTACCGGAATAACCATCCGGTTGTCGGCAGCCAGCTGATACGGCTCTCCGCGCGCAGCCGCTTCTTCAACCGACAGCATGTTGGAAATGATTTCGAAATCGCCATTGTCGGGATAAGTATAGCCCCAATACCACTGATAGCCGGTCACTTTGACGGTCAGCGCATCTTCGGGTGCCGGTTCGAACTGCCGGGCAAGCAGGCTGATCGACGGCACTGCGATGACCACAAGGATCAAAACCGGGATAACCGTCCAGATAATTTCAATGAACGTATTGTGAGTCGTTTTCGATGGCTCGGGGTTGGCACCGCGACGAAAACGGAAGACGACCCAGAACAACAAGAAAAGGACGAGCAGGCTGACACCAAACATCATCGGGATCAGGATCGCGTTGTTGATCCAGTGCGCGGTTTCGCCGGTTGGACTAAACTGCTGCTGGAAATCGACGCCGCCATCGACGGGCATGCCGATGCCCGGCGTGGGTTTCATCGGGGTGTAAAGCGCGGGATCGAGCCCGGACGCACTGGTTTCTGCCGCTGCTGGAACATCCGCAGCTTCAAGTCCGCTGGTTGCAACCGGTTCCACAACCGGTGCTGCCGGCAGCGCTTCCTGCGCCGACAATGCTGTAGGCGTGAGAATCAGGCCGATGGCCAGAATCCAAGCTTTCACAAAATGAGTCATATATCGCTCAACCCTATCTTACCCCAAGTTTCGGTAGTTTTCCGACAATGGCTCGAGAAATGGAATCAGCGAGCCCGGCCGGAATTAGTCCGATTGGGGCGGCTTATAGGCATGGTTGTCGCAAGCCTCAAGCTACCGAATAGATATTTTTTCAGTTTTTTGACTTTAATTTTTCTGGCAATGCCGTGGCATTGTGCCCATCTGGACAATATGGCAAAAAACAAGCTGGGGTGAAGCAGTGACAGAAGAAGAAATTTTAGCCGAATTCCGTAGCAGCGACGCCTTGCTGGAAGGCCATTTCATCCTGTCGTCGGGGCGGCATGGCGCACAATATTTGCAGTGCGCGCGATTGCTGATGAATCCGGTGCGCGCGGCGCGAATGGCAGAGGCCCTGGCCAACAAAATCCCCCAGAACATCCGCCGTTCGATCGATATCGTCGTCTCGCCGGCGATGGGCGGGGTGATTATCGGTCATGAAATGGGCCGGGCGCTTGGTCTCGACGCTTTGTTCCTCGAACGGCCCGAGGGCACATTCGAACTGCGCCGCGGTTTCCGGCTGGAGCCGGGCCAGAAGGTGCTGATGATGGAAGATGTCGTCACCACCGGCCTGTCGTCGCGCGAAGCCATTCAGGCGATCCGGGACGCGGGCGGCAATGTGATTGCCGCTGGTGCGCTGATCGACCGGTCCAATGGCGCAGCCCAATTTGATATACCCTTCTTCCCGCTGGTGACGCTGGACGTACCATCCTATGCGACCGATGAGCTGCCCCCCGAACTGGCCGCCATTCCCGCCATCAAGCCGGGCAGTCGCGCCGAAACACCAGCCGCGTGAGCGTCGCACACCCACTCAGGCTCGGCGTCAATATCGACCATGTCGCCACCATCCGCAACGCCCGCGGCGGCGATCATCCCGAGCCGGTGCGCGCGGCGCTGGTCGCGGCGGAAGCAGGCGCGGACGGGATTACCGCCCATTTGCGCGAAGACCGGCGCCATATCCGCGATGATGATCTGATCGTGCTGATGGACAGTCTGACCATCCCGCTCAATCTGGAAATGGCGGCGACCGACGAAATGCTGGCGATCGCGCTGCGCCACAAGCCGCATGCCGCCTGCATCGTCCCGGAAAACCGTGCCGAGCGGACCACCGAAGGCGGGCTGGACGCCGCCGGCATGCACAACAGGCTCACCGATTTTGTCGGCCAGCTTAAAGAAGCCAATATCCGCGTCAGCCTGTTCATCGAACCCGACCCGCGCCAGATCGAGGCCGCCATCCGTCTCGGCGCGCCGGTGGTTGAATTTCACACCGGCCAATATGCCGAGCTCACCGGCGCTGCCCGCGAAGCCGAATTGCGCCGGATCGCCGACGCGGCGGCTCTGGCCGCCAAAAACGGCATCGAACCCCATGCCGGCCACGGCCTGACCTTCGACAATGTCATACCCATCGCCGCCATCCCGCAGCTTGTCGAACTGAACATCGGCCATTTCCTGATCGGCGAAGCGATTTTCAGCGGCCTCGACGGCAGCATCCGCCAGATGCGCGCGTTGATGGATGATGCGCGGTGACGATGGCACAAAATCTGCAAAAAGTGATATTTCGAACTCTTCAATTGCTCGTTGGCGCGTTAACCTTAGCAGCGCTCTATCTTATGTTGTTTGGATTTTCCGCGATCCGGTTTGATAGGGGCATTCTCGGATGGCTCATTCCGCTTTTGCTTGTGGTTCCGTTTGTGCTTTTGCTTCGACAATTGTTCATCGCGGACAAACTTTTTTCAGATGGCTCTGTGAATCTAGCGAACAAAAATATGATCGCGACATCCCTAATAGTCGTTTCCCTAGCTTCTATATATTTGTGGTTTGTGAATTGACAATGGATGAAGCGCGATGATCATCGGTCTCGGCTCCGACCTCTGCAATATCGAGCGGATCCAGAATTCGCTCGACCGTTTTGGCGAGCGGTTTGAACTGCGCGTTTTCACCGAGCTGGAGCGGGCCAAGGCCCGTCGCCGTCCCTTCACCATTGCCGGCACGTACGCCAAACGCTTCGCCGCCAAGGAGGCTTATTCCAAAGCGGTCGGCACCGGTTTCCGGGCCGGCGTCTTCATGAAGGATATCGGCGTCATCAATGCCAGGAGCGGCGCGCCGACGCTCGCCCTCACCGGCGGCGCGAAGAAACGCCTCGACGCGCTGACACCGGCGGGATATGGGGTGACCGTTCATCTCACACTCACCGACGATCATCCATGGGCGCAGGCATTCGTGATCATTGAAGCCCATCCTTTATAGGAAACGCGCGTCGCATGGACCAGGAAACCAGAGACAAGAATATGACGATAGAAAATGCCGCTGGCAGCGAAACCGCCGAGAAACCGGACAAGGAAAAGACCGACTGGCTTGGCGAGATCAAGAGCATCGGTCTGCTGTTGCTGGCCGTTCTGGCGTTCCACAGTCTGGTCGCCAAGCCCTTTTACATCCCGTCGGTATCGATGATGCCCGGCCTGCTCGTCGGTGACCGGCTGATCGTCAGCAAATATGCCTATGGCTGGTCCTGGGTATCACCAACCTTCCATATCGTGCCGCGCGTCTCGGGCCGCCTGTTCGGAAGCCTGCCGGAACGCGGCGACGTCGTCATCCTGACGCCCAGAGAGCAAAGCAGCGACTATATCAAGCGGGTGATCGGCCTGCCCGGCGACACGATTGAATTGCGTGGCGGTCAGGTATTTCTCAACGGCGTCGGCGTCAGACAGGACGTGCAGCCCGATCTGCAGGTACCGATCGACGCCAATTCACCCTGCGGCGTCCATGAATTTCCCGGTGCACGCGGCACCAATGCCGCCGGCAAAGCTGTTTGCAACCTGCCGATCGTGCGCGAAACCCTGCCCAATGGCGTCAGCTATGATATTATCGATCTGGGTCCGCAATATACCGATGACGTCGCGCCGGTCGAAATTCCGCAAGGTCAAGTCTATCTGCTCGGTGACAACCGCGATCTCAGCGCCGACAGCCGGGTCGCCAGCCCGCTTGGTCTGGGCGGCCCGATCCCTTGGGAAAACATCGGCGGACGGGCCGAATTCATAACCTTCTCGCTGGATGGCACGACGACGCTCAATCCATTGAGCTGGTGGGGCGCGTTCCGCAGCGGACGGGCCGGCACCAGCCTGCGCCCCGACAAGGCGGCGGTAACCACCACCCGATAAGCGCGCGATAAGTGGAAGCCTAGAGCCGCAGCCCTGCGGTTTCGTCCAGCCCGGCCATGATGTTGAGATTCTGCACCGCTGCGCCCGCGGCGCCCTTGCCAAGATTGTCCAGCCGCGCGATCAGCCGGGCATGATAGCCGCCGGCATTGCCGCAGACAAACAGCTCGAGCTTGTCGGTCGGCGCATCATGCTCGCTGATCAACAGCTCCGGCAGCTCGCTTCCGTCCGCAACCGAAATGATCTTCGAATCGACGTAATAAGCGCTCAGCTCCTGTAATAATTCTTCCGACCGCACCGATCCCATCGCACCGAGATGCAGCGGCACCTCGACCAGCATCCCGCGAAAGGCACGGATCACCGACGGCGCGAAAATCACATCATGGGCCAAGCCGCCATGGACCTTCATCTCCGGCATATGCTTGTGGTCCAGATTCAGGCCATAGCTGCGAAAGCCGATATCGGGTTCTGCGGCAAAACGCTCGATCAGGGCCTTGCCGCCGCCCGAATAGCCGGACACCGCATTCATCACATAGGGCCAGTCTGCCGGGACCAGTCCGCTGGCGATCAGCGGCGCAATCAGCGCCAGAAAGCCGGTCGGATAGCAGCCGGGATTGGATACATAGCGCGCATTGGCGATTGCATCGCGCTGGCCTTCGCGAAATTCGGCAAAGCCATAGGCCCAGCCATCGGCCGTCCGGTGCGCGGTCGAGGCATCGATGATCCGCGTGCGATCATTGTCGACCAGCGCGACCGCTTCGCGCGCCGCATCATCGGGCAGGCACAATATGACAAAATCGCTGTCATTGATCGCTTCGCGCCGCGCCGCCAGATCCTTGCGCTGCGCGTCGGGCAGCGCCACCATGGTGAACTCCCTCCGACCGGAAAACCGTTCGGCGATTTCCAGTCCGGTCGTACCCACCGCCCCATCGATGAAAATAGTCTGCGTCATAGGAGCCTCAGGACAGCCGTTTGCGCGCCAATACTGGCTTGTCTGATATTTTGGCAAAGCGGGCGGCCGTGTCCGACAGCGGTTCGATCACCACCTGCATCGCGTGTGAAGTGGCATGGATGATCCGGTCCTTGTCGACCATCAGGCCAACATGGTTCGGGAAAAATACCAGATCGCCGCGCCGCAGCTCCTCGTCTTCGGCAATATCTTCACCCAGCGCCGCCAGCTGCTGATCGCTGTCGCGCGGAGCCGTTATGCCGGTCAGCATCAAGATCATCTGGATCAGACCCGAACAGTCCAGGCCATCGCCGCTGCGGCCACCCCAGAGATAGGGCGCACCGATCAGCTGTTCGGCCAGCGCCGCGGTGCCGTTGCTGCCGTCAAACACGACCTTGGTGCCGATCGGCTGAACGTGGCGGACGTGGACATAGCCCTTGCCGCTTTTCAGATAATTGCCGCATTCGCTGGGCTCGCCGCAGGCAATCCGCGCGCCCATTGGCAGCCGTTTCATCACGCCCGACTTGAAATCCGGTTCGATGAAGATCAGCGCCGCGCGGGCAAAGATCAAATGCGTCGGCTCCGGGGTCTTTTTCTGATGTTGCAGCGCATGAACCGGGACATAGCCGACATAGCCGTCATTGCCGCAATAGCCCCAGGCCCAGTCACCGGCGATATCCAGCACATGAAAATCCTCGCCGTGCAGCAATTCGGAAATCGCTTCATGATCCTTGCCGGGCTGCTTGCGGACCATCGCCTTCGGCGCGGAGCAGCGCATCGGCATGGCCGCGGCATAATGCGGCGCGAACAATTTGCCGGCCAGCGCAATATCCGCCAGATCGCCACGATGCGCGGTGATCCGGGGATCAAAATCCCCTTCAGGACCGTTCAGCACGAATTTCGCGTGCGCGCCTGTATCTGCAGTTTCCATGTCCATGCGTAAAGAAATCCCAATAGCGATAAAAAATGTCCGTGGCTCTGCGGCTGATGCGCCATGTTACAAAGCGATGACAATCGACCGCCCTTACCCGACCTGGGGGCGGTTAATCAAGCGGTGTCGCTATTGCCCGGTGTCTCGGGCTGCATTTGCGATGCCGGGTGGCTAGCGGAATGGCGGGTTTCGAGCCGAACTTGAGCAAAGCGGCGCTTGGGGCATAGCAATGGACGGCATGGGCGAAAGGCGGATTGGGGCAGCGGAATTCTCAGCCGTGGCTGGACAATCTGCCTGCCTCCCCAAGCCATAGCGCCTCTATAGAGCAGCTCAGGTCAGGACATCCTGAGCGGTCCGGCTTGGCCCGCCTGGCTGGGCCCGTCTCGCTTTGGCCAAATAGCCCAGTGGCGGGAGGATTATGAGATTCGGAAAAGGCTGGTAAATATGCCGTCGGTCTTCTCGATCATGTCAGAGAGATGGATCAATACCGGTTTCTCATATGGTCTCTTCTCTGTCTCGATCTCTGTCTTTGGCTTTGCCTGTTCTTGTTCATTCATCTCGTGCCCTCCTTTTGGGATGTCCCCAGCCGTTGTTTGCTTATCTTGTCTTGCCCGATATGTGTGCGCACTGTTTCATCGATTAAGATTCTGAAATTAAATGTCAATTTTTATCGGACAATGGATCCGGCATGGGGGCCGCAAAACTGGCCTTCGATCATTCGCAATCAGCCGACGAACGACCGCCTATCAGGCGCCAAGCGCCCGCCGACTTTTGTCACCGCTTTGCCGGCGGAGACTGACTCTCGTTACCCTAAATTCATACCAACCCGCTTTCCGCCGTTGTCATTCTGCTAACTCAGCACTATTTTCTGCGAAGAGGAGTGGAGACATGGGTTCTTTTTCTGCCGCACATTGGTTGGTCGTATTGATAGTGGTTTTCATTCTTTTTGGGAAAAACCGTCTGTCGGAGACAATGGCTGATTTTGGCAAGGGCATCCGCAGCTTCCGTAAGGGGCTGACCGGGGAGGATGTTCTGTCGGAACAGGCATCAATCGATCCATTGCCAGTCGACCCACTGCCAATTGAACCGCGATCACAGGAAGAGCAAACTTGATCGCGATTCACAACGACCGCAACCGGGTCGCTAGGCACCCGTCGGCTTTGTGCCGTCGGCTTACTGGCCGAGACTGACTCGATACCCTAGATTCAAACCGATCGGCTATTGCCTACTGCCCGTACCGCCCCTGCAAATAGCGCCAGCTCGCCCGCAGGCCCAGCGCTTCGCCGCCGATCGGGCGGCCCGGTTTGGCGACGGGGCGCCAAGCGAATGTATCAAAATGCGCCCAGGGCACGGTTTCCGGGGCGAATTTCTTCAGGAACAGCGCAGCAGTGATGCAGCCGGCAAAACCACCCGACGCGCTGTTCACGCAATCGGCGATCGTGCTGCTCAGCATCGCATCATAGCCAGACCAGAGCGGCATTTGCCAAAGCGGATCGCTTTCATCCGTGCCCGCCTGCAGCAGTCCGTCCGCCATCGTCTGGTCATCGCAGAACATCGCCGGCAGGTCGGGACCCAGGGCAACCCGCGCCGCTCCGGTCAGCGTCGCAAAGTCCAGGATCAGTTCCGGCTCTGCCTCACCGGCCAGCGTCAGGGCATCGCCCAATACCAGCCGCCCTTCGGCATCGGTATTGGTAATCTCGACGGTCAGCCCCTTGCGGCTGTTCAATATGTCGCCGGGACGCAGGGCGTTGCCATCTATGGAATTTTCGACCGCCGGTATCAGCAGGTGCAGACGCACCGGAAGCTTGGCCTCCATCACCATGCGGGCGAGGGCAATGGCATGGGCAGCGCCGCCCATATCCTTCTTCATCAACATCATGCCGGCGGGAGATTTCATCGACAGACCGCCGGTGTCAAAGGTCACTCCTTTGCCGACAATCGCTATTTTCGGATGATCGGCCTTGCCCCATTTCAGTTCGATCAGACGCGGCGCGTGGGCGCGCATCGCTGCCTTGCCGACGCCGTGGATCATCGGAAAATGCTCTTCCAGCGTGTCCCCGCGCGTCACTTTCAATTCTGCGCCATGCTTCTCGGACAATTTGTCGACAATATCTTCGATCTTGTCCGGCCCCATATCCCCCGCCGGGGTGTTGACCATATCCCGGACCATCGCGGTGGCTTCGGCCTGGCGCACGGCCTCATCGCGCTGTGCGATGGCGTCCTTGACCAGCAGCACGCTCGGACCCTGCCGGTCGGGCAGCTCCTTGTAGCGATCAAATTCATGTTGCGAGATCAGCCAGCCGAACAATGTGCCCTTGGCGCTGGTCTCGTGCAGGCGATATTTGCCTTCCGGCAAGCTGCTGCCGAGCTTGGCCAACGACCAGGAATCGAGCTTTTCATGATCCGGCACCCCGGCGACAACCGAAAAATCGCCCGCGACCGATTTGTCATCAACCTTGCTGCCAACTCGCGGAAGCAGCAGATAGCTGTCGGCTTTGCCGGCAAATTGATAGGCGGTGACAAGCGCCCGGATGCTGTCCGGTTGCCCTTTCAGCCAGTCCTCGAAATTGCCCGTATCCACTATCTGGATGGAGCGTGCGGTCTGGCCGGTATCGGCCTCGATCAATGCCTTAAAATCAGTCATTGGATCGCTATAGCTACAGATCAGGCCAAGCGCGAGAGTCTATTCGGCCGCGATCGCTTCCGCGTCGGCCTGCCGATCCGCAAGATTGATAATCGCCGCGCCGGGCCTGGAAAAGACGATCACGCCATCGTCCACCGCCTTGTGCCGCAGGTTGATGATGTCCTTCGGGAAATTCTGGTTGAGCCGCCATGGTTTGCGGTCGCCCTGTTTCGGCAGGTCCTTGATCGCCCGCTGGACATAGCCGGAACTGAAATCGAGCATCGGCTCGGTTCCCATCGTCTCGCCGACCGGCAGAGTCGGAGTCGCGATCGGCGTGCCGTTCTTGTCCATATAGTTGATCAGGCGGCAGACATATTCGCTGGTCAGATCGGCTTTCAGCGTCCAGCTGGCATTGGTATAGCCCATGGTCATGCCGAAATTGGGGATGCCAGAGAACATCACGCCCTTATAGTTGATTTTTTCGCCGAAATTGACCGGCTGACCATCGACCGAAATTTTCGCATTGCCGCCGGTGAGCATTTTCAGGCCGGTGGCGGTGACGATGATATCGGCCTCCAGCGTCTTGCCGGATTTCAGCTTGATGCCGTCTTTGGTGAATGTTTCGACATGATCGGTAACGATCGACGCCTTGCCCGATTTGATCGAATCAAACAGATCGCTGTCGGGAACCAGACACAGCCGCTGATCCCACGGATTATAGCTGGGCGTATAATCGGCCATGTCGACCTCTGGCCCCATTTCCTCGCGCACCATTTCGAGCAGACGGCCCTTGAATGCCGCTGGCTTCTTGCGCGCCACATTGAACATGAACAGGCCGAGCAATACATTTTTCCAGCGAGTCAGAAAATAGGCCAGCTTGGACGGCAATATTTTGCGCAGCCGCAAGGCCCATTTGTCCTCGCCCGGCCGCGATACGATATAGGTTGGCGAACGCTGCAACATCGTCACATGCGCCGCCGTATCCGCCATGGACGGGACCAGAGTCACCGCGGTCGCGCCGCTGCCGATCACCACCACTTTCTTGCCGGCATAGTCGAGATCATCGGGCCAGAATTGCGGATGAACAATCGGTCCGGCAAAGTCCGCCTTGCCCGGGAAGTCCGGATCATGGCCTTCGTCATAGCTATAATAGCCCGAACACATATGGAGGAAATTGCATTGCACGGTGCTGATCGAACCATCGCCATGCTGCAGGCTGACCGTCCACAGGGCCTCTTTACTCGACCAGTTGGCATCGACCACCTTGTGGTTGAACAGGATCTTGTCCTGCAGGTCATATTCGTCGACGGTTTCGTTGAGATAATTCAGGATCGACGGCGCATCGGCAATCGCCCGGCGCGCGGTCCAGGGTTTGAAATTATAGCCCAAAGTATACATGTCGCTGTCCGAGCGGATACCGGGATATTTGAACAGGTCCCAGGTGCCACCGAGTCGCTCTCGCCCCTCGACGATGGCAAAGCTTTTGCCCGGGCATCTTTTGGTCAGGTGAACCGCCGCGCCAATACCGGACAGGCCGGCACCGACAATCAATACGTCAAGAATCTGATTTTCCATCCGACCTACTTACTGACATGATTGTCAGTTGGCAAGCCAGTGGTTTTGCCAGGGTCAGGACCCCAATCTATTCGCTGATCAGGGTCAGGCTGCGGAACAGGGTCTGATCAAGCGTTTCATCAAAACGACAGCCAATATGGCCATCCTTGCACCAGATCGCGGTTGCCGTGATCGGACTGCTGCCTTCGAACCGCAGCCAGATCCGGCTGCCCGCGGCGATCATGCTGTCGCTCGCAACCCGGCAACCATAGATCGAGACATCGATCAGTTCGCCTGCCTTGGCGGTTTCGCCATGCTGCCGGATCGCGGTCCGCTGGATATGCACCGGATGGCGATAGGCCTGACGCTGTTCGATCAGCGCCGGCTTCACCGCCCGAAATTGCGAATTCATATAGCTCATCATTGGCCCCCTGCCGGAGAGACTAGGCAATGCTACTCAACAAATGGTTAAGCAAATGGCAGCATGGTCCGCGACCGGCAATGAAACAGCCGGATCACTCCGCCGCTTCGAGTTCCTGCTCGCCAGCCCGCTGCTGCGAATTGGGGCCGTAAAACTGGATCACCCCGTCATCGACCGGATCGTTGAGCAGGATATTCTTGTCATACAGATAATCCTGGTTGAGCTTCCACGGCATCGCCGTGCTGTTGCGCGGCAATTCGCTCAGCGACCGCCGCAGATATCCGGACGAGAAATCGAACAATTGCTCCTGCTCCAGCTCCTGGTTCAGCACCGGATTGGCGATTCGCGTCGATGTTGCGTCCATATGGTTCAGGATCCGGCAGACATATTCCGACACGATATCCGCCTTGAGCGTCCACGACGCGTTGAGATAGCCGAACACGATCGCCAGATTGGGAATGTCGGAGAACATGCAGCCCTTGTAATAATAATGGTCGGGCCAGACGACTGGCTTGCCATCGACTGCAAACGCGACCTTGCCGGCCACCGCCAGCTTCAGCCCGGTCGCGGTGACGATCACATCGGCCTCAATCGTCTCGCCGGATTTCAGCCTGATGCCACTCTCGGTCACGGTGTCGATATGGCCGGTTTTCAGATCGGCCGTGCCCGCAGCAATCGCCTTGAACATGTCGCCATCCGGCACCAGGCACAGGCGCTGCTCCCACGGACCGTAAGGCGGCGTGTAATCTTCCTTCACATATTTGTCGCCAAGCTCCTGCTTCATCGGCTTTTCAAGCTTGTCGATCACCTTCTGCGGATTGTCGCGCGCGGTGCGGAAGGTCAGGTCCTGCATCTTCACATTTTTCCAGCGGGTGATCTTGTACGCCCATTTTTCCGGCAGGATCTTGCGCAGGATGTTGGCGATCCGATCTTTCGATGGCGCCGAGGCATACCAGGTCGGGGTGCGCTGCAACATCGTCACATGGCTGGCTTTCTCCGCCAGCACCGGCACGATCGTCACCGCGGTCGCGCCGCTGCCGATGATCACCACCTTCTTGCCCGCATAGTCAAAATCCTTGGGCCAGAATTGCGGGTGGACGACCTCGCCCTTGAAGCTCGCCAACCCCTCGATCTGCGCGTCATAGGGATTGTCATAATCATAATAGCCGGCGCCCATATAGACGAAATTGGCGTGCATCACGGCCTGCGACCCATCAGACGTCTCTGCCGTCACGGTCCAGCGCGCCTCCTCGCTCGACCAGCTTGCGGTCAGCACCTTGTGGCCAAAGTGGATATGGCTTTCCAGATCATGTTTGGTCTTGATCCGGTGGAGATAGTTCATGATCGAGGGACCGTCGGCAATCGCCTTCTGCTCGGTCCACGGCTCGAAATTGAAGCCCAGAGTGTGCATGTCGCTGTCGCTGCGGATGCCGGGATATTGGAACAGGTTCCAGGTCCCGCCAATCTCGTCGCGGCGCTCGACAATGGCAAAGCTCTTGCCCGGACATTTGTCGCGCAAATGCACCGCCATGCCAATGCCGGAAATCCCGGCGCCGACGATCAATACGTCAACCGATTCGATTGCTGCACTGCCTTCATTCACGATCTTGGTCGCCCCAGTCTCTTTAGCCATGCCGTCTCTCCCAGCTTTTGCAATCTTATGCCATTGCTCGCGACAGGTTGCAAATGGCAATTTAATCGACCGGTTAAGGAGTCTTGGCCTTGGCCGCGAAAGCGGTTAAAGTGGCTGGATGAGCAACATTCCAATCACCCGCACCCCGGTCCCGCAGGAGAAAGCCGCCGCCATCCGCGCCGCGGTTGCCGCCGCCACATCCCTGCCCACCGACAACGACTCGTCGCGGCTGGCCACGACCAACGACGCCGCGATCTTCCACGCATTTCTCAGCGACCCGCAGATCCACGCGCCAATCTACACCCTGCCCCGCCCGCTCACCGTCGAGTCGGTCCGCGCCTTCATCGCCGGCCACGAAGCCGAGCGCGAACAGGGCAAAGGGCTGCTGTTCCTCAATTTCGACGATCAGGGCCGGATCGGCGGCTATAGCGATATCTGCGTCTGGCCCGACTGGGCGGCCGGCGAACTCGGCGGCGCCCTCCACCCCGACCGCCAGGGCCAGCGCCGCGGCGTCGATGGCGCGCGGCAGAGCTTCGGCTGGATGTTCGAGACCCTCGGCCTCGACCTGATCTGCGAGACCGCCTCGCTCGACAACCACCGCACCGCGCATTTGTTAGACGGGCTAGGCTTCCAGCGCCTGGGCGAAATAGAAAGCCAGCGCGCCGACGGCAGCACAAGGCCGTCACTGGTCTGGGAAATTTCGCGCGCACAGTGGCAAGCCAAACACGGAGAGTGACCCTTCTCCCGTGAGGGAGAAAGATACGCAGCCTTGCCGCCGAAGCGCCAGCGAAGGTGGCTAGGCGCAGTTGGATGAGGGTGTTCCGCTGGTTGTGATCCGTTAGTGGTGAGCCTGTCGAACCACGCCTTCAGTCGCTAGGCGTCCTTCGACAGGCTCAGGACTAACGGTTACGCTTTGGGATTATACACCCTCCCGCACGGGAGAGGAAGCAACGCCCCTTAACACCCCCGCAAAACCATGATAGCGCCGCGCCATCGAAACATTGTTCCTCTTGATCGGGCTCGCCCTCGCGGCCACTGGCCTCACGCTGATGCTGCGCAGCGATCTATTGTTCATCCGCAATGGCACCCGCCGCGTGCCCGCGCAGATCATCCGCCATCACCATGTCCGGCGCGGCGGCGCGACGCTGTTCAAGGCGATCCTGCTGGTGCCCGACGAACGCGGCGGCTTTATCGAGGTCCGCGACCCGCTGACCACGCCGTTCCCGACCCCGGTGATCGGCGAGCGGCTGCCCGTCGTCCACCCGATCGGCTACCCGGCAAAGGCGCGCATCCCCTATCCGTGGTTCCGGGGCGGGGTCTATGCGGTTCTGGGCTATGGGTTTGTGATGTTTGGGTTGGCGGTTACCGGGTTGGGGTGAGGAGTGACTTGAAGCTCCAAAAGCTCAATCACCAGCCACCAAATCGTCAGTGATGACGAGAATCTGCGTCAAATATCTCTGTATATTCGACGTTGGCCGCAAGTTGGTCGTGAGTAAAAAATATCCCAACCGTAATCGGCGTTCTTGGCCATATTGCTGCTTCACCCAAAGCATATAGCCTGTCCGCGAACTAGAATTTCTATGTGCTGCGTGATTCCTGACGGCAAATATTTCGGCAATCTCTTGTCCGAACCGCCGGGTTATCGTGATGTAGGGGCCGTTAGGATCAAGTACGCCTTTGACCGATTGTCCGATATATTTAGCCTTTGTCCATTTTAAGTAATTTGCTGGCGTTGCCTTTGCACCACCGTCACACAGCATCGCAATTCTGGCAGAAATACGAGAGCGATGCACCGCGCTTAAATTTTCGCTTCTACCATTACGAAATTCAGCGCCGCAAGCGAGTTTGTAGGCGATTTCAGCGAGTGCATCTTCAAACACCGCTGACGCTCTAATCAGCACAATTTCTGCAAGGGCGTATCGTGAATTTGCTGTCATCGGCATGTCGTCTAAAATTTGCCGCAGCCGTCCGATATCCGCTTTTACTTTATTGTTGGTGCGTTCTAGAGAAAATGACATTTGTCAAAAACGAGATTTTATAAACTCGTCGCGAATCGCTCTAGAGTTTATCCTTTGTGTCGAAGCAGAAGTGGCAATTCGAAATGCATTTACGGCTGCCTCATCAAGGTCCTCGTCTTTAAAAAGCGAATCGATTTCAAACATAGCTTCTTCAACGCGATCAGATGCAACATTGCCTAAGCTATCTAAAGCCAAAATTAGTGAAAACATCAAAGGTGGCCGCTGAAATATCGTGTCGATAATTGCTGATTTATCGATGGAATATAGTTTTTCAAATGCGGCATTCAGCCGATCTGATATCTCATCGGCCTTGGGAAAGTTGTCTTCATTTTCTTTGTACATTTTATCCAATGCAGTTGGCCGAAAATCAGATACCCCTTCTAGTAAATTGAGTACCAAATCAGAGATAAACAAGACCTCATTCATTCGCGCGATATCATTAGCACTGAAAATACCCATATTTCTCCAAAAATCGAGCCTAATATTTGCTTCATGCAGACAGAATTGTTTAAATTCTCCACTAAACTTTGCATTTCTCTTTTCTTGTGAATTAAGCGATTTGCTGACCGAATTAATCCGCGCAAAAATGTCTATTACATCCGAGTCAGTCGCTCCGATCAGGAAGCCGATGGGAATGGGCGTTAATAATAATTTTTCCTTATCTGGAGGCGCGAGCTGATTGAACAATTTCGGGGTAGCTTTAATGTCAATTTTAGCGGAAAATTTATTTGAACAATACTCTATTATGGTTCGTGCTCGTTGCTGGCCGTCCACTATTTCTTTGATGCTTCGGCCTTTTTCAACGTCTATAGAGTGCCTTACATACAAAGCTGGAATCGGCTTTCTTTCAAATAACGTGTTAACGAGATATGATTTTTGAGCGCGGGTCCAAACAGACCTCCTTTGATACCAAGGATTTAGATCGATTTTATCGTCCCGATGGTCGTTGACAAGGTCTTGGACGATCATAGATTGGTAGTCTACTCGCTCCATATATCCATCCTTCATTCTATTTGAATCGAACGTTATCTACCAGACAACAGGTTTCAACCAAGCAAATATGATCTAAAATCTCTGTCGTTATTATTCGGTATTCACTAACCCCTTTCCTACACCCAACCAAATAGGTTATATTCCTTCTATTTAACAAACCATTTTTTGCAGCACCGATGTGCTGCGCTCGGGATGGTCTTTTACAAGGAGTAAAACTTATGACGTTTCAGGATGAATTTGCGCGGCGCAATGCGCGGGGTGCGGGCACCGGTGACGGTGGCGACCCAGACAAGCCCCTCCTCTTCAGAGGAGGGGTTGGGGGTGGTGGCGATGCGCCAGCATCGCTCGCGTCAGCGAATGGGGGTGGTGCGGGGCGGGATGGACTGGAAGCGGAAGGGCGGTGCTCAGACGAGAGACACCACCCCAACCCCTCCTCTGAAGAGGAGGGGCTTAAGAAGGGAGAGCATAATCGTCATCCTGAATTTATTTCAGGACCTCTCGCGGCAGAACCGGAAGATGGTGGCACGACGGACGAGGTCCTGAACCAAGTTCAGGATGACGATGATTATAATTCCGTTAGTGGTGAGCCTGTCGAACCACGCCTCTCGTCGGAGGGGCACCCTTCGGAGTCGCAGACGGCGCGCAGCGCCACCGGCTCACCACCAACGGATACCTCCCCCTCCCCCAATACCCGCCACGACGGCTGGCACCCCGAACTGCGGGTCAAGTTCCTCGAGGCCCTCGCCCAGACCGGCAATGTCCAGGCGTCGGCCTATTTTGTCCAGCGCACCCGCCAGTCGGCCTATGACCTGCGCCGCCGCGACCCGGATTTTGCCCGGGCGTGGCTGGCGGCGCTGGTGCTGGCGCGGGAGGAGGCGCAGGACAAGTTGCAGGAGCGGGCGATCGAGGGGATCGAGGAGCCGGTCTATTATCATGGCGAGGTGGTCGGCATGCGGCGGCGCTATGACAGCCGGCTGCTGCTGGCGCATATCGCCCGGCTGGACAAGATCGCCGAGCAGATCCCGGCGCAACGCGGTGCCGCGCGCTTTGGCGACATGCTGGACGCAATTGGCAAGGGCGAAGACACCGCGCCGCTGATCGCCACCCCGACCGAGGACGAACTGGCGACGCTCGCCGCCGCAGCCGAAGCGCAATGGGGGCCGCAGGCGGCAGCGGAACCGGAACTGGAATTTTACGCGGTCAACTGGCCGGAAGAGGACGGCCCGACCGAATATTACCGGATGACCCCGGAGGAAGCCGCCGACATGGAACGCGACGTCCCCGGCCTGACCGCCACGCCGGCCGGCACCGCCGACGACGCGGTGATCAGCAGAATCGTGCACCAGGCGCAAGCGCTGGCCGCATTCGGGCTGGACGAGGCGGAGGAGAGAATAAATCCATAACCCTGTAAAGTTTGTAAAGTTCGGGTCGGGGTGCGGAGAAGTGCACTCGCAATTCACAGCAGTTTCGTCATCCTGAATTCATTTCAGGACCCCGTGAGGCCACACACGATAGATCAGGTCAAGAGTGACGAGGTCCTGAAACGAGTTCAGGATGACGATGGATGGTTCGAGATGACGGTGATTACAGTCACGCGTGTCGACACTACTAAGCCCCTCATCTTTAGAGGAGGGGTTGGGGTGGTGGCGATGCGAAAGCATCGCTCGCGTCAGCGAACGGTGCCGACAGAAATGAATGGGAAGCGGAAGGACAGAGCTTGGCCGAGAGAAACCACCCCAACCCCTCCTTTAAAAAGGAGGGGCTTAAAGATACCCTTTGTGGTGGAGAACAGACTCGAGAGTCCGGCGGACCAGAGCGAACCCAACGCGTCCCGACCTTGGCCTGTCCTGAGCGCCTGCCCAAGCAGGCAGTCCAAGGACTCGAAACGAACCGATGGCGGTATTGATCATGCTTTTAATGCAATCGACTATAAAAAACGCCGGATCACTATTGAAAACCACCATTTAACAGACGGTAAGATATGTTGACTTGCAGAATTGCCATTATTGCTATATCTATATTGATCTCTACAGGGTCGCCATTTCAGATAAGCCAGATATGGAGATATTTCACTATGAGTGACAATAAAGAACAAGAAGAAGAATTTGAGGGCCGACCCTTTGTTCTCGCCTGGGTTGAAAAATCCACGCTCGACAAGCTCAGGAACCAGGAACTTGTATTTTCCGAAAAGGTCGACGGGCTTGACGCAGATACGGTCGCGGAAGGGGAAAAATTCGAAACAACCGGCGGCGCCGGCGGGATTCCGGAGGCGGCTGACACCAGCATAACTTTCTAGCTTTTTGCAGTCGTTATCGATGAAAGCGAATAGAGCGATGGTAACTTGTGTCTGATTTCATCCTGATTGTCAGCCATTTGTTTGAGCCCAGCGTCAATCTGGTGATCTCCCATCTGGAACGCTACGGCGCCAGATGGCGGCGATTCAATTGCGAAGATTTCCCGCTGCTGACAACGGCGGAATTTCAGACTCGCGCGGGGAACGCGTCCTTCACGATGCGCGCCTCGGGCGGCGACTGGTCTATTCAGGATGCAAGATCGGTTTGGATGCGCCGGATCAGCGGGCCGGCCTTGCCGCAGAATTTGCAGCCCGGAGACAGAAGCTTTGTCCGCGGGGAAGTTGCCGCTTTTCTGGAAGGCGGGCTTGCCAATTCGGATGCGCGCTGGATCAATGACCGCCGGTCCGAACGGGACGCGAGCAACAAGCTGCGACAGCTGGTAGCGGCGGAAAAGATCGGCTTTGCGATACCGGAGACCATCGTCTCCAATGACGCCGATGCGATCCGGGATTTCGTCGAGCGCAATCCGGGACCGGTGCTGTTCAAGCCGGTCTCCGGCTATTCCCCAATTGGGGCCGATTTTACCGACGAGGCTCAGGCCCGCTTCTCGCAATGGGGGCAGGTAGCGATCAACGTCGAGCCGCCGAGAAACGATGTGGAAATTGTTTTCGCGCAACTCTTGGATCCGGAGAAAATGAAACGGCTCGATTCGCTGCAGCTTTGCCCGGCCATTTTCCAGAAATATGTGGCCAAGGCCTATGATATCCGGGTGACCGTTGTTGGCAGGGAAATCTGGGCCTGCAGAATTCACTCGCAACTGTCCGACGACACCAAAATTGATTTCAGGAAAATGACGCTTGCCGGCAATATTGACGACATCAAACATGAAATATTTGACCTGACCGCCGAGCTTGAGGCTAAAATTCTGAATTACATGGATTTTTTTGGTCTGGAATTCGGCTGCCTCGACTTTGTTGAACGGCCGGATGGTGAATTTGTGTTTTTGGAAATCAACCCCGCCGGTCAATGGATGTGGATCGAACAGATTACCGGCGCACCGATTTCGGAGCGGTTGGCAACGCGGTTGATGAACTAGGTGACTGCAACCCCGAACAGATCATGCTCGTCGGCATCCTCGATCACCGCGTCGACGATATCGCCAACCGCAAGACCGGCGCTCACATTGCGCAGGAACACATTGCCGTCAATCTCCGGCGCATCGGCTTCGGACCGGGCCGTCGCACCGACATCACCATCTTCGTCGGGCTCGCCGATGTCGTCGATGATTACCGGCAAAGTGCGGCCGATCTTGGCCTGCAGCTTGGCGGCGCTGATCCGGGCGGTCACGTCCATGATCCGCTGGTATCGCTCTTCCTTGACCTCTTCGGGCAAGGCGCCGTCGAGCAGATTGGCCGCCGCACCTTCGACCGGTTCAAAGCGGAACGCACCGACGCGGTCAAGCTGGGCTTCCTCGAGCCAGTCGAGCAGATATTTGAAGTCATCCTCGGTCTCGCCGGGGAAGCCGACGACAAAGGTCGAGCGGATGGTGAGATCGGGGCAGATGTCGCGCCAGCTCTTGACCCGCTGCAGCACCTTGGCCTCGTTGGCCGGGCGCTTCATCCGCTTGAGGACATTGGGCGCGGCATGCTGGAACGGGATGTCGAGATAAGGCGTGATCTTGCGCTCGGCCATCAGCGGGATGACCTTGTCGACATGCGGATAGGGATAGACATAGTGGAGCCGGGTCCACACGCCCTTGCCTTCCGGCGTCCGCAGCTCGCCGAGCGCGGCAGCCAGATCGGTCATATGGGCGCGCACTTCGCGGCCCTGCCCGGTCGGGCCATTCCACTGGCGGGATTGATGGCGGATATCGACGCCATAAGCCGAGGTGTCCTGGCTGATCACCAGCAGTTCCTTGGTGCCCGCCTCGACCAGCTTCTCCGCTTCGCGCAGGATCGCATCGGGACGGCGGGAGACAAGGTCGCCGCGCAGGCTGGGGATGATGCAGAAGGAACAGCGATGGTTGCAGCCTTCGCTGATCTTGAGATAGCTGTAATGGCGCGGGGTCAGCTTGAGCCCCGCTTCGGGCACCAGATCGACAAACGCACCGCGCGCCGCCGGGGCCGCAGCGTGGACCGCGGTGACCACGTCTTCGTACTGATGCGCGCCGGTCACAGCGAGCACATCGGGGAAGCGCTTCATGATCATGTCGGCTTCATTGCCCATGCAGCCGGTGACAATCACCCGGCCATTTTCGGCCATCGCCTCGCCAATCGCCTCGAGGCTCTCCTCCTTGGCGCTGTCGAGAAAGCCGCAGGTGTTGACCAGCACAACGTCGGCGCCGGCATAATCGGGCGACAGATCATAGCCGTCGGAGCGCAGCTGCGTCAGAATCCGTTCGCTGTCGACCAATGCCTTGGGACAGCCGAGCGATACCATGCCCACTTTGGGCGGAGAAGGAATTTGGGTTGCCATATGGCGCGGCCTTTAGGCGTGTTTTGCAGGCGAGTCATCAAAAGATCGTTGTTGTGGCGTTGTTCACCCGCTTCGTACCCCGGCGCAGGCCGGGGTCCATCTCGGAAAGGTCAATCTTTTCACCATGGCTATATGGTGCAGGCCGCCACCGCCCGACCGCCCCTAATTGCCGAAACCCCCCGATTCCGCTATGCAAACAACACCGGCGAAGACCGGAAAATAATCAGGAGGAGGATCACATGAACATATATGATGTAAACTGGATCGCGGTGGTTGTCGCCGCGCTGGCCGGCTTTCTGGTCGGCGGCATCTGGTACGGACCGGTGATGGGCAAGACATGGATGGGCGCAGTCGGCCTGACCGAAGAGCAGATCAAAGAGGGCAGCATGGGCAAGATTTACGGCGGTGCCTTCGCCTTCAGCCTGGTCGCCTCGTGGACGCTGGCCCACACCTTCGCGACCTATGCGGTCGATCTCGGTTTTGCCACCAAGGTGCTGACCGCCTTTGGCATCGCGCTCGGCTTCATCGTTCCGGCGATCGGCACCAACTATCTGTTCTCGCAAAAGAACAAGACCCTGTTCTTCATCGACGCCGGTTACTGGCTGCTCTTCTATACGGCGATGGGCGTGGTCCACGCCTGGTTTGGCTAGGCTGCTCCGGCGAGCGTATCGGCGATGATCCGCCAGACCCTGGGGTTGAAGCCGAGGCCGAAATGCCCGCCATCGACGCGGATATTGCGGGCCTGCGGATTGTAGATGTCCCGGGCGATATCGGGGCCGACGATGCCGTCGCGGTTGGAATAGAGCACGGTCAGCGGCTGATCGAAGCCGATGCTGTTGCGCTGATGGACGTCACGCTCGAACTGGTCGAGCTTGATATTGGCGGATTTGGCGTAGCGCTGGCCCGGCGTGGTATATTTGGGGCCGCCGATGATCGGCGTGCCCATGGTGATCAGCTCGCGCACCAGATGCGGCGATTGCCGGGCGGTTTCGCGGGCGATGATGCCGCCCAGCGACCAGCCGATCAGGGTGAACGGCTGTCCGCCATTTTCGGCGAAGCGGGCTTCGGCGACTGCGGTGAAACGGTCAACGTCGCGGTCAACCGAGCCGCGGTTGCGGCCCAGCGACCAGTCGGCGACGTCATAGTTGATCCGCCCCAGAAAGGCTTCCAGCGGGCGCATCGACAATTCGCTGCCGCCATAGCCGGGGATCAGATAGACCGGCCGGCCATCGCCGCGCGGTGCCGTGACCAGCCGCGGCCATTGCAGGCCGAAGCGGAGCAGGTCGAGCGGCAGCGACAATTCGCCCAGCTGCGCCAGTCTATGGGGTGGGCGAAGCCCGGTGGGCATCGGTATCGGGTCGGCCATCAGCAAGCTCCATCAACGAGCCGCCAGAATAGCAGTCTATTTCGCAGGTGCAACATGAACCATGGAACAGGCCGGGTCAGGCCTTTGCCTTTTCCCGTTTCTCCGAGCCATTTCCGGGGATGATCTCGACAATGATATCGCCCGCCTCCAGCATGCTCGCTTCCTCTTCCCAGAAACCGAATACCGCATCACCGCGATAGATCCGCACACCCAGACCCGAGCCGACAACCTCGCTCATCGCCATCCCGACTTCGTCCTCGGTCACCGACCGCTGAACCAGTTTCACCCGGCCGGTGGCGGAAGCAAGATCGCTGAGATAGTCGGAAATCTTGGCCCCTTCGCAACTGCCGGCGAGCAGCAGCCCGGCAAAGCTGACCGGATTGATCACGGTCGTTGCACCCGCCTGCCGCGCCAGCAGTTCATTGTCCGCCGCCTTGATCGATACGCTGATCGGCAAATGATAGGCGAGATGCCGGGCGGTGAGCACGATCAATATGCTGGTGTCATCGCGCCCGGCCGACACGATCATCGAGCGCGCCCGCGATATTTTGACATTCATCAGCGCATTATCGCGCGTAGCATCACCATTGATCACCGCGCAGCCGAGCTTCTCGGCTTGCGCCAAGGCGTCATCAGATGAATCAATCACGACAATTTCTTCCGGGTTGGTGCCGCGCGCGAGCAGCTCCTGCACAGCTTCGCTGCCGCTCGTGCCAAAGCCAGCGATCACGATATGGTCGTGCAAATTGCTTTGAATCAGTTTCATGCGCCAATTGTCCCAGGTTCGTTTGAAAACAAAATTATAGGCCGTGCCGACAAAGATTAGCACGACGAAGATGCGAATAGGAGTCACAACCAGCGCATCGAACATCCGCGCCCGTTCGGTGACCGGAGCGATGTCTCCATAGCCGGTGGTGGTGATCGAGATCATCGTGAAATAGATAACGTCCAGGAAGCTGACATCACCGTCATAGCTGTCCTGCAGGCCATTACGGTCGAAATAATGTACCGCCACGGCCATGCCGATGAGGGCGAGGACAAAAGTGACCCGCCATGCAATATCGGCCCAGACCGGCAGACTTGAACGCCGTCGAAGGGTAAAATAGTCGGAAATTTTCCGGTTGCTGCTGCCTGCCATGGCCGGTTCAGCCGCGTTTCGGCAGATGGATGTTCGGATCAACTGGTTTGCGATCCTTGCGGATTTCAAAATGCAGTTGCGGTTCCTGCACATAGCCGCTTTCACCAGCGAGACCGATAACCTCACCCGCCTTGACCTTCTGGCCGCGTGTCACATTAAGCTTGTCGGCATGACCATAAGCGGTGACCCAGCCGGACCCATGGTTGATCAATATCAGTCCACCAAATACGCCGATTTCGTCGCCGCTATAGGCGATCACCCCGCCGGCCGATGCGCGGATTGGCGTGCCGCTGGGGACGCCAATGTTAAGGCCATCATTGACCTTGCCGCCGCCTTTGCTGCCAAAGCTGGAAAGGACTTTGCCATCCACCGGCCACTGGAACCGTCCGGAGAAGCCTGCCGGTGTCGCGATGGTTGCATTGGGAGTTATGGCTTTCCGCCAATCGGAGGGCTCTCTGGCGGCCGCGCCATCGGCCAGCGCCGGCTGACTGCCAGTAACAATATCGTCAATCTCCAGATCAAAGGCGGCGGCACGTTGTTCTATACTCAAACTGGCCGGATCGATGGGTGCGGTGGCAGGCAGCAGCAGCTTCTGCCCCACACGCAGAATATAGGGCTCTTCCAGTGCGTTCAGGGCCACCACTTCGCGCCACGGTGCGCCATATGCACGGGCGATCGCGATGCCGGTCTCACCCGAATTGACCGCGTGATAGCGCCCCCCGGTGATTTTCAGTCGCTGGCCGGGATGTATGACATAGGGATCGGCCAATCCGTTGGCCGACGCAATGACCTGCGATCCCGCGCCAGTCTTGTTGGCAATCCCGCGCAACGTGTCTCCGGGCTGCACGATATATGTGCCCGATTCCACCCGTTGGGCATTGGCCTTGACGGGACTTGCTTGCCAAGTCGAAAGCGGCGCCTGCTCGGGCGCCGTGCCGATAACGACAGAGTCCGCAGTCAACCGAGGCTGGGCTGGCGGCGGGGCATAGTCATCATGGCCCGGAGGGATGCAGGCAGTGACACCCAGAAGCAATATCAGGATCGCAATATGACGCATATATGACCCCATTAACCAACTCTTCCCCTTACGGGGCTGCTAATAGCAGCAAAAGCGCAGCTTGCCAGCCCCGCTGACCAAAACATAGCATATTCGCGAGTGTAGCGGCACGCGATCAGCGGTAAAGTTTCTTCAGACCATCCATAGAATCATAATGGGTAAGATCCAGGTGGAGCGGTGTGATCGAAACATAGCCGTCGGCGATCGCTTCCAGATCGGTGCTGTGCGCCGGCGTTTCCACCATCGGTCCGAGACCGAACCAGTGATATTCGAAACCGCGCGGATCGCGGTTACTGACGATCTGCAGCCGGCCATAGTCGCGGATACCCTGCGATACGACCTGCACGCCCTTTACTTCACTCGCCGGGAGCGCCGGAAAATTGATGTTCACCAGCGTCCGGTGATCCATCCGCTCCTTGATCAGAGGGCGCAACACGCGTTCACCCCACTGCACAGCGGCCTCAAACGGCACATCAGCACCCATACCTCCCCGTGCATAGGCCTGACTGAGCGCGATCGACGGGATTCCCGCCAAGGCGCCTTCCATCGCAGCCGACACGGTGCCCGAATAGGTGACATCTTCGCCCAGATTTGCGCCGCGATTAACACCGGACAGGATCAGATCGGGCGGGCCGTCTTTCATGATCTTGGCGACCGCCATCATCACGCTGTCGGTTGGTGTGCCATCGACTGAATATTGCTGGTCGCCGCGCTTGCGGATGCGCAATGGCCGGGTAATGGTCAGCGAGTGGCCCGCTCCCGAATTCTCGTCAGACGGCGCAACAATCCAGATATCGTTGGAAAAATGCGACGCGATATCGAGCAGGATTTTCATCCCCGGTGCATCAAAGCCATCATCATTGGTCAACAATATCCGCATCACGCTGGCTCCAGTTTGTCGATGCCACCCATATAGGGTAGCAATGCCGGCGGAATTGTGACCGAACCATCCGCCTGCTGATAATTTTCGAGCACTGCCACCAATGTACGACCCACGGCAAGCCCCGAACCGTTCAGCGTGTGGACAAATCTTGTCCCCTTTTCTTCCCCCTCGGGCCGGAAACGGGCATTCATCCGCCGCGCCTGATAGTCGCCGCAGGTCGAAACGCTCGAAATCTCGCGATAGGTGTTCTGCCCCGGAAGCCAGACTTCCAGATCATATGTTTTACGAGCCGTAGCGCCCATGTCTCCCGCGCACAGCAGCATTTTGCGATAGGGCAGTTCCAGCGCCTTGAGGATCGATTCCGCGGCTTCGGTCATCCGCAGATGTTCGGCATCACTGTTGTCAGGATGGCAGATCGTCACCATTTCAACTTTCTCAAACTGGTGCTGACGGATCAGACCTTTCGTATCCTTTCCGGCAGAGCCAGCTTCGCTGCGGAAACAGGGGGTAAGTGCGGTCAATCGGATCGGCAGTTGCGCTTGATCCAATATCTGCCCGTTTACGCTGTTGGTCAGACTGACCTCGGCGGTCGGGATCAACCAGCGACCATCGGTAGTCTGGAACGAATCCTCGGAAAACTTCGGGAGCTGGCCGGTACCAAACATGGCTTGCTCGCGCACCAGCACCGGCGGCGCGCATTCCTGATAGCCATTTGTCATTGTCTGCTGATCGAGCATATATTGGCCGATCGCGCGCTGCAACCGGGCCATCTGCCCGCGCAGGAAGGCAAAGCGCGAACCCGACATGGCCGCTGCCGTTTCAAAATCCAGACCCAGAGCCGGACCGATATCGCTATGCTCTTTCGGATCAAAATCAAAGTTACGCGGTTCGCTCCAGCGTTCAACCTCGACATTACCGTCTTCATCTGTGCCGGGCGGGACGCCGTCGGCCGGCAGATTCGGCAGTGCGGCCAGAATGTCCTGCAATCGGCCTGAAACTTCCCGTTCATTTTCTTCGATCTCGGGCATTTTGCTTTTCAGCTCGGCGACTTCCGCCATCAACGCCTGCGCCGATTCCTCGTCACCCTGCCCCTTGGCTTTCCCGATCGCCTTGGACGCCTCGTTGCGGCGTGCCTGCCCGTCCTGCATCTGCGTTTTCAGCGCGCGGCTCTGCTCATCCAGCGCCAGGATATCATGCGCCACAGCTTCCACGCCCCGCTTCGCTAGACCAGCGTCAAATTCTTCCGGATTTTCGCGAATATATTTTATATCATGCATGGCAAATGCCTATGCCGACCGTCTGTTTCACTTGCAAGACTGCAAAGAAAAAAGCGGCCAGATTACTCCAGCCGCTTTTTGGACGATTTTGCTTTGAGTACCTTAGGCGGCAATTGGCTTTTTCGACTTGCGGCGACGGGCAAACAGGGCCGCTGCTGCTGCACCGAAAAGCAGGACAACTGGTGGGGCTGGAACATCCGTACCGCCGGTTGACCCACCGGTACTACCACCCGACGAGGAGCTTGAACTGGAAGAACTGCTCGACGACGAACTTGAGGTACCACCGAAGCTTGAAGAACCGCCCGTCGCGCCTGACGAACTGCTGGTAGAGCTGGACGACGAAGTGCTGCTGCCTCCTGTCGAGGTGCTGCTGCCTCCTGTCGAGGTGCTGCTGCCTCCTGTCGAGGAGCTGGTGGAACCACCGGTACTTGTGACACCCCCGGTCGACGTGCTGGTTGAGCTACCGCCGGAACCACCAGAAGAGGTGCTAGTTGATCCACCACTGCTGGTCGAGGAAATTACTACACTGCCGCCGCCGGAGCTGCCGCCGAAAAAGCCGCCGAAAAAGCCGCCGCTGCTGCCGCCATATCCGCCGCTGCCGCCAATCACGACCGGGATTGAGCCGCCACTACTACTAATAGGCGGGGCGGGTGGAATATAGGGAGGCAGAGGAATCGCTTGTGGCGCTGGGGTCTGGGCAATTGTGACCACTGTCGGTTGGCAAGCCGTCACCGTTTTGGTTACGGTCCGCCGCGTACGTTTTATCTTGCGGGCCGGCTCACCCTTTCTGACCATACGGGCCCGAACCGGATTTTTTTTGGAGAGTTTTTTGACATAAGGGGCTGATGGCGCCTCTGAAACATGGACCGCACCGCCGCCAATCAAGGCCCCGCCGCAAGTGCAGGCGCATAATTTTGCCAAAGCCATCCGTACCGACATAATATCATCTCTCTTCCGCTGTAGAAACGATCAGAACGTCAGCTTTCCTATGCCAACTGCCCTTTTCGCTATCCCGACATGGATCAGAAAGACAGAAGAATTGGTAAATAACAATTGAATTAACTCTGTTTTCCGGTGTGAAAGGGAAAAATGTCTTAACAGCTGGTATCCAGCAACAGTTAATGTCCCGAATTGGAACCATTATCGATGGATTTCTTGGAGAATTTCGAGAAATGTGGATTTTTTGGCGCAATATGCGAGAGCCAAGCTCCCTTCAGGTCCAAAAGGATAAGCGGTACAGCATCTTATTTTTATCCGGAATTTTCCAATTTTTGGATTATTGGATAGCCAGCTATTTTCCGCCTTGTTTCCAATAAGTCCGCTGGGTATAGGCCCGCCCTATATATGGTCCAGCCCGCCGGATTCGGCTAGGGCATGATGTTTGGAGAGTATGTTGGCATCCTCGGTAAAAAAAGCATCCGCAAAAAATGGCGCAAATGGCACAGATCTGGCCCTGCCAGACGGCTATGAACCGAGCGAAGACGAAGAGTTCATGAACGAGCGCCAGCTCGCTTTTTTCAGGCAGGCCCTGAAAAAATGGAAACAGGAAATCATTGACGAATCCAAGGAAACCCTCGCCCATTTGCAAGACGGCCCGATTCAGGAAGCCGACCTCAATGACCGGGCATCGAGCGAAACCGACTGGGGCCTGGAGCTCAGAACTCGCGATCGTCAACGCAAGCTGACATCCAAAATCGATTCGGCACTGCGACGGATTGAAGAAGGCGAATATGGCTATTGCCAAGTTACCGGCGAACCAATTTCGCTCGATCGACTGAAAGCCAGGCCGATAGCCACGATGACCGTCGAAGCGCAGGAAGCGCATGAACGGAACGAGAAAATCTCCCGCGATCAGTGATCTGATTTTCTGCTCGAACGGGAAACTTAACATTTTGAGCGTCTCGCCGTCCGGAAACGTCAAATAACCGCTAAACTTGGCCAAATTCTCTGCGAGAAAAAGTTGTCGATATTAACCAAATTTGCACCAATTTCGCCTTAATGTTTCCTTTGCGACACATGCATTTACATTTATCGACTGCGGGAAGCTCATGAAAGAACCATTTGACGATAGTCTGAAAATGAACAGCCAGGCTCTTGGCCACCCGAAACGGGAGCTCGATCGGGACAGTCTGTTTCTGAAGGCAGAATTACGCTTCGTCGATGGGGATGACTGCGGCGAGGTACGGATTCGCAATCTGTCAGCTGGTGGCCTGATGGCCGAAGCAACGGTGCTCACCAAGCGGGGCGACAAGGTACAATTGGAACTGCGCAATATTGGTCGCGTTACCGGACATGTCGCCTGGGTCGCTCAGGGTAGGTTCGGTGTCGCCTTCGATCATCCGATTGATCCAAAGCTCGCGAGGCAGCCAGTCGGACAGAATAAATCGGAATTGCCGCGCTATCTGCGTCACCCGGCCCAAAAAAACCCGCCTTTGCGCAACGGACCAGGCACCCGCTAGACTGCGGATCAAACTTCAACATTAAGCTTGATTAGATTTCCGTCCCTGCATAGGACCCGTTAATCAGTCGATTAAACGGGAGCGAGACATGGCAGGACCACTAACCGGTATCAATATCATTGAGTTTGCCGGGATCGGTCCCGGACCCTTTTGCGGCATGATGCTCGCCGATCAGGGAGCCACGGTGACCGTTCTCCATCGTCCTGGCAGAGCCCCGGATCCCCGGCTCTCTTTGTCCCGCTCGCGCAATTTGGTAGCGATTGACCTGAAATCGGACGAGGGGATTGCGACCGCTCGCGATCTGGTAAAAAATGCCGACGGACTGATCGAAGGCTTTCGCCCCGGGGTCATGGAACGTCTCGGGCTTGGCCCGGACGTGTTGCTCGCGGACAATCCTCAGCTGGTCTATGGCCGGATGACGGGTTGGGGCCAATATGGCCCGCTCGCCTCTGCAGCGGGACATGATATCAACTATATTTCCATTTCTGGTGCGTTGCACGCCTTCGGTCGTGCCGGCGAGAAACCGACTCCACCGATCAATATGGTCGGCGATTTTGGCGGTGGCGGCATGATGCTGGCGTTCGGCATGGTTTCCGCCCTCCTCCATGCAAAAACCGGTGGCACCGGTCAGGTGGTTGACTGTGCGATGACCGATGGGTCTGCCACTTTGATGGCGATGATTTTTGACTTTCACAACGTCGGCCAATGGCGGGATGAGCGGGGTGTCAATTTGCTCGATACCGGTGCGCATTTCTATGACAGCTATGAGACGTCGGACGGGAAATTTATCTCGATCGGATCAATAGAACCGCAATTTTATGCAGAACTGCGGCAAGTGGCGGGCCTTGCAGAAGATAAAGATTTCGACGCGCAAATGGATATCAGGCAATGGCCCGCGCTGAAGGAAAAACTGACCGATCTGTTCAAGACCAAGACCCGCACCCAATGGTGCGACCTGATGGAAGGAACAGACATTTGTTTTGCGCCGGTCCTGTCGCTGACGGAAGCAAAGGAACATCCGCACAATGTCGAAAGGCAGACCTTTGTTGATGTCGGTGGAATGATGCAGCCGGCTCCCGTGCCGCGTTACTCGGTCACGGTTTCGGATCCGCCCAAGCGTCCGGTTTGAGCGGTGGCCGTGATCCGGTCCGCATAGCGGGGACCAATGGGCAATTGGCTGCCGTCCTGCAATATTACAAATCGCTTGCGCCCTTTGCGGCGAACTTCCGCGATGCAGTCACGCCGAACGATGGTCGAGCGGTGAACGCGAACAAACAGACTGTCCGGCAACCGGCGTTCCAGCGAACGCATCGATTGATGCACCAGATAGCTGCGGCCCGGCAAATATAGCCGCATATAATCCCGCTCCGCTTCGACCCACTGGATATCCGAAACATTCAGCTGCAGCGCCCCAGTGCCATCCTGCACCCAAAGGCGTTGGGCAATATCTGGTTCCCGGTCGATCCCGCCACGCGCGCGATTGGCAATAGCGCGCTCAACGGCCTCGCGCAGCAAGAACTCCTTGACCGGCTTCAAGAGATAGTCAGTCGCTTCCAGTCGAAACGCCTGAACCGCATATGTGCTATGCGCTGTCGTAAAAATAATCTCCGGCATCCGCGCGAGACCCTGGCAGTACTCTGCCACTTTGAGTCCGGAATAATCGGGCATGTCGACGTCGAGCAGCACAATATCGGGTTGTCGCTGCCTGATTTTCTCCACCGCCTGGCGACCGCCATTGGCCAATTCCATCTCTCCGAAGAGCCGGGTCCGTTCACACAGCGCCCTGAGCCGAGAGCGGGCGAGCGGCTCATCATCAACGATCAGGACCGATGGCGGCTTTTTGGCCATTCTCAGATATCCTCAAATATCAGAGACGGATCGGGTAGAACTATGGTTGCAATGGCCATTCCGTCCTTGCTGTTCGCCAGAATCAACGACGCATTTTGACCATATAAAGCTCTCAGCCGGTTCTGGATATTGGTCAGACCGGTCCCGGTCCCGCCAGTGCGGTCTGCTGTTTGCGCAGCGGGGATTTTTATCCTGCCGTCATTGGCGACGCTGATGCGCAGGCGGTCACCCTCAATCTGTGCGGAGATGATGATATTGATCGGCTGGTCCGTTCCTGACACGCCAAATTTGACGGCATTTTCGATCAGCGGCTGGATGATCAAGGCTGGTATGCTCCAACCATTTGCGGCCGGTTCGATGTTGACAATATAATGCAGCCGCTCGGGAAAACGCACGCGCTCTATCTCGAGATAGCGAACCTGCTGCGCAATTTCCTGTTCCACCGCAATCATATCCTCGGTGCCACCGGTCAACACCGCCCGCATATAGTCGGCCAGGTCATCGACAAGTTTTTCGGCCTGCTCATTCTTCCGATCGATGATCAGGCTGCTGACCGAATTGAGCGCATTGAAAACAAAATGCGGATTCAATTGGTAGCGCAGCGCTCGTAATTCACTCTCCCGGTTCACCCGCTCCAACTGCCGACTATGTGCCATCATCCGCTGCACGTCCTGACTGTGCGACAAGGCCAGATATAAAGCGCCCCAGCTGACCAGAATAAAATAGCGGGTTAACGCTTCATCCAGAATATAGGCCCAGTCGATCGACCTGAAATCGATCGGATTGAGCAGATAGGAAAAATCGAACAGGGCCGCCTCATGGTCAAATACGATCTGGTCGAGGATGGCGATGTAATTGGCCAGAATCATGGTCGGCAAGGTAAGCATGAAGATCGCAGCGCCCATGCCGCTGCTGCGCACCGCAATCAGCAAGCGGTAGAGCAGCCAGGTGAAGGTGATACAGATGCTGGTCATCAGGATCCGCTGGACGAACAAGGCATCTGCGTTGGCTTGGGTTACGTAAAAAAAGCGGCTGGTTGCAAACAGAAAATAAGCGCCCCAAACGCCGAAAATCGATTTGATCGCGAGATCGCGATTGACGGGAAACAACCGGTTAAACAGAGAAGGCTTCCTGCCCTCGGCATGTTGCGCCGGACGAATGGCAGAGTGGGGCTTCACGAATCCGGATTGCTGCTGATTGCATCGATCCCCCGCCGGGTGCGCCAATAGGTGGCGAAACTGGCAAGCCAGTGGCTGCCGGAATAATGCGGCGTGCGCACGGATTCCTCTCCTGAATTGCCGTGCAGGCTGGCTGATGCAAGCAGCGATGCGCGCCGCGGATCATTGGCCGGAAGCGCGGAAGCCATGCCCTCCAGTGCCCACGCCCGCGAAAGATTGAGCCCGTCCAGATGCACCAATTTCCCATCGGTCGGGTCGTTGACAATACCGACTTTCAGCCAGTCGTCGCTGCCATCGGTCGGAATCTCTGGCAGAAAAGCCGATAACCAGCTGGCATATTCACTATCATCCATCACCCGCCGCATCAGGTCCGCAACCATCAGGCAGGAAGACAGAAAATCCTCCCCCGAAGGTTCATAAGCCATCGGACAATTGCGGTCATTGCGATGGAAGCTTAGTGACTTGTCGCGCACCAGACTGGCCATTTCACTGTCACCGCTGCCCGCAGCCCAATCGAGAAACAGTCCAAAGGCAAAGGCGGACTGATTATGGGTTCCCAGCCGGATAGGATAGGCCAGTTTCGGCAACCAGTCCTTGATATTGCCCACAATCAAAGCCTCCAGCGGCTTCAGTCGGGCCAGCCATAGCTTCGCCTGCTCGGCCTTGCCACCTTCGCCGTCCGCAATCTCGCGCAGCTCGGCGGTCAGCTGCAAGAGCCACGCGATGCCATAGGGCCGCTCGAACGCCGCCCGGTCGTCACCTTGAAAATAGGCCATTTCACCGGCAATTTTCTCAGCCGTAAAATTCGCTCCTAGCGCGGCGGCGATTTCTTCATCCATCTCGGGAACCAGGTCCTGCCCCCACAGGCGCGTCAACAACCAATGGCCGTGAACGGCGCTATGCCAGTCGAAACAGCCATAGAATACCGGAGTCAGTTTCGCCGGTTCCGCCACATCGGCGGCGCTGTTCAAAACATGGCTGATCTTGTTGGGATATTGCTTGTTGATGCAGTTGAGCGCGATCCGCGCATAGGCTTGTTCCGCCCTGCGCGGAGTCAGGCCATTGTCCGCCGGATCGGGCGCGGTATTTCGGCGCTCGAACACGCCGCGTTCTTGCGACGACGATGCGTCCTCTTCCTCCGCCACAGAGCAACCCGCCAATATCGCGATCATCAACGCAATCAGTCCTGTTCGATAGATCATCCGACGCTCTCCAAAGATCATTTTCCAATAGATACGAATTGACCCTTTGGCAAAAGACTATAGGGCAAAAAATCTCTTCCGCCATTGCCAGTTCCGGCCAGGCGATTTGCAGTGGAACAGATAATATCGCGACGCAACCCGCCATATTCCTAACCGGTAGTCCCATTCGGCATATAGCAACCATGTCACTGACCGCCAGCATCGGTCTGCTGACCATGTTCCTGGTCGATTTTGCCGATCTATTCTATATCGCACAACTGGCTGACAGTTCGCTGACTGCTGCCATGGGTTTTGCAGCCACAATCCTGTTTTTCGCGACGGCGTTCCATATCGGCCTGATGATCGCCACCAGCGCGCTTGCCGCTCGCCATATCGGTCAGGGCGATCCGGATCGGGCGCGGCGCTATCTGACCAACATCATGGTGCTCAGCACGATGATAATCACGCCATTGGCGATCCTGTTTTTCATTTTCGCGCCCGATATTCTGGAACTGGCCGGTGCCAACGGAACGGCCAATCAGGCTGCCACCGGCTATATCCGGATCGTCGCGCCATTCATGCCGTTCAGTGTCGCAGCCATGGTCTGCTCCGGCTTTCTGCGCGCGCATGGTGCAGCCCGGCGGGCGATGAACGTGACACTCAGCATGGGCATCACCAATGCCATTCTCGATCCGATCTTCATCTTCGGCTTCGACTGGGGAATAAATGGCGCAGCGGTCGCGAGCGCTTGTGCCGCGGTTGTTTCGGCGATGTTCGCAATCTGGCCAATCGTAAAAAATTATGGCGGTTTCGACAATTTTTCCCTGCCGAGTTTTCGCACGGATATCCGCTCGATCATGACGATCCTGATCCCCGCGATTCTGACCAATGTTGCCACACCGATCGGCGGTTTCATTTCCTACCGTTTCGTTGCCGATTATTCCGATGATGTGATCGCCGGCTTTGCGGTTGTTGGCCGGGTTGTACCGGTTGCCTTTTGCCTGATGTTCTCGCTTTCCGGCGCTATCGGGCCAATCATCGGACAGAATTTCGGCGCGCGGCAATTTGACCGGGTGCGCACGACGATCAAGCAGGCGACCATTTTCGCGGTGGCCTACACGCTGATCATTTGGCCGATCCTGTATCTGCTCAGCGGCCCGATCAGCGACGCATTCCATCTGACGGGCGAAGGGCGACATGTATTCTGGCTGTTTGCCGTCCTGTTAACGCCACTATTCTTTTTCAATGGCATGCTGTTCATCGGCAATGCCGCCTGCAACAATCTGGGTCATCCGGCATGGTCAACCGTGATGAACTGGCTGCGCAATACGCTGGGCCTTGTCCCCTTTCTCTGGCTCGGCCGTGAATATTACGGGCTGGATGGAATTGTCGTTGGCCCGGCTATTGGCGGCATAATTTTTGGCATAGCCGGATATATGGTTGCTCAATATCTGGTCAATTTGCGGGAACGACGGTCAATGTTAACCGGTTAACCTGTAAGCAAAGCGCGTCCCATGATGGAACAGCGTTTTTTTGCTCCGCGCAGCGCCGGTACGAACCGGCTATATCTCGCTCCCTCCGCCCGCTTGGGCCAATTCAGGTATTTTGATAACCCGTGCGCGTACCACCACCCTATGTCCCGCCCCTGAGCAGTCATATGCCCGATTACGGACTGGGTGGCCCGAATCCGGGACCGCCAACCATGGTGGACAAGCTTCCGGACGACGCGAGCACCGGTCGGGGGGCAATGGATTCCAAGCCCGCACCAGAATCAAAACGGCGTCGATCCTTCGCGAAACTGACGCTCCGCGAACGCATATTGACCGTATTTTTCCTGATCAGCCTGATCCTGATTCCAACAGCCATGTCTCAATCGAGCGTAGATGCGCAGCAGTTCAATCCCAGCGATCCCGGATTGCAACCGGTCGAACGTGCCGAAGAAAATTTCGCCGGTTCGGCCTTTTATTTCATCGACCCCAATTATGCGACCCCGCAAAATTATGACGGTTTCGGCATAGATCCGCTCGCGAACCCGGGCACTGGATCGATTGACGGCTTGTCGGATATGCCCGGTAATGATGCTGACCAGACATCACCGGCACATCTCATCCGGCAAACCGCCTTTCACGGCTCGGCAATAGACGACAGCCGGGCGCTCTATTGCCTGGCCCAGGCGATCTATTACGAAGCCGGGGTGGAACCAGATGCAGGGCAACGCGCCGTCGCGCAGGTCATATTGAACCGGGTCCGCCATCCCAGCTATCCGAACACGGTCTGCGGCGTGGTCTATCAGGGCAGCGAACGGACGACCGGTTGCCAGTTCACCTATACTTGCGACGGTTCGCTGCGCCGCAAGCCTGCGCGGTTTCACTGGGACCGTGCCAAGAAGGTCGCTGCCGAAGCATTGGCCGGAAAAAGCTATACGACCGTCGGCACCGCCACCCATTATCATGCTAGCTATGTCTATCCCTATTGGGCGCCGAGCCTGCGCTTCCTCGGGACGCTGGGCGCACATCGTTTCTATAGCTGGAAAGGCAATGCCGGTAAGGCCAGTGCCTTCAGCCAGCGATATCGCGGTGGTGAGCCCTTGCCGGTGCCGAAGCCCCGCCGCTATGATGTCGCCAGCAGCGATACCCCGGCCACCGCGCTCGACCCTATTGCGCTGGAAAATGCCTATGAGGCGGGCCGACGCAAGGCCCAAGCCGAGGCTGCCCAATCAGAGAAAATGGCTGCGCTCGCCGCCGACAATGCGCGCCGCCATGATCGGCCTGCTCCGGCGCTGGATGTAAATGCACCCCGATCCTATCAGGCACCCAATTACAGCGCCCAGGCAAGAGCCAACGGCGGTGATCAAGCCTATGCTGGACAGAAACTGCCGGATGTCAGCCAGGTCAAAGCCGAGTTCCGCAACAGCGGCAGCTGGAAGAAAAAACCCGGAGGCTAGTCTGAAACGGTGGTTTCCCGATAGTTTCGCTGGCAACCAACGATGGGTTTCCCTTGCCATCGCCCTTGACTCCCGCCTAAAGGCTCTCGATTTTAGTGGAAATGAAGCGGAGCGCTCTGATGGCGACGAATTGGACGGCAAATAGCTGGCGGGATTTTAAAGGGCTGCATATGCCCCAATATCCTGACGCTGCCAAATTGGCGGAAACCGAGGAGCTGCTTGGCAGTTACCCACCGCTGGTCTTTGCCGGTGAAGCACGCAGCCTGAAACAGGATTTGGCCGAAGTTGCCGCGGGCAAGGCATTCCTGCTGCAGGGCGGCGATTGCGCCGAGAGCTTTGCGGAATTTCATCCGAACAATATCCGCGATACATTCCGCGTCATTCTTCAAATGGCGGTGGTGCTGACCTATGCATCGAAACTGCCGGTGGTGAAGCTCGGCCGCATGGCTGGCCAGTTTGCCAAACCGCGCTCCTCTGATGTTGAAGTGCAGGATGGTGTCGAACTGCCGAGCTATCGCGGGGATATCATCAACGCGATCGAATTCGAAAGCAGCCGCCGTGATCCGGATCCGGAGCGGATGGTCCGTGCCTATAATCAGGCGGCGGCAACGCTCAACCTGCTCCGCGCTTTCTCGACCGGCGGCTATGCCAACCTCAAGCAGGTTCATGGCTGGACCCACGATTTCATGGCGCGCAGCCCATGGGCGAAAAAATTCGAAGAAATGGCTGACCGGATTGGTGAGGCGCTGGCCTTCATGGAAGCGTGCGGGATCAATCCCGACACCGTGCCGCAATTGAAAGCAACGTCATTCTACACCAGTCACGAAGCGCTGCTGCTGCCCTATGAGCAATGCCTGACCCGGCAGGACAGTCTAACCGGCGACTGGTATGATACCAGCGCGCATTTCCTCTGGATTGGCGACAGAACCCGGTTTGAAGGTTCGGCTCATGTTGAGTTTCTACGCGGTATCGGCAATCCGATCGGCATGAAATGCGGTCCCTCGCTGACCCCCGATGCGCTGTTGAAAATGCTCGATACGCTCAATCCGGAACGTGAGCCCGGCCGGATGACGCTGATTTCTCGCTTCGGACATGACAAGGTCGAAAGCGGCCTGACGCCGCTTGTCCGGGCGGTAAAACGGGAGGGCCATCCCGTCGTCTGGTCCTGCGATCCGATGCACGGCAATGTCATCAAGGCGGAGAGCGGTTACAAGACCCGGCCGTTTGACCGCATCCTCAGCGAAGTGCGCGGCTTTTTCGCCGTCCATCGGGCGGAAGGCACATTTGCCGGTGGCATTCATTGCGAGATGACCGGCCAGAATGTCACCGAATGCACCGGCGGCGGCGTCGCGGTCACCGATGCATCGCTGGGTGATCGCTATCACACCCATTGCGATCCGCGGCTCAACGCCGCGCAGTCGCTGGAACTCGCCTTCCTGCTGGCAGAAATGCTCAATCAGGAACTGTCCGACCGCACGCGGGAAGCCGCCTGATCATGGTGGAAAAAGCAAAGCCGGAACGGATGCGCCCAGAAGATTATGCACCGGGAGAATCGCCGATGAGGAGACGGGTCACCTATGTCCGCAAGGAGATCGTCAGCAAAGGTGTTGGATTTGGCAGTGCCATGGCCATTGCCATCAGCTTCACCACCCATAAGTCGATATTATGGGCGATCATCCACGGGTTTTTCTCCTGGCTCTATGTGATCTACTACGCACTGACCCGATAGGCCCATATGCGCAAAGCCTATTTGCGTGACTTTTCCGGACCGGCAGACTATCAAAAAGGCTTGGAATATTGGCAGGAGAACCGGATGATCCGATCGCTCTCATGGATATTGGCAAGTGCGATGACGGTTTCTGGCTGTGCCGGACCGATACAGACCCGTGTCCAGACGCACCAGCTGATAGCCGCGCCCGAGCAAAAAAGCTTTACCCTGTCCGCAATAGATGCAGTGGCCAATAGCGATCTGGCGCGTGCCCGCGATATGGTCGAAAAATCGCTCAGCGAGCGAGGCTATCAGCCCTCTGCGGATGCATCAATATTGGTCCACGTCGCCCTCTCCGACCGGCCAGCCGATATCGCGGTCAATGCTGGCAACAAAGATAGCGTACAATCCATAGCGGCCGCAAAAACACAAAAAAGGTTCCAGTCCTGCAAGGATCGCGAACATCGGTTGACGATCAACCTTTTCGATCAACTGCGCGGCACAAAGCTCTATTCGGGCAGTGCCGCAGAATATCATTGCAAAGGCACAATCGCGCAGTCTTTGCCGTTTCTGGTCAATTCCGCCCTGTCTGGGCTGGATCAAGAACCGACCGATGTCCCGCGCAGTGCAACCCGCACCCGCGAGGGCCGTGAATGATCACCCTTCCTGCTCCTCGAGGTCGGGAGCCAGGGGTAGAAGCACGGTAAAACAGGCACCGCCATCCCGCCGATTCTCTCCCCTGACGTAGCCACCGTGTCTTGCAATCACCCTGGCAACAAAACTCAGCCCCAGTCCGGCTCCCTTTATTGATGAATGCGCCATTCTGTCATCGCTGGCGAAACGATCGAACAGCTGGCCCAGCATCTCTTCGGATATCCCTTCACCCTGATCGGCAATCGCGACGGATACAAAGGCTTGCCCATCCAGTTCGGTCACCCGAATCAACATCGTCACGACGCCGCCATCCGGGCTATATTTGATCGCATTGTCGATCAGATTGACGAAAGAGCGATAGAGGCTGGAGGGTTCAACACGGACAAAGGCGCCATCCGACTGGTCATCGACTTCGCAACGGATGCTCCGCGCCTGGCCGAGCGGCCAAAGACTGTCATTGGCCTCCTCGACCAATTCCGCGAGCAATATGTCGTCTCCGGAAAATTCGCTGGCATCAATCCGTGCCAGACCGACGAAATTGTCCGCCAGCGCCAAGGTGCGCCGCGCATGGCCCACGATCCGGCCGGCGGTTTCCTCGCTTTCCTTTCCATCGAGAAGGGCCAGAATTGCCGCCTGGGGCGCGCGCATGTCGTGGGACAGCAATTGCAGCACCTCTTCCCGTTGCTCCGCAGCATGGGCGACTTGCGTGATATCCGCGAGATAATGGATATGGCCCTTCAGCAAGCCCTCGTCCGACAGCACAGGTGCGCGCCGCATGGCGAAAATTTGTCCGTCGCGCGAAGTGAAATCGACAAAATCATGTTTTGCCGGCCTGTTCTGGAGGTCGAGATAGTCCTTAACCTCCTGGAGATCACCGGGAGATACAAAGCGGTTGAGCATGTCGTCCAGCGCAAGATCCTGCACACCGTCTTCCATGCCGGTCTGCGCCAGCCGGTTGACGAATGTCACCTTGCCACCGAGATCGGTGATGAACATCGGGTCGGGCAGGTTCCTAAGCGCATCGCTGATGAACCGCCGCAAATCGCGGACATGGGAAATGGCGTGTGTCAGCCGTTCGGCCTGGCCGGTGATGACATCGACAGGACCGAGCTCCGGACGCATGATCGGGATATCGATGCTCGACTGGCGAAAATTCTGCAATTCGTTGTCCATGAAATCGCTGGTCGCCTGCAAGCGACGCCAGCCCCAGACAGGGTAAACCAATATGACCCCCAAAAGGGCGGTTCCGGGCGCGAACCAGAGCGCGAATTGCATCAGGATCGCGCTGGTCAGCAATATCGTCAAGATCAAGGCGAACGAGACTATGATCGTGGTCCGCGGACGCCATCGCCAGAAACCGAGCAGCAATATCCAGACCGGCAGCAGTGACAGCACCAGTTGCTGGACGAAGGCAATCGGGAGGATAAAATCGTCGCGCGCAATCGCGCCATAAATATTGGCCATGATCTCGACCCCGGCGAGGGTGCCGCCATCACCAAGCGGAACCGGATATTGATCTCCCAGGCCATTGGCAGTTGCACCGATCACTATGATCTTGCCTTGCAGGAAAGCGAGCGGAACTTGTCCCTTGGCCAATGCTGAATAGGATATCGATTGATACACACCGCGCTGCGCAAATGGTATCAGCAGCTTTTGATCACAATTGGCCAGCCGGTCATAGGCGGGCGAAGAGCGGCTGTGGAGCGATCGGTAGACCTTCTCCATCAAATGTGACCAATCCGACTCCGACGCCTTGTCGCCGAAGCACAGAGCAGCACGGCGGACGACCCCGTCTGCGTCGAACGCCAAGTTTACATGGCCTATGCCAGCGGCCGCGTCAGCAAAAGGCGCAATCGGCTGTTTGACATCATATTCTGCACCATTGCTGCCGGGAAAAACGAAATGTAGCGGCAGGAACAGGTTCGAAATGCCCGCCATCGCCCGCGCCAGCGCCGCATCACCATCGGGGTCGCCAGGTTCACTCAGCAGAATGTCGAAACCGATCGCCTCCGCATTGCCCACTGCCAGTTGCTCGAACAGCTCGGCGTGCCGCTGCCGCGGCCATGGCCATTGTCCAAAAGCGGCCAGGCTGTCTTCATCAATTTTGACAATCAATATATCAGGTTGCGGTGCCGGTCGATCCATCCCGGACAGCTGGTCATAAATCAGATTGTCGAACCGCGACAGACTGTCCCAATAGGCCAGTGCCGCAACCAGAGAGGATGCCAGCAAAGCCACGGCTAGCCATTCCAGGCCCAGACGCTGGCGCAGTCTCATCGACGATCGAGCCTCTGCAAAAAATCGATCATGCGCCGGACCCGGGCAGCTAGTTGGCCACGGTCAATTTTTCGAAATCCGTCCATTTTTCGATCGCCTCCGGGTCTTCCGGATCGCTCGAGAACTGAATCACGCCCACGCGCCAGTAATATTCCCCATCCGCCAGATCCGACAAGGTGACGGTGTCCCGCGACAGCCCGACTTCATCGATGACCGGAACAGACGTCTTGCTGTCCTTCAGAATCTGGAGCCGGTAATATCTTTGCCCCTCGCCCTCGCCGAACCATTTGAAACGATAACCGAAATCACCGGCATCGGCGCTGCCGCCCAGAGTGCTGAGCTGGCGTTTGAAGGAATAGGTCGCCGGCATCCCTTCAAATCCATCCGCCGCCAGTGCGGTCACCTTGGCAAAATAGCGTCCGTTCGGGATTGCTGGCAATTCCAGCACCGCGCCCTGTCCTTCCGTTTCTGCCACAAGATCAACGAAACCGGCATCGGACGCAATGATCAGGCGATGACCAACAACCGAGTCTGTGGGAGCGACGGAAAATTGCAATTCTGACTCCGACTGGACTTTTGCCGGATCCAATAATTCTGGCGGAGGCAACAATTCCGCTTTGGCAATCGCGCCTGTCACCGTCGCCGCGGCGCCGGTACCGGCAGGCACGCTAATCAACTGGCCGCCGATCAGGCTTTTCCCGCTCGCAACGACCACTTCGCCTTCTACCGTTTCGGAAAAGGCCGTGCCCGATCTTTCATCCACTCTGGTGCGATAGTCGGTTCCGCGAACCGCAGATACCGCAACCGGGGTGCGAACCCGGTAACGGTCTGCCTGCTTTTCGAGGGGCGCGACTTTTGACCGGATGCGGCCCTTGTCGACAGCAATCTCGTAATCAATGCTATCGGTCAGCAGGATGTGGCGCAGGCGGGTGATCCGGACCTGGCTGTTGGATGGCAGCGAAACCCGCGATCCATCTTCCAGTTGCAGCGTCAGGAAACTCCGCGCTGCTGTCCTGATATCGCTGCCCTCACCAATATTCAGGCCCGTGGCCGGTGTCAGATTCCGGCCACCGGAAGCAATGGAGACATCCCCCCGAAACGCACTCAACCTGGCCTCGCTCGGACGATATTTTAGCAGATACACAGGAATCTGGAGGGGTTTTCCGATCGGAATCTTGTGGGGATCGGCGATGCTATTGATGCGCTGGACGGCGATATAGTCGGGCCATTTTCGCAAATATTTACTGGCCAGGCCAAACAGCGTGTCTCCGCGCTTGAAGACATAGGTGATTTGCTCCGCATCGGCAGTTTTCTGAGCGGCGGTTTCACTCGGTGCAAAGGCTGAAGCGCAAATGAATAAAGCGACCAAAAGGCGAAGACCCGATGATGGAATCCAGTTCCGGAAGTCTTCAAACACAATTACCCTCCGTTGCCAAATGTCTCCAATCTGTAGCCATAGCCGAAAACCGTAAAAATCCGAAACCCGTTTTCCGGTTTCAGTGCCAGCTTGGATCGAATCCGCGAAACGTGCATGTCGAGGGTCCGGGTCGCGAGATGGGCATTGGTGCGCCAGACGGTTTCCATGATATATCGCCGCGACAATGTGCGGTCACGGTTGCGGAACATCAGATCGGTCAGCTCGAATTCTTTCGCGGTCAGGGCGATTTCCCGGTCGCCATGCCGGACCGTCTGTTCGATGCGGTTGAGCAGATAGTCACCATATTCTGCTGTGGTTTCCATTGCCGATGCTCCGCTGTTTCTGCGCAACAAGGCATTGATCCGGGCGGCAATGACATTTTTGTCTTCGGGTTTAGTGATATAATCATCGGCACCGGCATTCAGGGCATCAGTGATATCCTGCTTAGCCGTGCGGCTGGTCATCATGATCACTGGCGGGCGGTCTACGACCGCGCCCTCCATCCACTCCAAATATTTGCATGCCATTCTTGCCGGGCATGTTCCAGTCCAGGATTACCAGGTCAAACGTATCCCGCAGTAGTGCGTTTGAAAGGGACGTGCCATCCGCGTAGCCCGCATAGACATATCCCTGGCCCTCGACGATTCCACCCAGAAATTCGATAATTTCCGAATCGTCATCCGCTATCGCTACCCGCATTTCAACTCTCCTAGCAGTCTTCTATCCTTGTTACGGCGAACATTGCTTTCTCAGGTGACTTCATGATTTGCGTTTTACTATCATTTACAGAAGTTTTACCAGAAATACGAATAGCTATTTACAATCATTTACAAGTGAAACGGCTGGACGAAGTTTGATCCAAGACCCGATGACGGGTTCAATGCTGCCTTTTTAAGGCGGTAAGGAAAGACAATTTTGGCGGAGGAATGGGCGTTGGCAAACAATAGCGCCCACCGGATCATGGAAACCGGCGGGACAGGCCAATGGCTATTCTCTGTGTTCAAATTTGGTTGTGGTGGCAGTCCAATCGCAACAGATCTCTGATTCACAGCAATATCATACAAGGCAATTGCGACCGATGAAGCTTTTGCGAATGGCAACAGATCGGCGTAACGCGGTCACTCGAAAGTGAGATTCGCGTATCCTGATATCCTACCACATCAAAGCAGCATATATTCTGGGAAAATAGAAGCTGCCGTTCTGCAACCGCCCCAATTCCAAACATTCCCCCGCTGACCGTAATTGACCGAAAGCCGCCTTTGCGCCGTCCATGCCCGATATCTTTGCGTCAAAAAATTGACAATAATTTCTATAAGCATAGAGCAGGAACAAGTTCACGCACATACCGGGTTAGCCAATATAGTTCCCCAACCGCCGCAGACCAACCCAAAAGGGGCTGTCAGATGAATAACAAAGAATCTGAAACGCAAGAGCCGCCCATCAAACGCAAATATGAGAAGCCGGTCCTCATTGAATTATCATGCACAGTCGCGAGTCAATATAAGCGTCCCAATGGTTATGAGAAGAGCATTTGGTTTTCTTATGGCCCAAGCTAGCAGCCACCTAGCAGCACGGCAACTGGGGGCCATTCACCCTTGTCGCTATGTAGAGGCGTGAGGGCTTGTGGATGCAGGCAGATTGTCCAGCCACGGCTGGCAATATAATTTCCGCGTCCCGAGTCCACCCTTCGCCCATGCTATCCATCGTTTGATATATGCCTCAAGCGCTGCCTTGCCGCTTGGCGTGCATCCGCTTTGCTCAAGTTCGACTCAAAAGCGGACTGTCTGGAAACGCCCCAATGTGCGCCGTTCGCGCCGATTATCTTTTTCCCCGAAAGCAGACGGAGTTCGCTTTGCTCCGCTATGTCGGAAACTGGGGGTGGAAGCGGACGTTAAATTCGCCCATTATCAATGCGGCTTACAGACATAATTCGGTAAAGGCCTTCTTCGCAGCCGCCACCGAATTTGCCAGTATTTATGGCTTCCTTCGCCGTGTCGAATGTATCGAACAAGCAGTATTGGTTGATGTCTAGGGTGGTCGCGATTGAGTTGCACGATAAAGGAGAGTGCTCTGGGCAATCGCCATAGGTCACAACATCGTAGCCAAGCAGTCTTAGACCATCTGATTGGTCGGGCACGACCACTTTGTCCTCAATACTTGATGACTCTGATGGCGAGAGTGGTTGCCAACAATCGGGATCGAACGTCCAACCGTCACTTTCCAATTCATATTCGTAGATGGAGTAGAAAAACAGCTTCGTATCGGACAAATCGACTGTTGCTTGGCGCGCTCTATCGAAAAGGTGGCCCTCGCTGCTAGCAAGCCCAAACTTGTTGAATTCCCACTTGGCAAAAAGGTCAACCACATCGTCGTTAACGCAACTGGAAACGCTACACACTTCTGAAATGTGAGATGTGTTCGGCTTAAGCCATCCGGGCGGCGGAAGATTTCGTTTCAAGAGGTAGCCAGCAGGAATCATTTTCCGTGTTTAGGCCGTCCATTCAACGTCCGCAACTAGGGTCGTGAGCCGCCACTACCGCTTCAGTAAATTTGCGTCTGCTTTCGCCTTCTTCAGTTCCCAAAGCAGACCGTCCGCTAACCACCCAGTTTCGGTCATTCGAGCGGATTGGATGAAAAATTAAAGCGGCTGGTCAGCTAACGCCCCAGTTTCGGTCATTCCCTGACGGAATTATGCACTCCGAATCCCGCCATTCAATCGGGCATAGCTTTTTGGCCGGAATTGGGCCGGAAGCGGGCTGTCCGCATTTACCCTACAACACCGACAAAGCGGACGTTGCAGCTCGTGTTTAAAGGATACGCCCCAGTGTAACTCGTTTGCATCCTCACGATTTGTTTCTGCTTTGCGCCCAATTTCGGGCTGAGTGGCAATTTAGATTTCGTATATTGGGGAGCAAGACGACCAGATAAACTGTTTTAGGAACGATGGTCTATGTCACCGTCCACGAGTGTTTTTTAACTTCCTTCCGTCGAGAAGCGCGAAACAATAGCCATGGCGGTTCCATTTTCTCTCGCTGAATAGCGCAGGTGTAACTATCTCGTCAGCCCACCATTGAATCGTCCGGACGTGCCAAGAGCGGCGCACATCTGACCGAATTCAACCTGCTTGGCGCCAGACGCGGAACTCTCATGCGTGTCGCCCGATTATCATTTTCCCATCTGACTACGCATGATCTGCTTGGCATAGTCCAGAATCTCGCTGATCTCCCGGTCGGAAATCTGACCGCCGATCTTGCCATATGCCATGCCTTCGAGAAGATAATGGGCGATATTGCCGCTGCGGGCGGTTTCAGGATCTTCAGCCTGCCATCCGACCAGTTCCCGGGCAATGTCATGCCATTCGCTGATGAATTCGGCGTAGCTGGCGCCGAGAAGCTGGGCCAGCCGTGGTTCCGAGCGGGCGACCAGGATCAGTTCCTGATAGGCACGAAATTCTCTCTCGTTGAGATGTCGCCAGTGCGAATCTATGATGTGGTCCACGGCATCGGTATCAGGCGCAATGCTCGCAAGGTCGTTGCGGAAAATCTCCAGTCGCTCCCGGTGCAGATGCTCGACCGTGGCTCCGAAAACGTCCAGCCGGGTCGGGAAATGATACTGCATGCCGCCACGTGAAACGCCAGCTTGCTTCGCTATAACTCCCATAGAAATTTCAGAATAAGGCATTTTTGCGAGACAATCTATTGCGGCATCCATCACCTGTGCCCTCAGAATAACGCCTTTTTCAGCTTGCCTCTGGCCGCTTCCACGTTTCGTTTTCCGATAGGTCCGCTTCGTTGCGGAAGGTCTGTCTAGTTCAACCAACTGCGGCTTCAAATTTTCGGATCCGGGCAACAATAATCTCATTTCAGCTAATCTAACAAGGGCTGAGACATATAGGCAAATTATCAAAAATGATAAGTATAAAATAAAGCAGAGCTGATTGACAATCGCTCCTGAACCTCTCACTGAAGAAAAAAAGCAGAGCTGCTTGATTATTTGCAGCCATATGGGGAGAGAGATAATGATTAAGAAGATCAGGCGTGAATTGGCAGTCGCGACGGCTTTGGGGCTTGTGCTTTCAGCCAATGCACCGGCATTTGCTCAGGCAGAATCAAGCGATACCGCAGCCAGCGAAGATGAAGAATCCTCAAATACGATCATTGTGACCGCCCAGCGGCGGGACCAGATTCTGGCTGACGTCCCACAATCGGTTCAAGCGATTGGCGGAGACACGCTCAAGAATATGGGCGTCGAACAGTTGCAGGACGTGATCGCTTTGGTTCCCAGCGCAACGGTTGGTTCGACAATTTCCGTAGGATCAAACACCTTTCAAATCCGGGGTGTGGCTGCTTCGGAAACCGACGGCGATGCAACCGTCGGCTTCTACCTCGACAATTTTGCCTTTTCCATGCCGGGTCGTCCTTACGCGCCGGCCACCGATTTCTACGACCTGAACCGGGTCGAAGTGTTGCGGGGGCCCTCCGGAACCCTTTACGGACTGGGCTCGCTCGGCGGGACAATCAAGGTCCTGACCAATGATCCCGATTTGTACGATGCCGCGCTTTCGACGCGAGTGACAGCCAATGTCACCAGCGGCGGAGAACCTGGAGGCGGAGCGGATGCCATGTTCAATGTGCCGCTGTCCGAAGGCAAGGTCGCGCTGCGCGGCGTGGTTTCGTACAAAACGATTGGTGGCTTTGCAGACAATATCGCAACCGGCAAGAATGATGCGAACGATGCCAATTCTTTCTCGGGGCGGGTCAAATTGCTGGCGGAACCGACCGAGCGACTGACGATCCAGCTGGCGGCATGGCACAACCGGTCAAACCAGGATTTTTCCAATCGCATCACCTCGACCGAGCCGCCGATCCTCAACCAGACCTTCGGCATCGCCAATTCCCGCTACACCTTGCTGACCGGCGACATCAGCTATGATCTTGGTTTTGCAAGCCTGCTATCCACCACCGGCTATATCAAAAATACTGTTGTCGTGAACAATGGCGGATTCATTCCCGGCATTGGTGATTTTGCCAGCTACTGGCCTCTGGAAACGAAGAACTTCAATCAGGATCTCCGGCTTGCTTCCAACGGCGACGGTCCGCTGACCTGGATCGTCGGGTTCTTCTATCAGGACGGCCAAACCAAAGGTGGGCAGAGCGTGCAATTGCCCGATCTCCCCGTGGCAGGGCAGCTTGGTCTGGAAACCTTCAACGACAATCTGCTAAAATCGAAGGCCTGGGCTGTCTATGGCGACGCGACCTACAGCATGATGGACGGACTGGTCGATGTCACTGTCGGCGGCCGTTATTTCGAGGAAAAGCGCACTTTCGACGAGAATAGTTCGATCACCCTGGTCGAGGCGGGCGTGGTTGTGCCAACCGTCGGCATTGATCGGGCGAAAAACAACACGTTCAACCCGCGCGTCAATGTGTCCGTGCATCCTACCGACGACGGCATGATCTACGCCGAAGTCGCGAAGGGCTTTCGCTCCGGTGCAATCACATCAACCTCGATCGTGGCCGGCGCCAATGGCGCATTGGGTACAAATTTCGACAATAGCTCTCCGCCCGACACGTTGTGGAATTATGAGGCCGGCATAAAATGGACCGTTGGCACCATGGATATCGCTCTTTCAGGTTATTATTTCGACTGGAAGGATGCCCAGATCGAATTGTCCCCCACGTTGCAATCGATCGTCGTTCCGATCGGCGATGTGAAAGGCAAGGGAATCGATGCAGAAATTTCCTGGCGCACGCCTCTGCGGGGGCTTACCCTGCAAGCAGCGGGCAATATCAACAAGACCGAATTGCGTAATGTGATCCCTGAGGTCGCTGCTGCGCTGACATGGTTGGCAAATGGCAGCCAACTGCCCGGCACCGCGAAGAAAACCGTGTCGGCCACTGCAAGCTATGTTGGTGATGTCGGTAATGGCTGGGATTTGAAAATGAATGCGCGCTATTCATATCGCTCCAGGCAGCAGAGCGTCTTCAACGGTGTCTACGCGCCCTGGAACGGCTTTGGCTCGGCGCGTATCGGACTGGCCAAGGACGATCTGGAAATTTCGATCTTTTCCAACAATATCGGCAATTCCGATCGGCCGATTTCCCGTCCCGGAGGCCAGAACCAGGTTCCCTATCCGCGCACCATCGGCGTTTCGTTCGAAAAGCGCTTTTGAGCCTGAATTAAGGACCGGAACATGGCTAAAGTAGAAAATGAATTCCTCGAGGCGAAAGGATCGGACGGCGAGTTTCAGACGCCGCCTTTCCTCCCGCGCAAGCCTATACCCGATATTGGCAGCCAAAAGATCGATGGCGAGCGCTTCCATTCGACCGAGTTCATGAAGCGCGAATGGGAGATGATCTGGACCCGCACCTGGAACATTGGTTGCCATGTGACAGAGCTGGAAGAAGCGGGTGATTTTCGGGTCCATTCTTTCGGCAAAGAATCGCTCCTGTTTGTTCGCGGGGCAGATGATCTTGTCCGCGGATTCTTCAATGTCTGCCAGCATCGCGGCAATGTGCTGTGTCAGGTGCGCGAAGGCATGGTGAACCATTTCAAATGCCCGTTTCACGGCTGGGAATGGAATCTTGACGGCAGCCTGAAGCAGGTCATGCACCCGCAGCTTTTCCCGCAATTCAAGGACGGGATACCCGATGGTGACCTGGACTTGCCGGCTTTGAAGGTGGAGCTTTGGGGCGGCTGGGTATGGTTCAACATGGATACCGAGGCCGGACCGTTGCGGGAGTTTCTCGGTGAAGCCGGGGCGCAACTCGAGACTTACGAGCACGAGAAATACAACCTCGTCGATTACAAGAGCTTCGAATGGCAGGGCAATTGGAAGCATGCGCATGATGCCTTCAATGAAAGCTATCATTTCGAAGCGCTGCATCCTGAATTCCTCGACTTTGCCGAGGGCTTTGACGTGCCGATCGAATTGCTCGGAATCCACAGCCGGATGCTCAATTTCAATCATACGGTCAGCGAAATTCTCGAAGACCGGGAAAGCATGACGCCGATCCGGGAAAAAATGCTCGGCCTGCCAGAAGGATATGAGGGGCCGGCAAAGGACGTGCATCTGGCGGTGGTGGCGCACAAGCGTTCCATTCAGGATGAGAGCCATATTCCGTATGAGCGGATGAATGACGAACAGCTCGCCCATCAATATCATTATACCTTTTTCCCCGGCACTACGATCACGACCACGCCGGAAATATCGATCGTATTTCGCTATCGTCCACACGAAAGCGATCCGAACTACTGCTATTATGATTTCCTGATCACCCGGCACGACCCGCCGGGCGAACCCCGGCCCGATTTTGAACATCGGCTTTATCGTCACGACGAGTTGCCAAATTATGTCGACGCTTTTGACGGCACGTTCGATCCGGTGCTTGCCAACGTCCTGCAGCAGGACGGCACCAACATGCCAACCATGCAGCAGGGCACGTCGTCGAGAGGTTTCCGAGGCATGATCCTGGGCGAACAGGAACTGCGCATCCGCCATTTTCACCAGACAATCGACCGTTATCTCAGGGGTGACTTTCCCCTGCGCGGCGACCGTTGAGGGCCCCTATGACAAACGCAAAACATATTCACATCGTCACCGGCGGCAAGTTTCACGATTTCGATCTGGCGCGCCTGAAGCTGCTGGAAGCCATGGGTCAAGACGAGCGCATCAGGGCAAGCTGTGCCATGGATTACAGCGGGCTGGAGATTCTCGACGAAAGTGTCGGCCTGGTGCTCTATACCTGTGACATGATGCCAACCGACGAGCAGGCCCAGTTGATGGACAGCTTCGTGCGCAAGGGTGGCCGTATCATGGCGCTTCATGCCGTCAATGCGCATCTGGAATTCACCGATGGACCAGAAATCGTCACCAGTGGTGTTCGTATTCCGGGTCTGGTGAAGTCGACGGCAGAGACGGTCTCGCCCGTGTTCATGGAACTGCTGGGCAGCCGCTTCGTCACTCATCTGGCCGCGCAGGAAGTGCATGTTCACGTGGAAGATCAGGATCATCCTGTCACCCGCGGGATGAAGGACTTCACTTTGATTGATGAACCCTATGTCGCGACTCCCCTCGGTGAATTGCGCACTTTGTTGTCCGCCCGGTACAAGGGTCCGACACCGGGTTATGTAACCGAAGAGATTACCGACGATCCGCCGCGTCCTCAGCTTTACGTCAAGGATCATGGCAAGGGGGCGGTGCTTTACTCGCCGCTTGGTCATGCATGCGGTAAATATGATATGCGGCCGCTCATGGACGAGGCCCCTGTTGTACGCGGCCCGTGGGATGACGAAAATTATCTCGAAATCGTGCGGCGCGGCATAGCCTGGATCACGGAGGCCCCGATTTCAAACTCTGTGGCCTGACGCTCGAACTTGAATCAGAATTATGATCGGGAGATCCGGATTGAAACCGCTAATCATCAGGCAACTTGGCTACGTCACCAATGACATCGAGGCTTCGGCCATGGCCTGGGTGGAAACGATGGGCGCGGGTCCGTTTTTCATTCTGCCGGGGATGGGCTTCAAAAGCTGGACCTATTTAGGGGAGACCCAGGAGATGACGCTGGATATCGCTTTTGGCCAGGTCGGGGACATGATGATAGAACTTATTCGACCCAATGGCCCATGGCCCAATGTTTACGGACAATCGATGCCAGATGGATGCGTGCCGCACCATCAGGGCTGCCTCGTAAGTGACGTCGAAGCAAGCTCGCGTTTGCTGGGCCGCGAAGCCGTAACCCGCGCAGAACTATCAGCCGAGACCGAGCTGCGCTATTTTGACTGTCGCGATAAAACCGGACTTTTTGTTGAATTGATCACGGACAATGAAGAGAGCCGCGGCTTTTTTGCCACCGCGATCGAAGCAGCCTCCAGCTGGGATGGCAAGTCGGATCCTGTCCGTTCATTCCCGGCGGGTGGAAATTGATGCCGATGGCGGAGCCAGTAACGCGTTTCAAAGACCGGGTCATCCTGGTTACCGGCGCAGCGTCGGGTATCGGCGCCGCTACCGTCGCTGCGTTGCGAGAAGAAGGCGCAAAACTTGTGGCGCTGGACCGCATGCCCATTTCCACTCCGGCAGAATTATGCATCCAGATGGATGTGGCAGACGAAGAGGAATGGATCGCAGCAGCCGGGCAAACTGTTGCCCAGTTCGGCCGAATAGATGGTCTCGTAAACTGCGCCGGTATCATCCGGATGGGCGCCATAACCGATCTGTCCGCAGAGGATTTCCGGCTGAGCATGCGAGTGAATGTCGAAGGCCCGTTTCTCGCGATGAAGCATATACTCCCGATCATGTACCGGCAAGGTAGCGGCAGCGTCGTCAACATATCATCGACCGCCGGTATTGCCGGAGCCGCTGGTGCGGGCGGCTACTGCGCAAGCAAAGGCGCGATCCGGATGCTGTCGAAGGCCGTCGCGCTGGAGGCGATCGCGGGCAAGACCGGTGTGCGCGTCAATTCCGTGCACCCGGCGATGACCGAAACGCCGATGGTCAAGGACATCGTAAGCCAACTGGGTGGCGATGAAGATATTGAGGCGCAGATGCGGGCGCTCCAGCCCTCCGGCAATTTCATTCCGGTAAGCGCGGTGGTCGATTCCATTCTCTTCCTGCTTTCCGATGCGTCCCAATTTGTAAACGGCACCGAGCTGATCGTCGACAATGGATTTACCGCTCAGTGAGCGAGACCAGCGCTCCGTTGCGACTGGAGGGTTGCTGTGCACTGGTAACCGGCGCTCTTGGCGGAATCGGAATGGCAATATGCCGCCTGTTCGTCGAACAGGGAGCAAAAGTCTGGCTCGCCGATCTCGAACCTGCCGACAGTGAGAAAGTTCGTCTGGCGCTGGAACAATTGGGCCATGCGGAGTATCTCCGGCTTGACGTCACCGAGACGGAGGATTGGGACAGCGCGGCTGCGATGATCGGCGACCGGCTCGACATTCTCATCAACAATGCCGGCATTGCCCCGACCGGCGAGCTGGAAATCTTGCCGCTCGAGCAATGGCAACAGGTGATGGCGGTCAACTGCCAAGGCGCTTTCCTGTCGCTTGCTAAAATGTCCAGCCTTCTTGCGCGGGCTGGAACATCCAGCGGCCGCTGGGCAAGTGTTGTCAATATCTCGTCGATCCTCGCGATGGTCGGGATGGCGCAGGCCAGTGCCTATGCCGCCAGCAAGGGTGCTCTGCGCAGTCTGAGCAAATCGGCCGCAATGGAATTTGCGCAGGCAGGCCGCCCGATCCGGGTCAATTCTCTCCATCCCGGCTTCGTCGAGACCGACATGACACGGGCGGGCAGCGACGCGATGAGCGAAGCGGGTGACCTGCTGGAAACGCTAGGCAGTGAAACCCCGATGGGCCGCGTCGGGACGCCCGAAGAGATCGCCTATGCCGCGCTGTTTCTGGCATCAAATGAGAGCAGCTTCATTACCGGCAGCGAACTGACCGTGGATGGCGGCTGGACCGCCCGTTAAAGCAAAAGGAATTACCATGATTTTCTATGATTTCGACCTGTTTGCCCCCAGCCCCTATGTTGTCAGGATGTTTGCCGAGGAAAAGGGACTGAAGCTGGAACGCAAGGTCATCGACCTGCTGACCAGAGAAAATCGGCGTGCGCCCTTTACCACCGCGATCAGTCCGCTTGGCGAGTTGCCCGCCCTGCTGCTCGATGACGGCACCGCCCTGACCGAGATCACCGCAATTTGCGAATATCTGGAAGAGATCCATCCCGAAGTACCGCTGATCGGATCGACACCATTGGAACGAGCCGAGACCCGCATGTGGGTGCGGCGGATCGACCAGAAAATTGCCGAACCGATGGGAGAAGGCTTCTCGGCGGCCGAAGGTCGCGAGTTTTTCGAATGTGACCAGAAGGACCCTGACCTGATAACCAAGACGATATTGCCGCCTGAAGCCGGCCCGGCGCTCAAGGCAAAGGCCCAGGAAAAAATTGTCTGGATGGCTGGACAGCTCGATGGCCGCCAGTTCGTCTGCGGTGACCGGTTCACGCTGGCTGATATCTACCTCTATTGCTATTTGCAGTTCGGCGAACATCAGGGCCAGCCAATCTCGGAAGAAGCGCCCTGGATGCACGATTTCTTCGACCGCATGAAGAAACGTCCGACGGCGTGGCATGGCGAAGGCGGCAGCCTCGAATAGGCAATCAGGCCCTCCCACAATCAGACGCCAACAGGCAGCAGGAATTCAATATGAAGGCAGTGTTTTACAGCGAGAATGGCGGCCCGGAGGTCATGCAATATGGCGACCGGCCGGACCCGGAACTGCAGGACGACAGCGTTCTCATCCGCAGCGAAGCAATATCGATCGAAGGCGGAGACCTGCTGAACCGGCTGCTTTCACCGCCTGACCCTGTTCCTTTCATCCCCGGCTATCAGGCGGCGGGAGTGGTTGAGGCCATTGGCCCATCGGTTACGCTCTTCCAGCCGGGCGACCGGGTGGTTGCGTTCAACTGGGCGGGCAGCCATGCGGAACTGTTCGCCGCGCCGGAGAGCTTTACCTACGCGATCCCGGATTCCCTCGACCTGTCGCTGGCAGCGGTTGCGCCGATCGCTTTCGGCACCGCCTATGACGCGCTGATCGAATATGGCCATCTGCAGCCGGGCGAGACCGTGCTGATCCAGGGTGCCGGCGGCGGTGTCGGACTGGCCGCGGTCCAGATCGCCAAGGCGGCCGGCGCGACCGTGATCGGCACCTCTTCCAGCAACGAACGGCTGGAGCTTATCCGTCCGTTCGGGCTGGATCACGGCATAAACTACCGGGAAGAGGATATTGCCGAGCGATGTCTGGCCATTTCCGGCGGCAAGGGCATCGACCTCGCCGTTGACCTGGCGGGCGGCAAGGGCAAGGACCTGCTCGTCAAGGCATTGCGACCGCACGGTCGCTATGCAGCGGTCGGCGCGGCGACCGGAGACATCCCCTCCTTCAGCTTTTTCGAACTGATCGGTGAAATGCTCAACGTCTTCGGCGTGTCCCTCGGCCAGGAAATGCACACCGAAAGGGTTCGCGCGCTAGTCGCCGATATCTTTGCAAAGCTGGAAGATGGCTCCTACCGGATGCCTATCGACAGGACATTTGCCTTGTCCGACGCCGTCGCAGCGCACCGTCATGTCGCGGAATCGCATCCGTTCGGCCGGGTGATCATGACACCCTGAAACGACAATGCCCTGCCTGATCAGCCCCAACACAGTCGGGCCGCTGGGTAGGTCGAGTATACAGAGAAAGGTAAAGGACCGAATTGAGTATCACCTGGCACCCGCTCATGGCGTTGGAGGAATTTCCTGCAGACGGAAAATATGCAGCCTGTGTCGGGGGTTGGTTCGTGCTGCTAATGAAGGATGGGGAACGATTCGCTGCCGTCAATGACCGCTGCACCCATCAGGCATCCCGGCTGTCTGAGGGAGGAATCCGGCGTGGCGCCATCATGTGCCCGGTCCACGGTGCCCGTTTCGAGGCTGCTACCGGCAGATGTCTCGGCGGCGCCTATCCCGACCTGCGCACCTTTGAAACCCGCATTGTCGACAACAGGCTCGAAGTGGCGGTGCCCGACGAACCGCCGGGCGTACACGAAAGACCGACCGGCGTTTGAGCCCTGTCCGGCGGCGGTAAACTATTGATCCACAATGCAACAAGAGACTGGCACCATGGCCCGGCAAGAAAATATCAACCTGCTCAATCAATATTTTACCCTGATGCAGAACGGCGACTGGGCAGCTGTCGAAGCGATGTATCATGACAATATCGTAGTCCACATGCTCGGCACCACGCCGGCATCGGGACGGATGGATGGCAAGGCTATGGTGACCGACGATCTGATCGCCGAAAAGGTCCACGGCGCGATGGTTCCTCACACCATCAAGTTTGCCCGGAAATGGAAAATCATGTGTGCCGATGATCAGCGTGTTGTCGCTATCATGGAAGGAGGCGGTGAGACCAAATCTGGTGTCACTTATGACCAGACATATTGCGAAATTTTTCGTTTCCAAGACGGTAAGCTGATCGAGATGCATGCCTTTTTTGACACAGCTCTTGCTGAAGCAGCCCTTTTCGAAAACCCGCTGACCGTTATAAGGCATCCCGCTGCCGCCCAGATGGACTATTGAAGTCTTCATCCTTCCCATTACTGCAGGGCAGCTAGTAGCTATATATCGTTGCACGTGTAGCAAATGATGGAATGCATGAATTCTAACGGAGGAAAATCTCCTATGAGCAGGTCCGGTGCGTTGAGTCGCCAATCGAATGTCCGCAATTGGATCATCAGCGATCTGGCTCGAACGACCGGAACTGGGCGCATTGCCGTCATGTCCGCCAGCGCGTTTGAATGTCAGCTTCCGCTAATTAGCATTCCACAAGCGTAAAGGCAGCTAGCCACCCACTTGCGGTCATTCGACCTGTTTAGATGGAAATAAAAGCAGCTAGTCGGCAACCGCCCCACTAGCAGTCATTCCCCCGCTGACCACAAATGCCCGAAAGCCGCCTTTGCGCCGTCCTTGCCCGCTATCTTTGCGTTCAAAAAATTGACATTTATTTTCATAAGCTTATCGGGAGGGAATCTTGGACCTATCGAGTTACTCTGACGTCCAAATCACACCGCTTAACACATCACAGATGGAACACAAAATGAAGGAAAAGGGAAAAAAACTCCTATTACCGTTAACAAAGAGGCCCTACGAAAAACCGGTGCTCGAACTATTATTTACGAAAAATTCAAATGGAAAGAATGCCGCACCATCCGAATACACCACCTTTCTGAGACGCACTTTTGGCCAGAGTTAACGCGCCAACTCGCCCCACACTCCAACCCGGGGGCATTCACCCTTGTCGCTATATCGAGGCGTAAGGGCTTGTGGATGGAGACAGATTGTCCAGCCACGGCTGGCAATATAATTTCCGCGTCCCCAGTCCGCCCTTCGCCCATGCTTTCCATCGTTTGATATATGCCTCAAGCGCTGCCTTGCCACTTGGCGGCCCGGTTACAAAAGCCGACAAGTTCACGCAGATATGGCGCTAGCCAACATAATGGAACGGAGGATTTAGCCTCCAAAATGGGATCGAAATTATGCATAACAAAGAGCTAAAAAAGCAAATATCGACCGGCAAAAGAAAATATGAAAAGCCTGTCCTCATATTATTAATGAGCGCTAATACCGAAGGCAAGGCAAGAACCGATCCTAGTGAGTTCACAACATTCTCATACGCTTTTGCACCAAGTTAGCTCGCCACCTAGCAGCACGGCAACTTGGGGTCATTCATCCCTTGTCGCAATATAGAGGCGTACTCCCAAGGTGAGACACTAAATGGCTAGTCCACTTTGCGCCTTCGACATCCGAAAGCAGACAGTCGGCAAGCCACCCAATTGCCGCCGGTCGACCAGATTGGATGGAAAATGAAAGCGGCTGATCGGCAAACGCCCCAGTTGCAGTCCTTCGCCTTCGGACCTGATTTTTCGCGTGAACGTCATCGACCTGTCTTGGTTGCACGGTAGGCACGATCAAAGGATATGCAGGAGAACGACCAATGCAGTGGAAGTTTGGCACGCCCACCGCCCGTGCGCGACAGCATCGGATAGATCGAAGAGGAGCCTCTTTCAAACCCCCGCCCAATCGAGAACATCGACTCCCCGTGTTGCCAGCGATCCCAGATCTCGGACTTCTGTTTATTCGTGAAAAATATCCGGCGGCGATAGGCTATGACTTACACTCCATCCTTCTTAAAAGACTAAAGTGTTGCGGCGACCGGTTGAGATCGCCCTCAGACGAGCATGTGGTCTAAGCACCGGCTGAGGCTCGGCCAGTCATGCGCCGCGAGATTCGGGTGAGCCGGAGAGGCGCTCTTTCATCCAGTTGATCAACCCCCCGCGAAGCAAAAACAGCACTTGTCGTGGCGACATGTAGTGACGCATCTGGAACTTGTACTGGCGCGTGACGTTTTCGACCGCCAGTTCGCCCCCCTCTTTCAGCACGCGCCGAAGGTCGGTCAGGCGAAGCACGTCGCCGGCCTGGATGCCGTCGCAGTCCGCAGGATCGACGAAGGTCAGCGGCAGTACGCCGAAGTTGATGAGGTTTTGCGAGTGGATCCGCGCAAAACCCTTGGCTAGGACCGCACGCAGCCCGAGATACTGCGGGCCTAGAGCAGCGTGCTCGCGGCTCGAGCCTTGCCCGTAATTGCTCCCGCCCACTACAACGTGGCCCGGCACCTGCTTGGCTCGCGCGGCGTAGGTGGGATCGAGCCTGTCGAAGGAGAACTCGGCGATCCTGGGAATATTGCTGCGGAACGGCAGCACACGCAACCCTGGCGGCATGATCTCATCGGTAGAAACGTTGTCGCCCACCTTGAGTAGAACCGACACTTCGATCTCATTAGGCAGCGGCTCGAAGTTCGGCAGGGAAGCGATGTTCGGGCCCTTCACGAGGTCCACGTGAAGTGCCTCCTCAGGCGGCAAAGGCGGCATGAACATCGCGCGGTTGATAATAGGGTGGTCCGGGTCCGCGATGCGCGGGTAGGGCATGCCGAGCGTGCGCGGATCGGTGATAACGCCGGTAAGCGCCGACGCGGTGGCGGTCTCCGGACTGACCAGACACACCTTGTCCTCGCGCGTGCCGGAACGGCCGGGGAAGTTGCGCGGCACCGTGCGCAGAGAGAGCTCATTTGTGGCCGGTGCCTGTCCCATGCCGATGCAGCCGTTGCAGCCGGCCTGGTGCAGCCGCGCGCCGGCGTGTAGCAGGTGGGCGACGTGGCCGTCGCGCACCAGCGTTTCCAGCTGTGCGCGGGACGTGGGGTTGACGTCGAACGACACACGGTCGTTCACTTGCCGACCCTGCACCATCATCGCGGAAACGGCGAAGTCGCGGTAGCCGGGATTGGCCGAGGAGCCGATGTACGTCTGGTAAATCCGTTCGCCCGCGACTTCACAGACCGGGCGCACGTTCCCTGGGCTGGACGGCATGGCGATCAGCGGCACGAGGCTCGAGAGATCAATCTCATCGTGCACGTCATAGGTCGCGTCCGTATCCGCGGCCAGCTCGACCCAGTCCTCTTCTCGCTGCCAGGCGATCAGGAAGCGGCGCACCTCCTGATCGGAAGGAAAAACGGTGGTGGTCGCGCCCAGCTCGGCGCCCATGTTGGCGATCACGTGCCGATCCATCGCGCTCAGCGTGGCTAGCCCCGGTCCGTAGTACTCGACAATCCGGCCAAGTCCGCCGTCCACGCCGTGGCGGCGCAGCATCTCCAGGATCACGTCTTTGGCGCTCACCCAGTCGGGCAGGCTGCCGGTGAGCTTCACGCCCCAGATCTGCGGCATACGCGTGAAGAACGGTTCGCCCGCCATCGCCAGCGCCACTTCCAGTCCGCCGGCGCCGATCGCCAACATGCCGATCGCGCCGCCCGCCGGCGTGTGGCTGTCAGAGCCGAGAAGCGTCTTGCCCGGCTTTCCAAAATTTTCCTGGTGGCACGGATGACTCACCCCGTTTCCAGGCCGCGAGTACCAGACCCCGAATCGCTGACAGGCGCTACGCAGGAAAAGGTGGTCGTCGGGGTTCTTGAAGTCCTCCTGGATGATGTTGTGGTCAACGTATTGGACGCTCACCTCGGTCTTCACCCGGTCCAGGTCCATCGCCTCCAGCTCTAGCATCACGAGCGTACCGGTGGCGTCCTGGGTGAGCGTCTGGTCAATGCGGATCCCAATCTCCTCGCCGGGCTTCATGTCACCGTGCATCAGATGCGACTTGATCAGCTTCTGCGTAACGTTCATGCTCACGTACATTCTCCCAAGCTAAGACGATTATTGTATTCGAGGTCACCGCAACCATTGCTCCGCAGAACGCGATAAGGGAGGACCGTTCCGTTGCGACTCAGACCCCAAGCTCAAAAATTCATGAGTTTGCTCGCAAAATCACTACCGCGAAACTATATCCCAATAGTGTACAGGGGCCAAGCAGCACAAAGCCCTCACAAATCGGAACGCCCAATCCCGTCCGGGGCGCATGGAATTACCAAATAAAACCAGTACCATGCTTAACGGTAGTTATACAACAAAGCCTCCCAGATGAGCACCGGTGCTGCCGCCAGTACCGCCTTCGGACAGACAGCGTAACGCCGGGCCACTATCGAGGACATGGCCCTCGCGGGAAATGCCATTCCACTCCGCATCACGCAAATCGCTTGGATAACGAACCGCATCGCGCGAATGCTGCCGACGGGCGGATCAGTCCAAGCCATATGCTTTTCCGATCGTCTCGACAACGACGGTGAATCACAAACTACTGATATCGCTCAACCACTTTTCGTTCGGGCCCTTAGGATAACTCGTTGATCAAGACTCAGCCCGCAGTCTATTTGCCGTCCGATTGCGCGAGCGCATAATCTGCTTTGCTGCGAAGATAGTGCTGGATGTTGCGGGTATCCTCTTCAAGCCGTTAAGTGCCGCAGAACGTCTGTAACACCCTTTCGTCAGCTGCAGGTGGCTGCCCGTAGTGCGAAAGATTGGGCTGGTCGTCGAAAGGTCGGGCAAGAACCGCCACCAACTTGTCGAAAGGGGCGAAGTCCTCCTGCTCGACCGCAGCCTTGATCACCGCCTCGACGCGATGGTTACGCGGAATGTAGGCGGGATTGACGGCGCGCATCGCGGCCCCGCGCATCGCGACATCCTGGGGGTCGTCGCGTAGACGCGCCCGCCACTGTGGAACCCACGCGTCATACGCCGACGGATCCGCGAACAGGGCGCGTACGGCGGCATCTCCCTCCCCCTCCAGCTGCGCTTCGCTAAGACGGCGGAAGAATAGCGTGAAGTCTACCTGATTCACGGCCATGCCATCGAGCAATGTGCTCGCCAGCGAGGCATCTCCTTCGCGCTCGGCGGAGAAGCCGAGCTTTCGCCCAAAGCCGGCCTGGTAGGCGTGCTCGAACTGCGACGCAAAGGCTGCCAGCGCCGTTTCAGCGTCCGCGATCGCGACATCTTCCTGATCGGCCAATAGCGGCTGCAGGGTTTCGGCGAGCCTGGCGAGATTCCAGAGCGCGATCCGCGGCTGATTGCCATAGGCATAGCGCCCGCGCCGATCAATCGAGCTGAACACGGTGGTCGGATCATAGGCGTCCATGAACGCGCAGGGACCATAGTCGATCGTCTCCCCGGCGATTGACATATTGTCCGTGTTCATGACGCCGTGGATGAACCCGACCATCAGCCAGCGCGCGACGAGCTTGGCCTGCGCGGCGATGACTGCGTCGAGCAACGCCCGGTAGGGCCGAGCGGCTTCGGCGGCTTCGGGATAGTGCCGAGCAATCACATGGTCGGCGAGCATTCGCACCCCCTCGACGTCCCCTCGCGCCGCGAAGAACTGGAAAGTGCCGAACCGGATATGGCTCGAGGCCACCCGGACTAGGACGGCACCGGGCAGGATCGTCTCGCGCGTCACCGTCGCTCCGGTGGTTGCCGCCGCGAGCGATCGGGTGGTGGATATCCCTAGCGCGGCCATCGCCTCGCTCACCACATATTCGCGCAGCACTGGCCCCAACGCCGCTTGCCCGTCTCCTCCGCGCGAATAGGGTGTGCGGCCCGAGCCCTTCAGCTGGATGTCACGCCGCTGGCCGGCCTGATCGACGACCTCGCCGATCAGGATCGCACGTCCATCGCCGAGCTGCGGCACGAAATTGCCGAACTGGTGTCCGGCATAGGCCATCGCAATCGGCTCGGATCCCTCGGCGAGGCGCTTGCCAGCCAGAATCTCGACGCCCTCGGGGCTGGAGAGCCAGCCTGGATCGAGGCCAAGCTGAAGCGCTAGTTCGCGGTTTAGGCAGATGAGCTTCGGCGTTGCCGCCGAGGTTGGAGTAACCCTCGCGTAAAACCGCTCGGGCAGGCGAACGTAGGTGTTGTTGAATGGGAAGGTCATGGCCGCCTTTGCAGAGGACGCAGGCTGCACCGCCCGCTCACCTTCCGGTTCGCGTCCATCGCGGGTGGCTGGCCAGTGGGAAGCCCCAGCATCCCCGGGATGCTCGGCCCCAGCACGTCCGCGTCCATGAGCCCGATCCGGTGCCCCATCTGTTGCAGCGCGAACGCGAGATTCACGCTCACAGTAGACTTTCCAACCCCTTCCTTGCCGCTGCCCACTGCGATGACATGTCTGATTCCGGGCAGCTTTTCAGGGCCGGTCGTTTGCATGTCTCAGGTTCCTTTTGTTCCGGCTGCGCTGCGGCACGTTCCTATAGCTCTGCTTCCACGTCGGTTTAGGGAGCCTTTGCCAGACGAAACCGATACGCCAGCCATTAAGGGGTAAAGTAGTATCGTATCGAAACTATTACCTTGCCAAAGCAGTTTGTCAACGCTATTATCTTCGTATGGCAAATGGAGCTAGAAATGGATAGTCGCGTCGTCGCGGAGCTGGTCTTACACTTGGGGCGCATGGCGTCCCGCGATGGGCTCGTGGAGGGGCTGACCCCGGCCCAATGGGCAGCACTCAGATACATCGCGCGCGCCAACCGCTTCTCGCGTACCCCGTCCGCCTTCGCCGCGTTCCATGGCACGACCCGGGGCACGGCGTCGCAGACGATCAAAAGCCTCGAAAGCCACGGTTATCTGACGCGCATGTGGTCAGAGGTCGATAGGCGCAGTTGCCAGCTTGTTCTGACCGATAAAGCCAGGGCTATTTTTGTAAACGACAACTTTGAAGCGCTGGTCCGCGCCGCGGATGCTCTACCTCCAAGCGTCCGCGGCCACTTCGTCAGCACTTTACAGCGCATGCTCCACCAAGTGGCGAGGGAGAGAGGCGCATCTACCTTCGGCACCTGCACGTCATGTGAGCATCTGGAAGGCGACGACTGCGGCCGGGAGGGTCAGGCGCCCTATGCCTGCGGGTTTGTGGGCGAGCCGCTGCTTCTGAAGGAACTCGACGATCTCTGCATCAACTTCGTTCCGGGCAAGCCCATGACGGTGACGGGCTCTGTCACCGGAGCGCCGCCGCGATGAGTTCTGTTCCGGGATCAGCGATCTCCATCGCAGACGGCGAGATCACCATCGATGCCGGGCTGCTCGCCCCCAAGCTCGGCCTGTCGGCCGAAACGCTGAAGGCCGGGATGCGCGAGGGCATTGTCTCCAGCGTCGCCGAGGCCGGCATCAACGAGGATGTCGGACGCACACGTCTTACTTTCAGGCATCTCTCTCGAGTCTGGATTGTGGTGGTCGATCCCGATGGTACCGTGGTCGAAAATTCCGCCGATGTTGCTCCCCAGCCAACGCACACCGAATGCCTAAATCTGATCAATTTCGTCGGGACCGCGCCATGACTACTGCTGCTTGGGATTTAGTCGCCGCCATAGCCGTTGAGGACAGCGCGCCAGAACCGCTCGCCCACCGGCTTCGAGCGCACCTTCAAGCGCTCGCCACACGGCGATTGCCAATTACCTATCGGGAAGCGGCCAAAGGAATGTTCCTCTCACCACCGAACACGATTCATCAAGTCACTGCTGCGTTGGAGAAACTCATGGGCGAGGACGCCGCGGCTGACCGCCCCTTCATTGCGGCCATGGTCGTCAGCAAGGCGCGCGGAGGCTTGCCGGCACCGGGCTTTTGCGACTGCGCGGCACGGCTAGGACGCTTCGCCGGCGATCCGGCGGGTCTGGAAGCTAGGTCCTTTCATGCGGTCGAGCTCTACGCCACGATCGACTTTTGGGCGCTGCCGCGCACCTTTGGCGAAAGTGAATAAGGACTCATGGCCTCTCTTTTAGCGCAGTCCCCGGAGCAAAGCCGACTTCAGCTTGTGCCCTGCGGGGGAGTAAACGGCCGACGCCCGCGCGTGGTCATCGTTGGCGCCGGCTTCGCCGGCCTCACTGTCGCAAAGCGGCTTGCCAAGGTGCCGGTGGACATCATCCTAATCGACCGGGAGAACCATCACCTCTTTCAGCCGCTGCTCTACCAGGTAGCGACGGCCGGACTGTCGCCAGCCGACATCGCCTGGCCCATTCGAAGTCTGGTCAGGGACCAGCGCAACACACGCGTGTTGTTGGGCGAGGTCACCGGCGGCAATCAGGCGCGTAAACGTGTGAATATGGGCGACCGTAACATTGCCTACGACGTTCTGGTGCTCGCGACCGGGGCGACCCATGGCTATTTCGGCAATGACGGCTGGGCAGCCCATGCACCCGGCCTGAAGACAATCGACGACGCCACGGAGATCCGCCGCCGTTTGCTGCTCGCGTTCGAGCGCGCGGAGATGACATCCGATGCGCGCGAGCACGAACGACTCCTCACCATCGCCATCGTTGGCGGCGGGCCGACCGGGGTCGAGATGGCCGGCGCCGTCGTCGAACTGGCGCGCAAGGCGCTCGCGACCGACTTTCGCGCCATTGATCCGCAGCAGACGCGCGTGCTGCTGCTCGAGGCCGGACCGCGGTTGCTGCCAGGCTTTCCGGAATCGCTGTCGCGCTATGCCGAGAAGACGCTTCGGCGCCTCGGCGTAGATGTCCGCCTGGAACAGGCAGTCACGCACTGTGGTGTAACCGGGGTCACGCTGGGCGACGAGAACGTGTCTGCGGGCACGGTGATCTGGGCGGCCGGGGTCGCCGCCTCGCCGGCTGCTGACTGGCTTGCGGTGACGGGCGATCGCGCTGGCCGTGTACTGGTCGGACCCGATTTGCGGCCATCGGGCCTGGACGACGTTTTCGTCATCGGCGACACCGCGCTCATCCATGACGATGCCGGCAAGCCACTCCCCGGCATCGCTCCGGTTGCCAAGCAGCAAGGCGCCTATGTGGCCGACCTAATTAAGGCCCAAATTATCGGCAAGACCAAGCTGCCGCCCTTCCGTTATCGGGATCGAGGCCAACTCGCCACGGTCGGCCGCAAGACCGCCATCATCGTGTTCGGGCGCCTGCGGATTAAGGGATGGCTTGCATGGTGGATCTGGGGGATTGCCCACATCTACTTCCTGATCAGCCTGCGCAACCGGCTGATCATCATGACGCAGTGGCTCTGGTCCTACGTCACGTTTGAGCGCGGCGCCCGGCTCATCACCGGTAGACGCACCACCCTCGAGGCCGAACATCTGGGCCGTCGGGACGACGACAATGCCCGCCCACCCGAGGAACACAGAGAGGCTTGAACGACCTGTGACGTCCTGAGTCCAAATTCATTCGAAAAGGAGATCTGCAACATGCACATTCCAACGGTAACAACTGATACTCCGTGCCGATCCGCTGCTGGCGAACCCGAGAACATGATCCGGTTCATACCGGCGGAGAAATAGGCCTTATGCGTTTGCAATCGCCGATGCGTCATGCATCCATCATTTCTATCTGTGCTGTTACCGCCTCGTTCGCCAGTGGCGCCCATGCGCAGGCTGCCAGCCACAGCGATGATATCATCGTCACCGCGCGCGGTCGGGAAGAAGCGCGGATCCGTGTCCCTGACACGATTACGGTCTTTAGCGCACAGGATATCGAAGCACGGCGTCTGACCACCATTGACGACATCATTGCGGCGACTCCCGGCGTGTTCATGGTCAACGATCAGGACCCCGGCACCAACCTGATTTCGGTTCGTGGTGTATCGACGAACCGCAACCAGTCACCTTCGATTGCCTTTATTGTCGACGGATTGGCATTACCAGACGCCGAACTGTTCACCTTGCGCCCTTACGACCTTGCCCGCGTTGAACTGTTAAAGGGACCGCAGGGAGCGCTGTTCGGGCGCTCGGCTTCGGGCGGCGTCATCAATATGATCACCGCCGATCCCGGCAAAGAATGGGGCGGTCAGGCCAGTGTCGGTTTTGGCAACGGGCAAGCACGGACGGCCGATATGGCAATTGATGCGCCGGTTAATGAACGGCTAGCATTCCGCCTGGCCGGTTCGTTCCGCACCACCGATGGCTTTATCTACAATAGCTTCCTCGCCAAGAAGGTCGATGGCTTTACATCCCGCAACTTGCGACTGAAGGCGCGCGCCGAACTGACCGACGCCACCACGCTTAGTGTCCGCATCGCATGGGCCAATGAAGACGGCGGTGCCGCCTACATCTCCTCCAACAACATCACCGGTCTGTATAATGGCCGTTTGTCCGGGGCTGCGCTCACGAATCCATTTGGTGATTTCGAGGGTCGCGCGGCCCGTGAATGGTGGGGTGTGCAAGCCACGCTCAACCATGAATTTGCCTCTGGCACCCGCTTTTCGCTGACGGCGGGCTATGACAATTACCGCAAGGATTTCGTCGAGGAGCTGGATTTCCGCAATGGCCCGGTGACATTCTTTGGCCAGCCGAGCTTTCCGAATGGCATTCAGCCGATCTCACAGCCGGTCAGGCTTGAAGCCTTCACCAGCGAAGCACGCTTGTCATCTGCCGATGACCAACGCCTGCGCTGGAACATGGGCGTCTTTTTCCAGCGCGCGCAGCGGGACCGGACTGACGATTTGGGTCCCTTGTTATTTGGCACAGAGGCCCCGCGTGCAGAAACAAACTCCCAGCAGATCGGGATATTCGGGCAGGTCAACTATGATATCGCGCCCGAATTGGAAGCCACCATCGCCCTGCGCTATGACCGTGATCGTCGCAAGGAAGATACCGTCGGCGTCACCACCGGTACGATCTTCGCGGCGCGGGCTGCTACGTTCGGCCGCTGGCAGCCCAAGCTGTCGCTGGCCTGGCACCCCAGCGAAGACCTGACCGTCTATGCGACCGGCGCCGTCGGGTTCAAGGCGGGGGGCTTCAACCCCTTGCCCGGGGCATCCGATACCTGGCAGGCTATTTTCCTAAGCGAACACACCAAGGCGCTGGAAGCCGGTGTCCGCAGCCGTCTGGCCGATGGTCGCGTCCAACTCTCTCTGGCCGGTTTCAATACTGATTATAGTAACTTCCAGAACACTGTCTTCCTCAACCAATCGGTCGTCCTATCGGTGCCCAAGGTAAACGTCCACGGGCTTGAAGCCTCGGGTCAGGCGCAGCTTGGCAGTGGGTTCAGCCTGACCGGGTCGGTGGCATGGACACGCAGCCGCGTTGATCAATACACTACCCCGAATCCGACCCCCGAACCCGGCGAACCGCTGATCCTGGATCTCGCGGGCAAGCGCACACCCAATGCGCCAGATTGGACCGCCAATGGCGGCGTCCAGTGGGCGGGTGATCTTGGCCCGATGCAGGGGCTCGCGCGCATTGATGTGTCCCGGGTATCACGCGTCGATTACGAGATCGACAATATCCTCTATTCACCGGGCTGGACCGCGGTTGATGTGCGACTGGCACTGACCAGGAACGCCTTCACCATCGACCTCTGGGCGCGCAACCTGTTCGACCGTCGCAGGGCTATTTCCGCTTTTGGACAGCAACAAATCGGGTTGCTGCTCGGCCTTGGACCCGGCGGCCCATTTGACAGCTTCACCATCAATAGCGGCAGGCAGTTCGGCACTGACCTGACTGTACGTTTCTAAGGAACGAAAACGGACATGAGCTTCGCGGGATGGCATTTGGTCTGATGTCGCGCCATTGAGACAGGCCATTCTGGGCCTGCCCTTTCTCTCTGAAATCGCGGACGGGACGCTGCCGATGGAGGCGTTCCGGCATTATATCGTGCAAGACAGTTTTTACCTCGCGGAATATGCGCGGGTGCTGGCGATTAATGACCACTAGCAGCATTACCCCACCGAAATACAGCTGCCCGAGTGAACGCAAAAATGGGATCATATAAAGCATCCCTTGGTTAAGCCATTTACTTTGCGCGAGCACCGGAAAATGTGCCGATCGCCTGTATCGGAACCAAGCGTGACAAGAACGGGCTGTACGCGCTTTGCGATCGAGATGGCTTTTTTGCAATTCGAATTTGCAGGTGTTTGTGTTTATGCCCCATCAGGAGGCCGCAGTATCTGCAAAATACGCACGAAGTCGGGTAAGCGCAGCCTCGCGGATCTGGCGGATACGCTCGCGCGATACACCGAACCGTTCGCCTAACGCAGTTAGTGTTTTCGGTGGGTCAGACACATAGATTTCGATGATGATGTCTTGTTCACGCTTGGAAAGCCGGTTCAGATGGGCAGACATACTAATCCAGAAGGCACGGGAATCCATTCGTGCGCCGACTTCCTTTTCGACGTCTACATCCGGATCCTCAAGCAGATCTTGCAGTTGCATTGTACCGCCATCGTCACCGACGGGCCGGTTCAGAGACACATCCCGACCGGCCAGTCTTTGTTGCATCAACACAACCCGATCGGGCGTAACTGCAAGCTCAGTCGCTATCCGGTCAACAAGGTCTTTAGGTGGAACCTTCCCCGCTTCGGTCAATCGGGCTTCAACACGCTCGAGATTATGTAATAGCCTCCGGTTGGACGCTGAGTTCGGAAGCCGCACCAGAAACCGGTTCCGGACCTTGTAATCCTGAATTTCAGCCCTGATCCACCATGCGGCATAGGTGGAAAAGCGAAAACCCTTGTCGGGGTCAAAGCGATCGGCCGCCTTCAACAGTCCGATATTCGCGTGCTGGACAATGTCGTTGTCCAGCTCCCTTCCTTTGTCCCGGGCCCGCCGTGCCGCAGCCGTTGCAAGCGCCTGATGGGATGTGACCAGACGGTTGCGGGCCGCAACATCGCCCGTATCGTGCCAGCATCTGGCAAGGCGAGCTTCGCTGGCTGCGTCCAGAAACTCTGCGCGCGGCACGTGTTTGCGGCCGGTTCGGGGCGGAGAGAAAGGTTTGTTCATTTCCTGCAACTTTCATTTCGTTTCGATACTAGTTGTCCATAAAGCCTCTTGTCAATTTAGTTTCGAAACGCTATTAGTTGTTCATGACAGACAATACGACCGACAAAGAAGACATCGCCGAACTGCTCGTCTATCTTGGGCGGGCAGCACGCGGGGTCGACGCAGGATCAGACCTGACGGCGGCGCAATGGACGGCCATGCGGTTTTTCGCCCGTGCCAATCATTTTTCCCGAACGCCGTCAGCGTTTTCCAGCTTTCATGCCACGACGCGGGGTACTGCTTCGCAAATCATCAAATTCTTGATGCTGAAGGGATATCTTGTCCGTCATGGGGCAGTGGATGACCGGCGGAGCGTTAGGTTAGACCTGACGAGCAGCGGGAAATCAATCATGCGTAATGATCCTTTGTGCAACCTGACAGAAGCCATTGGCAAACTGGAGGGCAAGCAGCGCAAGGCGTTGCAGCAGGCGTTGCCCGCATTGGCAGGAGAGCTCGCCAAAATCCGCGACACCGTCGCTTTTGGCACCTGTGGTAATTGCCGGCATTTTTCGTGCTGCGGCGCGGTCAGCTATTGTGCCTGCGTCGGGGCCGAACTGGCACCGGCCGATCTCGGTTGTCTTTGTATAAATTTCGCAGCAAGCGAAGGCCCGAAAAGTGGGGCCCGAAAGGCAGCAATGCCCAGCCCCAGATCAAAGGAAACGTTATGACGGCGGCACAAGCTACATCCAACGAAACCGGAGATCTTGGCATGGCGCACCTTGGACAGATCATTGCCGTGGCCAGCGGCAAGGGCGGTGTGGGCAAGAGTACTGTCAGCACCAATCTGGCATTAGCCCTGGCGGCGCAGGGTGCGGCCGTCGGGCTGGTGGACGCCGATCTTTACGGCCCCAGTGTGCCGGGAATGTTGGGGGTCGAGACCGGTAAAAGCCCGCCGATGTCGCCTGCGGGCAAGGTGACCCCTGCACAGGCGTATGGGATCAAAGTCATCTCTATGGGCATGCTGACCGATGACGACAAGCCCGCCATTTTACGCGGCCCGATGGTATCGAAATACCTGCGAATGTTCATTCTTGGCGTGGAGTGGGGCAAGCTCGACTACCTGATCCTCGATCTACCTCCCGGCACAGGCGACACGCAACTGACGCTGGCGCAAAGCTTTCCGCTGACCGGCGCAGTCGTGGTCAGCACGCCGCAGGATGTCAGCCTGAAAATTGCCCGCCGCGGCATTCGCATGATGGAACAGGTCAAGGTACCAATCCTTGGCATCATCGAGAACATGAGCGGGTTTACCTGCCCTTCTTGTAGCGAGGTAACGCACATCTTCCATCAAGGCGGCGGCGCGAAGATCGCGGCCAGCCTTGGTGTCCCGTTTCTGGGTGCCATTCCGCTTGATCCGGCGATCGTGGATTGCGGCGACGAGGGGCATCCTTTGGTGATTGCCCATCCCGGCGCACCCGCTGCGGCGGTATACCGCGACATTGCCACGATCCTGTCTGGGCGCGTGCACGCTGGTGCTGGAATTCCGACGCCGTTTGACTGGCATTGGACTGATGACGCTAGCAAACCAAAACCTTCAGCCCACGCGGCCTTTGCAGACGGTACTGCCGAAGTTCCTCTAGCTCTGGATCGCCGCGACGGGCGTACTCTGACTTTGCGTTGGCAGGATGGCCACGAACAGCAGATCGACGTGCGCGATTTACGCCTGGCGTGCCGATGCGCAGCCTGTATCGATGAGATGAGCGGGCGCGCAGTGCTCGAACCGGCAACTGTGCCGCTGAACATCGTGCCGACCCGGATCTGGAGCCTTGGCAACTATGCAATTGGCGTCAGCTTCAGCGACGGTCATCAATCGGGAATCTATACTTTTGGACATCTTCGCGGCATGGCCGCCGCCGAGGTTGAGAATGTCTGACCTGACAGCTCCGCTGCGTATCCGCGCTGAGACTTCCCCCGCTGATCCGCACAGCATGCGCTTTGTGTTGGATAGGGACGTGCAGGACAGTGCCCTGGCGACCTTTCCCGATGCAGCTGCGGCGCAGGGCGCACCTTTGGCCGAGGCGTTATTCGCCATCGCGGGGGTGAAAATGGTTGATGTCTCCGGCGCAGTTGTGGCCGTGGTCAAGGCCGATGACAGCGATTGGGACGCTTTGAAACATCCGATTGCCGATGCGCTCCGCAGTGGCGTGGCACAATCTTCTGCGCCTTTGGGGCAAGGGGCTAAGGCCTTTGGCGAAGTCCGATCCGACGCCGACATTCATCTGGCGGTGCAATCGGTACTCGATAGACGTGCCAACCCGGCGATTGCCGGCCATGGTGGCAAAGTAAGCGTTATGGATGTGCGTGATGGTATCGTCAGCATGCTGATGTCTGGAGGATGCCAGGGCTGTGCATCCTCTGCCGCGACACTTCGCGGCGGGGTGGAAAAGATGATCCGGGCTGCCGTTCCCGAAGTTCGCGACATCATCGACGTGACGGACCATGCCGCCGGTAAGACCCCTTATTACGGCGCTCGACTTGGCAATGAGCAGCGGCCAAAGCGCCCCTTGCTATATCGCGTCGTCCCAGCAAATGCAGTGACGCGTGAGGATGGCCAATTCCTGATCTCGCCAGACTACCTTGCACCGCGCCTGGGGATGGATGCAGAAACGCTCCGGGCAGGGCTACGATCAGGCGAAGTTGTCAGCCAGTCTGAGACAGGAACCGGAGCGGATGCAGGAAAAACCCGGCTGATCATACGTTCCAGTCGCCTTGTCTGGGCTGGCGAAATCGCCGCAGATGGCACAGCTCATGAAATTCCCGCACCCCGCGCTGCCACAAAGGCTGCCGCAGCTGGCAGCGCGTTGCGTGATCGAATTCGGGCGCATCTCGCCAGCTTGTCGGCAGCAGATGTGCCGATGACCTACGGCAAGCTTGCCCGCGCCATGGAGCTTAACCTGCCCGGATCCATTGCGAAAGTAACGCAGGCGCTCGAGGCGACAATGGTCGAGGACGCCGAAAACGGAACGCCGTTCCTGGCCTCACTGGTCGTCAGCAGAGCCGGGCAAGGCAAGGCGGCCAAAGGGTTTCTTCAGCAAGCACGCGCGCTTGGTCGAGGACCGGGCTTCGGCGAAGACGACCGGGCCTATCACCAGCGCGAGTTCACCGGCGCCGTCGCCATGGTCACGGCCATCGTGCGCGCGGAGGGTTCGCAACAGGACGCAAGAGCGCTTTTGAATGAACGGAACGATCAATGATCCCCAACATCCTATCCATCGCCGGTTCGGATCCATCGGGCGGCGCCGGCATTCAGGCCGATATCAAGGCCATCTCGGCCAACGGCGGTTATGCCATGGCTGTGACCACCGCCGTGACCGCACAAAACACCCGCGGCGTGCAGGCAGTTCAGTTTGTGGATCACGCATTGGTCTCGGCTCAAATCGCATCAATCCGTGACGATATCCGCATAGATGCAGTGAAGATCGGCCTGCTCGGTAATGCGGCGATCATCGACGTCGTCGCAGAAGTGCTAATGGCGCTGAGCGTTCCTATCGTTCTCGATCCAGTGATGGTGGCCAAGAGTGGAGACCGATTGCTTGCGCCCGAGGTTGTCAAGACCCTGCGCGCGCAGCTTTTGCCCCATGCCACGGTATTGACCCCCAACCTGCCCGAAGCCTCCGATCTGCTGGGCGTGGCCGAGGCCAAGAGCCCGGCAGAAATGGAGGAGCAAGCCAAGGCAATCCTTGAGTTAGGACCGGGCGCAGTATTGCTAAAGGGAGGACATCTTGCCAGTGGTCATAGCCCCGATCTGCTGGCCACGTCCCAAGGGCTGATCTGGCTGGATGGCCCACGCCATCCCACGCGGAATACCCACGGGACCGGATGCACCTTGTCCGCAGCGCTGGCGACGCAGTTGGCACATAGCCACCCCCTGCCGGAAGCGGCGCGGATCACAAAGCACTTCGTTTCCGAAGCTATTCGCGCTGCTGATGACCTCGATGTCGGCGAGGGCTCTGGCCCGGTTCATCATTTTCATGGGCTCTGGCCCAAGACCGCAGTTTAACCCGAAAGGATATTGTTCAATGCGTTTCACCGAAACGATGTGGGCCGCGACTGACGCGCTCCAACAGTCGATACTCACAATGCCGTTCAACCGCGAACTCGCCGCCGGCGCGCTCGCACCGGAGACATTCCGGCATTACATCATCCAAGACGCACATTATCTGGAAGGCTTTGCACGCGCGCTTGCGCTGACCGCATCTCGCGCACCCGACGCAGATGCGGTCATGCAACTTTCTGGCGCGGCCAACGGCGCGATTGCCGTCGAGCGTCAGTTGCACGGGCATTACATGGCCCTCTACGGAGTTGATGCGGCTTCCTTCGCAGCAACCGAGCCGACACCTGCATGCGATCATTATGTCAGCTATCTTCTGCGCACAGCAGCGATTGCCGATCTGCCTGAAGCGATTGCCGCGCTGCTGCCATGTTTTTGGGTCTATCAGCGTGTTGGCCAGGACATCCACGCTAACGCCGCCAGCACCAACCCCTATCGTGCATGGATCGACACCTATGCAGGCGAAGAATTCGCAAGTGAGGTCGAACAGATGCTGGAATTGACGGACCGAGTGGCCAAAACCGCGAGCGACGCGAGCCGCGCCCGGATGCACCATGCATTCGGTCAATCCACGCGCCTTGAATGGATGTTCTGGGACAGCGCGTATCACGGTCGCGGATGGATGATTCCAGACGGGGATCCGCCAGAGGCCAAGGTTTCCCTGCTGGGGCAGGCTAGACGATGATACTCGTTGGCCTTGCCAATGTACTTCAAAGTGAACCTCAACAGCATCATCAATGACGGAGATTTGAATCATGTTTATCGAAACCGAACTAACGCCAAATCCGGCGACATTGAAATTTCTTCCCGGCGTCGCCGTGATGAACCTCGGTACAGCGGACTTCCCGACACGCGAAGACGCCGATCGCTCGCCTCTGGCGACCCAGCTATACGACGTGAACGGCGTCTGTGGCGTATTCTTTGGCGGCGACTTCATCACCGTCACCAAGGCGGACGACATTGACTGGATGCTAATCAAGCCGGCGATCCAGGGCGCGATCATGGAGCATTTCACGTCTGGACAGCCCCTGCTGAACGCAGATGCACCCACGTCCGGGCATGCTGAGTCGGATGATGAGGATGAACTGGTCACCCAGATCAAAGAGCTGCTGGATACGCGGGTACGCCCCGCCGTTGCCCAAGACGGCGGCGACATCCTGTTTCATGGTTTCGAGCGCGGCGTGGTCTACCTGCACATGCAAGGCTCTTGCTCGGGCTGTCCTAGTTCGACCGCGACTCTGAAGGTCGGGATCGAGAGTATGTTGCGGCACTACATTCCCGAAGTGATCGAAGTGCGGCCGGTATGACACAAAGTCAGCACACCTTCCGAGCGACAGATGAGACGACGAAAGAGGAGAATGCCTGGGCCAAGTTCACCGCCGTCGAACTCGAAACAAAGCTTGCGGAACTTCGGAAGCTGGTCGAAAGCGGGACGCTGACAGTTCGTTCATTGGAACATCAGTTCACGGAAATCGCGATCATCGAGAACGAGTTAGCGGGGCGCGATGGCGGGTGACGGTCATGCCAAGTTCAAGAACGACCGGGGCGTGCTGGAGATTCGAATCGGGGTTAAGGAATTCAAGTGCGCTGGCGCTTCTGATCCTCACGACCACCCGCATATCTACCTCAACATGGGCGCGGCGGACACGATCCTCTGTCCTTATTGCGCGACCTTGTTCCGCTATGACCCGCGACTGGGATCGCTGGAGGTCTATCCGCCGGACAGTTTTTTCATTGACGACTTAAAGAGCATAAAGCAGACTATCAGGAAACCACCCAGCTACTGCCGTTAAATGTCAATTTTCTTGATCGGTGCGGCTTAACAATAATGGCCCCAAGACCTGTTCAACACCGGTCAGTTTTCAACCTTTGAATCCGATTAACGCGTAAATTGCAAAACGCCGATTTTCCTTTGACTCAAAGCCTCATCTAGGTGTTACTGACATTCGGTCAAAGTCATAACGAGTTGCCATTACAATAGGGGGGATACACATAATGAATAAACTGGATCTTGTCAGTAGCATTGCTGACCACAGTGGCCTTAGCAAAAGCGATGCTGCCAAAGCGGTAGACGCAGTTATTGGTTCCATCACCGGTGCATTGAAGAGCGGCAGCGAAGTCCGTCTCGTCGGTTTCGGTACTTTCTCGACATCTAAACGAAAAGCTTCAACCGGTCGTAACCCAAGCACCGGCGAACCAATGCAGATTCCTGCATCGACGCGTGCAAAATTTAAGGCCGGTAAGGGCTTGAAAGATGCCGTAAACAAATAAGTTATCCGGGAGGCGCGAACCGCGACTCCTTTTTTATCACACTTTGTTTAACGAAATTCAGGTGGGTACTCATAAAGAGGACTGCCTTTTTCTGTTCCACGACGCTGGCTTGAAATCCGTCGCAAAGATCCTGCCATTGAAAGAATGGCGGGTTTATTATGCTTCGGACGGACAGCTTCCCACCCAATTGCGGTCATTCCAGCGGCCAACGGCTGGTCTTAAAAGCAGACCGGCAGGAGGCGACTCAATTGCGGCCGATTAATTTTAATGTGCTTCCTCGTAATGATGCTTCAACCACTCGGAGCCGTAATCGTTAGACGGGTCACGTGCGATGGAATGGACGTGATTGTATCCGCCATCAGATGACTTCTCACGCACATAATCGATCAGAATGGACGGTCCGTGGACACGAAACATATAGCGTGCAGCAGGATCATCTGTTGGGCCCCACCAGGCAAAATAGAGTGTCTCCAGACCGTCTCCCTCAATCGCTTTACGTTGGCGAGCCGCAGCTTCATCCGATGCATCGCCAATATACTCGTCGATGACACCATTGAGGAGACGAAGCTGAAGTGGGTTGAGACTGGACGCCCTGATTCCAACCTGTTGGGCAAATCCATCGCGATTGCCCGGCCCGGCAAAGATATCATCGTCGACGGCATCCGCTACTACCGCTTCCAGAAGCTGCGACGGTTCCAATGATCCGATCAGTGCAAATGCGCGATCAGATTCATGCTGAAGAAGCCTCCAGCCTGAGTAGCGACCTTCCGAAACGAGCTGGGGGTTTGCGCCGAGGAAAAGTGGCATGAAAGCGATCTTGCCATCCGCCACGGTGAAGTTGGCGGCGTAGTGATGCCCAGTGACCATCCAACCCCAATTCCTTGAGCTGGGATCTCCAAAGACAGAGACGAAGAACTTTTCGCTGTCATAGCTTTCGATGAGGCCCCGATAAAAAGCCTTCTCCGGATTTTCATCAGGCATGGTTGCCACCATATTAGCAGTTATCTCGCGCAAGACGTCCTCGTGCCACATGCTTGTGGCTGTCTTGAGGTATCCTTGAGAGGAAAAAGCGGCGGTCAGCATCGCATGGAACGCGCGGCGCTGCTCTCCGCTCATTTCAGCAACTGGCATGCCAGAGCGTGGTGCCATGCTCGCAGGAAGGTTCGACCAGTTGGTGCGGGCCGCGCTGTCATTTAGCGCAGCCATGACGCTATCTCGCTGTTCATTTGTGAGTAGCGCAAGAAAAGCCTGCGTGGTCTGCTGCATGGCAGTCACTCTCGCCGCTTCGAGTGAATGCTCAGGGCTATCGTGCGCGTTGATTGCTGATACTGGTGCTAAGATTGCAATGGCTGCCAATGTGGCGAAAACTTTGAGAAAACTCATCTAATTCCTCCCCCGACTCGAGGACGACCGTAAGCAACGTTTGTGCCGCGTGCAAGCAAGCGCAGGAAAGACTGTCCGCAGTGGCTCTGAATGACAACTTTCCACCCAATAGCGGTCGTTCGAGCTGATTTGATGGAAAGTAAAAGCGGCTGGTCCGGAAACCGTCCAAAATGCGTCATTCATTTAATGTGAATATGGTTCCTTCTCCAAGGCCAATTCAGGCCGAAGGAGAAGTGAAATGAGATTATCTCAATACGACCCTGCGTTCAGGGAACGGCCGATTTGGAATGCCGGAAAAAAAGTTGGAGCAAAACGTCCACTGAAGCAGCGCCAGGTTTGGGAAATACGCTTGCTACTGGATCATCACCGGCGGATGCGTGACCGTGCCTTGTTCGATCTGGCCATCGACAGCAAATTGCGCGGTTGTGATATCGTCAAGATGAGGATTGGCGATCTTGTCAGCGGTGGCTCTGTCCGTCACCGTGCAATCATCACCCAGCAGAAGACGGGACGACCGGTGCAGTTTGAACTTATGGCGGATGCACGTTCCAGCCTGAATGCATGGCTGGATCAACGTGCAGGGTCAGTTGAAGATTTTGTCTTCCCGAGCCGCATTAATCATGCTCGCCACCTCAGCACCCGCCAATATGCACGATTGGTCGATGAATGGGTAACAGGCATCGGACTGAGGAGAGAAGACTATGGGACCCATTCATTGCGTCGCACCAAGGCCTCAATCATTTACAAAGCAACAGGCAATCTGCGGGCTATCCAAATACTGCTTGGACATAGCAAGATCGAAAACACCGTTAGATATCTTGGCGTCGATATGGAGGACGCATTGATTTTGGCTGAAGGTACTGAAATCTAATGTTACCGGCTCCTTGCCCTCAGCGAGGAGCCGGACGAGCCACCTTTAACAATGGCAAAATCGGGGCAGCTAAAACACAATGCTCTATGACTGCTATTGGGTGGTTAGCGGACGTAGAGAAGTTCTATTCCTAATGGCTGCTGTACCCAAGACCGATCCGTTCACTAAAAGCTAAAAGTCGTAACCAAACCGACAAACCCCTGATTCTTTGATCCTCGTTCTTGCACAAGTGGTGATCGCGCGGCATCACCTACTAGCCGAGTGTAACTGCTTATAAACGTGGTAGCGACATCATCTGTTATCGGAAAAATCACGGTCATGGACGCACCATAGGATACAACTCCGCCAGATGCGTTGTATTCCGTCAGTCCGGAAGCAATGGACTGGGGGGTATTTATCCCGAAATATGCGGTTTGATATTTGTCATCGGCGAAATCAAGCTTTGGGCCAAGGGAATAGATAATCGGTGGGCCCTTGCGACGAATGATCCCCTTATAATTAACTGCTATACCTCCGGTAAGTCCCTTGTGACCGGTTACCGCTTTTTCAAGATTAGCGGATGCTGTGAGCTTACCGATGTCAAGTTCTGCAAATCCACCGAACGAGAGTGAAGGATCAATATCGCCAAGCCCAAGAAGATCGTTGGTTCGATTTCCGGCAATTCTAAAGGTACTGCCACCATCTTCTTGACGTCCAAAGCCAAGACTAACCCGCGGGCCAGCCCGGAAATCTTCTCCCTTAAAAGCTACGTACTTCAATCCTTCTTGAACCGAAGCAGTAAAACGGTCACCCTTGGTCACCCGAATATAGGGGACGACAGAAAGGCTGTAGGCATCATCACCGAGATAGTTGGGGGAGAGCAATGCGCCGCCGCCAAGAGCTAATGTCCAGCCATTTGATGTAATGGGGCGCTGGTCAGGCCTTTGTTGTTCGGCAGAAGAACTAGGTCTTTCCTGAGCGGAAGCGGAATAGGAAATGATGCAGGCAAAACTTGCGACGACGATCTGATGTTTTTTCATAATCTATAGCTAACCTTCGCGTCAATCCGTGACGGCCGAACAAAGAAATATGTTAAGGCCAAAAAACCGCCGCTACCTTGGAAGGGGTGGCGGCGGTGAAGGGTAGTCCCTAAGATTTTCAGTGGTATCATCCTCGAGTACGGACCTTCTCTGTTTCGAAAAGGTTTGGCCGATATGTGGCGGCTGCGTATGTTCCTGCTGTTACGGCCAAAGCACTGATCAGAACCGTATGCCCACGCAAGCTAAAGGCCATGAACGTGTAGCTTCCGATAGCCAGAGAGAACGAAATTGCCCACATCCAACCGAGTAGATGCAACACCATGTGACGCACTTGGAAATCCTGAATATGACGCAGCGGGCTAACCTCGTGATCGAAAATAAAAGCCCAAGTGGCGCGAGATAATTTTTTCATTTTGAAATCCTTGCGATCAACAATTTACTAGCAGTAGCTTTTTGCCCGGCATCTAATAATCGTATCTACAGCCACAATGATTCATTCGAAAGGCGACCTTTAGTACAGGATTGTTGCTTTCATAAGAATGTCTGGAATTGGGGCGGAAGCGGGCATCGCGATGTGCAACGGCTAAATGTCCGCTTATCATTGATAATTTTCCATGAGCAGACGGTCCGCCAACGATCCAAGCGCAGACATTCAGCTATGTATTCTGCCATGTCGTAAATTACGCTTAGCCTGACATTCGTAGACAGATTTCAAACGGCCTCGTTTAAACTGGACTGTGCGGCCAAACCGAGCATTGTTGTCCGTGCGCCCGGATTGCGGGCTTCTTTCGGTACCGGCGGCCATTGTGGCGCTGGCAGGAACCGAAAGAACCAATATGACAAATCAAAAAGCAGCGTCAAAACTATCCAAGCTCGACGGACTAGAGGCCCTGGTCTGCACCAAAAATGGTGCAACAATTGCCGAGATGGTTGCGGCAACCGGTTGGCAGCAGCATTCCGTTCGCGGGGCAATAGCTGGGGCCTTGAAGAAGCGCGGCCTAGTTATCACCAGCGAGAAGATTGATAACGAGCGCCGTTACCGCGCGAGCCGTCCAGCATGAGCCGCGACATAGAGGCGCAAGTCGCCGCCATCGATCACATGCCGCTGGACGAGCTTCGAAACCGCTGGAAGCGGCGTTACGGCGATCCGCCGCCGCTGCGATCGGTACCGATTATGCGGATGATGCTTGCATGGCGATTGCAAGCCGAGACATTTGGCGGGCTTGATTCAGAGAGCCTTCGCATCCTTGCGCGAACCGGCTCGCCGCAAGCAGAAGGAAAACAACTTGGCATCGGTGCAAGGTTGACGCGTAAATGGAAAGGTAGGCCGGTCGAGGTGATTGTCGAAGAGGGCGGCTTTAGTTGGAATGGCCAGTTGTTCCCGAGCCTTTCAGCGGCTGCAACCACTATTGCCGGATCGCGCTGGAACGGGCCGCGCTTCTTTGGCCTGAGGGAAAAACCATGACGCCCACTGCCAAGCGCTGCGCAGTCTACACACGTAAAAGCTCTGAAGAAGGACTGGATCAGACCTTCAATAGCCTCGATGCACAGCGCGAAGCAGGCGAGGCTTATGTGAAGAGCCAGTCCCAAGAAGGCTGGTCAATATTACCGGCCAGGTATGATGACGGCGGATATTCGGGCGGTACGATGGAACGGCCTGGCCTTCGGCAGCTTCTCGCTGACGTTGGAGATGGCATGATTCAGGTCGTGGTTGTTTACAAGATCGACCGACTCACCCGCTCGCTGTCGGACTTTTCGCGTATCGTCGAGATATTCGAGCAGGCGGGCACCAGTTTTGTATCTGTAACCCAGTCGTTCAACACGACCGACAGCATGGGACGCTTGATGCTCAATGTGCTGCTATCCTTTGCCCAATTCGAACGCGAGGTGACCGGAGAGCGTATCCGCGACAAGATATCGGCCTCCAAGGCCAAAGGCATGTGGATGGGAGGGACATTGCCGCTGGGCTATGACCGCCCTTTACCGATGACCCACAAGCTCCTGATCAATGATGATGAAGCAGAGACCGTACGCTGGATATTCAGGCGCTATCTGGACCTGGGTTCGGTCCACGCCTTACAGCGCGAGCTTGCTGAGGAAGGCATCAAATCCAAGCTACGCGTCACCCAGAACGGCCGAGAACTTGGCGGAACAGAGATAAGCCGCGGAGCGCTATTCTATCTGCTGCGTAACCAGACCTATTTGGGAAAGATATTCCACAAGGATAATATCTATGATGGCGAGCACGACGCCATCGTAGACAAGACTTTGTTCGATAAAGTTCAGCAGCTGCTTGATTTTCATGCCCGACGTGGCCGCGACGCTCAGCATGACAAAAAGATAAAGGCGCCGCTCACTGGAAAGCTGTTCGATGCCTGCGGCGAACCGATGAGCCCGACTTTCTCGCAGGGACGTGGGCAAAAAGTTTACCGCTATTATGTCTCAGCTTCGTTGCAGAAAGGCATAGGACGAACAGACGAGGATATTGTGCAGCGACTTCCTGCGCCTGCAATGGAAAAACTGATCAATGAATATGTGACGCGGTGGCTTCCGAACAGCGATGACCCAATTACCATGATCGATTCTATCAACCTGATCGCCGACGGAATGGTGATTCGGCTCATTGAAGATCAACGCAAAACGATATCTGCGCGTCTCGACGCGAGCGATGTCATTACGCATTGCACAAGCAAAAGCACGTCCATCAGCGTGAAGGTAGCCCTCCCTATAAAAGGCGGTCGCCGTATTATCACACCTGCAAATCGGCGATCAGCGGAGCCTGATCTTACATTAATATCAGCCCTCCGCCGAGCGCACCGGATGGTACAGCGCAAAAGCGCAATGCCCGTTGTCGAGACATCGCCGTCTCTCCCGCATCACCGAAAACTTTTGATGCTCGCGTTTCTGGCTCCTGACATCCAGCGCGACATACTGGCAGGCAAGCAGCCGCCAATGCTGAATCTCGAAAAGCTGGTCAGAATGACCATCCCGATATGCTGGAACCAGCAACGTCAAATGCTGGGATGGCAGCCAACCCCTGAACCCTGTTACGCCGAATAAATGGCCTGATGTAGCTGTTTAACTGTCCTGTTACGGGTGATTAAATACCCTGTTATGCCGAATAACAGGAAAACGGCGATATTATGCAGGTAAACCACTGAATTTGCGTATCAAATCTACAGACGATACCATTCTTTAAGGCCAATTTGGCCTGTTTTTGCGTCTGTTTTAACAATTTTCCCTGTTAATTCCCTGCTAGCAGGGAAACTCATCCGAATCCAAATGGCTCAGAGACTGGTGGCGTAAAACTGGCCTGTTATGGTCGAAGGTAGCTTCAAGAGTTGGGAGACATGACGGTTTGGGTGCGGGAAACCCGCAAGTTCCCTGCGTCTGCGTCGCACGCTCAATCACAGAGACTGGTGCTGGGGGTGGTTGGTTGGGGTGGCAGGATTCGAACCTGCGCATGGCGGCATCAAAAGCCGCTGCCTTACCACTTGGCGACACCCCAATAATAGCGGGCCTGATTCTGGCGAGCCGCGCTGGTGAACGGGCCTATTATCCAGTTTGCCCGCAAGGAGCAAGAGGCAGTTATATCTAAGCTTCGAACAGTCTTTTGACCCATCCATGATCATCCGGCGCAATCCCGCGCTGGATATCGACCAACCGCCGCCGCAATTTTTCGGTCAATTGACCGGGGCCGCCGCCGCCAATGGTGAATTCACCCCCGCTGGACCGGACGGTACCGACCGCCGTGACCACCGCTGCGGTGCCGCAAGCAAAGGTTTCAACCAGCTTGCCGCTAGCGGCATCAGCTTCCCATTGATCGATGGCATAAGGCTCTTCAATCACCGTCAGGCCCTCTTCACGGGCGAGAGTCATGATCGAATCACGGGTAATGCCTGGCAGGATTGTTCCGTTGAGCGGCGGCGTGATCAGCTTGCCATCGTCCATCACGAAAAACAGATTCATGCCGCCCAGTTCTTCAACCCATTTATGCTCGGCCGCATCAAGAAAAACGACCTGATCACATTCTTTTTCAATGGCTTCGGCTTGCGCGATCAGGCTGCCTGCATAATTGCCGCCGCATTTGGCTGCGCCGGTGCCGCCCGGTGCGGCCCGGCTATAATGTTCAGACACCCAGATGCTGATTGCCGAGGCGCCGCTCTTGAAATAGCCACCAGCCGGGGAGGCGATCACCAGATAGAGATATTCCTTGGCCGGACGGACGCCGAGAAACACTTCGCTGGCGAACATGAACGGACGCAAATAGAGCGAACCGCCCTCGACCGAGGGGAACCAATCGCGATCGATATCGACCAGCGCCTCGACAGAATCGAGGAAAAGCTGCTGCGGCAGTTCCGGCATCGCCATCCGCCGCGCCGACGCCTGAAAGCGTTTTGCATTTTCTTCGGGGCGAAACAGAGCCGTTGCACCATCGGCCAGACGATAGGCCTTCATGCCTTCGAAAATTTCCTGGGCATAATGCAGCACCGAGGATGCGGGATCCATCAATATCGGTTCCCGTTTGGTGATCCTCGCATCGTGCCAGCCATCGGCCTCGCTATAGCGGATCATCGCCATATGGTCGGTGAACAATGTCCCGAAACCCGGGTTCTCCAGAAGTCTCGTGCGCTCGCTGGCATGGACCGGCGTAGCGCTGGGCTCCAGGTTGAATTTCAGGTTTTTCATATCTGCCATATACTGCCGCTTTCGCTGTGTTTCATGCCGACCATGGGAAGAATTGGAAGCATAATCCAATTATCTTGCAATCCCCTAATCAGCCTGTCAAGATACGTCAACATGACTGACGTATCTCGCCCTGCCATATCGCCCGGTGCCTCTCCGCTTTTTCTGCGCGAAGACGAGGTCCGCCGTGGTATTGAGCTGCTCTATTTCGGCTATACCAGACTGACCAATGCGATTGATCAGGAGCTGGCGAAACAGGGGCTGGGCCGAGCCCATCATCGCGCCTTATATTTCATTGCGCGGCAACCCGATCTGACCGTGGGTGAACTGCTGAAATTGCTGGCGATCACCAAACAGTCACTCGGCCGGGTTCTGAAGGAATTGCAGGATCGGGACTTCATCCTGACATCGCCCGGCGTCATCGACCGGCGCCAGAAATTGCTGCGCCTGACCGAAAAAGGAGCGGCGCTGGAAGCGGAGCTGTTTCGCCAGCTGCGCGAGAAGCTGTCTTCTGCCTATGTTTCTGCCGGGCAGGAATCGGTGACCGGCTTCTGGCATGTTCTGGAAGGCTTGGTCCCCGAAAGTGACCGCAAGATGGTATTCGACCTGCGCGGGGACAATGGCTGACACTGGGCTAGCGCCAGCCAGTATGGCTCAGGCTTCGCCGACCGTATCGACCATCGCATGCTCAATCGCATCCTTCGGACTCTTGTCGCTCCACAAGACGAACTGGAAGACCGGGTAAAAGCGCTCCCACTCTTCAATCGCCAGATCGACAATCGTCTGCGCCTGATCCAGACCCAGCATGCCGCTGCCGCCGAGAAGGGTAGCGTGGCGAAACAGCAGGACATTATTGTTCGACCAGAGATCGAAATGGCCCAGCCAGAGCTGCTCGTTGATCAGTCCGAGCGTTTCGTAAATGACGCCTGTTTTTTCTTCTGGGACCCGGATTTCTGGCAATAGCAGGATTTGCAGGACATGATCCTCGTTCCGCCAGATCGCGCGCATCTGATAGCTAGTCCAGTTGCCCTTGATCTCGACTGACAGTTCGTCTTCGCCGACATGATCGACCGACCAGCCGCGCGCCTCGAAAAAGGCCGCCAGCATATCCACGGGCGGTGCTTCTTCCTGATCAAGCTCTTCCCATTGGTCGTCAAGCATCGTGGTTCCAGATCATTTGCAAATCAGAGCCTAGTGGCCCACTCGCCGGATCAGGGCAAGGCAAGCAAGCGTCCGCCTTCACATTGTTTGTGGGAACGCTGTGGATAATGCCTGGCAATCAATCGCCAATCAGGGAGGCGATCAGCCGTCGTTTTTGGGAGGAGATGCCTTCCGCGCAGCCGCTTTTGGCGCTGCCGGCTTGCGTGCGGCAGGCTTGCGAGCAGCAGGCTTAGCCGCCGCTTTCTTTGCCGGGGCGGCTGTGCCCTGTTCCAGCGCCTCAACACGCTTCTTCAGCGCATCGGCTTCGGCGCGGGCCTTGGCCGCCATTTCCTTGACCGCTTCAAATTCGTCGCGCGAGACAAAGTCCATGCCGCCGAACCATTCCTTGGCGCGTTCCCGCGCACTGGCTTCGGCTTCGCGGCCGACGCCAGCCATGGTTCCGGCGAGACCATTCAATACTTTGGAAAGATCATCGAAAAAGCGGTTCTGGCTCTGCATTTCATTAAACTCCGTCATTGCCCTTTCGGGCCTGAAAAAATACTGCCCTATATCTGGGTTCTCGCCGCCGGAACAACAAGGGTTTCCGCACCCGGATTCAACCATTCAATCTGTTTATTGAGAACCGCCGCGAAACACAGCCATGCCAGATAGGGTATCATCAACCAGGCGGCGGCCTTGCGGATCCGGCCGAAAACCAGCGTCGTCGCCAGCGCCATCACAAAGATAATCGCCAGAAACCAGAAAGCTGCGCTAACCTGATGCATCCCGAAAAACAGGATCGGCCAGAACAGGTTGAGTGCATATTGCACGAGATACAGGACAACCGCCGGGCCGCGCATAGGCGCGCCACGGGCGTGCAGCACCATCGCAAAAGCCGTCCCCATCATTGTATAGAGCAGCGCCCAGGCCGCACCAAATGCCCATCCCGGTGGTTGCACCGCCGGCTTGATCAGCGCCTGGAACCAGCGATTTTCTTCACCGCTATTGGCAAATTGGCTGAATGCGAATCCGAGCAGCACCGTGATCGGGACGATGAACAATATCCACCGCAGCAGGGACAATCGCAGCTGACCTTTTGAAGCAATCTGATTCACAGGGGCAGCATCCTTGATCGAAAATTACACGAATCGTCCGGGAGGCTTGTGCCTCAAGCGGCTATGCTTGTAACAATTTCTCGGCATTTGGCCAGCCTTATGCCTTTGTATCCAATGCGTCGGATATCCGCAGAAAATTAGCGCACCCTTGGTATTTTCTGGTTCATCGCCATGTTGACCGGACAGGAACATCCGGATGCAGCGGAACAAAGCTTTGATTGTGACAAATAGGACGGACTGCTAGATGCTTGCTCATGAACGATAAAACCAATTCCGTTGAAAAAGACACCCCTCCCGCACCACTGAAAAAGATCGGAAATCTGCGGATGGTGTTCGATCGCGCCGTCCATTATCCGAAACAGATAGCTTTCGCTTTGCTTGCCCTGTTCGTCTCCGCAATGGCGACGCTGGCGATACCGGCGGGCTTCAAAACCATCATCGACAAAGGCTTTATGGCTGGTAGCGGGGATGTCGCTCCCTATTTTCAGGGCCTTTTGGCGATAGTCGCGGTTCTCGCTGTCGCGACGGCCTTCCGTTTCTATTTTGTGAGCTGGCTCGGCGAGCGGGTTGTCGCCGACCTGCGGCTCGCGGTACAGGCCAATCTGTTGCGTCTGGCCCCCGGGTTTTTTGAAGAAAACCGGCCATCGGAAATTGCTTCACGGATGACCGCCGATACTGCAATTATCGAACAGGTGGTCGGAACCACCGTGTCCGTCGCCCTGCGCAACATCGTCATCGGGATCGGCGGGATCATCTATCTCTTCACCCTTGCTCCTGCGCTCACCGCAGGGCTTCTGCTTGCCATTCCGGTAATCATTTTACCGATCGTTTTTATCGGCCGGAAACTGACCAATGTTTCCCGGTCGAGCCAGGACCGGGTGGCGGATGTCGGCGCGATGATCGCCGAAGTCCTGGGCGCAATGAAAATTGTCCAGGCTTTTGGCCAGGAAAAGCGCGAGCATGAACGATTCAGCGGCGCGGTCGAGGCCACTTTCGATACCGCCAAGCGCCGGATTCGCCTGCGCGCGGCGATGACCGCCATCGTCATCGGCCTGATCTTTACCGGCATCACCATGCTGATGTGGCGCGGCGCAATCGGTGTGTCAGAGGGGTCGATATCCGGCGGCACGATTGCCGCCTTTGTCATCACCGGTGGCCTGGTAGCGGGTGCCTTTGGGGCGCTGACCGAAGTCTATGGCGATCTGCTCCGCGGTGCCGGGGCAGCGGGTCGGCTGGCGGAATTATTGTCGGAAAAGCCCGGCATCGCGGCACCGGCAAATCCGATCGCTCTGCCGGTACCATCGCGCGGCCAGATCGCCTTCGACAATGTAACCTTTTCTTATCCGACCCGCCCCGACACAGAGGCGCTCGGCAATTTTTCGTTGACCGTTTCGCCAGGCGAGACCGTCGCCGTGGTCGGCCCGTCCGGCGCCGGCAAATCCACGCTGTTTCAACTGGCTCAGCGTTTTTACGATCCACAGAGCGGTTCAGTGCGGATTGATGGCGTCGCCCTGCCCTCGGCCGATCCATCGGAGATCAGGCAGCGCATGGCGCTGGTGCCGCAGGAAACCGTATTATTTGCCGCATCCGCCCGTGACAATTTGCGTTATGGCAAATGGGAAGCAACCGACGAGGAAATTTGGGAGGCTGCGCGCGTCGCCAATGCCGAAAAATTCCTCCGTGCCTTGCCCGAGGGACTGGACAGTTTCATGGGTGAAGCGGGAACGCGGCTATCCGGTGGCCAACGTCAGCGCATTTCGATTGCGCGCGCGCTGCTCCGCAACACGCCGATCCTGCTGCTCGACGAGGCGACGTCGGCGCTGGACGCGGAAAGCGAAAAGCTGGTGCAGGACGCGCTTGATCATTTGATGAAAGACCGCACCACCATCGTCATCGCCCATCGTCTGGCCACCGTACGGTCGGCAGATCGGATCATCGTGATGGATGAGGGCCGGATCGTGGAACAGGGTGACCATGACAGTCTGATAGCGAAAAACGGGCTATACGCCCGGCTGGCCGAATTACAGTTCAGCAGCGCCGAAACAAGCCGCGCCAAGATAGTCGTCTAGGGTCTGCCCCTGTTGGATGCGTGGCGCTTGGTTCGAAGCGCTTTGACCCTGCGCAACCCCAGAAAAGGCTAGCATAGCGTTGCTCGGCATGCGCTTTGCTTGCTGACGCAAAGGCCCGCCGGTCAAATCCTGCGGCCGACGAAGTGCCGGTAAATTTTGGCCAAAGCCCCTCGCTGGAAAGGCAAACAGCCGGCCCGGCGGGCGCTTTCACCCGATATCATTGCCATAGTGATACCATGGCTACGCCTTGGATCGGCGCTGACGGCAATGTTCTGCGCGCATTGGATACAAAAAAAGGGAGCCGCGATATCGCATCGCGGCCCCCTTTTTTATCTCTAATCCAACGACCTAGTTTGGTGGTCGCTTGGCTTTATTGAAGCTGCCATATTGTTCGTTACCGACGAAGCCAAATTTGGTCACGCCGCTATCCTTGATCACCGCCAACGTCCGGTCGGTGGTCAGATAGGCGCTCAGCGGATCGGGCTGGAACTGCAGTTCCGGCTCTGGAACCATCGATTTCGTCTGCGCCAGATATTGTTTGACCTGATTCAGCGTTACCGGACTGTCGTTCCAGATGACCTGATTGGTTGCCGTAATCCCGAGACGGTTTTTAACTGGATCGACGAAATCTTCCGGCGGCGGACTATCATCCGCGACAGGCAGGTCGATTTTAACCGCGTGTGTTTGCACAGGGATTGTGATGATGAACATGATGAGAAGAACCAACAAGACGTCGATGAGCGGCGTCGTGTTCATCTCCATCATTGGCTCACCATCATCGTTTCCGCCACTCATTGCCATTCGGGAGTCTCCTTAACCTTAAATAACTCTAGTTGCCGGTCGAAACTATTCGACAACGATCGGTGTGGACAGAAAGCCCACTTTCGCAAAACCAGCGCGCTGCATGGTGTAAATCGCTCCGCCAATACACTTGTAGGGCGTGTTGATGTCACCGCGGATATGGACTTCAGGCATATCTTCCGGTGTCATGTTCTCGACTCCACCAAAAGCGTCGATCTGATCCTCCAGCTGCTTCACCGCTCTGGTAACCAACTCGTTGGAATCAACCGGGATGGTGTTCCAGTACACACGACAATTGCCGCCTGGAGTGGCTCCTGAATATTCGGGATCACCCGGGTCACGTCCTGCGGCATCCGTCGTCGTGATCGACAGCAGCACGTTCTCGCGCTTGGTCGTGGTCACTTCAAAAGGAAGCACTGGAAGTTCGAGCTTCACAGTCTGGATAACCACCGGGACTGCGATCAGAAAAATGATCAGCAGGACCAGCATAACGTCCACGAGTGGGGTAGTATTAATGTCGGATAGAGGGGATTCCTCTCCGCTACCGCCCCCAACATTCATCGCCATAGGATTTTATCCTCTCAAAACTATACCATCTGAAGGGAGCGAAGGCCCCCTTGTCGTGCGTTGGCCAGGTGGCCAGCCGAAAATGCGGCTGACAACCCGGCCCCCGGCTTATTTCTTTGCGGCAGGTGCAGCCGGCTTCGCAGAAGCAGCAGCTGCTGCTGGTGCGATAGGCTTAACGCCGCCGTCTGAAGCCATATAGCCCAGAACGTCGTTCGAGAATGCAGCGATCTGTTCGCCGATCCGCTTGTTACGTCCCTGCAGCCAGTTGTAGGCCAAAACGGCCGGAACAGCCACACCAAGACCAAGTGCGGTCATGATCAGCGCTTCACCAACCGGACCCGCAACGGCGTCGATCGATGCCTGACCAGCGATACCGATTTTGATCAGCGCGCGATAGATACCGATAACCGTACCGAACAGTCCGATAAACGGCGATGTTGCACCAACGGTTGCCAACCAAGGCAGGCCCGTTGCGAGCTTGGACTTGATCAGATCCTGCGACCGTTCGATCGATCCGTGGAGCCAGTCATGCGCTTCAACCGGGTCGGTCAATTTGGCATGGTCAGAATCAGCCTTGATCGCATCATCAACAATTTGGCGATAAGCCGAATTCTTGTCGAGCTTCGCAGCGCCTTCCTTGAGGCTGCTTGCACGCCAAAACGTCGAGCGCATCGCATCACCCTGCTTCATGATCTTGTTCTGTTCGAACAGTTTCGAGAACAGGATATAGAAAGACGAGACAGACATGATCGTCAGAATTGCCAAGACAGACCAAGCGATAACACCGCCCTGCTCCATCGCTTCGACGAAACCGAAAGCATTTTGTGGTGGAGTGGCACCAGCGGCCAAAATTTCAATCAACATTTTAACATTCCCCTCAGGATAAACTAATTGCAAAAAAACTGTTACGGGAAGGACATCTTCAAATGCCCTTCCCAATTTACATTATTTGGGTATCTGCCAACGAACGGCGTTGGAGTAATAGCCGGTTGTTGCGTTACCCTTCGCGTCCAGCGAAGGTCTGAACCGCGCACGCCGCGTCAGGTTTTTGCAGGCAGCCTCATCAAGATCACTATGGCCGCTAGAACCTGTGATCTGACAATCGGATACCCGTCCATCAGCGTTTACGGTCAACCGGAAACGCGTCGTCCCTTCACGTTCTTCACGCAGAGCCCGCGAAGGATAGTCATTCGCATTGGCCCAGCTCCCAGGATTACCACGCGGCTCCGGATTTGCCCGCTGTGGCGGAGGAGGAGGTGGCGGTGGTGGCGGAGGCGCAACCACAGGTGCTGGTGGTGGTGGCGCGGTTGGAACCGTCCGTATCACCGGCCGTGGCGCAACCACAGGGGCTACGATAGGCGGAGGTGAAACCACCGGTGGTGGCTCAATCGGCTTGTCTGGTGGTGGTGGTGGTTCTTCCGGCTCTTCCGGTGGTTCTTCTTCATCAATGTCAATCATATCCAGCTGCGATGCAACCTTCTTGACGGCAGTATAGGCTAGCCCGGTGACCAGCGCATAGCCAAGTAACAGGTGAATGATTACGACAAGAACGATCGATATGATCTTGTTCGAACTCATCTCTTGGTCAGCATAAGCCATTCAGAAATGTAACTCCTTTTTCCCCATCACAAGGTAGTGTACTTCATTACTGAAGTTCCAGACAAAGAGCGAGAGGTTTGGAAACCATCGCGACCCTTATTATCCCCATGACAACTTTTCGTTCGCTTGAAAGCCATCTTAAATTTGTTTTAACGTGCTAGTTCCAAGCAGGCAATCGCTTTGTTGGTTCAGGACCGATTAAGCTGTTAAAGACCTATAGTAAGCGGTAAAATCCGGCATCCTTAAATCCTGTTTTTGAGAAAATCATGCGCCCCTTGTTGATGTTCGCCTTCTCCCTGTTTTTCAGCCAAATTGTGGTATTTCCAGCTGTCTCACAGGTCATGGAGGAGAGCGATCCACTGCAATATGCCGACATCGCCGACCTCAGCGCGGATGCACAGCTAATTATTCACCTGACGGTCAAAGAGGCGATAAAAGTCGACCCGGAACGCGCGCCCAATGCCCCTCCGGGAACGCAACGCTTTTATATTATCGCATCGACCAACGCTCTGATTCGTGGCCAGGGAGGCGTTGGTGAAACGATTCGCTACGTCATCGATCTGCCGCTGGATGGCCGGGGACGGGCCCCGAAAATCAAGAAACAGCCATATATTATATTCGCCCGTCGTCCGGCTGGCGGCGGCAGCGACAATGTCCAGCTGGTTGCCAAGGACGCACAGATTTCCTGGACCCCCAGTCGTGAACAGCGGGTCCGTTCGCTGGTCCGCGAATTGATGGCTCACGATGCCGCACCGGCAATTTCCAGGATCGCGAGCGCCTTTCATGTAGCCGGCACGATCATCGGAGAAGGTGAAACGCAGATATTCATGGAAACGGATACCGGCTCACCCATTTCAATCACGGTGCTGAAACGGGATGGTCAGCGGAAATTCTGGGCCGTTTCGCTAGGTGAAATTGTCGACGAAGCTGCTCGTGCGCCCGTCAGAAACAGCCTGCTCTGGTATCGGCTGGCCTGTTTCCTGCCCCGTCAATTGCCAGCCAGTGCGTTGGCCGGCGACACAATCGCCAATGCCCAGCAGGCACGCAGCGATTATCAGACAGTGCTCAACGATCTTGGCAACTGCCCGAGATCCCGCCAGCCCTGACGTCGCAGAACTAGTACTGGCATTCGGCAAGGGCGGCGTTAATAAGGCGCCAACAATCTCACCCCAATATAAAGAGGCTATTGACCATGACTGCTCCGCTTCGCATCGCGCTCGCTGGACTGGGCACCGTCGGGACCGGAGTTATCCGGCTCATCGAAGAAAATGGTGCCATGATCGCACAACGGGCCGGCCGTCCGATTGTCGTAGCCGCCATTTCTGCCCGCGACCGGAACCGTGACCGCGGTATCGATCTGACCTCTTATCCCTGGTACGACCAGGCCGAAGAGCTGGCCTCGCTTGACAACATTGACTGCGTTGTAGAAATGATCGGCGGCACCGATGGCACCGCGCTGGATCTTGCCCGCAAGAGTCTGGCTGCGGGCAAATCTTTCGTCACCGCCAATAAAGCGATGATTGCGCATCATGGAATGGAACTGGCCAAGGCGGCCGAAACCGGAAATCTCTCGCTCAGATATGAAGCAGCCGTGGCCGGCGGCATCCCGGTGATCAAGGGGCTCCGCGACGGTGCTTCGGCCAACCGGATCGAGCGCGTTTACGGAATTCTCAACGGCACATGTAACTATATTCTCACCGCCATGGAAAAACACGGGCGCGCCTTTGACGACGTGTTGAAGGAAGCACAGGAAATCGGCTATGCCGAGGCCGATCCCAGCTTTGACATTGACGGCGTGGATGCAGCCCACAAGCTAGCCATTCTGGCGGCGCTATCCTTTGGCAAGGCGCTCGACTTCGAAGGCGTGGAAATCGATGGCATTCGCCATATCATGGCCGCAGATATCGGCCAGGCCAAGGCTCTGGGATATCGCATCCGCCTGCTCGGCATGGCCCGGATTGATGACGGAAAATTATTCCAGCGGGTCAATCCCTATCTGGTACCGGAAAGCCATCCGCTGGCCCATATCGAGGGATCGACCAATGCGGTGGTTGCCGAAGGCAATTTTTCCGGACGGCTGATGTTTCAGGGTGCCGGTGCCGGGGAAGGACCGACGGCCTCCGCGGTTGTCGCCGACCTGATCGATATCGCCCGGGGCGATGCCGGCACGGTATTTGCCGCACCCGCCAGCAAAATGGAACGCTGTGAACGCGCCGAGAGCGGCAACCGGATAGGCAAAAGCTACGTCCGCTTCATTGTCACAGACAAACCCGGCGTGTTGGCGGAGATTACCGCGGCGATGCGCGATGCCAATGTGTCGATCGAGAGTCTCATCCAAACCGCGAAAACCGATGAAGGATCCGTATTGATCTCGATGGTTACCCATGACAGTCGCGAGCGGAACGTCTCGAAAAGTCTCGCCGCCCTGTCCAGTTCCACCAGTTTGCAGGCCGCTCCGGTGGTGATGCACTTGCTCAGCGATCAGGACTGATCATTCGCCGGTAAGGACACCATCACGATATTGCTGTTGATAATCTTTGGTAGGGACATCAGCGTTTTCACTCCCGACAACCTTTTGCAATCCATCCAGAATCCGACCGACTTTACCATTGCCCACTACCTGTTGCAGCCGTTCGATGGAGCAGCCGCTATCCTGCAGCGAAACGCCGCAACTTCCAGAAGCCACACGGGACGAATCCGCCGCTGAAATTTCCCCACGCTGCGGCCCACCATTTCGATTTGGCCCGGTCAACTCCGGAAATGGCAGCCGTTGCTGGCGATCGATCTCGGGGATGCCGCAAACCACAATCTCGTCACTGGTACGATGGAGGAGGCAGCCATCGGCATCAACCGCAACCAATTGCCTAGCGTTTTCGAGTAGTTGGTGCGTTCGATCACTCGGCTGTATGAATTGACCCAGTGCAGCCGAGGGTATCAGCAGCAGGATCGGGAAAACCTGTCTCGACATTGCAATATCGCTCCCCTATCGAGAGTTTAAAATCACACCTCACAGAAGGACTAATCGATAATATGCCCAAAGCAAGCGACATATTGGACCGCGTACTGGTTATGGAAATGGTACGCGTCACCGAAGCGGCGGCTATATCGGCAGCCAATCTGATCGGCCGCGGCGATGAAAAAGCAGCGGATGCCGCTGCCGTCGAAGCGATGCGCGCTGCGCTGAATGAATTGGACATATGCGGGACGGTGGTCATCGGCGAAGGCGAACGCGACGAAGCTCCGATGCTGTTTATCGGCGAGAAAGTCGGACGCGGCTGTGAAGGCGATTCCCCGGCCATCGATATTGCTCTCGATCCGCTCGAAGGCACAACCATCACCGCCAAGGCCGGCGCCAATGCGCTGGCTGTTCTCGCGATCGCGGAAAAGGGCAACCTGCTGAACGCGCCTGACGTCTATATGGACAAGCTGGCTGTCGGACCGGGCTATTCGCCCAATATCATCGATCTCAACAAGTCGGTGACCGAAAATGTCGAGGCCGTCGCCAAGGAAAAGGGTGTCGCACCCGCGGACATCATCGTCTGTGTTCTCGACCGCCCGCGCCATGACAAGATTATAGCAGAATTGCGCGGCATCGGCTGCGGGATCATGTTGATCCCCGACGGCGATGTTGCCGGCGTGATCGCGACAACCGATGAAGATACGACCGTCGACATGTACATGGGCAGCGGCGGTGCGCCCGAAGGCGTGCTCGCGGCAGCCGCTCTGCGCTGCGTTGGCGGCCAGTTCAAAGGTCGGCTGTTGTTCCGCAACGATGATGAACGTCAGCGCGCCTATAAATGGGGCATCGAAGATCTCGACAAAATCTATGATCTGAAAGAATTGGCCAAAGGCGATGTGATTTTTGCAGCGACCGGCGTCACCCATGGTTCACTGCTGGAAGGCGTCAAGAAATTGCGCGGCGGCAAGATGACCACGGAAAGCGTTGTCATGCGCGCTTCGTCCGGCACCGTGCGCTGGGTGAAGAGCGAACACCGCCAGAGCTGAATATGAACATCCGAGGCCTTCTATCGCCAAGGCGCATCGCGTCGAAGGCCCGATGGGCGATTCTTGCTTTGCCATGGCTGATTAGCGGGTGCGTGACGCCCGTTGACTATGGCAAGATACCGCATTCCGCCTATGTCGCACCTGAACGATGCAATCCCGCAGCAACGGCTCAGGCAGCGGCAGATGACAAGCCGTTTTTCTTTGTCACGAGCCGTCTGCCGGACTGCCTGACCGAAAATATCAGTCTCCTCAATCATCGTGGCGACAAAGTCCGCTATGGCCGCTTTGCTCGGCCGCAAAATATCGAGCCGGAATCGGACGAAGCGGCGCCCGCAGTTTCGCTATCCTTTACCGATTCGCAACAATGGTGGGCCAATCTTGCCGGCAAGATGCGCGCGGCAGACGGACGGGTGCTGGTCTATGTCCATGGTTTTCGGGAAACTTTCTACACAAGTTCGCGAGACACGGCGCAGATTGCCCGGCTGGCCAATTTCACCGGGCCGGTCATCCAGTATAGCTGGCCTTCGCAGGGCACCTTTCTCAAATATCCGGTCGATGAAACCAATATGTATTGGGACGAACGCAATTTTCGCAAATTCCTGATGCAATTGGCGCAGCTCGAATCGACCAAGGAAATCGTTCTCATTTCCCATTCGCTCGGCGCGCGGCTGGTTCTGCCATCGGTAGAATATGTGGACCGCAATGTTGCCAATGGCGATTCGAGCGTCATGTCGAACATCATTCTGGTTTCTCCGGATGTCGACACGCAGGATTTTGAACGCGACATTGCGGCAGAGATATTGTCGGACCGCCGCGTCCGGAACGACCGGAGAATCACCGTCTATGCTTCGATGAATGACCGGGCATTGTCGCTGTCCGACAATTTTCACGGCTATCCTCGTCTCGGCTATCCGAGATGTTTCGATCCTTTTGAAGCGGCTGATCTCAAGGCCAGAAACCTGCCCGAGCGATGCTATGCAGCGCATCCCAAATATGCGCAGGCCATCGACAAGGCGGCCCTGACCATAATTGATACCACCGCGATTAGCCGGGGCAGAAGCGGCCACAGCAACTATCTGTTGAGCGCGCCAGCCTGCCGGGATTTCGCCGCAGTGGTCAATGGCAAAAGAAAGCCGGAGGGACGCCAGGCAACGCATCTCGCCCATGTCTTTGTCCTGCCGCCGATTGCCAAAGGTGAGAAGCCCGATCATTTGGCGATTTGCCGCCGGACGGAATGAGCGCCGATGATGGCGATCTGCTGACAAACCTGCTCGGTCAGGTCCGGACCTGTACGCTCTGCTCCGACCTGCCGCTTGGCCCCAGACCCCTGCTGCAAGCCTCTGCAAGCGCCAGAATATTGATTGCCGGTCAGGCCCCGGGCAGCAAGACCCACGAAAAAGGCCGGCCATTTGATGATGCCAGCGGCAAACGGCTGCGGCAATGGCTGGGTGTGACCGAAGATCAATTTTACGATCCGGACATTTTTGCGATTCTGCCGATGGGCTTCTGCTTTCCCGGCACCGGCAAGGGCGGTGATCTGCCACCCCGGCCGGAATGCGCGCCGGTCTGGCGCGAACCGCTGCTACAGGCATTGCCGAACATCCAGCTGACGCTTGTGCTCGGCCAATTTGCTCTGGACTGGCATCTGGGAACAAGGAAATCCCGGACGCTGACCGATACGGTGAAAAAATGGGAGATATTCTGGCCGGACCATCTGCCCCTGCCCCACCCCAGCCCGCGCAATATCCGCTGGTTCAAGGCCAATCCCTGGTTTGAGACGGATGTGATCCCGGTGTTGCAGCAACGGGTTGCTGCGCTGGCCTAGAAGACACCCATGGCCAGCCCGGCCGATAGCGTAGCACCCATCTCGGCGCATTGCTGGCGATCGGTTTCGGAAATGATCTTGGGCGCCAATATCGCTTCTTCGGTCTGCGCATGGGTGCAGATGATCAGCGAATCGATGACTTTCCTGAGCCGCCAGCCGGTGGCGATCCGCTCCAGTTGGGCTCTCGCATTCTCGCCATCCGATCCGGCGCAGATCATCGCCGTATAAGGCCGACCCTCGATCTTGCCGAGCAACGGATAATAGCAGCGGTCAAAAAACGCCTTCATCACCCCGGCGATTGCCGCGAGATTTTCCGGCGTCGCGAATATATAACCATCGGCGGACAACATATCCTCTGGCTGGCAATCTTCGGCGCGAATCACCTGCAAATCCGTGCCATCCTCACCCCGCCCGGCCTGAGCAGCCGCATCGACTATCTGGGCGGTGCCGCCGGTATAGCTATAATAGACGATCAGAAGCTTTTTCATCCTCTGCTCCCTAACAAGGAACTGACCGATTGTCAGCGCCGCAGCTTTCACGCATAGCGCGGACCATGAATGCAGTATTGAATGTAGAAAATTCCCTGTCCGGCCAGACTTGGCGCTGGCGCAGCACCAGCGCCGACGCGCGCGATCCCGGTTTCCAGCCGGATGATCTGGTCACCCAGCTGTTGCTCGCGCGCGGCGCCAGCCGCGAAACGCTCGAGGTCAACCGCGATCCGACGATCAGGGGCTTCATGCCCGACCCCTCGGTCTTCAAGGACATGGATACGGCGGCCGATCGTCTGGCCCTTGCCATCAAGAATCAGGAAAAGGTCACGATCTTCGGCGACTATGATGTCGATGGCGCGACCAGCGCTGCCTTGCTGATCCGCCTGCTGCGAGACCTTGGGCTGGAAGCGGGCTATTATATCCCCGACCGGTTGATGGAAGGCTATGGCCCGTCGGGCGAGGCTTTGGTCAAGCTGGGCGAGCAAGGCAGCAATCTCGTGGTCACCGTCGATTGCGGGGCCATGGCCTTTGAAGCGCTCGACATGGCCCATCAGGCCGGGGTCGAGGTGATCGTGGTCGACCATCATAAATGCGCGGCGCAGCTGCCCAAGGCGCTGGCGCTGGTCAATCCCAACCGGCTGGACGAAAGCGATGCCGGCGCGGAACATGGCCATCTCGCCGCCGTCGGCATGGCCTTTCTGCTCGGCGCCGCGCTGGTCAGAACGCTGCGCAATCAGGGATTCTTCAAAAATCGGGCCGAGCCCAAATTGCTCGAGCTGCTGGATATTGTCGCCCTCGGCACGGTCGCCGATGTCGCCCAGCTGCGCGGCCTCAATCGCGCCTTTGTCGCCCAGGGCATCAAGGTTCTGGCCGGGCGTCAGAATATCGGCCTGTCGGCGCTGATCGACGCCAGCCGGCTCAAGCGCGCGCCGATCTGCTCGGATCTCGGCTTTGCCCTCGGTCCCCGGATCAATGCGGGCGGACGTGTCGGCAAATCCGATCTCGGCGTGCGATTGCTGACCACGCAGGATCCCGAAGAGGCCCGGGCAATCGCCGCCGAACTCGACCATCTCAATCAGGAACGCCGCGCGATCGAGGCCCATGTGCTGGAAGCGGCGGAAGCCATGTGCTCGTCGCAACAGAATCAGGCGGTAGCGGTATTGTCCGCCAAAGGCTGGCATCCCGGCGTCATCGGCATTGTCGCGGGGCGGATCAAGGAGAAATTGAACCGCCCGGCGATCATCATCGCGCTCGACGAAGAGGGTATCGGCAAGGGCTCGGGCCGCTCGATTTCCGGCATTGATCTGGGTGCCGCGATCATCGCCGCCAAGGACAGCGGCCTGCTGATTGCCGGCGGCGGTCATGCCATGGCTGCGGGCATGACCATTGATGCCGACAAGGTCGATGCCTTCTCCGAATTTCTCAACGACCGGCTCGCCGACAGCGTCGGCAAGGCACAGGATGGCAAGGCGCTGCTGCTCGACGCGGTACTGTCACCCAAGGGCGTCAATCCGACTATGGTCGAAGCAATGGACGGAGCCGGCCCCTATGGCATGGGCTGGCCCGCGCCGCGCATCGCCACCGGGCCGGTGCGAATCATCAAATGCGATATTGTCGGCACCGATCATGTCCGGATGATCGTCGGCGGCGATGACGGCGCATCGATCAAGACAATTGCCTTCCGCGCGGCTGAAAGCGATCTCGGCCAGGCGCTGCTCAGCGCCCCGCGAGGACGAAAATTGTGGATCGCCGGCCGCGCCAAGATCGACGACTGGGGCAGTCGGCCGTCAGCGGAAATCCATCTGGAGGATGCCGCCTGGGCCGATTGACGAAGCGTCAAAGGCGCGCCTGGAGGCCGTCCCCATTATCATCCCGCTCATTCTGGCGGGCGCTTCATCAGCAGCGCCCGCGACCCGGAATGCAACAAGCGGCAGGCGGTCTGCCACAGCAACGGGAAATAGGCCGGAAATTCCAGCGGAAAGAGGGTTGACCAAAGCCCGGCACCCCCCTAATGGCCGTGGCTCGCTGACCAGCAATTGGTATGGCCCCTTCGTCTAAGGGTTAGGACGCGGCCCTTTCACGGCTGAAATACGGGTTCGAATCCCGTAGGGGTCACCACGCATATTCTCTTTTTATATCAATAACTTAATGCAGTTTTTGAGGGAATTTCGTGCCCTGATTTCCGAAGCTTAGCTGGACTCGAACCTGCGTTCCAAATACAGAGACTGAATTAAGCGAGTCTTTAGGCTCGGAATCGTGCTCCAGTCTCTAAATGGCAAAAATGTGTTTTCAGAATGAACGCCTGCGGTACCCGGCAAAGCACGCGCCGCAATCGTTCCGATTATTCATCAACATCAAACCCAGACGCGGGCATTCGTAGCGGTCCGGTTCTGCGTCCCATTCGCACCCAAGTTTATCATTCATTGACACGTTGATTTGTCCCGAACGGAGCCATTCTAAAGGCTGGCTTCAGCACACACCCGATTTTTGATCGCAGCTTCGATCTTTAAAATATTCTGCGCCATAGTTATTGATTATATAACATCATGAAGTTATGATGTATTGATATAAATTAAATGAGGTGCGTGAGTTGACCGACCGAAACAACGACAGTCTCCAATTAAGAATACCTTCGAAATTGAAGCGCAAGCTGGCAATGGACGCCGCCAAGAACGGGTCTACTATTCGGGCGTTGATACTTAATGCGCTGGTGGCAGCCGGCTACGAAGTTCCTGATGAGGAAATTCGCGATAAGCGAAAGAACTCGAATTGATTGTCGCGAATTGCAGTCGGGGGCGGGACGAAGCCGCAATGCCTGCTCAGTCCGGATCAACACGATCTCGCGGCTCAGTCGTGGATTTGTTTTGCGGAGTGGGCGGCTTGTCGCATGGCTTTCGTCTGGAGGGTTTTGACATAGGAGCGGGCTACGATATCGACGAAGTCTGCAAGTTTCCATTCGAACAGAACAACGATGCCCCTTTCCGCCTTGGCGATGTCAGCGAGATAAAAGCAAGTGCGCTCGCAGCTGATTTCGCGCCGAACGAGCCTAAAATTCTCGTTGGCTGTGCTCCGTGTCAGCCATTCTCGCGATATTCGCAAGGCCGAGAGGATTCACGTTGGCAATTGCTTGAAGATTTTTCGCGATTGATATGCGAAACGCAACCCGACATCGTCTCGATGGAGAACGTACCTAGCCTTACGCGTTTCAAGGAAGGCAAGGTATTCGAGAGATTCGTCCGAACCCTTAGAAACAGAGATTATTTTGTCGATTGGAAGATTGCATATTGTCCAGATTTCGGAATTCCGCAATCGCGGTCGCGCCTAGTATTACTGGCGTCGCGCCACGGCCAGCCGGGTGTTCCTAAGGCCACCCATCGACGGGAGGATTATGTGTCGGTGCGCGACGCAATCGGCAGCCTTCCTCCACTCGCAGCAGGTGATGCGGACTTCGACGATCCCTTGCATCGTTGCAGCTCGCTATCCGCCAAAAATTTAGAAAGAATCCGCGCTTCGAAGCCGGGGCGTAGTTGGCGGGATTGGTCCGAAGATTTGGTGACGGCTTGTCATCGCAAAGAAACTGGCAAGGGTTATTCCTCGGTTTACGGAAGAATGAATTGGGATAAGCCCGCTCCCACGATAACAACCCAGTTCTTCGGCTTCGGGAATGGACGTTTCGGCCATCCCGAACAGGATCGCGCCATATCGCTCAGGGAAGGTGCGCTGTTTCAGTCGTTTCCGCCAGACTACGAATTCGTTCCCGAAGGCCATCCAGTTCACGTAAAAGCGGTTGGACGACTGATCGGGAATGCGGTTCCGGTCGAACTTGGCCGCGCCGTAGCCCGCACTGTCGCTGCACATATCGAGGAATATTCGCTTTGAGCCCGCAGCTTTCCGAAATCGATCCGACAAAACGGGCGCTGCACCGGGATGCTTTGCCAACCTGCGTCGCGCAGCTTTTGGTATGGTAGCCATCGTTGCAGAGAAATTTTATGAAGAGGGCTGGGCATGACTAGGGCTTATACTGTCGCATTAGATGGTGCCGTGGACGACTACGACAGAGAACTGTTGCGGGCTACGAACGAAACAACAAAGTTCAAAGCCGATTCTGCTTTGTTGCGCGAACTTGGTGAACGGCTCGTCGGCAAGCCATACATCGCACTCGCAGAACTTATAAAAAATTCGTACGATGCCGATGCGTCCCGATGCGTTATCGAGCTGACGGCAGGTAAGATCACGGTGTCTGACGACGGCCATGGAATGACCGAAGACGAATTTCTGGATTACTGGATGACTATCGGCACCCGGCACAAGCAGAAAGCCGATACGAGCCGGTCGTTGGGTCGCAGGGTTACCGGATCGAAAGGCGTTGGACGATTGTCCGCACAATTTCTCGCGCATCGACTTCAGGTGTTATCCACCCCAAAGGGCGCAGACGAACGGCTGCATGCTTTCGTTGACTGGGAAGCCGCGATTGATACCGGCAGCCTCACCGAGGCCACCGCCCAATATCGCATGGAAGAAGACGTCACCGGCACCTATCCACGGAATTCGAAAAGCGGGACGGTTGTTGTACTACACGAATTGAAGCAATCATGGGACGAGGAAGAAATTTCCGAGCTCGGTCGCCAAATATGGATGCTCAATTCTCCCATTTATCTTTTTGGCCGCAACCGTAAAAAGCGTGGCGATGCCGACGACTTTCGAATTGTATTCAAGACCGATTTGCCTGGTATCGACATCGCATTTGAAACCCAGCTTACGCAGGCTTTAGATAACTACCAGGCAATCATTACCGGACGGATAGAGCGCCAGGATGGCAACAATGTGTCGCTCGTAACGGTGGAATTCGAAGACGAGACTTATTCCGAGCAATTCGAATGCAAGTCGCATCTTCGCGAAGCCGATTGGGAAATCCGCATATACAATCTTGCCGGACGGCAGGAGGGCGGTGTTTCGGTTGTCGACATGCGGGAATATTTCCGTAAATATGGAGGCGTCACGGTCTTCGACAAGGGATTTCGTTTGCCCTACTATGGTGCCGAAAACGACTGGTTGGAACTTGAAACAGACCATGCCCACCGCCTTAATCGTTCCAAACTACTTCCCGACCATCTTCACGTTGCGAGAGCTCTCAACGACTTGCCAACACAAGGTAGGATATTTGGCGTGGTCAACGTCAATACATCGCGTGAAAACCGCTTAGCCAAGGGGCGGCGCAAAGATTCTGGCGAATACCTAAAAATACAGGTGTCGCGAGATCGTCTGGTCACGAACAAGGCGTTTGCGGCATTAAAGGACAGCGTCCGCCAATCAATCGACTACTATGCCACGTTGAAACGCCGCCGGGTGGCGGACAGCGTGGAGGTGATCCGGCCCTCCGAGCGCCCGGAATCGAAATTGAGAAGGCTTCGTAAGCTGGTCGAAGACGCGATCGCGACCCACCCAGAAGACGAAACGATAGCGGCAATCGAACGCGAGATGGACGACGTCGATTCCAGTCTTGAAAAAGTGAGGAAAAGCGACGAGGCCTCGCGAGTGATACTCGGTCCGCTCGCGACCGCCGGGATGGCGGCATTGGCGATTGAGCACGAAACCCGAAAGGAAATGAAGGGAGTGCGCTCGAAGCTTCGTAGATTGAAGAGGATCGCTCGCGAAAACGAGATTCCGATGCTTACGTCAACGACTTCGGAGCTATCGCAGTGGGTCGACAGGCTTGAGGCGACACGGAATATATTCCTGCCCATGATGGATATGGAAGACAGGGAAAAGATCGAGTCACTCGAATGCGAAGGCGTTGCACGCACTGTGGCTAACAATCTCGCCCCGCTTCTGGGTAACGTTGATATTACGTTTCGGATGAAGCCAGGGCTTCATTTCCCCGCAGCGGCTTATTCCGAGTGGAGCGCAATCCTCCAGAACGTTCTCCTGAATGCAGCAAACGCAACGCTCGACATATCCGAACCTAGAATCGAGGTCTCGAGCGAAATCCAAAATAAATACGGATATCTTTATATTTCGGACAATGGGAGCGGCATCGGCGATGATGCCGACACGCTTTTCAAGCCGTTCGAGCGCCGCTCGACAGTTTCTCCCGAGAGAAGAGAACTGGGTATGGGCGGCACCGGCTTAGGTCTCACGATCGTGGAAATGATAGCAGAAAACAGGAATTGCGATGTGACATTTGTCGAACCGGAAGACGGTTGGAGCACGTGTTTCGAAATGAGCTGGCGGGTGGAGCGATAGAATGAAGATAATGGTCTGCGACGACGAAAAGGCGATGGCCGAAGAATGGCAGGGTGAAATTTCGAGCGCCGTACCCGACGCGCTGGAAATAGAATTGTTGGAAGAACCCAAATCGGAAGTCTCGGTGCTGTCCAGGCGGAAGAAGGCGATCAAGGAAGGTGACCAATTCGCGGACGAACCCTGCATATTCGATGAAATCGACATTCTAATTGTGGATTACGATCTCGTCCTTCTTGACGGCGACGGAAGCAGGACGACCGGGGAAGGCGTCGCAAGATTGGCTAGAGCCTATTCTGGTTGCGGGGCGATCGTCGTCATGAACCAGTACAAGGGTGCGCAATTCGATCTAGGAATGCGAGGCCATCTGGAAAGCCATGCTGACGTTAACGTCGATGCCGACCTCGTCGGTACGCCGGCGCTATGGGCACCCGTCGAGCCTGTCGAGAAGACCTTTAACCCCTCTATCTGGACGCCGGTTCCTATCCTATTCAATGCCGCGATGACTTATGTCGAGAAGCTGAAGGCGGCAGGAATGGATGCGCCTCTGATGGAGGCGATGGGGCTTGACGCTACGGCACTGGCTGAACTTTCCGACAGTGCCTACGCCTTCGTAGACACAAAGGCGCAAACTGCGGAACAGCTCGCCAAACTGACATTGAGAAAATTTCTTTGCGGCTCTTTGGATGATGCTGTAGTAAACGGAATAGAAAATCAGAGACCGGAATTTCTTTATTCCTTCGCTGCATTCCGTTTGCGCAAGTGGCTCGACCGATCCGTACTCAGGCCGATGGATGTTCTAATAGATGTGCCGCATCTTTGCGAACGGATGCCATTTATGTTCGACGCGAAAAAGGTGGACATCACTACGCCGGAAGGTTGGACCGCGGGTCTTGCCCGCCCACCCGAGAACTTGCGCGAAGACATCCTTAAACCGTTTCAAAATGAGGCCGCATCTGACATCCTAGGGAAACCTGTTTTCAATTGGTACGCGATTGAGAACGACGACCGTATCGACGAGATGCAGGAGAAACATTTCGAGGAGCACGCCAGTCGGTTCTCGTTCGCGGAAGATACCTCCAGATTCGTCATGGCCGATCAATTGACTCGCTATCGCGCCGACTTTCACAACTTCGGAGATCGAAGGGCGATCGAAGACGTAGACGGAGTGCGTTACGGCCCGCTTCGTAGAATTAAGTTCGGCTGATAGCTATGCAAGATCAGTATGGCGCCGTGATTTCCATCTTGGACAGGATGTATACTGAAAACTTGATTTGGTATCGCAAGGCCGATCAAAAGGACGTCGACTTTTTCTCCAAGCGAGTTTCAAGCAAATTTTCGCCGCTCGACCAAAAAGAGATACATACAATAGGACACAAGCCTCACGGTAATTTCTCACCAAAGAAGCTGCTGGTCATGCAGCCACATTCCAAAGAAGTCGAACCGGCTCTCGGTATATGGCTCAAGTGGGATTTTCGATCAGAACCGATTGAATTCAGGTTGTTTCTGGGACAATGGTCCATCATCGACAAAAAAAATACTTTCATTGCCTTTCGCTTTGAGGCCCCGGAAGCGGGTGACGAACACGATTTTTTTCATTGCCAACCGTGTCGAAATTTTGGAGATCGAGAAGACCTTCCCGAAGCCGCTCCGATATCCAAACGGTTTCCAACCATTCCATTAAACGCATCCAATATCGTGGAACTAACGCTTTGCGCGCTGATGTCGACGATGGGCAGGAAGAAAACGCGAAAATTCATGCAAAACCTGATGAGAGATGGAGATTCCAACATAAACAGCGTGCTCAGAACCTCATATAGTCGATGTTGCAAAGATTGACCTTTCGTGTAAGCGCAAGATTGATCCCCAAAGCTATCAAGTCGCGAACGGCCCGATAGGGGGTCTTCACAATAAATCCAAAACTAGAGTTCGCGATGAAGCGAACCGTTACCATTTCACGACTTCTGCCATTTGTTGCTTCCAAACATCGTGCCGAAACGAGGTCTGACTAATCCTGCGCCGTGTCACGCTCGCAGCCTTGCTTCCATCCAACACTTGCTCAACAAGCTCTGGCGGCAACCAACCAATACGAACCAGTTTTCCGATCCATTGTGGTGTTTGTTCCTTTTCGACTGCGATTTCCGCGACGGTCCACCCAGCAACAATCTGCTCACGCACCTCAAAAGCTTCGGCCAACAACAAAAAGAGCTTTTCATCAACAAACTCGGCGCCCCCGCCGTCCCCGATCACCAGCCTGGTTTCACCTCCACTCCGAATACGAACAGCGCTCAAGTTGAGACATACATCTGCTATCGCGTCGCCCAGCTCTGTCTCAGCTTTCACTCTGATTTGAACTTTGTCAGTCGCAACAACAATGCCATCCACCAATTCTCCAATTGCGGATTTTGTCATGAAGGCATCAACAGTGTCCAAGCGCGTCAAGAGTGATCGTCCCTGCAAGATGCAGAATGACAAATGCGACGGATCAAAATACTGCCCGAGTTCTGCAGGACTTTTCAGAAATGTCCGTAGCCGTCCGATCACGGCATTTTCCAGATCATGTGCCGGTATGCGCATGCGCGGCCTGTCGATTGTTACATTCTCTTCAGACCCGGTCACATAATAGCGATATCGCCTGTTGCCCTTGGTCGCATGATTGGGAACAAGCCTGCGGCCATGTTCATCGGTAAGAAGCCCGCCCAATAACGAAGGTGATTTAGCCCGCAAACCCTGGTTGCCACCATTGTCATTGCTATCAAAACGATCCTGAACTTTCTGCCAGAGCTCTTCATCAATTATAGCTTCATGCTCGCCGGGCCAGATTTTTTCTTTGTGCACAATCTGTCCACGATAAATCGCATTGCGCAGCAGATGCTGAAGCCCGCCTCGCGTAAATGGCACACCGCCAACGGCCTGGCCTGTTCGATATGTGCGCTGTTTGGTCTTTATACCAAGCTGTTCCAGTTTCTCCGTTGCCGCCGCCATCGAGCCACATTCCAGATATATCTCGAATATGCGAGTGACGGTTTCGGCTTCTGCAGGCTCCACATAGAGCTTCCGGTCTTCCAGTCGATATCCCAGAGGCACCGGTCCGCCCATCCACATGCCCTTCTTCTTGGATGCTGCGATCTTGTCGCGGATCCTCTCGGAAGTGACCTCTCGTTCAAACTGCGCAAAGGACAGGAGCACGTTCAGAGTTAACCGACCCATGCTGGTAGTGGTGTTGAACGATTGGGTAACACTGACGAAGCTGGCATCAGCGTCATCCATGATATCCACGATCTTGGCGAAGTCGGCTAGTGAACGGGTGAGGCGGTCAACCTTGTAGACAACGATAATATCAATGCGCCCTGCCTTAACCTCAGCCATGAGTGCAGTCAGTGCAGGCCGGCTCATATTGCCGCCGCTAAATCCTCCGTCATCGTAGATGGTTTCATCGAGTGACCAGCCCTCATGGGTCTGGCTCATAACATAGGCGCGGCAGGCCTCTCGCTGGGCATCCAGACTGTTGAATTCCTGATCCAGACCTTCTTCGGTCGACTTGCGGGTATAGATTGCGCAGCGGCGGCTTCTTCTCGGCTCTTCCCTCATGCCGCCCGCCTTCCGGAAAGTCCGAAAAATCTGGGACCGGACCAGTGGGCACCGGTAACCTCGCGGGCGATCTCGCTCAACGATCGATAACGTTTGTCGCCCATCACAAAACCCTCGCCGGTCACCAGAACCACCAGTGTCCGGCCGTTCCAGCTGCGTACGAGGCGCGTACCGGGTTTAAGCTGGTCGGGCGACCGGGTTCCACCCCTTCCTTTCTTCGCAAGCCTCCTCAACTTCTTTATGCTAGCTGGTGACAAGCCGCCGATCGCTTGCTCCTGCAATCTGTAAGCGATTCCAAGGCGCAGCATGCCCGAACTTATATCCGGCGCGGCAGATCGATATGCATGTTGCCATTCGACCCGTAGCTGTTTCTTTGGCATGTGCTGCAACGACGCGATGCGTTTTTCAAGATTATCCATATCAGGCTGCCTCGATGCGATAAGTACGAGAGCCGCCTTCCGGTTTGTCGCTCGTAATTTCATAGCCCCGTTTTCGCAGACCGGTCAGGGCGGCCCGAGCGCTATGTGGCTTCCAGGCGGTTGCCGTCGTGATGTCCTCCAGCGTTGCACCCTGTTTGCGGGCGAGCATGGCAACCAGCCGGGCTGCTCGCGATCCTTTTTCAGGCTGTTTGATGGCGGTTTTCCGAGATATATTCGTCATGGGTAGTTCCTTTGCAGTTGCAGGCCAACACCCTGCTGGCCTCCCACCACCCAAAGCCCTGAAACTTGCGCGTTCAGGGCTGATTGCGACCGATTGGTCGTTTCCACTCACAAGAACAGCAATGCTTCCTTTGGGGCGCAAGTCCAGTCTGAAAACATAACAAGAACAAACTTGCGCTCCGGGAATCTTTATGCCATCGCGTCATATACGCACCCGGATCATTCAGCGGTGCGCTCCGGGAGAAAATTACATGCTTCAAGAAACCCAGTCCTTTGTCCACGATTTCGAAAAATCAGGAATGGATCTGGAAGAAGCAGAGCAGGAACTGGGATATTCTACCCGCCAGATAAAACGCTTTCTTGCTGGTAAAAATGAGCCGCCCAAACTGGTGGCGGACCGGGTACGTCAAATTGCCCGTAGCAAAACACCCAGAGAGAAAGGCAAGCCTGCATTCCGGTTTATTGACCTTTTCGCAGGTATCGGCGGTTTCAGACTTGGCTTTGAAGCAATTGGTGGAAAATGTGTGTTCACCAGCGAATGGGACCGTTTCTCGCAGAAGACCTATTTGCGAAACTTCCCGGATGGGGATGATCATGTTTTTGCTGGCGACATAAAGCCTTATGGCGATGACCCGGCTCTGGTCCCGGAGCATGATGTTCTGCTCGCAGGCTTTCCGTGCCAGCCATTTTCGCTTGCCGGAGTTTCCAAAAAGAACTCGCTTGGACGCAAGCACGGTTTTGATGACGAGAAACAGGGGAACCTGTTTTTTTACCTCGCGAACTGTCCGTCGTCAGATAATTTGAGACCTATGGCGTTTTAAAACAGGCGAGTATTTGGTTTCATCTGTTGGTTGATATTAGGCGGCAAGCTTGCGGTGATGCAAGCGCCTTTGTTCGATGGTTTTTCGTTTGATCCTTTCTCTTTGCTTGATGATAGATTCTGCCCTGCCGAAGTAGGCATCGGCGGGTGTGACGTTTTTCAGGCTCTCGTGGTAGCGCTGGTGATTGTAATATTCGACGAACGCCTCAACCTGCGCTTCCAGATCGCCGGGCAGATAATAGTGCTCCAGCAGGATGCGGTTCTTGAGGGTTTGGTGCCAACGCTCGATCTTGCCCTGTGTTTGGGGATGGAATGGTGCACCGCGTACATGCTTCATATTTTTGTCAGCGAGATAGTCAGCGAGCTCGCCTGCGACATAGCTGGGGCCATTGTCGCTGAGCAGCCGGGGCTTCTGCAGCACATGCACCTGGTCACAACCTGATGCCTGTAATGCCAGCTCCAACGTATCGGTGACATCCTCAGCCCGCATCGTCGTGCACAGCTTCCACGCAATGATGTAGCGCGAGTAATCGTCCAGGA